>ERZ791734.8-NODE-8-length-425549-cov-13.052177_pt1 | contig 425549 bp, 369 predicted proteins | sample MGYA00509953_ERZ791734 | MGnify/ENA primary metagenome ERZ791734 (study PRJEB30046, sample SAMN00792038) | human gut metagenome | study: EMG produced TPA metagenomics assembly of the A metagenome-wide association study of gut microbiota in type 2...
GTGAGCTCTTCCTCCTGCTTGTTGTTCATTGCATGCCAGAACTCGATTGTACAAGACTGGATACTACCATCGTCTACAGCTACAGAACTATCTGTTGCAGATGTTGACTCTGACACAGAAGTTGTCTCAGCAGATGATGTACTGTTAGTAGTCTCATTGTTTGAGCCGTTGTTACTGTTGTTACATCCTGTAAGTGTACCGAATGCCATTGTTGCTGTAAGTGCTACAGCAAGTCCCTTTTTGAGTTTCATTTCTTTTTCTCTCCTTTTTGTGTACGAACAGCTATGCTGTCCATCTATTGCTTCACAAGTAGTTATCGTACTACCTTAGGCAATCCTTTGTCAATAAAAAATCGAAATAAAATGATTTTTATTTCGATTTTTTACCAAACAGTTACAAATAATAGAAATATTTTTTGCACCGGAATATTATTTAGCGCCTGAGCTGTATTTTAGCTCTTGAGTCCACTCTGTGTTACACCCTCAATAATATACTTTCTCAGGAATAAGTATACAATGACGATTGGCATAACCATGATGGTCGAAGCCGCCATGATGAGCTGATAGTCTGAGCCTGCCTCTGTCTGGAAACGGACAAGACCGTTGGAAATTACACGCATGTTCTTGTCATTTGTTACAAGCAATGGCCAGAGGAACGAGTTCCAGCAGCCGATAATGTTGAGAATAGCTATAGTAGTTATGGCGCTCTTGTTCATAGGTACCATTATCTTCATCATAAACTTGAAATCGCTGCACTTGTCAACCTTGGCTGCAAGATAGAGCGAATCCGGTACCTGCGAGAAGAACTGTGTCAGCAGGTAGATGTAGAATACATTTGACATGTACGGAACGATCATGGCAAGGTATGTGTCAATCCACTTTAACTTGGTGATAGTGATGAAGTTAGTGATTATCAGCATCTCGCCGGGTATCATAAGTGTTGCAAGGAAAAGTGAGAACACAAGCTTCTTTCCCGGAAAGTTAAGTCTTGAAAATGCAAAAGCCGAAAATATAGCTGTTGCAAGCACACCTATTGTTGAAAAGATAGTGACTATAATCGTGTTCAAGAAATATCTTGGGAACGGAGCCGCACTCCATGCCTCCGTATAGTTGGACCACTGCGGTGATGACGGAAGCAGCGTAGGCGGAATGGCGATTATCTCAGCAGGTGTTTTGAGTGAGGAAATTATCATCCACAGGAACGGCATAAGCGTAAACAACGCTCCGAATATAAGGATGACATACTTCAACACAGCCGCTATTATATTGAATATTTTTCTTTTTTTGCTCATATATGCCTCCTACTTCTTCTTTCCCATCATTCTCTGTACAACAGTAAGAACAAGAATAATAAGGAACAATATAACTGCCGCCGCCGATGCAAGACCATAGTTGTGGCTGTTATAGAACTTATCGTAAATATAGTATACAACCGTAATCGCACTGTTGGCAGGACCGGCCTTGCCGCCCCAGAGCGAGAACACTTCGTTGTATACCTTGAATGCACTGATAAAGCCCATGATAAATGCATAGGAAATCATCGGTGCGATTCCCGGAACCGTAATCTTCCAGAATACTCTCCATCTAGGAGTTGAGTCAACCCTTGCCGCATTGTAGAGATCCTTAGGGATTGTCTGAAGTCCGGCAAGGAATATCAGAATATCAAAAGCCATACTCTTCCATACACTGAAAATGATGAGCGACGGAAGCGCATATTTAGGCTTGTTAAGCCACTGTACCTTGGCTATTCCGAACCAACTGAGAACATAGTTTAACAGACCATAGTTGCTGTTAAATATCCAGCTCCATACAAGACCTATAGCGATAACGCTGGTTACATACGGAAGGAAGAATATTGTCTGGAACAAGCCCCGGAACTTGATGTTGCTGTTCAAAAGTACTGCAATAAGAAGCGACAATGCGATTGAACAAGGAACAACAAACACAACATAGATACTTGTGTTTCTGAGCGCCTTTGTAAAATCCTTATCACCAAAAAGGTCCTTATAATTGCCGAGACCAATTCTGCTGTATTCACCGCTTATCATATTGTAATCTTCATAAAAGCTCATAAGAAAAGCTCTTACAAGAGGATAAGCCGTAAATAAAAGAATGATTATCAATGCGGGCATAAGATAAAGATAGCCCTTCATGCTCTTTTTTTCCATAGTCAGTCTCTCCTCAATTAAAATTTGCCTAAGCTCTTCTCATCAGCGTCAAAAATCATAATCTGATTCTTGCGGGCGCGGATAGTGAACTCATCGCCCTCTTTAATTGAAAGGTCAGAATGAACAAGTATTCGAAGCTCAGTGTTTCCGATTGAAAAATGGATAAGGAGGTCACGGCCTGTCATTCTTACATGGGAAGCCTTGACTGTGATACCCTCATCTGCTACCTCAAATGACTCCGGACGTATACCTGCTGTATATGTTCCGTCCTTAAGCTCGCAGCCTGAACGCAGAAGCGCTCCATTACAGTATATGCTTTCACCCTTCACTTCAACAGAGAAGGTGTTAACCTGTGGCATGCCAAGGAACTGCGCAACAAAAAGGTTGTCCGGGTTCAGATACATTGTCTGCGGAACCTCATATTGCTGTACAACGCCGCTCTTCATAACTGCGATACGGTCTGAGATACTCATTGCCTCCTCCTGATCGTGTGTTACGAAGATGGTTGTTATCTTAACTTCCTGCTGGATTCTTCTTATTTCCTCTCTTGTCTCAATACGCAGCTTCGCATCAAGGTTGGAAAGAGGCTCATCAAGAAGCAATACCTCAGGCTTTTTAACAAGTGCTCTTGCAATGGCGACTCTCTGCTGCTGTCCGCCTGATAATGCCTTAGGCTTGCGCTTCAAAAGGCCATCAAGCTGAACAAGCTTTGCCATCTCATTGGCACGTTCCCTTGCCTCTGCCTTCTTTACCTTACGGTTGATGAGTGGGAACATAATATTCTCCTCAACTGTCATATGCGGATATAACGCATAGTTCTGGAATACAAGACCAATCTCTCTGTCTTCCGGTGCAACCTTAGTTACATTCTTGTCTCCGAAATATATGCTTCCGGAGGTGGGATCTGAAAGACCTGCAAGCATGAATAGCGTTGTAGATTTTCCGCATCCGGAAGGGCCTAAAAGCCCGACAAGCTCTCCGTCTGCTATATGAAGATTCATGTTGTCGACTGCTTTGAAATCTCCATAAGCCTTTGTCAGATTCTCAATTCTGATATCCATTTGGGGTACCTCAATTTCCGTGTTTTACACATTTTTTTATTATTTTTTTTAATGTAAATTTAATTATATATAAAAGCCGCGTAAAAAACAATCCATTAACTGTAATTTTTATGAAAATTATGAGAAAAAGCTTCATGCAGCGGCTTTTTAATTTTCTTTCGGGTTATCTCAACAAGCCCCAGCTTTGTCATTTCTATAAAAAATGATGGGACGGGGTCTTTTGCCAGTTCAGCCTTCAAAAATTCAATGATTGATGAATTGTTTTCAGGATTTTCCATATTTATAAAATCCACAATTATTATTCCGGATATATTTCTGAGACGTAGCTGTCTGCATATTTCTGCTGCTGCTTCCAGATTTATCTTAAGGAAGGTGTCTTCGCGGTTTTTCTTATTTCCATCGAATTTTCCTGTATTTACATCAATAACGGTGAGTGCTTCAGTAGGTTCAATTATAAGGTATGCGCCTGATTTAAGCCATACATGCGGACTCAGTGCGTCGTGTAATATTTTTTCGAGGCTGTAACACTTATATAACGGAAGAAGCTTATCCTCGTAAAGGCTTGTTATATCCTTTAGCCTGGGAACACAGGAGGTTATGTTTTCTAACAGCTCAGGTTCATCAGACACTATGCTGTCGCTGTTCGTAAGCTTGTACTCCCTTATATCAGCAACATACTGCTCCTCCTTCCTATATAGGCAGGTAAAGGCCGGCCGTGAGGTCGATTTAATATGGATTGACTGTTCAAGGCCACTCATATATTCGGCTTCCTTTAACAGCTCATTCTCATCGGATTTGTATGCTGCAGTTCTTACCACGAAGCTCATTCTGCCGTCTGAGGCTTCAATGTATGGCTTGAGCTTTTCCTGAATATTTTTTCTGAAATGGTTGTCCCTTATCTTGGCGGAAACGGCAACTTCACCCTTGTCATCAAGTGACATAACGATATAGTTTCCGGTTATGCTGATCTGTGATGACACAGAAGGCACCTTAGTCTTTATAGCCTCCTTTGAAACCTGCACGAGAATAAGGTCACCCTGACAGACTTTATCGGTATTTTTCCGGTTTAAAAAATGATGCTGTGTGTTATCATTAAGCGAATAATAGCATATAACATCCTTTGCAATCTCCACAAATGCGGAATTGATGTTTTTGACAACATTCTGGACACGGCCTATATATACGTTTCCGAGGAGGGCAGCCTCCTTATCACTGTCATTTTTATCGTAGACATTGATAAGTGAAGGCCTGCCCTCCTCGAAGGTGACGGCTGTGATTTTATCAGAAAATGTTGTGATAACAATTTTTCTCATAACATCTGCTCCATATTCAATATTTATTATCAGCGTTTTGAAAGCTCAGCGGTAATCTCCTCCCAGGTGACACCCTTAAGAGACATAAGCACCATCACATGGTACAGAAAATCAGATATTTCGTAAATGATTTCCTCAGGGTCGGGATTCTTGGCTGCAATAATAATCTCTGTTGCCTCCTCACCGCATTTCTTGAGAATTTTGTCGATTCCCTTGTCGAATAGATAATTAGTGTAGGAGCCTTCCTTAGGATGGATTTTTCTATCCTCTATCACTGACATGACATCCTTAAATACCTTGAGCGGATTGGTCTCCACATAATCCTTTGATACAAGGTTTCTGTAGAAACAACTGTAATTGCCAGTGTGGCATGCCGCTCCAAGCTGTTTTACCTTCGCTAAGAGTGTATCATTATCACAGTCAATGTCAAGAGATTTTACATATTGGTAGTGTCCCGAGGTCTCGCCTTTGACCCACTGCTCCTTACGGCTCCTGCTGTAATAAGTCATAAGCCCGGTCTTTAATGTGTTATCGAAGGCTTTCTCATTCATATACGCAAGCATAAGCACTTCATCGGTTTTATAATCCTGGACAATAACCGGGATGAGCCCATCACTGTTCAGCTTGAAATCCGCAAATGCAATCAATGATGTGAAGCTTACAATCTCATAGCCCTGTTTTTTTAATTCTTCCTTATATGTATTATAATCAGAGTTTATGTCGGCTTTTGTCAAATAGAAATCGGAATTTGCATAGAATCCGTCAAAATTCGCATTAAAAAGCGACACAATCTTATTCTCAGCGCACAAATCTGCAAGTTCTGTGTCAAAATTCTCTTCAGAAACAAGAACACCTATCTTCTCGCTTCCGAATCTGTTGGCGACCTCGGTAAGCATGGCGGTGTCCGCCTCAACCGAGGCATCGAGAACAGCTCTTCTTCCTCCTGCGTACAGGTATTTTTTTACATCCTCCACGCGCTTGATATTTCCACCTACATCGAGAGGCAAATCAGTCTCTCTTCCGATTTCCCTTATTACGGATATAGCGCCGTCATGTGAGGCGTCATCGTATGATAAATCCATAATAAAGAGTTCGTCCGCACCGGCTGCTTCAAGCCTTAGGCATATCTGCACCGGTGTAAGTTTTTCATCAATCAGGTTGAGGCAGGCTTTATCGCTGTATGCTTTTTTGTCCTTTAAGAAAAGAACAGGAACTATTTTTTTCATGGAAAAATCCTCCAGGTTTATTTTGTCATTTGCCAGATAGAAATTCAGAAACTATATGGCACGATTTATAGTGCACCCTTTGTTGAAAGAACATCTATTATACGCGGATCAATTGAGACCGCTTCATCAAGCGCTTTTGCGAATGCTTTGAACATAGCTTCTATGATATGGTGGTTGTTGTCGCCATCTAACTGCTTTATGTGTAAATTCATGCCGGCACTGTAGGACACTGCATAGAAAAATTCACGAACCATCTCCGTATCAAAGTCTCCGACCCTGTCAGTGGTGAACTCTCCTTTGAAGTTAAGATATGGTCTCCCGGACAAATCAATTGCGCAAAGGACAAGAGTCTCATCCATCGGTAGCAGCATGCTGCCATAGCGTTTAATGGATTTCTTATCACCGAGAGCTTCCTTGATGGCTTCGCCAAGTACAATACCTGTATCCTCTATGGTGTGGTGACAGTCCACATATAAATCACCCTTGACCTTTACTGTCAGGTCAAAAAAACCATGCTTTGCAAAGCTTTTTAACATGTGGTCAAGGAAACCGATTCCCGTTTCAATATCTGCTTTGCCTGTTCCGTCAAGGTTGAGTGTAATAGCAATATCTGTTTCGGATGTTTTTCTCTTTATTGATGCAGTTCTCAAATTCAGCCACCGCCTTTTCTGATATTGAAGTGAATATATATAATTCAGCCTGATTATTTATGCTCAAATCTAACCTTGATTGAATTTGCATGTGCTGTGAGTCTCTCAGCATTTGCAAACTTTATGATATCCTCATGGATTGGCTCAAGAGCCTCGCGTGAATAGGATATAATGCTTGACTTCTTAATGAAATCATCCACGCCAAGAGGTGAGAAGAACTTGGCTGTTCCATTGGTAGGAAGCACATGGTTAGGTCCGGCAAAGTAATCTCCCAGAGGCTCAGAGCTGTACTCGCCTAAGAATATTGCACCTGCATTGCGAATCTTTGTCATCACGGTGAATGGATCCCTTGTGACAATCTCAAGATGCTCTGAGGCTATCTCATTGGCTGTCTCAACAGCCTCATCTATATCCTTTGCTATGAGAATATAGCCATAGTTTTCAAGAGATTTGCTTATAATCTCACTTCTTGAAAGCTCTGCAACAAAGCCGTCTATCTCCTTTGAAACTTTGTCAGCGAGTTCTTCACTTGTAGTGATTAGAATTGCGGACGCCATTTCATCGTGTTCAGCCTGTGATAACAGATCAGCGGCTACATAGCGTGGGTTGGCTGTCTCATCGGCTATCACAAGAATTTCACTTGGTCCGGCAATTGAGTCTATGCTTACATGGCCATATACTGCCTTCTTTGCGAGTGCCACATAGATGTTGCCGGGTCCCACAATCTTGTCTACTTTCCTGATGCTGTCCGTACCGTATGCCATGGCGGCGATTGCCTGAGCACCTCCAACCTTGTAGATAACATCAACACCCGCCTCATTGGCGGCTACAAGCGTCCCCGGGTTGACCCTGCCATCCTTTCCCGGAGGTGTTGTCATAATAATCTGGTTTACCCCTGCAACCTTGGCAGGGATAATGTTCATAAGCACTGATGACGGATAGGCGGCTTTACCTCCCGGAACATACACGCCTACACGGTTAAGCGGAGTTACCTTCTGCCCTAATATCGTTCCGTTAGGTGTTGAGTCAAACCAGCTATACTGCTTCTGCTTAGCGTGGTATTCGCGGATGTTGACAAGGGCTTTTCTGATAACCTCCACAAGCTGCTCATCGACAAGCGAATACGCTTCATCAATCTCTTCTTTAGTTACTACGATATTCGCCGCATTTATATCGGCACCATCGAATCTTTTGGTGTAATCGAATACTGCCTCATCGCCTTTTTCCTTTACATCTGCAAGGATAGCTGCGACGCTCGCCTCGAATTTTCCATAGCTGTTAGGGCTTCTCTTTAAAAGATTCTCAAGTATATCCTTCTTTGTGTCTTCACTTAATATAACCTTTCTCATACCTTACTTAGCCTCCACATATTTTCTCAAATCGTTAATAATCTTTAAAATACGTTCATTTTCCATCTTCATGCTTACCTGATTGACCACCATTCGCGCCGAAAGGTCACATACCTCGTCAAGCACGCATAGACCATTCTCGCGGAGTGTTGTGCCTGTCTCAACAATGTCTACGATGACCTCGGACAGACCTACAATCGGCGCAAGCTCTATGGAACCGTTTAGCTTTATTATCTCGACAGTCTGATGCTTTTTGTTGTAAAAGTAATCCTTGGCTATATTAGGATACTTGGTTGCCACACGTATAAGCTCGTGACCGTTTAGATATTTTCCGGCGCTCTCAGGTCCACACACACACATGCGGCACTTACCTATTCCAAGGTCATAGACCTCATATAGATTACGCCCCTCCTCAAGTATTGTGTCCTTGCCGACTATGCCGATATCAGCGGCACCGTATTCAACATAAGTAGGTACATCGTTCGCCTTTGCAAGGAAAAAGCGGAGTCCAAGCTCCTCATTGGTGAAGATGAGCTTTCGTGAGCTCTCATCCTTCATCTCCTCACAGGTTATTCCTATCTGTTCAAATATCTCAAGGGTCTTTTTTGCAAGACGTCCCTTAGCTAATGCAAATGTTATATATCTCATATATTACACTAACCCCGCTTTCTCAAGTGCTGCCCTGTCTGCCACAATAACCGCTTCATAGCCTCCGGAGAGTGCAAGCTCTTCATAGTCCTGCTTTGTTCTTCCTGTTTCAAAAGGGAAAAGACCAACGCTGATTCCGGATTTGCGGTAATGTGTTGCAAGCTTAATCGCCTCTGAAGCCTCACCTTCATGATAAAGTATCATTAATGGAAGTCTGCTGGCGGGAAGTGTTATTTTCTGTCTGTTGAGGGCAAGAAGCACGAAATCTACATTAACAGAAAAACCAATTGAAGCTGCGGATTTACCATATTGGCATATAAGCTCATCATAACGTCCGCCGTTGGCAACCGGCTCGCCAACCTCGTATGTAACTGCGCGGAATATGATTCCTGTATAATATGTAAGCTCACTCAGCATTCCAAGGTCAAAGGATACATATTTTTCATAACCGTACACCTTAAGAAGCTCATACACTTTCTTAAGATGTTCTATTGCTCCAAGTGATTCAGCGTTATGAACATAGGACTTTGCCTCATCAAGCTTGGCGGCGGAGCCGAAAAGCTGTGGAAGCATAAAGAGGGCTTCTCTCACAGAGTCGGAAAGTCCATATTCCCTTGCAAGCTCCTCAACACCGAAAAAGTTCTTCTTCTGGATAAGAAGCCTTAATTCATCCTCTGTGTCGGAATCAATGCCGGCTTCATTGACAAGACCTTTAAAATAGGCTGTCTGTCCCACTTCAACCTGAAATTCCATAAGCCCTGCTGTGAGAAGTGCTTCAATCATCATGGCAAGCATTTCTGCATCTGCGGTAACCGAACTGTCACCGATAAGCTCACAGCCAAGCTGAGTTGTCTCCTTAAGCCTTCCCTGATATGATTTCTTATTTACAAAGGTATTTCCAAGATAACACAGCTTGATAGGCAGCTCTTCGTTTTCAAAATACTTGGCTGCACATCTTGCAACCTGTGGGGTCATATCCGGTCTGAGTACAAGGGTATTTCCCTCACGGTCAAAGAACTTGAACATGTTCTTTGAGGCTACGCTTCCTCTTTCTTTGTTAAATATATCAAAAAATTCAAATGACGGCATCTGTATATCTCTGTAGCCATACAGCTTTAAAACCTGATGCATTCTGTTCTGCAGCAGAAGCTTGTTCTCACATTCAGTTCCGTATAAATCTCTCACACCTTCAGGTGTGTGCAGTAGTTTGCGTTCCATAAGCCCCTCACTTTCACTGTAATACACTTTATCATGGTAAAATGGTAAAATGCTACCATGTGATAGTACTATATCAGAATGTCAGAAGAATGTCAATCTTTTTCACTCCGCTCGGATAAATCCAGCTTAATCTGTTCAAGATAGTGCAGCATCACACCTGAATGGGAGCGGATTATATATGTCTGGTCAAGCTCCTCATAGCGGAAGCTTTTTCTTCCGCCATCCTTCATTCTGTTCCAGAATTTTAAAACATGTCTGTACGGAACATATATTTTTTCATCCCTGCACGAAAAGAGTATGATAAAAAAAGAGATTCCCCCCTGCTTCTCGAACTGCTCCATGAACTCCATCTGGTGCTCATGGATGTTCTGCAGCGGAAAGGTATCGGTTGTACATTCCTTGGCATCAAAGCACACAGGTATTCCCTGCACTATGCCTATATAATCCACAGTACTTTTTTTGTCAAAATAGGCAAGAGTTATGTGGTTGTGTTCCTTGTCCATCTTAATAGGGGTAATGGGGGTGGGGATTTTTTGTATAAGTGCAAGATTTTTTTCTCTATATTTATCATTGCTCCGGTTTATAAGCTCCTCAAGGACGGAGCCTCTAAGCCCCCTTGAGTTCCATGTTGCCATGAAAACACCTCACTTCGGTAATAATGTTGTTCAGGTAATGCTTAGATATAAAAGCATGTATATTCTGTAAAATATAAACTAAAAAATATTTTTAGTGAATTTCTCCAGCTTAGCCGGAACAGGTGCCTTATACTCCCTACCATCGGGGAGAACCACACGGTATGCATGCAGGAGCTGGTCCTTAAGCTTATATTTTTCATTGATTTTCCTGTCACCGTACTTGAAATCTCCGAGAACGGGATGTCCAAGCATTGCAAGATGAGCGCGGATCTGATGTGGGCGTCCGGTTATAAGATGCACTTCAAGCACAGTATAATCCTCGCCATGGCCAAGCACATGATAGTCCGTTTTTATGAAGCGTTCATCCTCAGTGGGAGCCATACTGCCATCAACCGGGCGGACACTAACCTTGTTGGCGGCTTCATCCTTTATAAGAAGGGCACATACACTGCTGTCATCAGTGACTTTTCCCTTAACCACGGTGATGTAGTATTTTTCAAGGGTTCTGTTTTTGATAATCTCCGATAGTTCACGGCTGCCCTTTATGGATTTGCCGGCAAGCACCAGTCCGCTGGTGTTGCGGTCAAGCCTGTTGCACACTGATGGTCTGAAGGTCCTAAGCTGTGCCTCATCGATTTTCCCTTCGTGAAGAAGATAGCCGATTATGTATTCGTTTAAGGAGACATCAGCCGGTGAAGCCTTCTGTGTGAGCATTCCGGATGGCTTATTTACAAAGAGAACATCATCATCCTCATATATTATTTCAAGCTTTTTATAAGGGTAATTCTTGCTTATCTTAGAAAGCTTCTGTGTTCCGCTGAACTTTTCGATGGTTTCATCGGAGAGAAAGAGCTTAACACTGTCTCCGACGGACAACTGCTCCCTGCCGGTACACTTCGTCCCATTGAGCACGATATTCTTTTTTCTCATCATTTTATAAAAAAATGAAACAGGTGCTTCCTTAAGTATCCTTCCAAGATATTTGTCAAGTCTCTGCCCCGCCTCGTTTTTGCCAATAGTAAATTCCTGCATATTACTGCCTCACTTTTGTGGGACATGGGTCTGACACCATTGTCCCAGAATTGGGACAACGGTGTCAGACCCCTGTCCCATGAAATCAAATAGAAAGTATCTTAATATTATGGGCGATATCATCGATACGCTTCTGCTCTTCCTCTGTGTATTCAGAAGGAGCGGAGGTATTTACAGCCGTCAGTCTTTTCCTGAACTTATTGAGGTCTGTGTAGAAGCCCACATCTGTTGTAATACCGGAGCGCTTGAGAAAATCCTTTATGTATCTGCCGTGGTATGCGGTGTCAAGCTTCTTGTCTGCACAGTAGATAAGGATGTGAGCCTTGTCGATTGCGACATATGGCAGCTCAATACTCTTTTTCTCAGGTGTGATGAGAATATCCGATAATATAGTCAGCCTGTCATTAGACCTGCACATTTCATCATATTCTGAAGTGTCTGCCTGTCCTTTTCTCGGGTACATGAGGAAATTAACAGTCATCTTTCCTGTCGGGAGCATCATAAGTATTGCTGCAACTGTAAGGAGATTTCCACGGTCAGCAAAAATGATTATTCCTGTAAAGAAAAGAAGAAGAACCAGCATATAGCCGCTTACCATCGCCACTCCTGTCCTTAGCTTTCTGTTCTTTAAGTACCCGGGAGCACCCTTTGGCACATTTTTTATTAAATTTCCCATTAACATTACCTCACAGTCTTTATGTAACATATATTAGAAGAATTTCATCAGGAGCCTGTGTGGCAGGAAACGCCCGGCAACGTAGGCTAACTTCATGCTTCTTCCGTAAATGCTCAGTTCATTGCCAAGAGCGGCATCCTTGATTGCCTGTTCCACAACCTTCTCAGGCTTGGCCATGACCATGCGTTTCAGGAACTTGACATCTTTTCCTGCAATATCAAAAAATTCGGTATCGACTGGTCCCGGACATACAGCGGTCACAGTTATTTTTCTTGATTTAAGCTCCTTGTTAAGTGCCTTTGAAAAGCTCAGGACGTATGCCTTTGTGGCTGCATATACGGCAAAATCAGGCTGGGGCATGAAGCCGGCAGCGGAAGCAAGCTCAATTATTCGTGAGTTCTGTGAAATATATGGAAGGCAGAGCTTCGTGACTGCTGTGAGAGCACGACAATTGACATCGACCATGCCAAGCTGTTCATCACAGTCAAGCTCTTCAAAGCTTCCGCTCCTGCCATAGCCTGCACAGTTAACTAAAAGCTTGATATCAGGTGCATTTTCTTCAAGAAGACCTTTAAATTGCGAAAGCTCATCAATGCTTGAAAGGTCAAGAGAGATAACACGCGATGTGAGCTTTATCTCTGCAGCTACCTCCTCAAGGCGTTCTGTTCTTCTCGCAACCAGCCATATCTCGTCGAATCTGGAATATCTGGCAGCAATCTGCTTTGCAAACTCCCTGCCAAGACCGGATGAAGCTCCTGTAACCACTGCTATTTTCATATTAATCCCCATTTCCGAAACCATAAGCTTTAAAGGTTTCTATCTGCCGTTCTTTTTTTGAAAACCTGTCCTTTTATTGTTTCTGTTATCCGCAGAACCTTTTGCGGACATATTTCTGCCGGTGTTTGGCCGGCTGTCTGTATTACTATTTTTATATCTGCCGGAGCTGCCCTTGCCGGTAGTGCTCTTAACTGTGGTGTTTTTTCCGGTACCGCTGCTTTTCCTGCCGGATTGTGGCTTATTGCCCTCATTGCCGTTTCGTATACTCTGAGTGTTTCCGGATGTGTGCCTGTCGTTATTTCCCTTGTAGGACATCTTTCTTGGCGGGATAAGGCAGTGCTTGTCAAAACCTATTAAATCCTGCCTGTGAGCCTTTAACAGTGCTTCTTTTACAAGGTCATAATTCTCAGGATTTTTAAACTGTATAAGTGCACGCTGCATTGCCTTCTCATGCGGATTGGTCGTGACATACACCGGCTTTAAATCGCGCGGGTCAAGCCCGGTGTAATACATACAGGTAGATATGGTCGATGGTGTCGGATAGAAATCCTGCACCTGCTCAGGCATGTAGCCTAAATCCCTGATGTACTCCGCGAGGGCTATAGCATCATCGAGCGTTGAGCCAGGATGTGAGGACATGAGGTATGGAATTGCATACTGCTCCTTGCCAAGCCGGCTGTTGATGGCACTGTATTTTTTAAGGAAGGCTTCATATACGGAATTCTCCGGCTTTCCCATCAGGCGCAGTACATTGTCCGTTATATGCTCAGGAGCCACACGCAGCTGTCCGCTGATATGATATTTGCACAGCTCCTCCATGAATGTATCGTCAGTGTCTGCCATGACATAGTCAAAACGTATACCGGAGCGGACAAACACCTTTTTCACATCTGGAATCCTGCGCAGCTTTCTAAGCAGCTCCACATAGTCGCTGTGGTCAACCTTGAGATTGGCACACGGCTTAGGGAAAAGGCATTGCTTGTTGGTGCATACGCCCTTGGTAAGCTGCTTGTCACATGATGGACGGCGGAAATTGGCTGTCGGACCTCCTACATCATATATATAACCCTTGAAATCCGGCTCCTGTGTCATTCTCTTTGCTTCTTCTATAAGGGATTCATGGCTTCTTACCTGGACAATTCTGCCCTGATGGAAGGTGAGCGCGCAGAATGAGCAGCCTCCGAAGCAGCCTCTGTTGCTTGTCAGGCTGAACTTGATCTCAGCGAATGCAGGGACACCGCCGAGTGCATCGTATGACGGGTGCCATGCATTCATATAATCCATTGAATACACATCGTCAAATTCCTGCTGTGTGAGAGGATATGATGGCGGATTCTGGATAATATACTCTGTATCTTTGTATTTTTCAACAAGGTGCTTTGCTACGAATGGATCCGTATTGCAGTACTGCTTATAAAAGCTTTCTGCATAAGTCTTTTTATCAGAACATATCTCATCGTAGGATGGAAGCATAATATATTCATCATACAGATGTTCAAGATTTTTAGCTTTATACACAGTTCCGCGTATGAAGGTTATATCCTTGACATCAATTCCTGCGTTGAGAGCATCTGCTATCTCAACTATAGAATGTTCGCCCATTCCGTAAGATATAAGGTCGGCACCGCTGTCTAACAGAATGGAACGCTTTACTTTATTTGACCAATAGTCATAATGTGCAAGCCTTCTGAGGCTTGCCTCAATTCCTCCGATAATTATTGGTGTCTTTTTGTAGGTCTGCCTTATCAGATTACAATATACAATAGTGGCATAATCAGGTCTTTTACCAATAACTCCTCCCGGTGTGTAGGCATCGAAGTTCCTTCTCTTTTTAGATACAGTATAGTGGTTGACCATCGAATCCATATTTCCTGCTGCTACAAGGAAGCCAAGCCTTGGTTCGCCAAGTATGGAGATACTGTTCTTATCCTTCCAGTCCGGCTGTGGGATTATTCCAACCTTATATCCGTTTAATTCCAGTATTCTGCTTATAATTGCATGACCGAATGAAGAATGGTCCACGTATGCATCACCGGATATATACACAAAATCACATTGTGTCCAGCCGCGCTTGTCCATATCTTCCCTGCATATTGGTAAAAAATCTTTCATATAACTCCTTATATCTGTCATACTGTAAAAACATGAACTTAGTTATCGTTACAGCATCGCTGCGTGTATAATTATTTTATTTGTGTAAAATCATCTATAAAGTAATCTGCCAGTTTCATTTTCTCTTCGCGCATTCCGTGTGAATAGTCATCCTCCACGGCAGCAGTTGTCATGCCAGCCAAATTGCCTGCGGTGATGCCCATAGGAATATCCTCAAACACAAGGCACTCCTCCGGTCTGACACCGAGCTTTTTTGCCGCAAGCAGATATATATCCGGTGCAGGCTTTCCTGCTCCTGCTTCACAGGCGGTTGTTATCGCATCAAAGTATTCTGCCACGCCTTCTGCCTTTAATACACCATTTATAAGGGCTTCGGAGTTGCTTGAGGCGATACCGGCAAGAATGTGGTCAGATTTAAGGCGTGCAAGGAACTCCTTCGCACCTTTTTTTAATTTAACCTCTGAGGTGTACTTATCATAAGCCATTCTGTTCCAGTGTGCCTTGATATCCTCAACATCGTCCTTGATACCAAAGCGTTTCTTAAAGTATTCGGCTGTCTCGGTGAAGCTCATTCCTTCGATTTCCTTTTGCAGATCATCGGGAAGCTCTTTACCTATTGCACTTAAAAAATCAATATCAATATTGCGCCATACCCACATAGAATCAACGAGTGTTCCATCAAGATCGAACAGGACGGCGCGCTTGTCCTTCAATAAATCATTATACTTGTATTCCATATATATATAAACGGTCTATGCCGTTGCCTCCTTAAGCAGATTGATTTCTTCTTCGGTTAATCTTCTGTACTCTCCCGGCTTAAGCTCCGCGTCCAATGCAAGAGGTCCCATTGACAATCTTTTTAGATATGTGACCTCCGTCCCTACAGCCTCGAACATACGCTTTACCTGGTGGAACTTGCCCTCATGGATTGTGAGCCGTATTTTGGATGTGTGCTCCGCTTCATTTACCTCCAATATAACCAGTTCGCCGGGCATAACAGGTGTTCCATCAAGGAGTGTGATGCCGGATGAAAAAAGCTCTACATGTTCTTTTGTGACAAGCCCATGTATATCGGCATAATAAACCTTGTCGACATGCTTTTTAGGTGCTAACAGGCGGTGCGCCAGATCCCCGTCATTCGTTATAAGAAGCAGGCCTTCTGTATCCTTGTCAAGCCTTCCGACAGGAAAAAGGTCATTGCGCGTTCTCTCATCAATTAAATCAAGCACTGTTTCAGCCTTTTTGTCCATGGTGGCGGTGATTACACCTGCGGGTTTATTGAGCATAAAGTATTCCATATCAGAAAAGGCGATAATCATGCCATCAACCGCGATGACATCGCTATTCTCATCAATCTTGATATCGGAGGCTTTCACAACCTCACCATTGACGGTGATACGGCCTTTTTTTGCCATTTCCTTTATGACGCTGCGGCTGGCAACGCTCATTTCTACAAGAAATTTGTCCAGTCGTTTCATGTATAATCCTCGTTTGCGTAGTTTTATTTGGGATGTCTCTAAGCTACATCCATCTCCAGCCTGGGAGATATTTATTCTTTACCTGTCCGTTATTGTACTTACCCCAGCCAAGAGGATAGCCGTCAACCATTATAAGCTTAATGGAACTGTTACCGGTAACACAGCTTTCATCGACCTCTATAGTTTCACCCTTGAGGTAACGTATAACGGCATCATCTGAGAGCTTTAAATTGATCTGGCTGCTGTACTGTCCATCCTTTAATGTCATCGCAAATGCCTGACTTGGCTCAAAGCGGTTCTTTTTAAGCTCACCAAGAAGGGTTCCCGTCCTCATTGCGCGAAGTCCCTTGAGCTTTCCGGCAAGAGGCGGAAGATAATATACATTATCCTTCTGGATGATTATGTCCGAGGATGGGATTTCAAAGTTAAGCTCATCAAGAAAAGCGGTAAGCTCATCCGGAAGCTTGTTAGGTCTTCCGTGTACAGGGCTGTCCTGAATGGCTTCCCCATCCTTTTTAAGCAATGCGACAAAGTGCCCTTCACCCTGCATCTTATGAGGGAATATGCGCACGCACTGCGGCAGGCCGATTCCTTTTGAGAAGCCCTCATAAGGATGTATGGAAGGTATCCCCGAATCGAATATATCGACAAGCGAAAAATCAGGATGGCTTTCAAGGAAAAGCTGTATATTGTCCTCATCTTCAAGCTTGGAAAAGGTACATGTTGAGTACAGCATATATCCGCCCGGCTTCAACATCTGTGCCGCCTGGCTTAAAATACTCTTCTGGATAGCAGCAAAGCATTCAGGACCATTCATCTGCCAGCTCTTGATGAGCTTATTGTCCTTGCGGAACATTCCCTCACCTGAGCATGGGGCATCAATCAGAATCTTGTCAAAAAAGCTTTCAAATGACGATATAAGCTTTCCCGGTTCCTCACATGTAATCACGACATTGCCTATTCCGCTCACTTCTATGTTCTTTAACAGTGCCTTGGCTCGTGAGGCGGAGATATCGTTGGAGACTAAAAGCCCTGTGCCTCCAAGCCTGGCACCTAGTTCAGTGCTCTTTCCTCCCGGAGCGGCACATACATCTAAAACCTTATCTCCGTGCTCTATCGGAAGTATACTGGCAGGTGTCATGGCACTTGGCTCCTGAAGGTAATATAATCCCGCAAAATAGTATGGATGCTTCGCGGGCTTATCCTCCTCCTCATAGTAAAACCCATTATCTATCCATGGAATTTTCTTGAGCTTGAACGGACTTATCTTAAGAAAATCCTCTGTTGAAATCTTAAGGTTGTTGACGCGCAGTCCATATAGCCTCTTCTGACTGAAGCTGTCTAAGTAGGCCTGAAATTCATCTCCTAAGAGCTCTTTCATCGAATCTAAATATTTCTGTGGTAATTCCATATAAATCCTTTCCGTATCTGCTTTATATGTTAAAGCCGGCATTAATCACCGGCATATCAATCAACGCTCTGTGCCCTATAGCCTTCTGCAATCTTATCAAGATGTCTGCAGAATGCCAGAAGGTGTTCAAGATCGTTCTCCTGATAAATGCGGAAAAATTCGTCCTGAATTTTCACAACATCCCTCTTATTTGCAACCTTATAGAGGTTCTGGATGTTGATAAGTATATCATTGACTATATTAGCCTTGTATGTAAAAGAATTCTGGGCATCCATAATTTCTTCATGGATTGATGACATTTCCTCATCAAGCCTGAGAATCGCCTCCGCCGCTGAGCTTAGGCGCACACGGATATGCTCAGGAATGCTCTCATGGTATTTATACTGTAGCGAATGTTCTATCGTAGACCAGAAGTTCATAGCAAGCGTTCGTATCTGAATCTCAACAGGAATATCCTTCTTGCCCTTGCTGGTTTCCACGCTATAGCTTATTATAATGTGATAGCTTCTGTAACCGCTCTCCTTGCGGTTCTTTATGTAATCCTTCTCACGTATGACAGTCATATCACTTCTGCTCTTAATTATATTGACCACATCATAGATATCCTCAACGAACTGGCAGATTATTCTTATACCTGCCACGTCCTCTATCATTTCCATGATATGGTCAATCGGAAAGCCCTTTTTCTGGGCTTTCTCAATAATACTGGAAATCTTCTTCACCCTGCCGGTGACCTGTTCAATCGGTGAGTAGACCGCTTCCTGTCTGTATTCGTTGATTATGTGGTTGAATTTGACCAGCAACTCATCCACAGCCAGTTCGTATGGAGCCAAAAGCTCTCTCCATAACTGTATTTCCATCTAATAACCTCCAAAAATTACATATACTACATCCTGTTTTAAATAAAATCCTAATGCATTGATTCAAGCAATGCCACAAGGTATCTCCAGACCTTCTCAACTGATTTTACGCTGAGACGCTCGGCAGGTGTATGGATATCCTTCATATCAGGTCCTATAGAGATCATATCAAGCTCAGGCAGCTTCTCTGAAAACAGACCGCACTCAAGACCTGCATGGATGACACATACATTTGCCTTCTCATTGAACATATCATCATAGAGCTTCACTGCCCTGTCGCGGAACTCAGATTCCGGACGATATGCCCACTCAGGATAGCAGCCTGTCTCAACATACTCACCGCCGAAGAACTCAATCATATAACGAAGCTTATCGGCAAGTGCCTGCTTTGCTGAACCCACGGAGCTTCTCACGGAGAAGCTTATGTTGATGCACTCCTCATCCATCGAAAGAATACCAAGATTGAGTGAAGTCTCAACAAGTCCTTCAATGTGACCGCTGAACTTCTGCACACCGTTAGGAAGATTCATAAGAAGGAAGATAAACGCCTGCTTATTCTTTTCTTCAATGACGCCGGCGTTATCCGTGCCTGAATCCTCAACAACAATTCGGATGCCCTCATCGGTTCCGGAATACTCATTTCTAAGCTGTGCCTCAAGTATGCCACACAGTTCCTTTAAGCGTGCCTCATCATCAGGATTAATGCATAGAGTGACAGAACATTCCCTTGCTATGGCATTGTCCATTCTTCCGCCTGTGAGAGCACTTATTCCGTAGAAAAGCTCCTCATCAAGATTAAAGAGAAGTCTTCCGAGAATAATGTGCGCATTAGCTCTGCCCTTATTGATTTCCATGCCGGAATGTCCGCCCATAAGACCGGTTATGGTTACCTTGACGCTCTTTCCGGTCATCTGTGTATAGCTTACAGGGAGCTTTAGTCCGGAACGCATTCCGCCGGCACAGCCAACGATGAAGGCGCCCTCCTCCTCATTGTCTATATTTATAAGGTACTTGGATGAGAGCACGGAGCCGTCAAGCAGCTTGGCACCGTCAAGCCCGACCTCCTCATCTACCGTGAAAACAGCCTCTATAGCAGGTGCCTGTATACTTTCATCGTCGAGAACGGCGAGTGCATAGGCGATGGCAATTCCGTCATCACCGCCGAGAGTGGTTCCTCTTGCGGTAACATATCCGTCCTCAACATAGACATCGAGAGCATCCTTGGTAAAATCATGGGTACATCCACTCTCCTTCTCACATACCATGTCTAAATGACCCTGTATAATCACACCGGGAGCATTCTCATAGCCCTTGCTTGCCGGTCTGTATATAACCACATTATTATATTCATCCTGATATACTTTAAGACCTCTTTTTTTGGCAAAATCAACACAGAAATCGCTTATCTGTTTCGTGTTGTGTGAACCATGAGGTATCTGTGTAAGCTCTTCAAAAAACATAAAAACCTTTTCAGGCTGTAATCCTTTTAATGCATTGTTCATAATGTTTATTCCTCCGTCTATGGCCAAACTAAGCCACATTTTATTGTGCCACATTTTTTTGAAAAAAGCAATAAAATAAAAATGTAAACACCGGTTGCAGTGATAAAAAAATCATAAACTGAATAGTATTATCTGAGTATATTCTTAAGCAGGCTGATACAATGACAAATCCATCCGGTAAAAAAAACAGCCGCATAATGTTCACACGCATAGTCTGTGCAATGTCATGCATGCTTGTTCTGCTGTTATCGCCCGCCGCTGCACTAAATGGAGCAGCCTATGGTCTTGCGCTTTGGTACAGGACACTCTTTCCGACTCTCATGCCATTTATGGTGCTTTCAAATTTTATCGTATATACCGGGTGTGCGAAGCCAATTGGAGTTCTGCTCGCACCGCTCACTAAGCTGCTGCATCTGCCTGCCGCTTCCGGGTACTGCATTCTTATAGGATTTGTGTGCGGCTATCCAATGGGAGCTTATGTATGCGGCTGCCTTAATGAGACAGGAACGATTGACGATGATACCGCCATGCTTTTAGCTCCGGTATGCAACAACGTCAGCCCGATGTTTATGATAAGCTATATCTGTATGAGCTGTCTTGGAGATAAAGCACTCTCTAGGACAGTGATTTTTCTGCTTATCGGCTCAGCATTTGTAGGAATGTTCGTTTTAAGATATTGGGGGTGGATAAAAAATAAGCGTGAAAGAAGGAAAATCAGCAGTCCGGCAGATGCAGACGGCAGAATGGGACACATAAGCCGGACTGCAGTTCAGCAAAGAGAAGATACAGAACACCGGATAATTGAGCTTACGACATCTGAAGCCCTTTCGCACTCCGTTGAGAATGCGCTCACCGCCAGCCTTAAGCTGTGTATATATGTCATGCTGTTCTCAACAGCGGGTGCGATGATAGGTAACATAAAAATTCTTCCGGACATAGCAAAAGCCGTACTGATGTCCCTTATGGAGATTACAGCCGGCCTTGATAAAATATCTGAGCTTAATATCGAATATAATTATAAAATATTACTTATGCTGACTGCCACCGCATTCGGCGGTATGTCAAGTGTATTTCAGACAATGTCTCTCTGGAGTGGAAGAAGATTTTCCGTCGGAAGGTACATGGCATGTAAGATATGTATTGCCTGTATTACAGCATTGGCAGTGTTATTCCTCATAATCACCGGAATCCTGTAATCCTGCTGCAGCGTCATCTTCCGGCTGCTCAGGCTCTTCATCCGTGCCTATTCCGGCGAGCTCATTTCTATTGGAAAGGACAACATTGAGATCCTTGTCCAGAGCACTTAACAGGCTCTCATACTTAGCACGATTGCTATCGATGGAGTGCTCAATGATTCTCTGGAGATTGGCGAGCATATCATCCGTGTACTGAACTGCACTGTATCTCATCTGATTGGCTTCCTCTGTTGCATGATCGAGTATTGCCTGAGCCTGACTATAAGCCTGATCTTTTATCTCCTCTGCTTCACTGTAGGCGCGCTGCATTATCTCATGCTCATTGACGAGCTCCTGAGTGTGCACCTTAGCCGCATTGAGCATGGAATCTGCCTGATCCTTGGCATCGGCGAGAATGGCATCCTTATTGCTGATAATCTTCTGGTATTTTTTAATCTCATCAGGGGTCTTGAGCCTGAGTTCACGAATCAATTCCTCAATGGCGTCCTTTTCAACGATAATCTTATTGCTTGAAAGAGGAACAGGCTTACAGTTTTCAATATATTCTTCAATCGCTTCAATCATCTCTTCAATCTTGTTCATGGTAATCCTCCAATTGATATTATCTGTTATATTTTTCTAAAACCTGTCTGCGAACCTCCGGTGCAACGAACTTGGAGATATCTCCGCCGTATCTTGCCACCTCCTTAACTACACTTGAGCTTAGATATGCATAGTTGAGATTCGTCGTCAGAAATATTGTATCTATATCAGGTGCAATAATGTGGTTCGTCTGCGACATCTGCAATTCATATTCAAAATCGGTTACAGCTCTAAGACCTCGTACCACAGCGGTCGCTTTGCATAATCTTGCAAATTCAACCAGCAGACCATCAAAGGAACGTACCTCCACATTAGCGTATTCCGAAACTACACCTTTTATCATATTAACACGTTCTTCAGCAGAAAACAATGGAACTTTTGAACTGTTTACTAATACCCCGACAATCAACTTGTCAAAAAGCTTTGAGGAACGGCTTATTATGTCCATATGTCCAAGTGTAACCGGGTCAAAGCTTCCCGGATATACTGCAATTCTCATAGTAATTAATCAGGCTCCTGCCTGTACTCCTTTATAGTATTGTATAATCACATGCCATTAAAAACTTATTATTTAATTTTCCTGATAAAAACATGCATATTATTTTTATATCTTTTTATTTTATAAGCTTCAAAGCCCAATTTGTCAAGGTAATCAAAGCTTGTCTCATTCGACGCTTCAACAATAATGATTGAATAGTCATCAATAAGAGAAGAGTCGGCAAGACATGTCAGAACCTCCTTCTCATATTCATGATTATATGGTGGATCCATAAATATTATGTCAAAAATTGTTTTGCCCTCCAGCCTTTTTAAGGCAGTAACCGCATCAGTCTCCATCAGTACAGCCTCATCGGAGAGTCTGGTGAAATTGAGATTATCGCGTATACAGGCAGCGGCGGCTCTGCTGTTTTCAACAAGGTATGCCTTTTTTGCCCCGCGGCTGAGTGCTTCTATGGCTATTGCCCCGCTCCCCGAAAACAAATCAAGGAACATACTTCCCGGAACATCATTCTGAATTACGTTGAAAAGCGTCTCCTTGGTCCTGTCCTGCGTAGGACGTGTTGCCAGTCCTTCTATTGTCTTAAGAGGCATGCTTCTTCTTGTGCCTGCAATCACTCTCATATCAATTCCTCCATTATTCAATATTCATATCAATATTATACAGCGTATATCCAAGGAAATATCTAATAATATATCTTGGCTTCCTGAAGCATCTTAAAGTCAAATCCGTTTATCTCAAATATATTTACACAGCAATTCTTCTGAAAAACGCCATCCCACATATTTTTTATTTCGAGGTGATTGAGATAAATCATTATGGATTTATTCAGTGCCCCATGTGCTGTAATAAGCACCGTCGCCTCAGGCTCCTTTAATGAAAGCGGAACTATGACGCTGTCTATAAAAGCTTGTGAGCGGGCACATAGCTGTTCGTAGGTCTCACCACCCTGTGCGGGTATATATTTATCAGGTGCATCGAAGAAATAATGAAAATCCTCTGTGATGAGATCCGAACTGACTCCTTCATTCACCCCGAAACATATCTCTTTTAGTCTGTCATCGGTTATGATTTTCACTGGTCTGTCCATTCTGATAAGCTCAGCAGTCTTATATGCCCTTTTAAGCGGACTTGAGAAGATATAATCAAAATGTACATCCTTTAACGCTTCACCTGTTATCCGCGCCAGCTCAATTCCATATTCATTGAGCTGCGTGTCACTCTGTCCCTGAAGCCTTTTTTCCTTATTCCAATCGGTTTCGCCATGTCTTATAATATATAGTTTCATATTTTTATCCTTATTGTTTATCTTGAGATTTTCCACAGTACATCTTGGTGAAATTTTTCATGTGACTGTGCTTCCTGCTTCTCATACAATTTTCATTATAACATTACATCATTCTGGGAAAAAGCTTTTTTTAATGTATTCTGCAAATTGTTTTCAATTATATAATCTGCACAGTCTTTTGCTTTCTTAAGCATATCCGCATCGGTGTATATATCTGCAAGTGTAAATGACATGTCACCACTCTGCCTGATTCCGAAGAAATCTCCGGGACCTCGGAGCTTTAAATCCTGTTCAGCAATGTAAAAGCCGTCATTGGATTTACCTATGATATCAAGGCGCTGCTTTGCCTCCTCCTTTTTTGAGGTGCTCACAAATATACAGTATGATTGCGCATTTCCTCTTCCTACTCTTCCGCGAAGCTGGTGAAGCTGTGCAAGACCGAATTTTTCTGCGTTCTCGATGAGCATCACTGTGGCATTCGGAACATTTATTCCTACTTCAATCACAGTTGTGGAAACCAACACCTGTATTTCGCCCTTAGCGAATCTTCCCATAATATCATTTTTGGTATCGGCTGCCATCTGTCCGTGAAGTCCCTCCACAGTAAGTCCGGGAAGATTCTTCCTCAATTCTACTGTGTAGTCTGTGACATTCTCACTTTCACTTATTTCATTATCCTCAACCATCGGGCATATGACATAAGCCTGATGACCCAGCGCCGCCTGATTCATTATAAATCTATACGCATTCGGGCGGTACTCTTCACCGACAACGGCATTTTTTATCGGAAGCCTGCCCACAGGCATGGCATTAATTATGGATATGTCAAGGTCTCCATATAGAATGATTGCAAGCGTACGCGGAATCGGTGTTGCACTCATGACACATACATGCGGATGTCCACCTTTTCTGGCAAGTCCGCCTCTTTGGTTCACGCCAAAACGATGCTGTTCATCCGTGACAACAAACCCAAGGTTATTGTATTCCACCTTTTCCTGAATCAATGCGTTAGTGCCTATAATAATATCAGCTGTACCGTCTTTTATCTGTTCATGTGCTTTCTTCTTCTGTGAAGCGCTCATCGAGCCAACAAGCAGAACCGGTGTAACCGGAAATTCATGTTTTTTCAATAATTCACATACCGTATCATAGTGCTGCTTTGCCAGAACCTCGGTAGGAGCCATGAGTGCACCCTGAAAGCCGGCTTCCACAGCGTTGAGGAGCGCTAATACAGCTATAATCGTCTTTCCGGAGCCTACATCACCCTGAATAAGCCTGTTCATGACATGCTTCCCCGACATGTCGGCAACCATTTCGTCATACGCCTTTCTCTGTGGCTCCGTCAGCTGGTAAGGCAGCTCGGATATGAGTCTTGCAGCATAGCCTCCCTCATGTATCATACATTCATTTTCAAGATAAGTCCTCTGGGATTTCAGGTTTTCAAGCTTCATCATGAATCCGAAGAATTCATCAAAGGCAAGTCGTTTTCTTGATTCCTGCATTTCATTGATACCACGCGGAAAATGTATGTATTTTATCGCCTCATACAGTGGCTTTAATTCATAGCGTTCTATAAGCTCCTTAGGGAGATATTCCATTTCTTCAGGATTATTCTGCATGGCAAAATACTGTGTTACGGCTTTTGTGACCATGTTGTTGGTAAGTCCCTTTACCAGTGGATAGATTGGCTGGATATAATGAAGCTTCAGCTCATATTCTGCAGCAGTGTATAATTTAGGCTGTTCCATTGAGACTAAGCTTCCTCTGCACACCACTCTGCCGCGTACCATATAGCGGTAGCCTCTTCTCAGCGCACCCTTCATAAAAGGCATATTAAACCACGTCAGCTTGATACGTTCATTCTGCTCGTCTACAGCGAATACCGTAGTTATATTAAGCTTTTTCATCGGCTTCACTTCTACATCAGATGCGATGCTTAGATACAAGGTATAGATGCCGTCCTCATCGATTTCACTGATAAGTACAGGTTCTTTGTATATATCATAGCTTCGTGGATAGTAGTATGGCAGCTGTGAAGTATCCGTTATCCCTGCTTTTGTAAAAAGCTGTTCTGTTTTCTGTCCGATTCCTTTAAGACTGCTAAGCTTCATAATAATCCTCATTCTCCGGCATAATGCCGTAAATCATACTTCCATATACAAGATATCCCCTCATAGGCAGGACCCATGAGGGGACAAGATACTCAATAAATATTCTATTCTACTGAAACAATATAGTAATAGATTGGCTGTCCACCACTGTGAACCTCCAGATCAAGGTCAGGATAAGTCTCCTCAATCTTAGCTGTAAGAGAATCAACCTGCTCACTTGAAACATCCTCGCCATAGTATACACTTATAAGCTCAGAGTCATCATCAATAAGCTGGGACAGCATATCAATGGTTGTTTCTTCAATATCCTTGCCTACAGAAAGGATTGTCTTATCACCGATTCCCATTATATCGTTCTGCTTAATCTCTTTGCCATCCATCGATGTATCACGAACAGCGTAAGTTACCTGTCCCGTCTTTACGTTCTTCATCTCCGAAGACATATTATCGAAATTAGCCTCCGCATCTGCAGACTCGTCAAAATTGATAAGCGCTGTGATTCCCTGAGGTATTGTCTTAGAAGGAACTACATACACATTCTTATCTGTGACGATAGACTGTGCCTGGTTGGCAGCAAGTATAATATTTGAATTGTTAGGAAGAATAAATACATTCTCTGCGTTTACCTTGTCAATCGCATTGAGCATATCCTCTGTGCTAGGGTTCATTGTCTGTCCGCCTTCAATAACTACATCTACACCAAGTCCTTCAAATATCTCGCTGAGTCCCGCTCCGGCAGAAACGGATATAAAACCGTACTTCTTCTTAGGTTCAGCAGGCTTCTTAGCCGCTTCCTCAGCAGCCTTCTTCTCAGCCTCAGCCTTCTGTGCTTCCTTTATGAGCTTTTCCTTATGCTCCTCCCGCATATTATCTATCTTCATCCTGCTGAGTGAACCATAGGTGAGCGCTTTCTGAATTGCAAGACCCGGATCGTTGGTATGTACATGTACCTTAACGATCTCATCATCGGCAACGACTACTATTGAATCACCGATTGACTCAAGATATGCCTTGAAGTTGAGTTCATCACCGTTATCGAACTTCTTCTCAATATTGATTATAAATTCAGTGCAGTAACCATACTTGATATCTGCCTGAGTTGTGTCTGCCTCAACCTTAGCAGTGGTTGTTGTGCCAAGAGCTGCGGTAAGGTCAATCTCCTTGCCAAGAAGGCAGTCATATATTCCTGAAAGCACCTCGATAAGCCCCTGTCCGCCTGAGTCGACAACCCCGGCTTCCTTCAGCACCGGAAGCATCTCAGGTGTCTGTGAAAGAACATAGCGTCCGTGCTCAAGAACCTGTCCTAATATCTCTTCCAAATCGCCGTTCTCACATGCAAGCTCATTCATCTTATCCGAAAGACCCTTCGCAACTGTGAGGATAGTTCCCTCCTTAGGCTTCATAACTGCCTTGTACGCAGTCTCCGTTGCCTTCTGGAAGGCTCTTGCAAGTACTGGTGCATCTATAACCGTTACAGACTTAATTTCCTTAGTAAACCCTCTGAAAAGCTGTGAAAGAATAACTCCCGAGTTACCTCTCGCACCTCTTAAGGAACCTCCTGAAATAGCCTTTGACAAATTCTCAAAATTAGGTGAAGCAATATTGCTCACTTCCTTAGCTGCAGAAAGAATTGTCATTGTCATATTAGTTCCAGTATCTCCATCAGGTACCGGGAATACGTTTAATTCGTTTATTATCTCTTTTTTTGCTTCCAGATTGGCAGCTCCTGCCAAGAAGCATTTCTTGAGCATAGCAGCATCTATGGTATTAATAGCCACTTTAAAATCCTCCTTAAATAACGGTTAGTCAATTACTCTTACGCCATCAACAAATATATTGATCTGCTTAATCTTCATGCCGGCAAATTCTTCAACCTTATACTTGACGCTGTTCACAAGGTTATCTGCTACAGCAGAAATGGAAACTCCGTACGATACAATAACATGAAAATCCAAAGTAATCAAGTTCTCTTCATCAATCTTTACATTAATCCCATGTGTGAGACTCTCTTTTTTGAGAAGCTTAACCAGTCCATCCTTCATGCTTACGGCAGCCATTCCGACAATACCGAAGCTCTCTATGGCGGTTGTTCCCGCAAACATTGCTATAACCTCTGGGTCTATCATAACAGTTCCTAATTTATTTTCAATTCGACCTTTCATGGTTCCTCCAATCTCCGTGTGATTCACGGTTTACAAAGTCATGATATTGTCATTATACATTATTTCTATACAAAATCCAACTTAAAAGTGAAAATCTTTAAAAAAATATTTTTTTTACTTGCAAAATATTCAAATATCTGTTATCATAACTTCTGTTGTCAGCCGAGTAGGCATTATTAAGCTTTGAGGAGGTGCAATCATGGCAAAGTGTGCTGTTTGTGATAAGGGTGCTCATTTTGGACTCAAGGTAAGTCACTCTAACAGAAAATCAAACAAGATGTGGAAGTCAAACGTTAAGTCAGTTAAGGTTTTGACAACAGCAGGTCCAAGAAAGATGTATGTATGTACTTCTTGCTTAAGATCAGGCGCTGTTACAAGAGCGTAGTCAAGAGTTTGATGTTAATTAAGCCCCGGATTTTTCCGAGGCTTTTTTTTCATTAATGAAATAAGATTACGGTCAGACTATTTACAACTGCAGAATAGATTATATCCACACAGCATCAGAAGGACTATTATCACGATTCCCCAGAAAACATTCTCAATAAGCAGCCCTATTATCATTCCCACTGCAATCCAGAACATCATAAAACCTATTATTCTCACCACAGGAGTATTTCCTCCGTATACCTGCTGCTCTATTCTATTATATTATATGCACTATATGTGTCATTATTCACAATCACACTCTAAGCATGCCCTTAAAAATTTGCGGTATTAAAAAACAATTATATGAAACCCGTTAAGACGTTTTTCATATAATTGTTTTAATCATTTGTAACATCACCATTCTCATTGAGAATTATGGCATCACCAAGATATTTTGATTGTGGCTTTGTTTTTGCGAGAATAAAATCCTTGTTTCTTGCAAGTATTTCGCGGATTTCCCTTTTGGATTGTCCTGAATAGCTTCTTAAATCTGCCGGAACTCCGTAAGCCTCCATGCCAAGTGACTTGGCAAGGTATATTGCCCTGTACAGATGGTATTTCTGGGAAACAATAATAATTTTGTTGACGCCGAATATATTTCTGGCACGATACAGGCTGTCGTATGTAGAAAATCCGGCGTGATCCATGTATATGGCGTTTGATGGTACACCGGAAGCAATAGCATATTTTTTCATGGTTTCAACTTCATTGTAATCATTGCTGCCGTGATCACCACTCATTATTATGTCCTTTGATGCGCCGAGCTTATATAGATTGACACCTGTCATAATTCTGTCATAGAGCATATTGCTTGGAGTCTTATCCGGTTTAACCGCAGCTCCGAGAACCAGTATACAGTCTACATCCGAAAGCACAGCAGCTTCATCGGCATTCAGTATATAGGAGCCTGTTTTATATATCACGCAGCCATTGACTGCAAAAGCGTACACGGCTGCTGCAAGGACAGCCGCGCAGCATGTATAACCTATTCCCTTTATTATCTTCTTAACTGACATCGGATTCACCTTGAATGTTATTTATTATCATTTCCGGTGATATCATTTATGGCTTCATCGACCGCTTCGTCTTTTCTGGTTTTCTTTCCACCTGCAATATCGGCAACCTTGTCGACTATGTCCGGAACCATATCAAGAATCTTGGTCATAGTATCTTGATTCTTAACATTCACAAGCTTGGTCTGTCCGTTCTGTATTACAAGCACCGCACTTGGAGAGAGCTTAGCACCGAGTCCGCCTCCGGCATTATTCTTGCCTTCACCTGAGAATGCCCCTGCACCCACACCGAATGCGACGTCAACGAGTGGAACGATGATGGTGTCGTTAACCGTAACTGCATCTCCGACTACTGTCTTAGCGCTTACAAAGCTGTCCATTCCTGAAAAGAGAGATTCAACTGTTGAATTGAACTTGTTGTTATTGTCTGCCATTTAAAAATCCTCCTGTTTATTTACTATTTTTTATGGTTTTAATTATTTTTTTGACTTCTTTGTTAAAATATACTCGGGCTGCTATATATAATACTCTGCCAAGAATAATTCTACCTTTAAAATCTAACTCCGCTTCAAAAACCTTGTCATCCCATACAGGTGTTATATTTATGACAATCCCGGTCATCGCCCTGAAAACAGCTATACCTCCAACGATTTCACCGAGCAGTGCAGGGTCGTCAAGACCGAGCTTTATCGATATGGTATGGCTTCCGGGCATGATATGCTTAAACAGAAGCTTCAGTTGTCTCATTACAAAGTCTATAACGCCGCGGTTTTCTTTGATAAGAGAGACTATTGACTTGACCTTATCGATGATTCCGTCTGAATCAGAACCGGAGACTTCAGTTTTTTTGTCTGATTTCTTATCCGGGAGGCTTTCCGGCTTTCCGGAGTTATTTGACTTATCTGCTTTCCGGGATTTTCCAGCATGTGAGCTTCCTGATTCCTTCCGCTCCTTATGTCCGTAAGAAGCTTCCGCCTCGATAGCTTTTTTCGACTTAGTGAATGTATCCGTTTTGCAGAACATTTCGGCTTCATTGACTTTTTCGCTTTTGCTGGGTTCATCAGCTTCGCTGCCATTTGAAGCTTCACCTGTTTTAGCAGCTTCACCGGTTTTGGTTAATCCGTCATCCTTTACTGCACCATTGGTTTTAACAGCTGCATCGTTTTTCACAGCTTCGCAGCTTTTCACCGCTTCACCAGCTTTCACAGCGTCATGTTCTCCCTTGACAGTGCTGTCGTTCTGCCCAGGGCTGTCTGCAGTCTTCTTATCATCGGTCTTTTTGCCATCGGAAATATTATGCCCAAATAACTTTATTTTAAGTTCGGATTCTTTCCCGTCCAGTTCAAAATTTACATGCAGCAATCTCAAGAGATATGTGACATGAGCTGACACGCGGGGCTTACCATAGAATGAGGCATGCACTCTATATCGTATCGGGACAAACAACAGCAGACATAGAATCAACAGCACAATGCCCACAATCGCAAGAAGTACAATTCCGATAATCTTCAATATGCATAACAGTATTTTTAAAAACAGCAACTACAACACCTCCTTGCCGGAGAATGTGTCCTCATAGAAATTGAGAAATGCCCTTATATCAAAATTACCGTTGGTATTATACATATCACCGACTATGGATGAGGCGAGCTCTATCGCATCCTGCTTTCCGCGTGCTATCCCGACAACGTATTTGCTGCGGTTCTTATAGTGAGGCTGCATAAGCTCAAGGGAGCTGTATATATCAAGTATATTGCGCTCCCTTGATTCGGGAAGGGCAAGAATGTATACGTTCGGCTCCGGCTTTCCCTTTTCAAGGCGGTGAAGCAGGCGTGTCTTTTTTTTAGCATTGTCTTCTTTAAAATATAGCTTATCGTACCAGATATAATGCACAGCAATCACGCCTCCCACCTTATATTATACTACATATATATTACTCATTCATCAGGTCCAGCATAAGCTTCATGCATGATTTGCGTTCTGCTTCATCACTGCACTGTCCAAGTGCTACATGTATATATTTTTTGATTTCCTCCATATTGTTAAAGAAAACAGGAAGACTTCCAAGAATTCCTGACATGACTGCCCTGTTAAATGGTCTTTCATGTTCCGCGAAGAAATCTGCCAGTTCATTGGTAAGTTCATCGCATCTGCTGTTAATATATGCTTCATCGGCAATAATATTCGACAGCTTATCCTCAACCAGCTTCATAAAGCTGCTTCCTGAGCTGAGTCTCTCAAGCTTGAAAAGCTTCTCGTAATCTTCACTGAGTCCAAGCTGCTCTGCTCTTCCCATATAGGAATTGTGCACATCATCCAGAGCATAGCTGTCCGATGAGAGCTGTGTCGACAGCTTCTCCTGCACACCCTCGATTGCCACGAAGCTGTCAAAGGAATCCTCTGTAGGAAGCACGCGGTCATATATTGCATCAAGCGCCATATCGATAATCTTAAGACAGTGCTGTCTTGCTGTACCATCCACAATAGCCCTTCCGGATGTGAGGAGAACCATGTATGCGTCATTTACCGCATCCATGAGAAGAACGAAAACGTCAGTGACATTCACAACATACTCTGTAGCATCTGCAAGAACCCCGGCAGCTTCAAAATAATCTTCCTGTGTCATGCCGACATAGGAGAAGCTGTCAAGCTTATTAAGGCTGTCCGAGAGGACATCAAAGGCTGTGTCGAAATTCTCAGGTGTATGGAGCATTGAAACGGAACGAAGCATGTAAATGAAATCCTCCACCGCAGCCGTATCAGAACCTTTGTACAGTGTAAATGCATCGTGGAGAAGCTCAAAGAACTTGTTCTTTGAAAGACGCATCGGTATCTGGCTTACAACCTGCCCTATTTTCATATTTACAACAGAATTGTCCTTGTCGGAGACGATGTAGCTGAGAATATCCTTTTCAAATTTGTCATTGTAGTAATCGGAATTAATATCACATTCCTTAAAATTATACTCTATACGGTTCAGCACATACTCATACACCTGAAATCTGTCCGTAAAAGCTGTAAGTATCTCCATTCTTTCAATAAGTTCATCTCTGAGCTCATCAATATCCGCAAGAGCTTTATCTGAATCAGCTTCATCGGCATTTTCGTCTGAAATACCGGCTTTCACTGCATTTGCAAGTCTGAGTGCATAGTCTGAGACAAGCTGTGTATACTGTGTATCCTCACCGTACACCTCCGCAAAGGAATACAGATTGAGTGCAAGCTTTACATAGCCCATCCTGCCATACAGTGAGTTCATTCCGTCAGCATATTTCGATAAATTCATGTCGACATTCTTTCCCTTGGAAAGCTCAGCCGCTATATTACTTAGTTCAGCCATAAATAAATCCTCTTCTGATTATTTTTCTTCTAATACCTTGTCAAAAATATGGAAGCAGTCAAATGTTGCAAAGTAATCCTTAGGTGTCTCTGCGCGTCTTATCATCTTCACTGAGCCGTCCTCACACAGCAGAAGCTCTGCTGAGCGGAGCTTGCCATTATAATTATATCCCATTGAGAAGCCGTGTGCACCTGTATCATGGATAACAAGGAAATCACCCATATCAATCTTAGGAAGCATACGGTCGATTGCAAACTTGTCATTGTTCTCGCAGAGCGAACCTGTAACATCGTACTTGTGGTCACATGGCTCATTCTCCTTGCCCATAACCGTTATATGGTGGTATGCACCGTACATAGCCGGACGCATAAGGTTGGCAGCACAGGCGTCACAGCCTATATACTCCTTATATGTGTGCTTCTCATGTATTGCTTTTGTTACAAGGTGACCATAAGGTCCCATCATGAATCTTCCAAGCTCCGTATAAATAGCCACATCGCCCATTCCGGCAGGAACTAACACTTCCTCATATACCTTTCTTACACCCTCACCGATGGCAAGAATATCGTTAGGCTCCTGATCCGGTCTGTAAGGGATACCGATACCGCCCGAAAGATTGATAAACTTAATGTCACAGCCTGTCTTTTCAGATACCTCAACTGCAAGCTCAAACAGAATCTTTGCAAGAGTCGGATAATATTCGTTGGTTACAGTATTGCTTGCAAGGAAAGCATGAATACCAAAATGCCTGGCACCCTTCTGCTTTAAAATTTTAAATCCTTCAATAAGCTGCTCCTTTGTAAAACCGTACTTGGCATCTCCGGGATTATCCATTATGGAATTGGCAATCTGAAAATATCCGCCAGGATTGAATCGGCAGGATATGGTCTCCGGAATGCCGCATATATCGTCTAGGAACTGTATATGGGTAAAATCGTCAAGGTTTATGGTTGCATTTATTTTATGGGCATATTCAAATTCCTCGGCAGGTGTTGCATTTGATGAAAACATGATATGCTGTCCGTCAAAATCAAGAGCCTTAGCAAACATAAGCTCGGTAAGCGAAGAACAGTCAACACCACAGTCATACTCCTTAAGAATATTTACCAGAAAAGGATTCGGAGTAGCCTTTACTGCGAAATACTCTCTGAAGCCCTTGTTCCATGAAAAAGCCTCCCTAAGCTTCTTTACGTTCTCACGTATACCCTTCTCATCATATATATGATAAGGTGTAGGATATGTCTTGTCGATCTCCTTTAACTGTTCAAGTGTAACAAATGGTTTCTTTTCCATGGCTATTCTCCTCTTCCTGTCTTATTGTCGCTGTTGTGCACATGTCCGCAGCTGCATCCCCCGTGATGAGCGCTTATATCTTCATCGGTATCTTTCTGACAAGCTTCACATACACCGTACAGTACCGTCTTAGAATTGTCTACCAGAAAATGATGGTGTTCGTAAACATGTTCCTCTATCTGTTGAAGAAAATCACAGCTTACGTGAAACAGCCTGCCGCACTTTACGCATTTGAGATGAAAATGATTGCGGCATGCAGTATCCTCACCCTGGTACTGATAGCATGCCCCGACGCCCTCTTCTATATAATACTTACGAAGAAAGCCTTCATCCGCAAGCTTCTCCATATATCGATAGATGGTCGTTCGTCCAACCTTATTGCCTTCATTCTTCAGGTGGTCTGTGACCTCATCTATGGTGACATGTCCATCCTGACACTTTTTCAGGTAATCCAATATGATTTCCCTCTGCTTTGTGCGGTATGCACCCTTTTCGTTATTCTCCATATCTATGTACTCCAAAACAATACTTACTAAACATTATAATCTCAATTGTCTGACCTTGCAAGTAAATTATATCCGAAAAGAGGCAACACTCATATTTTCAGGATTCGGGTGGTAAAACATGCCAATTTAATCTATGAGTGTATAACGTATTATATTTATGCATATCAGCTCCATTGTCCGAAGCAAGATGTTCTAAGAACTCTGATAAAGGTATTCTATATGTCCGCCACCGAAGCCGGCATACATCCGTGTATGCATTGCTTCTAAAGCAGCATCCGTGCTGCTTTTGGCTGGGGACTTAGCAGAGTTCTAAGAACATCTAAGCTTCTCCCAAAAGTCGTGATATGCATAAATATAATACGTTATACACAGCTAGGTATATATAACATGTTTTGCCACCTGAATCCTGAAAAAAGAGAGTTTACGTGCAGAATCTCATTCCCTGCCCGCATACATGTATTTACATGTACACTTTAATATGGTAAAATTTAGCTTTAGAGCAGATTCATCTGCCGGATAATATTATAATGCAAAGGAGTATGACTATGCCCGGTGTACTTGCACTTTTACTTGTTATTGTTGTAGTTTTTCTTATTTTCTTTTCCGAAAATCTTCAGAAGAAAAAGATGGAAGAACAGCTGAACACTATTATTGGAAATCAGAAGGTGTTATATGGAAGTATGGCTAATCTCACTGTAGGAACAGGCTTTGTGAGAGGATATTTTGCCATCACGGAGAGATACCTTTATTTTATTGAGAGCAAGAAGGATGGAACAATCAAGCTTACAATACAGCTTAAGTTTGAGGAGATTTTAAGCCATAAGCTGCACTTCGTCCTGTTTATTGAAGGTCCTGACCACAGTGTCTATGAAATCAAGGCAGGAAACAATACGCAGGCTTACAATGTTCTTGTAAATCAGATAAAAAAAGTGGTGCCGCAATAGGACACCACTTTTTTTAATCCAAGGTTTTAATTGCGAGCTCTAACGCAGCGTCTACTGCCTGAGCTCTTATGTTCTGCCTATCACCCTGAAAAATATGCTTTTCAACCACGGCTTCGCCATTATAATAGCAGCCGATATAACATAAACCTACAGGAAAGTCCGGTGTCCCTCCGTCAGGTCCTGCAATGCCCGTAACGGAAAGTGCGACATCGGCTCCGGCAGTCTTTGCGGCACCCTCAGCCATCTCACGGGCAACTTCCTCACTATACACGGTATATTTTTCGAGTGTTTCTCTCTTAACACCGAGAATACGCATCTTTGTTTCCTCTGAATAGGTTATATAACCTGTTTCAAATACATCTGAAACACCCGGCACATTCACAAGGGTGGCTGCAATCAACCCTCCCGTGCAGGATTCGGCAGTTGTAATCTTGAGTGCTCTCTCAAATAATATTCTTACCAATTCTTCTTCCATGATTAGTTATCCTTCAATATATCTTTATTCTGTACAAGATATACTATGAGCGAATACACTGTGAGCACAAGCGCTGCATAGATAAATATCTGCTCAACGTATCTCATAAAGGCAAACGGAAGTCTGGCTATAAGCAGGCAGCACATAATCATCTGTACGGTAGTCTTAATTTTTCCCGACATTCCGGCTGCAATGACTACATTCTTTTCAGCTGCAATGAGTCTGAAGCCGCTTATTATAAATTCACGCGCAATTATAATTATTACAATCCACGCCGGGATAAGGTCAAGCTCTATGAAGGCTATCATAGCCGAACATACCAAAAGTTTATCGGCAAGCGGATCCATAAATTTGCCAAAATTAGTCACAAGATTATACTTTCTTGCGATTTTACCGTCAAGCATGTCTGTGAGGCTTGCGATGATAAATATTGCAAGTGCAGCATATCTGCTTCCGGGAAAGAAATCTGTCATAAGGAATACCAGAAAAAAAGGTATCATGATAACTCTTGCTATTGTAAGTCTGTTTGGTAAATTCATTGTACTAATTCTCCTATCAAGTCATATTCTAATGCGCCGGTAACCTTAACCTTACAAAAATCTCCGGACATAAGCTCTTCATCCGTATTGACAAATATATAACCGTCGACATTCGGGGCATCCATATAGGTTCTTCCAACGTAGGCATTCTCATCCGCAACCTTACCCTCTATCATTACAGTCATCACTTTGCCTATCTGTGATTGTGACAGGTCGGAGGAAATCTCCTGCTGCAGCTCCATAAGTCTGTCGCGTCTTTCTTCCTTTACTTCTTCCTGAACCTGACCGTCCATCTCAGCAGCCTTGGTTCCCTCCTCAGCGGAATAGGTGAACACGCCGAGTCTTGTGAACTCGATCTCGTCAATAAATTCCATGAGCTCTTCATGATCCTCCTCTGTCTCACCCGGGAAGCCTGCGATAAGAGATGTTCTGAGCGCGATATCCGGTATTTCCTCGCGCAGCTTAGCAATACGCTCAGTCAGCTCTGCCCTGTTTGTCTTACGGTTCATTCTCTTTAAAATATTGTCTGAGGCATGCTGAATCGGGATATCAAGATAATGGCATATCTTCGGCTCCTCCTTCATAACCTGGATGAGCTCGTCATATATCTCTTCCGGGTAGCAGTACATTATCCTTATCCAGCGAAGCCCGTTTATGCGGCAGAGCTTTCTTAGAAGCTCATGGAGCATCTTCTTTCCGTATAAATCAACTCCGTAAAGTGTAGTCTCCTGTGCAACCAGCACAAGCTCCTTGACTCCGCCCTCTACAAGTGCCTCCGCTTCCTTGACAAGCTCTTCCATCGGGTAGCTTCTGTAGTGACCGCGCAGCATAGGGATGATACAGTATGTGCAATACTTATCACAGCCCTCCGCTATCTTAAGGTGGGCATAATGTCCACCTGTAGTCACGATACGCTTTGCCTTAATCATATCCGGCTTGTAATCCGACATTCCGAATACCATATCGACCTCGGGAAGCTCCTTTTTAATCTCCTCCTTGTAACGCTGTGCAAGGCAGCCTGTAACGATAAGCTTCCTGCACTTTCCTGTCTCCTTGAGCTTACCCATCTCAATTATATTGTTAATACTCTCCTCTTTGGCATCACCGATAAACGCGCAGGTATTAACTATGATAATATCAGCTTCATACTCGTTGTCTGTGAGTTCATAATGGGCTTCATGGAGCATTCCCAACATTTTCTCAGAATCGACAAGATTCTTGTCACAACCTAATGATACGTAAAATACTTTCACAATTTTCCTCATTTCTATTATTATTAATTGTAACGATGTTTTGACCACAAAATAATTGTAATATATAACATATATAAAATACTTATATAGACACCATGCAAATACACACATTACATAAGCGGTGCAAACAGTCTCAATATAGCCTTAAAGGTCATGGTGATAAGAGAAACCTTTTTAGGTCTGTCTTTTTCATGGACCTCCTCGCTGATTTCAAATGTATCGAAAAAGTCCTTCTTAAGATCTGCTATGGCTTTAGAATTATATATATATGTTCCACACTCGAAATGCAGATAGAGACTCCGGTAATCCATATTGATAGTTCCCACTACTCCAACCTCATCATCACAGACATAGCATTTGGCATGTATAAATCCGGGTGTATAGTGATATATCCGCACTCCTGCCTCCAAAAGCTGTGGATAGTAGGACTTTGTGAGCATGTACACTATCTTCTTATCAGGTATTCCCGGGGTCACTATCCTTATATCCACACCTGATTTTGCTGCAAGGCACAGTGCCTCCATCATCTCATTGTCAATTATGAGATAGGGAGTAAAGATATAAACATAACGGCTTGCATGTCTTATAATATTAAGATATGCGTTCTCACCGACACATTCATGGTCAAGGGGTGAATCGGAGAATGGAATTACCACCGCTGATTCGTCTTTCGCCTTATATTCAGGTATCTCAAAGTATGGAGAATAGTCCTTATCAGTATCCTCAATGGAGTTCCACATCTGGAGAAACATGATGACATGATTACGCACGGCATCGCCTCTCAGGCGTACTGCGGTGTCCTTCCAATGGCCATAGGGGCAGTCGATATTGAAATATTCATCACACATATTAAAGCCGCCGTTGAAGCTGACTCTTCCGTCTATGACCATGATTTTCCTATGATCACGGTTATTCATAAAAATATAGAATACAGGAACTAACGGATTGAATGCCCTGACCTTGATGCCCTTTGACAGAAGTCTTTTTATAAAGCGGTTATTGACATAAGCAAGGCTGCCGAAGTCATCATATATTATTCTTACCTCCACTCCGTCTTTAACCTTCTGCTCAAGTATGTCCTCAATCTTTTTAAAGGAATGTGCATCCTCCATTGCAAAGTATTCCATAAATATGTATTTTTCTGCTTTGGATAGTTCCTCAAGCATTGCATTATATGCTGCATCCGTCTGCGAAAAATAATCTACATCCGTATTTTTGTAAGCTCCATAGCCGCTGTATTTGGATAGGTAGTGGCATTGTGACTTTATATCATCATTGTCTTGGCCAAGTTCAGACAATATCTCATCATCATCGGCTTTGTACAGGTCAAAGCGCTCGTTGATTTTCGTGAACCTGCGATTCATTTTTTTCGGAATCTTTGATTGTCCCACAAACGCATAAAGAAAAACACCGAATACAGGTAAAGCAAGTATCACTACAGCCCATACCAGTTTATATGCCGGATTGTCACGATTTACAACAATCCCTAACACCATGAGTATGCCAATTATATTGGCTATCATGGAAAGCTGCACATAATAGCTGTTCAGCCTATGAAGTATGGAAAACAGCCATAAAAATTGAAAAATTATACTTATAGCGACGACAAGCGCTCTTCCGAAAATAATGTTTAAAAATTTTTTCATTTTAATCCCCATGTCACTGCTTTGCGACGACTCAAAAAATAATGAAAAACGTGCTTTTTACGTTTTTACTGTGTGAAATCGTAATGTCTCAGCATATATTCAATAGTTTTAATCACATTGAATTTATTATAACAGACCGCTGCCAAGAATAATACCCATATATTTTTTTATAGAGAACAAATTATTTTTGTTAAAGTTACTATATAAAGCTTCCAGATTCTCCTCGGAATGTTCTGTCTCCTTAGAATATATTCTCATCAGAGTTATCTGTTTTTCAAAAGTGAATTCTTTTTCCGTGCGGCAGGCTGATGAACCTAAAAGCTCCTGCATTATAAGTGCGGTACAGGCAAGCTTTACTTTTTCTGATAATTTTTCATCGAACACAGCTCTTAGGAAATATCTGTAGATATAGTAGACAAGCAGATGCTCATACTCATACTCACGTTCATTGACAATGTTGGAATTTTCTCTACAATCAGGCATTCCCTCTGATACAAAAGCGATAGCGCTTGAGAGTATTTGCGTCCATTCAGGCTTAATATGCTCCAGATTATCATACAGCTTAAGCCAGCCGGTGAGAGTTTCCGGTGCTTTTTTATAATTTCCGTATTTCTTTTCAAGCTTTTGGATTCTCTTATTACAATAATCTATATCTTTATAGTTATATAATACTCTATCTATTTTTCTGTTTCTGATTCGTTTCTGAATTGCATGTGAAAAATCAAGCAGAAGAACTGCGCGGTACTTAACAGGCATGCTCCTGTTCTGACAAATCGAATATGCTATAGCTCTTGCCTGACAGAGCTTGAAATAAAGCGAGGCATCTATATTGTTGTAGCCTGAAACCGGCTCGCTGTTTTCTGAAAGCTTGAATGTAATCGGCTCCCTGCGCTTCATAATAAGTTCAACGGCAACAGGACATGAGAGCGAAATGCCTATTTCCCTGGTATTTCCGAATTCCGTTATGTGTCTTGGAAAGTTCGTGCATGTCTCACACAGCTTGTCTTCACCAAGCTCAGTATATATATCACACAGATTTCTGTTATTCAGAAAAGGACATCTGCCATGCTCCTGAAGAATGAATCTGTCCTCTATAGGATAATCTACCAGCATGCTTCTGAGCCTGTCTCCAAAAGCTCCTTCAACACTTTTATAATATGCACTTGATTTTTTATCCACATCAACTTCCCATCCTGCACAGCAGGTATCAATACAGGCTCCTCCAATGCATGCAAAGTCTTTGTAGTACTCAGGTACTCTTATCTTCATAGCTCTCCTTATACATCCATATAATTTTATTTGGCTTTTTTCGCAAAAAAGAACACCAAAATGAAAACATTCTGGCGCCCTTATTGATTCATATACTATTACAGATACCAATTAAATGCACTGTTATAATAATTGTTGTACATTCCGTCTGCACCGTAAGAAGTTACAGATGTACTTGCATTCTCTGCGGCACTGCTGATATCAGATGCTCTTACAAAAGTCTGATATGCCATCGAACCGGAACCATTGAATACCTTCTTGACATCAGAAATATCCGACTTCTTGAATGTATCCTCATCAATGGACAGTGTCTTGTCTGAATTGATGGTAATACCAATCTTCTCAAGAGAACTCTTGTAGGCATTGGTCTGACCTGTCATAAATGACACCTTACCGGTTACCTTTGAATTGGTGGTATCGGCAGCTTCCTCAAGCAAGGAATTATAATTCTTCACATAGTCCTTTACAGCAGAAGTAATATCGTTCGTTACCTTATCAGCTTTCTTGAAAAGGCTCTTGGAGGTGCTTGTGTCAGTAAGCTTGCTTGCAGCCTTGTAGAGACTGTCTGCTGCATCCCTGACCTCTGTAAGCTCTCTCTTCTGTGCAATGGCATTCTTGTTAGAGTTCAACTTAGTTGAAGTGGTATCAGATTTATCTGTAGAAGCTGTCTTATTGTAATAAGAGCTGACAAGCTTCTTATATGCTCCACTTCTTATGGTTGAATATTCCGATAATGAGGAATACAGACCACTCGTAAACGAACTGTTGGCTGAGCTGTTATTAAAACTTCCAAACAATGTATTAATCGACAACGACATAATATGCACTCCTTTCTATAATAATATGCTGTCATCTAAAAAATCTTCTTCTTCACTTTTAAGCATATACTTATTTTTTATTTTTGTCAATATTCCTGTTATAAAAAATATATATCGTATAGAATACAAGAAGTATCACGGATGCAAGGGAAACATAATATCCTATATACCAATAATTGATTCCATTATAGTATATCTTATAGTCGTACTCCCCCACAGGAACCTTGAAGGAAACATTTTTAATTGCCCCGGCCTCTGCCTGTGCAATCTGGTGCGTTGTCAGGTTCTCCACAACATATCCTCTATAATAGAACAGAGGAAGCTCAATCAATCCTTCCGCTCCCGATGAATTGGAGGCATGCAGGTAGATATTGGTATATTCCTTCTTATAATCACTTACATCGACAAATACTGTTTTACAATTCTGCTCATTCAGATTTATCGAAGGCAACGTACCACCAACCATAGGATAGTACTCCATCATGCCGATATCGTTGGCATACTCCGTGTCATTCCGGGTTATCGAATTGAGATGTACAACATCCTTGGTTGTCATCAGTCCTATTGATGACCAGATATATTGTCCAAGCAGCATAAAAGCTATCACCGATGTCACCGTATACTTTACTTTTCTGTTTTCAAGCATGCTGATGGCGAAAACAATGGCAATAGCGAAAAACACGGTTGCAATCGTGAGAAATCGGTATGGCCACTGTATATTAGCCAATGCGTTTGCCGCGTAAAGTGTCAACTGGTTTATGCGTGTGCCAACCATAAAATTCTGGAAGAATGATATTATTCCATCCCATGGGAAGATCGCGAGACATAAAGCTGTGAAAAAAACTGCCATCGACGAAAAAAAGATGAATGGTTTATTTTTAACAGCCTTTTGTCTATATCTTATGAAAACATATATTATGACAAGCAGCCCAAGCCCGAATGCGATTCCGAGTCCGGTATACACTTCCCTAAAAAATCTGACCTCAAGAAACATCTGGGGTATATCAACTCTGAACAAATCCGCAAGGTGTATTCCGTTCGCCTGCATTGCACAGTCAATGTCCTTCCACTCGGTGATGACAACATTCTCATTCTTCATGCTGTCGAGAAAAGGGAGAATGAAATACATATTGACTGCAATAGAGGCTGACGCGGTCTTGAGCAGATTCAAAAAACGCTTCAACTTAAATGTCCTCTTAAAAAGAACCAGACATGTCAGAACAGTTGCCATGGCGACAAGTTCCGTGCTGATGATATGCGACTCAATTACCCCTGTGTAGCCTATCATTGGTACAATCCACTGGTGTGAATATCTTTTATCATCCACATCCATCGTATATATATTCCACAATCCTACAACAATAAGGGAAAAAAATCCCCATGCGGTTATCTCCCCTATTGACGCCCTTCCGTAGGTATCCGAAAAATGATAGGTGGAGAAAATAAAGAGAAACGCTCCGAGCAGTCCGTATTTTCTGTTGCACGTTATTTTCTTTACACAAAAATAAAACGCTATAACAGAAAAAGCATTAATCATGAAAATAAACGCTTTGAAAGAAAACTGCAATGTGAAGCCCATAAGTCTCATAACTGCCGGAATATAAAGGAATGCATCACCATAAAACAGAGGTGTCGCATATCCGTATCCTGAATTGATGAGAGGATATATGCTCACTGGGAACTGCCCCGATAAAAGTCCTTCTTTTATGCCTTCGATTCTATCAAGGTGGAAGCGTGAATCATGACCTAAATAAATCACATCATTATACAGAGGAATACACGATATTATAATCATTCCGGCAAGAATAAGAGCTGTAGCTGTCTTCTCTTTTGTCGGGCATATTCTACCGGAGCCTATAAGCCCTGCGAAACATGTTATGGTAAAAAGCAGAATGACTGTAATCAGACCCAAATAGTATGTATAATCAGTGCGCTGGAAAACAATATTATCTATTTTCACCGGAGCAGCATTATTTGACAGAAATGTGCAGCTCACAGGATTACCCAGTCTGCCGAACCATGTTTCCAAGGACTGAATATTATTTTCTGCTGTGAGGCTTATACTCTGTATTGCTTTCTCACCATTATATACGTATATGATTGTTGATGTCTCAGCACATTCGTAGTTAACTTTAAGAAAGTATCTTCCCATAGGAAGTGAGACAGGCTCCGTGACATACCGGTACATCTCACCATTGTTCAGGGAAAATGCCGCAGTGTCTGATGACTCACTGTATCTGCTTCCCGATATATCTACGCTGTATTCCCTATCCGGCAATAAAATTAATATAATAAAAAATAGAGCAAGCACTAATTCTATTGCACATGGAATAATATATTTGTTCTTTTTTATTTCTTTTTTCATAGTTTTTGTCATTCTCCTTATTTTCACAATATTAAGGCTCTTCCCGGGGAAATTATTTGTAAAACAACATGCCGTAAAGGTATTCTATAAGAGCATTATCGCAGAAACATCATAACAAGCACAAGTATGCCAAGAACGATTCTGTACCATCCGAATACTGTGAAATCGTGCTTCTTTATATAACCCATGAGAAACCTGATTGCTATAATGGATACCACAAATGCTACAACCATTCCAAGTATAAGCGCAGCTGCCTCAGCAGCGGTGAATGCGAAGCCGAACTTGATAAGCTTTAATAGGCTTGCACCGAACATTACAGGTATTGCAAGGTAGAAGGTAAATTCAGCGGCAGCAGTTCTTCCTACACCGATAATCATAGCACCTACAATGGTTGCTCCCGAACGTGAGGTTCCCGGTATAAGAGCAAGCACCTGGAATATTCCTATGAGCGCAGCGGTTTTGAATGTAATGCTTCCTATATCATTAATCTTAAATTCTTTACCCTTGTGAAGTTTTTCGACAATTATAAATGCAATACCATATACAATAAGCATAACCGCAACTATAGGCGCATTGTAGAAAAGCTCATCGATTTTATCGTTGAACGGAATTCCGATGATTGCGGCAGGAAGGCATGCAACGAGTATCTTGCACCATAAAATAAGTTTATCTTTGTTCCATGCTGGCTTCCTGGAATTATCCTCCTTTTTTACCAAATCAACAGGAAGAAGCTTCTTGAAGTATATAACAATTACAGCCAGAATCGCTCCAAGCTGTACAAGGACATCGAACATTTCCTTGAATGCATCACTCATATTGAGCTTCATAAATTCATCAACAAGAATAAGGTGCCCTGTACTGCTGATAGGAAGCCACTCAGTTATACCCTCCACTATTCCTAAAATAATAACCTTTAAATATTCAATCCATTCCATGTTATGTATCCCCTTAATCAAAAATAAAGGACTGTCACACTAAAAGCGAAACATTAAGTATAACAGTCCTTTTTCATTCATTTATTCTTCGTCATTATTATCTTCACTGATAATCTTAATCTTGGATTCGTAAAGCTCCTCAATAGCAATTGATAATGGCTTATCAACTGACTTAACCTTTACAAGAGGTTCATCGCCTGCAATAAGCTGTCTTGCTCTCTTAGCGGTGGCAAGCACAATTGAATAACGGCTCTGTACAATAGGCTGCTCGCCCGGCTCAACATCGCTGTTAACAACTTCCATTAAGTCTGTATAAGATGGATGTAACATTATAATTCTCCTTCCATGACGGATATTCGTTCATATATTCCATTGACAAATGCTAAAGCTGCTGCTGTTTAATATATATACTTTAGCATTATGAAATATTGCCATAACTGTTATTATGTCTTGTTTTTTTTGTTTTGTCAATAGTTATTCTATATTCTGTATCTGTTCACGAACCTTTTCAATCTCAGTTTTCAAGGTGATTGCCCAGTCAGTGATAGATAAATCACTCGCTTTCGACAGGATTGTGTTGGCTTCACGGTTCATTTCCTGTGCTATGAAATCAAGCTTACGCCCCACACTGCCGCCTTCTATAAGAGTTGCCTTGGTACTCTCGATATGGCTTCTAAGCCGCACCGTCTCCTCGTCCACACATATCTTATCAGCATATATTGTGACCTCTGTAGCTATCCTGCCCTCGTCAATGGATGTATCGGAGAGAAGCTCTGATACCTTATCCTCAAGTCTTACTCTGTATTCATCGACCACGAGGGGACTCCGTTTTTCTATCCTGGTTACAAGCTCAAGCATATTGTCAAGCTTATCGATAAGGTCATTCTTAAGGTGCTCACCTTCCGTTATTCTGGTCTGTACGAAGGCCTGACATGCCATATCCACCGCATGCTCCAACAGATGCCATACAGTCTCGTCATCACCGTCCTGATCCTCCATTGTAATAACTTCGGGCATTCTTGCAAGTGTAGATACATTCACATCATTATCTATGCCGAACTGTTCCGACATATACTTAAAGATACTCATATATTCACCTGCGAGGTCTTCATTATAGTGCAGGCATACTTTACCTTCTGAAAAGTCTTCAAAGGTGATAAATACATCTACCTTGCCTCTGCTGATATATTTCTTAAGTACATTTCTTATTCCCGCCTCATAGAAATTAAGCTTCTTAGGCATCTTAATACCGGTTTCAAGATATCTGTGATTGACAGACTTCATTTCGACCGTAATCTTATGGTCATCATCAGCAGCTTCATATCTGCCGAATCCAGTCATGCTTTTGATCATCGGATTTCCTCCATAATTATATATGTATTGCACTATCAGCACATACTTTGAAAAAATTATATCATATTTATTCAAAATATGCTACAATTATAATATGTTTTTAAGCTTTTCACGTTAAATATTATATATATACAGCATACAGCGTCAGCTGATACTGCCCTATCGTGAAAATGCAATTACCTATGTAATATAAAAGAAAGATGAGGAATCAAAATGGCATTCGATGGTTTTGTAGTCGCTGCACTTGTCAAAGAAATGAATGACAAGCTGCTTGGTGGACGTTTATATAAAATAGCCCAGCCTGAGGAGGACGAGCTTTTCATCACAATCAAGAACAATAAGGAACAGTACAGACTTCTTTTATCTGCGAGCGCAAGTCTCCCGCTTGTATATATATTGCAGGACAACAAGCCAAGTCCGCTTACCGCCCCGAACTTCTGTATGCTCCTCAGAAAACATTTGAGCAATGGAAGAATAGCTGCCATCACCCAGCCGGGACTGGAACGTATTATACGATTTGAAGTTGAACATTTAGATGAGATGGGCGATTTGTGTAAGAAGTTTCTAATTGTCGAGCTTATGGGAAAACACAGTAATATTATATTCTGCGATGAGAACGATATGATAATCGACAGCATAAAGCATATTCCTGCGTATGTAAGCTCTGTCAGGGAGGTACTTCCCGGACGAAAATATTTTATTCCCAACACTACAGGAAAGCACAATCCGCTGGCTGTCAGCATGAATGATTTCAGCATATATATTGGTGAAAAACCAATGCCCGTTTCCAAAGCACTCTACTCATCATTTACTGGGATAAGCCCTGTCAGTGCTGAGGAAATATGTCATCTTGCATCAATTGACAGCCAGACATCTGCCAATTGCCTGTCCGAACCGGAGCTTACACATCTGTGGGGAAATTTTCACAATGTTATGGAAGATATTATGTCCGGTGTTTTCTCGCCATGTATTGTGTATAAAAATGATGAACCGGTAGAATTTTCAGCGGTTCCGCTAACAATATATAATATGGAAAGTAATGTGCAGGACAATGTACATGCGGATAGAAATATATCCTATGATTGTAATGAAAATTCCGCTCCAATGTACAGAATAGAAAACCTCCCTTCCATAAGCGCAGTACTCCAGAGCTTTTATGAAAAGAAAAACAATATTACTCGTATACGCCAGCGCTCAGCCGATTTAAGGCAGATTGTAAACACTGCTCTTGAGAGGAACAACAAGAAATATGACCTTCAGCTTAAGCAGCTTGCGGACACAGAAAAGCGTGAAAAGTACCGCATATACGGTGAACTTCTCAATGCCTACGGCTATGATATACCGGAAGGTGCCAAGAGCTTTGAGGCACTTAACTATTACACCAACGAGATGGTAACCATACCTCTTCAGGATGACCTGACCGCACATGAAAACAGTGTGAAGTATTTCGAGCGTTATAACAAGCTCAAGCGCACCTACGAGGCACTCAGCAAGCTGACGCTTGAGACCAAGGAGGAGATTGACCATTTAGAATCTATAAGCAACTCTCTTGATATTGCCGTCTCCTACGATGATTTAGTCCAGCTGAAAGAAGAGATGATTGAATATGGCTATATCCACCGCAAAGGCACTAAGGGAAAATCGGCTTCCGGCCGAAAAGAGAAAATTACAAGTAAGCCGTTCCACTATATTTCAAGTGATGGTTTCCACATGTATGTCGGAAAGAACAATTACCAGAACGAGGAGCTCACCTTCAAGGTTGCCACAGGAAATGACTGGTGGTTCCATGCCAAGGACCTTCCCGGTTCCCATGTCATTGTAAAGGCTGAGAATAAGGAGCTTCCGGACAGTACCTTTGAGGAGGCCGCAAGACTAGCGGCGCACTACTCCAAGGCGAGCGGTCAGGAGAAGGTTGATGTCGACTATATCCAGAAAAAACACATCAAAAAGCCTGCGGCAGCGAAGCCGGGATTTGTAATATATCACACCAACTACTCCATGACAATTGACAATGACCCACATAAGATGGGAACACTCATAGAAGAATAAGTTTTAATTGGGACAGGGGTCAGGTACGTGTCCCAGAGTAAAACGCTTGGGACACGTACCTGACCCCCTGTCCCAATTAAAAGGTCGATTTAACATATCAATAATGTTAAATCGACCTTTTTTATTAACGGCTAAATATTATTTACTTAGTGTATCGTTCACCGGCAGATATTATACAGGGTAAGCGCCATCCTTGGCAACAGTGGCGTCAACCTTAGTCTGCTGTGCCTCTCTGTACTTGAAGAAGTCAGTAGCAACCTGTGGGAAGAGTGCGTATGATAATACATCCTCATCCTGCTGCTTGTACTGCTTCATCTCCTCCTCAAGCTTAGCAAGCTCAGGCTTAAGAGTATCAGCGAAACGGCATGTGATTGGCTGCTCGCCTGTAAGCTCAATAGCCTTCTTCTGAACCTCAGGATTGAAAGGCTTAACAGTCTTTCCGTACTTACCGAGAAGTAAGTCCTTAGACTCCTTAGTCATGTTCTTGTATCTCTCGCCGAGAACTACGTTGAGAACAGCCTGTGTACCAACAATCTGGCTTGAAGGTGTAACAAGAGGTGGTTCACCGAAGTCCTTACGAACTCTTGGAACTTCCTCGAGAACCTCTGTGAACTTATCCTCTGCCTTCATTTCCTTTAACTGGGAAACGAGGTTGGAGAGCATACCGCCAGGTACCTGGTAAAGAAGAGTCTTAATGTTAACGCCCATAACCTTTGTGCTCATGAGACCGCTCTTAATCCACTCCTCACGAAGAGGTGTAAAGTAAGCTGCAATCTCAGCAAGAAGGTTCTGGTCAAAGCCCGGATCATAAGGAGTTCCCTCGAAGGTCTTAGCGAGAACCTCTGTTGCAGGCTGGCTTGTACCCATAGCCATAGGTGACATAGCTGTATCAATTCTGTCACAGCCTGCCTCAACTGCCTTTAAGTAAGTCATTGAAGCGACACCTGATGTGTAATGTGTATGAAGGTCAATAGGAAGGGAGGTACCCTCTTTGAGTGCCTGTACAAGCTCTGTTGCCTTGTAAGGAACCAAAAGACCTGCCATATCCTTGATACAGATGGAGTTAGCACCCATATCCTCAATCTTCTTAGCCATATCCTTCCAGTAATCAAGTGTATATGCATCACCTAATGTGTAGGAAAGAGCTACCTGAGCTTCAACACCCTCTGAGTTGGCAGCCTTAACTGCTGTCTCGAGGTTACGGATATCGTTAAGACAGTCGAAGATACGAATTACATCGATACCGTTGGCAGCGGACTTCTTTACGAAGTACTCTACAACGTCATCTGCATACGGACGATATCCGAGGATATTCTGTCCACGGAATAACATCTGAAGCTTTGTATTTTTGAAGCCATCCTTGAGCTTACGAAGTCTCATCCATGGATCTTCCTTTAAGAATCTTAAACATGCATCAAAAGTAGCACCGCCCCAGCACTCTACAGCGTAATATCCAACCTTATCCATCTTGTCGATGATAGGAAGCATCTGCTCTGTAGACATTCTGGTGGCAATAAGTGACTGATGAGCATCACGCAAAACAGTTTCAACTATCTGAACCGGTTTCTTTTCTGCCATTTTATTTTCCTCCTGAAAATTATATATAACTTGTCGTATGATATAAGTTGTAAATTGCTACGCAATTTACAACTTCAAATTGAAATACGACTTAATGTGTTTAAGCTCCGAAAATTGCCCATGCAATTTACAGTACTAATGTACTTATGTATAAGCTGCAAATTACTGCGCAATTAACAACATCAATTCGAAATAGGGATTGGCAGCCTTATTTCTCATCGCTGCTGCCATTTCCAAAGCATAGCTGAAGGTGACTGCAGGCAGTCATTTCAGTTATGCTTTGAAATGAGCTTATACACCGAATATCGCCATGAATGTTCCTGCAACTACGGCTGTACCGATAACGCCGGCAACGTTAGGTCCCATAGCATGCATGAGTAAGAAGTTAGTCGGGTCAGCTTCTGCTCCGACCTTCTGTGATACTCTGGCAGCCATAGGAACGGCAGATACACCTGCCGAACCGATGAGCGGGTTAACCTTGCCCTTGGTTGCGAGGCACATAAGCTTGCCGAACAAAACTCCTCCTGCAGTACCTACGGCGAAAGCAACAAGGCCAAGTACGACAATCTTGAGTGTATCAGCCTTTAAGAATGCCTCAGCACTTGTAGTAGCACCTACGGATGTACCGAGGATGATAACTACAATGTACATAAGAGCATTGGAAGCTGTCTCAGCAAGCTGCTTAACAACACCGCTCTCCTTGAAGAGGTTACCGAGCATGAGCATACCGATAAGTGGTGCTGTCGAAGGAAGGATAAGTACAACTACGATTGTAACAATGATTGGGAAGAGAATCTTCTCAAGCTTTGATACAGGACGAAGCTGCTCCATCTTAATCTTACGCTCCTTCTCAGTTGTAAGAAGCTTCATGATAGGCGGCTGAATAATAGGCACGAGAGACATATAGGAGTATGCTGCTACGGCGATAGGTCCCATAAGCTCTGTCTGACCAAGCTTACCTGCAAGGAAGATGGATGTAGGACCGTCAGCACCACCGATAATGGAGATAGCTGCGGCAGCCATACCATTGAATCCTAAAATGATAGCAAGGAAATATGCGCTGAAAATACCCAACTGTGCTGCTGCACCTAAGAGAAAGCTCTTAGGATTGGCAATGAGCGGTCCGAAATCGGTCATCGCACCTACACCCATGAAAATAAGGGATGGCAGGATGCTCCACTCATCAAGTAAATAAAAATAATGTAAAAGACCTGCTGCCTGACTTCCGGAAGCCTTAGCCTCTTCAACTGTCATCATAATGTCAGGGAAAAGGTTAACAAGGAGCATACCAAATGAAATCGGGACAAGGAGAAGCGGTTCATAACCCTTCTTAATTGCCAGATAAAGGAAGAACAATGCCACTGCAACCATTATGAAGTTCTTGTAGGACAATGTCATGAATCCTGTCTGGTTAAGCAGGTTGACTAATGTTTCTGTAATGATTTCCATCTTTATTCCTCTCCGTGGTTTTGTTAATTAGTTCATTGTAGCTAATACGGAACCAGCCTCTACGGAAGCACCTGTTGCAACATCAACGCTTGCAAGAGTTCCGTCCTGAGGAGCAACTACGTCGTTCTCCATCTTCATTGCCTCAAGAACAAGGATAACCTGTCCCTTCTTAACTGCTGCGCCGGCATTAGCCTTAACTGCAACAATCTTGCCCGGCATCGGGGCTGTAATCTTAACTGCGCCTGCACCTGCCGGAGCTGCTGCCTTAGGTGCTGCGGCAGCCTTTGGAGCTGCCTTAGGAGCAGCCTTTGGAGCTGCGGCAGGAGTGCTGCCTGCTGCTCCCTCTTCTACTGTAACATCATACACATTACCATTTACCGTGATTGTATAATTCTTCATGTTAATCCTCCTAAATCAGGCCTTTGCCCATTTACTGTTATTTGATCTTCTGATTGAGCGGACTACAAATCCGTCTGTCGAAGTTCCGGCTGAAGCTGCGATAGCTGCCGTGATTACAGCTACAAGCTCAAGGTCATCGGAGAGTTCCTCTTCCTCTTCCTTAACCTCAATCTGTGATACGGTGTTGACAACCGCATTCTCTGCAAGCTCTGTCTTCTTATCCTTCTTAGATAAAGCAGCCTCAAGCTTAGGAATGTACTTGAAAAGGCTGATTAAGAAGGAGATGAAAATAAGTACCGTGAATACAACGGCGAGACAAATTACTGTATTGATACCCGCATCTGAAATTGCGTTGCAAATTATCATACATGTCACCTCGTATTAAACCGTGCCATGCTTCTTGCTTGGACGGTCTTCCTTCTTGCTGTATAACATCTCGAATGCACCAATGACATACTTTCTTGTATCGGCAGGAGCGATGATTGAATCAACGTAGCCTCTCTTAGCTGCGGATACCGCGCTTGTCTGAAGTGCTGCATACTCAGAAGCCTTCTCAGAGATAACCTCAGGCTTATCAGCATACATAATCTTGGCTGCCATGCTGGCATCCATCATACCGATGCTTGCGCTGTCCCATGCAAATGTCATGTCAGCACCGATTGACTTGGAGTTCATTGCCACGTAAGCGCTTCCGAAAGCCTCACCGATAACTACATTAACCTTAGGAACTGTTGCATTAGCGAATGCGTATGTAAGCTTAGCTGCTGCCTTGGCAATGTGCTTCTCCGCACATACTGTAGCCTTGTAGCCCTTGACGTTCGTAAGTGTGAGAACAGGAATGTTGAAGGAATCACAGAAGTTAACGAACTCTGCTGCCTTCTCACAGCCCTCAGGAGATAATACTGCATCGAACTTGGCAGTCTCCTTCATCTCGTCATCATATACAACTGTTCTGTTGGCCACTGCACCTACCGTAAGTCCATTGAGCTTAATGAAGCCTGTTACCATGTCCTTAGCGTAGTTTCTCTTAACTTCGAAGAATACATTATCATCTGCAAGCTCAGTAAGAGCGATAGAAGTGTCACCTACTGCATTAGCGATAGTATCGCTTACTCTGTTAAGGTCATCTGTGCACTCATCCTCGGCTGTATCCTCGTTGTTGGCAGGAAGAAGTGATACTAACTGTCTTATCTGCTCAAGAACCGTAGTCTCATCACCTGTAACATCAACAATACCTGCCTCCTCGCTCTGGAACTTAGCGGAAGCTGTGTCAAGCTTGGATGTGTAGTTGCCGTCAAGTGCATTCGGGCTGTTGACGAAAAGCTTAGCTGACTTCTCTTCCATGAATGTGAAGTCTGTAAGAGTAGGAACTACTGCCATACCGCCGCCGCATGTACCGAAGATAGCTGTAATCTGTGGAACAACGCCTGAAGCCTCAACCTGCTTTGCATAGATCTGTCCAAAGCCGTTAAGTGCATCTGTTGCCTCCTGTAATCTTAATCCGGCACAATCTACAAGACCGATAACCGGTGCTCCCATCTTAAGTGCTAAATCATAAAGATTAGCAATCTTCTTGGCATGCATCTCACCTATTGAACCACCGAGTACGGCAGCATCCTGGCTGTATACATACACAAGACTTCCGTTGATAACGCCGTAACCTGTGATGACGCCATCTGCAGGTGTTGCATTGTCGCTTAAGTTAAAATCAGTATTTCTTGCTGTTACAAGACCACCGATTTCAACAAAACTGTTATCATCAAGCAGTGCTTCAATTCTCTTGCTTGCTGATACCTGTGCTGTGTTGCTCATTTTTCAGCCCTCCATAAACGTATTTTGGAAAATTTATTCAATTTACACCAAATGTAATTGTAGTACGAAAGTCGCAAATTATCAAGCATAATTTTCAATTATGCGAATATATAATAATTTATTTACCATTTCTTTCCTGTAAAATTTGAGTGTTTACAATATGCTTTGAAATTTCAATTTATATATTCATCTAAGATATAATTATTATAGCGTCACATTTAACAATCTTTTAAGATACCACATATAATTTGCTCTTTCCACGGCTGCCGCAGCCGTAATCGGAAAGCTTCCCATTCGCTGTCCGTTAACATATATAATAGCTTTTCCGACAACATCCCCGACTCTGACAGGTGCATCTATATAGTCCTCAAGCTCATACACCACCCGGACATCATCCGCATCACATAAAATTAATGACAAATCACCTTTTATACATGTTGATGCGCTTTCCTCCATTCCATCTTTAACCCTTACATCCTTATAATCCTCGATTGTTGAAAACACTGTCCTTGGAAAGAAGTTATTTATGCCATATTCCATAAGCTTTCGCGTATCCTTCCATTTATATGTACGATTGGACGGCCATCCACTCCCAAGAACCACAGATATGAATGTTCTTCCGTCACTTTTTAATGCTCCGACAAAGCAGTAGCCTGCATTCCCCGTAAATCCCGTCTTTATTCCGAATGCACCATTCATCTGATTTAAAAAAGCATCTTTATTATACGCACTGCAGTTTCTGGTGCCATTCACCTCACAGAATGAATATTGTCTTGTTCCTATTATGTCATTGAACCTCTCATTTTTGATGGCGTATGAGGCTATAACAGCCAGTTCCTTTGCCGTTGTGGAATGCTTTCCATTTTCATCCTCCGCATCAAGACCGTTAGGGGTGATAAAATATGTATTCTCACATCCCAGCTCTTTTGCCTTCTCATTCATCAGCTTTGTAAATGTATGGACATATTTTTTGCTGTCATCATAGCTTCGTGCTTTTATATCTGTATTTGCAGTTCTATCATCCTGATTCAATGCGTAACACTCACCAATGTATTCCGCGATTGTAACAGCGACATCATTAAACGATTCAAGCATCATGGCATAGTACAGATCTCCAAGTCTGTACTGTTCACCTGCCCTGATATTAAGCTGTACATCCGGCATGGACGCTGCATAAGGCGATACTGTGACAATATCATCCTCATTGGCATATTCGAGTGCAACGATAAGTGTCATAATCTTGGTTGTGCTCGCCATGGCGCGGACTTCATCTGCGTTTTTATCATACAATACTCTGCCGCTGTCCGCATCCATAAGACATGCCGATAAGGCATATAATTCATTGTTTTTCAACGGCAAAAAGGCATCCCCTGATTTTGCATATATCGTCTCGTTGACTATCAATGCAAAATAAAGGAATGCCATTATAATACTTACAATCTTTTTACACTTCACATTTTTCATACAAGCTCCCACACAGCTTAACTTAGTATGAAATATATGTATCTGCCGAACTTATAATGAATAAATATCACGAAAATCAGTCATTAAGCTTTTTCATAATATTCTGTCCAAGGGGAATAAGGTTACCTCCAACCGCATTTCCGAGTGTCATCACGATAAGTGCAGGAAATGCCTTAGGAAAAGCTCCCGCAAGCGTGAAGTAAAACATATCGGCAATACAATGCTCAAAGCCTGCCAGAATAAATACAACAACGCCTAATATAGCGACTACAGTTACCATAGTATCCTTCTTTTCATAATGGTGCTTATATGTGTCGACTGCTATGAACATAAGCATACCACAGAAAATAGCAAGAACAAAAAGACTTAAAAGACTGTCATTTAACTTGACGTCAACCATCTTCCGACATGTCTCTGTTAGCTTATCTGCATTCCTTGTCAGCTTGCAAAGCCCCGCCATTATCGCTGTTCCGGCGAAATTACCGAGCCACACGATGGCAACCTGGCCTATATAAGCCGGCTTGTTCTGACAGATATATCCAACCTTGCCAGTGTAGAGATTAAACCCAAACAGAAGAATTGTAAGGAGTCCGATACAGAACATAAACGCTCCTACCACCTTGTTCTCACAGTTAAGATACACCATTCCGCCGATTCCGATGCAGAGTCCTGAATAGACTGCCGGAACAAAAATCTTGAAAAATTTCTTTAGCATTTTACTTTTCCTCACTTAAAATATCGTATGTTTCCGTTTCACGCCGATTATCTACGGCAAACCCATACGGCATTATAATGTAAGAAATGTGAAAATGCAAGCTTTAATATGGATTGTATTAAATTTAAAAATATTATTGTTGAATGCAAGCGTTTACTTTTTATCAAAAAGTTAGTATAATTATCTTGTTTTGGATAAAAATAAATGTTTTGTATATAATTCAGAAGGAGATTGCAATGAAGAGCTATATATGTTTCCCGGGTGGAAAATTTAAAGTGCTCACAATGAGTTATGATGACGGCAAGCTGGAGGACAGACAGCTTATATCGATATTCAACAAGCACGGCATCAAAGGTACATTCCATATCAATTCAGGAATGTTTGCGCAGGAAATCAGGATAAAACCGGAAGAATTTTCAACACTGTACAAGGGGCATGAGATAGCCTGCCACACGCTCACCCACCCGACTATCGCAAGATGTCCGCTCAGTGAGGTTATCAGAGAAATCGGAGATGACAGAGCTAACCTTGAGAAGATAACCCATCACCCTGTTCAGGGACTTTCATACCCTAACGGTTCGTACTCCAAGGAGATTGAGACACTTCTTCCGGGAATGGGGATAAAGTATTCAAGAATTGTCGGTGATTCCTACGGCTTTGAGCTTCCTGACAATCTGTATGAGTGGAAGGCTACCTGCCATCACAATCACAGGCTGCTTGAACTTGGCGAACAGTTCTGTTCGCTTACCAAGAAGCAATATCTCTACATGATGTATGTCTGGGGACACAGCTATGAGTTCGGGCGCGACAATAACTGGGAGATAATGGAGAAATTCTGTGAGATGACCGGACACCGCGATGACATCTGGTATGCCACCAACATTGAATATGTCAGCTACATGGAAGCGGCAAAAAGGCTTGTGTATGCCTATGATTTAAGCTTTGTATATAATCCAAGTGCCATGTCTGTATGGATATGTGTAAACAACGATAATTATATTGAAGTCAAGGGCGGCACGCAGGTTGATTTAAGCATGTATTTATAAATCTCAAAAACGGTATGGACTGCACATTATATGTAATCCATACCGTTTATTTTTACTATTACGCCTTGTCCCTACACGTTCATGTCAAAGTGCTGTCCGACCCTCTTCTCATCCTCAGTCATCACATTATCGCTGAGTGTTTCATAATAGATATCATTAATTTTCTTTAACAGTTCTTCCACCGATGAGGCTGTGACAGTTACGCTGTCGCTCTTAGTGCTGTCCTCTGTCTTTTTATCCTTCAGCTTCTCAGATTTTTCTTCCTTATCCTTCTTAGCTGCGGCTTTTTTCTCCTCCGCCTTCTTCTCAGCATTCTTTGCAATACGCTCCTTCTGTGCGACAAGCGATTTATCAATAACAGCAAAATAGGAGGCAGTTCCATTGTCATTAATCTTGATACCATAGGATGTCACACCACCATTCTGTGACAGACCGGACTGAATCCTGTTTAGATTAGCGGCTGCGCCGGAGATAAGTCCCTCGTACTGCGAGCGGTATTTCTCGTCCTCAGCCATCTTTTCTATCTTCTCCTCATCGATGAGAACAACGGTCTTTGACGTATTTGCATAGGAAGAAGCATTGGCCTGTGCCTGTTCCTTCATATCCTTGCTCACTAACACAAACTCCATATTGCCAAACTTCGATTTAAGCTGTTCATAGTACTTCGCAGCCTTCTCCGAAAGCTCCGGATTTCCCACAGTTCTTCCTGCAACCTTGCCCTTCTTCTCCGCCTGAGCTGTCTTATCAGCCTTAGCTGTCTGCTCTGCGGCTAGAGCTGAGCCGTAATTAACCATACCTGTATTCATAATATTCGACCTCCCTGTCTCTTGATTATATCTTTTATATCGACATAATTTACAAAAAAAATAGGTACTTTTATCAAATGAGGTGAAATAGAATTAAGTATGAACCGAAAATTCAAATGCAAAATCACACGCAAAAAAAGCCGGGACATACCTGCCCCGGCTTCACAATTGCTTTGTTATTGCTTCACAATTGTGAAGCAATAACAAAGTGAAAGTATAGCTCTCTATTACTGTGGCTGCTTTCCTATGTATGCAAGGATACCGCCGTCAACATAGAGGATGTGTCCGTTAACTGCATCAGATGCATCTGAGGCAAGGAATACAGCAGGACCTGCAAGCTCTTCAGGCTTAAGCCATCTCTCAGCAGGTGTCTTTGCAATGATGAAGGAATCGAATGGATGTCTTGAACCATCAGCCTGTCTCTCACGAAGAGGAGCTGTCTGAGGTGTCTCAATGTAACCAGGTCCGATACCATTACACTGGATGTTGTATCTGCCGTACTCAGAACAGATGTTCTTTGTAAGCATCTTAAGACCGCCCTTAGCTGCAGCGTAAGCTGAAACTGTCTCACGGCCGAGCTCTGACATCATTGAGCAGATGTTTATAATCTTACCATGACCCTTCTTGATCATAGAAGGGATAACAGCCTTAGATACGATGAATGGAGCGTTGAGGTCAACATCGATAACCTGTCTGAACTCTGCTGCTGTCATATCGCACATTGGAATTCTCTTGATGATACCTGCATTGTTTACAAGGATATCGATTACGCCGACTTCCTTCTCAATCTGTGCAACGAGTGCATTAACCTGCTCCTCATTGGTAACATCACATACATAACCGTGAGCCTCTATACCAAGCTCCTTATATGCTGCAAGTCCCTTATCTACTAACTCCTGCTTAATATCGTTGAAGCAGATTGTCGCTCCAGCCTTTGCGTATGCGGAAGCAATTGCAAAACCGATACCGTAAGAAGCGCCTGTAACTAAAGCTATTTTGCCTTCAAGTGAAAAATTAACTGACATTTTTCATTCTCCTTTTTAAGTAATATATATTCGGCATAACTGATATGCCATGAAAATCCTTATTATCTAAGGTCTTTCATATCAACGTCATCCATATCGTCGAAATCCTGATTCTCGCCAACCATGCCCCAGATAAATGTATATGCATGTGTAGCGGAAGCTGAATGGATTGACCAGCTTGGTGAAATCACAGCTTCCTCATTTCTCATAACGATATGTCTTGTCTGCGTCGGCTCACCCATATAGTGGAATACGACATCATTCTCAGGAACTTCGAAATAGAGGTATACCTCCATTCTTCTGTCATGTGTGTGGCATGGCATCGTGTTCCATACGCTGCCCGGCTCAAGTGCGGTCATACCCATCTCAAGCTGACAGCTCTCAACCTGTCCCGGAAGAATATACTTGCGGATAGTTCTGTGGTTAGCATTCTCAAGACAGCCAAGCTCCTTCTTATTCTCAGGAAGGATATCCTTCTCAGGGTTAATGAATACAGTAGGATAAGTCTTATGTGCCGGAGCACTGTTAAAGTAAAACTTAGCAGGATTCTCTGCATCGGCACTCTCAAAAATAACTTCCTTAGTACCCATGCCTATATAGATTCCATCCTTATAATCAAAATCATACTTGACACCGTCTAAGGTCATTGTACCCTTACCACCGATGTTGATGACACCCATCTCTCTTCTCTCAAGAAAATATGCTGCTCTGAGCTCATCGCCCGCTGTGAGCTTAAGTGCCTTGTCTGCAGGTGTGGCAGAACCAACAATAATTCTATCAATCTGGCTGTAGATAGTCTTTATCTCGCCAGGTACAAATACATCCTGAATTAAGAAATCATGTCTCAGTCTGTCTGTATCGTAATTCTTTACATCATTAGGATTAGCTCCCGGTCTGACTTCCATAGTAATATCTCCTTTATCAAAAATTCACTGATAATTATATTAACACATAAAAATAAAATAATCAATTAACGATATTTTATTCACAAAGTATGACAATTTATTCACAAACTATTGCTTCAAGTGTCTCTCCAATGGGCTCCCTTATAATCATATCCGCCATGCTGTCGCTGGAGGTAGGTGCCTTGTTGATAAGGACAATGTGCCTGCCGGAGAAATATCTGATAAGCCCTGCCGCAGGATACACCGTAAGTGAGGTTCCGCCTATAATCAGCATATCGGCATTCCGGATATGCTTTATCGCACCGCTCACAACATTATCGTCAAGTCCCTCCTCATACAGGACAACCTTGGGCTTGATAATTCCGTTGCAGACACCTCCGGTCTCATCCTTGACCTGACATCTTGGTATTCCCTTGCTTTCGATAATAGTTGAAAGAGGGTACTCCCTGCCACATCTGGTGCAATAATTTTTCATTATTGTGCCGTGAAGCTCATAGACAGATTTGCTTCCGGCTGCCTGATGCAGTCCATCAATATTCTGGGTTATCACAGCCTTGAGCTTTCCCTGCTTCTCAAGCTCTGCAAGAGCGTAATGCGCCTTATTCGGTTTTGCCTCCGTATAAATCATCTTATCGCGGTAGAAATCATAGAACTCCTCCGGCTTTTGTACAAAAAAGCTGTGGCTCAGTATAGTCTCCGGCGGATACTTGTATTTCTGGTTATACAGTCCATCTGTACTCCTGAAATCCGGGATATTGCTCTCGGTGGAGACACCTGCCCCACCGAAGAATACAATATAATTGCTCTCGTCAATCCATTTTTTTAGTGTAATCTGTTCATCTGTCATATCAATGCCTCCATTCAACAGATATTAGAACTGTACATTAAAATAACGAAAAATATATTTCAGAGCAGTTTATTTTACATCAAGCTCTATGCTATATGTCTTTCCAAGTGACTTGATTGTGAGCTTGCCGCTGCCGCTCTGCCCCATTGTCTTAACGTATGTTCCTGCTGCGCCACCTATAAATGGCACTACACAAGGTCCGATAATCTCAACAGGTCCCTCAACAGAAAGCTCAACAGGCGCATTGCAATAGTACAGACGGTTTCCGTTCTCGTCAACCGCTTCCATACGGATTGAAGCCACATCGTAGGTTGAAGCCTCGACAAGCTTTGTCTTATCGATTTTCACAATAAAATCCGCCGAGGTCATCGGCTGCTTCTTAACAACTGCAACGACTTCTCCGTTTTTGACCGCCTCAAAGCGATAGGTGGTTGCTAAATCTCCCCAGTTGCCTACATAGGTATTATACATGCGGCTGATATCCTTGAGCGTCAATCCTGAGGTCTTCATTATAAAATTCCTTTTAAGCCTGAGTGCTGCTGAAAGATTGCCGTCTGCGCCGCCTTCATCCACCATTGCAAACATAAGCTGTTTAAGCGCTTCTGATGTCTCGTGCGGAAGACCTTCGTTAGTCTCGAGAAGGTTGCCGACACGGTCATTGATAAGAATAGGTGGATTTACCATATTAGTGAACGGTGAATCCGCATGGGTATATTCGCGAATCATCTGCTCATTCTTATACAGGCGCACGCTGTCTGCATTAGTAAGGACATAGAAATCACCTACTGTACATGATGGATGGTCACCTATCTCGACAGATGACGTGACGTAGAGTACATCATTTTTATTACCCTGACTGGCATATACATAGGCGGCTGCCTTCGGATTGCGGAACATATCCATAACTCCGTGATAACATATTCTGTCACCGCTTCCAAAATCCCTGTGAGTGTTATAATCATTCATGCACCATCCGAAGCATCCTGCTATATCATCCTGCCCAAGCATATCATTTATTACTCTCGCATGTCTTACAGCGTGTGAAAGTCTATGCTCTTCATCGTCAAATGATTTCGTAGGGTACATGTGTCCGCCATACTCTGAAATCAGGTAAGGCTTTTCAACATCTGAGGTCGCCTCAGACTTTGGTATAACACCCGGATTATTTCCGACATGTGAAAAATCATTGTAGGTATATACATCCTCGAGCAGATGGCTCTTCTTAAAGCAGCGCACTCCGCCGGTTGCCCTTGAACGGTCAAGTGAATGAGCGATTTTATTCGTTCTCTCGTAAAATACATCATCGTCACCTGATTCATTTATGCGGACGCCCCATATAATTATTGAAGGGTGATTACGGTACTGCTTTACCATCTCAGCCACACTTTCACATGCGATGCGCTTCCAGTTCTCATCACCGACATACTGCCATCCCGGAAGCTCGGTAAAGACAAGCAGGCCAAGCTCGTCACATTTATTTATAAAATGCTGTGACTGCGTATAGTGTGATGTCCTGACCGCATTCACACATAACTCATTTTTGAGGATGACCGCATCGTTTTCCTGAACAGACTTCGGCATGGCATATCCGACATACGGGTAGCTCTGGTGTCTGTTAAGCCCGATAAGTCTTAACTTCTTTCCGTTAAGATAGAAGCCATCCTTTTTAAATACTGCTGTTCTGAAACCGAATTGTACAGTCTTTTCATCAAGAACTTCGTCCTTTCTTAAAAGCTTGATTGTAAGGCTGTAAAGTACAGGGGTATCAACACTCCAAAGGCTGATATTATCCACTCTTCTGTTAAGGTGCATGACATTCTTCTTTACAGGTGCCCTGAGAGAGAAGAGTTCATTTCCATCCTTGTCATTCAAGTATGCTTCCGCCGCATAGTCATCCGAGGCTTCAATATTATTCTTAAAATTGAATGTAATCTCCGATTTCAATATTGCAGGTTCTATCTCTGTAATGACATATACATCCTCCACATAGTCCTCAGACCTGATGTCAAGATATACCTCTCTGTAAATTCCGCCATATGTCATATAATCAATAACCTTGCCAAACGGAGGAATATTAAGATTCTCCCTGCTGTCACATACGACCGCAAGGACATTATCGCGGTCCTTTACAAGGTAAGGTGTGATATCTACCGTAAATGCGGTGTACCCACCATAATGTGTTTCGCAGAGAATGCCATTTATGTACACATCTGCCTTATGTCCAACAGCTTCAAACGTAAGTAACGCCTTCCTGCCTGTCATATCTTCATCAATGCTGAACCTCTTGCGGTAAATAGCTATTTTCTGGTAAATTCCCTCGTCAAAATAATTATAAGGAGTCTCGATTACCGTATGAGGAAGACGCACTTCCTCGAATTCGGCATCATTAAACCCCGGCTGTTCCATCTCTTCTTTATAGTCCTGACAAAACTTCCAACCATTATTAAAATTGATACGTGACATACATACCTCCCGATTTTTTCCGAATAGTACTGCTATTTTATGATTGTCTTTATAAGCTTCGGTCTTTCTACAGGTTCAGCCGAATAGCTGTAAGACTGTTCAAGCTCTGATATTGCAGCCGAAAGTTTATCGTTGTCATTAGCATAAAGAGCTGCAACAGGCTCCCCTTTTTTAACTGCATCTCCTACCTTCCTGCGGATAAGTATTCCGACCGATAAATCGATACTGCTTTCCTTTGTTTCCCTGCCGCCGCCAAGCTTCATGGCACTTATTCCGACCCTGTCTGACTCAATATGTGATACATAGCCGTCCATAGGTGCATATATTTCTTTTACTATTGAAGCCTGAGGTAACAGAGCGGTATTATATACAGGCGCACTGTCCCCGCCCTGGGCTTCCACAAACTCTGCAAATTTCCTGAGTGCGGAGCCGTCATTCAGCTTCTCAAGCAGGAGCTTTCTCGCCTCATCAATATCTGCTGCCCTGCCCGTTCCAACTGCCATGAGCGAACCTATTGTAAGACACAGCTCCAGCAAATCCTGCGGACCGTGGCCATTGAGGGTATCTATGGCCTCCTTGACCTCAATTGCGTTTCCGACTGCATAGCCCAGAGGTTCATCCATATCAGAAATTACGGCTAAGGTCTTTCTTCCAACATTATTGCCAATCTTGACCATCTCCTTAGCAAGCCTGACGGAATCCTCCTCCGTCTTCATAAAAGCGCCGCTTCCGGTCTTGACATCAAGAACAATAACATCTGCGCCTGCAGCAAGCTTCTTGCTCATGATGCTGCTTGCGATAAGAGGGATACTGTCAACTGTTCCTGTCACATCGCGGAGAGCATACAGCTTCTTGTCGGCAGGAACCATGTTCTTAGTCTGCCCGGCTATCGCAATGCCGATTCTGTTCACATTATCGATAAACTGTTCCTCGGAGATTCCGGTTGTGAAGCCTGGAAAGCTCTCCAGCTTATCAATCGTTCCTCCTGTGTGTCCAAGACCTCGTCCGGACATCTTGGCAACCGGTATTCCAATGGAAGCCGCAAGCGGTGTGAGAACTAAGGATGTCTTATCGCCTACGCCGCCTGTGCTGTGCTTATCTGCCTTAAGTCCCTTGATTGCGGATAGGTCAAGCATATCACCGCTGCGGGCCATCTCCATTGTAAGGGCTGCAGTCTCTCTTTCGGTCATTCCCATAAAATATATAGCCATCAACAGAGCAGAAGCCTGATAATCCGGTATGCTTCCATCTGTATAGCCCTTTATGAAAAATGCTATCTCCTCATCTGTGAGAGCTTCCCCATTTCTCTTTTTGATTATAATATCGTACATTCTCATGTCGTTTTCCTCATTGTCAAAAATATTTCCGGTTACATTATTTCCTTAAGGAAGCTTTCGCCTATCACGATAGGCTCTGCACCAAGGTACTCTGCAATCGTCTGTCCGATATCAGCAAAGGATTTTCTGATATGGAGGCTTGCAGGCTTGACATTCTTTCCATATACAAGAACCGGAATATACTCCCTTGTATGGTCCGTTCCCGGAGTTGTAGGGTCACAGCCGTGGTCAGAATTGATTATAAGTATGTCATCCTCCTTCATCGCCGCAATGATTTCAGGAAGTCTTGCATCGAAATCCTCAAGCCCCTTGCCGTATCCTGCAGGATCATTTCTATGTCCCCACTTAGAGTCAAATTCTACAAGATTGGTAAAAATAAGTCCCTTGTTATCTTCCCTCATATAGCTCACAGTTCTGTCAACACCATCCATATTATCCTTGGTGTGGACTGCCTCGGTTATTCCGACACCTGCGAAAATATCCTCAATCTTGCCTACACCTATGACATCCTGCCCGGCAGCCTTAATGTGCACAAGCAGATTATTCTGAGGAGGAAGAATGGCATAATCTCTTCTGTCCGGTGTCCTCTCATAATTGCCCTTTGTGCCTTTAAAAGGTCTTGCGATAACTCTTGAAACATTGTGCTCACCATGAAGCAGCTCTCTCGCAATGCGGCATAGTTCATAGAGTCTCTCAAGAGGTATGACATTAATGTTGGCTGCAATCTGGAAAACGCTGTCGGCCGATGTATATACTATAGGCTTTCCGGTAGCGGCATGCTCTTCACCCAGCCTCTCGATAATCTCTGTCCCGGAAGCAGTACAATTTCCAAGCACACCCGGTACACCTGTGCGCTTCACAAATTCATCTATGACCTCAGCCGGAAACCCCTTCGGATATGTCGGAAAAGCAACCTTCGTCTCAATACCAACCATCTCCCAATGTCCGACTGTCGTGTCCTTACCGTCTGAAAGCTCCGCACACTTGCCGTATGCAGCCGTAGGTACCTTCGTTGTGTCAAGTGCCTTCATACCCTCAATGTTTCCAAGTCCCATTTTAATCAGATTAGGGATTTTAAGTCCATTATTATACTCCCATACATGTGCGAGTGTATGGGTGCCAGCATCACCGAATCTGGCCGCATCCGGCTGTTCACCCATTCCAACGCTGTCCAGAATAATCCATATTACTCTCTTCATCTATTATCATTCCTTTCATATCAGATACTTATTCGATACACTGCGATTGATATTCCAGCGTTTTATCCTTATGCAGCATATAAATAGCTATAAGGCGAAATACCCCATTTATATATATTATAACTTACTTTTTGCTTTTATTCAATTAAAATACGATTAAAAGCATAAAATTCATCAAGAAACAAATATAATCCGACATTTGCATTTTACACGTTAACATGTTATCATAATTCATAAAATATATAATCAGGTCGGTTATATTCACCAAAGGCTTCTGCAAATGTCACTTTTGATAATATCATCCGCTTGAAGAAACGAGGATAAAATGGGATTTGAATATGTAAAAGAGCTTCCTTCACCACAGGTTGTAAAAGAGCTTATTCCGGTGAATGAAGAGCTCGCCAATATAAAGCGCGAACGCGATAAGGAGATTGCCGATATCATCACAGGTGATTCATCTAAATTTCTGGCAATAGTCGGTCCCTGCTCTGCAGACCATGAGGATCCTGTGTGCGATTACGCATGCCGCCTTGCCAAGGTTCAGGAAAAAATAAAGGATAAGGTTCTTATCGTTCCGAGAGTATATACCAACAAGCCGCGAACCACAGGAGAGGGTTACAAGGGAATGCTACATCAGCCGGACCCTGAAAAGAAGCCTGATATGCTTGCAGGCATAATGGCTATCAGAAAAATGCATATCCGTGTCATGAACGAGACTCACCTCACACCTGCGGATGAGATGCTCTACCCGGAAAACTATGAATTTTTATCGGATATTTTGTCATACGTTGCTGTGGGAGCACGTTCGGTCGAGGATCAGCAGCACAGACTTACCGTAAGCGGAATGGACATTCCTGCCGGAATGAAGAATCCTACAAGCGGTGACTATACAGTCATGCTCAATTCTGTCGTGGCTGCACAACACGCACATTCCTTCATATATAGAGGCTGGGAGGTAAAGACGGACGGAAACCCCCTCACCCACACCATTCTGCGTGGCGCAACAAACAAGCACGGCCAGAACATTCCTAACTATCACTACGAGGATCTTGTAAGGCTTTATGAAATGTACAGCCAGAAGAATCTCAAGAATATGGCGACAATCGTGGATTCAAACCACAGCAACTCAAATAAGCAGTATGCTGAGCAGGTGCGTATTGTAAAGGAAGTATTGGAAAGCAGAAAACACTCCGCCGATGTCAGCAGCCTTGTAAAGGGCGTTATGATAGAGAGCTATATTGAACCTGGCAACCAGAAGATTGATGAACATATCTATGGCAAGTCAATCACCGACCCTTGCCTTGGATGGGAGGATACCGAAAAGCTTCTCTACTACATTGCAGAAAATTGCTGATTAGATAAAAACCCACCTTCTTGAGTAGAACAAAAAGCTCACCCTCTCGGATAGAGCAAAAAGCTCACCCTCTCGGATAGAGCAAAAAGCTCACCCTCTCGGGTAGAGCAAAAAGCTCACCCTCTCGGGTGAGCTTTTGTGTATACATCCCGCAATCTTGAATTGGAAAAGGTTGAATATACCTGCGTTGCAGAAACATCAAGATGTCCAAGCAGCTCTGATACTGCATATATGTCTGCACCATTACTTATCATATGTGCGGCGAAGGAATGTCTGAGTGTATACGGAGTAATATCCTCCTCTATCCCCGCTTTTCCGGCATAAGCCTTAATAATCTTCCAGAAGCCCTGACGACTCATAGCCCCACCCCTGATATTAGTAAAAAGATATTCGCTGTCATCCGCGCCGACTAAGGCTCCGCGTCCATCCTTAAGATATCGTATCAACGCCTGCTTAGCCTCATTTCCAAATGGAATAATCCGGTCATGCATGACCGTCCTGCAGTTGACGTATCCTATCTGCAAATTGATATCATCCATCTTAATGGCGACAAGTTCCGACACCTTTATCCCGGTGGCATAAAGAAGCTCTAACATCGCACGGTCCCGCAGTTGCTTCGGGGAATCGCCATCAGGTGCGGTTAATAGCTTTACAACATTATCAACCGATATTACTTCAGGTATTTTCTTTTCATGTCTTGGCGGCTTTATATTTAATGCCGGTTCATCAGATATTTTACCATTTCTGTGACAATATTCAAAAAAGGCTTTTATTGAAACCACATGCCTTGCAACCGTGGATGGCGCACACCCTTGGCTCTGCAGATACAAGATATAAGAATTGATATCCGTCTCTGTAACCTGCGCCCATTCTTCAAGTTTTATTTCAGCCTTTAAGTAATTCATAAGCTTATATAAATCGCTCTTGTATGAAGCAATTGTATTGTCGGATTTACCTCTGTTTCTTCCGATATATTCTATGTATTCGTCAATTTCCTGTTCCATGATATTCCTTCGTTCTTTCAAGTTGTAAATGATATTATAAATAAACAATAACATAAAATCAATATGTTTTTACGCCATCTGTTCAAGTACCCATGGCATTACACTTACATTTATATATGACTCAGCCATTATTCCTGCCACAATCATCATAGCGGCGAATAAAAAAACGAGGAGAAATGTAACATCAATTCCTTTTGAGGTAACAGTCCTTCTAAGAATTTTGTATAACATCATTATAATTCCGGCTGTATAAAATATGAAATGCGGAAACAAAAGAAAAAAACATATCCTGATGCCATTTATTCCATGCTCCATCAGAATTATTGAACTAATCATTCCCCATGCTGCACCAATATATGCCGGAATAATATACAGAAGCTTCTTGGCGAATGGAGTCATCATTACAAGAAACAATCCTATCATTATCAAACCGCGGATGCGCAGCAGATAGCGGAACATTGTAGAATATTTTACAGTTTTCGACATAAAAGCGGTTATATAATCTGCACTCCATACATTCATAGCCTGAACCCACGAAAAAGGAATAAGATTGGCAATTATTGACCCAACCATGATTCCAAAGAAAAAAAGAATAACAAGCTTGTCTGCTCCTGCCGGTTCAATTGATTTTCTCTGCATAAAAAAATCCCACATCCTTTCTGTCAACTATGGACAAAACAAGATATGAGACTTTTTCAAGCTTTATTACTTATTTTGCATATTTCAGCTTATATGCCATTATAGCAGCCATTGTCTTTCCGTCCTGAAGCTTCCCCGCATAGATCATATCAATCAGTTCATCAACATCATACGCTTCAACCTCAACACATTCATCCTCATCGAGATGCTGATGTGTCTTTTTAAGATTTCTGGCAACAAAGACGTCAATTTTTTCATTGCAGAATGCGACTGTTGTCTGTACAGATATGAGGAACTCAAGGTTGTCAGATCTGTACCCGGTCTCCTCCTCAAGTTCTCTTGACGCACATGTAATATAAGGTTCATCCGTTGTATCTCTTCCGCCTGCCGGCACCTCTATTGTCATTCTGTCAAGTGCATTCCTATATTGCTTTACCATCAGGACACGCCCATCATCAAGAACCGGCACCACAGCCGCAGCACCCTTGTGTCCTATAAAATCCCACTCTGCGATATGACCGTTCTGAACCTGAACTGTATCCCTATACATATTGATGACTGTACCCTTGTAGACAAGTTCACGATTAAGACGTTTAATAATTTCCATAATAATTCCTTTTCACATGAATAGTATATTTTGTAAATATATTACTTTATCCCATTGCATTTGTCAAAGCATGCATCCACAGCCTTGATAACAGAATTTCTGAAGCCATGCTCCTCAAGTGCTGCGACACCCGCAATAGTTGTTCCTCCGGGTGAGCACACCTTATCCTTTAACATTCCGGGATGTTCATTAGTCTCAAGAACCATCCTGCCTGCGCCTACAACAGTCTGCGCAACGAACTCATACGCGGACTGACGTGGCATTCCATGCTTGACACATGCATCTGCCATGGCTTCAATAAACATATATACATAGGCAGGTGAACTCCCGCTTGCACATGTGACGGCGTTCATAAGTTTTTCATCTACCAGCCTGTATGTACCAAATGACTTAAAGAAGTTATCTAATACTTCTTTTTCATCAAAGGAAAATTCCATTGCGTCATAAGCTACTCCGGTCATGGCTTCTCCTATAAGTGCGGGCGTATTCGGCATTGCGCGCACCACACGGACCGGCTTCTCGAACTTTGCCTTGAGTGCATCTATCGAATGGCTGGGTGAAAGTGAGATAATTATATGTTCCTCCGTCACAACATACATGAGATTCCTGATAACAGCATCATACACCTGTGGTTTTACTGCAAGGATAATGTATTTTGCACTGTTAGCACATTCAGCATTTCCGGAAGCAGCCCTCACTCCTGTCTCATCGCTTACTGTCACCCTCTTTTTATCCGTAGCACATGAAAAGACAATATCAGCGGGAGAATAAGTTTTTAAAAGGCCTTTTAACATGGCATATCCCATATTGCCCATTCCGATAAATCCAAATGTACTCATCTTCTCATTTTCCTCTCTAAGGTTAAAATTATCATAAACTGAACTTTCAAAACAAATTTATTTAAGGTTCTATCTGTCTAACAGCTTTTCAACACTTACAAGCTTAACACAAAGAGTAAACAAAAGTGCTGCCTTCTTCATCTCGTCAACAGTCGGGAAAGACGGAGCTATTCTGATATTGGAATCCTCAGGATCTTTTCCATAAGGGAATGTGGCACCAGCTCCCGTAAGCACCATTCCTGCCTCTTTGCATTTTGCTACTATAGCCTTAGCGCAGCCAGGCATTGCGTCAAATGATATAAAATATCCTCCAAGAGGCTTAGTCCAGGTTCCGATACCAAGACCTGAAAGCTCATTGTCAAGAATCTCCTCGACTGCCTCGAACTTAGGTCTTAATATTTCAGCCTGCTTCATCATATGCTCCATAATACCCTGCTTGTTCTTATAGAACCTTATATGTCTTAACTGATTCAGCTTATCATAACCGATTGTCTGGATTGTCAATGACTTCTTAACTTCCGCAATGTTAGCCTTCGATGTGGCGAGTGCGGCAATTCCGGCTCCGGCAAAGCTTATCTTGGATGTTGAGGCGAATTCATAAACCATGTCAGGATTACCTGCCTTCTCACATTCAGTAAGTATATCAAGAATCTGAGGCTGGTTGTCCTCATAAAGATAATGAACAACGTAAGCATTATCCCACATTATCCTGAAATCCTTCGCAGCAGGCTTAAGTGCAGCCATTCTCCTGACAACCTCATCCGAATACACACATCCACCCGGGTTGGAAAATTTAGGTACGCACCATATACCCTTGATACTCTCATCCTCTGAGACGAGCTTCTCAACCATATCCATATCAGGACCGTCCTCTTTCATAGGGACGTTAATCATCTCAACTCCAAAATGCTGGGTAATGGCAAAATGTCTGTCATATCCCGGTACCGGACACAGGAACTTAACCTTGTCAAGCTTGCACCAAGGTGTGCAGCCACCTGTTCCCTCGAGCATAAATCTGGAAATAGTATCGTACATAATGTTAAGACTTGCATTGCCGTAGACAATGACATTCGACGCATCAACACCCATGATATCTGCCATAAAATGTTTTGCCTCCGGTATTCCGTCAAGACCTCCATAATTACGGCAATCAACCCCGTCCTCCGATTTATAATCGGATGTACTGCTCACCGCATCTAAAATTCCCATTGCAAGGTCTAACTGAGCCGGTGCCGGCTTTCCTCTGGACATATCAAGCTTAAGTCCTAAATGCTGTGCCTTGGCATACTCTTCTTCGAGAGCTGCTTTAATTGACTTTAGCTCCTCTTTGCTTAACATTTCGTACTTTTCCATATTGCTCAAACCTCCGTTAGTTAACTTTTAAAGAATATATTAGCATTGAATTTCACAAGTTGCAACATATTTTTTAATAAATTGACTTGTTAAAGTGAAGAACAAAAAAAACAGAACCAATCCCGCTGCTGATCAGCCCTGTTTTCCACTATCTTTATTTTATGTTTTTGAAATCTGCATCCAGGTCATTCTGTACTAATACCCAAGAAGATTATCGTAGAGCTTCTGGTATTTCTTAGCGGAGCTTGCCCACGAGAAGTCCTTTAACATTCCACGGTCTACAATCTTATTCCACTCTCTCTTATTATTATAAAAAACATGCTTTGCATAGTTGATTGTATTCATCATCTCATGAGCATTGTAATTGGCAAATGAGAAGCCTGTTCCTGTACTCTCATACTCATTATATGGTTCAACCGTATCCTTAAGTCCGCCTGTTTCACGCACAATCGGTACAGTGCCGTAACGAAGCGACATCAGCTGGCTGAGTCCGCAAGGCTCAAAAAGAGATGGCATAAGGAATGCATCACACGAAGCATATATCTTATGTGACATATCCTCTGAATAATATATGTTAGCAGATACTCTGTCCGGATATTTCCATGCAAAATGTCTGAACATGTTCTCATACTGTGATTCACCCGTACCTAAGATAACAAGCTGTACGTCCTCGGCACATATCTGATCCATCATATATGCAATAAGATCAAGCCCCTTCTGGTCAGTAAGTCTTGATACAATTCCTATCATAAACTTCTTATCATTGACCTCAAGACCAAGCTCCTGCTGAAGAGCTTTCTTATTCTTCGGCTTCTCTTTGCGGAAAGTCTTCTGGTTATAGTTGGAAACTATTCTGGTATCTGTAGCCGGGTTGAATTCTTCATAGTCGATTCCGTTTACAATACCAGTCAGGCAATTGGAACGTGCTCTCATAAGTCCATCGAGATGTTCTCCGTAAAATGGTGTCTTTATCTCTTCAGCATAACTGTCGCTTACCGTGGTAACGGCATCAGCATATACTATACCGCCCTTAAGATAATTGGCATCGCCATATGCCTCAAGCTTATCTGATGTAAAGAAATAAGGCGGAAGCCCTGTAATGTCCTTAACCTTCTTAAGATCCCAGATTCCCTGAAACTTAAGATTATGTATCGTCATGATGGATTTCATATCACGGAAAAACTCGCCATCATGGAAACGTTCCTTCATATAAACAGGAACAAGACCTGTCTGCCAATCATGACAATGGACTATATCAGGCTTAAAACCTAAAAGTGGCATTGCTGAGAGTGCTGCTTTACTGAAAAAAGCAAACTTTTCTATATCTTCGTGTATATAGCCATAAGGCTTCGGCCCCGCAAAGTAAAATTCATTGTCAATGAAGTAATAGTGTACTCCCGCATACTCCATCTCCAATACTCCTACATACTGGCTTCTCCATGCCAGATCCATATAAAAATGTGTAACATACTTCATCTGGCTGCGCCATTTTTCCGGAATGCACAGATACTTTGGCAGCATGACACGCACATCATAGTGTTCCTTATCGAAATACTTCGGAAGAGAACCCGCCACATCAGCAAGGCCACCCGTCTTGATAAACGGAACTGCTTCCGATGATACAAAAAGCACATTTTTCTTCATAGACTCTACCTCACATATTATGTCAGTGAATTTTTTGAAAATTCCAAAAACCTTGATACATTTTTATAAATTATAACACAAAAAGATTAAAAATGAAAGATTTTTTTATTATTAGTTTATCTCACCTTGTACTGTAAACGAAGCTTATCCGCTATAAGTGCAATAAACTCTGAATTGGTTGGCTTACCCTTTCCGTTGCTTACCGTATATCCGAATAATTCTTCTATAGTCTCCATTCTTCCACGCTCCCATGCAACCTCAATTGCATGTCTGATAGCACGTTCAACCCTGCTGGCGGTTGTATCGTATTTCTTAGCTATCGTCGGATAAAGAACCTTAGTAATGCTGTTAAGAATATCCGAATCTTCTATAGCCATTATTATTGAATCGCGCAAATACTGGTACCCTTTGATATGAGCCGGGATTCCTACCTCATGAATCATATTGGTAACATCGGTTTCTATGCTCACCTTCTGGTTTTCATTATTGATATCCGCTGCAAATCTTGTGCTGTTACCGGCTGCAGGATGACGTCCCATATTACTTCTTACATACCTTATTCGATTAAGGAGTGTGTTATTGTCAAACGGTTTCATTATATAATAATTGGCTCCAAGATTGAACGCATCCTCCGTAATTCCCTCCTGGCCAATAGCTGTTATAATTATAAAAGCCGGCTTCCTCTTTATTCGTGAATCTGAATGTGTTTTTTCCATAACAGTGAGGCCGTCAAGCTTCGGCATAACAATATCAAGCAGAACAACATCCGGTTGCAGTTCACGTACCAAGCTTAGGCATATTTCGCCGTTTTCCGCCTTGCCGACAACCTCCATGTCCTTATCCGTCCTAATGATATCTTCCAGAAGCTGCAGCATACGTTCATTGTCATCTGCAATAACAATTCTAAGCTTTCCCATGTTCCCTCTCACATCCCTATATATAATTTTATTTTGCCTGTTCTGTATATCTTCCTGAACAAGCCGGCACCGACCGTCAATAAGTTTATCAATGACTTACTTATATTATCCGCCAATAGCCGCATGCTGTCAATACAACACTTAGTTAATATTATAATAGTCATATACTGAGAGTTCAACAGCTTTTTTTAGGATTATGTGAAGATTTAATTCTGATTTAGTCGAATTTTGTCGAAAGTGAAACTTTCTTATAGTCCAGCCCTTCAATATCTTTCCATATAAAGCTTCCATCTTCATATATCATATAGCTATGCGGGCTGTTTTCCTTAGGAATTGATACAGAACCCGGATTTATATACCACATGCCATTCTCACAAATACATGCCGGGACATGTGTATGTCCGTGAAGAAGTACATCGCCCTCCTTATGTGGTGGCAGGTTCCGGAGATTATAGTGATGTCCATGAGTGGCAAAAATAGTTGTATCTCCATCGAAAATCATACTGTATTCCGCCATTATAGGGAAATCAAGCACCATCTGGTCAACCTCACCATCGCAGTTGCCCCTCACACATAATATATCGTTTTTTATAGGGTTAAGCATTGAAATGACTTTTTTCGGGTCATATTCACGCGGAAGGTCATTCCTTGGTCCATGATAAAGAATATCGCCAAGCAGAAGAAGTCTGTCTGCCTGCTCCCTTTTATATGCCTCAACCATTTTTTCACAGTAATAAGCCGAACCGTGAATGTCCGATGCTATCATAAGCTTCATAATTATATTTCCTCCATACATCTTATATATCACAATCTGCTATTGCCAATGCTGCCTGTGTCTTATACACATTATAATTGACATGATTATTATACATCGTTATGGGGAAGCGTCAATTGGAAATTATGCTTTTCTAAACGTATATGTTTTATTTTTTGTCAATACATTTTTTAAGAAACTAAAAAAGAAGGTATATTACAACCTTCTTAAATGTGCTTATTGTTTCTGTTTATATTCATTCAACAACTGCCTTATTTCATTCGGAAGCAAATCCCTGTCTGAATCATTTATTTTTTGTCGAATAAAGCGTTTTTCATCGTTAGTCCAGCGGAAATCTTTTTTCATATAGGGTAAATATATTTTATCTAATGCATCTAACTGTAGCAGGTCATAATGTTTCAAAATATCGTCATTTGTACAATCTTTTATTGCCTGTTCATCAATTGTTCCATCCTTCAAGGTATATCTATCTTTGAGCCTTTTATAATGCTTATTCTTTTCTAATGCTTTCCATACCTGCCGCCAATATATTTCAAAGAACAGGTCACTATTTTTATTTTTTCTCATAATAGAACATGGCAAGACACTCTCCTGATTTTCAATGTAATCATCATCCAGACGAAAGAAAAAGGTGTTTGGATAGTTATCTAGCTTCGTGGAAAAGTTTTTTATCTTTGAGTAATCAAACCTTACTATTTGCCTTGCATGAATTATATCCAAAATCAACTCACTACTAAAATATTGTATTCTCACATTAAATAACTCATTGAAATATGCACTATTTTCAAATTCATTCGTATCAATCGCATCATCGCCATCGCTACACATTCTATGGTACAATTCGGTGGCACTCAAACGTTTTTCACTGTACTCAAATAGAATAGGATTATCGACAAGATGTTGCAAGCCTAACAAATGCGGCAAATCCTGTGGATTAAATGTAAATCTTATAGTGTCTCCGTTGCTTAATGGTATCTGGATACTTGTCTTTATCAGCTTTTCATAATCGGCAATAATATTTTTTATTATATCCAAAGGCTTCCTCCAAAAAAAATAAATGTCTCCCGGCAAAAACCAGAAGACACTTATAGGCATTTTTCACTTTTTCCTCCGGAGAGTAAGATACTGTTGGCTCAATGCATAAACCAACGTGAAGACCTCCATTTGCATTTGGTATCGCTCACACAAACTTCATCAGTCAAGAGATTCTCTGCCCGTAAGCTAAAAGAATCTTATTTAATATATGCATAATGTATACAAATTATTAACTTTATCATACTTTGTCATACCTTATGACACTTTTGATGGTAACATAAACATGTTGATAAGTCAACAGAATTGATATAATTTTCTTATAAACTATATAAAATACAACAGTTTACCTCTGCCCTATAGCTCCCACCGGGCAGTTATTCATGACGTTCTCAGCATCGGCAGCATCTTCAATCTTTACCTCTTCATCGACTGCCTTCGCAACACCATCATCCGTCATGTCAAACACAGCCGGACAGATTCCGTTGCACATTCCACAGCCGATACAATTTTCATTTACATAATACTTCATACATATACCTCTTTTTATATTTTTATTATCCCAATAACTTCTTTAAATCCTCTTCCGGGGTTGAGATTGGACCTATATTGTAATTATCCACAAGCACCTTCAACACATTCGGAGAAATGAATGCAGGCAGAGAAGGTCCAAGCAAAATGTTCTTGATTCCAAGGTGAAGCAATGAGAGCAGAATACATACCGCTTTCTGTTCATACCATGAAAGAACCATGGAAAGAGGAAGCTCATTCACTCCACACTCAAATGCGCCTGCAAGTGCGACCGCAACCTGAATAGCACCATAAGCGTCATTGCACTGTCCCATGTCTAGGATTCTAGGGAACGGTCCGATTTTTCCAAGGTCAAGGTCATTGAATCTGTATTTGCCACATGCAAGTGTGAGAATAATGCTGTCCTGCGGGGTCTGCTTGACAAACTCTGTGTAATAGTTTCTTCCCGGCTTTGCACCATCGCAGCCTGCAACAAGGAAGAAATGCCTGATTGCTCCCGCCTTCACAGCTTCGACAATCGTGCCTGCATTTTCAAGAACAGTATTTCTTCCAAAACCGGTCATTACTGTCTTTCCGCCATTGATTCCTGTAAACACTGTATCCTCAACAAATCCGCCAAGCTCCAGTGCCTTTTCGATGACAGGTGTAAAATCCTTGTCCTCGCCGACATGTATTATTTCAGGATAGGACACCACCTCCGTTGTGAAAACGCGGTCTGAATAGCTCGCCTTAGGTGGCATAAGGCAGTTGGTTGTATAAAGGATAGGCGCCGGGAGATTTGCAAATTCCTTCTGCTGGTTCTGCCATGCAGTTCCGAAATTTCCTTTTAAATGGGAGTATTTCTTAAGCTCCGGATATCCATGTGCCGGAAGCATTTCGCCGTGGGTATATACATTGATTCCCTTATCTTTTGTCTGCTCTAAGAGCTGCTTTAAATCATAAAGGTCATGTCCGGTTATCACAATAAACGGACCTTTTTCAACGGTAAGTGTAACCTCTGTCGGCACGGGATTTCCGTAAGTCTTAGTATTAGCTTCATCAAGAAGTTCCATACATGTGAGGTTAATCTCGCCTACCTTGAGGACAAGTGAAAGCAGTTCATCCATACTCATATCCGAACCGACTGCGCGCAATGCCTCATAGAAGAATGCGTTCACTGTCGCATTCTCATAGCCTAAGACCTGAGCATGGTATGCGTAAGCCGCGATACCTCTTATTCCAAAAAGAATGAGAGATTTTAATGACCTGATATCTTCATCCGCATGCCATACCCTGTTCATGTCATAGTCCGCGTTATTTCCTGAGGCCTCATGCACCTCATTAATCAGCTTCGTTATTGTTTCCTCATTGAAATTTACATTGGTGATAGTTGTAAAAAGGGACTTGATGATAAGAGCATCATTTGCTTTATTCATCTCGTTTTTCTCTGCAAGTCTTATGACTGCGCCGGTAAGCTTATCCTGAAGATTCGCAATCACTGGTGTCTTTCCGCACACACCGCTCCTTGTACAGCCTGTACATCCGGCTGTCTGTTCACACTGAAAACAAAACATATTGTTATCCATTATTAAAACTCCTTATTAATATTTTATTTTGGAACATCCGTCCCCTGTAGTAATTTCCTCTTTCTGTGTAAAATGCTGCCTTGTGGTTTCCTTTCTTTTTTATTACAAATGCATTTTATCGTTTACAGCTCAAAAATTCTGTTGCCATGGCAACAATTTTAATAGTATAATTTTAATCAAAAATACAATCATCATATATTAAACAGGTGCGAATATGGCGGTAAGTTGTCTATGCACGCGTTGACAATATAAAAAACAAATCTTCACCATTTTGAAGTGATATCCAATCTGCCATATAGAGGATAATTATTGTAATAAACAGCTGGTGAATATTTCTTTTGCGAATATCTGAATTATCGTATTTACGGAGGAGCGTTATGAGTGAGAAAGTTTCTTATACTGAATATATAGATACAATTGCAGAATGTCCTTTATTTAAGGATATCCCTGTTGAAAAAATTGAAGAAATGATACTTTTTCTTAATGGTTTTGCAAAGACCTTTAAAAAAGGGGAAACTCTTGTAAGGCACGGTGAACCCTTTAGATACGCCGGAATTATACTCAAAGGAAAAGTTGAAGTCTCGTATACCAATTACCAGTTTGATAAGTTAAATGTAAATCATTTCACAGCTCCCAATGTCTTTGGTGAGGCTCTCGCAATAAAAAAAATCAGCTATAGCCCAATTCAGGTTGATGCCATAGCTGACTGTATTATTCTTTTTATTGATTTGAATTATCTGATGTGTTCAAAGGAAAGATGTTGTTCTGCATGCACATTCAATCATCAGTTATTGTTAAATCTCACAAGCCGCATGGCTGACCAGAACATCTTTACCAACCTTAAACTTCGGATTCTCAGCCAGAAGTCGCTCCGTGACAAAATCATTGTATATCTCTACAGCTTACAGCCGGACAATAACAACGTGAGGACAATCCCCTTCTCGCAGACCGCACTGGCTGAATTTTTAAACGTCAACAGAAGTGCCCTTTCAAGGGAATTGGGTAGAATGCAGGATGAAAATATCATCCGGTTAAACGGAAAGGCTTGTGTCATTTGCGAATAATATGTATTTTCATCCATAAGTAGCATTGTGCTTCCTTACAGCTTCTACAGCATATAGTTTTAAAATCTATAACACTGTGCAGACAATATATGTTTTTGGCTGTAAACAAGTTTACATGTCCTTCTGCCTCATAATGTCCAGATGATGATTCCGCACCCAAAGGCACATATCAATTATTACTGCGGTCATGTTGATGAAATAAAACACAAAGCCAAGAATAAATATCCAGTCCAAAGCTATTCCCTGTGATACCTGCAGGCTTTTTCTTATAATTCCACAGATATAACCTATAAGAATAAAGACTTCAAACACAATGCTTTTTCCCTTAGCTGTTCTGGAAATATAAGATTTATGAATGGAGATAGGCCATGACAGTCCCCAGCAAAAAATCATAATTGCTTCTAAAAGATTAATCATTGTTATACCCCTGCATACTGCAAGCATAGCTTGCAGTACTGCCACCAATAAGTTGTTTGAAAGTTTCACTTTCAAACTTATACACCTGCCAGATAATCAATCATAATCTGGATTCCCTTCACCATATCATCAAGCTCCATCGAATAGCGGTTGTCAAGTTCCTTTTTACCCTGTAGCTGCTCCGGCAAAAACGGGACATGTACAAAGCCCGAAATCATATTCCCTGATTTTGAGGCAAGGTGTGCACCGACGTACATCACATGATTGCACACATAGGTTCCGGCTGAATAGGAGGCGCGGCAGCCTATCCCTGCTTCATTCACTTTTCTTATCAAATCCCATACCGGCAAGGTCGAAAAATATGCATTTTCTCCTTCCGGGAATATTACACTATCCACCTTTTCCACGCCCGCAGAGTCCGCTAAAACTGCAGTTCCATCCGAATACATTCCATTGTCCATATTGATGGCTACACGCTCAACATGGATATACGGCGAATTCCCGGCTTGTCCAAGTGACAAAATAATGTCCGGGCTTTCCTTTTTTACAAGCTCTTCCAAAATTCCGGTGGTACGGTCAAACTCAACCGGAAGAATCCGCTTAATAAGCTGTATACCCTCCGGTGCTGTTATTCTCTCAACTATAAGCTGGGATGGATTTAATGTCCTGCCGTTGAATGCCTCGAAACCGGTCAGTAATATTTTTTTAGATGCTTTGATGTTTCCTTTTTCCATATTTTTTTGTAAACTCCTCCGTCATTGGCAGCTTAAGTAATCATTCCTTCTGTAATTAAAAAAATATATTTCTAAGAATATATATAATCACATTTTCGAACATTTTCAATATTACTTCATTTTCACCTTAAAATCAACTTTAATATTACTTCAGCCAATCTTTATTAGGTGCTGAATTCTAAAATAAGAGGACAGATTTCTCCATCCTCTCAAGTTTTCCGCTAATACTGCTTTATTTCTCCAACATCTCCTCAATGAATATCCCATACCCTTTAGCCGGGTCATTGACAAGCACATGGGTCACGGCACCTATCACAGAGCCGTCCTGGATAATCGGGCTGCCGCTCATTCCCTGAATTATTCCTCCTGTAAGCTCTAACAGCTCCTTGTCCGTTACGGTAAATGAAATCCCTTTATTGACATTATTGTTCGATAAATCCGCACCGGTTATATATATTTCGTAATCGCGCACAGCACCGTCTATGAAGCTTCTTATATATGCCCTGCCCTTTTTTACATCCTGCTTGTATTTCACAGGCAGAGCATAGCTGCCGATGTATTTGTAAATATTCTCATGGCAGGTGCCATAGATTCCGATTTCGGTGTTGTTCTCTATTTTCCCCAGAAAATATTCACTGCTGTAATTGATTGAACCTACAACCTCACCCGGGATTCCTGCCTTTCCCTTGACAATCGACCATATCCTTGCACAGTATAATCTTCCTCCGCCAGAAGAGACAAGCTTGCCAGTATCTATATCGCTGATGCCATGTCCTAATGCCCCGAAGCGCCCATTTTTATCTATATATGTGAGGGTTCCCAGTCCCTGACAGTCATCACGAACCCATGTTCCGATTCTTGCCTTGCCATCCTTGTCTATAACAGGTGTTATGCGTACCTGTATATAGCTTCCATTGCGGTACAGCCCGATATTGACATGCTCACTTCCTTGCGATACTTGAAAATTTAACTGATTTATAAGCTCCTCCTTTGTCGCAACACTGTTATCATTCACGCTTACTATATAATCTCCCGGCCACAGCACCTCTGAGGCGGGACACCTGAGTGTTCCATCGGTAAGAGTGATGTCACCTATATCGACAACCATAACACCCTTTGTCTCAATATAGATTCCTACCGGAATGCCACAGGGAATGACAAGAACTTCATCACATACATTCAGCTTAACATTCTTTAAATTTATGATTCCCAAAAGCCTGAAATTAAGATTATAATTGCCGCTCTCACCCGTGCTTATATTCAATGTGTCAAGAAGATTGACATTGACAGCTTTTACATTTGTCGCGTATGCCTGCACAGCTTCACTATCATCTCCTGTCTCCTTCTGTTCAACCGTTCCGACAAAAGGAACATTAAAATTCAGCCTCTCGACCGAATTCTTATTTAAATTGATTGTATCAGGAATTAAGTTTTTGACAGCATATATATAATAGACTGCACACCCGATTATCCCTGCGGCGAGGAGCCATATAAGAAATCGTCTGTATTTTTTCCTGCAATCAGTGCATACTCTTTCCATAATAACCCTCATTTCTGAGCGATTTAAAGCAAAATCACGATGGAAACATTACAAAAGACCATCCCAATCCATCATCAGGGCAACCTGTTTTCGCTCGAAACAGATTGCCTGTATTGAAGCCTTGTTATGGTCTTAGTATGCAACATATATTTATTTTAAAACAGACAGATTATGGTGTGTATCTTTTAAGCTCTCTTGCATTGGATACTGCGGTATCCGTAATTGAATCCCCGCCAAGCATTCTGGCAAGCTCCATAACCGAACCATCATAATCAAGTTCAGTTATATTGGTTACTGTCTTATTATCCCTTATTGATTTGATTATTCCAAAATGTTTCTTTGCCATAGCAGCTATCTGTGGAAGATGGGTTATGCATATTACCTGACGCTTTCTAGCAATCTGATCAAGCTTGTTAGCTACCATCTGTGCAGTTCTGCCGCTTATGCCCGTGTCTATCTCATCAAAGATAAGCGTATCTATCTCATCCTGATCTGCGAGAACAGTCTTGATTGCAAGCATTATTCGTGAAAGCTCACCTCCTGAGGCAACCTTTGCAAGAGGCTTCGGCTCCTCTCCCGGATTCACACTGATGAGATACTCAACGTGATCCATTCCGTTTACAGAAGGTTTTTCAAGCGGTTTAAAATCAATTCTGAAATCAACACTCAAAAAATTAAGCTCCATGAGCGCCTGAGTGATTTCTTTTTCAAGTCCTGCCGCGGCTTTTTTTCTTATTTTGCTTATATTATCTGCTGTTTTTACAAGTTTATCATAAGATTTTTCAAGTTCGGCAAGTACAAGTCTGCGATTGGCTTCATATTCATTAAGAAAATCATATTTCTGTTTCTTTGCTTCAAGTGCCGCAAGAACACTCTCTATACTGCCGCCGTGCTTCGCCTTTAGGTTGTTTATCACATCAAGTCTTTCTCCAAGCTGTGAATATTTCTCCTCGTCAAATTCAAGCCCGGACATATATGCTGACAGCTCCCTCTCAAAATCCGATATAAGGCTCTCTATATCTGATAACTGCGAAGCTAAGCCCTCCATCGCCTCATCATACTGCATAACCTCACTTACCGCTTTATATGCCCTGCCGATAAGCTCGGTTGCATTATCACAGTCATCCGAATTGACACATTCCTCCGCCTGTGCGAGTGCCTCAGCGATTTTTCTTGAATTTTTCGCTCTGCGGTACTCAGCTTCGAGACTCTCATCTTCTCCGGGATGTATCGCCGCCGCCTCAATCTCATTTATCTCATATTCAAGAAAATCGAGATTTCTCTTTCTCTGTTCCTCGTCCATGTCAAATTCGGACAGCCTGTGCCCAAGCGTCCTGTACTCCTCATAAGCCTTGGAATACTCCTTCATGGCTGGCTCAAGCTCATGCCTTGCATATCTGTCAAGTATCTGCAGGTGGTTAGCAGGATAGATAAGTGACTGGTGCTCATGCTGACCATGTATATCAATGAGGAGCGACGTTATATCACGGACTGTTGCCAGAGTGACATTCTCACCGTTTATCTTCATAATATTTCTGTTTTCAGTGAATTTTCTGGAAATCAGAACCTGATTATCTGTGACAAAGATATCTTTTGCGGCGAGCGCCGACACAGTGGAAGCATCAACCTGAAACAAAAGTTCAACACTTGCATAGTCCCCATGCTTTCCAAGAATATCGCGTGAAGCTTTTGCTCCCAGTGCAAGATTTATGGAGCCTAATAAAATAGATTTACCGGCTCCCGTTTCACCTGTAAGAATGTTAAGACCTTCATCAAAAAAGACATCCGCTTCGTCAATAAGGGCAAGATTCTTAACATGCAAATTAATTAACATATATTTCCTCCTTCTGACAGAATCTCTCTGTATAAAAGGTATCCCCCGTGAGTTTTACTTGTTTACCAGTTTATGTATCTTATCCATGAGGTCTTTCGTATCCTCAACTGTTCTCACCGCACACATTACAGTATCATCACCGGCTATACAGCCGACAATCTCATGCCATGGCATTGCATCTATCGCAGCGGCTACCGCCATTGCCATTCCCGAAACTGTCTTGACAACAAGAATATTCTGCGCCATATCAACTGATATATACGCTTCCTTGAGAATACGAATAAACTTCTCACTCATAGAGCTGTCTTTACCATCAAGAATTACATATTTCTGCTTTCCGGCTCCATTAGAAACCTTTGTCAGCTTTAACTCCCTTATATCTCTTGAGACGGTTGCCTGCGTCACATTATAGCCTTCACTGTTAAGCCTGTCCGCAAGATCTTCCTGCGTTTCTATATCATACCTGCGTATGAGTTCAATAACCTTGGCGTGGCGTTCAGCCTTCATATTTAATCCCCGCTTTCATTTTATATATGCGTCTATATCACACTCATTTTCTTTCCCAAAACCTGAAAGAAGCTAAGCTTGCTTGTTTTTACAATCTTCGCCTTTTTAGGTGCCCTTGTAATAATAACCTTATCTCCCGAAATAAGATTGGTATGCAGCTCTCCGTCAAATGAGGCTACTCTCTCCTCCTGATTTGAACGGCTCTTACTCATCTTCACACAGATTTCATCGAACGAATCGAGGATAATACTTCTCTGATTGATTTTATGCGGGCATACAGGTGTGAGAATAATAAGCTCTGAGTTCGGCTGGGCAATCGGTCCCCCGGCTGAGAGATTATATGCAGTTGAGCCGGTAGGTGTGGAAATGATAAGTCCGTCCGCTGTATAGGAAGTCAAATATTCATCATTTACATATATATCGAAATCAATTACCCTGAGTGCTCCGCTCCTATTAATAACAATATCATTTAAAGCAACATTAGTATAAATAAGCCTGCCATCCCTGTATGCTTTGCCTTCAAGCATCATTCTCTCGTCTATCTCATAGTCCCCTCCGAGAACACAATCAATAGCCGGAAATGCCTGATCCTTCTCTATATCAACAAGGAAACCCAATGTTCCTATATTAATTCCAAGAAGCGGAAGCTCCAGCTGGCTTAAATCTCTTGCTGCCTGAATAAGTGTTCCATCACCGCCAAGTACAATAACGCAGTCCGTATCAGCCGGAACAAGATCAGCATTTGTATAGTTATAATCAGTATTATTCACAGCCTCTCTTGCCTGCGTATAACAAGTCTTTCCCTTAGCCTCCAGATAATCTATTATGCTGTTGGTAAAAACTAAATCCTTATCCTTTGCCGTGTTGGTGACAATAAAAAATTTTTCCATCACTGTAGCCTTACCCTTCTGTAAAAAATTATATATATGTTACAACATTTCATGTGCTTTTTCAACAATTTCGCGAATATTAAACGGAAGTTCACCCGGCTCCTCATCACTCTTTCTAAGATGAAGCAGATATTCGATGTTCCCCTCCGGCCCCTTTATAGGTGAAAACTCAAGGTTAAGCGGAATAAATCCGTTAGCCGCTGCAAATGCCGTCACGTTCTCAATAACCTCAATATGGACTGCCTTATCCCTCACTACACCTTTCTTGCCTACCTTCTCCCTTCCTGCTTCAAACTGTGGCTTGATAAGTGCCGCAACCTCTCCACCGTCCCTTAACAGGGCACGCACAGGCAGAAGAACCTTCGTCAACGAAATAAAAGAGACATCAATACTTGCAAAATCAATAACATCAGCTATATCCTCCGGTGTCACAAACTTGATATTCGTCTTCTCCATCACAACAACACGTTCATCCTGACGGAGTCTCCAGTCAAGCTGACCGTGGCCTACATCAACGGAATACACCTTCACGGCACCATTCTGCAGCATACAGTCTGTAAAGCCGCCGGTTGAGGCACCTACATCCATACATACCCTGCCCTCCAATGATATATCAAAATGGGTCATGGCCTTTTCAAGCTTAAGTCCGCCTCTGCTTACATATTTCATCGTAACACCATGTATTTCTATCTGGCTTGTGACGTCAAACATGGAGCCTGCCTTATCTTCACGCTGACCATTCACGAACACATTGCCCGCCATGATGATTGCCTTAGCCTTTTCCCTCGAATCGGCAAGCCTGCGTTCAACAACGAGCACATCCAGTCTTTCCTTCATAGTAATCCTCATTTCCGAGCGATTTATCATCTGACGATGCCATAACAGCAACCTGCTCCCGCTCAACAGCAAATCGCATATACAGCTTAATAGCTGTCCAGTTTTTCTATGATTGCTTCAGGGGTAAATCCATATACCTCCTTAAGCTTATTCACTCCGCCATGCTGAATATACTCATCAGGAAGAGCAGCATTTATAACCTTTAAATTAATTCTGTTCTCATTTACCGCTCGCAGGACATTCATTCCAAAACCACCTGCAGAGATGTTCTCCTCTATTGTGAGCAGCTTTTCATGCTTATTTTCAAGCTCCTTAATGAGTCCTATATCTATAGGATTTTCAAATCGCGCATTGATAAGTGATGGGTTTTCCCCTCTTTCCTTAAGCAGCTTATACACCTGCGCTCCTTCCTCGATGGAAGCACCTATAGTTAATATGGCAGTCCCCTCTCCATCGTAGATTCGTTCAGCTTTTCCATAAGAAACCTCGTTTTTAATATCCGAAAAAATATCCGAAACACTACCCCTTGGATATCTGATTGCAACAGGTCCATCAAAGCTGTTCGCAAATTCCATCATATCCATGAACTCCAGCCTGTTCTTAGGAGCCATAACCGTCATCCCCGGTATAATATTCATATATGAATAGTCATATATGCCCTGATGTGTCTCACCATCACTCCCCACCAGACCTGCCCGGTCTATCATAAAGACTACCGGGAGTCCCTGGATACAGACGTCGTGTAAAATCTCATCGAAGCCTCTCTGCAGAAATGAAGAGTATACGGCAAAATAAGGCTTGAGACCGCCTGCTGCCAGACCTGCCGCAAATGTTACGGCATGCTCCTCCGCTATTCCGACATCAAAAAATCTCAGCGGAAATCTTTTCTGGAATCTGGAAAGACCGGTTCCTGCTGCCATTGATGCCGTGATGGCTACAATTCTATTATCCTTCTGTGCCATATCACAGATTTTTCTGGAGAAAACCTCCGTATAGCTTGTCTTAGCTGCGGCAACAGGCTTGCCGGTTACCACATCGAAAGGACTTACACCATGAAATTTCTCCGGCTTCAGTCTTGCCGGTTCATAACCTCTTCCCTTCTCGGTGATAACATGCACAATGACAGATGTGTTCATTTTCTTTGCAATCTTAAACAGCTTGCACAGCTTACCTATATCGTGACCGTCAACCGGTCCAAGATATGTGATTCCCATATCCTCAAATTTCATGCCAGGGAGAAAAAGCTGCTTTATTCCGCTCTTTGCCTTCTGCACCTGTGAAACTATCTTGTCACCATATACAGGAATTTTTTTCAGTGAGCTCTTTACATTGTCATTGATATCCCTGTAGGCATTGTCACCCCTGATGCCTGTCAGCAGCGATGAAATGGCACCTACATTCGGCGAAATAGACATATTGTTATCATTTAAGACAATTATAAAATTACTCTGGTTCTCTGCAGCATTATTAAGTGCCTCAAGTGCAAGCCCTCCTGTGAGCGCACCATCACCTATAATGGACACAACATAATTATGCCCACCCGACAAATCCCTTGCCTTGACATATCCAAGTCCCGCTGAGATTGATGTGGAGCTGTGGCCTGTGTCGAAGCTGTCGCATTCGCTCTCACGTCTCTTAGGAAATCCGCTCATCCCGCCATACTGTCTGAGTGAATCAAAGCCCTCCTTACGTCCTGTAAGCAGCTTATGTGTGTACGCCTGATGTCCGACATCCCACACAAGCTTGTCCTCGGGAAGGTCGAATGAAAGGTGCATAGCCATCGTAAGCTCAACCGTGCCAAGGTTAGAGGCTAAATGTCCGCCCGTATGGCTGATATGCTCTATCAGAAATTCCCTGATTTCAGAAGCTAACAGCGGCAGCTCCTCGACAGGAACATTTTTTATATCATTTGCCTTATTTATTGAATCCAATACCATAGTATACCTCGTTTCATCTAATACATACGTTTTACGAGGCTTTCTATCAGCCATAAGAGAAACTTCTTTTCGTTCTCATCTGCTGAATCGACATTCTCAAGTGTATGCCTTGCATTCTCCGAAAGTCTTTCCACCTCAGCTCTGGCTGTATCTATACCAAATAAAGTCACATAGGTTGTCTTGCCATTCTTTTCATCACTGTTAAGAGGCTTTCCAAGCAATGCAGCATCACCAGTACAATCCAGAATATCATCCTGAATCTGAAAAGCCATTCCAACGCTGCGTCCTATATCCTCAAACTGTGCAACACTCTCGTTACCGGCGCCTGCCAGTATGGCACCCATCATCATTGACGCCTCAATAAGTGCACAGGTTTTTAATCTGTATATATAATCAAGTCTTTCCTTCTCCGGGTGCTTTCCCGTAAAAAGAACATCAACGGACTGACCTCCAAGCATGCCATGCGGACCGGATTTCTCTGCAAATACGGACAATGCATGAACAGCTGCGTCCATGGTCTTAGCAGCATCAGCATATAAAAAAGCCTTCATAGCTGTCTGGGTTGACCAATGTAGAAGCCCATCCCCTGCCAACAGCCCGCATGCCTCGCCATATTTCCTATGTGTTGTAGGCTTTCCTCTGCGAAGCTCATCATTATCTATTTCCGGCATATCATCGTGTACAAGAGAATATGTGTGAAGATACTCCATCGCTGCCATGAAAGGCTCGCGGATTTCACTTTTACCACCCATAAGTCTATATACACTATCAATAAAAACCGGTCTTAATCTCTTTCCGCCTACCATAACACTATAGTTCATAGCCGAGACGAGTTCTGTTAAATATCCTTCTTCCACAGGAAGATACTTCTGTATTACCTCATTGGCATACTCCGTTCTGATACGAAGCTGCTCCTGATAGTCTGATATATTAGTTCCCATCAATTAATTTTCATCTCCATCTGAAGCCTGTGAATCAGCTTCATTTCTAAGTGTTATCAACTGTTTTTCTACCTTATCAAGCTGCTTTGAGCATTGCGCTGTCAGCTTAATACCTGTTTCATATACCTTAAATGCCTCCTCAAGAGATAATTCATTACTCTCGAGACGGCCTATAATATCTTCTAGTTGTTCAAAATTCTCTTCTATGCTGACACTCTTTGTCTTAGCCATTATCTACATCTTCTCCTTATCCGCAACGGCCGCACTGATACTTCCATCAGACACTATGATTTTTATATACTCTCCGCGCTCAACATCCTCTATCGACCTGATTGTCTTTCCCCGTGAATCCTCGAGATATCCAAATCCTCCGCTGATTTTTGAAAGCGGAGAAAGTCCGCTTAATCTGGTCGCGGACAGCTTGAATCTATGACGGTAATTCTCCATCATTCTGTCCATACAGCTGTCAAGACGTAACCGGAGCGAATCAAGATACTGCTTATTATCAAGCAGCCGGCGCTCAGGTGCGCTGTTTCTAAGCTCCATATTAAGTGAAGCAAGCCTGTTTCTATATGCGCGTATTTTCTCAGACATCGCTCTGTAGAGCGTATCTTCATACTGCCTCATCCGTTCACACCACTGCGCATAGTCAAATACAGCCAATTCCGCTGCAGCCGATGGCGTGGGAGCACGCATATCAGCAACGAAATCTGCTATTGTAAAATCGGTCTCATGACCTACGGCGGAGATAATCGGTGTATTACACTCAAAAATTGCCCTTGCAACACATTCCTCATTGAAAGCCCAGAGATCCTCTATGCTTCCTCCGCCTCTGCCTATGATTATTACGTCAGGATTCATCGCGTCAAGCGTCCTGATACCTTCACAAATAGTCTCAGAGGCTCCTTCGCCCTGTACCTTGGCAGGATAAAGATATATCTGTACATACGGGTTGCGTCTGTACGCGACATTCTGTATGTCGTGGATTACCGCACCGGTCTGTGCAGTAACGACACCGATATTGAGTGCATACTTCGGAAGAGGCTTTTTATATGAGGCATCGAACATTCCCATCTCCTCAAGCTCCTTCTTAAGTGCAAGATAACGCTCATACAATGCTCCTGCACCATCCCTCTGTACGGACTTGACATATAGCTGGTATTTTCCGTCTCTTTCATATACACTGATACGCCCGGAAGCTATAATCTTCATTCCATCGTCCAGTGTAAATTTCATACCCGCCCTGTCACCGGCATACATGACACACGCAAGGGCACCCGCCTCATCCTTGAGGGTAAAATATATATGCCCTGAGCTGTGATACTTGCAGTTGGAAACCTCCCCCGTGACACGCACATTCCTGAGCAGAAAGTCTGTCTGGAACATATTTCTGATGTATTGATTTATTTTACTTACGCTATATGCCTCCGAACCAGCCACGTTTCCAAACCCTTTCCCAGCAATATCATCTATTGGTATATTTATAATCAAAGCTGTGTCATAATTGATATATTACTTTGTGAGCTTTCCAAGTATTCCGTTTACAAATGACGGTGAATCATCTCCGCCATACTTCTTGGCAAGCTCTATAGCCTCATTGATTGCCACCCCGGCAGGAACATCATCGTCATATAAGGCTTCATATATTGCAAGCCTTAAGATTGTAAGCTCAACCTTACCTATACGTTCCTTCTTCCAGCCTACAGAAAGCTCTTCTATCTTCTTATCTATTTCCGGGAGCTTATCCTCTATAAGCCTGGTTCTGTCGCTTATAAGCTTCCTGTGCTCCGGTGTCAGCTCAAGCGGCTCAAAATATAGCTTGTCCTGCTCCGCTAACTCAGCCGCATCATGAAATTCCACACGGAATAACAGTTTAAATACATGCTCTCTTATTTCACTTCTTCTCATATCTGAAAATCCTTTCAATTCAGCAACAATGAAGGCCCCGAAATGCTCAAGGCCTTCATCATGCTCTGCTTATGTTCTATTTATTGTTTTCAACCTTAACGCCGGCAATCTTAATATTGACCTCAGCAACAGTAAGACCTGTCATAGTCTCGATTGCACTGGCAACACGTTCCTGAATCTTTTCGCTGACCTCCGGTATTGAATAGCCATACTTAAGAATAACCGATATATATACAACCGCTGTCTTATCAGTTATCTCAACTGTAACTCCCTTGGACAGTACCTTCATGCCAAGCTTGCTTACAAGTTCATTGGTTATGTTGCCCGACATACATTCAACACCTTCAACCTCTGTGGCTGCAAGACCTGCAACTATACATACAACCTCATCCGCAACCTGTATATTACAAATTCCTTTATTCTCACATATTGTATATGTGCTTTCACTATTATTTGACATACGTCCTCCAATCTGCCCCCATCACGGAAGCCTGCAATACGGTAATATACATATATTATATATAATCCTTCCCTTTTTTGCAATTAGAAAATACACAACATCATTACTTCCTTTAAACCGTATTGCCGGTGGAGCATTTTTTTCTACCGCCGCACTTCAGGATACAGGCTGTGTTTCGCCATATGTTCCCTCCTCAGCACTGTCCGTCTCTGTCTGTCCCGGCACAGCTTCATCGTCCTTAATATCTGCCGATGTCTTGGCATCCTCAGCCTCCTGCTGCGTCTGTGATGTAAGGCTTACGGAAGATATTGTTATATTTTCTACACTGACACCCGACTTTCTTTTTATTATGTCCTCAATCTGTGCCCTCTCAGTATCGGAAAGACTTGATTTATTTACCACGACATCCGCCTGCCCATCCGTTATAGAGACAATCACATCCACGAACCCCTTTGCCTCTAAGAGAAGCTCTGCCGCCGCCTCTCTTTCTGCTATATCCGTAAGCTCTATCATCTTATTGACCGCCTGAGCCTTGTCGGCTTCATCAAGAGAGGTATTATTTATTATTCCCAGAAGAGACTCTTTATTCGCAGCACGGACCTGTTCCCTGTCAAGTTTGGCACTTATGATGAAATCCGACTGTGCCACCCCTAAATTTCCTGTGAGAACGGTTGCTCCAGGATCCGTGACCGAAAAATCGTCCGGCTCTGCATCGTTGCTTAACAAATCTCCCGTCTGAGCATCCGTTTCCCCCAGTGCCAGGCTGACATTTGTCTGCCTGGCATCCTTAGCATGCTTAGATACAAGATCCTTATAGTTTATGTATCCTGCAACTGCAATCATTATTGCAAGTGCTGTTATAATAATCTGGTTTTTCTTTAAAATACGTTTCAAAGGCTTATCCCTCCATTTTCATAACTTTTATTTTATTTATTTCTATCCCAAGGACAGCGCTGACTGCTTCCGTAAGCCTTACCGTCACACCTGCATCGGAGGCTCCCTGCGCAAGAACAAGAACCCCGCTTATTTCAGGATATATGGTTTTTGTCACATACGGAGTCAAACTGCCATCGCTTTTCTTACTGAAAACCACCTTCTCCTCCCGCTTTTTCTCTCCCAACCTTTCTCCATCTCCTGTAATGCCATCCGTCTTAGTGTTCTCTGTTATGTCACTTTTCACTACAGTCTCTCCCGAATCCTTGAAGGTGATAAGGACGGCAACCTTTCCCGCCCCATCAACCTGCGATAGTATAGCAGACAGTCTGGCTTCAAGTTCTGTTGTGTAATCTGATATATCTGCATATTCGTATTCAACGGCTTCTCCTGTATCCCTTGAGTCCGCTGTATTATCAGCTTCGTTTTTTCCCTTCACCGGGAGTGATATTATTACAAGAAGTACCCCTCCAAGCAGGATTAACAGTAGTTTATCCTTCGAAAGCTGAAGATTTTTCAGCGTTGAGAAAATATTATTGATTTTCACCCTTCTACCTCAGTTCTCAATTCCCTCCTTATTATCCTGCCCATCATATATGTTAATATATATATTAGCGCGTGGGATATTATAGAAGTTGGCCAAATAATTTTTTAATGTCACCACATCATAATCATAAAAACCTGAATCATTTCCCATATACAGCTTATCCTCTTTCTTCAACGCGATATCCAGCATAATAATCCTGCCATATTCATCACTCCCCTCATCAAGATTAATCTTTGTATCACAGCTTATAAATTGATAACCGGTTTCCGAAAGATAATTCTGTATCTGCTCCTCCACACTGCTGCAGTACATATTTATCAGCTCCTCATTGCGCCCTTTCTCCGCTTTTAAAATATCGGCATACACCTCATCCGAAATCTCAAAATCAAAGTAACCGATATCAATTGTATCGTTTCCACTGCCCCACAAACCCAAAACCGGTTTAATCACAATAAAAATCATAACTATTCCGCCAAATAGTCTAAGGTATTTTGCGTACTTTTCATTTGACACTATATTTTCGATTATGCTCAATATGACATAAACACAGAACACATTCCCTATATAATCCTTCAGCTGCTCCATTTTTTTCGTTCTGACAGACCTCCCTCGTAAGTTTTACGTCCCGGAAAAGAAAGCCGCGTTTGTCGAGGCACACACGATTGCCAGTGTGACAAGAAACATTATTCCCGCATTCATCGAACTCACCATAAGCAGTTTCACGCCCTCATGCATGCCATTGATACACTCTGTATAGTTTTTTTCTGCTACAGGTTCCAAAAATGCTCCTGCTGCCTTACATCCGTATGCAAACACAAAGAGCTTTATCACCGGAATTGCACACAGCATTATTATCACAAGCATCGCGGCAACCCCCATACTGTTTTTGATGAGCGCACCCGAACCAAGAATCACTCCTGTGACAGCATCAACCGCCGTTCCGGCACCCGGAATCATCCCCACAAGTCTGGTTATCGCCGTTCCCTTTAGAGAATCAAGCATTGGACTTATAAGTCCCTTTATAGCATTCAGACCAATGACTGTTCCCAAAAGAACCTTGTTTGTCCATTCAAGCAGCTCCTTGATAAGCTCAGAAAGCCTGCCAAATATATTATCTCTCGATATATAGTTCATCATATTTACAAGCATATATACTGTCGTTCCGGGCAGAACCACATGCAGCAGCACCTTGTCCACAATCAGTATAAGGAACATGGCAAGTTCGTAGAATGCTATTGCACCCGAGCTTCCGCAGCCGGCAGTTATCACAACAGCGTATGTTGGAATAAGCACCTGCATAAATTCAACTATGCTGTCAAGCACATTGCGTGCCACGCCTGCTGCCCAGTACATTCCTGATGTAAGCACCGCCATCAATGCAAGCTGTATTATATAGCTCCCCGTTCTGGCAACCCCCGCTTCAAAAAAAACTGCTGCAAGATTTTTGAATACCGCCCCAACAATCCCCAGAAGAAAAAGCTTCAAAAAGATTGTCTTCTGCTCATAAAATCCATCGAACACCCCGGATACAGCCGACATCGACGCTGCCCTGAGCGCCTCAGAATACCTACCTGCCATGACAAGCTCTACAAGATATTCAAAATCAATATCATATTCCTCAATGCTGGTATCTATCTCATCATAATTGTAGTCACCAGGTGTTGCAGCATGTACTAAACATGTATATGGCATCATAAATATCACAGCGCACATCATAGTTAAGAACAGATTCCGGCACCCTCTTCTCATAGCATTTCACCAACCATTTCTAAAAGCCTCACTACAATCGGGCAGCTTAAGAATAGAAGTGAAAGCTTTCCAAAGTTCTCAATCTGCACCGCCAGAGCCGAATATCCCATATCCCTGCATAGCGAGCTTGAAAATTCTGCAATATATGTAAGTCCCGCCATCTTGAGCATAATCATAATATAATCCGAATCAATATCCACATATTCGGTCATAAATTCAAGCTGTGAGACGATTCCCGAAAGTCTGGCTGCAAGATAAAGCATTATAAGCACGCATGCTGACAAATTGATATATGTAGAGAACTCTCCCTTTGCACTTTTGAGGGCTAAAGCAAGCAGTGAGCCTATGGTTCCTATAACAGCTACCTTTATCATATCCATAATCATCAACCCTTTACAACGAAAATAAATCCTTTATTGTCTCAAAAAGCTCATAAATATACGGAACTATCCAGAACAGCACTAGCAGCAAGCCGGCAAGACTTGTCAGAAAAGCATGTTCCTCCCTTCCGCTATGCTTTAAAATCTGGGAGATTACCGAGACAAGTATTCCTACGGCAGCAATTTTAAAAATAAGGCTTACCTCCACTTAACCCCCACCTTTCATATCAATATTATGGTAAGAAAAAGCCCTGCCATCACTCCAAGGCTCATGTACATTCTGCTGTTCTGCTCGTATTTTCCCGAAAGAGCTTCGATGCTCTCATCAACGCTCTGAAGATACAGTTCAATATTATTGGTCTGCTGCGTCAAATCCAGATACCCCAGACTATCGGCAACAGCTATCAAATTGTCACATTCATTGCCATTTAAGTGGGCTGCTGCTGCCAGCTTCTTTGCTTCCTCCTCCCAGACTTCCTTTAGAATACTTCCATTTTCGGTCTTAAGCCTGTTCCCGGTGTTCCAGAAAAAATCTCTCACTGTTTCCTGCCCGCAGCTACACCTTTCCCCCACATGCATAAATGCAGAGGGAAGCGTCTCAACACCATATCTAAGTTCACCCTTCAATGTCGTAAAGCTCTGTTTAATTGCCTTCAAGGCTGCTATCCGGCAGGCCAGTTCATTTACCATTCCTCTTGCATACAATGTTGTTGCACCTGTTATGCATACAGTACCTGCTATTTTCAACGCCAACATTCTAAATATCCTCCTCATTCAATTGTAGATTCTGTTCATACAACAAATGTAATTCACCGTCATACACCCTGCATTTCCTGTCATTGGTCAGTTGGATATATCTCTCAAATATTTTTTCTGCAACAACCGCCTGTTCGAAGCTGTTTTCATCTGAGTGCATGGTACATAGCAGTGCTGCGCCGCATGAGCGCGCTGAGCGTATAGCCGCGATGTCCTCATTACGGTTTATTTCGTCTACCGCAATCACCCGCGGTGACATGGCGCGCAGCATCATCATTATCCCCTTGCTTTTAGGAATCATGTCCATAACGTCCGTGCAGTCTCCGACATCATTCTGCGGTATTCCCTTATAGCATGCCGCAATCTCCGAGCGTTCGTCGATAACAGAAACCGTTATTCCGCTGTCCGAGATATTCCTCACTATATCTCTTAACAGCGTGGTCTTTCCGCAGCCCGCCGGTGACAGGATAAGCGTGCTGTAAATCCCTCCGCTCCTGATAAGATGTGCGGCAAGTTCATCCGCAATCCCTATGTGCTGGCAGGCAAGCCTGAAATTCATGGAGCTTATATTTTTTATATGCTTGACCTCACCCTTATCGCACACTGCCTGTCCGCATATACCGACACGATGTCCTCCGGGAAGTGTTATGAAGCCATTCTTCAGTTCCTCGTTAAATGCATAGAGTGAGTAGTCGCTCATAAGCTCAAGGCATCGGTCAAGCTCTTCGCGGTGGCATATCACAACATTCGCCGACTGCTTTTTCAGTTCTCCCGCCGTACCTAAAAAATATATTTTTCCTTCCCTGAGTATTCTTACAGGTCTGTTCACCCTCAGCCTGATTTCCTCTACCCCCTTATATGCCGGAGATAGTACAAGAGCGCCCACCGCCTGCTTGAGCATGCCGGTAAAATATATTTCTATACCCATTGTTCTCCTTTCCTTTTCAGGTATGTCCTGTTGTTTATCACATACTATGCAGAGCATGTTTTTTTCATTCAAAAAAAGTTTCAGCTTTTTATTAATATTTCTTAGCCGAAATATAGGTTGAACAAAATTCCATATAAGGTTATAATAAAAAAGTTCATGCGTTATATTAATAGCATGGGTAAAAAAAAAGAAATGAGGATTAACATGAAATTTTTAATTGACCTTTTAAAAGGAATGGTAGTGGGTATTGCCAACATCATTCCTGGCGTCAGCGGCGGAACCATGATGGTTTCAATGGGCATCTATGAAAAAATCATAGGCGCTATCAACAATCTTTTTAAGCATTTTAAGCAGTCTATTCTCACCCTTATTCCGATTGGAATAGGAATGGTTGCCGGAATCGGAGTGTTCTCTTACATACTTCCGTACTGCCTTGAGAACCAGCCGCTTCCTACAAGCCTCTGCTTTATCGGTCTTATCCTTGGCGGTGTGCCTTTTATAGTCAAGCCTGCCAAAGACAGCCTCAAAAAGGACGGAAAGCATATATCCCTCCAGCATGTGACTGCATTTCTTATATTGTTCGGGATAGCTGTCGCAATGGCATTTATGAGTGAGACAGAGTCACACTCTGCCAGCTTTAATCTGAACGCACTTCTTATTGTAAAGCTGTTCATCATCGGTGTAATCGCCTCCGCAACCATGGTTGTTCCGGGTGTCAGCGGTTCACTTGTGCTCATGCTGCTTGGCTACTATTCGGGAATCATTGAGACAATAAGAGATTTTATAGATTCTCTCATAGCATTCAATGCCCCAGGTATTCTTCATTGCGTTGGAATACTTCTTCCCTTCGGTATCGGTGTGGTTGTCGGAATCTTCGCCGTGTCGAAGCTTATTGAATGGCTTTTTGAAAAGCACCCATCGGTTACATACAGCGCCATTCTCGGACTCATCCTTGCATCGCCTATCGGCATTCTCGCAAAGATGGGACACAACAATATCAATGCTGTGTCTATAATCGTCGGAATCGTATTGCTTGCAGGAGCCACATGGTTCACCTACTGGTTCGGCAAAAAAACTGAAAATATTGAGAAATAAAAAAGCGGTGACAACCGCGTCATCACCTTAAATAAAACCGGGGAAATCATCCTTAATAAATCACAGGATGATTTCCCCGGTTTCATTTAAAAAAGAGGACGGACTTCTCCATCCTCTGTATTGATTATTTTCTGTAGGATAGGAAAAATATCCATACCTTAAAGTCATATTTTCTATACGAGGTTCTTTTTATAGCATACATATTCCCCGACACACTTAAAGCCAAGATGTGTTCGCATTGCTGCTCTATTTTAATTTAATTTCTTTCCATGTGCAAAACACCGGTAGCTATAGTGTCCTTAAATCGCACATCATGTTCCACGAAAAGCATCGTAGGCCGAAATGCCAGAAGCAGCTTCTCAATCTGCATTCTGGTATACACGTCAATGTAATTTAACGGCTCATCCCAGATATAAAGGTGTGCCGGAGTAAGCAGGCTTGAAGCAATCAGCACCTTTTTCTTCTGGCCCTCAGAGTACAGCTCCATGTCTTTGTCAAACAGCACCCTCTCAAAATCAAGCTGGCGCAGGAGTGCTAACAGGAGTGTGTAATCCAATTTTTTCTCCCGGGCAAAATCTCTCAGGCAGCCCTTTAAATGTGAGGTATCCTGACTGACATAGGATATTATCAGATTCCGCGGCACCTCCAGAATTCCTGTGGTTCCATAATCTGATGATACCGCCTCACCGTCCTTATTACAAGCTAAAATTGCTTTAACCAGACTGGTTTTCCCACAGCCGTTTGCACCGTCAAGTGCAATCCTGTCGCCATTCTTAAGCTCAAAGGTGACATTTCTTACCGCGTTAGCTGCTGCGTCACAGTACCTTAGGGAAAAGTCTGCTGTGCGCAGCAGCCGGTCTTTATGGTAACGAAGCGGCATAAGCTTCAAATCCTGCGTTTCCTCGATGTCCTTGAGCAGCCCTTCTTTTTCTTCTATTTCCCTCCTGATACGATTTTCATAGGTTTCCACACGCTTCTGCATTTTCTTTGTCTTAGCTCCGATATATGCCCGTGCATCTTTTCTCCTGTCATGTTCCTTTACAGGGTCAAAGCCTATCTTGGTGCGCTCACTACGTTCTGCCCACCTGCCGGCTCTGTCTGCCGCTGTTTCAAGCTTCTCTATCTCCCTTGCGTGTTTTTCATTCTCTGCCCTTGCATTCTTATCCGCCTTTTCCTTGTTCTCCCACCAGCTTGAAAAGTTCCCTGCCTGGACCTCTATGGTTGCCCTGTTTAATACAAGTACATGGTCTATACATGCGTCAAGCAGATCCCTGTCATGCGATACAAGTATGAACCCCTTTTTTCTGTTAAGATAATTCTTCACTATCTGTCTCGCCTCATTGTCCAGATGATTAGTCGGCTCATCAATCAGAAGAAACTCATTCTCCCCGGAAAACAGTACCGCAAGCATCAGCTTAGTGCGCTCACCAAAGCTCAGTTGACCAAACGGTCTGTACAGAAGCTCCGGCGCAATTCCAAGCTGAGGAAGCTCGCACAGAACCCTCCAGCTCTCCACATTCGGTTTCCAGTGCTCCATCAACTCATCGGCCGTATTGTTATAATCTTCCTCAGAAACCTTGTATGGAAAATAGTCAAATATCACACTGCTGTTTATCGTCCCGCTGTACTCATACTTTCCCGACAGAAGATTTAAAAATGTTGTTTTTCCCTTTCCGTTTCTCCCAATAAATCCCAGTTTCCAGCCTGTGTCAATTGAAAAGGATGTATCCGTAAAGACTTCATCAAAACTGCCCTCATAGGCAAAGGTCAAATGCTCTACACTTATCTGTGCCATAAAAACGCCTCCCTTTACCCTGCAAAAGCAACATAAAAGGTCTATCCTGCATACGCAAAATAGACCCGCAAAAATAATCCTTCCGTATAAACAGCCCGATACAAAAGGAAAATGCGAATTGCGATAATCTAATTTAAGCGTACACAAAACAGCCTGCTATTGCAGGTTATAAAATCAATATGTGTCCTACTTAAATCAAACTATCTAATAATCATCTTCCCACCTTGCACCGACTGTGCTCTTTCTGTTTATTTGTCCTTTATTCACGGACATATTTATAATAGCATAGTTATGTTTCGTTTGCAATTACTTAATTTTCATCTATGTAAATAAGCGTATTTAATACTAAATGCTTTAATCATTTTTTGCTGTTTTATCTTCATAATTGGGACAGGGGACCAGACCCCTGTCCCGCAGTTATACAACTATAGTTTTCTCATACCCAAGCTCACTCAAAATACCAGCAAGCTCATTCATGTAGTCCGTTCCGGGTGTGAGCATGCGGGCATACTCCGCCCGGACTCCCATCGGCCTATAGGAAATTAACTTGAAATGAAAAGAATCCGGCTTGTACAAGTCGCGCATCATCTCTCCAATAGCCCTCACAGAATGCTTTCCGTCATAAAGCGACGGGCAGATTACGCATCTTATCTCCTCAAGCCTGCCGATTGTAGCTAACAGTCTGGCATTGGCAATCACAGTTTCATTGCCTGTCCCGGTAATTTTCCTGTGGATATCGCTGTCATAAGCCTTTATGTCCAGAAGGACGCCATCCGTCACGTCAAGTAAATCCTGCTTGCCGGCAAAATCAATGGTACCATTGGTATCTATCATAGTGCTCAGCCCCAGCTTTTTGGCCTTTGTGAACAGCTCGGTCAAAAAATCGTACTGGAGCATACATTCACCGCCGGAGACAGTAATACCTCTCACAAAAGGAATCTGCTTTTTGACCTGTTCAAGCACCTCATCGGAGGACATCTCTGTCACAGTTGTAATATTTTTATCGCCGTACTTATCCCTTGTCTCAGGATTGTGACAATACAGACAATTGATATTGCAGCCTTGCAAAAAGATTGCTGTTCTGTTTCCGGGTCCGTCAACCGATGAAAAAGGAATAATTTTATTAACTCGTGCTCTCATGTTATACCCCTGCATACAGCAGGCACTGCTTGCTGTATTGCCAATAATAAGTAGTTTGAAAGTTTCACTTTCAAATTTTATCTAACCTTACGCTCCAATATTCTGCCATTCTTCTTTGCACCCGTGCCAAGCTGGGTGGTGTTCTGCAGTACAGCATTGCCCTGCTCATACTTCTCAATCTCAGATCTCTTTACCAGATATCCTGTGATTCTGATTACATCGCTGTCCGATGAGTAAAATGAAAGGTATCGGATGTCCTTTTGCCATGAGCCCTTAATAATGTCAAGCACATACTCCGGATTCTTATGTACTGTCAAATCCACCGGGAAAATATCTCCTGTACCCGAAACAAAATACTTGTGGAAATTGCTGATTACATTGAGATGGTCTACAAGCTCCTCCGGCTCCTCACCAATCGGAATACGTGTCCCCGGTGCAATCCCCTTGTCCTCCGCAATACCAACCTGAGCATGAAGCAGGAAATGGCTGCCTGTACCCTCACAATATTTATTAAAATGATTATTATTAAATTCATTTATGATATCCATAATCTCAACACCAAGCTGTGTAGCGGCATCCGAATGACCGAATCTGTCATCCTTACCCTCTTTAGTCATAAGGACATTGACCGCATCCGCAAGACCGACAAGTCCAAACATTCCGGTGAAGCTGTCCCTATGAATAAGCCCCTCTTTTGCAAGGAAATTCGATTCAAAAAAGCCTGACTGCTCTACCTCAAACGCAATACGTGCATCCATATATTTTGCCATGACATCCATAACATAAGGAAGCTGGTTGTTTTTAAAATCTTCAATTCCTGCAGAGCGCTCGGCAATATGTCCCAGAATCAGACGGCAGAGCGTGTAAGCACCACCACCAAGCAGCAAGCCATTATAACAGCTTGCAATGACGTAATTCTCACCCAGTTCATTTTTGAACATCCGGTGATTTGCAAAACTAGGCTTGGCTGTCTTAAGCGCACACTTGACACAGGCAAGTGCAAAATCATCATCTGTAATCTCCGGGTCATACTTCATTGAAATATTTGGAATTGCATTTTCAAGTTCAGCTTGAACCTCCAAAATCAGATAGCCGGCTCTGGTAGCCTTCGGTCCAATATCCGCATGTGAAAACGAATCAAGCACCGTACGGTCAACATTTGTAAAGAAAAGCTTAAGGTGCTTCTTAACCGTCGCATCATCCATATCCGTGATAAACGGCTCTAAAAGATAGTCAAGCTGTCCTAAATAAACCGGATAATTTGTAATGCTAGGCACATGCTTATATATAATCAACAGGTCATTAAGTGCCTCAAAAAAATCTGTTGGCGGTTCAAGCTGCAAAAATTCAGAGCCATTCTTAAAAAACTTCTCATAGTCCGGGATGATATATCTAGGTCTCATCGGTGCATGACCTTCAAAAAGATCACAAATACAACGGTGTTCATCATCACAGTTAAGCAAATCGTCCAGTCCCTCCGGAACGTCAAGTACCTCAAGCATACCATCCGCCGCATTGGCAAGATTGGTGAGCTTCTGCTCATGCGTAAGCGCCTTATTTGTAATAATACCAAGAATATTTTCTCTTGTTTTTTCAACTCTTTCCATTGATATAGGTCTCATAATTGTCTCCATTTGTTTCATAATATTTATGTAATAATCTAATTAATTATTTGCTTCCGGTTTCGGATTCCAATGATATCTGTCATACATGAAATGTCCATATAACAAATCTTGTATCAGATGTAGATAATAACCCAAATACAAATCATCAGCTTTCAGTAAATTTCCAAATTCCCATAATCGGATGTGTGACAGGGAGACAGACCCCTGTCGCAGATTAATCTAAAAATTTCTTTACTGCCTCGTACAGCTCATACGCATGCTCATATTGCTCTATTGCTTCTTCTTTGGATACAATAAAGAAATCATCATAGTCACAGTTATTTCTAATCTGAAAAGCTGATGATATATATTTTGAATATTTTTTATCAAAAAGTTCTGTTTTCAAATATTCCTTCTGAAAATATGAAATAACACCTGCATGTTTTGAAAAGTCTACCTTATCTTTTGCTAAGACAGCTCTTAGAGCTGAGAAAATAGCATAATATGACCTGCCAATGGAATCCTTATATTGTCCGGCATCAAGCAAAATTCTTGCAGAGCGTAATTTTTCTTCTGACATATTTAATCTATAAGACGAAAGCTCATCCAACCTTAATTCCCTCCTTCTCGATATTCATATAATAAGGTAATATCTCCCTATATTTTTCAAATTCATCAAAAGGAACTACTGTCGGTGATACAACTACATCATTCTCAAGCCCAATATCCGCTGATATATCCCATACTATTTTCAGTTTTTTCTGTAAGTCCAATCTATTTCCCTTTACAATGGCAACAATATCTACATCTGACTGGTCTGTCTCTTCGTTTCGTGCATAAGAACCATAAAGGAGAATCTCTACTATATCATCACCATATATGTTGCGATATACGTCTACAAGTTGCGATGTTATGTCTTTTAATTGTGCTCTGGTACACATACAGTCAATAATCTCCTTTCTATAAATGTTTCTTTAAATATATCATTTACAGCGTAAATTTACAATATCTATATAAGCTCACAATCCATTATAACCATATATGAACACCATTATTTATACCCTTTTGGGACAGGGGTCTGACCCCTGTCCCAGACTATTTGTGGTACGGTTCCCCCGCAATAATACGGTATGACCGGTACACCTGCTCAAGCAGTATCACCCTCATAAGCTGGTGCGGGAATGTCATCGGTGAGAAGCTGAGCTTATAGTCGGCTCTCTTCAGCACTCTCTCGTCAAGCCCTAATGAACCGCCGATGACGAAGGCGATTGAGCTCTTTCCAGATATTCCAAGCTTATTGATTTTGTCGGCTAATTCCGTGGAGGATAACTGTTTTCCTTCTATTGCAAGTGCAATGACGTACATATCATCCTTGACTGCCGAGAGAATCCTGTCACCTTCCTTAGACTTTATTATTAGCTCCTGCGCTTCGGAGGCATTGTCCGGGGTCTTCTCGTCTGCCACCTCAATAATGTCAAGCTTGCAGTACTTTGAAAGGCGTTTTTCAAATTCCGCTATCGCGTCCCTGTAAAATTTCTCCTTCACCTTTCCGACTGCTATTATCGTTATTCTCATGCACACACTCCTTTTCATTCACCATTTTCTATATCACCATATCAACTCAAAACTCCCAAAGAATAAAAGAAATGTATCCTCCGCACCACGCATCGGATACATTCACTTAATCATTTATCGGTCTTTATAAAATAAGTTCTTATTATTCTCGTGTGCATTTTTATTCTGCATACAACTCATTGTAAACCATATCTGTCACATACTCAAGATAGTCCGCAGCAAGTTCCGGATATTCACCTGTTATCTGCTTCTCAATAAAATGATATCTGAGATTCCATTTTTCGTATGTATCTATCTCATCTGTCACTCCACAGGCATTATCGATTCCTTCAGTGGTATACAAATCATGTATAAAGGTCTTAATCTGCTCTGTCAGCGCTTCTTCAGTGAGTGCCTCTCTCTTATATCTGGCACTATTTCTTGAAGAAATAACGCCGACTATGAGAAACCCAGCAAAAAGTGCACCCATCACGGTGTTGGTCAGCAGCTTAGAGGTTGCGGAAAGGTTAAAGTCAAAAACTCCCAATATGTGAAGCAGAACCAGTACAGCACCCACGCCGCCTACAAGGAAAAATGTATATGCGCTTGATTTATTATCTTCATAGCGCGTGCGCTTAGGAACATACGCCGGTGTTACATCTTTCTCTTTAATATCCTGTGTATCGTCTGTTACATCACCGGACTTTGTATTCTCTCCATCAGCACTGTTCTGATTATCCATTGAATCTATCTCATCTTCACCATCATCGGTGCCGAAAGCCTCCTTACCTGCCTCAGACATTTCGGATTGTACGCTGTCAAAAAAATCTTCTGCATCGTTTTCCAGCTTTGCATCGTCAAGCTTCTCAACAAGCTCACAGCCGCAATCTGCACATACCTTTATACCTTCACGGTATTCATATTTACATTTTGGACACCACATAATATCATCCTCCATATTATAAGTTATTCTGGATTTCACATAACATTGTCCCTGTATTTTTTAAGCTCCTCAATATACCTGTTACCAAGCTTCGACAGATTGATACCTTTTCTGGTCACATAACCTATGGTCATCTTCTCATCGCTGTCAAGCGGAACCGCACTGTAATCACTGCCGTTGAGCTCCTCACAGATAATGCCCGAACAGAGCGTGTACGCATTCATGCCAACCATAAGATTGAGTGCGGTTGCCCTGTCATTTACCTTGATAATCTTCTTATAGCTGTAGGTACTAAGCACCTCCTCAGAAAGATAGAATGAATTGTTAAGTCCCTGCTCAAAGGAAAGGCATGGGTACTCCTCCAGCTCCTTCATCGTTATCTTTTTGTTTTCTGCCAGCGGATGACCGTTCCAGAGATATACACAGGTATTACAGGTAAAAAGTTCGTGGAAATCCAGCTCATTTTTATCGAGAAGCTTATCAAGAACCTTTGCATTAAAATCATTGCGATACAAGATACCGATTTCGCTCTTAAAGTTCTTGACATCCTCTATGACAGCAGCCGTCTTAGTCTCCCGGACGGCAAATTCATACTCATCAAAGCCGAACTCCTTGGCTACAACCACAAATGCCTTGACCGCAAATGTATAGTGCTGCATTGAGACGCAGAACTTCTTTCTGCTGTTGGTATGGCTTATATATTTGTCATCAAGCAGCTGATACTGCTCAACAACCTGTCTGGCATAGGAAAGAAATTCCTCCCCCTCCACCGTTGTCCGTATACCTCTGTTTGTTCGGATGAACAGTTCAACACCTATCTCCTCCTCAAGGCTCATAACCGTCTCAGACAGACTGGGCTGCGACAGATAAAGCTGCTTCGCCGCCTCGTTCATCGAACCGCAGTCCGCAATGGTAATGACATATTTTAATTGTTGCAAAGTCATACTTTAACCTCTTTAAATGACAATTTATCATTTATCTTTCTTCAGATATAAACTGCAGTTAACAACAATGCATATTATCCATACAATAACACTTACAATATCAAACACGAGAATAAGTGGACTAATTTTATCTATTCCATAACTGAAATCAATAAAAACGCGGATTATCGAAATAATTAAGGTCATTATAAACACAATAATTGCGGACAGTCTAACTTTCTTATTCATAAGCACATCCCAAGCCTCCGATTTACTATCAAATATGCTACTGCGCAAGATAAGCTGCCAACAATTGCATTGTCGCAAACGCTCCCGCCCTGTGGCTTCTCTCATATCCATGTGACGCATACACACCCGCACCGATAAGTCCATGTCTCACATCGTGTCCTGATTTTAAGGTTACATCGACATCCGAACCGTAGAAAGGATAGATGTCCACCGCATAGTCGATATTGTTGGCTTTTGCCGTGTTGACAAGTGCTGTGACAACATTATAATTGTATGGTCCGGCGCTGTCCTTTGCACAGATGGATACCTGTGTCTCCTTACACTGCAAGCCGTCACCGACACAGCCCATGTCTACAGAAATAATCTCCCTGACACCTTCCGGCACCGTTGCCGCAGCACCATGTCCGACCTCCTCGTAGACTGTGACATGCTGGTAAAGTTTTCTTTTAGGCGTAATTCCCTCATCCTTTAAAAACCTGGCAAATCCAAGCAGTATCCCTACACTCAGCTTATCGTCAAGGAATCTGCTCTTGATGTAGCCCGATGGAGTTATAACCGTTCTTGGGTCGAAGCATACAATATCGCCCACATCAATGCCAAGCTTCCTGGTATCATCCTTTGTGGAAACCATCTCATCTAAAAGCACTTCCATACATGCGAAGCTTCTCTTCTTTTCGCTGTATTCCTTGTTGACATGCACGGAGGCGTTGTCAAGCTGGAACACTCCTGTATAAATCTTTCCATCCCTTGTCACTACACGCACGTTCTCCGCCTCAGTGTTGTTCGCATTGAGACCGCCTATCGGAACTATGCGCAGATTGCCGTCAGCCTTAATCTCCGACACCATGCCGCCAAGCGTGTCAATATGTGTGTCAAGCATGACAGCATTACTCTCATCCTCACCGCCAAGGTCGACTAGGACACCGCCCTTTACCGTCATATCCGCCTTGTAACCAAGCTTATGATATTCCTCCATCACATACTCAGCCACATTTTTTGTATACCCTGAAGGACTGTCAATCTCAAGAATCTTCTTCGTCTCCTCTAAGATATAGTCCGCATATTTCTCTGATATCTTCATCTTTTTCTCCTCACCATTTTATGTAGTCATAGATAATTGCCAAAGGCAATCCTACAAAATCTGCCAGTTGGCTGCAGCACAGCTATTCTAATGCACTGCCGTACACCGGGCTTCACGATTATCCATGTATCAATTACGCCTGCTTCAAATCAAACTGCAGAAGATATTTCTCATAGTCTGCCATCGGCATAGGCTTTGAATAGTAATATCCCTGAATAATATCACATTCTATCTCTCTTAAAAACTCAACCTGCTCTTTTCGCTCAACACCCTCGCACACTACCCTTATGTCAAGTCCATGCGCCATCTGGACAATTTTCTCAATGATATAGCGGCTTCTCTTAGAATCATCCGTGCTTTCAAGAAACTCCTTATCAATCTTCAGTTCATCAACAGCCATATCCTTTAGCAGGTTAAATGATGAATAACCGCTTCCGAAATCATCCATTGAGAAGCTGAAGCCAAGTGCCTTCATCTTGTTGATAAGCCCTACCATTGTTTTTGAATCCTCTATAAATGCACTCTCTGTAATTTCAAAAACAACCATGTTCATAGGAATGTTGTATTTGTTTAACATATCCTGAAGCATGCTGAGATACATCCTGTCATTTACGTGAAGTCTCGACTGGTTGACATTGACCGGAAATACAGGAAGACCTTCATCCATGCGTCTTCTTAACATTCTGCATACCTGCTCAAGGACAAAGAAATCAACCTCCGTGACAAATCCGTTCTTCTCAAAAAGAGGAATGAAATCTCCCGGCGCGATAAATCCCTTCTCAGGCGAAATCCATCTTACAAGAGCCTCACAGCCAACCGGAATCTCAGAATTGATGTCAACCTTAGGCTGAAGATAGACTGTAAACTCATTATTTTCAAGAGCTTTTTTCATGCTCGCGGTCATTTCCTGATTTTTAATAAATTCTGCGTTCATCGCTTCATCATAAAGCATGATAGGTGTCTTGGCATCATCCCTTGCTCTCTTTTCCGCAATAGAAGCCTTATCAACCATATCTCTTACGCTTCCTGCTTCATTTTCTGCAAGGTACACACCACAGGTACTCTTTACAATAACCGAATCAGCAAAGCCGGAAATATTGATTTCTATGTTAGAAATATAAGTTTCAAAATTATACTTCAAAGTCTCATAATCAATATAAGGTGTTAAAAATACGAATCTGTCCGCCAGCACTCTTGCATATATACCATCGGGCTGCATCATATCATCAAGCATCCGGCTCATAAATTTAAGTACAAGGTCTCCTTGTTCTCTTCCATAAAAATCGTTTATGTATTTAAAATTCTCGATATTTATATAGCCAATAGCATATTTTCCCTCGTCAAACTTAATTTTTTCAGTCTCTTTATAAAACTTAAACTGGTTCCACCCTCCTGTCACATTGTCTGTATATGCAAGCTTTTCAAAAACCTCTGTTTTTTTTCTTTTAGTAGTGATGACTAATGTGGTTATTGTGACTATCAGTACAGCAAGAACCAGACATATCTGAAGCCGGAACCTTACAATAATATTGACAAATGGATTGCTTCTTTCTTCAGAAAATAATACACCGTTTATAATCCTGTTTTTTGACAGCTCAGGAGATATTGCAGCAATCGCCTTATTGATTATGCTGTTAAGCGAGACTTTATCATAACTCATACCTGTCATGGCGCCCAGCGGTATATACTCATCCTTATATGTGGCCTCAAGCATGGAATATGTAGGTTTATCCGAATAAATCATCCACGAATAGCTATTGATATATGCCGCATCAACCTCTCCGTTCTTGACCGCATCCAGACAGGCAACAACATTGTTATAATTGGTAAATTGTAAATCCTGCGAATATGTCTGACCGCTGACTGCAAAGATTGATGTCATGCCGACGGTCTTAGTCTTACTCTTCAAATCAAGCTTAACCTCATATACCGGCACCTTAAGATACCAGTCCGTTATACTTAGCGAGTTCTTCCTTGCCCACTCACGGTAATAAGGAACAAGTGCAATCATATCAAGCTTACCATCAAGCAGATCCTGTTTGCATTTGCCTGAATCGGCATATTCATGATACATGAAGCTGAACCCGGTATACTCAGAAAAATAATCAAAAAATCTTCTGGAAATCCCACCGAATCTTCCCTCATCATCCGTATACTGCAATGGATATGAATTTTTTAAATACCCGACATGTATAATCGGGTGGTCAATAACATACTCATGTTCCTCCCTCGTAAGAGCGACATAGCTTGCCTTGCTCTGCCAGTACTCGGCATCATAAAGACTCTGTATGTATGTGTTGTTCTGCATATTATAACAGGTTATAGTGTTATCCAGTTCATCTATAATCGGCTGCATATTTGAAGCACCGACAAAATAGAACTCGTGTTTACCGAACGTAGCGACATTTTTTACATTCTCATCTACATAAGTTAAGGTACCTGATACAGCAGCATCAATTATTCCATACTCTACATCTGCAAGCATCTTATTCTCATCATCATAGTATCTTCCCGCATAACTGAACCCATTCTGAGCCGCATATTCATCAAGCTCCTCCTCCGTCGTTGAATAGCGGTACATACCTATTGTCAAGCCATTGAACTTCTCAAATTCTTCAAAATATATATCTGCATCCTCTTCCACATAGAGGACATTATTTTCCCAAAAAACAGCTGCCTTAGAAATGCTGTACCCTGAGTATGATTTCAAATCCTCACATGTCAATATCAAATCACATTCAGAAGGAATCACCTCCTCCGGTCTCAGACCTTTATCAATAAGCAGCACATCAATATTATAGCCGACATCTGAGCCGAGCTGTGCAAGGTAATCTATGGCATAGCCTGTAAGGCTTCCGTCAGAATTACTCTCGGCAAAGCCCTCCTGTTCGCACACACCTATGGTTATCTTTTTAAGAGTTTCACTGTTCTCGTCAGCTGCAAACACTGTTGCAGCATTTAAAAAAAACATCACAAATATTGTTAGTAAAGCAATCCGTCTCTTCTTCAATGTATCATACCACCCAAACATAAAAATCAATATAGCCGCCCCTGTGGCAGCACAGCCTCAGGGACAGCTTATATGCATGTTATTACTTATTGCTTAAATAGTCATCAATTCCCTTAGCTGCCGCTTTTCCGGCTCCCATCGCAAGTATAACGGTGGCTGCACCTGTAACCGCATCGCCTCCGGCATATACTGCCTGCTTAGTTGTAAGACCATTCTCATCTGCAATTATACAACGGTGCTTATTAATATCAAGTCCTTCTGTCGTTGAAGATATCAACGGATTAGGAGAAGTACCGAGTGACATAATGACTGTGTCAAGCTCAAGCTCGAACTCTGAACCCGGTATCTCAACAGGTCTTCTTCTTCCCGAAGCATCCGGCTCGCCAAGCTCCATGCGGATACATTTCATTCCTCTTACATGTCCATTGTCGTCCACCAATATCTCTACCGGGTTAGTCAGAAGGTCAAATATAATGCCCTCCTGCTTAGCGTGATGAACCTCCTCCACTCTTGCCGGAAGCTCCTCCTCGCTTCTTCTATATACGATATGAACCTCTGCTCCAAGACGGAGTGCTGTACGTGCTGCATCCATTGCAACATTTCCACCGCCTACAACAGCTACCTTATGTCCTGCCGCAATCGGTGTATCATAGTCATCAGAGAAAGCCTTCATAAGATTGCTTCTTGTGAGATACTCGTTAGCTGAGAACACACCATTAGCATTCTCACCCGGTATTCCCATGAACTTCGGAAGTCCGGCTCCTGAACCGATAAATACAGCATCAAAACCTTCCTCATCTAAAAGCTCATCAATCGTAACTGATTTTCCAACAACAACATTCGTCTCAATCTTAACACCAAGCTTCTTCACATTCTCAATCTCAGCCTTAACTACAGTCTGCTTTGGAAGTCTGAACTCAGGTATACCATATACCAATACACCACCTGCTTCGTGAAGCGCTTCAAATATTGTGACATCATATCCAAGCTTCGCAAGATCTCCGGCACATGTAAGACCCGATGGACCTGAACCGATAACCGCCACTCTCTTGCCGTTAGGAGCTGCCGGAGCCTCAGGCTCCACATTGTTCTCTCTTGCCCAGTCTGCAACGAATCTCTCAAGCTTACCTATAGATACCGGCTCGCCCTTGAAACCTCTGATACACTTTCCCTCACACTGGCTCTCCTGTGGACATACTCGACCGCACACAGCCGGAAGAGCAGATGACTTTCCTATAACCTTATAGGCTTCGGCAAAATTGCCATTCTTAACCCCATTGATAAACTCAGGGATATGTATTGCTACAGGACATCCCTTCATACACTGTGCATTTTTACAGTTAAGGCATCTTGAAGCCTCCTCCTTAGCCTCTTCCTCACTATATCCTAAACATACTTCTTCAAAATTCTTTGCTCTGACAGCAGGTTCCTGCTCTCTTACAGGTACTTTCTTCAATACATCCATCCTAGTTACCTCCACACTGGCCGCATCCACCATGATGTGTAGCGCCTTCCTTTAATTTGAGCATTGCCCTGCCCTCTTCTGTCTTGTACATCTGCTGTCTCTTCATCGCCTCATCAAAGTTAACAAGATGTCCGTCAAACTCAGGTCCGTCAACACATGCGAACTTAACCTCACCGCCAACGCTTACACGGCATGCCCCACACATACCTGTACCATCAACCATAATAGGATTAAGACTCACAACAGTCTTGATTCCAAGCTCCTTGGTAAGAAGAGCCACGAACTTCATCATAATCATAGGTCCTATCGCAACACAGACATCATACGTCTTATGCTCATCATTGACAAGTGACTTGATAACCTCTGTAACCATACCCTTACGTCCATAGCTTCCGTCATCAGTAGTAATATAAAGATTTCCCGCTACAGCCTTCATCTCATCTTCAAGAATGAGAAGCTCTTTATTCTTGGCACCGACAATGACATCTGCAGCAATGCCGTTTTCATGGAGCCATTTCACCTGTGGATATACCGGTGCGGTACCAACACCACCTGCCACGAAGAGAATCCTCTTGTTCTTAAGCTCCGACAAATTCTCCTTGACAAGCTCAGAAGGCATTCCAAGAGGACCTGTGAAATCCCTGAAGGAATCTCCCGCCTTCAAATGTGACATTCTTTCCGTGGAAGCTCCCACTATCTGGAAGACTATAGTTATTGTTCCCTCCTCGCGATTATAATCGCAGATTGTAAGAGGAATTCTCTCTCCATGTTCATCCATCTTAACGATGACAAACTGCCCCGGCATACATCTCTTAGCAACCCAAGGGGCTTTCACATCCATAAGGAATATTTTGTCAGCAAGCTGTCTTGCCTTTGTTATTGCATACATAGCATACCTCCTAATTCTTCATTACTTTATTTTAATATATTAAAGCGGAAAAGACAACTAATTAATTATTTTTTCTAAAAAACTTATATAATTTAAAAATGGGACATCTGAGGCCGCAAAGCACACCTCAGATGTCCCAATCCTTCGGATATAAATGTCTGTAAAATCATACATTGTTTATGCAATTAAATTTTCTAATATATGACTTCATCCAATGTATACACACCATTATTTTCATATACCGTGTAAACGTACGAAGACTCACTATCAACACCCATCTGGTAATTAGCCTTCATATCCCCCTGCTCTGTTGTGACATATATATCAAATACCCATATAGAGCTTCCTGATATATTTTTCTTCTCATCAAGCACAAGCTTAACCGGTTCACCATCTGATGAAAGATGCTCAGAATTCACCATATTTTTATGTTCCATTGCCTGCCACAATATTTCAAGTGCACGTTCCTGCGAAACCTTATCCTCAAGCTTTAAAACGTAGTTGCGCTTTACCACGGAGCTTTTCTGTCCATTCTTATTATATGTCACAACCGAGAGTACATTGTTGCCTGATGGCATTTCAAAAGGTCCTGTGTACAGAGTCGACTTGTTGGTAGGAGTTGTATTATCAAGTGTATAATACGCCTTTCCACCTGCCGGAATATTACCAATGACAATAAGCTGCTCCGTCTCATAGTTACCGCTTCTTGGACTGATTGTAGGTGCATCAGGTGCTTTATACTCGACCTTATATTCTGCTGATGCTACACTGCTTGCGATATTATACTGATTAACCGCAATACACTGCAGCTTGGTTGTTCCCTCGGTTATCTCTATCTTGTTCTTATATAGAGCACTATTACTTGTAGGTTCACTTCCATCAACCGTATAATAAATGTCATAGCCATAATCCGAGGTAAGCTTAACCTCCAAATCAGTTGTATATTCTCCGCTCTCAACGCTTACCGCCGGAGCTTCAACATAATACTTCGCAACCGCATCGGCAGCCTGTGTATCCTTATATTTGTTGTACAGCTCGACAAGTGCCTCTGTAACCCCTGCCTTTTCATAATAATTTTCAAGATAAACTATTGCCTCGAGATTATACTGATCCACCTGCAAAATGTTATAAAGCATGCTTATAGCTTTTTCTGTGTCGCCGGTAGCTGCATAGCAGTCATAGAGGCTGAATCTTAAGTTAACCTTGCCGGCTGCTTCAGGAAATGTGAGTGCCTTTTCAAGGTAAGGTATTGCCTCAGCGTTTTTTCCATTCTGAATATAAGCAATACCTGTATTATTGTAATAAGCAAAATTATTCTGAGCTTTCTTTAAAACAGAATTGATTGTAAAGAAAGCAAGCCCTATCAAAGCTGCAACACAGACTATAACAACACACACTATAGCAGCAATTTTACCACCATTATTCTTTTTCTTTTTGACCGGTTTTTTCGTTGAAGCACTTTTCTGAACCGGCTGTGTCCGTTGTCTGTCTGAACTTCGCTGTGATACTCCTAACACATCTGTTTTATTCTTAGATTCCGCATTTTTCTTATCTAAATTACCCTGCATCTGCTTTACATATACCTGTGCATCCTCAGTCTCATTCTCAACAATCTTGGCGATTGACTGTGCAAGCTGCTCCTCAAGTTCAATATCCTCAGCCTTCTTTTTTGCAACCGGCTTACCGCAGACATCACATATTCTCTGGTTACTGTTCAATGTATGACCGCAATTTTCACAACGTATCATAACCAATCCTCCATAAATCAAATTATAACATCTATTACTCCCTTAAAAAGCTCACTACTTTAATCTTGACTAATATAGCATAATTTATTTTAAAATTCAACTGATTGATTTAAATGTAATTATTTTGTTACATTTTGCATATTAATTCATTTTCTTTTTATAATTTTTTCCCTATTATTTTACTTGTTATACACAAATACGTCACAATATATATTTATAATAATATTCGGATAGCAAAGTTAATGCTTTCTATCTCCCCCCTCATATTTAAAAACCAGAAGCCCCGGTCTAATCCCCCGGGGCTTCTAGTTTTTATTATATGCTTTTGCAATAAATAAAATACCCTATAGCAGATACTAAGCTCTATCTGCTATAGGGTATTTTTATCTTAACATATTAAGGCTTTTCGTTAGTCTTATTTATAAATTTACCCGGATCAATTGAGCGGACAATGACGTTACATGTAACCGTCTTTCCATCCACGGTCGCCGTAATTGTACATTCTCCAGGCATACGTGCTGTCACAATACCTCTTTGTGTTACAGTAGCAATTCTAGGATTGCTGCTTCGCCATGATACAGCCGCCGTAGAAGGTGCACCATCAACATACAGATTAAATGTATCGTATTGTTCAAGTGTAGTCGATGACTTGCTTATAGCCATAGAATAAACCATACATGTATCCTGTATCGTTCCATACGTTGTATATGCCGTAACCTGACAGCTGCCAGGTCCAACTGTTGTAATCTGACCATTGCTGTCAACAACTACTACTGACGTATCCGATGAAACCCATTTAACTGTCTCTGTTGAATTGATTGGGAATAATCTTGCTGTTAAGGTTCTCACCTTACCTGTAAGCATCAAAATCTCATGTGAATTGATTGTGACCGAGGATGCGCTTACTATCTGTTTAACTATGATTGTACATTCTGCCACAACATTATTTCCATCGGTTGATGTTGCATATACCTTACATCGTCCTACTCCGACAGCCTCAACATCTCCATCATCATATACTTTTGCAACGGTAGGATCCGATGATGTCCACTCAAGCTTCTTAACCGAAGCATCTGCCGGCTCGACAGTTGCTACAAGGTGGAATACATCACCCACATACAATGTTATCTTAGATTCGGATAATTTAATATTAGTTACCGGTCTGATAACCTGAACTATACATGAAGCACTTACTCCGCTTCCATCTGCCGCTGTTGCAGTAACAACCGCAGTGCCATATCCGACGCCTGTCATGGTTCCGTACTGATTAACAGTAAGTACCGATTCATTGCTCGAGGTCCAGATGATTCTCTTGTCCGAAGCGCTCTCCGGTTCTACTGTAGCGCTCAATGTATATGAAGAGCCATAGTTTAAGTAACGCTTTTCATCGGACAATTTGATGGAGGTTACATATTCCTTAACTGCAATCACACACTTCTGTGAGAAGCTTCCTTCCTCAGTTGTTACAACGATTTCACATATACCACCCTTAACTGCAGTGATAACACCCTTTTCGTCAACTGTAGCTATATCGTTATCACTTGACCAGAAAGTTACTTTCTTATTAGATGCCGTTGAAGGCTCTACTATAGGAAGAAGTACAAACTTCGTACCCTTTACCATATTCTGATAATAAGTATTAAGCGAAAGACCTGTGAGCGGCTCCAGTACAACAACCGTACAGGAAGCTGCAACCTTGGATGCCGGGTTAGTCGCTGTAATAATACACTGGCCAACTCCTATGGTTGATACCTTACCATCACTCGAAACAGTCGCAACAGCCGAATCGCTCGTTGACCAGACTATTGTCTTATCATCTGCTGTATCCGGGATAACAGAAGCATTAAGGTAAAATTCTGTTCCCTTTCTGACTGTCATTTCCGAGTTGCTCAGCGTTATTCCTGTTACAGGCTGAAGAACTCTGACATTACAGTATGCCATAAATCCACCATCATTGGTTTCGGCGAAAATAGTTGCACTACCGCTTCCTACTGCGGTAAGAAGATTCTCATAGCTTGTAGAGTTCTCTACAGAAACTACCGATGGATTAGAGGATGTCCAAACCATAGTCTTATCATAAGCATTGTCCGGATTAACCGTAGCCGTAAGTCTGTAAGTATCACCTACGTTAAATGTAAGCTGTGTCTTATCAAGCTTGATTCCATATACATCCTGTGCAACCTCAATATGACAATAAGCTGTTATGCTTGGGTCAACTTCTGATGTAGCACATATCTCTGTCGAACCAGGAGCAACCAAGGTTACAAGACCTGTGTTACGGTCTACCGTCACAACGTCAGTATTAAGTGATGTCCAGATAATTGACTGCTCGCAGCCATCTGTTGCCGAATGGACATAACCTGTAAGCTGATATTGCTTCTGAGACATAGCAACAACTACATTAGTATCTGAAAGCTCAATGGATGTAGGTCTCTCTGTTATAAAAATATCGAGGTTAACAATCTGGCTGTTATCCTTAGAGTAAACAGTAAGTGTTGTATTACCAAGTCCCTGTGCGGTAACATCGCATGACTGATGTACGCCGGTGGTTATCACAGGATTCAGTGAGATAAGTGACTGTGCCTGCGCTGAACCTGAAGCTTCCCAGATAAGCTCCGTGTTATCCGGTACATTATTGTCACTGTACTGTAAATCTGCATATATGGTCAATGTCTGACCAAGGTACATCGTAAGATGTGATTTACCATTCTGAGGCTCGCTAAGTGTGATTCCATCTACGGGAATTGTTACCGTCAAGTCCATTGAAGCAACCTTGACAACTCCGTTAACCGTCTGGTATGCATAAATCTTTGTCTTACCTTTACTGATACCGGTGATGGTCACATCCAATGCTGATTCAAACGAGGAATCATCCCACTCAACAGTAGCTATACTCTCATCTGCACTCTTCCATGTTACATTGGAAACCTTAGTTGTATCTGTGCTTGTCGGAATAGCCGATATCTGTGTTTTTGCTCCGACATTAATAGAAGCCTCCGACTTCGACAGCATGAGCTTATCAATAACCTGAATCTTGGCATAAACCGTCTCAGTCTTTACCGTAACACCGTTCTCAACTCGTTCAATTACAACCTTAATGATTGCCGTACCTTCCTTAACAGCCTCATAAAGACCTGTTCCAATCTGGTTAACCGCACCCTCATTGTTGTATTCATAGGAGTATGTAACATTACTGTCAAATGCCGTTGTATAGAGCGGAATATTATCACCTATGCTTACAAGTATATTCTCTGAAAACTTAAGTCCGTAAGGAACCTCTACTTCTATTCCGGAAGCATACTCTGTCTTAAGCGAACCATCTGTGTTATAGCTCTCATTCATCGGCTTACAGCTTGCGTATACGGTTGTCTTACCTGCATATTTTCCTGTTATTACACCGGAATCCGATACATCCACAACATCTACAAGAGTAAGTGAAGAATCAACAGATTTCTGTCTGTCCTGAAGTGTCCAGAAATACACATTCTTATTGCCATCTAAATCCTCATAGCCAAAGTTACCTGTAAGTATGTTGGTATAGCCCTCGCTGAGTGAAACATAAGAGCCCTGCTCAACAGTGATACCGGCATCACCCTTAGAGGTATTCTTAACACCTACATACACCTGCTCGGAAAGCTTATACTGAGTTCCGTCAACCGTAGCCCAGATTCCTGATGAACCACCACCGACTGTACTGAATGATGTAACTCCCGCACCGCTCGTAAATGTAGAAGCAGACTGTGCAAGTACGCTCGGATTATATGTAAATGATACTGTATGATAATCATTGTGATATGTAGAATCAATCTGATCCTGATTCGTATATGCATTATATCTTATATCAAATACATTGGCACTTACAATAAAAGTATTGTTGGCTGCAGTCATAATGTCTGAGCCGACATAGCCAACCATGCGGAGCGGAACTTTCACGGTGAAAATATTCTGGGAATCTGCTACAAGTTCATGGTATGTAAGACCATCTGTATTAGAGCCGACGCTTGCAGGCTCTTTTATGTTGCCATCCGCATCTGTATAATAAGCATCCTTATATGTAGCTGTAAGATACGATGTACCTGCACCCGCTTCACTGAGAACAGCTATACCCGGAGTTGCCTGCGAATCTCTTATCGTAAATACAGGCTGATTATTATCATCGCTGACTGTCCAGCTATACTTAGAAGGATTAAAACGACTTGCAAAATCAGCCGGCAAAGTGCCAAGCTGAGGTTCAATCTTAGCTCTGGCATCCGTCTTGGATACCGTTGAGAAATCAGTCTGCATGCTTATGCTGAACAAAAATTCCGCATCCGCCTGTACATACGCCCTGTATCCTAAAAAGGCTCCTCCCATAATAAGCGCTAACACTGCACCTGTCGCAACCCATCTTAAATTCTTTTTCAAAATGTTCTTCAATTTACCCATTTCGGATTCACTCTCCTGTGCCATATTTCGTTTACCATATCCATTCTCACGGATAACTGTATATAAACAATCACATTTATTACAAAGTCTGCCTTATTATAACACAATTATTTTATATCGTCCATATAAATATGAGAAAAAAAAGGCGCCGCATAAGCAGCGCCCAAAAGAAATATAGTTATCTTTTCAATATAGCAATTACTTCTGTACAAGATGTACTCCGAAGCCGCCGAACTCGCCCTCGAAGTAGATAGCCTTAAGCTTGCCGTCCTTAACAACAGCAGAATCCTTATCGAACTTGAAGCCTCTTCTCTCAAGATGGTAGATAGCTCTCTCAATATAGTTAGTTGCAATAGCGATATGACCATGTGTTCCACGTCCGCCATTCTTCATAAGCTCGAAGCCTGTGCCTGAGAATATTGAGCTGTTGCCAACCTTCTTCTCAAAACCGAACATATCAGCAAACTTATCTGCAAGCTCCTCAGCCTCAGCCTCGCTTGCAAGGTTAACGCCTACATGTCTAACCTCAAAGCCAAGCATCTTCTCTACAGCCTGTCTCGTGAGCTTAGTAATCTCATCGAACTTACCTGCTGCAACAAGATCCTTCTTAACCATCCATGAACCACCGCAAGCGATAATCTTCTTGAAATCAAGGTATGATGTAAGGTTATCTGCGTTGATACCGCCTGTAGGCATGAACTTCATGTTAACATAAGGAGCTGACATAGCCTTAATCATAGCAAGTCCACCAGCCTGCTCTGCCGGGAAGAACTTAACAACTTCAAGACCAAGCTCTATAGCCTGCTCAACATCACTTGGGTTGGATGTACCAGGTGTTACAGGGATACCCTTGTCAACACAGTACTTAACAACCTTAGGATTAAGGCCAGGGCTTACGATAAACTTAGCTCCTGCCTCAACTGCTCTGTCAACCTGCTCTGTTGTGAGAACAGTACCGGCACCAACTAAAAGCTCAGGGTACTTAGTTGTCATAATCTTGATTACATCTGCTGCACATGCTGTACGGAATGTTACCTCTGCACATGGGATGCCGCCCTCAACAAGTGCCTTTGCAAGAGGCTCAGCGTCCTTTGCATCATCAAGTGCTATAACAGGAACAATACCAATCTTACTAATCTCTTCTAATACTGCGTTCATTTTATCCTCATTTCTGTGCTGCCTTATATATTACCGCATGTATGTATGCAGCACTGACATGCATGCGGTTAATTCTCATAAAATAAAATACATATATTGTATTCCATATCTGATTTGATTATAAAAAAGCCTACTTTTTTTGTCAAGTTCTCTTATTAATACAAGTTAGTACAGGTATATAATAAAGGAATATACCCATAAAGCCGACAATTACAGTGTAACTCCCTGCTTGAATATTGCCAAATCGTGGAAGCCGGCAAGCTCCGCTTTAACCCTCCTGCCTGATGCCACATCGAGAACAAGCTGGAATAACTCATCAGCAAGCTGCTCCATCGGAACATCATCTGTAACAAGACGTCCTGCATTAAAATCAATCCAGTTGCCCTTCCTGCCTGCAAGTCTTGAATTGGTCGCAATCTTGACTGTAGGTACAGGTGAAGCAAACGGAGTTCCACGCCCTGTTGTGAAAAGAACAATCTGTGCTCCTGCTGCAGCACAGGCTGTTGAAGCGACAAGGTCATTTCCCGGTGCGCTTAAAAGATTAAGTCCCTTATTCTGTACTCTTTCTCCATAAGCAAGTACGCCCTTAACCAGTGATGAGCCTGACTTCTGCGTACAGCCAAGTGACTTATCCTCAAGAGTGGTTATACCGCCATCTTTGTTTCCCGGCGAAGGATTCTCATAAATCTCCTGACCATTCTTTATGAAATACTCCTTAAAGTCATTGATAAGGCATACCGTCTTGTCAAAAAGCTCCCTGTTGGCGCATCTGTCCATAAGGATTGTTTCAGCACCGAACATCTCAGGAACCTCTGTAAGTATAGTTGTTCCACCCTTAGATACAAGCATATCCGAGAAAAGACCGACTGTAGGGTTGGCAGTAATTCCTGAAAGACCATCTGAACCACCGCACTTCATTCCTATTACAAGCTCCTTTGCGCTGACCTTCTCACGCTTGAAGGCAGCTGCATAGTTCATGAGTTCTTCCATAATCTCTGCGGCAGCCTCCTGCTCATCCTCAACATCCTGAACCTGTAGGAATTTCACTCTGTCCGGATTAACCTCTCCGATATAGTTTTTAAGAACCTCTATACGGCTGTTCTCACATCCGAGTCCAAGTACAAGAACCGCTCCCGCATTAGGATGATTGATGAGATCGGCAAGAACCGTTCTGGTGTTCTCCTGATCCTCTGTTGTCTGTGAGCATCCGTAAGGGTGTGTAAAGGCAACAACTTCATCTACACCTTCCGGCTTGTTAAGTCTTGCTGTTGCCTCAATAGCTCTTGCTATTGAATTGACACATCCGACTGTAGGGATAATCCACACCTCATTGCGGACACCCACCTTGCCGTTCTCTCTCATGTAGCCCTCAAAGTAAGCCTCATCTGTAGGTTCAACATCTTTATGGCCTTCCGGATTATAAGTATAATCAAGAAGCTCCCCAAGAGCTGTCCTGAGGTTGTGTGTATGAATCCATCCTCCAACCTCAACATCTGCCTGTGCATAACCGATTCTGAAGCCGTACTTTATAACAGCATCGCCCTTTTTAATCGGCTTTATAGCGAACTTATGTCCCTGAGGAACATCCTCAAGAGTTGTAACATCCGTTCCCGCAACATTCACCGTTGTGCCCTTGGCAATAGGCTTAAGGGCAACGGCAACATTATCATCTTTGTTAATCTTTATAAAATCCTGCATGGATTACCTCCGATTTATTATGGCTATTACTTTACAAGGTCATCAACAACAGCTCTCATTCCTCTGTTTCTTACATCATCAATGTAACCGGCAACAGTGTCAACAAGACCATCAATCTTAGATAAATCCTCACCGCCGAAGAACTTAGTATTGCTAAGGTATGCCTGTGCGAACTCCTTAGCAGGCTTAGCTGAGTTAGCAAGGAAGAAATCAAGCACAGCCTGATCATCACGGATAGCGTACTCATCATTTCCTCTTGTACCGATAAGGCATCTTCCTCCGTTAACCTCGCCCTCCTTCTGTGTTGAGTAGAAGCACATAAGCGCTGCGATTGAGAATGTGAGGTACTTAGGAAGCTTGTTGAACTTCTTAACATAGCCTAAGAATGAAGGCATACATCTTGCCTCCCACTTAGAAACTGAGTTAAGTGAGATATCCAAAAGCTTATGCTTGATATATGGGTTCTGGAATCTTGCCGTAACCGCATCAGCGAACTCCTTGCACTCCTCTGCCGGAAGTGAAAGTGTAGGGATAATCTCATCTGAGAGAGTCTCCTCCATATACTCACGGATAACAGAGTCATCCATTGACTGCTTAACAAGATCATTGCCTGCAAGGTATGAAGCAAGTACGAAGGATGTGTGGGCGCCGTTGAGGATACGAACCTTTCTCTCCTTGTATGGGTGATGATCCTCTGTAAATACTACAGGAAGACCAGCCTTATCAAACGGAAGCTCCTTCTTAAGCTGCTCAAGCGGAAGATTCTTGTCTCCCTCAATTACCCAGAGACCGAAAATCTCAGCTGTATCAATGAGCTGATCCTCATAGCCGAACTCCTTGCAGAGAGCCTCTGCCTCATCTCTAGGATATCCAGGAACGATTCTGTCTACAAGTGTCGGGCAGAATGAACATGCTGTGTCAACCCAGTTCTTGAAATCATTGCCTAAGTTCCAGAGCTCGATGAACTTAACGATACACTTCTTAAGCTCAATACCATTGTCTGCGATAAGCTCACAAGGAATCATGATAAGACCCTTATCTGCTGCTCCGTTAAAATGTTCATATCTCTCATATAAAAGCTTGGTAAGCTTGCCTGGGAATGTCTTAGGCGGCTTAGCGGCAAACTCGTCTGTCTCATCAAATACAATGCCTGCCTCTGTTGTATTAGATACAACAAATCTTAAGGAGTCAAGCTTAGCGTATGCATCATACTTATCGTAGTCCTCAATGGCTGCGACAGCATCTGTAACTGTTGTGATGATTCTTGTCTCCTTCTTAGGCTCGCCGTCTACAATACCTCTTAACTGAAGTGTATACTGGCATTCCTGATCATGGAATCTGTCAAGATTACCGAACTCAATAGGCTTAACAATAACAACTCCACCGTTGAAATCTGTCTTCTCGTTCACAACATCGAACATGTAATCAACAAATGCACGAAGGAAATTACCCTCACCGAACTGCAGAACCTTAACCGGTCTGTCAACTGCCTTTGAAATCTTCTTGTTTAATCTTTCCATTATAATTCTCCTTAGATATAAATGATTGTTATCAGTTGCACAGCGCTTAATTCATATAATGAAGCATTATATAACCTGCTTCTTACATTTTCTTACATTCCTGTTCATTAAATGTAAGCGCTTTCATGCTTTGATTATATGGTGAAATAACCAATAAGTCAATGAGAATTTTAAAAAAAATATTAATTTTTTCTATAATCTACTTGTTTTTAAAAAAATGACATTGTATAATAGCTCTATAAGTATGTAAGTACTTACATTATCCAGAAAGGAATTTAGACGCATGAATATTTATGATGTTTCCAAAAAAGCCGGAGTATCCATTGCAACAGTATCACGCGTCATCAATGGCAATACCAATGTCAGCGAAAAGACGAAGCAGAAGGTTCTTACGGTTATGAAGGAAATCGGTTATACACCGAATGTATTTGCCCGAGGTCTCGGTCTTAACACCATGAAGACAATCGGCATCATGTGTACGGATTCCTCCGATGTGTATCTTGCCAACGCTGTATACTATCTTGAAAGAGAGCTTCGTGCCAATGGCTATGATGCTATTCTTTGCTGTACAGGCAATGAGCTTTCCACGAAAAAAGATTATCTTGAACTTCTTCTTTCAAAACGTGTTGACGCTGTAATACTTGTTGGTTCAAAATTTCTTGAGACAAGGGCTGCAGACAATAAGTATATTATTGAAGCCGCCGAAAAGCTTCCAATTATGCTTGTAAACGGATATCTCGATGCACCTAATATTTACGGAACACTCTGCGATGATGAGAACGCAGTCTATGAAGTAACCGATTCCCTCATTAAAAATGGATGCAGTAATATTGTATATCTGTATACAAGCACCTCTCTTTCAGGTCAATGCAAGCTTGCTGGATTTAAAAAGGCTCATTTTGTACATAATATACCTATTAATAGTGAGCTTCTGCACCTATGCAACAAGAATATTTCCAACGCAAGAGATTATCTAACCCAGCTTAATGAACGCGGTATACATTTTGATGCCGTTGTTACCTCAGATGACTCACTTGCAGTAGGTGCTCTCAAGTTTGCACATTCCCATAAGCTTAAGGTTCCGGACGATTTAAGTATCGTTGGCTATAATAACACTATTATTGCCAGTTGTACGGATCCTGAGCTCACATCCATCGACAGCAAGGTAGAAGCTCTTTGCACAACTACCGTCAACACGCTCATGGGTGTTTTTAATGGGAATAATGTTCCATGCAAGACCAACATAACAGCCGATATAGTTAAGCGCGGCACTACAAAGTTTTAAATGTACCTATAATTTATGTACATAATCTGCACATACGCAGACATCACTACAATCAGGAGGTTTAATACTATGAAACAGTTTATGGACAAGGATTTCTTACTTTCCACAGACACAGCTAAAGCTTTATTTCACAATTACGCAGAGAATATGCCTATCTTAGACTATCACTGCCACATCAACCCTAAGGAAATTGCAGAGGATCGTAAGTTCGAGAATATCACACAGGTATGGCTCGGAGGCGACCACTATAAGTGGAGACAGATGCGTTCTAACGGTGTTGACGAATATTATATAACCGGCGGCGCTTCAGACAGAGAGAAGTTCCAGAAGTGGGCTGAGACACTCACTAAGGCTATCGGCAACCCACTCTATCACTGGAGCCATCTCGAGCTTCAGAGATACTTCGATTATCACGGCGTATTAAATGGCGATACAGCTGAGGAAGTATGGAACATCTGCAACGCCAAGCTTGCTGATGACTCTATGACTGTCCGCAACATCATCAAGAAGTCCGGTGTTACACTCATCTGCACAACAGATGATCCTGTTGATTCACTTGAGTACCACAAGCAGATAGCTGAAGATCCTACCTTTGACGTACAGGTACTTCCTGCATGGAGACCTGACAAGGCTATGAATATTGAGAAGCCTGATTACACCGAGTACCTTGCTAAGCTTTCCGAAGTCAGCGGCGTAGAGGTTAAGAGCTTCGAAGGACTTAAGGAAGCTCTTGTAAAGAGAATGGCATTCTTCGATTCAATGGGCTGCCGTGCTTCAGACCATGCTCTTGAGTATGTTATGTACAAGCCTGCTGCAGCAGAAGAGATTGAGGCCATATTTGCAAAGAGACTTGGCGGCGCTGCTCTCACAAAGGAAGAAGAGCTTAAGTTCAAGACGGCATTCATGACATTCGTAGGCAAGGAGTATAACAAGCTCGGATGGGCTATGCAGCTCCACTACGGTGCTAAGAGAGATAACAATGTATTCCGCTACAACCAGCTCGGACCTGATACCGGATATGATTGTATCAACACATATAGCTCTTCCGCTGAGATGGCTGATTTCCTCAACAGCATGAATGCTACAGATGAGCTTCCAAAGACCATCATCTACTCACTCAACCCGATTGACAACGCTGCTATCGGAACAGTACTCGGCTGCTTCCAGGATTCAACCGCTGTCGGCAAGATTCAGCAGGGTTCTGCATGGTGGTTCAATGACCACAAGGTAGGTATGACAGACCAGATGACATCACTCGCCAACTTAGGACTTCTCGGCAACTTCATCGGTATGCTCACAGACTCCAGAAGTTTCTTATCTTATACAAGACATGAATACTTCAGAAGAATCATGTGCGAGCTTCTCGGCAAGTGGGTTGAGAACGGTGAGTATCCTGCAGATATGAAGACTCTTGGCGGCATGGTAAGAGATATCTCTTACAACAACGCTGTAAGATACTTCGGCTTCAAGCTTGATACTGTTGAGAAATAAGTAAATAAGCCGTAGATAAATAACTGCATTGAAAAACACCATTTTGTGTGAATTGAGTTAATTCACATCAAAATGGTGTTTTATTATCATGTAATATTACATATACCCAGTATTATAATTCATTCTCCGTATCATCCTGCTTCACTGATTCGCATATCTTCTCAAATTTATCGAACTCACGCAAAAAAACATCTACCACATCCGGTGCAAACTGTTTTCCGCGTTGTGCAGCAATCTCTTCCTTCACTTTTTCAAGAGACCACACCTCCTTATATGGTCTTCTTGACACCAGCGCGTCAAAAACATCCGCCAAAGCAACGCACCTTGCCGCCGGATGAATCTCTTCGCCTTTCATTCCATGGTACCCTGTTCCATCCCATCGTTCATGGTGTTGATATGCAATAATCGCGCCAAGCTGCATTAATTCTCCCGGCGAATTTTCAAGCATCTTCTTTCCATAGTCAGTGTGCTTTTTGACAATCTCGAACTCCTCCGGTGTGAGCTTTCCCGGCTTCTCAAGAATTTCCAGCGGAACTATAATTTTCCCTACATCGTGCATCTTAGATGCCTGCGAAACCTTCCAGCTCTCCTCATCTGACATTCCAAGACCCTTGCATATTATATCCGTATACAGTGCAACCCTCTTTACATGTGTTCCTGTATGCTCCGACTGTGATTCGATAATCTCAGACAAGGAAGTGAGAGTATTTTCCTGATCCGCATAGAGCTCCTTATTCTTCAGAATCACTCTGCCCACAAGCGCCTGCATTCTGTCAGCTATGAAATATGCTGCCACTATAAATGCAAACATTTCAATAAGCCTTGGCAGGATTCCATATAATATCGTTCCCTTCAATGTAACAAGCGGCTCATCCGGAACAACGCTAAGCTTATATGCGGCAATGTGCGAACCTACAAGCATCAGTACTGTCAGCGTCGAAACATAAGTAACATACCTTTTTCCACTGTATAGACATGCAATTACCAACGGAAATGACAGCATAAGTATTACATGATATGACAATATTGCATATTGTATCCCTGCCAGTAAAACCAGCAGAAACAGAATCACATATCTGATCCATCCATTATGTATACCGGCCATATTATAAATAATTGTAGGAATCAGATATATTGCTATTGACGATATAACAGCAATAATGAGCATCTTCATGTCAATTATAAATATACCAAGTATGTTCAGCAAGCCAACTATAACCATGAATGCGATATTGATTCTGCACACTGCAGCAACCCGTCTGTCAGCCATCTCATCATATTCTTTTATTATCGCTTCGGAATAATCCATACACATCACCTTCGGAAAACGTAAAAAACAGAATCAGTCCCATTAGAACCCTAATTTCTTAAACAAATCTGCCATGCTTGTACCGGCAGTTACATTGCTTACATACTCAACCGGCTCCTCATCAACCTCTTTATCTATAGCCTCATTTATATCCTTCATCGAAAGACTTACCTTGCCGTTCTCTATCCTGGTAATCTTTACAGTCACTTCCTGTCCCTCCTTAAGTGCGTACTTAGGATGTACAAGCTTCTTAGGATATGGTATCTGTGAAATATGTACAAGTCCACTTACTCCATCGCCTATATCAACAAATGCGCCGTAGTCCTTAAGGCTCTCAACCTTACCGTTCACAATCGAGCCAACGGATAAACGGTTAACCTGCTCACTTCTCTGCTCATCAAGCTTCTCCTGCAGAATCTCGCGGCAGGAAAGAACAAGCTTCCCATTTTCTTCATCAACAGTTATAACCACCGCATCAACCGTCTGTCCAACATATTCTGCCGGATTTTCCACATAATGAAGTGCAAGCTTAGAAGCCGGAATAAAGGCACGAATTCCCTCAAGATAACATACAACTCCGGCATTGACTGCCTCTGCTATCTTAACGCTTACTCTCTTTCCTTCCGCCTTCCACTCACGGAACTTCTCCCATGCTGTCTCATGGCTTGCCTGCTTCTTCGAGAGAACAATATTGCCGGCACCATCATCCGTAGAAACGACTGCTGCCGTCACCTCATCGCCAACCTTAACTTCCTCCTCTATTGAGAAATCCGGATTATCCGAGAACTCGTCGACTGCAATAAAACCGGGTGCATAATAATTAAGGTCAATAACCGCTCCATTCTCGTCAACGGATATTACGGTTCCCTTCACTATATCGCCTACTCTGAACTTCTTAAATGAAGCTTCATATAAATCCTTGTAATCTTCCATGCTTTCCATAATCGGTTTACCTGCTTTCTATTTTCAATATTTGATATAATATTTTTATGATGTTTTGGTCAAAACCTGCTCTATAAACTTAACCATGTATAACGTATTATATTTATGCATATCACGGCTTTTGGAGCAGCTCAGATGTCCTTAGAACATCTTGCCTTAAACATTTATTCTCTTCCATCCCAGCAATATGTACACAGCTGCTCATGAGGAAGTCCCGTTGCATCCAGCATATCATCAAGCCTGTTAAACCTTAGGGATGTAAAATTAAGCTCTCTTCTAATCTCCTCAACCATTCTCTCATACTTTTCCGATTCAGGATCAGCATATTCCTTAAGTACCTCGTCTGTCACATTTCCATTTTCAAGCCGCTCAATAACTCTCCTTGTTATCAAATCCATCTCCGATGACGAACGCGAAAAGTTGAGATACTTGCAGCCATAAAGAAGAGGTGGACATGCAGGTCTTATATGTACCTCTTTCGCCCCACTCTGGTAAAGAAACTCCGTTGTCTCACGAAGCTGTGTTCCGCGCACAATCGAATCGTCAATGAGCAGAAGACTCTTATCCTTTATGAGATCATCAACCGCGAGAAGCTTCATTTTGGCAATGAGATTTCTCTTACTCTGGATAGTCGGCATAAATGATCTCGGCCATGTCGGTGTATACTTGATAAATGGTCTTGAAAACGGTATTCCCGATGCATTCGCATAGCCCACAGCATGCGCCGTACCTGAATCAGGCACTCCTGCCACGATATCCGGCTTAACATTATCGCGCATGGCCATTTTCGCACCACAGTTATAGCGCATCTGCTCTACACTAATTCCCTCATACGAGCTTGCCGGGTAGCCATAGTAAACCCATAGAAATGTACATATCTTCATCTCCTTGTTAGGGTGTGCAAGTGTAACACAGTTTTTCTCCGTGATGACAACTATTTCACCGGGTCCTAATTCCCTGTAATCGTTATATCCCAGATTCTTATATGCAAAGCTCTCAAACGAAGCGCAGAAGCCATCCTCCTTGCGTCCTATTACAACCGGAGTTCTGCCGAATCTGTCACGCGCTGCGTAAATTCCGGCCTGATTCATAAGAAGAATAGACATGGAACCATCTATTGACTCCTGTGCATATCTAATACCCTCGATAAGATTCTCCTTCTGATTTATAAGTGCAGCAACCAGCTCAGTCGCATTAATCTCGCCGCCACTCATCTCAAAGAAGTGTGTATGCCCTTCATTAAAAAGCTTCTGCACAAGCTCATCATTGTTGTTAATCTTTCCCACAGTAGTTATGGCATAGGTTCCATGATGCGAGCGTATGATAAGCGGCTGCGGCTCATAATCGGAAATACAGCCAATGCCATAAATACCCTTCATATCATTGACATCCTTGTCGAACTTAGTCCTGAAAGGTGCATTCTCAATATTATGGATAGCCCTGTTGAAGCCATCCTTGCCATATACTGCCATGCCTCCTCGCCTTGTTCCAAGATGTGAATGATAATCAATTCCAAAAAACAAATCAAATACACAATCATGCTGTGATGTTACGCCGAAAAATCCGCCCATTATATTCGTCTCCTTAAATGTAGATTCTTAGATATCTAAACGAAAATATCGCATACAGCTAAACTAATTGCTTCGTTGCCTAACAGCCATATATTCGCATATAATATTATTATCATGTTTTATAAAATCTGTGTTAATAGCCTACTTTCCATATACATTAAGCAGAAATCCCGGCTTTTTTCCAAGCTCGTCCGGATATACAAGATATTTAAAGCCAGCCAGCTTTTCATATTCCGCCACATCAGTTCTTGTAAGCTGTGGCTTAAGCTTCTCCGCCTCCTCGTCATCATGTATGTAATCTACACAGCCAAATACTCTCCCTGCCTTAATTGCTGCATATATATTCTCCTCTCCCCCGAGAATATATGTATATCCGCTGCTACCTGCAACCGTAAACTTTTCTTCTGCGCAGAGTGCCTCGCTCTTGCCAAGCTCTGATACCTTGCTATTAAACAATTCCTTATCAAAATCTGCAAAGTTCTTGACCGGATAGAAGGTTCTGATATTAAGCTCAAGTCTTGAATGGAATTTCTTTACTTTATATTCAGCAAAATTTCTCATAATTTCCTTGGCTATCTGCTCCGGTGAGGCATATGTACTCTCAATTATAAGGTCATAATTGTTTCTATCATAGTAATCAATATTATATAATTCCTTAAATCGTTCCCTCTCAAGGTCTGCTCTCTGCTTAAGTCCATCCATGGTTGCATTGATGTCCGTATACTCCTCAGCTTCTCTCGCACCACCGGCAAAGGTTCTGCGTGCAGCCTCATAGCTGTCTGTGAGAAGGAATACCTTGAAACTATATGGTGCAAAGTGCCATGCAAGTCGTGAATCAAAGAGTATATTGTCCTCTTCTCTTCCTATCTTAGCTGTACGATTATCAATCAAATCATCAATTGTGCGGTCTGCCTTGGCAAGTTCATTAAGCTCAAGCACAGAGATACCTTTTTCCCTTGCAATATCTCTGAAAAGACCTCCGCCTGTTATAATCTTGAAGCCATATTTCTCAAGCTCCTTACACACGCTGCTCTTTCCTCCGCCAAGGTTTCCTGTAATTGTGATGTTCATTACGTTTTCCTCATTTCTTCATGTTTTTTCTAATTGTTATTTTACAACCAAATCATTCAATATGCAATTACATACAGATGTAAATCACATACTATGCTACAGTCCTTATTTTAACGTCCAATCATCCATATCGAAATTGATAATATCCCATACAAGACTGTCATAATTGGTTCCCGGTATAATCCTGTGTTTCCTGTCTCCCACATATTTTAAATTATCCATCGGAACTTCTTTATCCGATATTCTAATGAACCCCTTAATCACTCCATCCGGATATACATATATATCCTTGATAAGTGCATCATCCGCCTGAACAGAATGTCCACATCTTATATGAGCTGTCTCCTGCTCATATGCTATCTGCGTCAACCAGTTACCTGTATGCTCATAATATCTCACGATTCTGCCTTTTGAATCATAATCATGCTCAACTAAAATATTGTAGCCTGACAAATCACTGAACACGCCATGCTGGCAGATTCCATTTGAATTATAGTAAAAATAAGTAGCATAACGTTCGTCATTGTCATTACCGTCAATGCACATCTCAATTGCAGTAACATCTGAAATATCAAAAAGAAACCTTACAGTTTCCAATGGATTGGGACGATTTAAGGCTCTGGCATATCTCCGGCCTTTATCATCCTCTTCATATTTCACAGGTATTCCCAACACAAAGCTCTGCTTTAATCCATTGACCACCATATCACCAGTAAAGAAACTGATTCTCCCATTGATAAAGAGATATCCTTCTTCACTAATCTGTGCATTAACGATTGAATCCGCAATCCCGCTATCACCAACTACCGACATACAATCCCCTCCTTCAAGTCTATGAAATCAATTATAACCCAGACAGAACGAATACACAAGTTTTATGTCACACTATCCGGTAAACTGCTTAAATAAAATATCCGGAATTTGATTATTGCACAGTATCCAGTCCCTTGAAAAGCTTAACACAAAAAGAGTCCACCAACCCGTTATTTCACCGGGTTAGCGGACTCTTCTAAATCTGCCTGAACAGAAATTTACATATTCATCTGCTTAGCAACCTCTTCTGCGAAGTTCTCCTGCTTCTTCTCCATTCCCTCGCCTCTCTCGAAACGAACGAACTTCTTAACGGAAAGCTTAGCGTTGTTAGCCTTGCCAACCTGTGCAAGGTAAGCAGATACGGACTGCTTGCCATCCTCAGCCTTAACATATACCTGATCGTTTAAGCAGATTTCCTTGAGCTCCTTGTTGAGCTTACCCTGAATCATGCCCTCGATAACCTTCTCAGGCTTGCCTGCAGCCTTAGGATCGTTAGCGATCTGAGCCTTGATAATCTCTATCTCATGCTCCTTGAACTCCTCAGGAACCTCTGAATCACATACATACTGTGGGTGAAGAGCTGCAATCTGCATTGCTACGTTCTTGAGTGCTTCCTTGATGTCATCGTTGACAACATCTGTAGCAGCCTCTACAAGAACACCAATCTTACCATCGCCATGGATATAAGAAACAACAAGATCTGCACCTGTAACTTTCTCAAATCTTCTGATGCTTAACTTCTCACCGATACGGGCAACCTTGCTTGAAAGAGCCTGCTCAACTGTGAGTGATGGGTCTGCTGCCCATGTCTCCTGCATGAATGCGTCCATATCAGCAGCGTTAGAATTCATAGCCTGAGCTGCTACAGCGTCAACGAACTCGTTAAACTCAGCGTTCTTGGCAACGAAATCTGTCTCAGAGTTAACCTCAACTACTACTGCATTGTGGTCATCGGAAAGTAATGTCTTAACAACACCCTCTGCTGCAATTCTTCCAGCCTTCTTAGTAGCTGCTGCGAGACCCTTCTCTCTTAAGAACTCTACTGCCTTATCCATATCGCCTTCTGTAGCTGCAAGAGCCTTCTTGCAATCCATCATGCCGGCACCTGTCATCTCTCTTAACTCTTTTACCATTCCTGCGGTAATGTCTGCCATTTTAGTATCCTCCAATTATTTAAATTACAAATTAATATAGGAAACAGCGGATATTCGCAATCCACTCCATTACTTGCTCATACAGTATCCTGCTGCTTATGCAGAGTCAACTGTATATTAAAGGTTAAAGGGGCAAAGACTGCCCCCTTATATTGTTCGGAAATATTATTCCTCTGTTGCTGCCTCTTCTGCGTTCTCAACATCCTCAGAGTACTCAACATCTGTTGCCTCACCCTGATTAGCCTCGATAACAGCGTCTGCCATCTTAGCAACGATAAGCTTAACAGCTCTGATAGCGTCATCGTTACCAGGGATAACATAATCTAACTCCTCAGGATCACAGTTAGTATCAACAATACCGAAAAGAGGAATTCCAAGGATATGAGCCTCCTGGATACAAATTCTCTCCTTCTTAGGATCTACAACGAAGATAGCGTCAGGAAGCTTCTTCATGTTCTTGATACCGCCAAGGTTCTTCTGAAGCTTGTCCATCTCCTTCTTTAACTGAGCTACTTCCTTCTTAGGAAGAACATCGAATGTTCCGTCCTGCTCCATTGTCTCAATCTCAACAAGACGTGCAATTCTGCTCTGGATTGTCTTGAAGTTAGTAAGCATACCGCCTAACCATCTCTCGTTGATATAGTACATACCACAACGCTCAGCCTCTGTCTTAACAGCCTCCTGTGCCTGCTTCTTAGTACCAACGAATAATACTGTACCGCCGTCAGCAACGATATCAGCTAATGCATGATAGCACTCATCTACCTTAGTAACGGACTTCTGTAAATCGATGATATAGATTCCGTTTCTCTCTGTGTAGATGTACTCAGCCATCTTAGGGTTCCATCTTCTTGTCTGGTGTCCGAAATGTACACCTGCCTCAAGTAACTGCTTCATAGAAATAACGCTCATTTTAGTACCTCCTGTGGTTTTTAATATTCTTCCATGTGCTTCAGCTTTCCGTCACCCCGAGCAAGGGACCATAGGAAATCCACACATGTGTTTTTTCACACGAAACTAAGGATAACATAACCAACCATAATTTGCAAGCATTTTTTATTATCGTGGCAGATTATTTTTCTTCACGAATATAATTATGATCCGGGTATCAAAACATGCTAATCATAATTATCATTTCTTATATAATGATGCTGTCAGCTCTTCATAAGTCATACCCGAATTAACCTCAACCTCGCCGACCCTTATCTTGTCATCATAACCTGTTTTTATGAGGTATCTGTCAAAATCTGCTGCATCCTCTATAATTCCATTCTGCTTAAGCATATCACATACTGTTCTTGAACTCATGCCCTTGGTAATGTTTATTGTGCAGGTAACTTCATTGTTCATTACCCCGGCAGCAGAACCGGCATTATTATTCTCTGTTGTTAATTCAGTTGTTGTTTCTGTTGTTTCTGTTATTGCCTGCGTTGTCATCCCGGTAACTGCCTCTGATTCTTTTCCAGGTGAAGCTTCTCCATCACTCGTCGATTCTGAAACCGTCTCTGAAGGACTCTGACTCCCCATCTCCGTTTCAGTTTCACCGTCATGCTGCAAATCATCCGTGACATCATCGCCGGAAGTTTCCTGCCCTGTGGATGATTCATCAGTGGATGCTTCTTCCGTCCCACTCTGCTGCCCGGAATGTGAGGCTGAAAAGCTCATGCCAAGCTCAATTGCCCTGTCAATAACCTCACTATCAGACATCCTTCTTTCAGAAGCATGTGTTGCTGTTAGAATTATTGTGGTAACTAATATACCTATTCCCACACCACGTAAAAAATATTTAAGTCTCATTTTATTTCGTACCTTTAAACAAATCTATAACCAGCCTGACCTCACCTACACCTATTCCCAGTGTCTTAGCTATTTCAATAACAGACTTACCCTGTTTGTATAATTTTAGGACATTATCTCTCTTGTTGTCACCCGTTTCAACACCACCAGCCTGCACATTCTCATCCGTGCTTACAGACACTGCTTTGTTCGCATCAACCGCCGCGGATATCTCAGCATTGTACAGCAGTGCCGCCTCTTCCATATGGTTTTTATCAGAATCTGTATTATCCTTCGGAGCATGAGGACTCTCTCTGTCAATGGAAGCTTTTTGCTTATCAGCCGCCTTCTGCATATCACGTATATTGTTATGAACCTCTTTGCTTTTTTCATTAAGCATATCATACAAGAACATTACTTCATTATGGCTTTTATTGATTTCCCCAAGAACCGTATCGGAATACTCGGCAAACTCTTTTATTTTCTGATTGGACAGCCTTTCGAGTTCATCGCGTGTTCTATCCTCAACTGTCTGGGTTATCCGTACTGTCTGTTCATTAAAAACCGATGTAATCTGTCTTCTTATATCTTCTTTCTGGTTATCCGATAATTTCGTGCCCGTACTCTGTGTTTTCTCCGTACCATCTAATTTAACAGAGAACATAAAGCTTACGGCAATACAGATTATTCCTATAAGCAGCAATACAATTTCCAGCATTGTCATCTCATTCACCTGACTGTCAGATTCGGATGTCAAAGGTTGTATGTTTCTCCGGTTCCGCCTTTTCATCCTCCTCTAAGTTTTCTTTCATCTTCTTTTTGATATTGGAATAATACTTATTCTTCCCTTTATCCTTCGCATCGAATTTCTCATTATTCCATTCAGAATCACGCTTTTTAACAACAGTGTCTGAATTTTTCTCGACCTGCTTATTAAACTGGGTCTGAAAAGCAGCCTGCTCCATAACAGGTTTCTGATCTTCATTCTGTCTAACCTGGGCAAAGTCTGTTGTACGATTTACAATTCCCGTCATCTCTACCGGTCTCATATAAATCCTCTTTTCTTTATAATGGAAGCATTACTACATCTGCTCCCTGCTTAGCATACTGGCAGTATACCGCTTTATCCTTTATGCGGTACTCCGTATCACCGAATGACAGCTTGGTTCCCGGATAAATACAATCCGTAATCTTAACCCTTGCCTCAACATTCTCAGACAAGGCCTGTTTACCCGCATTGTACTCCTCTGTCATTTTTCTGAAGGACTGCTCAAGCATAATAAGATTCTTCATTGAAGTCTGGAGCATTTCCTGCTTCTGGGAATCTAACTTTCCCTCCAGCTCCATCTTTTTTCTGAGCGCCGCCACAACCTGTCTGAGCTTGGTTCTGTCAGAATTAGCTTTTGTAATCTCAGCAGCAAGCTCCTTTACCCTCTTACGCAAAGCCGGGTCAACACCAACATAGACATTCGTCACTGTACCCATGTTATTTCCAATCTGCTTCGCTGTTACGGTGGAACCTGCTCTTGCCGTACCGCCTACGAGCAGACCATTCTTTCCGCTAACATTTATCTTATCACCTGCTGAAGTACTACAGTGTAATAATGAATCCGTTTCAATACTTCCACCACACGAAACAGTAGCATTTTCAACGAACTTCGTAGTAATGTCACCTCCGGCATGTACAACGGCCTTGTTCATACCCTGAATTCCGCGATTAACCATGACATTGCCACCCGCATCGACATTCGCGCCTTCCACAACTCCCATGATTGTTATATCACCTGATGCCTTGAGTGTGAATCCGGCCCGCACATTCCCATGGACAATTATATTTCCTTCATAGGAAATATCTCCGGTTGTGTTATCGACATCAACAGGAACGTCATATATATCTGAAATGAATATCTTGTCGCCCTCTAATGTGACATGTCCGTTAACCTTAGAAATAAGACTTAATCCATCTTCCGATATATATGCATTTCTGCTAAACTTAAAATTCTTCTTGGTCACTCTCTCCGGTGGCAGCTCAGCTCCCATAATATTTTTACCCGGAGTGCCCTTCACAACAGGAATGATTCTTGCAACCACCTGTTCCGCCGATACCTTGGTTATAAGATCAAGCTCATGATAATCTACCGTACCATCACTATTTATCTTGGGCTTGGCAACCTGCTTCGTATTAAAAAGATACTCTATACTGGCATCTTTTCCCTGTACCGGTTCGGTACCCCTCGCGAATACAAATGGAGTATTATATATCTTATTCTCCACAATCTCTTTTATAATCGCATCATCGACACCATAAGTAATACCCTTAGCCATAAGGTCGCCTTTCATCTCACTTACAGTCATTAGTGATCCGTTTCCAACAGGTGGATATAATATTGCTTCTGCACTCATCTTATTTTTATCAATGTTATAAACACAAAAAGCGGCGCTTGAATTCATCGCCGTATCACTAATCTTAAAACAAGATGCTGTATTTATATTTTTCAAAGCTGCCCTGATATCATCCTTATTAAAGTCTTCAAATCTTCTGCTGTTGAGATATTCTATTATCTCTTCGGCATTTGTCCTTTTTCCGCCCTCTTGCGGTTCTACAATACTGACATAAGTCCCATCCTGCTTCACCGAAATTATGAAATACCCATTTTTCACCATATAATTGTCCTCATATTATATCTGATCGGATAACAGCCCCATGTATCCACCCAGATGTTTTTTCATCTTCTGAATCGCTTTAGTATGTAACTGCGATACTCTTGATTCAGATACCTCAAGTACCCTGCTTATTTCTTTCAATGACAAATCTTCATAATAATAAAATAAAACAACGCTTTTCTCTTTCTCTGTCAAGGTATCTAATGCTTTCTCCAGCATCCGGGCAAGCTCCGCCTTCTCCACAACTCTTTCCGGTTGTTCAAACTGGGAATTGTGCGATGCATCCATTTTTATCTCACTGCCCTGTTCAATAAAATCCTCCAGTGAAACAATATTAGAAACCTTCGCTTGTACATTCCATGTATCAAGCTCCTCCGTGGAAATATCCAGCTCTCTGGCAATTTCCTCATCTGTGGCGGCTCGTCCATACTCGGTTTCCAGCTTAGACATTGCGGACTCTATCTTCTTCTGTTTCTGTCTTACACTCCTTGGAATCCAATCCATCTTTCTTATCTGATCAAGAATTGCACCTCGGATTCTGAGACTGGCATACGTTTCAAACTTGACATTCTTATTAAAATCATATTTGTCAATTGCATCAATCAATCCAAAAATACCATAACTTACAAGATCCTCGTACTCAACATTGTAACCAAGATACATACTTAATCTTCCGGCTACCAGCTTAACGAGGGGAGCATATTCTATTATAATTTTCTCGCGCAGCTCAGGATTTTTATTCTTTGCATATAAATCCCAAAGCTTTTCCTTGCTGTTTTCGTCCATTTTGCTACCCTCTTTTATGAAACTTTTAAACAATATTTAATTAGTTTTCCTCTTCTGTTTCATTGCTCTCCAATGTATCTTCAGTTTCTTCTGTCTTTTCCTTTTTATCCGTATCAGGATTAAGAAAGCGATTAAGAATTGCCCGGACTATGATTCCTATAATAAAAAAGACAAATGCAGAAGCAAAAATAATAATCAATGCCTTGGTAAGCTCATATTTATAGATAAAAGTAACAATCCAGGCGACAAGAGCAGCCACTAGCGTAATAAGCGCCGGAAGATTTCTAAAAATCATATTCTTTTTTGTTCCTTTCCAACTGCCTTAATAAGTAATGAACCATCTTCAGAATAAAATTCTATTGTACGTCCATAATTGAGCCCTGTGTCCTCGGCGACTATGCGTATACCCAGTTTTTTAAAATTAACTTTGGCGGATTCAGCGTTCTTTTCTCCTACCTTCATCGTTATGCCGCCTGCTCCCGCCGAAGTTGCAAACATCTGTGCCCCACCCGCAATCTTAGCAACCATCCTGCTTCTGGATGCACCCATCTTCTCCATCCTTGAAACTGTCTCCGCTATACCTGTATCACCAAACTTGGCTATATTCTGGTTATTACGGATCTGTGTACTGTCCGGAAGCATATAGTGCACCATTCCAATAATTTTTGTTACAGGATCATATATACATGCGCCAATGCATGAGCCCAATCCCAATGTTGTCAAATTATCAGGGTAACGGCAGACATTCAAGTCTGCCATTCCCACTTTAATCATATTTCCCATATACTTTTCCTATTATGTAGAATTTACATGCCTAATGACGATAATATTGCATCATATGATTCAAGCTCCGGTACCATAAGAAAGTATCCGTTCACAAAATCCAACTCACCAAACTGCGTCTCTATCAGAAGCACCTTATCTCCAAGCTTACCAAATTCAATTGCCGGTACACTAAGCAGTGCACCTGCCATATCAATTGAAATATATGGTACAGATGAGGAAATCTTAAGACTTGTCAGATTGGACATAGCCGAAAGATATGCTCCAATGATAATATTACCTATTTCTCCCAGTGCTGAAAGCTCCATATCCGAAAATCCGTCGCCACTGCTCTGTATCATGCCGCCCATCAATGAATTCACAAGATTATGTGCGGACTTCTCCTTAACAAGGAACATCATCATACCTTTTATGTCCCCATCAAGCTGTACCAGTATTCCCGCAAGCACTTCCTCCGGTGAACCGAAAATATCGGGAAGATTGGTAAAAGGCACAAGATCAACTCTCGGCACATTCATATCAATCTTCATATTCATCATCTTAGCCAATGCAGTGGTAGCGTTACCGGCTCCTATATTGCCTATTTCCTTTAAGACGTCAAATTGTAAGTCATTAAGATTATCAAGTGTGTTCTCTGCCATGACATCTCCTTTCAGACAAGCTGTTAATCTTCCTTAGATGTATCCTTATCTGTAATCGCAAGCTGGATATTAAGAAGTGATATAAGCTCTCCCTTATTCTTTCCGATTGCGCTGATGTATCCTGCCATATCCTTATTCGCATCTACAGTGGTCTTTTCTATTGAATCCTCATCCAGAGTGACAACCTCATTAACCTGATCTACGATAAGTCCAACTGTTGCCTGCTGTTCAAGCTTGATAATGATAATTCTTGTCTTGTCTGTTATCTCATCAGCCGGCAATCCAAACTTAAGTCTGAGGCTCATTACCGGAACAATCTCTCCGCGCAGATTGATGACACCCTTAAAATAAGACTGAGCCTTAGGCACTCTCGTTATCCTCTGCATTCTTACAATATTATCAATATAGTTGATATTAACACCATACTGTTCACTGCCAAGCTTAATTACAATGTACTGTCTTGCTGCCGTTGACTGTGTTGTTGTTAAAGCATCCATAGTATATTCTCCTCCACCTGTTATACAAGAGTATTTGCATCAATGATAAGAGCAATATCACCATCACCAAGGATTGTAGCACCGCTTATCATCTTATTAACATTGATATAGCTTCCAAGCGACTTGATAACTATCTCCATCTGACCGATAAGACTGTCTACAACAATACCTGCTCTCTTATCACCCTTACGCACAATAACAACTGTCATGTTCTCGCTGTCTTCATTGCTTGATTCAACATCAAGCAGCTTTCCAAGACGAATGATAGGAATAACCTTATCTCTGAGGTGAATAACTTCCTTTGAATTAACATACTTGATATCACTCTTTGTAATATCCTCAAGTGTTTCTATTGAACCTAAGGAGATTGCATACTGCTCATCACCAAGCTTAACCATAAGAGCCTGAATAATAGCAAGTGTAAGTGGAAGTCTGACAATAAATGTACTTCCCTCTCCAAGCTTAGTCTTGACCTCTACATCTCCTCCGAGAGCTTCAATCTTAGACTTAACAACATCAAGACCAACTCCTCTTCCTGAGACATCTGTAATTTTCTCAGATGTTGAGAAACTTGGGCGGAAAAGTAAATCGATAATATCTTTATCGGTCATTACTTCCGCCTGTTCAGGGGTAATTGTTCCCTTTTCAATAGCCTTTTTACGGACATTCTCTACATCTATACCATTACCATCATCGCCTACTTCAATTACAACATTGTTTCCATCCTGATATGCATTGAGGAATATAGTACCTACCTCAGGCTTTCCTCTCTGTGCACGGACATCAGCATGCTCAAGACCATGATCTGCAGAGTTACGAAGAAGGTGCATGAGTGGGTCACCAATCTCATCGATAACAGTACGGTCAAGTTCTGTCTCCTCACCTGTCATGTAAAGTTCCATCTTCTTGTCAAGCTTCTTGCTTAAGTCTCTTATCATTCTTGGGAATCTGTTTACAACTGTCTCAATAGGAACCATTCGTACATTCATAACAGACTCATGAAGTGATGTAGTAACTCTCTCAAGGTATTCAATCTGCTCATTAAAATTCTGTCTTCCGGAAGCAGTATTCTCACTTGTAGAATTATTGATGGATACAAGACCATTCTTTGCGATAATAAGCTCACTCACAAGATTCATAAGTGTGTCAAGCTTGTCTATATCTACACGCACTGAACGATTGGCAACTGCCTTTCCTGACTTAGCAGGTGCTGCAGCGGACTTCTTTTCGTCTGCTTTTGCAGGAGCCTGTGCTTCTTTTGCAGTGCTAACTTCGTTCTGTGCAGGAGCTGCTGACGTCTGTACCGGAGCCTCAGTACTAACCTCCTCAAGCTCTCCGCCTACAACGTCCTTGACCTCGGATACATTCTTAATGACATTAAGTACCTTATCGTAGCTCTCATTTGACACAACGAATACACTGAAATCCAAATCAAACTTCTCATCCTCGATATCCTGTGTCGAAGGCTCAGACTTAATAACCTCACCAACCTCTTCTATTCCCTTAAATACCAGGAATGCTCTGGCAGCCTTAAGTATACAATTAGGATCAAGATATACCGTAAATCCATAAGCATTCATGCCCTTCTTTTTTGCTTCATTGATAGCATGCTGCTCAAAATCTGCAAGCTGGACGTCCTTATACTTTGCATTCCCTGATGCACTTCCGGCTGCTGGTGCTGCCTGTTCAGGCTGTGCCGTTGGAGCCGGCTGAGCTTCGGTTGTCATATTGCCCTCTGTTGCAAGGAACTCATTAAGAAGCTTGATAATCGCTTCATTGTCCTCTGTACCCTCATCAGAAGCCTCCTGAATATTGTTGAGATAGCTCTCAAGTGCATCAAGACACTGGAAAAGAGTATCGATGAGACTTGCTGTTACCTTCATCTTATCGTTGCGAATCTCAGAGAAAACATTCTCCATATTATGTGTGAGATTCTGCATTCTCTTGTATCCCATGGTTCCTGCCATTCCCTTAAGAGAATGTGCTGCACGGAATATCTCGTTAATTGTTGCCTTATCCTCAGGCTCCTTCTCTAACACAAGAAGAAGGTCATTAAGGTTCTGCAAATGTTCTTTTGTTTCATCAATAAAAATCTCTAAATACTGGCTTACGTCCATTTATCGCACCCCCGTGTTTCTTGTTATCGCATCTGCGATTTCTTCTAGTGGCTTTACTTCATTTACCAAGCCTGCCTCGGCAACAGCCCTCGGCATACCGTAAACAATACTTGTCGCTTCATTCTGACTTATCACATATACCTTCTTATGCTGCTTCAATGCCTTAATGCCATTGGTTCCATCTGCACCCATACCCGTAAGAACAACACATATAATCTCATCATAAGGTGAACTTACAAGTGATTCATACATAACATTCGCACAAGGTCTTAACGCATCTACAGGAGGTTCATCAGATAATACAACCTTCGTATCCGTTCCTGACCTGACAAGCCTGATGTGCCTTCCGCCCGGAGCTATATATACTGTTCCCTTGGAGATAATGTCGCCGTCCTCAGCCTCCTTGACAGTAACCTTACTAATCTCGTTAAGTCTCATTGCCAAGGATTTGGTAAAGCCAGCAGGCATGTGCTGTACAATCACAACACCGGCATCTAATTCCTTCGGAAGATATGGAACAACCTGCTGAAGTGATTTAGGGCCACCTGTTGAACATGCCAGGGCAACAACTCTGTTAGCATGATCCTTTTTATAAGAAGCAGTGCTTCCCATCTTTACAGTCATAAGCGGCTGCACAGGTCTTGCTGCCTGGGCAGGTGTGCTTCTATCATTCTTGGATGAGCCAAAGGTTCTGATTGAAGTAGCCCTGGTATTAATGCTCTGTGTAACAGGCATGGTTCCTATTACAGAAGCCTTTGTGCTGCCTGCTGTAGCAATATCAAGCATATCAAGTATACGTTGTTTAAAATCCTCGCCCTTAGCTTCAATAAAATTCTCAGGCTTGGTGACGAAATCAAATGCGCCTAACTCAAGTGCCTTGATGGTCTCCTTTGCGCCCTCCTTGGCTACCGTACTTACGACAATCACCGTCTCCTGGATGTGATTCTTTTGCAGCATCTCCAAAAGCTCAAGACCATTCATCTTAGGCATGTTAATGTCAAGAATAATAGCGTCATACATCTTAGGATGGCTTACTATCCTGTCGAACCCTTCAAGACCGTCCCTGGCAAAATCCGCAACCTCATATTGTTTATTTGTTTTAATTATATCAGAAATAACCCTTCTCATAAGTGCAGAGTCATCAATAATCAAAATTTTCTTTGCCATTTATGTCACATTCTCCTTTCAAGCTGCATTCTTTTCCTCTCTTCTTCAAAAATAAAACGTATGAGAGCTTCCCTGTCATCATTCTTAATATTGACAAAGCTTGCTCTGTTATGGAAAATATCTTTTCTGTCATGTGGATGTACAGAATCAATGATCTGTGCTGTAACCTTAAGAGACTGCTTTGCCGCACCAAGCATATAGTCAAATTCTATGTATACTCTGTCTCCTTTCTTGAAGCCGCACCCTACGAATTTCATTCCGCCACCGCTTATATCAATTGTCTGTCCATCCATAATATTTCTATTTATTATTTCTTCAGGAATTTCTCCCGTCCTGTCAAAGACAACTGTCAGTGCTTCATCAAGGGGCATATATTTAACCGGCATAATCATATCATACCTGAAGAATTGCCTTCTCTGGACTTTTCTAAGTGAAGTCTCAAGCTCAAGAACAAGCACAAACAGATTATCTGCCTTATATCTTTTGACAACCTTCACCTTGCTATGATACATTTTTGCCTTACAATAAAAATATGCATTATAATGCGTCCCAATGGATAAAACAACCATTCTTCCTTCACTGTATGGCATAGCCACGGAAACCCTTCCGGTATCCTCATCAATATCATATATCTGACTCAGGTACGATATTGTATTCTTCTCCTTGTTGGCTGTTATTTCATTAAGCTCCAATTTGCCACCGGGTATCAAAATATTTTCCATACGTATGTTCCCCTTTAACTCCTCTTATTATGTTTCAATATGCTGCTAAAGAAATTACCAATACCTTTTTTCTCTTTAGTATCATGAGCAGGTTCAACTACTCCAATAAGCTTGTTCATGACCTGTTCGTATGATTTCGCCGCAGCAGCCGCAGGGTAAGCCTTCACAACAGGTGACTGTTTCATAATGGCCTTGACAACAAATTCATCTGTTGGAATACTTCCGAGATATTCTATCTTAAATTTCAGGAATCGCTCAACCACAGTAGAAAGCTTTTCATACATATTCGGTCCGTCATTTGCAGACAATGTCCTGTTTCCAATAAGCATTATTCTGGTATTGTCCTTGTCAAAACCATCAAACATGCTCAGTGCTTTTAAAAGCGCGTATGAATCCGTTATTGAAGTAGGCTCCGGTGTCGCTACAAGAATAACCTCAGGACTTGCCGCAACGAATTCGAGTACGCTGCTGGAAATCCCGGCGCCTGTGTCAACAATTATCACATCTGCAAGGCTGTCCAGTTCCGAAAGCTTTCCAACCAGCCTTCTTACCTCCTCCTTGTCAAGATCACCAAGCTTTGCAATTCCCGAACCTCCCGACACAAACATGACCCCTTCAGGACCTTCACATATAATCTCATTTATCTCTTTTCCCTTGAGCATTAAATCCGCAAGAGTGTACTGAGGTATTGCTCCAAACATAACTTCTATATTGGCAAGTCCGAAATCAGCATCAAATATAATTACTCTCTTGCCCATCTTTCTAAATAAAAGAGCCAGATTAATCGAACAGCTCGACTTGCCAACACCACCTTTGCCACTCGTAACCGTAATAATCCGTGCATGATGTTGCGCTTCGGTATTATCCGGCTGACCGGTTTTACTCTGCTGCTGTACAATCTGTCTCAATCTTTCAGCCTGATCCATAGGTACTCTCCTCCAATGATTTATTCATATTCAGGCCAATGTCAATTCTCACTGTCCTTTACCTCTCCGATTATAAGACGTTTTGCCAGATCCTGCACATCGACAACCGAAATATCTTCAGGAACAGCCTGTCCACTTGTTATATACGAAAGGGGCTCTCCCGTATGTATTCTTATATTGAGTATATTTCCGTATGCATTAGTCTCATCAAGCTTTGTAAACAGTAACCTGAAATCTTTAATGTCCTTATACGCATCCGTTATATTTAACAGATCCTTATACTTGGTGGTAGCACTCATTACAAGATACTTTTCGATATTCAAATCGAGTTGTGCCTTCTCGGTGACTTCAAGCAGCTGTTCAAGCTCTCCCACCTGTTCCGTGTTCCTGTGTGAACGTCCTGCCGTATCTATCAGGATTAAATCATAATCACTGTACTTGTTTAACGCCTCAACAAGTTCTTCCGGTGTAAAGATTACCGAAACAGGAACATCAAGTATTCCCGCATAAGTATTAAGCTGCTCCACCGCCGCAATCCTGTATGTATCGGCAGTTATCAGAGCTATCTTCAAGCCCTTATTAAGCTTGAATTCAGAGGCCAGCTTGGCAATTGTTGTTGTCTTTCCTACACCTGTCGGTCCGAGGAAAAAAACAGCAGTCCTGCCATTATCCGTATTGACAGCCTCCGGTTCTCCAAGTTTTAGTATAATCTTCTGATATATTGCTGAAATTATATTGTCAATATTGGACTCTTTTTTCAGTGATGTATCAATGTCTTCTATAATCATATTGGCAACCTTTTCGTCGACCTCGGACTCAATAAGCTTATTATATATCATCCTAAGGTACTTCATATTGCCATTTTCTTTATTTTCCGCGGCTGTACCGCTTTCCTTGGTATCTTCAGCAGTCTTTTCGGCCCTTATCCTGTCATCCTCATTTTTCTTTATCTGGTCGGCCAGGAGATTCTGCAGGGTATCAAGCTTCTTTTCTATTGATGCCTCTGTGAACGGACCGGATACCGAATAATCACGTCTCTCGTTAGTACCCATGATAAATGACCTTGCTTCCTGTACAGGTGCCTGAGGTGCTGCAGTCTGGCTTTCTTTCTCATCGAGTGCTGCCGTTATCTCAACAAAATCCTTTTTAAACAGTCGTGCAATCCCTCTTTGCTTAACAGTCTTAACATTCAGAACCACCGCACCTGAGCCAAGTTCTTCCCTTGCCTTAAGCACAGCATCTGTCTCAGTTGCTGCAGTATATTTCTTTACTATCATTTATGCTGTCACCATCCCCACTGATTGTAATTCAACATTTGACTCTATTTCATTGTAAGATACAACCGTCAAATCTTTCACATAATCGTTAATCATTTTCTTGAAATATATTCTGACAATTGGTGATGTGATAATTATAGGCATTTTACCCATATTCTCAAGCTTTTCAACCTCCTGCTTTACAGAATCCACAATCTTCCGGATTCTGTCAGGCGCCAATGTAAGATATGCTCCCTGCTCCGTCTGCTTGACTGCACCCATTATCTCCTGCTCAACAGCAGGGTCAAGTGTAACCACACTTGAGGTGTCGTTACCTGAGAAATACTTGTTAGAAATAGCCCTCTTAAGGCTCTGTCTCGCATACTCAGTAAGTATATCCGGATCATGTGTTGTCGCAGCATGGTCTGCTAAGGTTTCAAATATAGTCAACAGGTCTCTAATGGAAATGCCCTCCTCAAGAAGGTTCTGAAGCACCTTCTGAATATCTCCGACACCCATAAGCTTCGGTACAAGTTCTTCGACAAGAGTCGGGTTGTTCTCCTTAAGATTGTTGATAAGATTCTGTGTATCCTGTCTTGTGAGAAGCTCAGCAATATGTGAACGTACAACCTCTGTGAGGTGGGTTGCAATGATTGAAGGCGGGTCAACTACCGTGTAGCCCAGTGACTCGGCGCGTTCTCTCTGTCCTTCAGTTATCCAGATAGCCGGCAGATGGAATGAAGGCTCAAATGTCGGAATACCGGTAATCTCCTCCTCAACATATCCAGGATTCATAGCCATATAATGATCGAAGAGAATCTCTCCCTCACTAACCTGTATGCCCTTAATCTTTATTATGTACTGGTTCGGGTTGAGCTGTATGTTATCTCTCAATCGGATAATCGGCACCACCGTACCAAGTTCAATTGCAATCTGTCTTCTTATCATTACAACTCGGTCAAGAAGATCTCCACCCTGATTGGCATCGGCAAGAGGAATAATTCCATAACCGAATTCCAGTTCAATCGGGTCAACCTGCAGTAGCGAAGTGACATTCTCCGGTTTTCGGATTTCATTTGCCTCCTCATCAGCCGAATCTGCCTCCTGCTCAATCGCACCTATATCCTGCTTCTTCTTCTGTATATTGCCCCACACAATGAGCAAAGCACCGAACGGAACAAAAATATACCAAGGCAGTGGTGTGACAACACCAAGGAATATCATTGCTCCACCAACCATGAAGAATGCCTTAGGCATTGAGAAAAGCTCTTCGACAAGCTCCTGCGTGAGATCCTTGTCCTTCGTAGCCTTGGTGATAATAATGCCTGTTGACAATGATATAAGAAGTGACGGAATCTGGCTTACAAGTCCATCACCGATTGTCAGAATGGTGTATGTGGTAAGAGCATCATTGATACTCATCCCCTTTCTCATCACACCCATGATGATACCACCGACAATATTGACAACAGTGATAATAAGTCCCGCTGTGGCATCTCCCTTAACATACTTCGTGGCACCATCCATTGCTCCGAAGAAGGAGGATTCCTGCTGCAGCTTCTCTCTTCTTAGCATTGCTTCCTTGTCGCTGATAGCTCCTGTGTTGAGGTCGGCATCAATTGCCATCTGTTTACCCGGCATGGCATCAAGTGTGAATCGGGCAGTTACCTCGGCAACTCTCTCAGTACCTTTGTTGATAACCATGAACTGAACCAGAATAAGAATAAGGAATACTATGATACCGATTACAAGATCATTTCCGCCAACGAATTCACCGAATACCCTTACCACATTACCGGGATCTCCTGTACCTAAGATAAGCTTGGTAGAGGATACGTTGAGTGAAATCCTGAATATGGTTGTGAAAAGCAGGATGGTTGGAAAAGCCTGCATATCAAGCGGTTCCTTTGAAAACAGCGCCATAAACAAAATCACAAGTGCAACTGCCATATTAAATGCAAGAAGTACATCAAGCAATGCACTCGGAACCGATATTATAAGAAAAACAATGGCTGCAAGAATATATAATCCTACAAACAAATCTGATTTTTTCATGATTTCTACCTTTCACCAGTTAAGAACCTTCTGATTATGTCCTTTTATTCTTAATATTATATACAAATGCCAAAACTTCTGCAACTGCCTGATAAAGTTCCGGTGGAATTTCCTCATCTAATTCTACATTATAGTACAGCATACGCGCAAGAGGTTTGTTCTCAACAATTTCAATATTGTTTTCCCTTGCTGCCTCCTTAATCTTAGCCGCAAGATAATCCTCTCCTTTTGCTACAACAACAGGTGCCTTTCCCTTATTCTGCTCATATTTCAGTGCAACTGCAAAATGAGTCGGGTTCGTGATAACCACATCCGCCTCCGGAACCGCCTGCATCATTCGTCGTCTTGACGCCTCAGACATCTTCTGCCGTATCTTATTCTTGACCTCAGGATTTCCTTCTGTATTCTTCCACTCATCCTTGACTTCCTGTTTGGTCATCATCATGTCTTTTCTGAATTTACGCTTTTCAAACACATAATCCGCTATACCTATTATAGTATATATAACACATATAACCGTCCCAATATCAAATATTATATCTCCCAAAAGCATAATGGCAGAAATCAACGGAATGTCATACAGCATATATATGTCCGACATTCTTGACTTAAGCTTATTATAAACCACAATAAATATTACTACAAGTATCACAACCTGTTTAATCAGCGAGACAAGTGTTCTCACTGAGAACATTCTCTTTATACCGTTTATAGGATTAAACTTACTTAATTTCGGCTGAAGAGGTTTTGATGTAGGTTTCCATTTTACCTGTGCAAGTTCAATAACAATAGCAATTATAAAGCCAATTCCAAAAAAAGGAATCAATAATTTTAACATATCAAGTGCAGCAGACTGAATAAGTGCTATAGTATACTGCATATTGTACTCGCCGTGAGTAGATGTGAAAAGATCTCCTATCTGTGTGTAATTTTTATTGAAGCACTCAATGAAGCCCTCACCCATATTTCCTACCGTGAATCTTAAAACCATGAATAGGACAAGCAGCATAACAGCAGACGTCAAATCCTTTCCTTTAGCTACCTGTCCTTCATTTCTGGCATCAGAAAGTTTTTTTGCTGTAGGTTCCTCAGTCTTTTCTCCGCCCGGTCCGTCCTTGGCAAAAAACTGTAAAGAAAAAGCCGGACATTTAATGTCTAGACCATTTTTTCTTCCATAAGATGTCATATCTGTATATCGCCTTTTATGTCCAAACATCTTCACCCGGCATACATTCCTTTCACTATATCCACAATATTTCCCTTAATCGCTTCCATCAGAAAATTAGATACCGAAGGAAGTAACGAGACTGTTAAATACATAACAAACAAACCAACCAGAATTTTCATCTGCATTCCTATTGCAAACATATTCAGCTGTGGTGCAATCCTTGACATGATACCCAGTATACAGCTCATAAGTGTAAGTGTGATAAACACAGGAAGTGCTATTCTGAAGCCAATCACAAAATAATCTGAAACAAATCCAATCACCGTATTATACATCGTCGGTTTTAATATTGCAGCACCCACAGGAATAACAGTATACGTGTCTACAATTGCCTGAATCAAAAACCTGTGAAGCCCCGAAACCATCATCAACAGTAATACAACATAATAGTACAACTGCCCCGACAAATTAACCTGCATTTTGGTAGCCGGATCATACATTGTAGCCATAGACAAACCGATATTGATATCAATTATATAGCCTGCAAAGTGAACCGCCTGTATACAAAGATTTGCACAAAAACCTATTGAAAGCCCGACAATTGATTCCTTAAGCACCAGAATTGCATAGCCTATCACTCCATCATACGAATAACTTTGTTCCGGAAATACACACATAATAATATAAGATAAAAAGACTGCAAGCCCAATCTTGGTTCTTGCCGGAACATTGCTCATCGAAAAGAAAGGTGCCGTATACAAAAAGCTTGCCACACGTACCAATATTAACAAATATAATTCCCACTGCGTAAACAGTGCATCCGCATTAACTGTCATAAACCTTCATTCCTCACTATGTCATAATGGCTTATTTTCATTTAACGGGAATCAGAACCCGCACAACGTATTGAATGAGCCCCATAAATCATTCATAAAATCAGTAAGATTGTTTCCAATCCAGCCTGCAAGAAGCATAAGAGTCAGGAAAACAGCTATAATTTTCGGTACAAATGTAAGTGTCTGCTCCTGAATTGAAGTTATAGTCTGAAATATACTTATTATAAGTCCCACAATCAATGAAACCAGAAGAAGCGGAGCAGAACATTTAATTACAAGAAAAAGTGCTTCACGCATTATATCTATAACCTGCTGTTCAGTCATATTAACCCTCTTTTCTCTAAATATCAAATCAGCCCCCACCTAAGTGGAGGCAGTATCTAGCGTGGCATTATTCTAATGATAGAATGTCTTTACAAGATTGCCGATAACCAGATTCCAGCCATCTGCTATAATAAACAGCAGAATCTTGAAAGGCATCGAAATAGTGGTCGGCGGAAGCATCATCATACCCATCGACATCAAGGTAGAAGCAACAACCATATCGATTACAATGAAAGGTATGTATATAACAAATCCTATTATAAAGGCTGTTCTAAGCTCACTTACAATAAAGCTTGGAATAAGCACTGAAGTCGGAATGTCGTCCTCAGATGTAACATCCTGTGTACCTGCAATCTCAAGGAACATCTTTATGTCCTTCCTGCTTGTCTGTCCCAGCATGAAGGTTCTTATAGGCTCCATTCCCTTTTCGAATGCTTCCTCAGCCTTAATCTCTCCTGCCGATAAAGGCTTAATCGCATCATTATACACGGTATTAAGTGTAGGTGCCATAATAAAAAATGTCAAAAACAGCGCAAGCCCTACAATTATCTGATTTGGCGGAACAGTCTGTGTATTAAGCGCTGCTCTGGTGAAATGCAGAACTATAACTATTCTTGTAAATGATGTCAGCATTATAAGAATGGACGGCGCTAGTGAAATAACTGTTAGTATGGCAAGCATCTGTAATACACTTGCCATATTCTCATCGCCGGCTGCCACTCCTATAGTCAGGAGATTATGATCCGTAGACGCTGTGGTCTGCTCCTCACCTCCGGTGTTACCGGTAATATTGGTTCCCTCAGCAGCATAGACAGACCTTTCTGAATTCATAAGCAGAATCATAAAAACAATAGTGAAGAGCATCACAAATCTTAATGCATTCTTCTTAAAATTCTTTCTAGTGTACATATATCCTTACCTGTCTTCCTGCTTATCTTCCTGCTCTTTTTTTCTGAATCGGTTGAGAATATTCTCAAATTTCTCACCGGTGACTTCCTTCTGCTCTGTGACAATATCACCCCCATTAATCTCCCCTAAGAGGGTAACCGTATCCTTGCACACTGCAATTGCAAAATACTTATCACCGGTACGAACAATCTGAATCAGCTTATTCTGTGAAAGACGCATTGTATCGATAATCTGTATATTAGTACACGATAAATGTCCCTTCTGATAATTACCGATAAATCTTGTTGTAAAATACGTCATCACAAGCACGATAATAAACAGCACTGCAACAGTTATCAACTGCACAATGCCATTTACCCCTGTAAGAACTGTAAGGTACAAACTAACCTACTACCTTTCTGACAGCCTCAAGAACTCTATCCTGCTGGAAAGGCTTAACAATAAAATCCTTAGCTCCCGACTGAATAGATTCAATAACCATTGCCTGCTGTCCCATAGCTGAACACATGATAACAGTTGCTGAAGGATCGGCAGCCTTGATTGCCTTAAGAGCCTGAATACCATCCATCTCAGGCATGGTAATGTCCATAAGAACAAGATCCGGCTTAAGCTCCTGATACTTTTCAACAGCCTTGGCTCCATTCTCAGCTTCGCCAACTACGTTGTAACCGTTCTTTGTAAGAATGTCTTTAATCATCATTCTCATAAATGCTGCGTCATCGCAAATTAATATATTCTTTGCCATATAATTTCTCCTCTTGGTGAATATTATTCATAAGTCTGTTACTATTATACTATAATGCAATCAGATTTGTATACATTTTTTTATTTAATTATCTCTGTAATCTTAATTCCGAAGCTCTCCTCGATTACCACAACCTCACCCTTGGCAACATACTTACCGTTTACAAGTACATCCACAGGCTCACCCGCAATCTTGTTAAGTTCAACGATTGTGCCCGGTGCAAAATCAAGAATCTCCTTAATTGACTTCTTCGTACGTCCAAGCTCGACTGTAACTTCAAGCGGAACATCCATAATAAGTCCAATGTTTTCCGGCTGGCTTCCTGCTGAAACATTTCCGGTGAATGGCTGGAAGGATGCCGGCTGTACATTAGGCATAGACTGTGGCTGGTATCCACCCATAACCTGTGGCTGTGGATATGGCATTGCCGGCTGCATATATCCGCCCATCGGCTGTGCGTATGGATTCATTCCCGGCTGTGCATATGGATTAGCCATATCCTGTGGAGCATACTGTGGTGCTCCGGCAGGTGCCTGACCCATCGGCTGTGGTGCCGGTGCCGGTGTTGGTGCCGGTGTTGGTGCCGGCTGAGCCGGTGCGGACTGCTCTGTTGACGCTGCAGTGCTTGTGGACTCTGAATCACTATGCATTCCAAAAATTTCATAGAGAGACTTTGCAAATTCGAATGGATACAACTGCATAATCTCACTATCTATCAAGTCTCCAATAAGCATTTTAAAGGAAACCTTTACGAACTTAGACTTCAGAAATTCAGGAAGCCTGCCTGTACTCATGCTCTCATTAAGATCCACAACCTCTGCAATAGGCGGGCTGATATCAATCTTCTTGTTGAGCATTGATGACATGGAAGTAGATGCACTTCCCATCATCTGATTCATAGCCTCTCCGATAGCACTGAGATGTAATTCTGTTATCGGTTCATCAGACGCTACACCCGGACCACCCATCATAAGATCCGTTATAATCTTAACATCATTTTCCTTAAGTACGAGAACATTATTGCCGTCAAGACCTTCAACATACTTTATCTGAAGAAAAACGCAAGGTCTGTCATAGGAATCCGCCAACTCATCCCAGCTTACATACGATACATTAGGCGTAGTAATTGTTACAGTCTGGTTAAGCAGCATTCCAAGTGTTGTTGCCGCGGAACCCATACTGATATTAGAAATCTCTCCAATGGCATCCTTCTGTTCTTCTGTAAGAAACTGCTCATCGTCCGACGCTGCTGCTGAATCCGCTGCTGAATCCGCTGCCGAAGAACTATCTCCGCTGCCCTTATCAGCTCCGGCCAATAATGCATTGATTTCTTCTTGTGATAACATTCCTCCGTCCATTGTTTCACTCCTCTTCTTTCAGTATTTGCGTAATTCGAACCGCATAATTATCATTGGTTGAACCGGGCATAGCCGCAAACTTCTTTATATTGCCCACATAAATATCCAGCTCTTCATCTACGCCTCTATCCAGCTTAATTACATCGCCGATATGTAGATTGATGAAATCATTAACTGATATCACACTGTTTCCAAGGACGGCCTTAATAGGTATCTGCGCCTTGGATATAAGACTCTCAATAGCCTCGTTATATGATTTATTATCCTTATCCTGCATGGTAGAAAACCAATATTTAGTATTAAGCTTATCCATCACCGGTTCAAGGACTCCAAATGGAAGACATATATTCATTAAGCCCTCCACCTCACCTATTTTAACATTAATTGTGACAATTGCAATAGTTTCACTAGGTGAAATAATCTGTGCAAACTGTGAATTGGTCTCAATTCTTTCAAGTCTCGGTGAAATACTTACAACATTCTGCCAAGGCTCTCTTAAAAGATTTACACAAATTGTAAAGATACGTTCAAGAATTACCAGTTCAATCTCTGAGTAATCCCTTATCTTATCCAGAGGTTCTCCCTCTCCGCCTAACAAACGGTCAATCATTGCGTATGCGAGGTTTCCCGATATCTCCATGACCATAGTACCTTCTAGCGGTTCCATGCTTATTACACCTAAAAGAACCGGATTAGAAAGGGCATTGGAGAACTCCGAATATATTACCGATTCGGAATTGACAACCTCAACCTGTACTGCCTTTCGCAAATATGCAGGAAGATTAGTTGACAGCAATCGACCATAATGTTCAAAAATTATCTCCAGGGTTCTGAGATGTTCCTTGGAGAACTTAGTAGGTCGTGCGAAATCATAATTCTTGACCTGTTTTTCGTCCTTATCCTTCATCTCATCTACGTCAAGCTCTCCGTTTTTGAGAGCGTTCAGCAGATTATCTATCTCGCTCTGCGACAGGACTTCGCTCATTAAAGCCACCTGCCTTTCTCTTAGAATACATTACTGGGTAATAAAGCTTGTAAAGCTTACATCATAAATAAATGTAGAATCAAAAAGCTGCTGCAGTCTTCCAAGCACCTCTTTGCGGATTTCCTCTTTATTGGAATTAGCCTGAGACATTGTATACTGTGAAACAACATCAATAATAGTACTGTCAATCTGGCTCATAGCTGAGCTTATGGTGTCATGCTTAGCCTTGTAATCTGCATGTGACTTGTTAAGTATAATGCTCACGCCGACAACAATAACATGTGCCTTTCCGTCATCGCCTGTCTTAAGATTGAGCGATGTTGTTGAATCGCCATTGAACGTGACAGCAACCTCTTCAAGATTTTTGATGTCCACTGTTTCCGGTTCATCAGAAGAACCGCTTACATCCAGATCAATAATCTCGCATATTCTGTCCACAAGCTTTCCCGTCTTACTGATTGCAGGCATACATGTGAATATCAGCAGGGCTGACAATATCAGATTCACCACAACCAATGTAAGTGTAATGATTTGTAAAAGACTCTTTTTCACTTATTTTTCCTCCTGTATATTATTCGCTATAACTGCTATAACTATTGTATATTCTTATTTCAACTCTTCTGTTCTGGGCTCTTCCCTCAGCTGTTGAATTATCCGCAATAGGCTTATATTCCCCAAAACCCGAGTGCATTAGATTATTTGGCGAAAGACCACAATCATTCACCAGATATTCATATACCGAAAGAGCTCTGTATGTTGACAGCACGGCATTACTGGTAAATAATGGGTCACCTATTATCGGTACATTATCCGTATGTCCTAAAATCTGTATGGTATTGTCCTGATACTGTGCAAGAATCTGTGCAACCTGCTTTAGCAGTTCCTTTGCCTCTGGCTTTAAATCCGCTCTCGCAGAATCGAAGAGCAATGAACCCTTGAGTGTCAGCTGAACATAATGCGTCGTTGTCTGTACCTCTACCGAGGAAGAGATTTTATCTGCTGCAAGCTCCCTCTCGATATTCTCAGACATCTTCGTCGATTCTTTTAGCTCTTCCTTATCAAGCTCAAGCTTGGCATATGTAATCTTGTCCGACTCACCATCCTCGTTCTTTCCAAGCTCAGAATAATAATCACCAAGCTCGGTAAGCTGGCTGGCACCGCTTGCAATAAGGATACCCTCACCTATTCCTGTCTGTCCGCCCTTTAAAATTGAAAAGCTCTCAGACATCGACTGCGCAATCTTCTGAAACTTCTCGGCATCAACCGTTGATGAAGCAAACAGAAGGACAAAGAAACACAGAAGAAGATTCATAAGATCCGAGAACGTATCCTTCCAGCCATCGGTTTTTACGGGAGCTTCGTCTTTCTTTTTTGCCATTAAGCCTCACCTGCCTGTCCGCCTTCCTCATCAGTGCCGAACTTACTTCTCTCAGCCGGTGAAAGAAAGGATTTTAATTTTTCCTCGATAACTCTTGGATTCTCGCCTGCCTGAATAGATAACAGACCTTCTATCATAACCTCCTTAAGAGTTACCTCTATCTCATTATTGGCACGCAGCTTGATTGCAACCGGTGTAGAAAGCCAGTTAGCAAGCAGTGAACCATAAAATGTTGTGATAAGGGCTATTGCCATCGCAGGTCCAATCGAAGATGGATCAGCCATGTTCTGAAGCATCTTGATGAGTCCGATAAGTGTACCAATCATTCCCCAGGCAGGACCCATTCCCGCTAAGTTCTCCCAAAAGCCGTATACCTTCTTATGCCGCGCTTCAAGATTGCCTAACTCCGTCTCAAGAATGGCACGAACCAGATCAGGCTCTGTTCCATCAACTATAAGCAGCACTCCCTTTTTGAGGAAATCATCATCAAGACTCTCCGCTGCCTCCTCAAGTGCAAGAAGACCTTCCTTTCTTGCCAGATTGGAAAGCTCGATAATCTTCTTAATCGTCTCTCCGTTGTCAACCTTCTTATCCTTTATGGCTATTCCGAATCCCTTAAGTCCTCTTACAAAATCCGGAAACTTGTTCATGGTCAGGCACGCTCCGAAAGATCCTCCGATAGTAATTGCGATAGAACCCGGATCAATGAAACTACCTATAACACCAAAACCGTCACCTGAAATAATTCCATAAATTGTGAATCCAAAACATAAAACCAAACCTATTATTGTAGCTAAATCCACTTTGCTCACCTACCAGTCATCATTATTTGTATATCAAACTTCTTCCAAAGTCTCTCTTTCGATATAAATTTTTCTCTTATAAGATAATACTAAATTTTTTATTTGTTGTCTACTTTCTTTTACAATTATTTTTTTTCCTGTCGTAAGAGTTACTACCGTATCCGGTGTCTCCTCTATCGTTTCAATTAAATCACAATTCACCGTAAAGCCTGTCCCATTGAACCTTGTAAGGTCTATCATACTCCCCCTCCTATCCAATTCTTAAAGGTCATTTTTCTTAAATTTCCTAAAATACTATCAAGCTTTCCGCTGTCAAACACCGTACTCCCGGACTCTATCTTCAATGCTTTATCAGGCCACTGTGTATATTCTAACTCAACTCCATACTTTTTTGCAACCTCAAAAGCCATTTTCCGGAGACTATAGCTTTCTCCGCCGATATTGTATACATCATTCATGCAGTCTGCGGATAAAGCTCCCGCAAGCATTGTCCTGCATATATCCCCTATATACGTGAGTGTCCTTTTTACTTCTCCATCACCGTACAAGGTAATATTATCTCCCTGCATTGCCTTTCCGATAAAGAATTCTGCTGTTCCGTATGAGCTGACGCCATCTAACAGGCTTCCATACGGTACACATATCCTGAAAATACAATATCTGATATCAAACACATCGGAATACATTTTAAGGTACTGCTCACACGCATATTTATTTATAGAATAGATTGTCTTAAATTCCTTAGTATCGTTCTCAAGCAGCGGTTCATCTTTACCCTTATACACCAGTCTCGTTGATGGAAATACAATCTTAGCTGTAGATTTTGCCTTTCTCATTGAATTAAGAACATTTAAAAGTCCAAGCTCGTTCACTTCAACAAAAGCCTCCGGCTCATCAAAGCCTGCATAGGTTCCTGTTTTTCCTGCGAACAGGATAACAGCATCGACGTCAAAATTAATTCCGGCAACAGAGCTTTCATCTAAAATATTAACAGGAGCATAATCATTACATCCGTCCTTATGCACATCCTCCCTGTCATATAGAAACAGTCTGATATCCAGCGCCTCATTCTTAACATTCTGAATTAGATTTCTTGCTATATAACTGTTGGCGCCTATTATAGTGACTGATTTCATGTTATGCTCCTAATAATATTAGTTTATTTATCTCTTAAGGTTGATAAGCTCCTCTAAGAGTGTATCCGATACGGTTATAATACGTGAGTTAGCCTGAAAACCTCTCTGTGTTGTAATCATATCCGTGAACTGACCTGCAAGGTCTACATTGGACATCTCGACATAGCCCGGTGCGAACGAACCACCATCTGCCGTTACGTCCTGTCCGATGCCATCGAACTCACCTGAGTTCAATGTTGCGGAATAAAGATTCTGGCCTGCCTTCTCAAGTCCGGCAAGGTTTGCAAATGTCGCAACAACAATCTGTCCAAGAATCTTGGTATCACCATTATCATAGCCTGCAACAATCTTTCCGTCGGTCTGGATACTTACGGTGGTCATCTTACCTGCAGCAAGACCTGCATAGAATCCCTCTGCATTTCCCTTCTTAGGTTTAAGGGAGGTATCCTTTCCGAAGCATGTAATCTGTGACACATCAACTTCAATATCCTTATTGAATGCAGCACCGAGTCCGGTCACTTTAAGCGTAAGAGGATTACCTGTTGCAAGGCTTCCGTCCGCATCGTTGAATGTGATATTGACATTGTCTATTACAGCCTTAAGATCCGCCTCCGCAAGTCCCATATCCTTGCCATTACAAGCCATTCCGGTACATGTTATATTGTAGCTGTATGGATTCGCAGCATCCTGGGTAATTGAGAGTGTCGCTCTGTACTCATATCCAAGATTATCATAAAAGCTTACATTCGTTGTAATTGCTTTTGCCGCAGATGAAAAACTTTCATCATTCTTGTTGATGTTACCTGTTATTACCGTGTTTAAGGTCTGCTCAGGTGTAGCATACATATTCTCTGAAGAATAGACTGAAAGAGGCTTAACTGTTGCCTTCTGAATCACTCCATTCTCATCAGCAAGCCACCCCATAACCGAATAACCCGCACTGGTAACAAGATTACCATAAGCATCTGTTGTAAAGTTTCCCGCTCTTGTAAAGAAGTTCTGTGTTCCGTCACTTACAACAAACATTGAATCTCCGTTTATCATAAGGTCAAACGGATAGTTGGTCGCCTGTGAACCACCCGGATCTGAAACTGCGGTGCTCATAGAAGCAACCTTAGAGCCAAGACCTATCTGCATTGCGTTCGTACCGCCCTTGCCGGTAGCAGCATTAGGTCCGGATGCGCTCTGTGTTGTCTGATAAAGTACATCACTGAAGGATACACTCATTGACTTGTATCCGACAGTATTTACATTAGCGATGTTATTACCGATAACATCCATTTTTGTCTGGTGTGTTTTAAGACCTGCTACACCAGAGAAAAGTGCTCTCATCATAGTTTTATTTCCTCCTGATTAAGGAACCGTGGTAAAGACTCATCTATCATTCAAAGTCTGTAGCTTCCTTATCGGTCCAGCTAGATTATCACTGCTCCATCAATATTTGTGTACACATTGTCTGTGTCCCCACTCTGCTCCATCGCCGTAATCACTGTATTATTCTTTGTGTTTACGATGAAGGAAAGGCTGTCCATTATTACAAGAGACTCCTTTATGCCTTTTTCTTCCGCTTTTCTGGCACCATTCTGAAGTCTTATCATCTGTTCATCGGACAATGTAATATTTCTCTGCCTCAAGCGCTCGCCTGCATGTTTTGAAAATTTTAAACTGCCATCCGTGACTGAATTATCATTTTTCTTCCACTGTTGTCTTAACACATCCTCGAAGGACATGCTCTGCATAGCGGCCGCATCCGTGCTTTCTTTTGTCTTTTGATTCAGATATTGTCCTGTAATCTGCTCAATGGAGGAATAAATATTATTTTTGATTTCCATAGATTATCCTCTCTTTCAGAATATACATAAGCCAGACATCTGAATGAATGCAGCTTTATGAACCGCTGCCTGAGCCTGAGTTGTCTGAACCATCTGAGTTATCCTTGTTGGTTCCACCTATCAACTGCTTATAATAATCCTCATCTATAACAGAATACAGCTCATCAATATTGTACAGATATCCATTAATTGAAAGATATGTACCATCCTCACGAATCTCAACAGTCTGGACCTTTCCGTTGATATACTTGGTTTCACCTTTACTGTCGGTAGTAGCCATAATTACGTATTTTCCGACAAGGTTCTGAGCCTGTCCCTTTGTCATAGAATCGGACATGTTCTGTAATTCCTCTATCTGTGAGAAGGTAGCCATCTGTGATACCCATTCGGTATTCGTAGTAGGCTCAAGAGGATCCTGATACTGCATCTCTGCAACCAGAATCTTCAGGAACTGATCCTTACCCATTGTCGATGTTCCCTTGGTATCCTGTGACAGATTATCAGGTGTGCTTTTTGCATATATCTTTCCATCCACAATTGCAGCACTTATCGCCATTTTTCCATCTCCTTTCAAGCTTTAAATCAGATAATCAACATTACCGCCTGATGCTCTCAGCATTTCCGCTGCAAGGACATCCTCATCGGCAGCTTCGTCATCACCTATGATTGCATTAATTTCTTCAAGTGTGAGTATTCTTGAGGTTCTGTGTCTGTCATCGTCGTCCTGTGAGTTATCTCCTCTTCCCTCAAGATTCTTTCCCATCTCGAAGCCATGTGTCTGAACCATAACCTCAACCGCCTCTACCTTAAGGCCCTGCTGCTCGAAATTATCCTTAAGCATGACTATCTGGTTCTCTATTGCGCTCTTGACGACATCATTCTCAGCCATAAACTGTGCCGTTATTATGCCGTCTCTTGAAGCTATAACCAGATTGAGCTTACCTAGATTCTCAGGCTGAAGCTGAAGCTCCATCTCAGAAAAAGAACTGTTAACATTAATCTTAATAGCATCCACAAGCTGTCTTACGATATTCTCAGAGTTCACTGAGTACCCCTTAAAATCTTCCTTTGCCTGTACTGCATTATCAACATTCTCAATCAGAGTATTGAGGAACTGTCCTGAAAGGCTTTCATCACTCTTCTGAAATGTTCCGGACTGTGACGCATCATCCTCACCCGAAGCTACGGTAATCTTATCCTCAAGCCCGAGTTCAGGTTCTTCCACAGCACTTCCATTGTTCTCTAACTCAGGATTGTTCTGGCGGCGGCTTAAAAGCTCATCCGTATCAGCCGTCTTATCTATAGTTCCAACCACTTCATCAGCAGATTCCGCGTTAGACACATCAGTAAAATCTGTTGACTGAATATCAACCACTTCATCAGCAGGTTCCTCGTTAGACACATCAGTAAAATCTGTTGACTGAATATACTTGTTAAGCTCCTCAACTGAAATATCCATGTCCTGTGCAGCTGTTGCGACAAGTTTCTTAAGTTCATCGCCAAGCTCAGAAAATTTCTCGGAAAGATTGCTGTCTGTAATGAGCTTAAGACTGTCTCCATCAGCAGCAACGTCTGCAACGAAATCCGCCAGATTATTCTGGAGAAGTAAATCCATTACACACATGCCATTTTCGGCAAGATATCTTTCAAGTTCCTCATCCGTCATATCAAGTACTGCACATACAACCGCCTTTACTTCACCTGTAAGTGCCTTGAGGCTTCCTGTCATGGTGCTCTCATCAACAGCCTTTCCATCTCCGGTGTGTTTCGCACCTCGAACAATGTATTCAACCTGCGAGCGTCTTACAGTGACCTTTTCTGATGTGTTCTGTTTGTTAGACAAATCAGTCATCTTATTCAACGAATTCTGCATAAGATTACCAAATGAATTATTAATGGTCTTTTCAGAGCTTTTCTTGATATAGCTGTAATTAGCAGCAAGACTCTTATTAACCTGAGCAGCCGAAACATTCTTTACATTAGGGTCAGCCATTGTCATTTCCTCCTTTCTTCTATATTTTTATAAATTTATAGTCAACCATATAAATATGGACAACTACCTTCCTGTAGTAGTATTGCCTGCACCGGAATTATTGTTAACGCCGGTACCGGTGTTTGCTCCAGTATTAGTGTTTGCGCCGGTACTTTCCCCTGTTGAAGCCTCGGTCGCACTGCCGGTATTATTTCCAGGCATAGCATCAGGATTTCTTGTAAGATTGCTGCCACTGTTTCCGGAGTTAGTGTTCGGACTGCTTCCTCCATGCGTTCCGTCCGGATTTCCGACCGGATTTATTCCCATCTGTTCCTGTCTTCTGTTCTCCCGGTACTCTTCAACCGTATACGGAGAAGGATACATAAGGAGAGTAATCTTGGCAGCATAAGTGGAGTTCATGTTCTGAAGAATAGCTGCTGCATTTGCCTGTGACATGTTTGCAAGAATAGAAGCAACCTTCTCCTCATCTCCTGTCATCTCTTCAAGAATAGAAGCTGCCTGAGCTGCTTTCATCTTTGAATATGTCTTTGAAAGATCAACTATAACCTGACTGCTTGCTCTCTTTTCTATAGCCATCTGATATATCGCTGCGGCGTTCTCAGGATCCATTTTCTCGTACCATTCAATGTATGTATCAGGGTCTGCCGCATAATTACCTGTATATTCATTTCCAAATACAATCTGTTCATCGAACTGTCTTTTCAGCACTTCATAGTTTTTCTGGTAAGCCTCAAATGGTGACAACCTGGCAACCTCCGAGGTCAAATCAGCAATTGTCTGCGCATTTACCGCTGTTGCCTCATTGAGTCTGAGATTTTCATTTTCAAGCTCTTCAATACGCGCTATAGCCTCAGAAAGCGTTGTATAAGGATACTTACTGTCAATTCCAATCTGCTCGTCCGATGCATTAGGAAGTATCTTATTGATAACCGGTACATCCTTTAAAACAGGATATAGTACCTTGCTTCCAAATCCACCCACATCCAGCTTGACAAGCAGGACGAATATAGCCAGCCAAATCAAAACAATCAGTATCGTAACAAGGATTATAACCAGCTTATTGGATTTTTTTTCTTCCTCCTGTCCATCTAATAAGTCATCAAGTTCGTCTGCCATACTATTCCTCCTGTTCAAAGCGGAAGCTTACAAGTTCATCTATCTCTTTTTTCTCCTGATCATTAAGTTCCTGAAGAAATTCTTCATAAGCTTTCTCTCTGAGTTTTTCCTGAATCTTGCGTTCTTTCATAACTTCACCCAAACGCTTCTGTGCGGCCTCTAAATTGAGGGAAGCCACTTTCACCTCCACAAGCTGCTTTTTTATCTGATTCTTGCACAGCTCAATGGCATTCTTACATATATTAATCTGTAGTATATTGATATTTCCGGATAACTGTTGTCTATAATTTTCTTCGTAAGCTTTTTTCTGTTCAAACATTCTGTCAAGTTTTTCTTCTTCCTGACTGAGCTTCATTCTCGCCGCAGCATACGAATTTCTCGCCTGAACTTCAAGCTTATTCTTAATATCCAGAATGTTCTGCATTCTGTATACGAACTTTGCCATAAGCTGCCTCCGAATATATATTATTTGAATATATCATTCAACAACCGGATTTCCTCGGAAAATTCATATCTGTCATCAACACCCTGCAAAAGGAAATTATTAACAGCCTCATGCTTTTCTATAGCATAATCAATCTCCTTATTCGAGCCGCTCTTGTACGCTCCGATGTTGATGAGATCCTCCGCCTCATTGTATGTCGCAAGCACATTCTTAAGCTTTCCGGCGACTGCCTTATGTTCTTTATCAACAATCTGGCTCATTACTCGGGATATACTCATAAGAACATCTATAGCCGGATAATGGTTCTTATTGGCCAGCTTTCTGTTAAGCATTATATGTCCATCAAGGATACTTCTTGCTGTATCCGTGATTGGCTCATTAAAATCGTCTCCATCGACAAGAACGGTATATAATCCGGTAATCGAACCTTTTTTACTCATTCCTGCTCTCTCAAGAAGCTTAGGAAGTTCACTATACACACTCGGTGGATACCCTCTCGTTACAGGAGGTTCACCCGATGCAAGTCCGATTTCTCTCTGTGCCATGGAGAAACGTGTAAGAGAATCCATCATCAAAAGGACATCCTTCCCCTGATCCCTAAAATACTCCGCTATGGCTGTAGCAGTCTTGGCTGCCTTATTTCTTATAAGTGCCGGCTTATCGGAGGTTGCCACTATAAGCACGCTTCTCTTCATGCCTTCCTCGCCGAGATCCCTCTCGATGAACTCCCGCACCTCTCTGCCTCGCTCTCCTATCAGGGCGATTACATTTATATCTGCCTTGGTATTTCTTGCAAACATACCTAAAAGTGTACTCTTTCCGACACCACTTCCCGCAAATATTCCGATACGCTGTCCCTTTCCTACAGTAATGAGTCCATCCACTGCCTTAACACCAAGCGGAAGAACCTCAGAAATGATTTCCCTCTCCATCGGGTCAGGCGGAGCCGCCTCACATGGATATTCAGCTTCATAATGAATTGTGCTGCCATCGGACGGATTTCCTAGGCCATCAAGTGTTTTGCCCAGAAGTTCAGGGCCAACCTTTATCATCAGAGGCTTGCCTGTATTTTCAACAATACAGCCCGGCGCAATTCCATCCACTGCCTCAAATGGCATAAGAAGTATTCTGTTGTCCTTAAAGCCTACAACCTCTGCATATATGACTCTGTCCGGATTATCCCTTGGCATAATCTTACATAAATCATTAAGTCGTGCATCCGGACCGACAGATTCAATACTAAGTCCCACTACCTTGGAAACTCTTCCTAACCTCTTATAATAGGTTCTGTCTATCAGCTTTGTATACTTTTCATAATCGATATCTGTAAGCACAATTCTTCTCCCCTATCGGATGAAAATTACTTTTTATTTTATAACTTACCGGTTCATGCAGCTAAGCAGCTTAATATCCTTGATAAGATTACTAAGCTGAACATCAAGGCTGCAGTCAAACACACCCGAATCTGTCTCAATAAGACATTCATTTCTGCTAAGTGTTGAATCCTCCGATATTTCAATATGTACCTCTTTGGATAATGCCCCTGTTATCAGATTCTGATTATTTATTGCAAATCTATAATCATCAGGAGACACATGTATAACAAATTCTTTACATGTATCTACATTATTCATAACAGAATTTATAAGATATATTATCATATCTTTTTTGTCTTCGGCAATAGTATGAGTTACATTGGAAAAAACATTGATAAATGTATCAACCAGCTTAGGTTCTATATCAGCAACCTTCGCCTGATACTCTTTATCAAGCTCCTCCTTTTTAAGATTGTATTCTTCCTCCAACCGTCTTTTCCGGTTCTCAACTTCCTCAGCACCCGCCTTCAGGCCTTGGTCATATCCTTCATTCTTCATTACTTCTATGAACTGTTCAGCTTCACGATGTGCCTGGGCGACTATCTCCTCGCCTTCACGTCTTGCATTGTCAAGAATCTCCTGTGTCTGCAGAGTCAGATCTTCCTGTGTTGCTGCATTCTCATCACTATCTGTAAGCTCCTCAACAACCTGTGCGCTCAGACCGCTTACAAATCCGTCCGCATCCGGTGGATTAGGATTCATGACATTCGTGGCAATTATATTCTTTTTGATACTGTTTATCTTGTCAATTACCTTTTGGTTGGAATCAATAATATAATTATTGGAATCCTTTATAACTATACTGTTATACTTCAGCAGATTAGACAACTATCTCGTCACCTCCGCCTCTTGCAATTACAATCTCGCCGGCATCCTCAAGCTTTCTGATGTTGTTAACAATCTTCTGCTGTGCCTCCTCAACATCCTTGAGACGGACAGGTCCCATAAAGTCCATATCCTCTTTTATCATAGCAGCAAGACGCTTTGAAAGGTTCCTGAAAATAACATTCTGAACCTCTTCATTGGCATTCTTAAGCGCAACGGCAATATCATTGTTCTCAATATCACGCAGCACTCTCTGAATAGCTCTGTCGTCGAGTGAAAGAATATCCTCGAATACGAACATTTTCTTTCTGATCTCGTCTGCAAGCTCCGGATCCTCAACTTCAAGAGTCTCAACAATATGCTTCTCCGTTCCTCTGTCAACCGAATTGAGGATATCAACGATAGCATCGACACCACCGACAATGGTGTAATCCTGATTAACAAGCGAAGCAAGCTTACGCTCTAACACACCCTCGACTTCCTTGATAACATCCGGTGATGTTCTGTCCATCTGGGCAATTCTCTTGGCTACATCAGCCTGCTTCTCAGGCGGAAGTGCTGAGATAACCATAGATGACTGCGCCGGCGACAGATACGATAAGATGAGTGCAATCGTCTGTGGGTGTTCATCCTGTATAAAGTTAAGCAGCTGCGCAGGGTCTGTCTTTCTCACAAACTCGAAAGGACGTACCTGAAGGCTTGCGGTGAGTTTTCCGATAACCTCTTTTGCCTTATCGGCACCAAGTGATTTTTCAAGAAGATCCTTGGCATATCCGATACCGCCCTCCGCGATATACTGCTGTGCAAGACACACCTCATAAAATTCATTGAGAACTTCCTCTTTGGTTCCGGGCGATACACTATTCGTATTGGCTATCTCAAGTGTAAGCTGTTCAATCTCATCATCATGAAGATGTTTAAATATCTGTGATGACATATCCGGTCCTAATGCAATCAGAAGAACTGCTGCCTTTTGGATACCATCTAATCCATTTTTCTTTGCCATATTGTCTCCATTCCGAAGCGTATCACATCACGCCCCACTCTCCATTAGTACTGATTCAAACTCATGCGCGTTTAATCCCAGCCATCGTTGAGCCAGTTTCGAAGAAGCATTGCGACCGCTTCCGGATTTTCCTGTACAAATTTTTCAATAGCCTTGCGTGCCTCAGACTTATCCTGAAGATCAATCTCCTCAAGCGGTGCCTGCTTCTCTCTTGTAGAGGCAAGCATATCCTCCACTGAAAGCTCCGGTTCTGTCTCCTCTACAGTAACAGGTCTTGCACTTCTGAATACTACAAACAGAAGGAGTCCGACAATCAGGACCGCAAGAACGATCTGAATTATAAACGAAGTCGGTGTACTGCTCTTCGGAGTGTCTAAGAATACATACTTCATATTAGCTGAAATAGCTATATTGTTGACATCTATACCTGTACCGAAAGCAATAAGCTGTGCCAAATCTTCCTCAACGGTAATAGGTGTAGGTGAGCTGTTGGCAAGCTTATACTCATCATATGTCATATCGCCAAGCAGCCCCTGTGTTCTAAGGTCATCCTCAGAAACAACATTATACTTAGTAAGAATAATCGACAGGCTGGAATCGCTGTATACAATCGCTTCTGCCGCCTTCTCCTTGGTAGTATATGTACTGTTCTGCAGCCAGTCTACCTGCGTAAGATTATACTCTCCATTGGTTGTAGTGCCGTTCTCAATATCGTATCCTGTATCATCGTCATTTGACTCAGTACCTGCTGTTCCACCGGAGCCAGTCCCATTAGTACTGTTGACCTCATAGCTGGTGCTTCTTAAGCCCTCCTCAGAGCCATCCGGTATATTATATTTCTGGGTTATCTCAGTCACCTTATCGCTGTCAAATACAAGATTTGCCATAACCTCGGCGTCAGAATAATTCTGCATTGCAAGCGCAAGTTTCTTGACGCGTGCTTCCATATTGGTCATCATTTCTCTCTGGAACTTCGTGCTTGTCTTAAGTCCCGATGAGTTGCCGGAGGCATCCGCAATACCTGAGAATAACAACTGCCCCTTGTCATCTATAACCACAACATTGTTGGTGTTGTTGCTTCCGACATTATTAGCAAGCATAAGGCCTATTGCCTCTGTTGTAGACTCCGAAAGTGTCTTGCTGGTGACAAGTGTAGCTGTAATATGTGCATCCTTATTCTCCTCAAAAATTGAAGAGTTGTCCTCAAATTTGATTGTAACCTGTGCGCTCTTTATTCCGTCAATCTTCGCAAGCTGTGCGGCGAACTTCTTCTCAAGTGTCTCTACATATAACTTTTCCTTGTCATCCTGCGTCTGTGAAAAGCTTCCGGTAAGGACATCGGCATAGGAATATCCGGTTGAAGCTATATTGTTAGAGCCAAGTACAAGCTGTGCCTCAATCTCATCTTTCTTGTCGATTATGATTTCAAAATTTGAACCAACCGTACAAGGTATGTCATTGCTGGTGAGCAATTGTCTGACCTCCGTAGCCTCGGAAGCCGTTGAACAATACCGCACCACAACCGTCTGTGGCTGTGCCAGAACGAATCCAAGTATTGCAATCGCAATAACTGCCACCAATACGGAAGAGATAAATATTGTTTTCTGTTTTTTATTGTATTTATTCCAAAATTCCTTTATCTTATCAAGGTATTTTTTTACTATATCCGGCATATGTGCTCTCCTGTATCACTAGTTATCTATTAAATCGGCTATCTGCAATCCGCTGACGTTCTCTGCTTATCAGCCGAATAACTGAATCCGGTTAAATTACACCTGTAGCTGCATAATTTCCTTGTATGCATCCAAAATTCCGTTTTTTATCGCAACAGTGTACTGAAGTGCTATATTAGCCTTGTTCTCAATAATACTCAGCTCATGAGTGCTTGTAAGCTTTCCCATTGCATAATCAATCTCAGCCTGCTGTGCCTGCTGTATGTAACCGTTCGTTCCTGAAATCAGGTTAACCGCTGCCTGATACAGCTCATCAAAGCTGCCGGAGCCTTCCGACTTCCCTGCCTTAGAATTATCAGCAATCGAGTTAGTAATGTAATCTGATGATACACCTGATAGTATATTAACTGTTGACATAAGTATTCCCCGCTTCTATTTGTATAATTAAAATTATTTACCTATCTGAAGACCCTTGCTCGCCATGCTCTTAGAAGCCTCAAATGCTGTTGCATTCGCCTCATATGAGCGTGAAGCATCGATAAGATCTGTCATCTCCGTTATGATATTGACATTAGGGTATGTTACATATCCGTTCTCATCTGCGTCCGGATGTGACGGATCATATACAAGCTCCATAGGTGTATCTGTATCATTCACTATGGCTGTCGCCTTAACTCCGTTGCCCACTCCGCTTCTGGTCGCATCAAAAATCTCGCTGAACGTGCGTATTCCATAATTATTCCCCTTCTCATTGAGAACAACATTCTTGCGTATATAAGCTCCGCCTTCATTCGTCCTTGTAGTCTTTACATTAGCTATATTCTCGGAAATAACATCCATTCTGAGTCTCTGCGCAGTCATTCCCGATGATGCTATATTAAATGAACTAAACAGTGCCATAATCAACCTCCTGCAAAATTATTTCTATTTAGAAAGAACAGACTTCATTCTCTCGAATTCCTTATTAAGCCCTTCTATTATTCCATCGTACATCAACTGGTTAGAGACAAGTTCAGCCTCCTCCACATCAATATCCACATTATTTCCATCAAGTCTTGTTGAAAGCTGTGAATTATCTGTATATACATAAGGCTTAAGCCTTGTATAATCGACATCAGCCACCTTCTGGTCAAGTGTGGAATTCGTCTTTCCCTGCCTTGCAATCTCATTCTGCAGAAGGCTCTCAAACTTCATGTCCTGTCTTTTAAAGCCCGGTGTGTCGACATTGGCTATATTGTTATTAAGTATCTCATTCCTGGTCCATGCCGCATCAGCCGCCGATGAAAGCACATTGACATATCCAAATGCTCCAGATTCAAACATTCTTCATTCTCCTTTATGATAATAAATTTATCAATTTCTCAAAAACCTAAAGTTATACATTCTTCTTATCAATTATAAGACATCCCCGGAAAAAAACAAGCTTTTTTTACAATATCTTACATATTAATTCAAATAATGCGCTGTTCTAAACAGAGCAGCGCACTCTTCCTGAATAAATAATTAGTCTGTTATTCAGTCAAATCTATCTTCTTGAGTTCATCAAAGACCACATCATTGAGCACCTTGATATATGTTCCCTTCATTCCCGAAGACCTTGATTCAATAACCCCCGCACTCTCAAACTTTCTGAGTGCATTGACTATAACCGAACGTGTAATTCCCACCCTGTCGGCAATCTTGCTTGCGACCAGAATCCCCTCGTTGCCGTCAAGTTCCTCGAAAATATGCTTGATAGCCTCAAGCTCTGAAAATGACAATGTACTTATCGCAGACTTTACAATATGAACCTTTCTCGTCTCCTCTGCATTCTCCTCGTTGACCGAACGCATCATCTCAAGCCCGACAACCGTTGTACCATACTCACACAAAATTATATCATCTATATCGTACTGGCTGTCACACTTATACATAAACAATGTACCAAGACGCTCACCTGCAATATCTATAGGTGCGATAATTGCCTGATACTTTTTAGCATCTCCTCTCCCGAAGCCAAGGGTTTCAAGATTGACATTCTCTTTCGTCGAAAGAACACTGAGTAAACGCTCATTAAGCATGTGATCAATGAATTCTCCCACCTCGTCATCAATCAGTTCCTTAATCTCCTCAACCCCATCACAGGTGCTGCTTCCTAATACCTTGCCCTTCTTGCTTATAACAAGAGTATTGGACACCAATATCTCACTGAGAACCTGGCATATATCGTTGAATACCACCTTGTGAGAATTATTGTTGTGCAAAAGTTTATTGATTTTCCTCGTCTTATCAAGTAACTGAACGCTCATCCGTGCAACCACCCTTTCCATATAAATAATAACTTACCTTTATCAACAAAAAACTTAGCAAATAGAATATTATTGCTTCTACTTGCTAAGTTTAGCATAAATTATTTGAATATACAATAGTTTTTGTATATTTTTTTGTGAATAGTCTGAATAATTGTCATAATTCTTAATATTCTGTTTCATACACAGGAAATTTAGTTCTTATTTTCTTATTTATCCATCTTATCCATGACATATCCGCAGTGTTCATCCGCACAGACAAGCTTATTGCCCTTTTCAACCATATATCCGCCACATTCAGGACATTTCTTGTCTGATGGCTTCTGCCATGACATAAAATCGCACTCAGGGAAGCCTTCACATCCGAAGTATTTCCTTCCCTTCTTCGTCTTCTTAATGACAATATCCTTACCGCACTTAGGGCAGGCAACGCCTATCCTCTCAAGATACGGCTTAGTATTTCGACATTCAGGAAATCCCGGGCAGGCTAAGAACTTGCCATGTGGTCCATACTTAATGACCATCATTCGACCACATACATCACACGGAATGTCTGTAACCTCATCTTCAATCTTAACCTCCTCAAGCTCCTTCTCAGCATTCTTAACTGCCTCATCCAGATCCGGATAGAAGTTTCTCACAACAGTCTTCCACTGTATGCTGCCATCAGCAACACCATCAAGAAGTGATTCCATGTTAGCTGTGAAGTTGACATCAACAATGACAGGGAAGGCCTTCATCATTATTGAATTTACAGCTTCTCCGAGCTCCGTCACATATAGATTTTTATTTTCCTTGGCAACATATCTTCTATTAATTATAGTCGTTATAGTAGGTGCATAGGTACTTGGACGTCCTATTCCAAGCTCCTCAAGCGTTCTTACAAGCGATGCCTCGGTGTAATGTGCAGGCGGCTGTGTGAAATGCTGTCTGCTGTCCGTATTCTCAAGAGTTATAACGCTGTCCGTACTCAGGCTCCCCACCATTGAATTGTTCTCTTCCTTCTCCTCATCAGCCTCAGCATATACCGACATAAATCCGTCAAACACAAGTCTTGATGATGACGATGAGAAATGGTGTCCACCAACCGTAATCTTAGCCGTAGTTGTCTCATATCTCGCCGGCTGCATTCTGCTCGCCGCAAAGCGCTTCCATATCAGCTGGTACAGACGGAACTGGTCGCGTGCAAGCGAATCCTTAATCTTAGCAGGCGTAAGCTCGATATCGGTAGGTCTGATTGCTTCATGCGCATCCTGAATTTTTTTATCATTCTCTTTCTTGTTATCTATCGGACAGTAATAATCAACACCATAGTTATTCTTTATATACTCACGCGCAGAGACATCCGCTTCCGCTGCAACTCTTGTGGAATCGGTTCTCAGATAGGTTATGATACCGATTGTACCATGACCATCTATATCCACTCCTTCATATAACTGCTGTGCAATGCGCATGGTCTTCTGGGTTGAAAAATTAAGTGCCTTGGCTGCTTCCTGCTGGAGTGTACTTGTTGTAAACGGAAGAGGAGCCTTTCTTATCCTCTCACTCTTCTTTACCTCATCTATCTTAGCAGCACCATTCTTAAGCCCGGCAAGAACCGCATTCTTCTCGTTCTCATTATGAATAGCTGAATTGCCGTTTTCATCGCCAATGTACTTCGCCGTCAACAGTTTTTTCTCACCCTTGACTTTAAAAATACCATCGATTGTCCAATATTCCTCAGGAATAAACGCATTTATCTCCGCTTCCCTGTCGCAGATTATCCTGAGCGCAACCGACTGAACTCGTCCGGCGCTCAGCCCCCTCTTTACCTTCTCCCAGAGAACCGGGCTAATGCGGTAGCCCACCATACGGTCAAGTATTCTTCGCGACTGCTGTGCATCGACAAGGTTCATGTCAAGCTTCCTTGGTTCCTTTATCGAAGCCTTAACAGCATTCTTGGTAATCTCATTAAAGCTTATTCTGTTGATATCCTTATCATCTATCTTAAGTGCCTGTGCAAGGTGCCACGAAATAGCCTCTCCTTCACGGTCAGGGTCTGTTGCAAGATAAACCTTATCCGCCTTTTTAACCTCTCTTCTAAGATGGGCAAGTATATCTCCCTTACCTCTTATTGTTATATATTTTGGTTCAAAGTCATGTTCCGTATCTATTCCCAGCGTACTCTTAGGCAAATCACGAACATGGCCCTGTGATGCAACCACTTCATAATTAGAACCAAGAAATTTCTTGATGGTCTTCACCTTTGCCGGGGACTCAACGATTACAAGATATTTTGCCATGACAACTCCTCCAGTTATTATTTTCCTCGCACGTACATTCCTCCAATTCGTTTTGCAAGTCCGGCAAGCTCAAGTCTCACAAGACCTTCCGCTGCCTCCTTGAAGCTCACTCCGCTCTTACGAATTAAATCATCAATGCTCTGCGGGTTAAAATCTAAATGACTATACAACATTTTCTCCGGCTTTGCAAGTTTTATTTGTGAATTTTTTATATTGACAGAATAATTTTGTACTTCTGACAGTCCCAATTCAAATAAAATATCGTCCATACATGTTATGACAGCAGCACCTTGACGTATCAGCCTGTTACATCCCATGCTCAGCGCATCCGTCACTCTCCCCGGCAATGCCATGACCGTTCTGCCCTGTTCTAACGAATGGTCGGCAGTTATAAGAGAACCGCTTTTAACTCCGGCTTCAACAACAATCACAACATCTGACAGCCCGCTTATAATCCTGTTTCTCATAGGAAAGAATCCCGATAACGGCTTCGTGTCGGGACGATATTCAGAAATTATCCCCCCACCCTTCTGTATTATCTCATCGTATGTGAAACGATTCTCCGGCGGATAGCAATGATTGATTCCACTTCCAAATACCGCAAATGTCCTTCCTCCATCAACTCCGAGACAGCCGTTATGCGATGCGGTATCTATTCCTCTCGCAAACCCGCTGACAATCTGCACTCCATACCGTGCAAGCTGCGCGGCAATATCCTTTGCCATGCTTCTGCCATATTCGCTGCACGCCCTTGCCCCTACAATCGCCACCGTCTTATAGTTCTGTTCCGGAAGCCTTCCGCGATAATAGAGTATGTACGGCGCATCAAAAATATCCCTAAGTTTTTCAGGATAGTCACTTGAATCAATGCAGACCATATTTATATCCGACGCTGCCAACCCTTCAAATTCCTTGTCAAGCCTTCTCTTAAGGCTCCTGTCGCAAAAAGCTCCAATCTGTGCATCACTGTATTTTATATCTGACAAAGAAAACACCTGTCTTAAGAACTCCTCAGCCTTCTCCCGTCCTACGCTCTCTTCAATTTCATACAGCTCCCACACATCATCCACTGCCGCCCTGAGTGCCGCCAGCTTCTTATATCCATATCCTGGCAGATTGGTAAGCCAGAACCATGCCCTGATACGCTTATTTTCTTCATCCATCATTCATCCCCCTTATCCTTCACCCTGTAGCTCAGCGCCTCGAGCACATGCCGCTCCTCCACATTCTCCGCTCCATCGATATCCGCCAATGTACGCGCCACCTTGAGCAGCTTATAGTAGCCTCTGGCACTCAGTCCGTATACATCATACGCTTCTCTCATAAGCTTCTCGGATATATCGTCAAGTCGGCAGTACTTCTTAATCTCGTCATTAGTCATACGGCTGTTATAACGCCCCTCGCCAAGCCTTTCCTGCTGGATTCTCCACACACGTTCAACAATTTTCCGCATATTGGAGCTGTCGAAATTCCCAATTATTGTCTGCATATCACCTTCTTCATCTGTTCCTTTACCGGTATTTTCATCTGCTTTTCGTCTGTCTCCTGCTCCGATCCTTTCATCCTTTTTTCTTTCACTTTTTATTCTTTCGGGAACCACCTTTTTACCTATAAGCTCGTCAAAGCTTACCCTCTGCAGTGATATGGATATATCAATTCTGTCTAGTATCGGCCTGCTTATGCGCCCATAGTGCTTATTCACATCCCATGTGGTACACCGGCACCTTGTCCTATCGGGATAGAAACCGCATGCACAGGGATTTATAGCCGTCGCAAGCATGAAATCAGCCGGCAGCTCACAGGAGCCTGTAATCCTGTTAATCACTATCCTTCCCGATTCAAGCGGCTCCCTCAGCTGCTCCACAACCCTTGTGTCAAAGCGTGTAAGCTCATCAAGAAACAGCACTCCCTTAGACGCAAGCGACACCTCCCCCGGTTCAACCAATCGTCCACCGCCTATAAGCGCCGCCGACGTAATCGAATGATGTGGTGCACGGAACGGTCTTACACTCATATCCGGTCTGCCGCCAAGCTTTCCGGCTATGCTGTAAATGCAGGCAAGCTCAAGCTGTTCATTCTTAGACATGCCGGGCATAATGGTCGGAATACGCGATACAAGCATCGTCTTTCCAGCTCCCGGAGGTCCCATAAGCAGTATATTGTGTCTTCCCGCAACGGCTGTGAGCATGGCTTTCTTGGCATACTCCTGACCATATATATCTGAATAATCAGAATTTGTTTTATCTTCATCGCTGCACCTATCACAGACTGCATTATTATCAATAACCTCACAACATTTCCCATCATCCTGTTCATCTACAAGCTCCGATAAATGCTGCACAGGAATAATCTCTATCTCCGGCACCATAAGCGCCTCTGAATAATTAGCCGCAGGAACTATGCACCCCGCATATCCCTGCTTCTTCGCCTCAAGCACCGCCGGAAGCACACCTCTCACACCGATAACCGCGCCATCAAGCCCAAGCTCACCAATCACAATCCTGCTCTTCAGCTTATCCTCCACAATAATACCTATCTCCTCAAGAATGGCACATGCAACCGCAAGGTCAAAGCCTGTCCCCTCCTTGCGCATTGCCGCAGGTGCAATATTGATTGTCACCCTTCCCTGCGGGAACGGATAGCCGCACTTCTTGATTGCGACCCTGATTCTCTCCCTGCCGTCCTTTACTGAACTTCCAAGGTTGCCTGTCATCTCTATGTCCGGCAGCCCGCCCGACACATCTGCCTCCACCTCAAGCAACGTAGCACCCATCGCTGTGACCATCGCACAGCCCACCTTGCTCACCATAGCAAATCCTCCATTCTTATATTCTCCAAATGAAAAACCTGTAACCTCATTAAACTCATATACATGATTTTTTGAAATGCATGCTGTACATGACATTGACATTATTAATAATGTACTTTATGATTAAGTCCTTTAAAGCTTTCACAAATTAAAATTGAAATGTGGTCTGAAACAGACCGGATACTGCTGAAATAAGATTAAACATTTTTGAGCCTTCCCTGCTCATTGTATTTTGCAATGAAAGCAGGGAAGATTTATTGCTTATGTATTTTTCTTAGCTTCGACGTTTTCACAACTGCTCTTCTGAAGCATGTGTATTTTCCTTTATATATTCATCATATTTTTTCTTAAAATCCTCTTCCGTCATATCTGCCATGTCTGCTGCTTCCGAATAGCTTATAATCTTTTTCCGCAACAATTTGTCAAATACTTCCATCTGTCCCTCTGTTCTCCCTTCCTGTTTAAACCTCTCAATAGCACTTCCCATATCTCCACCTCCGTCGACTATCTTGTATCTTCTTTTAATCTCCGACGTTTTCGGAAAACGGGTGCTGTACGCATTGTCCTCGACAAAAATTCGCATCAATTCTGATACATCTGAACCATTCCTGACCTTCGTATTGACGTATATCTCCTCAAAGCCATTGTCAACCACAGCACCGGTTTCCCTCACAACCCTATCAACATGATATATCGGACTCTTCCCCTTAAATATATCAAATTTTGAAATAAATACAATACATACATCCGGAACATTTTTAAATTTTGTTCCGGGTTCTGAGATATTGGTGGTAAGTATCGCTCCGTTGTATCTCACCCTTCTCTGGTGATCATCGTCATCCTCTTTCTGAACCTCAATGTTCACCTGCCTGCCGTCCGACTTAACACACTTTGCGTCAAGAATCACCGAACGCCCCTGCAGGTTCGTTCCTGTCCACTGAGGTATCGTCTCAAGCACCTTAAGTTCATTATCCTCAAGTATCACCCGCAATATCTCCTCACAGAAACCCACATCCTCCGCCATCTTCCGGAACATCAAATCATCTATCGGATTCAATGCCCTCGCTTCTTCACTGCTTGTCATTTTCCCCATAAAGCTTTCTCTCCTTACATACTGTGCATAACATCCTGTACGTCGTCTGACTGTACATTGTCTAATTGGTATCAACTTCGCTGTTCCTTGGTTGTATACTGTCTTTCCTGTGGTTATTGGAATAAAAGCATGAACTTCTGATAAATAAGACTACCGATAATAAACGGTATATTTTAAATAGAAGAATTATAGATATGTGCTTTGCGATTAATATAGCACCATATATGACTATTGGCAACAGAAATCGTGTCAAATAAGATGAATCGAATATATTTTAAACCAATGATTAACATTCCGTCATAATAGGCAAAAAAACATGCGGTTCTATCTGATTAGAACCGCATGTTTTTAGGAACTGCATATTTCTCAAACTACATGATTTACAGAAATACATGATTCTCAAAGCTGCATGATTTCCATAACTGCATGATTTCCATAACTGCATGATTTTCAGAACTGCAGGTTTTTTATAATAATGTTAGTCAAGATAATATAAGCTCTGAAGGTTAAGCTTCATATACGCAAGCCCCACCTCAGCGGAACGGTTATTGTTAACCTCGAACGTAAATGTGCTGCTCACGGATCGGATATCCGATTTTCTATAGTAGAAGTAATACAACCCATTATTGTTAAGTCCCGCAAAGAACTTATCGGTATCATCAGCTGTGTGGACAGTACCGGCAGCCTCAGCACCATGAGCCTCACCTGTCCATATCTCAGTGATATAGCCCATACTTCCATCCTTCTTAGCATACGATATACGCACATCCATATCATTTGAAAAGCTCATATCCTCAGGTCTGAAATATATGCGCACGTAATCAGCATACTCATCAGGTACATCTGCCGAATAATCCTTGGCACTATTCTTGTCAATGCTGAGGTCATAAGCAGAGGACTGTCCTGCACCGACACCCGGTGTCATATCAGCCTTCTCAATCTTAACAGTAGGTGCATCATAGCTTATTCTGTATGCCGCTATCATTGTATTGACAAAAAGCTTTGCCTCCATATCACCGGATACCCACGAATGTCCGACACCTGAATAGAATACATTACCCTTACTGTAGATATAGTAGTTATTGGCAGCATCATTAGGAGACACGCCATAGGTCAGGGCACTTCCGTCACCGTTTTCTGTGGACGATGAGCTTCTTGCACTTCCGATTCCCGCATTACCGCTTGCAACCGGGTCTGATAAACAATACCATACAGTAACCTCCTTATCCTCCATGTTGAGCTGATACCACTGTCCATGCGTAGGCGCAATCGAAAGAACATCCGATATCTTATACGGATAAGTTGTTATCTGGCCTTCATTTACCTTTGTTGCAGTTGTAGTCAGATCATTGTTGTTTGCAAAGCCTGTGCTGCTTGACACACTGTTCTCATTGACAACCGCATTTCCCTGTGGGTTGGTTATCATGTATCTGTATGGCAGCCTGTTATAGCTGTTTCCGGTCTTATTAGGATTATTCCAGTCCGTCTGTTTCTTAGTCCAGCCGAGCCTCTTCATCGCATAATATGTAAAGCCCTGCTTCTGGTCGCTTGAAATCTCATCGTAGCTTAAGCCGCTCTGATATCCGGTTACAGCATTCCTAAGTCTGTCCCCGGAGGCTAATGAAGCAAGCTCTGTGCTCACCGCCTTGTACCGGTTCATGCCCATAATATCGCGCAGCATGGCATTGGCTGTGTAGCCGAAGGTCTTATTTCCATTTTGCTTCAGATTATACAAGGAGGTTATATCATGCGTGTAAAGAATACTCTTTCCAAGCTTCGTGTAATACTGCAGATATTCAACAGCGCCATTGTTATTACTAAGGTCAACAGCACCATAGATATCTCCGAATCCAACAATAATCATATTATAGGAGCTGAGCTTTCCTATGCTCCTGCCATCAAGCTCCGACCTAATCTCGCGCCCCGATTTATCAAGCTCATCCGATACACTCGCAAGAACACCTGTCTCCGGGTTCGTGCTGCTTATATCCTGCGATAGGTCGAATTCAAATCCTTCTCCTGCGAAGAATTTCTCAAAATCCGACCATGTAATCGTGCGGACCGTCACATCAAAATCATTCAGATTGGAGTATCTTTTCCTGAATAAATCATTCTTCTCCAGATTAAGAAGACCCGAATCATTTTTCGGCATAATCTGAAGTACATTGAGCTTCTTTCTCTCTGTATCCGAGCGCAGCTTTGCTGCGGAAGAACCTGTCCTGGTATACCTGACATTCACATTATCGTTTCTGTATACCTCTATCTTCCATTGTACAATACCCACAATACTTGAAGCGACCTCATAGATACATGTATTTACACCCCTGTTCCCATCATTGTATGCCGCAGTTCCCTCCTGTACAATCTCGCCCGAAGAGAACTTGCTGTCCCTGTCCTGATCCACATAGATACGATAATTATAACCCTCTCCCGGAACAGTAAATTCAAACGTCATATACGCATCTCCGTCTCCGTTAACCGGAAGATAATTAGGATTGGATATCGTAGGGTTGGTGTCACTAACGGTTGTTCCGTTATAGAGTGCAGGAACCGATGTAAATATAACAGCCTCTGCCTTATTTCGCAGGGTATCCTGAAGTCTCTTTGTGTCCGAATACAGATAAATTCCTTTTATCTCAGCATCCGTATTCCTATAGCTGTTCACAAGGCTGTAGAGATTAGAACCTGTATCTATAAAAAACCTTTCAAGGTCATAGAGATACTTTTCTGCTACAACAGGCTTTCCTGAGGCGATGAAGCTGATAAGCTCATTCTTCTTGATATTCGTAATATCATTTCCGGCGAAGCGCAGCTCCTCACTTGAGACAACACCTGTGCCGGCATTGTTATATATGAACCTTACAGAACGGTTACGGCTACCGCCATCATAACAGGTCGACACCATCTTATCTCCGAGGTGGAAATATATCTTTCCGTCAAGAGAATCGTCATTGAAATCAGTGATTGTGTTTCCCCATGTACTCGAACCATCATTGAAAAATGCCTGTGCACCTGTCTTTACATTATATCCACCGGCATCAAGTCCGATGTATACAAGGTCATAATCACTGTTGATGTCATCAACCTTTCCTATGTACTCCGCGGTCGTCATGTGTGTGACCTCTATATTTCCCTGAAAATCAGGGATAAGACGTCTTATATAATTTTCCGTCCTCGTCCACTCAGGCTTACTTGCCGAATCAAGCCCCACACTTGGCTCAAGGTCAAGAATCTTAAGAGTAGTAGCTTCTCCGTAATACTGCTTTTTACTTCCTATACCGAGAATATATCTGACCGCATCCGATGAGTCGGCCTTATCAGCATTATATTTGAATATATCCGCATTTTCATCAAGATAATCCCTGAAATTGCCGAACAGATACTTTCCATCCTGCAGCTGCTTATCCGAGCCAAGACCACCATCCTCATTTACAAACTGCATGGTCACACATGAATTACCATTGAAGGTGAATATATGATTGTCAACGTAGGTCTTGTACTTCTGCTCACTCAGATTAGAACATCTTCCATACAAAAACCAGTTCTCAGAGGATGTAAAATAGTTATAGAGATTGCCTGAATAATCCTTCTCCATAAGCTGGAAGGTATATCCTGACCAGCACTTATCAGCAGGTGACCTCTGAAGCGTATCCACAAGCTCACCGTTTACTATCTTTACAAGCTCATTTCCCGGCTGCAAATATAACTGTTTAAAGAAATTAGGATTCATCGACATAAGCATGACACTGAGCTTATATACGTTGTTGCTGCTGGAGGTCGCCTGATAATCCTTGCCCGTATCCTTGAAGCTCCAGTCAAATATATCCATATTTACATTATTCACTGTCGAGAGTGATGTAAGTGTGTTCTGACTGAAATCAAAAAGCCGGTTGTCAATTATTATTGAGGCGTAGTTCTCGGACGCTGAAACCCTGTTAAAAATCTTCATCGTCACATCGGCAGATATATCATTGATTTCAAAGGTGTTGATTGGATAATTCGTTGTTGCGGCGGTATGTCCAAGTCTGTTAGCCGGTGCACCGTTTATCGTCTGCTTCCACGCACTCACAATCTCCGTGTTATGATTTCCCGGAAAGATATAGATAAGGTCTGAGTAATCAACCCACTCCGGTGTTCTGTTAAGTTCCTGTGCCGTGATAGTCTTTATCACACAGGAGTAACCGGCAGCCGTCTCATCATCCATCAGGAGCGTATCCTTGAGAAAATTCTCCTTATTTGTATACACCTTATACATACCGCTGACTTCAACCACCTGGTCAACCATCATCATTGAGTCCGAACCATCAAGCCTGGCATTATAGCTTGTTCTGGTTGTATATATTCTTTCACCGACCTCAGCCGCCGCATCGGCAATGTCATCATTAAATTCTATGCCCTCATACCGCGAAGCCTCAAATGAGTTGACAGTGTGCCAGATATACTCTCCGCCGTCCACACCTTTCTTAACCATCTTTCCTGCTTCAACAGAGAAATAGCCCTTACCCGTGCCTACATACTCATAATAGCCCTTATGTACGAACGACCGTCCGCCATACTGATTAATTCTCCATGCCCAGTTCTGAAGATTACCTCTGTAGGAGCCGTAATTGGAGGCATTTCCCTCCGGCTCATCCATGAAAAAGAAGGTTCCTGAAGGCACATCCGTCAAATAGCCTGTTGTCAATGTCTGCGCTATTCTTGTATACTCTCCGAAGCCGAACATATCCTCCATTCTGATAGGCTCACATCCGCTCACAAGGTATCCCAGCTCACCGCACTCCTCAGCCGGCGCAATCTCAAGTATGACAAAGGGTCTTTCTGCCGTACCTCTTGTAAGCGATGTGAAATCAGCGTTTCCGTACTGAGGAAGCTCCTCAATATTGTCAAGAACGGCTCTTATAACACCGTCCTTTTCCGCATTATTCTTAAGCCCCGCATCAAGTGCTCTCTGCACACTTGCGCTGACGGACAAACCCACATCCGGCGTATTGATATCAGCCACACCCGAAGCCGAATGTGAAGTCTCCTTTCCCTGTACAGCCTGCACCGGCATAAGCGTAACCGCAGTCACAACAGATAACATGGCAGCAGCAAGCTTCTTTGCGCTTCTCTTCAGATTATTAATATTTCCCATAAACATCAACCCACTTTCTTTCATACTTGTGCAGCTGGTTCTATGTGCCGGACTCTAGCTTTTTAAAATCCGCCACAGTATTTCTTGGCTTAATCTCTATGCTCTGCGTAAGCTCGGACTTTGAATTGGCAAGAGTGAAGCTCACGCTGATTTTCTCAATCTTATTCGTCTCCTTGACGCTGCTGTTGTATGTATATACGGCGTTGCCCGAAGCATCTGTTGTCGATTCAGTGACACCAGCTGTAATTTTAAAATATCTGACAAGCTCTGATATGCAATTTCCCTTATTGTAATCAACCACAGCTCCCGCATCATATATATACAGATACCCTGCGTCACCATACGGACTCTCCTCTACCCATATATACTGTTTTGCGACTGCTTTATTCTCCCCCTCTGCAGCAGGTGTCCCGGTGGTAAAATACACAACCTTCCTGCCATCCATCAGCTTATCCTCTTCAAGCGTAAAATTCGTTCCCTCAAGTATCGCCGCCGACATTGATGAGGTAATAAGCTGTGAATCATTCTGCAAATCTATCGTTGCGCTCTGTTTCCTGAAAAAATTAGTCCCACCTACCATTATTGCCGAAATCATCGATGAAACAATACCCATTATGGCAATTCCTATAAGTACCTCTATGAGAGTGATGCCCTTGTTATCCGAAAATCCGTCCCGTTTATGTGCTCTGTCTAGTTTCATACTACTTAACCTCATACTTTCCTGTTGCAAAGAATATGGTAAGTTCACTCTCCTTTTTTCCGTGTGCCGCCCTTATCCTTCCGGTGCCCGAGGTCTGCATGGCTGTTCCGCCGTCCGCCAAGGCATAATTAAAGGATTTTATCGCACCTGTCGAAGCGTCGAATGTCATCGCAAAACCGGTAATCTTCACCTCTTCGTCACTATCTTTAGTGTAATACAGGTCACATTTTTTCAGCTCTGTCACAGTGTCCACAGGTGTCTGTGTGGCGGCTGCCTGTTTAGTTACCGTCATGCTCACGCTGCCATCGGCATCCGTGTTCACCGAAAAACGCCATCCGTACAACAGATTCTGCGTCATTGTCTTCTGACGTGTCTCCTGAATACCTGTCGCAATGCTCTTGGTCACACTGGTCATATTTCCAGCCTGGATAAGACCTATGGAAGCGAAAGAAACGCCGATAAATATACCCATAATGGCAATGACAACCAGCAGCTCAATCAATGAAAAGCCTTTATTCATTTCATTATTCAATGTATTGCAGCTGTCATTCCTGCCATTCCTACTTTTCATATCGGCATTTTCCCTCCTTTTCATAGCATTTATTAAGAGCATTATTCCGTCTCTGTCTGTGTTGCTGCACTTCTTCTGTAATTTGCTATATTTATGCAATCCGATGCCGCATAGCTGTTAAGATTGCCCTTTTCCTTCTCATCAGGCTGCTTTGCATGTGCCCCATCATTGTAGCCGATATGCTTTCCGAGCTCAGTGACATTCGTTCCGTCGAAATATCCTCTGACACCCGGAAGTGTCTTAAGAATCGTATCAATAAGCTCCGGTGCCGCACTATATGTACCACCTTCAAGTTTGACATCTCCCGTCGCGATGATGCAGCCCTCAAAATTCCGGTCTACAACCACGTTGCCATCCACAATTATAATTCCTCTTTCAGGTGCACGGCTGTCGAAATCATTGCTGAGCTTCACATCCCCATTATGCACGAAAACAACATAGTTCTCCGCATTGCTGCCATCTTCATTCTCGACATAGTAATAGGCATTTCCGACCTCGGCTATCTTTGACCTGCCTTTGAGAATATTGTCCACTGCACCATGATTTAACTCAGCCTCCGATTTAATCTTATGTGAAAAACGCATAGAGCCGTAGTTGAGCGTCGGATAAGGCCTGCTTCCATCCCAGTCGGAGGAATTGTACATCCAGTCATCCTCAAGCTCTATCAGAAGACTTCCTATTATTCTCTGTCTCCATCTCGAATTGTCGTAAAGAACCCTGACAAGTTCGTCCCCTACACTGTTATATTCGTTCACACCCGAAGCATTGTCCCTCACAATTCCCTTCTCATACACACGGGCATTAGGGTTAATCGTGATAGCCTTAGTTCCTGTACCGTCATAGTCAAGGAAATCGTCATAAGCCTCATCAATCAAACTTCTTATTCTCGCTCTTATCACCTGAGCCTCGGCAAGATTTCCGGCTCCGGTTATCCCGGCATCTGAGCAAAGCTCATTGAAGGTATCATCATCGTAAAGTCCGCGATAAAAGCTTGCAGCCGCATCACCGCTCGAGAAATTGTAATAGTACTCATACTCCCCGCCTTCGACCGGATTGGCAATCACGCGCTGTGCCGGGTTGAGCAGCTTCTTTGCAAAGAAGTTATCGTTAATTATTCCGTTCCATGACGCCGGAAGAACATACGCAGTCTGTGTGTAGCGCACGGCAATAGACTCACCCGTTCTATAATAGCTCTCATCGCCCGGGTCTGATGAGCCTTCATTATATACAACCCATCCGTAACCTCCCAATATAAGTGTTCTTATATTGGAAAAATCCAGCTTTGACTTCTTACTGTTTATGATAATGGCACTGCTCTTAGCCGGGGACGCATCCGCGCTGTTTATTCCATGTCCCTCAATACTGTAGCCATAATAATCGCCGCTTATCGTCACAGAATTGCTCTTAGAACCCTGTGTAAGTGTCAGGTCATCCGCAACATACGCAGAACCATCCGAATTGATTACAAGGTCTGAGTCGATAAGCTCGATATTGTCCGCCCATATTCTTCCGTTTCCAAATGTGACAGCCGCATTCTGCGAAAGCTGTATCAGACCGTTGGTGACAATATTGCCTCCATTTACGGTAAGTCTTAAAAGACTTGGTGATTCCGAAGCACCCTGATGGTTTATTCCGAGATTTGCGTATATTCCGCCATTTACATTTATAGAGCCCATCGAGTTGATATACTTATTTGATACAATCGCATAGTCGCGGAAGGACTGAAGAATATCGCTGTCATCATCCACGATATTGATATCAGCCTTCTCAGGGAATACAATCTCGTAATCCGTTGTGAGCTGTGAAAAATAGTCCGTGTTAAGATTCTGGTATGTTATTGTGACATCCTTTATAATCACGGAATTTATCGCACCGTCAACCATGAGAATCTGCGGAAGCTGTCCGACATTTATATCAATCTCGCTTCCACCTGAAGCATCCTTATAGACATCGGAGATATAGCTTCTAAGCTTATCGGATAATTCCGTGAGGTTCACAGATGATAGCGTGCTTCCTGCTGTGAGCTCATCCGCTATCTTTTTCTTAATGTCCTTCTCATCACTCATTCCATAGCTCTCGCCGAATATTGCGAAGCAGGCATTGCGGAAATATGTGTTGCGAAGAAGCTTGTTAGCCGCAGTGTTGTCAATCATTGTGACCGAATCGCCGTCAACCTCAAGAAGATTTCCAATAACATAGTCATAGGACTCTGCAAGCTCACTGTAAGCGTCAGCGGCAAGACCTGAATATATCTCATCCACCGCCATATCCGCATTATAGAAAGCATTTCTGCCCCGCGCCTCCATCGCCTTTATCTTGTATGAGGACAGGGCTAATGTCATGACAGTCATCGCTATGACCGCTATGAAGGATACCACAACCAATGTCATTATAAGTGATGAACCATTATTCTCCTTAAGCCTTCCTGTGCTTCTTCTGCCCATACATTTCTCCATTTCACCGTGCCTAAGCACATATGCCTCAGCACGTATATTATTTTTCTTAATCATCGGTAGCTACCGAATACACCTGTTCCGAATAACCTCCGTCACGGTCAGCATCATAATCCACGCTCACTATGATCTTATATAATGAAGTAATCTCTTCGCCCTTTTCATACGCAATATGGTTATCTGTATTTGCCGCATCCTTTGTAGAATACACATTAACAACACCTTTTATGGTATTATTGACATTGACGGAAAGTGCTGCCCCCAAGGTGTTGTAAAATTCTGTTGTGTATAGGTCAAGTGCTGTTGTGAGGCTGCTGTTATCGACATTGATTTTAAAGCTCTCCTCCTGTCTTTCGCCTGCCTCCTCAACAAAATAAAGCTTCATGTTCCTTGAGGTTCCATCTTCATTGGTAAGCTGTACGCCGGAAGCTGCATTGACATTATAAGTTACGCTCTTAAAATGTCTTACGTCCGCAGCCTTTTCCAACGTAATTCCATCACTTGAAATTCTGCCGCCCTCTGCCTTTGCGTAGAGAAAATATAAAGGCTTTTCATTGTCTAAGGTAAGCTTAATCTCATCAGCCTTATACACTAACTTCCCCGAACATCTGTAGAATGTCATAGGAGTACCGGCTCCCGGAGTGACGACCACACCCGGAGACGTATCCTCAGCCCTGTACACTACCTTATAATCCGTGAAATCGAATGTATATATTGTATTGATAGTTACCTCATAATCATTGCCAGCCTGTTCTATATTAATATATACTATTTTATCTATATTTTCCTTTTTAAATTTGGAATTGACATCAGTAAGCTCCGACTCACTGATACCATCCAATGAACCACTGCTCTTCAGATACTCGTCCGCAAAAAGATTGCCATAGGTATCACGGATTGCCTTGTCCTCATCTGACGGACTGTAGCTGTCCCACCTGCCTTCTGTGACATTCCACTTTTCCATGACCGGTGCACCTGGGACATCATAAGGTATCTTCTGTGACCTCATAAGCGACAGAACCTTGTTGTCATTGAGAATAAGCTCACTGTATATGACGCTCGCCTCATTGTACAAGTCGGCAAAGTCCGTTGCCTTATAGTCATAATCCGTCTTAGGCATAAGGCTTACATTGACCCGGAACTTCTCACCATCCGCACCGTCAAGCTTGAAGGTATACACCGGGCTGTCCTCATTCACCTTAGAATCAGCCGGAAAATCATACACACCCGGAAGTGCTTTAAGTGCCGCCTCCAGTGCCGCCTTGTCCGTCGTATGCTTCGCAGTCTCCGCAACACTCTGCGCAACCGCGGTAGCATTCTGAAGCCTGCGGCTGTTGCGGTTAATCTTTCCCGACATGATAAAGGAGTTCATAAGAGGCACCGTGAGCATGGCAAGGATAGCTATCGCAATCAACAGCTCTATGAGAGAGAAACCACTATTCTGTTCATGCTTCACATTGTGGGACATATCACAACAATCTCCTTTTCATGTATATCTACCTATAATATCTCACCGCTCCATTCACACTCTCAACCTTGAATCTTGGGTTGGAGCTGTCATCATTTACCACCTTGATGTTAAGTGTCATATCAGACTCATTGTTGATGGTCACGCTTGCTCCGGACTTGTCATTATCCGATTCACGCTCACTGCTGAATACCATGAGGTCAAGGCTTCTTCCCGGATTGAAGGACAAATCAACCAGGGTCTTGTCTGCAGCAGGATACTGCTTATCGCCTACAGAATAGCTTATCGTGTACTCACCATTCTCTCCTGCAAGGTTAATCACAACGGGAACATTGTCATTCGTGTTGGCGGAAACCTGTGAGGATGAGTAGCCTCTTCTTCCAAGAACCACCGAGCTTAAATCGGAGCTTTCCGAGCTGAGGGAAAGCGCTATATCATAATTGGTCATAAGGCCGAACTCATCCGCTGCCTCTATCACACGGCCAGGATTGCTCTCTGATACAAAAAGATTCTCCGTGCCAAGGTCAATCGAATCTATATCCGACTCATAGTAGTCTCTGTCCGAACCGGTGATGGCATACTGTGAAATCGTGATATTGCCGCTCATAAGTTCATCGTCCTCATTGTAGGAGCAGCTTACCGTATCAATCGTATATATCGTATCATAGTCAAGTATGTATGCCAGCAGCTCCTTGAAGGTATCGTAATCACATTCATAAGAATATGTGACCGTCTTCTTATATCCCTTCATATCGGTGGAATATACCTTCGCGCCGTTAGCTGAAGGGTTGGATGAAACAACATTTCCGAAGGTGTACACAAGTGCTGCATCCGGCATGCTCACCGTGCGGACCCACACACCAAGCTCTGCTTCAAGCTCTGTTGTGAACATAAGCGTTGCCTTCTGTGAAAAGCCTGAATCGTATCCGGCAAGACCACCCTCAAAAATGCGATTATAGTTTTCCGTATCCTGCTTATACTTCGGTATATTGTCCGACTTATCCTTCAAGTCATTGTACTTAACCTGAAGTGTGGAAATCTCGCTCTCAAGCGCACTCGTCCTGTCGCTGAAATTGTGGAATCCGAAATAGTATGCTAAAAATACCAGCAATAGACTGCCAACCAGACATAATAGGAATTTGTCACGTTCTGAAATTGCAAGCTTCATAATCACTGTGCCTCCTTCTCACTATTTACTGTACTGCTGTCCGTACCGGCTTCTTCCTGTGTGCTCTCCTCTTCGTCAAGCTTGAGGAACTTGAACGTAAGCGAAAAGCTCTCTGTAATATTGCTCTCCTCATCCTTCGATTCACTGACACCCGAAATCTGTATATCATATACATTATCAAGCTTCTCAAGCTCCTCTAAGAACTTCGCAACGCACAGCTTGGATGAGCCCGTTCCCGAAAGGGATACCTGACCATTATTAAATGACAGGCTTGACAGCGAAATATCCGAAGGCATAACCTCCTCAAGCTTATTGTACATATATAATACGGAATCATTGTCACTGTAGGAGCTGCTCACAAAGCCAAGCAGATCCGTCACCTTGTCCTTCGCATTGTAATAATCGTTTACAATCTGCTCAACACTGCTGATTCTGTCTATATCCGCCGCAAGCTTATCGCGCTGCTCCTTCATCTGCATGTAATTATATAACGGATAACCGACCAGCACAGCCGATATAATCAAGGAGCCTGCTATAAGCGCTGTATTGTTATGCTTAACCTCCTTCTTCTGTGCCGTTGCTATATGCTTTCTGGACACGAAGTTAATCGGCTCAATGACCGTTCCAAGGTTCTCAAGATAATTCATGAGGTGGTTCTCAGGCATCTCATAGTACTTGCTGCCTGTGACATTCTTAAGCTCATCCATCATGACTATAGGAATATTAAGCTCATTGCTCAACAAATCAAGCAATCCAAGAATCTGCACACCATCCGTTATAAGATATGCCTTGTCAAGAGGGCTGTCCTGATTTCTTGTGGTGTAATAATCAACTACACGGCTCAGGTTGGCTACCATGTATCTGAGGGAATCAGTAACCTGGTCTCCGTCAAACGAGGAGTGGATAAGCTTCTCATGCTTTACAAGCTCCTCAGCTCCCGCCTCAGGTATCTGCTTCTCGTCCATGACCGCATTAATAAGTACATTCTTTCCATACGGAATGGTTCTCTGCATCTGCAGGATACCCTTCTTCATAATGTTGACAACAGTTGTCGCCTGGTTGACCTGAATAACTATGTTCGGCGCTTCCTCAACCTGCTGCTTGATAATCTGAAGGGTTGAGTTACCTGCATAGTCAATGCACTCAAGCTTCATCTCAAGCCGCTCTGCAAGGGTATAATAGCTCTCAATAATCTCCTCCGGTGCGGCTACCACCATGAGACGCATCTGCTTTCTTCCCTCCTGGACGAAATGCTCAAGTATGGAATATGAAAATACATACTCCTCCGTGTTAATAGGAAAATACTCTGAGCAGTTCGCATCCACGACCGACTTAATCTTATCCGTTTTAACATTCGGAATAATAATCTCCTTGTTGGCAAACTTAGGACCATGCACCGTGAATATAACGTGCTTTGCATTGATGCGGTTCTTAAAAATCGTCTGCTTGAGAATCCTTGAAATCTTCTCAATATCCACGATTTCTCCCTCATCATAAGAATCAGCCGGAGTAGGAACCGTCTCCGCCCACAGAACTGAAATATTCTTCCTGCTGCTGTCAAGCTCGGAGAGCTTGATTTCCGAGCTGCCTATTGAAATGGTGATGAATTTGGTGACCTTAGAAGCCATGAGTGTTCTCCTTTTACTTTTTATACCGGATTAGGCATTTGCAAAACTTAGTATATTACAGCCGGACGTTGTGCAAATTTGCGTTTTGCAATTGTCTATTTATACTGGAATAGCATATATGATTATGTGCATCCGTTATGAGGTTATATTAGTATAGTTCTCTTACATATCGCTGCTTACCTGCATTGTTGGGTTATTATCTCTTGTAAGCAGGGATATGTAAGAGAACTATTAATCATACGATTTTAGTTCTCTTAAATTAGAATAGTCCGAGATACCATTTTATAAGGTTATCTCCGAACAGCATTGCTATGACCATCCCTGCTGAGAGGTATGGCCCGAATGCGAGCTGTCTGCCCTTGTGGGCAAACTTCATAAGTAACAGGTGAATTACTGAGCCTATTATGCAGCCTAGGAAAAAGCCCAGTGTGACTTCTCTCCATCCAAGGAAAAGTCCTGCGGCTGCCATGAGCTTCATATCACCGCCACCCATCGCCCTGCCGCCTGTTATAAGGATTAGCAGAAGCAGAAAAGCACTGACACAAAAAAATCCGATAAGGTGTGAGACAATATTGTGGTAGTCGAGCGCGCTTCTTAGCACACCGAGCACCAGAATTGTAATGTTGACACCTATCGGTATCTCATAGGTTTTCCAGTCGATGACTGACAGCACAACCAGAGCTGAGAAAAACAGACATAACAGTATACTGTCAATATTTATGTCATTGATAATGAATATCAGTACATACCCGATTCCGTTCATCGCCTCGATGAGCGGATATTGCACTGAAATCTTTGCTTTGCAATATCGGCACTTACCGCGAAGCTGCAGCCATGAGAACAGCGGCACCAAATCGTACCATCTAAGCCCATGCCCACAGCTCATGCAGTGAGAACCTGTTGTTGCAATATTCTCTTTAAGCGGCAGCCTGTAAATGCAGACATTTAAGAAGCTGCCTATCACGATTCCGAAAAGGAAGGTGATTATGTAGAGTTGGATGTAATACTGCATATATTGAGAATTATCTTGTTACAGTATATGTAACCGTTTTTCCAACAACTGCATTACCGTCTTTATCATTCAATGAAACCGTAATTTTTCCTGTACTACTACTAACTTGAATCTGAATAACTCCACTGTCTGCAATAGCTGTCTTGGCTAACTTACCACCAAATAAACTTATTTTTTCACTAGCATCGTATACTGCACTCTTTGCAAGTGCATCTTCTAATGCAGCCTTCAACTGAGTATACTTGCTATCGGTGTTTTTATAAATATCTAATAAATTAGCTGAAAAATCAGTATTTGTTGGGAATACTTCATCATATACTTTCTCATCCATAAGGCAAGTCTGAAGTGAACCTGCTATTGTATCAAGTGATTGATAGTCCTTTGCTTCTCTTGACTTCTCAATATTACCAAGAAGTGTAGGTGCAAGTACACCAACTAATACTACCATGATTGCGATTACTACTAAGAGCTCTACAAGAGAGAAACCCTTATTATTCTTGTTTAACTTCTTCATGCTTAAATATCTCCTTTAAATATAGATAATATTTTTTAGGCTTGCGCCCATATATGTTACGCGGTGGTCGGGTCGCCCACCGGGATAACCGGATTAGGTTGTTTTATGTATCACAGGATTAGGCGGTATCTCGTATTGTATCGTCAAAAACCTGTTTCTGAATTTATATATCTTCCTTCCAAGATTGTTGTCGACCTTTAGGGAATCTTTTTTATCTATCTTTTCAAGATATTTACGATATTCCTCATGTGAATGGAAGCTGCCTCCTACCCCATAGGCATCCGATACAAGGTACAGGCAGATGTCCTTATATTTGTATTTATCGCTTAGGAATATATCCTTAAACCTGATGGAAAGAAAATCATTTATCGTTGTCGAAAACTTATCCTGAATCGCTCTTATATCAAGGAACTTTGGTTCTTTGACATTCTTCATTTCCAGAATATACAGGTTGTAGGAATCGCAGGAATTGTCCACCGCGACAACGTAATCTGTCGCCTTAGGTGGCGTGGCATCATGCAGCCCATTGTAGTAGTCATCGACCTTGACTCCGGCATATTCGGAATGTGTCAATTTTTCATCAACTCCAACCTCAATGCCTTCATCCTCTATCTCATACCTTATACAGCTTTTTAACTTAGGTTCATTCTGTATCCTCGATATCATTCCACGCCCTCATTATGCTCCTGTATAATCTGCTCACGCTCGTTATACAGTGCCTCACTTACATCAATGAAGTTCTCATCATCAGCCCCACACTCATCTATGTGCATAGGTTTTGAAATACTTCCCTCTGCACCCTTCTCAAGATATATCGGCTGATATATATGATAGTCTAACTTGCCTGATAGGACAAGATTGTTCAATTTATTGAACACATAGTTGCTGTGTGAGGACATCACTAAGGTAATTCCTGCATTTGTAAGCTCTGTTAATATCTCCATAAGCTTAACCTGATTACTCGGGTGAAGATGGGCTTCCGGCTCTTCTATAAATAAGATTCCTCTGCCTTCAGAACTCAGGCTTTGTTTTTTTACAATAATATACTTTAAAAATGCAACTATCGGTGACACTTCCGAAACCATAGATGACACCTCTGCCATTGTAAACTGTGCATCCATATTATTCGGAGCATACATAAGTGAATTCTTACGGCTGTCGAATGTTACTTGTCCTAATAAAATAGAACCTTCTATTTTATCACAGCAAGCCCTAATAACACTATCTATATCCTTATCAAACTTATCATTGTTTGATATACTTGATAAAGAGATAAAGTAATCAGATATAGGTTCTGATATTCCCGGCAATTCTATTGTACTCGTTATATCCGAACGTCTTTTCGAAAGTTCAGCTACAATAGAACCAAAAGCACTCATTCCACTATAAATTCCTGTCCTTGAAGCAGGCATAAAATATACCTGTCCTACCTGATTTAATATTGTAAAAATTATATGTGTTTGTACCTGCGCCAGCTTAGCATCAATCTGTTGTCTAATATTTCCACCTGTACTCGACATATCAATATCAAACTCTAATTTATTATCTCCCCAAATGCTTCCATCATAGCTAATCAATATTTTTAATCCTGTAATTGAACCGTTTATCTTTTCCTCTTTCAAATCAAAGTCCATACAGAATTCATCAGTCGATACATATACATGTGGATTCTTTTTTAAAATCTCATCAAAATTTCCAAATGTGTTATAGCATGAATCTTCAAAGTCATACATAACATCATTCGTTATATTTCTGAATACCACACTTTCTATCTCTTTAAATAATCTATTTTCATCAGCTTTATTTTCAAACAGTTCCGCTAAATAACCAAGTTCCTTATCTTTGTCCAACCGTGTTCCTTTAATATAACTAAACAAATTAATTGTTCTTCCAAATGTGCTTACATCTATTATTTTTTTGAACAAAAGATACACCACCTGCATAGCGTAGGACTTACCAATATTGTTATCCCCGTAGGTGACAATAAGCTTCTTCGACAGATCAAACTCAAATTCTTTTATAGGACCAAAGTTGACAATCTTTATTTTCATTGATACAGCCCTTTCAACATTATCCGATTCCGTTATACAGCGTCATCATCGGCGCGTACACCGCGGCAATGATAGCGACTACGATAACCGCAAGGAACACAATTACAAGCGGCTCAAGGAGTGCCGTCATCTGCTCGGTCGCCATCGTAACCTCTTCGTCGTAGTAATCTGCTACATTATCAAGCATTTCCTCAAGGTTACCTGTCTCCTCTCCTATACCTACCATATGTACAATCATCGGCGGAAATATTCCGCTGGTTCTGAGCGGTCTTGAGAGCGGCTGTCCGCCCTTTACCTTCTCCTGCGTGTCCGCAAGTGTATCTTCATACACTACATTTCCTATTACTTTAGATGTTATTGATAACGCCTCGACCACGGACATACCTGCCGCAAGAAGTGTCGACATGGTCCTTGCGAATCTCGAACATGCTGTCTTGGTGTTGAGCTTTCCGAATATCGGTGCCTTGAGCTTAAGCTGACCGAACACTCTTTTTCCCATAGGTGTACCGGCATATATCTTTACGCCAATCACAATGCCTGCAATCACAATAACTATCGGTATCCAGTTGGCAATGAGAAAATCGCTGAAGCCCATAACCGCAAGAGTATATGCAGGCATATCCATATCCATGTCCTCGAATGTCTCCATGAATCCCGGGAGCACCCCGACAAGCATTACTATCATAACTACGATTGCCACTATGATGAGGACTATCGGGTACATCATGGCCTTCTTTACAAGTCCTTTGAGCTTATTTTCCTTTTCAAAGTGCACCGCCATTCTCGACAGCGACTTTTCAAGCGAACCTGACTGTTCACCTGCCGCTACCATATTAAGAAGCATCTCAGGAAACATTTCACCCTGCTTGCGCATGGCGTTAGAGAGTGTCTCACCTTTCTCAACGCTGGTCTTAGTCTCCATGATTGCCGCCGCAAGCTTCTTGTTCTCCGTCTGCTGTGAGAGCATGTCCAGTGCCTCGATAACGCTTACTCCTGCCTTTAATATACTGTTGAACTGTCGGCAGAATACCGACAAATCTCTCACCGAAGCCTTCTTCTTACCGATATTTATATCAATATCCTTATTGAGAAGTGACGCCTCCTTGACTGAGACTATCATGCCCGCTTCAGCCTTCAGTGCTGTCCTTGCCTTATCTATGCTGTCCGCTTCGACATTACCCTTTTTCTTTTTGCCTTCTTTTGTGACAATTTCGTACGAATATGTTGCCATTGTGTACAACCTCGCTTAATTTCTACATTTTGTACCGAAAGCAGGCACAATTATTATTATTTTCATCAATCATTTATATCCATTATAGTAATTCTTATTCCGTTTGTCCATAGCTTTAGTTTACCTGTTTATGGTAAATTATGCCTATTTTTTACAATTATCGACATAACAAAAAACCCTTACATGTCATATCCATGTAAGAGCCTTAATTCTTTTAATATCTGTACTTATCCCTGCTTTTCTTGATGTCAGCTTCTATCATTCCTGTGCGTAAGCGTTCTTCATCGCATTCCTGAACTCTTCCACGGACATCCTTGCCTTTTCGGCAGCTTTTTCTATGGTGAGTACCCCATCATTAACCAACTCAATAAGGATGTGGGTTCTTCCTTGCTGCATAGCTTTCTCCGCAACACCCTGGCTCAAATTGCACATATCATCCACCTCACTTTCAAATGTCTCGGTCATAGGTATATTGAAATCTCTTTCCAGTATATCCTTTTTCTCCCTTGCTGACAACTCATTCTGGAACAAGACACCAAGAAATTTTATCAGATTGTTGTCATTCCATTCCTCCATCTTTCCTAAGCACACCATCACTATGTTTATCAAGTCATAGTTCTCCGGTGCTTCGACCGCATTTCCTATAATAGTTTCCGGCTTTAGCGAATAGCGTGTTATCGTATTTCTGAACTTTTTCGCTGGATTTACACATATCCATATCGAATATACCTTGCGCAGCTTCTGGTAATCCGACTTAGTAAATACCGTTCCATGCTGTGCTGAAATCAGCCTGCTCCCGTAATATACCGCTCTTTTTGTCAGGGAATATTTCGGTTTGAACCGGTTCTGTGCCTCGGCGTTGATGATAAGCCTTATATTCCCATGTTCTTCCGTGGACGGTGCTATCGCATTGAAGCGCACGTCATAGTACACTGTTCCCTCATTCTGGGATATGTCCTCATTGCCCATTCCCTGCACCTTCGTCACTTGTGTATTCATTGCTTGTATACTCATTGCATGTTCATTCATTGCCTGTTCATTCATTGCCTGCACTTTCATCGAATGTGTATTCATCGCCTGTATATTCATTGCCTGCACCTCTGCCGACTGTGTCGCCACCGTCTCCGGCTTAATATCAGGCTGTTCGGGAGAATTGCTGTCATCCATGTTCACCCCTGTAGTTCCTACCTCCGGCTCTCCTTGTATGTATTTCTGTGCTATGTCCATAATGCTGCAGGCCTGATACTCCTTAACACAGCCCTTTAGGATATTTGCAAGCACAAGCTTATTTGCCAGCAGCTTCTTGGCTGCCCTGTCATACCGCGCCTCGTAATCAGTCTGCGTTATGGTATGCGCCAGATATGTCTCTTTTCCCATCGTACTCCCCTTTCTTCTTTTGGCGGTTAAAAGTAAAGCAGACATTTGCAATCCGCTTTCGCTACTTGCTCATGAACGCAGTTCGCATCCCACTTACCCACCGCTTAGTGCTCCACACACTTGAAGCAGGGGATTGCTTATTCTGCGTTCAATTTACAAAATAACAGGAAATAAAGCATAGACTTTTTAATACAGCTATTTGCCATAGCCGCATGATTTTTATAAAATCTTATAAAACAGAACCATAGAATATATCAAAGAAATATGCTTTAATAAGACTGTATCACACTCTGTCATAATCATCAATATATATCTTATAATAATAAACGGCTGTTTATTAAATTATACTCTTAAAATAAATGTAAGCCCTCCCGGACATCCGGAGGGCTTACATTTAATAATTATCTTTTTTCATTTAGCAACTACGCCATCATTCTCTGCTCCATGCGTTTGCGCTCTTCATCGCATTTTTGAACTCTTCCACGGACATACCTGCTTTCTCGGCAGCTTTTTCCACGGTGAACACCCCATCATTGACCGGCTCGATAACTGTATAAAGTGCTCTAAATATTCCGAATCAGGCACAGTCTGACCTAGAATGCATTATCTATCCTCTTTTCCATAATCTGGCTGTCCTGTGCGTAGGATACGGCATTCTCCTTATCAATATCCCCCTTCATGTACAGGTCGAAGATTGCGTCATCCATGGTCTGCATGCCAAGCTTTTTGCTGGTCTGTATCGTCGAATTAATCTGCGGACTCTTTGCTTCACGGATAAGGTTCTTGATGGCAGGGGTGCTGTGCATTACCTCGAATGCTGCGACTCTGCTCTTTTTATCGGCTGTCGGAATAAGCTGCTGGCTGATAACGGACTCAAGCACCATGGAGAGCTGAACTCTTATCTGCTGCTGCTGGTGTGGAGGGAATACATCCACAATACGGTCGATTGTGCTTGCCGCACCTATGGTATGAAGTGTTGACAGCACAAGGTGACCTGTCTCGGCAGCAGTGATAGCGGTGGATATTGTCTCAAGGTCTCTCATCTCTCCGACAAGTATTACATCCGGATCTTCACGGAGTGCAGCGCGCAGCGCATTGGAATAAGAGTGTGTATCAAGCCCGACTTCTCTCTGATTGACCATCGCCTTCTTGTGGTTATGAAGATACTCTATAGGGTCCTCAAGCGTGATTACATGTACCTCTCTCATAGAATTGATTCTGTCGATGATGGAGGCAAGCGTTGTGGACTTACCTGAACCGGTAGGACCTGTTACAAGGACAAGACCTCTCTTCTTCTGATAAAGGTCAACAACCGATTTCGGGATTCCAAGCTCCTCCGGGAGCGGTATCTTAGTAGATACGAGACGGATTGATGCCGCCATGGAACCTCTCTGGTGGAATACGTTCACACGGTAACGGCCAATCTGAGGGATGGAATACGAAAAATCAATCTCACCTAATTCCTCGAACTGCTGCAATCTCTTGTCACTCATCATGGTACTTATGACAGCCTCCGTATCAGGCGGAAGAAGTCTTGGATAATCCATATCCACAAGTATTCCGTTAATACGCATTTTCGGTGGAAGTCCTACCGTGATATGCACATCAGACGCCTTGTTCTCTTTTGCTGTTATTAGAAGTTCCTCTATAGTCATACTTTTCCTCTTTTCTGTTATGTGGTATAAATTTATACAATGATTTTGGTGTAAAAAAATGTTCTATAAACTTGGCGTGTACAACATATTATATCTAAAGTGGATATGTTTTGACATCCGAATCATGCAATACAAGATAAGCACTTGTGAAACACAAACCGGTAACCGGCGGCTGCTCATTTTTGCCGGTTAATCGGAACAAACGGAATGATTTCACAATTATTCAAGCATGCCAGTCAATATTAGTTATCCACATTGTATGTAATCTTCATCATCTCTGAAAATGTTGTGGTTCCGTCAAGCACATACTCTGCTGCCGAAGCCCTGAGAGTGTGCATACCCTCCTCAACAGCAGCATCCATAATGTCATCAGCGTTTCGTTTATCCGCAATCATCCTCTTGAGGCGTTTCGTTATAGGCATTATCTCATAGACACCGATTCGTCCGTAATAGCCGATGTTATTGCACAGCTTACAGCCCTTAGGCTCATGAAGTGCACAAGGTTCATCAAGTGGTACGCCAAGTGCCTTCTTCTCCTCTATAGTTGCCTCCCTTGTGTTATCCTTGCTGCACTCGCATAATCTTCTGACAAGTCGCTGCGCAATGATTCCCACAAGCGAATCGGAAAGCAGATATGGCTCAACACCCATATCTATAAGACGCGATACAGAGGAAGCTGTGTTGTTGGTATGCAGTGTACTTACCACGAGATGTCCTGTGATTGAGGCCTTTACGGCAATCTCTGCCGTCTCGGAATCTCGAATCTCTCCTATCATAATGATATCCGGGTCCTGTCGGAGAATGGAACGGAGCGCACTTGCAAATGTGAGGTCTGCCTTGTTATTTACCATTACCTGATTGATGCCATCGATATTTGCCTCTACTGGATCCTCTACAGTGATGATGTTTACATCTATCTTGTTTAACTCACTTAGTGCTGTATAAAGTGTTGTCGATTTACCTGAGCCTGTAGGTCCTGTTACCAGTATGATACCATGTGGATTTTTAAGTATATTGTCGAACTTGATCATATCATCAGGCTTAAGTCCAAGCTTGCTCTTCTCTCTCTTAAAGCCTGCCTTGAGTGCAAGTCTCATAACGACCTTCTCGCCGTAGCAGGTAGGCAGGCAGGACACACGGATATCATACTCTTTATGGTCGATGTCTATGGTTATACGTCCATCCTGAGGCTTTCTCTTCTCAGAAATATCCATACCTGATATAATCTTGATACGTGCAATCATCGCAGAGTAGAGTGCCTTGTCATAGGTTATAGCCTCGTTGAGCGTACCATCAATACGATAGCGCACACGAATACTGTACTCGAACGGCTCAATATGTATATCACTGGCTCTCTGTCTTGCCGCCTGCTCGATTACATTTCTTACAAGCTGTACAATCGGTGAGTTCTCGACATCTTCACGTCTCTCATCATCCTGAGCCTCCGCATTGTCATATATTCCCTGTTCCTGCTTATATGCCTCTGCAACTGCAAGAGCCTTCGCCTTTCCAAAGAACTTATCGATAACAACCTGAATATCTGAGAGCTTGCTGAGTACAGGGACAACCTCCATGCCTGTGATGATACTCGCATCATCTATAGCCATAATATCCATAGGGTCTGCCATCGCCACCCAGATTACATTCGCCCTGCTTTTATCAAACATATATGGTATCAGCTTTAATCTTCTGGCATTCTCCTCATCTATCATCTTAACAGCTTTTTCGTCTATTGAAGCGGCTGCTACATTGACATATTCGACATTCAGATGGCGGCATAGCACATCTATCATATCATCCTGCGACACATAGCCCAAATCCACAAGAGTGTCACCAAGCAGCTTACCCTTGATTTTCTGCTCCTTGAGTGCTGTATCAAGCTGCTCCTGTGTTATCTTACCCTCCTGGATAAGTACATCTCCAAGTCTTATTTTCTTACGGACACCATTTATCATTGCGTATTTCCCTCCGGATTAATACCTTCTAATAATTCACTGTTATACTGAACCTGAGTATTCTGCATAACATCATTATATAACGAATCAAAATCCTGCCCACATACATATCTTAATTCAGGATTATTCCGTCCAATCATGAATTCGCCGCTGCCATTTCTTATTGCATTGGTATACTCAAATATAAAATATCCATTCTCCGAATAATAGTTATTCGCCACGGTGACTTCAAATACATATAGAATTATATTTTCATACTGTGATGAACCATCCCCATGTCCGGACATGAATATTACCTGATTAAGCCTGAGGCTGTCCACCCACTCATTGTTATCCTGATACAGATAGTTGGAGTTTCCGGTAAGCCTGTAGAGCATACGCGTTGTCGTATCATCGGTTGCCGCCTTAATCTCTTCGGCACATTCGTCAGCAATATCAGCCAGAACACCATAATCAAGCTGCGAACTGTCATATATATATGAATCAAGCCCTTCCACAGTATACTCCATGCTTGTCACATCCGTATAGTAATAATACAGCTCCGCCGTCTTAGCGTCTATCTTACAATCAATGGTTATCACATCTCCATTTTTCAAGCCGGATGTCTTTCCTTTTATTACATACTCAAGGCTCTTAATGTATGTATCGCTTGAATTGTTGGTATATGTGACAAATGCATACGGTGCCGTTCCCGTAACCTCAACCTTGAGGTCTTTGAAAACGTCTATTTCCTGCCCCTCATCAAGCCCTGCGACATCCACACGCTTGATAAAATCATTCACATTAAGCTTCAGTTCATCAGCCGCTGCCGCATCATAAGTAACTGTAAGATTGATTGTATCGCCGTTCGCTAACTTCTCAACCTTATCGCAGCTAAGCTCAAGCGACTCTACAAACGCGCTGTATTTCGCCCTTTCCTCATCCGTAGCACCGGCTCCCGCCAATACACTGTATATGCCGTCAATATCAAGATATGCCGTGACGGAAGCACGTCCCGACAGTCCTGATATATCCGTAATTATGTAGGGACTTATAGATATGTCCCTTCTTCCAATGCTGCAGCCCGAAATAAACAGTACACAGACAAGCAGTATTGCATATCCTAACCTCTTCATTAAATTAACCCTCCGAAATTACCGGTTCTCATTCCTTGATACCTCATAAATCAACTTAGAAATATAATCCACTGAATTTATAATATTATCCGTGATTCTTCTTCCCTCAATCTTGAAATAATTGCCTGCTATATGCATATTATCATTATAATGCTCCAGATAATGAGCACTTCCGCTCCGGAATGCCTCGCTGCCGCACTCAGTCCCATACGAATACAGCAGCTTTCTGTCCGCTCCGCAGTAAATCCGGCGCACTCTATTTTTTAGGAACCATCGTATTGTTTTCACGCATTTATATAGAAGTATACCATACTGTCACCCAACTTACAAGTAATTTGACTTTTATGCAGCACCGTGTTGGTTTTAGTTACTCAAGATAATGCTTCATGCTGTTCAGTGCATTTTTCTCAAGTCTTGATACCTGTGCCTGACTCATTCCTATCTCGCCTGCAACCTCCATCTGCGTCTTACCCTGAAAAAAACGAAGCTCAATAATCATTCTCTCACGCTCAGGAAGCCTGTTCACTGCATCGTTTAACGCCATGTCCTTAACCCAGTTTTCTTCCAAATGCTTTTTGTCGCTTATCTGATCCATTACATAGAGCGTATCCCCTCCGTCTGTATATACCGGCTCATATAGCGACACCGGACTCTGTATGGCGTCCAGTGCCATAATGACATCTTCACGGCTCGCACCTATCTCACCTGCTATCTCGTTGAGTGTCGGTTCCCTGAGATTTGTCTTAGACAGACGTTCCCTTGCATATATTGCCTTGTATGCCGTATCCTTAAGCGAACGGCTTACCCTTATCTGGCTTGATGTGTCGCGCAGGTACCTTCTTATTTCGCCTATAATCATAGGAACAGCATAGGTGGAAAATTTTACCTGCTGTGTAATATCGAAATTATCTATAGCTTTAATAAGGCCTATACAGCCAATCTGGAACAGGTCATCCATATTTTCATTGCTGCCTGAAAACCGCTGCACAACACTTAGCACTAATCTTAAATTTCCCTTAATATACTTGTCCCTTGCCTGTTTGTCGCCCTCCTTTATCATTTTAAGCAGCTCTGTCTTCTCCTGTGCACTAAGAAGCGGCAGCTTTGCCGTATTCACCCCACATATTTCCACCTTAAAAGCAGCCATCCTGAAAACCCCCTTAATCTCTGATACTCTACGATAAAAGGATTTCCATAATGACTGCCTTTATACTGGTAAAAAATACTTATCTGATATCTGATTTTATCTATTCATATCTCACAATTTCTTTTTTCAGGCGCTTGATAATCTTCTTCTCCAGTCTTGAAATATATGACTGCGATATTCCAAGCATATCCGCAACCTCCTTCTGTGTAAGCTCAGTCCCATCCTCGCTGCTGAGCCCGAAACGCAGGTCGACAATCTGTCTTTCGCGTTCAGTCAGGCGGCTTATCGCCTTGTTGAGCAGCTTTTTCTCAACCTCATCCTCTATATCCTTATATATGACGTCCTCATCCGTTCCGAGTATATCTGAAAGAAGAAGCTCATTTCCGTCCCAGTCCACATTTAACGGCTCGTCAATGGAGACCTCCATTCGCGTCTTGCTGTTTCTTCTAAGATACATAAGTATCTCATTCTCTATACATCTTGATGCGTATGTGGCAAGCTTAATATTCTTACCCGAATCATAGGAATTGACAGCTTTTATAAGTCCTATGGTGCCTATTGATATAAGGTCTTCCACACCAACCCCTGTATTGTCGAATTTTTTTGCTATGTACACAACCAGCCTTAGATTATGCTCTATGAGCAGCGACTTAGCCTCGCCATCGTCCTCATCAAGCTTTTTAAGCGCCTGTGCCTCCTCCTGTGCAGAGAGCGGCGGCGGCAGCACATCTGCTCCACCTATATAGTGGACCTCATTGCGGTCTGCGCTTATAAGGCTTTTGAATGTAGGAACAGCCTTAAATTGAAATTTGTTAGGAACGAGTACTTTTATATACATATATATTCTCCTTATCAATTATTTATTTCCGGTTCAGACTTGCCGTATTTAATATCATTGAATATTCCCCTTTTTTTGAAAGGCTGCCCTCATACAGCGCAATCTTGGGATACTCGAACTGCCTTGTCCTTCCCTCATACTCAACCATCATGCAATCCATCGTCACAAGCCTCATAAGTCCATGTTCTTTTCCGAGACTTTTATACGGAATCAGCGTTATTCCGTCACTGAACGTATCAGACTGCATAAGCCCGGTCAAAGCCTTCTTTTCCACTATACATACAGGTTCTCCGCTATATGGATCCGTGAGTGAATTTCCGGTATCAAACAATCCCCATACATCCGTGCTTCTTCCATCAAGCCTGAGCGTGACCTTGTAAAGCAGATTTTTTCTCTTCACATACCCTGTAAGATAACCTATCAACGGCACAGCAGCCTGTAAAAACAATACAGCCGTCACCATTGTAACTAACACTGTACTGCTTCTGTCATGTGCCTGGCTCATTACACCGCCCAACAGCACCGCTACTCCCATAAGCACCGCATAGCGGTATAACCATTCGCCCGGTCCGCCTCTGCACCCGGCTATGTACAACATTGCCACAGGCATACAAAGATATGTGCAAAATAGCACCGTAATGCCTTCATTTCCCACAACTGCCACCATGACACTCCATGCTGCCCCGATGCCTGCTGCGATTGTGAGACGTAGATAAGTGGTGGTTATTTTGCACAACCTGCAGGATACCGCCAGAACGGTATAGTCTAAAAGCAAATTGGTGAGAAATATTACATCCGGATAAATTTTGTAGTACAAGCTTCACCTCCTCTTGGAAGATTTTACATTGCACATTATATATTCATGTCCATGAAAAAAATGTCGAATTGACAAGACAAATGATAAGAATTTTTCGACAAAAAATACCGCACTGCGATATCTGATATAAATATCCGCAATACGGTATTCCCTTAACAATATTTATTTTCCGGAACATGCCCGGTTGTCACCGCTTATGTCAAACATTACTTTCTGTTTTTCTGAAGGAAAGTAGGAATGCTGAGCTCCTCATTCTTGACGTTGCTCTCTAAAGGTCTTCTGTATGAAGTACCTGCAGGGTTCACGGGTCTTGAAGCCGGTGCTGTACTTACTGGCTTAGAATATGTAGTCTGTGGCTTGTAATTAAAACCTGCCATGGCATTGGAAACATCTATGTTCTTCTGCTGGGCATCAAGTCCTGTTGCGATAACAGTGATTGTAGCCTCGTCCTGCACTGTATCATCATACATTGCACCAAATATAATATTGGCTGACTCGCCAGCAAGCTCCTGTACATAGCTTGCTGCCTCATTGGCCTCAATAAGACTTATATCGCCCGAAATATTGATAATAACATGCGAAGCACCCTCAATCGTAGTCTCAAGAAGCGGGCTGGTAACCGCCTGCTTAACAGCCTCTATAGCCTTGTCATCACCCTTGGCATTACCGATTCCGATATGCGCAATACCCTTGTCCTTCATAACTGTCTGGACATCAGCAAAATCAAGATTGATAAGTCCCGGAACATTGATAAGGTCTGTTATTCCCTGAACTGCCTGCTGCAATACCTCATCTGCCTTCTTGAGTGCGTCAGGCATGGTTGTCCTTCTGTCAACTATCTCAAGGAGCTTGTCATTAGGTATAACGATAAGTGTATCAACACTCTCCTTAAGCTTCTCTATTCCGCCTATTGCGTTATTCATTCTCTGCTTAGCCTCGAACTTAAACGGCTTAGTGACAACACCGACTGTGAGGATTCCCATATCCTTGGCAATCTTAGCGACAACCGGAGCTGCACCTGTACCGGTACCTCCACCCATTCCGCAGGTAACAAATACCATATCTGCACCCTTGAGTGCCTGGGTAAGCTCTTCTGTGTTCTCCTCTGCTGCCTTCTCACCAACCTCAGGCTTAGCTCCGGCACCAAGTCCCTTAGTAAGCTTCTCACCTATCTGAAGTGCTGTAGGAGCCTTACAGAGCTTAAGTGCCTGCTTATCTGTGTTAATTCCTATAAACTCAACGCCACCTATATTCTCATCAACCATTCTGTTAACGGCATTATTTCCTGCTCCACCTACTCCAACCACTATAATCTTAGCAGATGCTTCTGTATCATCATTAATCTTAATTATTTCCATTGCGAACGGAACCCTCCTTATACGATTGCATAGCTCATTCTTTTATAATATAGTTTTGTCACAAAAATATCAACAGCTTTTTGTCATTTTTGTAAAAAAACTTCTAATACTTACTTTATTATTTCTTTTATTTACTCAATTATTTCTTTTATCTCTTTTTTCATCCTGTTTAAATGTGATATATCCGGAACCCTCTGTATAATTTTCCATATTTAAAATGCCTGAAAGTCCAGCAAGCTGTGGCTCAAGCTGTTTCAGCTCATGTAATTTCTCACCCAAACGCTCCCCGAATCCGAAATTCACACGCACATCACCTATGTAGAGCACGATGGAAAGATCATTGTTGAAATGTATCTTATCCACCGCAAGGTCATATTTTTGCAGATTCTGCGATAAATCAAGAATCGTATTAAAAACCCCTTCATCAGCTACAGGAAGCAGACTGTACAATACAACACTGTCAAACTCAAGTCCGTCAATCAACGGAACAGACATATCCTGCCTGTTGGATGTCTCAACAACTATTCCATCTTTATCGAAATACATATAGTTTCCCTTGTATATTATATAGGCAACTATGCTTTTCTCATATAGTATTACATGTACCTTATCCGGATATTCGATATTCACATCATACGTCTCTATAAATGGTATGGAAACCTTAACGTAATCATGCTTTAAGTCATATCCTAACTTAAGTGAATTGACGTATTCATTTTGACCGAAAATATATTCCTTCAGTTCATCTTCAGTGTACCTGTCCGTTCCCTCAAAGCTTATCTGCGTTATTTTAAAATGTGTGGCTGCAACATATAATACCCCTGTCGCAAGTCCCAAAAATATCACAAGCACAATCAGAAGCTTTATCAGTATATTTCCTTTTTTTCTTCTTGTATGTGACATCTTTCTCTCCTTAATCAACACTGCACTCATAAATCCTGGCGCCCAGCTCCCTTAAATCGCCGGACAGATTCTCATAACCTCTGCGTATATACTCACAGCCCCTTACGGTAACCGGTTCATCGGCAAACAGTCCTGCCAATACCAGCGCCGCACCGCCCCTTAGGTCACTTGCTGTCACAGTTCCACCGTGTAAATGTCTCCTGCCATACACATAGGCTGTTCTTCCCTCTATCCTGATATCAGCCCCAAGCCTGTTAAGCTCATACGCTGCCTTGAAGCGTGTATCAAAGACATTTTCCTCCATTATACAAAAATTCCCCGATACAGCCATAAGTGCAAGAAACTGTGACTGCATATCGGTTGGGAATTCCGGAAACGGTCCTGTGGAGACAGCACATTCCAGCTGCTTTCTTCTGTCCGTATTCAGTACAACCCCCGGAGCCTTAACCGCTGCATGGGCACCTAAATACTTTATGACGCTCTGTATTCTGTCACATTCAATATTGGGTATATACACATTTCCCGTACATCCTGCAGCCGCCACAAGAATCGTCCCTGCAACAATGCGGTCTGCAGGAACCATATAATGAATATCTTCACTGTTTATTACCGGCGGAGGTGTTATCTCTATATTTCCTGTCCGCTCACCCTCTATCTGCGCCCCGAGCATTCTGAGGTAGCAGCATAAATCCCATATCTCCGGCTCCGATGAAGCATTAAAAATTCTTGTGCTTCCCCTCGCGCCCATAGCCGCAATCAGGCAGTTCTGTGTAGCTCCGACGCTCGGAAAAGGAAGCCTTATATCACAGCCTTTCAAGCCATGTCCTCCCACATCCGCATCAACCCCGCCGGAATTCCCACTTATGTCTGCACCAAGCTGCCGCATAGCCGACACATGGAAATCTATAGGTCTTTTCCCTATTGCACACCCTCCGGGCGGTGGCATAACGAACCGCCCGAACCGTCCGAGACAGCTTCCCATAAGCAATATAGAAGCGCGCATTTTAGTGCTGTATTCATCATCTAATATTCCGTTATCGGCGGCAGAAGCATCAATTCTCATCACATGTTCATTATATTCCACACGGCATCCGCATTTTTTCAACAGCCCCGACATTGCATGAACATCCGCTATATCCGGGCAATTTTCCAGAACAGTAACCCCTGCCTTTAACAATGCCGCCGCCATGATGGGAAGCACCGAATTTTTCGAGCCCTGAAGCCTTATCTCACCTGAAAGCCTGCTGCACGGGTATACAACCACAGCATTTTCGTTGTCCTGCATATAATCCCCCCATTACAGGTATACAAATTATTATATGCAGTAAGCCTCAAATGATTACTCATAAGCCGTATGCATTCTCAATCATGCCTATACTTTATATGTCTTGATACATTTAAGACTATCCCCATCTCTGCAAGGAGAAACATTACCGATGTTCCTCCGTAGCTTATAAAGGGAAGTGTAATTCCCGTATTTGGAATCAGATTGGTGACAACGGCAATATTAAGTATCACCTGAATCGCAATATGCGCTGTCACACCGGCAACAAGAAGAAATCCGAACATGTCAGGGGAATGCAGTGCTATAATAACGAAGCGCCATATCATCATTCCGAAAAGAAGTATAAGGCATATTCCACCGAAAAGTCCCAGCTCCTCACATACAACCGAGAAAATCATATCATTCTGTGCCTCAGGTATGAATCCCAGCTTCTGTATGCTCTCGCCAAGTCCCTTTCCGAAAAAGCCTCCCGAGCCAAGGGCATACAATGCCTGAAGTGTCTGATAACCCTTGCCGGACGCATACTCCTCCGGATGTCTCCATGCAAGTATTCTCATCATACGGAAGCCTGTATCCTCATCAATCTCAACACCCGCAGTCACCGGGTCAACATAATAATGTATATACAATATAAATGCAGCAATTCCTGCAGCGCCAAATACCGCCATCAACGCAAAAGGCCAATATCTCTTAGTCGCCACAAAGTAAATCACAAAGCCTATGCCGAAAACAATTATTGCCGAGCTGAGGTTCTTTGTAATAACAAGAATCATTCCTGTTGGTATGAGCGTGAGCACCGCAACAACAATCAGATTGCGGAATTTATCAATCGCCTTTCCTGTCATTACAATATAAGCTGATACCGATATGATAACCGCAAGCTTACATATCTCAGCAGGCTGTATAGTACCGAAACCTACATTTATCCATCTCCTTGCATGGTTAATCTCAACTCCCAGCGGTGTGAGTATAAGCAGTATAGAAAATACAGCCCCGGCATATATCCACGGTGCAAGCTTATAGTAGTATTTATAATCGAAAAAAATGCAGAAAACAAATGCAGCCATTCCAAGAATCGTAGATTTAACCTGCTTTTTTAAATAGAACGCAGGATCAGGGTTCTTAGGAAGTTTCATTCCGCTGTAATAACTGGTCGAATACACCATCACTAATCCAAAGCACACCAGAAACAGTATTATCACCAGCAAAGAATAATCAAAATATTTTGTTTTTGCCCGCTTCTTTGCCATCGGCAATCCTCCATGTCTTACAATTCATTAACATACTGCTTGAATAATTTTCCGCGCTCCTCATAGCTCTTAAACATATCCCAGCTCGCACATGCAGGCGACAGAAGTACTATCTGACCCTCCCTGGCATCCTCACGGCATACCTCAACCGCTTCTTTGAGAGTCTCAACAAAGCGTATGTTTTCAAAGCCCTGCTCTCTTGCAGCAGCAGCTATCTTATCCTTGGTAACACCGAGAAGAACAAGCTCTATAATCGTATCCTTAAAGCACTTTATCATCTCATCAAATTCCGAATGTTTATCGTAGCCTCCAGCTATAAGTATAGTCTTTTTAGGCATTGCCTCTATAGCCTTGATGGTTGAATCAGGGTTCGTTCCCTTAGAATCATTATAGTACTCAACCCCATCAAGTGTACGCACATATTCTATGCGGTGTTCAACAGCCTTAAAGCTTCTTATTGTATCCGCAATAATTCCCACCGGCACGCCCATCTGTATACATATAGCTGCCGCAGCCATGACATTCTCATGGTTATGCGCTCCAAAAAGGAGCATATCTCTTACGTCTATTACATCGATAACCTTCGCACCATCAGTATACTTTATCATAGTACCTTCAAGGTATGTACCATGGTTTACATGGTGCTTTCTTGAAAAATATACCGGTGTCGCCGTTGTAACTTCTCCGAACCTTCTTAAAACCTCGTCATCATAATTAAGCACCACAAAGTCATCCTTTGTCTGATTAGCCGCTATTCTTTCCTTAACAGCAGCATAGTTTTCCATGGTATAATGTCTATTCAGGTGGTCTGGTGTAATATTTAAAATAGCACTTACCTTTGGATGGAACTCATGTACTGTCTCAAGCTGGAAGCTGGATATTTCAGCAACAGTCACGGAACCTTCTGTTGTCTTAAGCACCTCAGCAGTATATGAATTTCCTATATTTCCGACAACAAATGTCTCCCTGCCCCATGCTTTTATTATCTCGCCTACGAGAGTTGTTGTTGTTGTCTTTCCGTTCGTTCCGGTGATTGCCGCAACAATGCCCTTCTCATAATTGTATGCAAGCTCTATCTCTCCCCACACAGGGATGTTCTTCTCATTAAATTTAACCACAACAGGACTGTCTATCGGAACTCCCGGACTTATAACCGCAAGGTCCGCGCTGTCTAAAAGCGAATCCTCCATGGTGCCAAGTACAATATCCGCCTCCGCACCCTCAGGCAGTCTGCTCTCAATCTCTGCCTTATCAAGCTTATCATTTCCATCATAGAGAACCGCCTGCGCACCTACCTCGCATAAAAGCTTAACAGCGCCTATTCCGCTTATTCCTGTACCTACAACGATTACTTTCTTCCCACTAAGATTCATTTTTCTGTCTCTCTCCTATATCTTTATTCACCTGATACTATTTTCATAATCGAATCGCATGAATTGTTTCCTAAATAAATACATTCATAACTGCACTCAATTCATAATATCCCTATTCATTGGAAAATTCAACAACTTCCTGCTCAATTCCAAGATACGGCAGTATATTTTCAAACACCTCCCTGATAACCGGAGCCGCTATGGTTCCTCCATAATATATTCCCTCCGGCTCATCTATGATACACATTGCAATCACCTGCGGATTATCCGCCGGCGCAAAGCCTATAAATGAAGCGATATACTTTCCTGAACCTCTCGGAAGCTTCTGCGAGGTTGCCGTCTTGCCGCCAATTCTGTAGCCATCTATGTAGCAGCGCTTACCACCGCCTTCCGAAACAACGCTCTCAAGGAGCTGTTTCATAAGCCCACTCGTCTCCCCGGATACAGCATTTTCAACCCTTTCGTACTCAAACACCTTGGTTGTCTCTCCGTCCTCATTCACGGTCTTCACCGCAAAATGGGGTGTTATCAATGTCCCGCCGTTGATGATAGCACTGGCGGCACGTAGAAGCTGCAGCGGTGTAATCTGGAATGACTGTCCGAAGCTCATTGTTGCAAGCTCAACCTCACCCACATTTTTGAGCTTATGAATGATGGTTCCCGCTTCTCCCGGCAGGTCCACACCTGTCTTTTCAAGAAGCCCCAGCTTTTTCATGTATGCAAAGAAATCCTCCGCACCCACCCTGCTTCCCCATGTTATAAATGCAGGATTGCAGGAATTCATAAGTGTCTGCGCAAATGTCTGTGAGCCATGTCCGGAAGTCTTATGACATCTTATCGTCCTGCCACCTACCGTAAGACTTCCCCTACAATAAAAGCTATCGCTAAGACTCACAACTCCTTTTTCAAGAGCCGCCGTCGCTGTGACAATCTTGAATGTTGAACCCGGTTCATAGGTATCATTTATACAGAAATTACGCCACATATTATTGAGAAGATTCATTTTCTGTTCGCTTGTAAGCTCTTCCCTGGGAATGGTCTTTGTCACATCATCACCATTCTCATCCTTTTGCGTCACCGTCAATGAGCTGTACTCATCAATCAATGTGTATGGTGCATTAAGATTATACTCCGGCACGTTAACCATCGCGTATATTCTTCCGTCCTGAGGATTCATTACAATAATGGACACTCTCTTTGCCTTTTTCGCCTCGTATGCCTTATAGGCTGCCTGCTGTGCGTAAGTCTGTATATTATAATCCAGGCTTACTATCAAATCGTCCCCATTTACAGGCTCTACTCTCTCCTCCCCCTCCTTCTTAAGCTCAATCCCGCCTGCATCCGTCATTGTAAGTATCTGTCCCGCCTCCCCGGCAAGCTCCTCATCATAGCGGACCTCAAGTCCGATAATCCCCTGATTATCACTTCCTGTAAACCCGATTACCTTTGAAGCCAAGCTCCCAAACGGATAGTACCTTCTGCTATCCTCATCAATCTTAACTCCGTCAAGTCCGTATTCCCTTATCGCATCACCTATTTCCTTCGTTACATTCGTCTTTATCCGCTCCATGGATGAGACCTTATGTACGCTCTTTGCCACCTTCTCCCTGTCCATTCCGAGTTCACTCGAAAGGACATCTATCACCTTATCCGGCTCCGTTATCTGCGCATGGACTACAGAAATCGTGCACACGGTCTTATTCGAGGCGAGAACCGTTCCATCCCCGGAAATAATCCTGCCTCGCGCAGCCTTTATCGGCCTTTCCCTTTCATGGAGTTCCTTTGCCCTTTGTCCATAATACTCAGACTCGACCAGCATAATAACTGCAAGCCGTACAAGCAAAAGAACTATAACAACTGCTGCTAACGTCACACCGACCATCAGCTTACGTTTCATCCTGCCTACATTTCTCCGGCTTTCCAAAACAAAAACCTCCATAATAAAATTCTCAAAACAATTCAACCGGCTGTTTAACTGCCGATAGTACATTTTATTATGAAGGTTTTAATGATATACAATATTTATTCTGTCACATTCCCATTTCACTATGTCGGAGCCTCTGTCTGATTCTCCATCGATGATTCAGCCGGTTCATCAGGCTGCTCCTGGGCAGATGATTGTGTCGGCTCCTGCGTTGATGGCTGCGTGGTTTCCTCCGTCAGTGTCTCACTTGACGGTTGTGTCGGCTCCTGCGTCGGTGCCTCACTTGACGGTTGTGTCGACTCCTGCGTTGGCGGCTCTGTGGCTTCCACCGTCTCAGGATTTCCTTCGGCGTCCGTGACCGTCTCACCGTTCTCGTCCGTGACATACTCAGCACTGCTCTCCGGCTGGGACTGCGTAGGTGTCGGCAGTCCTCCGACATTAATCTCATAGGACTCATCAACCGGATATATCTCAAGATACGGAATAAGCTCTATCATAATATCTCTTGCAAGCTCCTGCGCTGCCCTTGAGGTATCGAAGTCCTCAACCTGCGCTTCATCAAGAACAACATAGAATACAACCTGTGGCTCCTCCGCCGGCATGAAGCCTATAAATGATGTCACATAATGCTGCTTGTCTCTTGGCTGCTTCTCGGCTGCTCCTGTCTTTCCCCCGACACTGTAGCCCGCAATCTTAAGATAACCGCCTGTACCATAATCCACAACATTTTTGAGATATCCTCTCAATGTCTGAGAAGTCTCCTCCGACACTGTCTTTCTCACAAGAACGCTTTCATTCTCTAACAGAGTCTCTCCGCCTGCGCTCTTTATCTCCTTGACAAGGTGAGGCTGATAGTAGCTGCCACCATTTATAAGCGAGGAGAATGCTGCCACCTCCTGCACCATGGTAACATTAAGGTTCTGACCGAAGCTGTTGGTCGCAAGGTCGATATCCGTAACCAGATCCTTCTTTATAACCAGTCCATATTCTTCGCCGGGCAGATCAACCCCCGTCTTTGCTCCGAAATTAAATCTGCTCACATAATCATAGAATACATCTTTTCCGATAGCTGCCGCCATCTGCATCAATGCGTCATTGCATGACTCCTCAAGTGCCTGGCTAACGGTCAGCAGCCCATGTCCCTCCGGGTGTGCGCAGCTTATCTTCGTTCCCATAACCACCTCATGACCGTCACATAAGTATTCCTCTGTTCCGTCTAAAATTCCTTCCTCAATTCCACTTGCAATGGTAAATGCCTTAAAAACCGAACCCGGCTCATATATCGTCGACACACAGTAGTTGCTCCATACATCGTACAACGCATCCACCATCGCGTCATTATCCATCTCTGAGAGTTCCTCTTCCGTGTAATATGCCGACAAATCGCTTGGATTATTGAGGTCGAAGCTCGGATACTGTGCCATTGATAGTATCTGTCCGTTATTAGGATCCGCAATTATTACTGATGTATGTTTTGAACCGTAGGCTTCATTAAATTCTCTTATCTTTTTCTCAACAATTCTCTGTATATTGGCATTGATGGTCAGCACCACGGTACTGCCATTTATAGCCGGCTTTATGGTTGTCTCCATATCGGAGTCCTCTCCGACATATCCATATTCTCTTCCGTTAGTCCCGGTAAGATATGAATTGTACTGATTTTCAATTCCGATTACACCCGTGGCCTCCGTTGCATACCCTAACACGGAGGCAAGCAATGAATCGTAGGGATAGGTTCTTATGTACTCCTCCTCTAGCCATGAAGCAGCATATTTATTGGAATCAGCCTCCTTTGCTGCCTTATACTCCGTAACCTGGTCATAGGTGAGATATTTCAACACCTTCTTGTAAGCACAGTTCTTATTCTCATAGCTGTTATATGTATCAAGAAGCTCCTGCCTGTCAAGACCTAAGCACTGAACCAGCAGTTCTATGTTTGCCTCCCTGTCCGTATCCTCTTCCCAATAGTTGTTAGGGTCAAGTATAAGATTATAGACCTTCTGTGAATATGCAAGCACCGTTCCCGTTCTGTCCGTTATGTCCCCTCTCTTAGCAAGAATTGTTGAGTTCTTATATCTGAGGTTATCAAATACCTTCTTGGAATACAGATCCTGATTAGAACGGTTTATATCTATCATTCTTAATGCAAGTAAAAAAAAGGCAATCACAACGACACCTGCCACAAACAACAGCTTAAATTTCATCTTCCGTTGCAATTTCCTTGTTTTTATCTTCCGGACAAAAGCATATTCCTTCTTAACTGGCTTAGTCTCATCCGGCTGCATGATATTACTGTTGTTCATAGTTGTACCTACTCCACATCCTTATACTGGACAACATACTCACTGTCCTCACTGTCATAGCTGACAATCTGATTGCACGATGGATAAACCATTCCAAGTTCCTCAGTAGCGACCTTATATATATAGTCATAATCTATGGATGAATTGATAGAGATTTCCAGATTATCATTCTCCATGGTCATAGTTGAAAGTTCTTTTCTGAGGCTTGCAATCTCTCTTGCTTTCTGTGTCATGTTGATATTAAGTGAAATATATTTTGTAAGCACGATAAAAATTCCAACCATGACTCCTGCCATCACCAGTGTGAATGCAAAACCGAAGCTGGAACTGAGTCCATGATTAGCCTTGGTGTGCGCCTTGTGTAAGTCCTGTTTCTCCGGCTGCTGTGTTACTGTCTCCCGCTTTCTAGGAGATGTTGTCTCAATGTATGCCTCCTGCTTGCGGGCAAGGTTATCATTAACATAGACTGTTCTGTATGAATTTCTATTATTTCTGCTATCTGCCATTTAATTATCCCGCCTTCTTTCAAAAACCCTCAACTTTGAACTCTTTGCTCTCTTATTTACCTCAAGCTCTTCCTCCGTCGGTACAATAGGCTTTCTCGTTATAATCATACCCTTCGGCTTATTGCCGCACACGCATACCGGAAAATTCGGAGGACATGTGCACACATCCACATTCTTCTTAAATCCATTCTTGACTATCCTGTCCTCAAGTGAATGGAATGTGATAATGCTCAATCTTCCTCCATCATTCAAAAGCTCTATCATATCGTCTATGGAGTTCTCAAGTACATCAAGCTCCTTGTTAACCTCAATCCTTATTGCCTGAAATGTCTGCTTCGCAGGATGTCCTCCCGTAGCACGGAACTTCATCGGAATAGCAGCCTTGACAGCCTCGACAAGCTGTCCTGTCGTTGTGATTCTTCCAATCTCATTCCTCATGCGTACTATGTGCTTAGCGATATTCTTGGCAAACTGATCCTCGCCATAGTCCTTGATAATATGAAATAATTCGCTCTCGGAATACTCATTCACCACAACCTCAGCCGTAAGGCTCTGCCTGTTATCCATTCTCATATCAAGCGGTGCATCATCATCCTTGTATGTGAAGCCTCTGTCCGCGTCATCTAACTGATGGGATGACACTCCTATATCGAGAAGTATTCCATCCACCCTTTCAATGCCAAGTTCAGCAAGAACACTCCTCATATTCACATAATTATTTCTGACTATGGTCACCTTATCGGCGAAGGGTTCAAGTCTCCTGGTCGCCGCAGCTATCGCTTCCTCATCCTGGTCGATACCTATAAGTCTCCCGTTCTCTCCTAAATGCTCACATATATGGTATGAATGTCCGGCTCCCCCTAAGGTTCCATCCACATATATTCCATCCGGCTTGATTGCAAGACTATCTATTGTTTCGTTAAGTAACACCGGTATGTGTTCAAATTCCATATACTTTCTCCTTAAATACTGAAACCGAATTTCTCCATATTGGCTGCGATTTCATCAATATTATCCTCGTACTCCTTCTGGTCAGCTAAGTATCTGTCCTTATTCCAAATCTCGATTTTCTTGGAAGCTCCGGCCAATATGACCTCCTTGTCAAGCCCGGCATACTCCCTGAGCACTGCCGGAAGAAGAAACCTTCCCTGCTTGTCCACCTCACAGTCTGCCGCTCCCGCAAGGAAAAATCTCACAAACTGTCTTGTCTCCTTGTTCGTAATAGGCAGGGTGGCAAGCTTCTCCTCAAAAACCCTCCAGTCATCATTGGAATATATGTACAGACATTTATCCGGGCTCTTAGTGACAATAAATTCATCTCCAAGCTGTTCTCTGAACTTGGCAGGCATAATCAGCCTTCCCTTAGCATCTATGGAATGGCTGTACTCGCCCATGAACATTATTATCACCGCCTCCCTTCACTTCGTACTTCTCTGATGGGAAAAAGCGTACTCAATCTACCACTTTCTACCACTTTGTTTCACTTTTCACCACTTATGATGACATTTTATACCTTTAATACACTAAAATCAAGTCCTTTTTTCTGTAGAGGAAGAATTTCCCAGAAAACAAAAACCATCTGCTTGGATATTTTCTCCAAACAGATGGTTTTTCTATAATATTCGTACAATTTCTATTCTTTTTATTTTGCAAAAGTGTATAAGGTATATCTTTACTTCTCTCTACTGTTCATTTCCATCCTTGGTTACCGGTGTTCTCTTCTTCAGCTGCACCCTGTTATATATAACAAACGCCACCGCTAATACAATAAGTATTATGGAGAGCACCTGTGAGGCAGCTATTCCGCCCAATGCCTTTATCACAAGCTGGTCTGTTCTGAGTCCCTCTATGATGAATCGTCCCACGCCGTAGCCCATAAGGTATATCGCGAATATCTCTCCGTCGAACTTCTTATGTCTCTTGTAAAGGCAGATACCGATGAACAGCAGCAGGTTCCATGTTCCTTCATATAAAAATGTCGGGTGCACCTGAACATAGCTCACACCATCTATCGTCACAAGGTGTTCGATGAGCTCCTGTGTGATTCCCTTCGCCTCAGATACAGGAAGCTGCATCGCAAAGAGGCTGTCCGTATAGCCGCCGAACGCCTCCCTGTTAAAGAAGTTGCCCCAGCGCCCTATAATCTGTCCTATGATAAGTCCCTGAACAGCCGTATCCGCCATGAGCCAGAACTTAAGCTTCTTTACCTTCGTGAATATAAAAAGTGTGAGAGCGGACGCTAACACTCCTCCGTATATGGCAAGTCCTCCCGCCCTGAGATTGAATATCTCAAGCGGATGCGCGCTGTAATAGTCCCACTCAAAAATGACATAGTATATTCTGGCACCTATTATGGCTGCAATCAATGTGTACAGGGTAAAATCAATATAATCGTCGACCTTCTGCCCCGTCTTTTTCGCCTCACGGTAGGCAACAAGTGCACCGGCAAGCATACCAAGCGCTATTATCACTCCATAATATGCAATCTCAATTCCGAACACCGTAAATGATTTACCCGGGTTGAGGGTAAGTCCAAGATGCGGAAATCTTATTGTTGTGTTCATACATAACCTCCATACCTAAAAATAATTATATATATAATACTTCTTTTATTTTCCAATGACAACCCCCTTGTTTATTTTGTAACTGTTCAGAGCTACTTTATTTTAGAGTTATTCGGGTATTCGCATTGCTTTTTTCTTCCCATTATGCTACTATAAATCAGTATGATTAGATACATCTTTAAGTAAACAGAAACGAGGAATCAATATGAAATTAGGTATTGTTGGTCTGCCGAACGTCGGCAAAAGTACGTTATTTAATTCACTTACAAAGGCAGGTGCTGAATCCGCTAACTATCCGTTCTGTACCATTGACCCTAACGTGGGCATTGTTACAGTTCCGGATGAGCGTTTAAATAAACTTGCTGCACTTTATAATTCAGCAAAAATCACACCTGCTGCCATTGAGTTTGTAGATATCGCAGGACTTGTAAAGGGTGCCTCCAAGGGTGAGGGACTTGGAAACCAGTTTCTCTCACATATCCGTGAGGTTGACGCTATTGTACATGTAGTCCGTTGCTTTGAGGACAGCAACATTGTACATGTGGACGGAAGTGTTGACCCTATTAGAGATATTGATACCATCAATCTCGAGCTTATATTCTCAGATATAGATATTCTTGAAAGAAGAATCGCCAAGGTCGGACGTGCAGCCATGAATGATAAGGCTCTCGCTAAGGAGAATGAGCTTCTTAAGAGACTCAAGGCTCACCTTGAGGAGGGCAGGTCCGCACGCAGCTTTGAGACAGATGATGATGACGAGAAGGCTCTGATTGCTTCCTATACTCTTCTCACAGCCAAGCCGGTAATCTATGCTGCCAATGTATCCGAGGATGACCTTGCAGATGACGCAGCCTCCAACGAATATGTTGCCGAGGTACGCAGATTCGCAGAATCGGAAGGCAGTGAAGTGTTCGTTGTATGTGCAAAGATTGAGGAGGAGATTTCCGAACTTGATGACGCGGACAAGAAGGAATTTTTAGCAGACCTTGGTTTATCCGAATCAGGTCTTGATAAGCTGATAAGAGCCAGCTACTCTCTTCTCGGACTTATAAGCTATCTCACTGCCGGTCCTACAGAGACAAGAGCCTGGACTATCACCAAGGGAACCAAGGCTCCTCAGGCTGCCGGAAAGATACACAGCGATTTTGAGCGTGGCTTTATCCGTGCCGAGGTTGTCAACTATCAGGATCTCCTTGACTGCGGTTCCTACACAGTTGCCAAGGAGAAGGGACTTGTAGGTCTTGAGGGCAAGGATTATGTTGTCAAGGATGGAGATGTTGTGCTCTTCCGCTTCAACGTATAATCCTCCATCATAAGGATATCATAGCTAGAAGAGGTTATATGAAAAAAATTTTTCTGATTACAACAGGTGGAACAATCGCTTCAAGACAGACATCCGATGGCTTAGCTCCATCCGTAACATCTGATGAGATACTTGAATATATTCCTGAGGTTGATGAGATATGCTCAATAACAACCTACGGATTATTCAATCTTGACAGCACCAATGTCTGCTATCAGCACTGGATTTCAATGGTAAAATGTCTCAAAGAGCATTACAGCTCATACGATGGCTTCGTCATAACACACGGAACCGATACAATGGCTTACACGGCTGCTGCGCTTTCATATATGGTTCAGAACAGCATGAAGCCCATTGTCATAACGGGTTCACAGCGCCCTCTTGCCTCTGTCGACTCAGACGCAAGAAGCAACCTGTTAAATGCCATCGTATTCGCATGTGATGAACATGCACATGGAGTACACATCCTTTTTGACAACAAGGTTATACTCGGAACGCGTGCAAGAAAGACGCACACCAAGAGCTTTAACGCCTTTAAGAGCATTGATTTTCCGGAGATAGCCATAGTGCGTGACAGGAGAGTCCGATATTATATAGAGGAAAAGGTGTCTGAGGATGGGCCGGACTTTTATACAAGTCTTGACCCTAAGGTCTTTGTACTCCGTCTTGTTCCGGGTATGAATCCCGACATTTTTTCCTTTTTAAAAGATCACTATGATGGGCTTGTAATAGAGAGCTTCGGTGTAGGCGGCATCCCATGCTATGACAATGAGAGCTTTGTCGACGCCGTAGCCGACTGGATTGCTTGTGGCAAGGCGCTTGTTATGACCACACAGGTTCCCCATGAAGGAAGCGATATGTCCGTGTACATGGTCGGACAAGTCATCAAAAAGAAATATCGTCTGATAGAGGCCTACGACATGACAACAGAGGCAATCGTTGCCAAGCTGATGTGGATACTGGCTCAGACCAAGAAGCCAGCTGAAGTCCGCGAAATGTTCTACAGACCTGTGCAAAATGACTTGAATATTTAAAGGAGCATCCTTGATGAAATATAAAAATATATTATCACCATCCATTCTGTCTGCTGACTTCGGAAATCTTGCAAGGGATATTCATACTATAGATGAAGCCGGTGCAGAATACATTCACATTGATGTCATGGACGGAGTCTTTGTTCCAACCATTTCCTTCGGAATGCCTATAATAAAATCAATCCGTCCGTTGACAGATAAGATTTTCGACTTACATCTTATGATAGAAGAGCCTATCAGATATGTTGATGAATTCACGGCTCTCGGGGCAGATATAATCACGGTTCATGTGGAGGCCTGCAAGGACACCGCCGCTACACTTAAAAGAATCAAGGAGCTTGGTGTAAAAGCAGGTATCACCTTGAATCCCGACACTCCGCTTAGCGATGTCAGGGAATTTCTGCCGCTGGCAGATATGCTTCTTATAATGAGTGTTGTTCCGGGCTTCGGAGGTCAGAAGTTTATTGAAGCCTCCCTTGACAAGCTAAGGGAAGCTGTTATATTACGTGATGAACTTGGTCTTAACTATGATATTGAAATAGATGGCGGTGTGAACTTCGATAATATCAGGGATATACACGAGGCAGGTGCTAATATTATTGTTGCCGGCTCAGCAGTTTTTAAAGGAAATGCTGCCGACAACGTAAAAAAACTCATAGAGCTTATGTAAGCTCTATGAGTTTTTATCTTTTTCTTGTATTTTCAAGTTCATGGTACATTTCAACATAGCTATCATACCGTGTTCTGTTTATCAGCCCTTCTTCTACCGCATTCTTGACAGCACAATCAGGCTCATTCACATGTACGCACCCGGCGAATCTGCATTTACCCTCATACTCACTAAACTCAGGCATATAGAATCTAAGTCTGTTTTTATCCTCAACCATAACAGACAGCGATGTAAAGCCCGGAGTATCAAGAATATAACTGTCATCGTCCAGGACGAACACCTCTGAGTGACGCGTCGTATGCTTTCCTCTTCCAATCTTATCGCTAATGCTTCCTGTCTCCATGTGTACATTCTCAATTAAAGAATTGAGAATCGATGATTTTCCTACACCCGATGGTCCGGCAAGTGCTGTGGTGTGCCCCTTTAATTGCTCCCTGAGCCCGGGCAGACCTTCACCTGTAAATGTACTTGTAAACAGAACATGGCTTCCGCTCTTTTCATATATCTGTGAAAGTCTGTCTATCTCATCCTGCTTAACCTCATCTATTTTATTAAAGCAGATAATAGTAGGAAGCTCATATCCCTCCATCATCACAAGAAAGCTGTCTAAAAGCCTGAGATTAGGTGCCGGCGTTGAAATGGCAAACACAAGCAGCGCCTGATCAACATTTGCCACCGCCGGTCTTATCATCTCACTGCTCCTTGGCAATATCTTAACAATATTACCAAGAAGCTTTTCATCATCAACTATATCAATCTCAACATTATCGCCTACGAGCGGCTTCACATTCTGGTTCCTGAAACCACCCTTCGCCTTACACTCGTATGTCTCCCTGCCGGTCACATGCACATAGTAAAATCCGGCAATTCCTTTGATAATTTTCCCTTGCATATATATTCCCACTATTCTGTCAATGTTACATCAAGTGTACATAGCTGCACCGTCTGCTCAGAAGAAGGAGAAACGTAATATGCGAATACTCTAAGCTGTGCACTTCCCTTAGAAAAATCAGAGAGTGTCTCACGAACCTGAATCGACTTTTCAGTCATTCCCGCATAAGAAGTATATTCCTGGGAGGCTATGTTCTTTTCATTTCCATTCTGTGCAAGAACAAAATTAAGTCTGATGAATGTTGCATCCTCAGGAACCTTATTTTCTGATGTAAGATCCTCCACAAGAACTGTCTTTGACAGATATACATACTTAACCGATGAATCTGTTCCTGTACTTACCACGAAATTGATGGTTGAGCCCTCTGCTGCCTTCTCTCCCGCTGCCGGACCGCTCTGGGCTATTACATGGCCTACGGCTACTGTTGCGCTCCCTTCGCGCTTTATTGTTCCCACGACAAAACCGTTGGAGGTTATTGCCTGTTTTGCCTCATCCTCGGTCTTATCGAGCAGATTAGGAACCTCTGTATATACCTTTCCGTCTCCCATGCTGATATATAATGTAACCTCATCACCCTGCTTAACCTTTGCAAGATGCTTAGGCGTTGAGCTTATAACACGGAACTGCTCCACCTCAGAGCTTTCAACGTATTCCACCTTAACCTTAAGACCAAGTGCATACAGAGCCTCCGTCGCACCATCCTCTGTCATATCATCGACATCTATCATTGAGAATGATTCAGGACCGCTGCTCACCGTCAGGACAATCGTGGTATGTTCCTTTACGCGGCTTCCTGCTGTGACATTCTGCTCGATTACCATACCGGCATCGTAGGATGAATTATCGTATGTCAGCTTCACACCGAGATTCACATCATTCAGCATCTTCTGTGCATCTTCATAATTATAGCCTGTCACCAGTGGAACCTCAACTCTTCCATCGTTCTCCTGTGTGGACTGAGTTGTTGTCTGATTATTATTTCCCTGATTTCCGCTTCCCGAAAGAACCGAAACCATCTTAAATATAATGAAGATTGTTATAATGACTATGATAACTGCCACCGAAATTCCCAGAGCTGTTATAACCTTGTCGACAGTTGAACTGCCTGAATCCTCAGAATCATCATCGTCATCATCATAATAGTCCAAATCGTGGTTATTACGGACATCATCATTATCATCATCCATTTCATCATCCATTTCATCATCGGAATCATCATAAATACTATCCTTTTTCCTGCTGCTGATGTTGGTGGATTTCACAGATGACATCTGATGAATCATATCAAGCTCATCCTCTGTTATCATCTTGGTAGGTCCATTGCTTGCAACAGGACGCATTACAACAAAATCCTCATTCGGAGCCACAAGAGAATGCTTAAGATCCGCTATAAGGTCGGACATTGTCTGATATCTTCTCTCTGTTCTCTTCTGGGTACATTTTAAAACAATCTTTTCTACACTTACAGGAATCCCCGGTACAAGCTTGGCAGGTGAAACTATATCATCCTGAATGTGCTGCAATGCCACAGATACTGTTGTGTCTCCCTCGAAAGGAACCCTTCCTGTGAGCATCTCATAGAGCATTATACCGAACGAATATATATCACTCTTCTCATCACTATATCCGCCCCTTGCCTGCTCAGGCGAAATGTAATGCACCGATCCCATCGCATTGGAATTGATCGTATTGGAGGTAGCCGCCCTGGCAATACCAAAATCAGTTACCTTTACCTTACCTTCCTTAGATATAATAATATTCTGGGGCTTAATATCGCGATGCACTATGTGATGATTATGAGCTGCTTCAATTCCCTGAGCTACCTGGATAGCTATGCTTACAGCCTCTCTTACTCCAAGCCTGCCCTTCTTTTCTATATATTTTTTGAGGGTTATTCCCTCTACCAGTTCCATAACAATATAGTATATTCCATCTTCATCACCGACATCATATACGTTTACAATATTAGCGTGTATAAGTCCTGCCGCAGACTGTGCTTCCACACGGAACTTAGTCACAAAAGACCTGTCCTCACTAAATTCCGGCTTAAGAACCTTAATGGCTACAAAGCGATTCAGCTTATGATCCTTCGCCTTGTACACATCCGACATTCCTCCGGATCCAATCTTTCCAAGTATCTCATATCTATCTGCAATAAATACCGGCTTTTCCATATTACCTCCTACTAGAGCTCTACGATGACAACGGCAATATTATCTGCGCCACCGCTTTCATTTGCCATGTCTATCAGTCTTTTTGCCTTATCCTCAATCGGAAGGTTCAAAGACAATATCTGTTCTATTTCCCCATCATCAACCATATTGCTTAAGCCATCCGAACACATGATGATTCTGTTTCCGGCTGTCAGCTCGGCTTCAAAAAAATCAGCCATAACCTCTTTTCCTCCGCCTATGGCGCGAGTAATTACATTCTTTCTCTTGTGGGTTCTCGCCTCATCCCGGTTAAGCTTTCCCAGTGCCACCATCTCTTCAACAAGCGAGTGATCCCTTGTAATCTGTGAAAGCTTTCCGTCATACAGGTATAACCGGCTGTCTCCAACATTGGCCACATACATAGATTCCCCGATAATCGTACATACGACCAGTGTTGTTCCCATCCCCTCATAATCCTCAGACTCCGCTGCTTTTTCAAGCAGAAGCGTATTAGCATTCACAATAGCATCGTTGATAATTGTAATAGGATTATCAGAGCTTGAATTTTTAATATTATTAATTAAGGTCTCCACCGTAAAACGTGAAGCCAGATCACCTGCCTTATGACCTCCCATTCCATCTGCTACAATAAACAGATTCGGAAGTTTACCTACCGGCATCATACTGCAAAAGATGTAATCCTGGTTGACCCTTCTTACTCTGCCTACATCTGTGGTTGCATATGCCCTCATTACATTCCTCCACACAGAATATCTATTCCGCGTTATCTTCATCTAAGTGGCTCTTACGTAATTGTCCGCAGGCCCCATCAATATCTCTACCCATCTCTCTTCTTATTGTACATGCAATTCCATTTTTTTCAAGAAGATTTTTAAAACTGCTTATCTGTGGTCCCTCTGTCTGCTTGAAATCTCTCTCCTTTATAGGATTAACCGGAATCAGATTAACATGGCAGTTCATTCCCTTGATAAGATGTATTAGCTCTAATGCCTGCTCTTTTCCATCGTTAACACCCTTCACAAGACTATATTCGTATGTAATTCTCCGTGATGTCTTATCAACATAATACCTGCATGCGTCCATAAGCTCTTCTATTGAATACTTGTTTGCCACCGGCATCAATGTCTTTCTAAGCTCATCATTCGGAGCATGAAGCGAAATCGCCAGATTCACCTGAAGCTGTTCATCGGCAAACTGTCTTATTCTCGGAACAATGCCGCATGTAGAAATCGTGAGGTTTCTTGCCCCGATATTGATTCCGTTCTCATCCGTAAGAAGTGTAATAAATCTTCTCACATTCTCATAATTGTCGAATGGTTCACCTGTTCCCATTATAACAACATGTGATACCCTCTCACCTGTATCTGCCTGTATTCTGTATATCTGGTCAAGCATCTCTGAAGGAAGAAGGCTTCTTGAAAGTCCGTTCAATGTAGAGGCACAGAACCTGCACCCCATACGGCAGCCTGCCTGTGAGGATATACATACAGAGTTTCCGAAACGGTATCTCATAAGGACGCTCTCTATCAGGTTGCCATCAGCAAGCTTAAAAAGATATTTAGCCGTGCCGTCTATTGCGGACACCTGCTTATCAACCTGTGTCACAACCGTAAGAGGACTTATATCGGCAAGCTTTTCTTTTAGAAGCTTCGGGACATTTTTCATATCTTCATAGTCGGTAATCAGCTTCCTGTGAATCCAGTCATATACCTGCTCTGCCCTGAACTTCTTTTCCCCCAGCGCTCCTATCAACTGCGTAAGCTCCGCCTTCGTGAGTGATTTTATGTCTTCATACGGAAGCTTCAGACTATCGTCAACAACACTGCTATCCATTCATTTCCTCCTGTTTTATATCCTCTTAAGTTTTGCCACAAAAAAGCCATCGCATTCATATACTCCCGGAATAAGCGTGAGCATGCCGCGTGCGGCATCACTGTGGAGCTTATCAAGATACTTTTCTCCTGCCTTCTTCGCGTCATTTATAAGGCTCTCCGGAAGTAAATCATTTATATCAACCGGAGCAAAACCCTTTTCCATAATATATCGTACATTCTCTTCATTTTCCTTTGGGTTAAGTGTACATGTCGAATATACAAGATACCCTCCATGCTTTACATAACTGCACACGGAATCAAGAATATCTCTCTGAAGCCTTACTATTCCATCAAGCTTTTCCCGGCTCACATTATATTTTATGTCCGGTTTTCTTCCTATAATGCCAAGTCCTGAGCACGGAATATCCGCAAGAAGCATATCCGCAGTCTCCTCATCTGCTAAATTGTGCTCCAGCGCATCCGCAGTCTCGACGCTTATATTACCAAGCCCAAGTCTCTGCACGTTCTCCTCTATCTGACCGGTCTTTTTTTCTGAAACATCCCTTGAAATGACATGACCTGTTCCTTCCATCATAAGAGCAGCAAATATGCTCTTACCTCCCGGTGCGGCACATACATCAATTACAGTAGAATCCTTAGACGGTGACGCTATCATGCCGGCTAACATACTGCTTATATCCTGTATCTGGAACATCCCGTCAATAAATTCCGGTATCTCCTCAAGATAATTGTAATCGGACATGATAAAAGCATTCTCCACATACGGAGCGTCCGTCACCTCAATCCCCTGCGCTGTCAGTCTTTCCATAAGCTCTGTCCTGGTAATCTTTATGGTGTTAACCACAGCGGATACCTTACTGTCCTTCAAAAAGCTCTCAAGAATAAGCTTCATAGTCTCTTCGCCGTATGAAGCTTTAAGCATATCTGCAAGCTCCTGCGGCACCGAATACCTCACACTGTAATCATCCGGCAGCTCCATCGCAGGAAGCTGTCTGCTTATATTTCTAAGCACTCCGTTGACAAAACCGCTAAGATTTGTAAAATGTCTTTTCTTTGCCAGCTTTACGGCTTCATTGCAGACTGCACTCACCGGCACCTGTTCCATATACATCATCTGGTATACGCTCATACGCATAAGATTTCTGATGAGCGGTTTCATCTTATTTACACGCACAGAAGACACCTGGTTAATTACATAATCAAGTGTCATTCTGCGTTCCATTGTTCCTTTTACAAGCCTTGTTATAAATGCTCTCTCATTCTTTTCGAGATACTGATATTTTCTGAGTGCATCATTCAGCAGAACATGTATATACTGTTCCCTTTCGTTAATCTCCATAAGAACATCGAGAGCAATCTCTCTTTCATTTATCGTATTAGTCACGATTTCTTCCTCTCAGCATTAGTAATCTTGCAAGCTGGATAATAGCTGTAGCAGCACTTGCCACATATGTCATTGCAGCCGCACTAAGAACCTTCTTTGTCTGGTCTACCTCACTGTCATAGAGTATACCATTATCCGATAACAGTGCAAGTGCACGAGATGACGCGTTAAACTCTACCGGAAGCGTCACAATCTGGAAAAGCACTGCAAACGAAAAGAGTATAATACCTACATCGATAAGCACACTGAATGAACCGAAGAAGAGTCCAAGCAGTATAAGTATGAACGAAAACTGTGAGCCAAAGCTTGCTATAGGAAACAGCATCGTCCTGAACTTTAAGAATGAGTAGCCCTCATCATGCTGTATCGCATGTCCGCACTCATGTGCTGCAACACCTATCGCTGCCACAGAACGTGAATTATAAGTGGCATCTGACAGGTTAAGTGTCTTATCCGCAGGATTGTAATTATCTGTAAGACTTCCTGCAATATGCTGTATTCTCACGTCATATATTCCCTTTGAGTGAAGTATTCTCTCAGCCGCCTCAGCTCCTGTAAGACCTGTCCGGCTCTCAACCTTACTGTACTTTGCAAAGCTTGATGATACACGAATCTGTGCCACAACTGCTATGATACCTGTGATAACAAGTAAAATCCATGTCGGGTCATAACCGTATCCATAGCCATAATATGCTAAAACCATATATATCATCCTTTCTATATGTTTTTCAGGTAATCTGTTTACTACCTGCTGTTTTTAAGCGCTGTGCCCTCTGTAAGCCTGCAGCCCCTTAGAAATGAAGCCGCATCCATTCTCTTCTTTCCCTCAAGCTGCACCTCATTGACCCTCAGCACACCTGCACCTGTTGTGATGTCAAATGTGTTTTTGGTTATATTGGTTATTATACCACACTCCTGTGCGCTGTATTCCTTATCGGAATCGACTACATCCGCACCGAAAAGCTTTAACAGCTTTCCGTCAAGGAAGGAATATGCTGCCGGTGCAGGGTCAAGTCCCCTCATAAGCCTCTCAAGCTCAACGGCAGGTCTTGTAAAATCAAGATTTCCAAGACTCTTGTCTATCATGGAAGCATAGCAGGTATCGCCCTCCTGCTTCACAGGAGTAATAGTCCCGGCTTCTAATCCGTCAAGCGTTTTAATTAAAAGCTGCGCACCGACAACGGAAAGCTTATCGTGGTATGTCTCATACGTCTCCTTCGGCTCAATAGCAACTTCTTCCTTAAGAAGCATGTCTCCTGTGTCAAGTCCCTTATCCATCTGCATTGTGGTAACACCGCTCACCTTTTCGCCATTTATTATGACCCACTGGAGCGGTGCCGCTCCGCGGTACATCGGGAGAAGCGATGCATGTACATTCACACATCCGTACTTAGGAAGTGTAAGTACGCTCACAGGAAGGAGCTGTCCGAATGCGACTACAACAATCACGTCCGGAGCAAGCTTTTTTAGCTCTTCCAGAAATTCTTCATTCTTTCTTACTCTCTCCGGCTGGAATACCGGTATATCATGTTTTACCGCCTCAGCCTTAACAGGTGTCATAAGAAGCTCTTTTCCTCTGCCCTTAGGCTTATCAGGCTGTGTGACAACTGCTGCCACATCATGCCCTGCCTCTAACAGTGCCTTAAGAGTTCCAACTGCAAAGCCGGGCGTTCCCATAAAGACTACTCTCATATATTCCTCATCTACTTTCTGTATTTCTTATTCTTTTTGTTGTCCTCTTCCGACTCGGTATCAACAAGCTCCCCTTCAACCAGCTCGGTATAAAGATGACCGTCAAGATGTGCAAGCTCATGGCAGATAGCACGCGCTAAAAGCTCCTCGCCTTCTATAACATACTCATTCATCTCTTCGTCATAAGCCTTAGCCTTAACATAATCAGGTCTTGTTACTGTACCCGCCTTACCCGGAACACTGAGGCAGCCTTCACTTCCTGTCTGGCTTCCGCTTGTCTCAAGAATCTCAGGATTTATCATGACAATCGGACCTTCTCCCACATCAATCACAACTATTCTCTTTAATACACCTACCTGTGGAGCTGCAAGACCGACACCCTCAGCCTCATACATTGTATCAAGCATATCATCAATAAGTGTAAGTGTACGCTCGTTAACCTCCTCCACTTCCTTACATACCTTGGTAAGGCAAGGATCGCCAACTGTTCTAATCTGTCTAAGTGCCATTTTATTTTCCTCTCTTCTTATAATTTACTGGTTAAAATCAAACTGTACACTCACCATCCTGAAATCCTGTTCATGTTCTCTTATATACTTCTCTAATATATCCTCAACCTGTGTCAGAACTGTGTACTGTTTATGTTTAAAAAATAAAAGAACTGAAAAAATATCATTAAGTTTATACACTGAAGCCCTCGACGGACCTATCGCGCGGGGCATATCGTCTTCATCATAATATATTTTTCTTAATTCCTTTGTGGTTTCCTGTAAAAGCCACACCGGGGTGTCATTTGCAAGCTGCTCATTTTTCGATGATACCTTGACTGTGAGAAGATTCGATACCGGTGGATAATCCATAAGCTCACGGTACATTATCTCCTGCTCATAAAAAGCATCATAATCATGCTTCATAGCAGTCTGTATGCTGTAATGTGACGGGTCGTAGGTCTGTATAATAACATTCCCACGCTTATCGCCTCGTCCTGCCCTTCCCGCCGCCTGTGTAAGAAGCTCAAAGGTTCTCTCCTGCGCCCTGAAATCCGATGAATACAATGACAAATCGGCAAGAAGTATTCCCATAAGTGTTACATTCGGAAAATCATGCCCCTTTACAATCATCTGTGTTCCGACTAATATATCTGCATTGCCGCCGGAGAATTCCTCAAGAATTTTTTCATGCCCTTCCTTTCCCTTGGTCGTATCAAAATCCATTCGCAGAACTCTTGCCGCAGGAAAGGCCTCCTTCACAGCCTGTTCTATCTTCTCTGTTCCTACCTTGAAGCCACCTATATATTTTGAACCGCACTTTGGACATAGCTTCTTGTCCGGCTCGGTATATCCACAATAATGGCATACAAGTCTTCCATTGTTATGTGCTGTCAATGAGATGTCACAATGAGGACATTTTATCACATGTCCGCACTCTCTGCAATTAATAAATCCAACATATCCGCGCCTGTTTAAAAATAGCATAACCTGCTCCTTATTATTCAGACGCTCCTCAATCATTTTTTTAAGTCTTCTGCTAAAGATGGATTTATTGCCACTCCTTAATTCTTCCCTTAGGTCAACTGTCTCAACCTCGGGGAGGGTGCTTTCACCCGCCCTGTTATTCATGACAAAGAGCTTATACTCTCCGCTTCGTGCCTTGTAATACGCGTCCACCGATGGTGTGGCAGAGCCAAGTATAACAGAAGCATTACACATGGCAGCAAGCTCGACTGCCGTCTCCCTTGCATGATACCTGGGCACACTGTCACTCTTATATGCGCCTTCATGCTCCTCATCTATAACAATAAGTCCAAGCCTGTCAAATGGTGTAAAAAGAGCTGAGCGCGGACCAATCATAATCTTTATCTCTCCCCGTTTTGCGCGGAGGTACTGGTCATAACGCTCACCCTTTGACATTCTTGAATTGAGAATAGAAACTACATTACCAAATCTTTTATAGAAGCGCATTACCGTCTGGTATGTAAGCGCAATCTCCGGTATGAGCATAATAACCTGCTTATCCATGGACAGCACATGCTCAATCACCTCAAGATATACCTCCGTCTTACCACTGCCTGTGACTCCCTTTATAAGATACGTGCCATGTATGCCCTTATCGTAGTCCTCTATTATCGAATCAGCCACATAGCTCTGTTCCGGGTTAAGCACACATTTGGCAGCCGGTGCATACTCCTTATGGATTGGATTGCGGTAAACCATATTGTCACTTCTTATTATTACTCCCTGCTTTACAAGTGCTGTGATTGTCGGACCGGCAATATTAAGCTTCGACCTTATGATTCCTTCGTCTAAGTCCCCATCCTCAGCCAGTGCCGTCACAAGCCTTTTCTTTGCGGTGTAATGCTTTTTCTCACACTCTGCAATCAGGCTTTCAAGCTTATCCTTATCCTGCACATACTCAGGTGATAATGCGATAATGCTCTCTTTCTTCTCCTTGACCGTCTCCTTAACCGGAAGCACGGTCTTGAGAGCCTGATTGATTGTAGCTCCGTAATTGTGCTTCATCCAGTATGCAAGCTTTATCATGCGTCCGTCAATCGTAACCGCATTCGTTACCATTGATTCAACCTTTTTCATCCTGTCCGTGTCAAATTCAGCCTCATCGGTTATATTTACAACATAACCGGTTATCCTCCTGTTTCCAAACGGCACGTTCACCTGTGAACCAATCTCCACACTCCCTAAAAGCTCATCCGGCAGAATATACTGAAATGTCTTATCAAGTTTATCAATAGATATATCAACTATGATATCTGCGAACCACATTTTAATTCCTCAAGCACTTCCTTTATAAGGACTCTCTCATCCATAGGATATTTTACACCCTTAATCTCCTGATAATCCTCATGTCCCTTTCCGGCAAGCACGATTATATCTCCTTCTCTGCCATTCTCTATGGCGTAGCGGATTGCCTCCTTGCGGTCCGGAATTTCTATAAACTCTCCACCCGTCTTTTCTATGCTGCTTCTTATATCGGCTATAATATCGAGCGGCTCCTCATACCGCGGATTATCTGAGGTTATTATTGTAAAATCGGCAAGCTTGCCGGAAACCTCACCCATCTCATATCTGCGGAGCTTGGAACGGTTTCCGCCGCAGCCGAAAACGCTGACGAGCCTCTTAGGATTATATTCCCTTAATGTCTCTAAAATGCTCTTTAAGCTCATCGCATTATGCGCATAATCAATCATCAGGATAAATTTATCCGAAACCTTCACCGGTTCAACTCTTCCCTTTACCGCAACCGTTAAAAGTGCCTCCTTAAGCTTCTCATCATCGACATCAAGATGTCTTGTCACAGCAACGGCACAGAGAGAATTATAGACGCTGAACTTACCGGGCAGTGAAAGCTTGATGTGAAGCTTCTCCCCGGCTATATCGTACTCCGTTCTTATATGTCCCGGCTCATGGACATACTGTATGTTCACCGCTCTAAGCCCAGCGCCCTCATTAAGTCCATAAGTCTCTACCGCACATGTATGACCTTCTAACACCTGAGCGGTGTGTTCATCATCGAAATTGACTATACCTGTCCTGCACTGCTTAAACAGAAGTCCCTTGCAGTGCATATAGTCCTCAAAGCTTGCATGTTCGTTAGGTCCGATATGATCCGGCTCAAGATTGGTAAATACTCCGATATCGAACGTAATTCCCGCGCATCTTTTCATCATGAGAGCCTGCGAGGATACCTCCATGACAACACACTTACAACCATTATCAACCATCTCCCTGAAGTACCTCTGAACATCGTAGGATTCCGGCGTGGTATTGGCGGATTCGATATGTCTTGCTCCCGTTATTATCTCAATTGTTCCTATAAGGCCGGTCTTATACCCACAGCTTTCGAGTATCCCGCGAACCATGAATGCCGTGGTAGTCTTTCCCTTAGTACCTGTAATTCCTATAGTGAAAAGCTCCTTTGCCGGGTGGCCGAAATATGCCGCCGACACCATCGCAAGTGTATTTCTGCAATCCTCAGCTGCGACAAAGGCAGTATTCTTCCTGTTTTCGGTAATCTCCACCTTTTCCTCAGTTATAATCGCAGCCGCCCCCTGCCTGATTGCCTCATCTATGAAGGTATGACCATCAAATATCGTTCCCCTCACACATACAAAAAGGCACCCCTTTACAATCTTTCTTGAATCACAGACCAGCTCTGTAATCTCAACATTCTCGTTTCCATTGTACAGCGTATAATCAAGCTCTGAAATCAATTCCTTTAATATCATGCAAAACCTCCCTGAATGTCGCAAATCGTGTCCTGCTAAATTATATTCCTATCATATATCTATTATTTATCAGCGAAGCAGTCCATCAACCACTTCGTTGAGCTTCATTCCTCTTGAACCTTTAAACAGCACCGCTGTCCCCGGTTTTATCTCCGCCTTAAGATATTCCGTGATATCTCTCAGCGTATCAAAATGCTTTATCTTCCCTATATACTGTTCAGCACCATATCCTATGTACCTGGCAAGCTCTCCGTAGAGCAGAAGCTCATCGACCTTGCTCTGACCGGCATATTCACCGACCTGTCTGTGATACTCCTTGGTATTCTCACCCAGCTCCAGCATATCTGCAAGTACAGCAATCCTATAGTCCGCCGGCATCTGACACAGTACACTCAAGCCTGCCTTCATTGAATCGGGGCTGGCATTGTAAGAATCATCTATATAGGCAGCTCCGTCTTTTTTTGTTATATGCTGTCTCATGGCAACACCTGTATAGCTCTCAAGAGCTTTGACAGCCGCTCTTAAATCCACTCCGAAAAAATCTGCCACGGCAAGCGCCACAAGTGCATTGTTCACATTATGTGCTCCAAGCACATTTAAACTGACCGGTATTCTGACATCACCATGAAGCATGTCAAAACCCACTCCGTTTTCATCGGAATACTCATTCTCCGCCCTGTAATCGCACTCAGCCAAATGACCGAATGTGCATATTCTAAGCTTCCTGTTATCCTCTTTTCCAAACACTCCGGCATAGTTATTCCTGCAAAGGTCTGCACGCTCTTTCAGCAATACATCATCCCCATTGAGAAAAATGCAGCCGCCCTCAGTGACGGCATCCGTTATATGCCACTTCTCGCGAAGTATATTCTCCTGTGAACCAAGCTGCTCAATATGGCTGACGCCGATATTTGTCATAACAGCGGCATTGAGGGAAAGCAGAGTGGCAAGACGCTTCATCTCGCCCTTCTCGCTCATTCCCATCTCAATAACCGCAGCCTCGTCATCAGGCGCTATATTCATAATAGTAACAGGAACTCCTATCTGACTGTTGGCATTCCCAGCGGTCTTAAACACCTTAAGCCCGCTGGACAGGGCACAGGCTATCATCTCCTTGGTGGTTGTCTTTCCTACACTTCCGGTTACTCCCACCTTATTAAGCGAAAGCCTGCTCTCATACTCTTTCGCGGTAAGCTGCATAGCCCTCACGGAATCCTCCGCAAGCACTATCGGCTTAGGCTGTATTCCTAAGCTTCTCCACTTGTCAATCAGGCCTGCAACAGCCTCCTCATTCTGTGTCAAAGACGCTGATGCACCGCAGTCAAAAGCGCTCTCTATGTACTTATGCCCATCGACGCGCTCACCTACAATAGGTGCGAACATAAGTCCCGGTTCAGCCTTGCCTGAATTGGTCGCAAAATTATCTATCTGTACATTCTCATCACCACAGAGCAGGCTTCCGCCCACAGCCCTGACTATATCTTTGACACAAAAATCTTTCATCTTAATAAAATTCCTCACTTAACTATTTTTAGAACAATCCTACAATCTTATCATCTACGACATCAATGTTCTCTGCTGCCGGAACCTTAGGAAGACCCGGCATTGTCATGACCGTTCCTGTGATTGCAACAACGAAGCCTGCACCTGCGCTCACATATACCTCACGGATGTTTACATTGAAGCCCTCCGGACGTCCGAGTGCATTAGGGTCATCGGAAAGTGAATACTGGTTCTTTGCCATACATACAGGAAGGTTTCCATACCCCATCTTCTCTATCTTCTTTAACATTCTTGAAGCCTCAGCGGAATAGGTCACTGAGCCTGCACCATATATCTTCGTCGCTATTGCCTCAATCTTATCCTTAAGCGGAGCGTCAAGCTCGTATGTGAACTTAAGCTCACTCTTCTTATTTTCAATAGTCCTTATAACCTTAGCCGCAAGCTCCTCGCCGCCCTTTCCGCCTTCTGCCCATACTCTGGCAAGAGCAAATTCGCAGCCCATATCCTCACAGTGCTTCTTGATAAACTCATACTCCTCCTCAGTATCGGTAAGGAAGGAGTTGAGAGTTACAACAACCGGCACACCAAAGGCATGAAGATTCTCAATGTGCTTATCAAGATTGACAATACCCTTCTTTACAGCCTCAAGGTTCGGTGCGGCAAGCTCATCCTTCTTCACCCCGCCATTGTACTTAAGTGCCTTTACGGTTGCAAGAATGACCACTGCGTCAGGCGCAATTCCTGCCTTACGGCACTTGATATCCATGAACTTCTCAGCTCCAAGGTCGGCACCGAAGCCTGCCTCTGTCACAACATAATCTGCCATCTTAAGAGCCGCCTTCGTTGCCCTTACACTGTTACAGCCATGCGCTATATTAGCGAACGGTCCACCATGTACAAGGGCAGGTGTTCCTTCAAGAGTCTGAATCATATTAGGCTTGATCGCATCCTTTAAAAGTGCAGCCATCGCGCCTACAGCCTTGAGGTCTGCCGCTGTGACAGGCTCACCGGCATAATTATATGCTACAATTATCCTTCCAAGTCGGTCTTTTAAATCATCCATATCATTTGCAAGGCAGAGAATAGCCATTATCTCCGTCGCAACAGTGATGACAAAGTGATCCTCCCTTACAAAACCATCCGCCTTGGCTCCAAGACCTACAACAACATTTCTTAAAACTCTGTCATTCATGTCAAGACATCTCTTCCACACAATCTGTCTTGTGTCAATCTGAAGAGCATTTCCCTGCTGGATATGATTATCGAGCATAGCTGCAAGAAGATTATTTGCTGAAGTGATTGCATGAAAATCACCTGTAAAGTGGAGATTAAGCTCCTCCATCGGTACAACCTGCGCATAGCCGCCGCCTGCCGCACCACCCTTCACACCAAAACAAGGTCCAAGTGACGGCTCTCTGAGTGCTACCATCGTCTTCTTTCCAGCCCTGTTAAGCGCATCAGCAAGTCCGATGCTGATTGTTGTCTTTCCCTCACCTGCCGGTGTCGGATTGATTGCTGTCACAAGAATAAGCTTACCATTCTCATTGCTCTCAATGCTTTTAAGATATTCATCCGAAAGCTTGGTCTTGTACTTACCATAAAGCTCAAGGTCTTCCTCACCTATTCCAAACCTTGCCGCAATCTCCTTGATTGGACGCATATCAGCGCTCTGTGCGATTTCAATATCACTTTTCATGTATATTCTCCTTCTCACTATGTAATGTGTTTTCATTTATTTTCAGAGCTTCTGCAGAAGCTCCTCAAATTCATCCATGGTCATAAGAACCTTTCTCGGCTTGGTTCCTTCCTCAGGTCCCATAACCCCTGCCTCCTCAAGCTGATCCATAATTCTGGCAGCTCTGTTAAAGCCTATGCGGTACACTCTCTGAAGTATGCTTACCGAACCCTTGCCCTTCTCAATCAGATATCTGCCCGCCTCAGCAAAATAATCATCGTAATCATTTCCGAACGCCTGGCTTTCTGCGAAAGCCGGATTATCAATCTTACGGGCAACATCATCATGATACCCTCCTGACTCACCACAGTTAGCCTTCAGAAACTCAACCACGGCGCTTACTTCATCATCCGAAACGAATGCTCCCTGTATTCTCGCCGGCTTAGGATATCCCGCCGGTGAAAAGAGCATATCGCCCTTTCCTAAAAGCTTCTCCGCTCCGACCATATCAAGAATGGTTCTTGAGTCCACACCCGAAGATACGGCAAATGCGATTCTTGAAGGAACATTCGCCTTTATAAGTCCTGTGATGACATCGACAGATGGCCTCTGGGTCGCAATTACAAGATGTATTCCGGCAGCTCTTGCAAGCTGTGCAAGACGCACAATGGCATCCTCGACCTCATTCTTGGCAATCATCATGAGGTCTGCAAGCTCATCAATTATAATTACGAGCTGTGGCAGCTTCGCCGGCTTATCCTCAGCCTCTATATCCTTTAGCTGCTCAACCTTCGCGTTATAACCTTTAAGGTCACGCACACCTGCCTGTGCGAACTTCTTATATCGGTCATCCATCTCCGCTACCGCCCAGTTGAGTGCGCCTGCTGCCTTCTTAGAATCCGTGACAACAGGAATCATAAGATGCGGTATTCCATTATACACGCTCAGCTCAACCACCTTCGGGTCAATCATTATAAGCTTGACCTCGGATGGTTTGGCTCTGTAGAGAATACTCATAATTATCGTGTTGATACATACGGATTTACCTGAACCTGTCGCACCGGCTATAAGCACATGTGGCATCTTTGCAATATCAGCAACAACGACCTGTCCCGCTATATCCTTACCAACACCGAAGGCTATCGGTGACTTACTCTCCTCAAACGGCTTGCTCTCAATAAGCTCCCTCAGGGTAACTCCCGAGGTCTCCTTGTTAGGAACCTCTATTCCGACTGCCGCCTTGCCCGGTATAGGAGCTTCAATTCTTATATCCGCCGCCGCAAGATTAAGTTTAATATCATCGGCGAGTGACACGATACGGCTTACCTTCACACCCTGTTCAGGCTGTATCTCATACCGCGTTACAGCCGGTCCGCAGCTCACATCGGACACCGTGACCCTCACTCCGAAATTCGACAAGGTCTGCTGAAGCTTAACTGCTGTATCGCGAAGCTCCTTCTGTGATGTCGAGCTTGTCGATTTACCTCTGTGAAGAAGCTCCACCGGCGGAAACTCATAAGGCTTTTCGACAATTTCCTCACTAAGCTGCTCAGAATGTCTTACCTCCTCATCTATCTCAGCATCGACCTGCTCCATTGTCTTTTCAGGCTGTGCACCTCTTGCGGAAGCACTTGATGAAGTTCCCCCTTTGTCAGCTCCGCCTGTTCCCACGCTGTCATGCTTCGTTCCTGTTCCCGGCGTCTGCTTCTGCAGGCCTTCAAGCACCGTTCTTCCCACGGCATCCATTTTCTCCTGTCTCTGCCACTGCTCTAAGCCGTCATCCTCAGGCAGCTCCTGAAGGTGCTCACCATAAGCATAGTCTGAATCAGCACTTTCATTCCTGTATGAAGTCTGCTCCTGTGAGTAATCGGCATAATCATCCACAAGTTCATCGTCAACTGGCTCTTTTCTATAGGCTTCATCATCATAATCAGCTTCCGTATAAGCTTCATCCGCATAAGCACTGCTGTCATCGCCATGAATATCATGGTACTCTTCCTGCTTATCATATCCTCTTGCAAAAAGACTGTCATCCGCTGCCCGGGCAGATTTATCCCTTTTACTATGGGCGGACTTAGGAAGATTAAATATGCCGCCTGTACTATCATCCGAATTTTCATCGGAATCTATCTCTATAATATTCTCTGAATATCTGTCATTCTGAAATACTTCTGCGACATCCGGGCCTGATAGCCTTCCGGCTGCTGAGGTTCTCATATTCTCAGCCTCCGGCTGCTTCGGTCCTAATATATCATTTCTCCTGTTCGTGCCCGGAATCTCAATTGACAGATCGACCCCGCTCACCTTCTGGTCAAAACGTCGACGCTGTCTTTGCTGTTCCTCCTTAAGCTCCCGCTGTTCCTGCCTTATAGCTCTCTTTTTCTCCGATTCCTCCTTATATTCGTTGATATCGTCTTTTGCGGTGTTGATAACCTTCCTGCTTCCGTTTGTAAGGCTTCTTATTATCGAGCGCTCTGAGATAATAAGCACGGCTATTATGATAAAAACAATAATTATTATATATGTCCCGACCTTGCCGACAGCAGGTGTCAGGAATGAACAGACGGCACCGCCTACGATACCTCCGCCTTCCTTCAACGGAACCTCAAAATTATAGTAGTCTGACAGCTTTTCTAGCTTTATGTAACCGCCGCCCACCATTTCGATGAATGCACATACGAACATCGCACCAATAAACGCCGTTATGAACTTGACCCTTGCAACTCCGCTGTTCTTTCCCTTTCTAAGCATTATCACCGTACCCACGACAAGCACCACGGGAAATATGTATGCAAATATTCCGAAGGTTCCAAACTGGATTGCCGCAAAAAATGTTCCCGCCTTACCTGCTAAGCCAAAATTACTTATAAACAGGATAAGTGCAACTGCCAGTGCAATAAATAAAGCTGCTTCCGTGAATGCAGCGCTGTTCACCTTTTTCTTTTTTCTCTTTTTGGATGATGAACGTGATGCACTTGTCCTCGTTCCTTTCGATGCTGCCGGCTTTGAAGCCGCTGTCCTCTGCTGTGAGGCTGTTCTCCGAGACTGTGTTGTCCTCTTTTTTTCAGATGATGTATTCCCGGTTGAAGCCATTGTTGTTACCCCATTTCTCTAATTTAATATAAATGTCATATTCTGATTGCATAATATTTTATTATATGACTTTTCATCACTCAATATATTATCATGCGATCAGCTGTTATGTCCCGATAAGCCTGCCTGCTATGGCTGCATGACTATCATTGAAGCAAGCATAAAGCCGCCGAGCGCAAGGCAGTACACAGAAAGTATGCGGAAACGGCGTCTTTTAAGTATCTGATTAAGAATAACAAGCCCTATATAACCTGTTATTATGGCAAAAACCGATGCCGATATGTACCATCCTGTATTTCCAACGTCATTTACTCCAAATCTTGCGATGTCAATTATATCCAGTATCACAGCACCTATAAGCGAAGGTACGGCGCACAGAAATGAGAATCTCCATGTAAGCTTCCTGTCAAATCCCAACAACAGGCACGTGGTAATTACCATACCGCATCTTGATAATCCCGGAAGTACCGAAAGTCCCTGAACACCTCCTATCACTACAGCCTCAAAGAAGCCTGCATCCGATATCCTGACCTCGCCCTTCTTCACTCCGTCCGTGACAAAAAGCATAACGCCTGTCAATATCATAAATATTCCGGGGAAAAAAACCGTATCAGCCGCATAGACCGCAAAGCTTCTGCACCCCAGTCCGACTATACCTGTCGAAACGGTCGCCGCAAGTATCATAAGTGCAAGCTTGACATATATTCCGCTCTCAAGCCTTATTATTCTTGCAACATCCTTCCTGAAAGCAAATAATATCACAATTATTGTTGCGAGCTTCAGACACAGGTCAAAAATTATGCTGTCTCCCTCTCCAAATCCAAATACATTCTTTAACATCAACAAATGTCCTGAGCTGCTCACGGGAAGAAATCCCGTGAGTCCATCAATCATTCCACTGACTATAATCTTTAGCGCCTCCAACACAAGCCCTCCACATATTTACACAATTAATATAATTATAGCATTTTTTTACAATGAGGTCAAATTAAACTGAAAGCTCCTTAATCCTGCCCAGTGCCATGTCAAGTCCTCCGACTTCGTCTATAAGTCCCGCCTCAACAGCCTGTCTTCCCACAAGCATTGTCCCCAAATCCTTTGACAACATGCTGGTGTTCATCATCATCTTTTCAAGGCTTCCCTTTTCTGCTCTGCTGTGTTCCTCAATGAAGCTCACAATTCTATCCTGTATCATTTTGAAATAGTCATAGGTCTGCGGTGCCCCTATAACCGTGCCGCTCATCCTCACAGGATGAATGAGCATTGTCCCGGTAGGTACAATGAACGAATAGTCTGCGGCAACGGCTAACGGCACACCTATTGAATGGCTGTCCCCTATTACAAGCGATACTGTCGGCTTGCTTAGCGACGCAATCATCTCAGCAAGCGCAAGCCCCGCTGATACATCCCCGCCTATTGTATTTATTATTATAAGCGCGCCTTTAATCTTTTTGCTGTCCTCTATCCGTGCAAATATCGGGATAAGATGCTCATATTTTGTTGTCTTGCAATTGTTAGAGAGCACCTCATGTCCCTCTATCTCGCCTATAATTGTAATCAGTTTTATACTTTCATCGTCCTTCTCCGACAGGGATAGCTGTCCGAAGGACTCTATCTCATCGCGATCCTTTTCTGATTTATCTTTTTCCGCCATGGAAACCTCCTTTAAATTATATCTGGCTGACACCCAAATCCTGCCTCATCTAATATCTCCAAATAATACAGGAATATACCTGAGTTCTTCACTTTTAAGGCTTCTCCATATATATCTTCAAGAGCTGCAATGCCCCGGGCATCACACCGCCTAGAAGGAATAAACCCATCCTTAAGGTCTGCATGGTCAATGAGAAATACCATCTGCGAACGGCATTTTTCAAGCCCTGTTCTAAGAAATTTTTCTGACTATAATATTCCCACGTTCAGCGATAGTATAATTATATTCCCTTCTTCCTATTCTTATGAGGAAAATACATTATTCTGCCTTACCCTCAACTATACGTCTCAAATTCGGAAATCCTGCCCTGCTCTCTGTTTTGCTCAGGAGATACAGCTTGTCGAGCGTTTCCACGAAAGCGCTGCACTCCTCCTCCGGAAGCTTGTCAAGCAGCCACTCATAATACAGCCCTTCAAGATATGCCTTTGAATTCTTAAGCTTCTCTGCTTTCCCGGTTGCATACAAATTGGCACTCCTCTTGTCATACGGATTTTCCTTACGCACCAGGTAGCCCTTGCTCTCAAGACTTGCCGTTCTCCTCGCCGCAGCTCCCTTGTCGAGCTTTAGCTGCTCCCGGATTGCCGTCTGCGTTATGCCGGGATTATGCCTTACCAGATGTATGAAATCGAACTCAGCCGTACCTATTCCGTCCTCCTTCATCGTCTGAACGGTGAACTTGCTGACCTCACGCGCTATCTTTGTCATTTTTCTTTCTGATTTATCCATATTAACCTCCGCTCTCTACATCGGTGCTGGGACAGTGGTGTCAGACCCCGTGTCCCAACGCGTGGGACATGGGGTCTGACACCACTGTCCCAGCACCGCCGCCAAACAAATAAGATGTAGTATCATCTTTTTCGATGATACTACATCTTTTTTTCATTGTCAAACCATGTTCTAAGCGGGAGACTGGCTGTTACTCCAATGTCCCTTGAGCTTAGAAACCGGCACATCCTTGACATTTCCTACCAGACACACACTGCACTTATCCTTTCTAAGATATGTCCTTATGCACCTGTTGAACTGCTCCAATGTGACCGCGTTGTAGTGCTCCACAGCCTCGTCAAGCGATATCACGCTTCCCGTGGACAGGAAGGTCTTGGCATTATTCAGTACCGTATTGCTCGCCGCCTCGCTCCCCAGCACGAGTTCTATCTTTGTCTGCTTTTTAAGCCTGAACAGCTCCTCCCCATCGATGCCCTTCTCATTGAGCTCATCTATTATGTCAAAAATAAGCTCGTACACCCTCTCTGTCTGCGCCGCACTCATGGACGCATATATATGAAAAAGACCCGCAAGGTCACACATGCTGTTATAGGAATATATGCTGTAGGTGAGACCGTTCTCCTCCCGTACCTTCTGGAAAAGTCTTGAATTCAGATTGCCGCCAAGCATGGAATTGATCATGTACATGGCATATCTGTCTTCGTCGGAGCTTCGCACATTGTCAAAGGCTATGTTCAGATGAACCTGCTCCATGTCCTTATATTTTGAAATAAAGCATCTGTTAAATTCCGGTCTGCCCGGAATAAGCTTCCTGCCCGAACCCGGCAAAGCGGCAAACAAAGGTTCAAGCACAGACATTATCTGCGCTTCATCGCATTTTCCCGCAACGGATATAAGAATATTGTCAGCTGTGTAGTTAGCCTCCTTAAAATCCACAAGCTGCTGCCTTGTGAGCTTCTTTACATTGCTCTTGCTGCCGGATATTATAAAACCCAGCGGATTATCCTTCCAGACCCGCTTCTGCAAAAGCTCGTGGCACATGTCCTCCGCCGAGTCATCGTAGGAGTCTATCTCGTCGATTATAACACCCTTCTCCTTGGAAAATTCCTTCGGGTCAAACACCGAGTTAAAGAGCATATCCGACATAACGGACAGTGCCCTCTCAAAATCCTCCGGGAGCACTTTTCCGTAAAATACGGTATTTTCCTTCGATGTGTATGCATTTATGCCACCGCCCAGCTCCGTCATTATGTCCGCGAGCTGACCGGCGCTGTATTTATCCGTCCCTTTAAAAAGCATGTGCTCTATCGCATGTGCAGCTCCGTTATTTAAGACTGTCTCATTCTGCGAACCGCTGCCGACATACACGCCAAAGGTTATGCTTCTCGCTCCCGGCAGATTTTCTATGATGACAGGAATATTATTCGTCAGTCTGTGTATTGTCGTCATTACTCTTGTCTTCCTCACCTTCAAGCTTTGTAATTCTTACCTTACGGATTACCCTGTTCTTCGCCTCTAAGACCTTGAAATGATAGCCCCCATAATCTACCTCACCGCTCTCATCATCCGCAGGAAGCCTATGCAGCTGTGCTATCATAAATCCATTAACTGTTTCATAATCCTCTGTATCGAATGTGATATCCAACAGATCCTCAAGGTCATCTAACAGCGTCAATCCGTCAACCTCGTATGAATCCTCAGAGGTTCTCTCAATCTGCTTCTCCTCCTCATCATACTCGTCCATGATATTTCCGACTATTTCCTCAATAATATCCTCCATGGTAATGATACCGGAGGTCTGTCCATATTCATCTACAACTATCGCAAACTGAATCTTATTCGCCTGCATCTCCTTAAAAAGAGCGTCCACATTGCGTGTCTCAGGAACAAAATACGCGTCACGCATAAGCTTGTTGATGTCCTTTATCGCAGGTTCATTGCTCTTGTCATTCTCATAGGCAACAATCGCATCCCTCAGATGTATCATGCCGACAATATGGTCAATGTCCTCATCATACACAGGGTATCTTGAAAAATTATTGCTGAGCATTATCTTAAACGCCTCCTCAAGTGAGACGTTCTGATCTATACCGACAATGTTAGAACGGTGCACCATGACATCATGCGCTTCCTTATCCCCGAATTCAAAGATATTGTTAATCATCTTTGCTTCGCCTTCCTCAAGTACACCCTTCTCCTGTCCCTCATTAACCATCGTGATTATCTCTTCCTCAGTGACATTCTCAAGATTCTCATGCGGATTGATACCGATAAGTCTCAGCACAAGATTAGAAAGCTTCGTCACCACAAAAGCTACCGGTGTGATAATATAGATAAACAATCCTGCCGGCTTGACCAGCATATAGAGTGTTTTCTCAGGAAATTTCATCCCGACACGCTTAGGAACAAGTACCCCGACAACAAGCAGGAGAATAATGACAACAACCGCAACTGCAAATATTATCCACATGGACTGAACCTTTGCCGCCTTCTCTATAGCCCTTGAAATGGCTCTTAATATATATCCTCCGACAGCGACATTGCTTATAAAAACTGTTATATCAAGCGCATTTGACAGTACAGCAGGATTATCCGCAAGGCGTTCAAGTTTCTTTGCCTTCCTGTCATTCTCATCCTCACGCTTTTTTTCAATAAATGAATCATTTACATTCTGAAGTGCCGACGAAAACGCATATAGCACAGCATCAATTATAATAAAGGCGAGTAAAAGCAGCCCGCCCAAATAGGGGTGTATATCTCCCATAAACTAACCATCTTTCCTTTCTCTTAATAAACCGGCTATTTCCTCCATAGCCATACAATATCCCTCAAGTCCTTTTCCTGCAATCTGCTTCGAGCACTCTGGAAGCGTCACGGACACATGGCGGAAATCCTCTCTTGAATGTATATCCGATATATGTACCTCATACTTCGGGAACTCAAGCGGAGCAAGCGCATCGCGGATTGCATAGCTGTAATGAGTGTAAGCTCCCGGATTTATGACAAGTCCATCCAGCTCCCCTCTCTCATGTTCAAAGTACGCAGCCTGAAGCCTGTCTATTATAGCGCCTTCATGGTTGCTCTGCCAGGTTTCTATTTCAATCCCAAGCTCAGCCGCCTTATCGTTCAATAGTTTTATAAGATAGTCATAGTCCTGTGTTCCATATATCTTCCTGTCCCTTATCCCAAGAAAATTTAAGTTCGGTCCGTTAATTACAAGTATTTTCATAGTGTTCTATCCTTTCAAACATTTTTTCAAATGAACCATCATCTGTGTCTATTATTATATCGGCTCGTTTCTCATATATATCGGCTCGTCTTTGCATAAGCTCAGTAATTTTCTGCTCAACATTGCCTCCTGCAAGAAGCGGTCTTGTCTTATCATGCGAAAGTCGTTTTACAAGTGTATCCACACGCGCCCTGAGGTACACAACCATCCCAAGCTCCCTTAAAAGCCTTCCGTTTTCTTTTCTAAGCGGCAGTCCGCCGCCGACAGATATCACTGTATCACTGAGTTTCTCCGATATCAACTCCCTTAAGCAGTCCGTCTCAAGATTCCTGAAATATTCCTCACCATGCTCCGCAAATATGTCATTTATAGAGCATTTTTGATGTTCGACAATAAAATCATCCGTATCGATGAACTTTCTTGTCCTGTTCTGTTCTATCCATTTTCCAAATGTTGTCTTGCCGCAGCCCATAAAACCAATGAGAATTATATTCCTATTGTCTTTGTGTTTTTCTTCCATCAGCTTTTACTCCTGCCCCATCTCTTTTTTCATAAGTGTATAAAGTTCCCTGCAAAGCTCATCCGGAACCTTGACATCATTCCACAGCTCAAATGCCTCAACGCCCTGATACAACAGCATCTCAAGTCCATTGTAGGCTCTCGCCCCATGCTCCCTTGAAAGCTTCATAAAGCGTGTCTCAGATGGATTGAAAATTATATCAACCGCCGCCTCTATCATGTCATAGAACCTGCCATCCTCAACAGGTGTTCCATCCACATCCGGGTACAGTCCCTTGCTAGTTGTCTGGATGACAATGTATTTCTTGCTGCCGCCCCCATATCCTTCAAGCTCCTTGTAGCCATCAAGAGGCATTGCATACACGCGCTTTCCACCCACATAGGTATTCACGTCATCTGCAAGACTTACTGCCTTGTCGACACTCCTGTTTAAAAGATATACCCGGGATGCACCTGTGACGGCGCACATAAATGTAACTGCTCTTGAAGCTCCTCCTGCCCCGAGAATTATTACGTCACGTCCGGCTATGTCAATGCCATCACATACAAGCTGTCTCTTTATGCCGTAATAGTCAGTATTATATCCCTTATATCCGCCATCAATGCGCACAAGCGTGTTGACCGCACCTATATTCCTCGCAAGCTCATCAATCTCAATTACAGCCTCCATGACCTCCTGCTTATGCGGTACAGTGACATTCATTCCCTTTATATTGAGTGCGTATGCTCCCTTTACCGCGGTGGCAACCTCACCCTTCTCGACCTTAAAGGTCATATATGCAAGATTGAATCCAAGTCTTTCTGCCAATGTGTTATGAATGAACGGAGAAATCGAATGGCCTACCGGATTTCCTATAAGACCACATACTGCCGTCTTAGCATCAATTTTTCCCATGCTTTTTCTTATACCTCCTGTAAAAAATAAGCACAACCCACTCTAATCTTCTTTTTAAAATAATCTGTATCTCTTCCTTCGGGTGAATCGGCTTTACAAGTATGCTGTGTATACCGGCTCTGTTAGCCCCCCATATATCCGTGAACAGCTGGTCCCCGATAAAAAGAGTGTTATCCTTGTTGGCTACGCCACACAGCTCCACTCCCTTTAAATAGCCGTCCGGGGACGGTTTTCCTGCTTTATACAGATACCTTGAGTCCACCTGTGCCGCGAACGAAGCCACCCGCGGCTCCTTATTATTTGAGATAAGACATGTCTCAAATCCAAGCTCATGCAGTCTCTTAAAAAAATCAATCACCTTCGGTGTTGCAGGTGCACCATGTTCTACCAATGTATTATCTATGTCAAACAGAACAGCCCTGTAACCATTCAAATAAAAATCCTCGAAATCTATCTCATATATGTTATCTGCATCTTCTGAGGGATATAACCTTTTAAACATTATGCCTCCTATTTTAGCATTTTTTTAAGCTCGTCCATAAAAGTATTCACATCTTTAAACTCTCTGTACACAGAAGCAAAACGCACATAAGCAACCGCATCGACATCCTTTAGCTTGTCCATCACAAGCTCACCGATTGTGCTTGTCGGAACCTCCCGAAGCTCCAGGTTAAATATCGCATTCTCCACTTCATCTACAATTCTTGTTATCTCCTCAACAGAGACAGGACGCTTATGGCAGGACTGTAAGATGCCGTTCTGAAGCTTTTCCCTCGAATAAGGTTCCCTGTTGTCATCCTTCTTGATAACAGCCAGCGGCATAGTCTCGACCTTCTCATAGGTTGTAAATCTCCTGTCACACACATCGCACTGCCTTCTTCTCCTTATGGAAAATGCGTCATCGGCAGGTCTTGAATCTATAACTCTTGTATTCTCCGCATTGCAGAACGGACACTTCATAATCTCGCCTCCTATAATTTTACTACTATTTTCTCAGGACACACATTTACCAGAATCACATCCGGTCCAACATTCACAATACATTCAAACGGTATAACATACTCACAATCCGCACCAAAAAAGCAGAAAAGCTTCGGCGGACCCGGTACTATAATCGCCTTGATACAACCTGAACACAGGTCAAACTCCACATCCTGCACATAGCCTAATATCTTACAGTCTGCAGAATTGATTACCTGTTTTTCCCTCAGATTACATATTCTCATCCTTATATCCCCGCACAGTATGCTCTGCTCTATTATATGTGGCTTTTCTGCAAATGTACCTACATAGAATTATAATTACGATTCCTGTAAGTCCACCTGCCGTATCTATAAGCACATCCTTGAAGCTGCAGCACCTGTCCGGCACAAAATACTGGTGAAGCTCATCCGTCCCCGCATACCCAAATACAATGACTGCCGGGAGAAAATACCGCAATTTTACTATTTTCCCAATTCTCAAGTCTCTGTCGAGAGAGTCTAAAAGTATCCCAAAATTATTGACAACCGCCGTATACAGCAGAACTCCAAGCACAAGATATTCCGTAAAATGTGCCAGCTTTCTCACAAGATACGATATACCCTCGGAGAATCCCACCCGCTCAGCCTCAGACATATCAAGCCTGAATGCCTTATCCACAGCACTTGCCATCATATATGAGACTTTGCCGCTCTGCATTGATGAAATATCGCCATTGTTTGACGAGAACCAGAATATAACCGCCATCCACAAAATAACAGGTATAAAATACAATAATCTTAATCTCTTTTTCTTCATTATGCATGCCCCCTCTTAGAGCACTCAGCAATTAACTAATTCTGTTTATCAGTTTCCGGCTCTGAGCAATTAACTAATTCTGTTTATCAGTCTCCGGCTCTGCGTCAGTGTATATGTAATTATACAGCTTCTTCATATAGTAGCTGAAATCTATTGCAACAACATCATCACCATCTATGGTCATGTACTTGAAGTCCTCGTCCGGGATATGCCATGATACAACCTCATACTTTGAAATTTCCGGTAGCAATGTAATAAGCTCCATACACTCTTCCGTTGTGAGGTTCGTTGTTATCTGAGGTATAATGCTGTCAAGAAGCTTCACAATTGTACCCACATCCATCGTCTTAATCTTATCAAAAATATTCTGCACAACTCTCCTCTGTCTGTCGGTTCTTGTGAAATCTCCATTTCCGACATATCTGAAACGTGCATAGGCAAGTGCCTGCTTACCATTAAGATGCTGGTATGAGCCATCGGCATGATCTACATAATCGGAATTCTCCCGCTCAGGCGGCTCTACAAGCAGATTGCTGGCATGGATATACTGGTTGAACCAATATAGCTCATCCTCATATACCTGAACATCAAGTCCCCCTAAAATATCTATCGCATCGATGAATGAGAGGAAATCCACTGCAACATATTTATCAACCGAAACACCGTAATTATACTGAAGCGTCTCAAAAAGCAGCTCAATTCCGCCATACGCATAAGCCGCATTCAGCTTATGAAACTCATTCTTTATCGGCAGCTTCACATAAGTATCTCTTAGAAATGATGTGGCAACAATTCTCTTTGTCTCCTTATTGATTGACACAAGAATCATTGTATCGGAACGTCCAACATCCTCATCAGGACGTATATCGGAACCTACCAATAAAATATTGATAACATCGGACACAAGCTCTTCATCACTGTCTGTCGTACTGTCTGCACGGCTCTCCACATCATTCTTGTAGGATTCAACCTCACTCTTATCCGTGTCAGGTCCTGCCGGCTTAGAAGTAGGATTGAGTACGTCCTCAATAAATGAAGGTGTCTCATCAAGTATTGTAAAATTCTCATTGGTAGGCACATAATTTCTCTTATTGATATAGTGGAGCAGAATCAGATAGCAGCTTATACCGAATACTGCCACAGCCGCTGCAATGCATCCCACAACTATACCTATGATTTTTCCTACAGATTTTTTCTTTTTCATTTTCTGGTATCCTTCCGCTTTTTAAAATTACATAAAGCTTTGTATGTCAAAAGAGTGATTACAGATGCTGTAATCACTCTCTTTCAGCCTGTTATTCTGTTGCAAATATTATATCCTGAAGTTTCTGGTTGGTTGCCTCATAATCAGGAAGCAGGTTTCCGTTTACCGACTCATACATATTGTCAAACGGAACTCTGTACTGCTCAAGGTCATATCCTAAATATGTCACAGCATCCGCAACCATTCCAAGTATCTCACTTTCTGACATATTGGTATATACCTTAGGCAGGATAGAATTTGCAAGGTCATTCAACTGTGTAACGCTCATCTTCTTAGCCTTAACAATAATCTGCTCAATCACCGCTCTCTGTCTGCTGGTTCTGTTAAAGTCTGAACCTGCGGTCTGTCTTTCTCTTGAATATCCTACAGCCTGAACACCATTAAGGATAAGATCTCCACCACCGGTGAGTACATTGGCTGTCTCCCAATCCGATACTCCTCTGTCGAAATCCATATCACGGATATAGTTGTTAGCTGCCTCAGCCTCAGCATCGGTAAGAGTCATCGGAATACCACCGAGAATATCTATTATGTCAATAAGACTATAGAAATCTACAAGTATGTAATCATCAACCTTTATCTTGAAGTTACCTTCAATAATGTCAAGCAGGAATTCCGGTCCTGCGACAGCATTCGCTCTGTTAATCTTATCATAGCCATCCTTGAGTCTGCTGTTCTTAGCCTTCAGTGCATCGCTATACTGGATATATGCCGCTGTATCTCTCATAATTGATGTGAGATAAACCTTATGTGTCTTAGAGTTAAACGATACGAGAATAATCGCATCCGAATTGCCCGGATTGTACAGGATGTTCTCAAAATGTCTGTTGTCAACACCTATAAGAACAATATTCTTAACATAATCCTTCTCAAGTCCTTCTCCATCACCGAAATTCTCGGCGCCGGAGCTGTTAATCTCATCTGACATTGTAGTATCAGATATTACATTTCCATCATCATCAGTCTGAACCTCATTAGTGTTGCTTGTTATATTGCTCCAGTCATCAGGGTCAACCTTATTGATTTTTCCTATGTAGCTCTTTAATACAAGGTACACGCACAATACTATAATAAGAATAAGTGCAAGTATTGAACATGTTGCAATTATTGCAATATTTTTGCTGTTGGATTTTTTCTTTTTTTTGTTGTTTGCTGCCATTTTCCCTTATTTCCTCTCTTTTTTATCTTGAACCATCCTTCTTAAATACAACCAGAACGGTTTTAAGCAGTATCTTAATATCCAATGCTATTGACCAGTTGTCAATATACTCTAAGTCAAGCTTGACAACCTCTTCAAAGTCCTCAATATTGCTCCTTCCGCTCACCTGCCATAAACCTGTGATGCCCGGCTTTATACTGAGTCTTCTCTTATGATATCCGGCGTACTGCATGAACTCATCGACCGTAGGCGGTCTTGTTCCGACCAGACTCATATCTCCTTTCAGGACATTAAAAAACTGTGGAAGCTCATCTATACTTGTAGCTCGTATGAACTTACCTACTTTGGTAATACGCGGGTCATCTGTCATTTTAAACATAAGACCCTTCATTTCATTCTGCTCCATAAGGGCTTTCTTGCGCTCCTCAGCATCCTTATACATTGAGCGGAACTTATACATGTAAAAATATCTTCCGTTCTTTCCCACCCTCTTCTGCTTAAAGAAAAGCGGACCCGGAGATTCAATCAGTATAGCTGGTGCAACAAATATTGTAATAACCGCTGTAATCAGAAGACCGACTATTGCTCCGGCTATATCTATAGCTCTCTTTATGAGCATCTTATTCTCTTCAAATGTCTTTGCGCAGAACGAAATCACAGGGAATGAACCGTACATGGTAACCTGCTTGTCAAACCCTTCAAATTTCTCAAGAATATTGATATTGAGATATACTGTAATTCCCATCCTCTCAAATTCCATTATAAAATTCCTGAGAGAGTTCCCGGTCACATACGATACATTAATATATACCTCATCAACAATATTGACCTTCGCATATTCAAGGGCATCCTCATACGCTGCAACTACAGGAACACCTGCAATCTCCTTACCCTTTAAGTCATTATCGATAATTGCAATACCCTTAATGCGCCTTGTGAATTTCTCATCACTGTTTTTAAGCTGCTTTATAATTCCTTCTGCCCTGTCTGTAGTTGTAACCAGATATACATGTGTAACATTTCTCTTCTTATTATACCACCATCTGAGATACGCCTTGTATATGCAGTGAACGGCATACATCAGTACAACATTCATACCCAGCGCTCCGAACAGCCCTCGTCTTGCCATAGTAGCAGTTGCCCTGCTTCCAAAGAGGAGAAGCAGTATAACCATCGCAAAAAGGAGATTCATCTTGATAACATACAGAAGCTCTTCAAAATATCCTCTTTTTTGAAAATCCTGATTCTGGTTAAAAAATATAAACACAATCGAATAAGCCAGAAAGATTGGTCCTAATAAATCTAAGATAACCTCATAGCTCATATATATCTGTTTATCAAAAAAATGCAAATTAAGGAAATCAATACTGAAAAAGCACATAAGTAAGCTTATTAAATCAAGCAAAAGCAATACCATATTGATTCCACTATGCTTATTACGATTCATATATTCTACGACCTGTCTATCTTTTATTTATACACTATTGCTCTATTCTACAACATTTTTCTCAATACTTCAATGACAAATTTCTCAAAAAGCGAAAAGCTCCCGCATAAATGCAGTATTAACATCATAAAACCATTTGCATTATTATACCTTTTCTGATAATAATACTTAGACTTAAGCACCGCTTTCCATATACGGATATTCTTCATCGAACGTCTTATGGAAACCGAATGGTTATGAAGGTATGTTACACCTGTCAAAAGACCGGTTTTATATCCTGCCATTTGTAATTTTTTTGCGAGAATAAGCTCTTCATAGTAGAGGAATATATTCTCATCAAGTCCATCTATCTGCTCAAACGCCTTCGCAGTTATTGCAAAAAAGGACCCCTGCACCACTTCAACATCCATCAAAGGCACGGTGTAATCCACCTTGTATGTTCTTTTTTCATACACAAGACGCCGTACCGTGAGGAAGCAATCGCCTAGATCATGTGCATACGAATACAGCTTCCTGTAAGGTGCCGGATCCACATTGCCATCAGGACGCATCATGACTCCTGTCAGCACACCATATCCGGGATTTGCCTTGAAGCATTGTATAATGCCTTCAATAAGACTTTCATCAAAAAGCACATCCGGATTAGCTATGAAAATAACCTCTGCAGCATATTGGTCTATCAAATATCTCGCTCCAAAATTATTTCCATACGAATATCCTCCATTTTTCCCTGAGGATATAACTGACACCTTTTTATTATCCGAGTATTTTTCGCCAAGAAGCTTTAATGAGCCATCCGTTGAGCAGTTATCAACCACTGCGATATGCCCTATCAGACTGTAGCCAATGATGCTGTCCACAAGCTTTTGTGTTGACCCTGCATCATTATAATTAAGTATAACTATTCCCGTATTCATAGCATTTCCTATTCTGTCAGATAGCCAAGTGTCTCCCTGGCGCATTTTTCCCACGAAAACTTATCGCGCTGCTTTTTGTCATTATATGCAATAGTCTCTTTTTCTGCATCAGACAATCCGGCACATTTTTTTAGAAGTGCTGCCATGTCATCAGCATCCTTAGGTTCTTTTACATACATGACCGCATCCTGTCCAACCTCAGGCAATGATGAAACATTGGTAGTAATTATCGGAAGACCATAGTTCATCGCCTCAAGCAGAGGTATTCCGAAGCCCTCATATAATGATGGGTACACAAACGCCTCCGCACCCTCGAACAGACATTGCTTTTCCTTCTGCGAAATAAATCCGGTCATTATAATATTATCTTTATATTCACTGTTTTCAATAAGTCCCAGAACGCTCTCATACTTCCAGCCCAAGCCTCCTGCAAGCACCATATAATACCGCTCTCCCGCATCATTTTGAGCTTCCATAAATATGTCAAATGCCTTAATTATCGTCTCAACATTTTTTCTCGGCTCAATCGTGCTTACATACAGGAAGTATCTGCCTGCAATTTTAAACTTATCCTTGACTTCTTCTATCTCCTTGTCATCTGCCTGCTCCGGTCTGTCCGTCCCTGCAAGATAGGTACATGCTATTCTTGCAGATTCTATGCCGAAAATGTCAATGATGTCATACTTGGTAGCTTCTGAAATTGCAAGTATTCTGTCGGCCTTTTTACATGAACCTTTGACAAAAAATTTCTGTATAATTGTATTGTAGCGGCTTCCTATATTCTTGATGCGGAACTGTGCAAGATCGCATATTGTAAGAACATATCGCACATTTTCATGTTTTCCCCACGGAAGCACATGCTGTGTTCCCCAGAACACATCTATCCCATACTGTTTTATCAGTGCTTTCCCCCGATATGACAGCCACAATGTTCCTACAGGAAAGTTTTCCACCACCGTGTGCCAGTTATCCTTTAATTCAAAATCAACAATTATCTCCTTGTTTGAAAAAAGATAATACTCATTTCCCGGATCGTTATCATTCAGATATTTGACAATATTATACACATAGGTACCAATGCCGGCTCTCTGCTTTTTTAAAGGTCTTGCATCTATTCCTATTTTCATTTTCTGTTTTCCTCCATAAAAAGGCTCATTTTATATCCAAGAGCAAGCACCATCCATAGATTTATTGCTGTAGGCGGCAGCCATAACGCACCTTCCACAAACGCAATAATTATATATACTATAACACCATGTGTGATTCCTTTTAAAATCCTGGATTCTTTTATATGCTTTCCTGTATATTTAATAAGGATAAACATAATCGGTCCAAGAAATGCAATCAGGCCTGCAATTCCTCCAAGCATCAATATACAGAAATATGCCATCTCATAGCTGCTTCCCCAATAAGCTGTAAGACCGTATGGACCTGTAAGTATCCATTCTGTCTTGACAATGAAATAATTGATAAGCTCATTCATAGACTGCGAACGCCCGGAGAGATCATTGATATTCTTAAAAGTGAATGAATCCTTAAAGCGTTCCATAATCTGCGGAAACATTCCGAGAAAAATAGCCGCAACCACAGGTATCATCGCAATTACAAGGCAGGCAAACTGTACCTTGCGGCCATCTGCCCACTTCCTATTGACTATAACAATACCCTTTATAAAAAGATAAATAAAAATTCCTACCCAGCATGTCTTAGACCCTGTTAATATACAGAAAAGTATAAAGACAAGCATATAAATATTGCGCCACGTCTTATTCTCTATGCTTTCATATATCATTGGGCAAAAGAGCAATATATTGACACCCAGCAGGTTTCCGTTCTGGTATGTTGATACAGTCTTAGAATATGTGACCCCCTCCTGAACACCATTATACTTCTCCGCATACCAGTTAGTACTCGAAATATAATCTGTATAATTTACGGTAAGTCCCGGAATAGAGAATTTTTCTATCCCGAATGCAGCCTGCAAAAAGCCAAAAACGAACACTATTACTGTTCCCCATAAAAGCATACGGATTATAAAATCAATCTGCTTTTGTTCCGTTATAAAGTAATTCATCACTATAAAAGTAAAAGGATATATAACAAGTGGAACAAAAAAACCTACCCAGTCTGACAGGCCAACCCTGCCTCCCACCATGGTGAACATGAATCTTATGAGCCAGTATATACAGCCTAAAATGACATATTTCTCCGCTGTGGAAAATACAAAGCATCTCTTCCAGATAACGTAAAAAAACCACATCATGATTGTGAGCATCAAAAACACATTTCCCACGGTAAGAGGTATCCCGCCCAGCTTGATACCCGCCTTAGGAAATGTCACATTGATGAAAACCATTATAAAAAGAAGCACACAGCTCACCTTATAAAATATTGATTTTTCATATAATGTCCTTCCGGTTCTCTGCCGGAAGCTGTTCACATCTTTTAACATATTATCATTAACCCTTTATTTTTTCAAAAACAGCCTTGGTAGTCTCAACGATTTTTTCAGGCGTAAACATAGCCGCCCGCCTGTATCCCCTTTCAATCAGTTTTTCTGCCAGACTGCTGTTACCCAGCACCTTTTCCATTGCTTCCTTTATCTGGTTCACATCATAGGGATTGAACATATATGCCGCATCACCAACAACCTCGGGAAGAGATGAATTATCAGAACATACTACCGGTGTTCCACATGCCATCGCCTCAAGCGGAGGTATCCCAAAGCCTTCATACAATGATGGAAAAACGAACAAATCAGCAAGATTATAAAAATCAACCAGCTCATTGTCCACAATTATCCCTGTCTTTACAACGCTGTCCTCAATGCCCAGCTTCTTAATTTCCGGCGTAAGGTCTTCACTGTCAAACGCTTTACCGACGAGGACAAGGCATGTATTCTCCCTGTCTTTCATCGCAGAATATGCTTCTAACAGCTTAGGAAGATTCTTGTGTGGCTTCAGATTTCCCACATACATAATAACCCTTTTATCCCTGGGAAGCTTGTATTTATCAATAAGATATTCAACATCCGCCCTCTGCCTGTGAACAAATCTGGCATCCACCGCATTATATACAACAGCTATCTTTTCTTCAGGCACCCTGTAGAAACGCAATATGTCCTTTTTGGAGTTTTCCGATACCGTGAACACCACCTCAGCCTTATGTACTGCATAGCCTATAAGAAACCTTGCATATAAGTATGCCAGCTTATTAGGCAGAAACCGGGGGAGTACAAGATGTGTCAGATCATGAACCGTCACTGCAAGTCTTCCCCTGTAAAATACCGGGACATTGTAATGCGGAACATGCAGCAGACTGACACCGCTCTTTTTTAACTCCTTAAAAGGAAAATGAAGCTGTTCACCTGCGCCGTATATTTTTTCATCATAATTGATAACCTGTACACTCTCATCATATTTCAGAATGTCCTTATCATCACCGAGTGCAACAGCATATATTCCATGTCCCATAAGAGTCTTAATGTAAGTTCCTATGCCTGACATCTGAATCATGCGGGCATCAATCGCGATTTTCATATTATTTCTGTGCTCCGTTTCTCTCATTATATTTTTCTTCGACAAACGCCTTTATTCTTGCCTTAAAAACTTCGTCATCGAACTTCTCGGCATGTTCCCTGAGCTTATGCTTGTCAAAGGTCATAGTCTCAAATCTCCTAAGTGCATCTATAAGCGAATCTGTTGTCTGCTCTTTAAAAAAGGTTCCCGTAACTCCTTCAACAACCGTCTCTAAAGCCCCACCCTTTCCGTAAGCTATAACCGGTCTTCCGCTCGCCATCGCCTCAAGTGGTGTTATTCCGAAGTCCTCCTCGCCCGGAAAAAGAAACGCCCTGCAGCCTGCATATAGTTCCTTGACATGTGCGTCATCAACCCTTCCAAGCAGTTCAACTGTAGGTCCCGCCATAGCCTTAAGGCGCTTATAGTCTGGTCCGTCGCCTACAACCTTAAGCTTAAGTCCAAGCTTATTGCACGCATCAATTGCAATATCAACTCTCTTGTATTCCTGAAAACGAGATACAACAAGGAAATAATCCCCATCATTTTCCGATATCTGAAAAAGCTTGCAGCGCACCGGAGGCGGTATCACTACAGCCTCGCGTCTATAGTGCTTTCTGATACGCTTGGCAACATTTTCGGAATTGGCAATAAAATAGTCAACTCTGGCTGCACTTGCATAATCCCACACACGAATCCATGTGAGGAAATAATCCAACAGCTTTCTAACCAGCTTTCCTTTACCGGACATCTTCCCGGCGTACTCATACGAGAACTCCCATGCATATCTCATAGGCGAATGACAATAGCAGATATGAATGGCATCAGGATGCGTGATAACTCCTTTTGCTACACTTGAACTGCTGCTAAGCACCATATCATATCCTGTAAGGTCGAATGACTCAATCGCAGTAGGCATAAAAGGAAACAGCTTTCTATGATTGGTACATTCCTTCTTCTTCTGGAGATGTGAAGTTATAATATTGGCACTCTTAAGAGGCTCCTCCATCTTACTATGATTACATATCAGAGTATATATTGGTGCCTCGGGATAAAGCTCGACAAAATCCGATAAAACTCTCTCCGCACCTCCCATTGTCGGAAGCCAGTCATGCACTAACGCAATCTTCATTATATTCCACCTCAGTAATAATTATTTGCAAAGTATATATCCTAAGATATTTCCATTCACAGTATTAACCCTTGCAAGGGCCGTCTTTATTGTATGAACCTCATCATATCCACCGTTCACCATAATGATGATTCCCTGTGCTGCTGCGATATCCCTTGATGTCTCTGCGCACACCTCTATACCATCAACACATGTAAACTTAACCTTATCTGTGGAAGCCGTCTCCGCAATCCGCTGCATAACATTTGCATTCTTCTGTCTGCCAACCGTTGTAAGCAGTACCTCATCGACTCCGCTCTTCTCGCACATTGCACCTATAGATGCCGCAGTTATATTCTCTGAAAGCTTGACATTCTTCTTAAATTCTCCGAGAAATTCACCTTCACCTTCAAAAAACCGTTCAAGCTCCTCCCTTGTGCGGACCTTCCTGTCACATATTGCAATAACAAAAATGATAAACAATCCTATTACAAAGCCTACAGCTCCCTTTATAATCGTAGACATCTTAAAAATGTATGCAAACTGGAAATCGAACTTTTCAATCTGTCCTGTAACAATCCTATTGTACTCGGCATATTCGTCCAAAGTCGCCTTTATAGAAGCATCATCAGGCTGAATATAAGTATAGAATCCATTAACATATACTCTCAAGGTCACTGTCGGCTCCGAGGCAACAGCGCATGTAATATATGGATATAATTTTTCCATCTCGCCTGCAATATATGAAGCCGCTGCCGCTGCACCTGTACGAATTCTTTCAACTCCGCCGAGTCCTGTATATGACATACTCATTGTCTTATCATTTAGAAGTGATATTGTAAAAGTATCATACTCATTATCAGTCGGTGTTCTCGGGCTGGTAACAAGCTCTGAATATCCTGCTTCTGTAAGTGCCGAATTGACAAAATCATAAAAGCCCTGGGATGTTGCTATAGAGCCGGCATAGCTCACAGCATTGGCATTGACAGTCTGATAAATTGAGAAATCCGGTGTTCCCTCAACTCCGATGCTCTCATAATACTTCTCAAGATTGATATTAAAGGAAATATCCACAAGTCCGCAGTGAATTCTGTCTGCTTCGTTCTCAGCTATGGTAACCGGTGTTCTCTGAATCTTGCTCTCGTCATTCTCCGCTTCACTTATCTTAAGCGAGCTGCTGTATGTTGCTGCTCCGTATAACAGCATTAAAGCCATAAGCACTGCTGCAATCCACCAGTACTTCTTAAAATTATCCCATAAGCGGTCAAAGCTGACAAATACCATATCTTCTTTTTTATTATTTTCCATACCAAATCTCCTTATTATTATCTTACTCTCAACACACAGCTGCCTTATTAGCTGTGTATCCAATTAATTATATCATAGTTTTAATTACTTTCCAACTAAAATCTTAATATATGGTGTTATTGAGCGTACACATGCCGTCGCAAATCCAAAATTTCTGTTAAGATAATGAAACCAGTCCTTAAAAGGAAGACCCTTAAAAGATTCTTTTAACTTGATTCTTTTAACAATTCCAAGGCTCCTGTCCTGCCAGCTTCCTTCTATAGGATTGTCATTGCACACTCCGACATACTCCGGCATAACATATATATCATTACCTCCGCGCGATATCCTGAAGCCTAAATCGAAATCCCCCATACTGTGCTTATAGTATGAGTCGACATTTTTTACACGCTTCATTATCTCCATCGGTATCAACGTACAATTTGCATTAAATGTCGTACACTTCACACTCGGGCTGTCAACACCTATCATGCTATAGCTTATGCCCTTCCCATACAATATTCCGCCATACGAAAACTTCCCTGATGTATCGCAGGTTGCCCCTACAATAACGCTCCCGGCTCTATCCGGGCTTTTTGAATAATCAACCAGTCTGTCAATTATACCGGGAATGAAATCCACATCATCATTTACCAGCAGCATATAGTCATACATATCCGCATGTTTCATTCCGATTTCAATTCCGCGGTACATCCCGCCGTTCCAGAACAAGGTCGGCTCCGCATGGACAAGTTCAACATCCCTATATCCTGTTTTTTCAATTTCTTCACAGGTTCCATCAGTGCTGCCGGCATCTACCACTATATAATGATATTCATTATTGTTATTGCCTTCGTGCAGTTTTTCAAGACATCCGGTGGTCTTTTCTCTTCTGTTGTGGCAGGTCATTACAACAACTATTTTTGACATATCTTCCTCCCCTTAATCAGCTTAGCAAACGGAACCTCAACCGCGTGATGCAATAACGCTGTCATAAGTGCGGTCACAGATAGTACAATTAAAAGGAATGGGAAGTATCCAAGGTAATGTACATGTTCACTGAAATACTCAGTCAGCTCTATAACCGGCATGTGCACCAGATATACGGTGAAGCTGTACCTTGCGAGAAACGAGAACATTCCTCCCACCCACTGTGTCTTATCACTGTACGAAAAATCTTTCATAGAGAGCATGAAAGCCACCGTAAGAAGCGACCATATAATCCGGTTAAACGTATCCTCCCTCATTGCGAGGAAACAGGCAAGAGCGATGATAACCAGCCGCATATAATTCTTCTCCTTACCATCCTTTATGGCATACCATGCAACCGTTCCAAATGCAAAGGATATCAAGTTAAACACTGCACAATCCCCGGCAGTTTCCGCTGCCCAAGGCACATTATTCCTATTAAGAAAATATGAATACACCGTCTTATACCCGTATGCAAGCAGCACAACAGCAGCAAGAAAAAAAAGAGAAGCCCTATAATTCTTCACATACTTTCTTATAATAGGTGCCAGAATATAATACAGCATAAAGCAGCTCATCGTCCAAAGACCCCAGAGGTCATTCCAGTAGTAATACTGTGATGATGGGACAATTCCGTTTAAGAACAGAAAGTATCTGAGCCAGCCGATTCCAAGCATTGAGTCGGCTGGCATCTGCCCAAGAATGACATCCCAGACAATTATGGCAAAAACAATAATCGCATAGTATGCCGGGATAATTCTTGAAACACGCTTTATAAAATATTCTTTTATATTCCTGCTGTTCTCAACAGACTGCATTATAAGATAACCGCTCATCACAAAGAAAACGCATACGCCGAAATTAAAATGCCTGAATATATTAAATACAAACTGGGGCTTGGGAAGATTTCTGAATCCGGCAAAATGTATCATGAAAACCATTGCCGCAGCCAGAACTCTCAGAATATCGAACACTGGTCTGTTTATTCCGCTCCCTTTTGATGATAGGTTCTGTCTGTCAGCCATTGTCACTGCCTTCCTTTCCTTCTGTCTTTACTTCCCAGTAGCAGGCATTCTCAACCTTATCGGCACCCGCCGGAATCTCACTCCTATCAGGGTACACCCAGTTTTCGTTATACATCAGATGTGTGTCCGACTCATCCCATCTTCTGCCCTTTATGCCGAAGAGTATCTGCAGCACTCCGCCAAGATGCACCGCCTGCTTTCCCATCTTCTTTATATGTGCCGCAAGCGGAAAACCATACGCACCGCAGCCTATCAGTGCCACATCAAAATCAATCCTATCGCACTCATCGCACATATACTGCAATGCGTCGAACCATGTGGCAAACCTCTCGTCCGTCGCACTTCCGCTTGTCTGGACAGCCTTCAATGTCTTAAGCTCAAAATCCGGCAGAAGCTGTGGATTCTTAAATAGCTCTCTTCTCTTTTCATACTGCTTTCTAATCGAATCCTCAAACGGATGAATCACAAGAACCTTTTTTCCTCTGAGTGCTTCGCTCCACGGCTCATCCATCATGTTCCACGGCTCAAGCCCCATAAGAACACCCACGTTCTTTATATCACTGCAATACTTTTTCACATAATACTCTTCATAGTTGACCAGCCAGCAGCCTAAGACGTCCACCTGTGAGCAGGAATCCTTCATAATATCGTTAAACCTGTACAACAGCTTCTCATCCTTCGGAAAGAAGCCTGCGCTCTTGTCAAGAAAGTCTATCGCGCGCCTCATCTTTTCCGCATCGTCAAATTCAGCGCTCTGCATTGCAAAGACCTCAAAGCCGCCGAATCTCCCCGCCATAAAAGGTCTTCCGCCCATTATCTCCGATTTTATAATGGTATTCATCTCGGAGGGCTCAACGATTTTCACACCTGCATACCTTTTTACAAGCTTATGCTTAAATATATCGAAGTGCAGCTTATTGTACAGAACACCCTTCGCACCATAATACAGCCTGTCAAGCTGATTTGCCATACTCTCACCCTCTGTTCTTAATTATTCTTTTAAGCTTAAAAGCCCATAAAAAATAGACCGCAATAATATATTTATACTTTCCTGTGACATAGTCATTACCCAGTATGCACTTAAGCTGCGCCTTAAGCTGCGTCTTAAGCTCCGACATTATACGCTTGTAATCATCATATCGATAATATTCACACTGGAGATACCCTGCCAGCAAAGAATCATAATAATTCGCCATGATTCTCTGAGCCTCCTCCTCAAGCCCGATTGCTGAGTATATGTCAGCCATCTCCCTCCACATCGGGATAAGGCTCAGCTTCTTTACCGAACGTGCCTGTGCCATGGCACTGTCCGGGTTATCCTTCCTGTAAAAATACAGCTTCTCATCGATTACAACGGCGCTATCCGACTTTGAAAAATAATCCGCATTTACAAGCAGATCCTCACCATAGAAGATGTTCTTTCTCACCTTGTAGCTCTGTCTCATGCGTTCTGTGTCAAAAAGCTTTGCCCACAGTGCCCAGCCAAATGAAGCCTCCCTGTTGTCAAGCAGTGCCTTCATTATATCCGTTCCGTAATAACGGCTTATAGCCGGAATATTCTTCCCCGGTTCATCCTGGGCAATAACGGCATCTGCTTTCTCACCATCCATAACCTTTACAAGACGCTCAACCGCATGAGGCTCTAACCTGTCATCGCTGTCCAAAAACATTACCCTGCTTCCGCAGGCTCTCTCAAGCCCCGCCGCACGCGCCGCTGACACTCCCTCATTCTTCTTTCTTACAAGAGTGCTCTTACTGTTTCTGTATTCATCGCAGAACCTGACTGTACCGGCATCCGTGCTGCCATCATCGACTATAATAAGCTCTATATCACTGTAGGTCTGTGCCTCAACTGAGGCTGTACACTCTCTGAGATATTCAATTGAGGTGTTATATACAGGGACAATTATACTGACCCTGCTATCAATTAAATGACTCATTACTCTTAGCCACCCTGCCTTCTTTGACCTCATATACTATATCACAATTCTTGATGGTTGAAAGTCTGTGAGCGATTATAATAAGTGTCATTTTTCCGTGAAGACTGTCTATGGCCTCCATGACAGCTCTCTCTGTCTCTGTATCAAGTGCCGATGTCGCCTCATCAAGGACAAGTATCTCCGGCTCTCTGTAGAGTGCCCTTGCGATGCCGATACGCTGTCTCTGTCCTCCCGAGAGTCTTACACCCATCTCACCTATCACGGTGTCAAGACCGTTATCCATCTCCCTGACAACATTCTCAAGCTGTGCCTCTCTTATAACGCGCCATACCTTCTCATCATCAATTTCACTCTCCGGAACACCGAACGCTATATTCCTTCTGAGCGATTCATCCATAAGGTATATATTCTGCGGTATATATCCGACCTTCTTATGCCATGCATCCATACAGTCTGCTATATTGCTTCCGTCCACCCTGACACAGCCCTTCTGAGGTTTTAACACTCCAAGCATGATGTCAACCATTGTCGTCTTTCCGGCACCTGATGGTCCTATAAATGCAACCGAGGTATTCTTATCAATCTTGAATGAGGCATTGTTGATTACATTCTCAACACCCTCCTCATAGGAAAAAGAAAGATTCTCAACAGATATCTCCTTATCAAAGGTTATATCGGAAACTGTATTCTCCTCAGATTTACGCTTAGAAATAGCAAGCATTCTCTGTCTCTCGGTATACACCGACTCAACAAATGCCCTGCTGTATAAAAGTGTACTTATATATGCGCTTATCTTATTAACCGAAGGTAGAAGTCTCATGGCACCCATCGCGAATACTCCAAGTGTTGTCGCAAATGCAATGCTTATATCTCCAAGGCTTGCCTTAATTATAACTATAATCATAAGGGAGCCTATGCAGGCCGCCTCCATGACAGGCTTCGGAATAGAATTGAGCAGTGCATTATCTTTCTGATTTTTCGCAAGGTCATAATTGATGGAATCGAACTCATCGCCAAAGAACTTCTCCCTGTTGGCAATCTTTATCTCCTTGATTCCTCCAAATGACTGCTGCATACATTTTACAATGCTGGCATAGAGTCTTCTGTATTCCTCTCCCATGTGCTTGAGCCTGTTTTTGTAAAAACGCATAAAGAAAAATGTGAATGAACCGACAATCAGACCAATTCCAAGTGTGAGAAGTCCATCCTTCACAAAAAGATAGATTCCGATAGCAGTAATCGTGCACAGCTCAGATACAAGCTGAATCACATTGAGAACCGCAACATAGAACATGTTAGTATCGTTATAAACATTTCTTATCAAATCAGCGCTGTTGTTCTTTACATGGAAGAAATAATCCTGCTCAAGGTAACTGTTCATAACCTTGCAGGAGAGCTCCTTATGTCCGAAATAGATGAACTTGTACGTCATGTTATTCTGCTTAATTATGTAGACGGTCTTTAACACATAAGCCGCAACTATAAACGCCGAACAGGAGATAACGACATTTCTATACCCTGATATGCCGAAGATATTGCACATGAATGCTATAAACGCATTGTCCATATAGCTGTCCGGAAGCATAATCGCCTCTATAAAGTTATTAAACACATACAGAGCAACCAGCTCCATTCCGGCACCGCCTAAGATTACCAAAGACATACCAAACAGCTTAAGTCTCTGCCCTGCATTGAACATGGAAAACATCTTTTTTAAAGCGCTCATCTTAAATCCTCATTTCCTTTTAATTCAACAACCTTCCACCCCGGCAGGTAAATCTTCCCAGCGTCAGGAGAAAATGGTGCATACACATCCCCGCCGCGCTCATCCAACAGTGCTGACCACCTTGAGAATGTGCTGTCAGATAAAATATGCCTCCTGCACGCCCTCATTACAAACATTTCCTCTATGTCCGAAAACTCTCCAAGCTCCCAGATGAACTCCGCCTCTATGCCAAGCTTCTTAACATATTCTTCTGCAAGCTCATGGACATTGGAAAACACAACAATTCTCGGCTTTCCGTTCTTCTGTCCCAAATCCTCAAGCACGTTGGCATAATAGCCGATTGGCAATGGCGGAATATCCCCTCCTCTTATATGAAGTGAGCATGAATCGCCCGCCTCAAGCTCCTGTATAAGCTGCTGTGCCTTCTGAGGAAAAGGCTTCTTCGGCGTGAACTGTCTTAATATATCATTCTTACATGTATTAAAGTAATAGATATTCTGGAAATATCCTTTAAGATACTTATTCCTTATAAATTTCTTTTTGTATACATTCATGTCAAGCGGGTTGCTCTCTCCGCTTCTTTCTAATATCACATTATATTTTAAGTCTCTTCTGAGTCTTTTATATACCTTGTGAAAAAAGCTCTTATTGCTAAAGCTCTCTCTCTTTGTGTAATCGATGTTGAACTCATCAAGGCCGTAAGTTCTGAAGGTGGAATTATCGACCTCTGTTGTATCCAAAAGCAGAGTATCCCCATCATGCTTTGCAACAGAATATCCACACACATAATTGTACATCTGGTTTCCCAGTCCATCACCTATCTTAACAACTACCATACTGCTCCTCGTTTCTATCTCCCGCTTAATGCGTCCTCTATCGCTTCAAGATATCCTACTGCAACCTTCTCAAATCTGAACTTTTCCGTCGCCTCATAGCCTGCCGTGCCAAGCCTTTTTCTTGTCTGTTCGTCCGTGAATGTCCTGTCTATCGCCCGCGTAAACTGTGCGGTATCGTAAGGGTCGACTATATATCCGTTCACATCCTCCGTCACCGTCTCAGCGGCACCATCTGAATACTGTGATACGATAATCGGCAGACCTGCACACATCGCCTCGATAAGCACCAGCCCGAAGCAGTCCTCCCTTGTGGGAAGAACGAACGCTCCCGCTGTTTTATAGCATTCCCTCAGTGCCTGCCCTGAAAGGAAGCCTCTGAACTCTACCCTGGCTGATATGCCAAGCTGCCCTGCCAGGTTCATCAGATTATCCTTCTCCTTGCCATCTCCGACAAGGACAAGTCTTAGGCTCTTATTATCGCATGCTGCAAATGCCTTAAAGAGCAGATCCACTCCCTTGCGCTCAATAAGGCTCCCGACATACAGAAGCTTGTCCGGATAGCCCACCCTGCCGGCTATATAATACTTGTCCAAATCAACCGTGAGCATGCTTATGTGGCAGTGCTTTTCATCCGCACCATATCGGAGCTGGTTCTCCATCGCCGCATGGCTGCTCCCTATAAAGGCATCCGCCCTTTTAAATATATATTTTCTTGAAAGCTTCTGAAGCCTTCCGATGTTCTTTTCTGAATTGATGGTTCCGTCCGTCCAGCTCACATACGGCACCTTATTCCTTCTGCACCAGTGCATCGCCTGAAGTATTGCCGGACTGTATTCCATCGCAACAACCACCTCCGGCTCAAGCTTGGAAAGAAGCTTTCCGACACCCACCGGGAAAGAAATAAAATGGTCATCGAATCTTTTTTTAATCCTTATAGTCCTTGACGGAACATAGTATGAATTCAGAATTCTGTCCTCGTCCGCCTTCCACTGCCGTGCCATGCTGTCATTGCAGTAATATATTATTGAAAAATCATATTTTTCGTAATGTGTCTGCAAATGATAAAAGAAATCCACTCTGTACGGTGATGGAACATTAGTTATTATTGCAATACGCGTTTTCAACTCTCTTCTCCTTTACTGACCTTTTTCTCTCCTCGAGCATGCTATACACAGCATACACCGCAAGGAGCAGGAAAGGATTGACTATAGAGCTTATCAGGAAGTCCTCCATAAGTCCATATATGCACAATGTATTTATGATAATTACAACATTATAATCTTTTTTCTTATGAAAGTACCACGAGGCGGCAACAAGAAATACAATAAATATCATCACCGAGACAAAACCATACTTATAAAACGAACACCAATAGTTGCTGTCAAGGAAACCATTGTTAATCTGAACTCCGTCCCATCTTGCAGCTCCTCTGCTTATATCCTTTCCAAGAAGGGAAAAACCATAGTTCAGCCAGTACTGGTGCTGTATCTTAAGCCTTCCCGACACAAGCTGGTCAAGTGTGAACATGAACCTGTTGTTCACATCAAATACAGCCGATACTATGAATGTTCCTATAAAGCACCACAGGCTTGTCGGAACAACAGCAGCGCTTATAATCTGCTTAATCTTATTCCCCACATTCCCGAGCCTGTCAAATATCTTGAGAAATAAAAATACCACAAGTAAAAATACTCCCAGCATCATCCCCGTCATGCTCTTTGTCACACAGTACACCGCATAGAAGGCATACGCCGAAAGCAGGAAATACAGCACATTCAGCTTCTTATAATTCAGGTAGAATATAAGTGCGACATTCACAAAAACATTAACCATAAAATCGTTGGGATTCTGGAATCCGAACGAATAGGTCAGTCCATCATCGTACTGATCCTTGACAAAATTACCCACGATTCCCGCCGTGCTTGCGCTTATGAGCACAGTCATGCAGATAAGCCTTACAAAGAGCACTTTCTTCATCAGGTCGTATACATCTATGTTCTTAGCTCCAAGCAATGTAACAACCGTTATGGTGAACGTGATATATCCGGTCTTTAAATATATGAATACAGCATAAAGAGCAATGGCAGCCATCACGACAATCTCTTTGACCGTATACTTTGTCAAAACCAGTTTAATTCCAAGGCACAGCATGGAGAAAACCATAATTATCCTGTACTCTGTATTACCCGAATAGAACCCCAGCGACTTCGCAAATACAAGGCTCAGGAAAGAAAAATAATAAAAGACATCGCTGTTGCGGTATGCCCATCCCATTAACCTCTTAACATTATTCATGATGCTTCCCTTATCTTCTCTTTTTTATTTTTCGATACTGCTTCCACAACCTGTAATTTGCAATAAGGAACACCGTATTAGTGGAAAAATAACGCTTGTACAGTCTCTTAGGCTCCTGAACCAGTCTGTAGAGCCACTCAAGTGACAGCTTCTGCATTATCATAGGCGCTCTCTTTATATTTCCAGCAAAATAATCAAAGCCTGCACCGACACCGACCATGACAGCATTTATTCGTCCCTCGTGCTTCGCCATCCAGTTCTCCTGCTTAGGCGCACCAAGACCAATCCAGACTATATCCGGCTTTGCCGCATTTATCATGTCAACAATCTCCTCATCCTCCTCATGTGACAGGGTTCTGAAAGGCGGCGAATACATTCCGCATATCTGGATATCAGGATGTTCCTTTTCCAATATTCCGCGAAGCTTGTCCAGCGTTTCAGGCGTGCTGCCATAGAAGAACTGGCGCACTCCCTTTTCCTTGAATATCTCACCCATGAAATCCGGTCCTGTCACGCGGCTGGCATTCTTATAGCCTCTTAACCTGCACACAATACTCAGCGGACCTCCATCAGGAAATACCATCGCCGCACCGTTCTGTACTCTTCTGTAATTGCGGTTCTCGTACGCAGTCACGGTTGTATGAACATTAGAAACACATATATACTTTCCACGCAGCTCCTCAATGTTATCCAGCACACATTTTTTGATTGAATCCATATCCCCGACAGTGACATGAACCCCCAATACACTGCAATATTCCGGTTGTTTAAAACTCATGCTATCCACCTGTATTTTAACAATATTTTTGCAATATTCTACTTATTATACCATTTTCCAACTATAAGAGCAACACTTTATTCTCTGAAGGCTTCCCTCATTCTTTCAAGAGCCTTCTTTTCTATTCTGCTCACATAGCTTCTGCTTATTCCGTATTCTGCCGCAAGCTCCCGCTGTGTCCTCGGTCTGTTTCCGTAAAGACCATATCTGTATATGACAACCTGCTTTTCCCTGTCCGTCAGTCTGTCCCTGAATGCTTCCATCATCTTTACAATATCGGCATTATTCTGCAGGCGTTCCACGACATCCTCATCCTCGGAAAATGTAACATCCTGAAAGCATATTTTATTGCCCTCTTTGTCTGTACCTAAAGGTTCATTTAATGAAATTTCTTTAGAACGCTTTTTTTCACTCCGAAACATCATCAACAATTCATTATCTATACATTTCGCAGCATACGTCACCAGTCTGCTCCCCTTTTTTTCATCGAAGCTGTCTATAGCCTTTATCAGTCCGATTGTCCCTATAGAAAGCATATCCTCCGTTTCGTACTCACTGCACGCATACTTTTTCACCATGTGTGCAACAAGCCTCAGATTTTTTTCGATAAGAATTTCTTTTGCCCCTTTATCTCCTTTATGAAATAGTTCAAGATAGCAGCGCTCCTGCGCCGCTGTCAGAGGTTTGTCAAATGCTTTCATCAGATATCTTCCCCATCGCCCAAGGGTTACTATCATTCTATGCCGAAGACAGGTGTGCTGTGCATGACCAACCGCAAATTTCATTTAAGTATCATAAACAACATTCGGGACTTTCACCCGTCAAGGCGCTCACACGGCACGCAGACCCAAAAAACCGGTATGTCGCAGCAACATACCGGTTATATTGTGCAGGACGATATCCTGTCTCGGACTATTCCTCCCTGCGTCTTAAAATATCATATTTATCAAGCTCTGTTCCAAGATCAATGTAGAGAAGCTCCTTAGGGTGTGGTGCACTCTCACGCTCATTCCCCTCAGTGTCCTTAATGCGGCAGACCTTAACAGCAAGGTTCCTTCCGTCCGGCTTCATAACCTCAATATCTTCACCGACACTGAACTTGTTTCTCTGCTCTATCGCATACATTCCCTCTGAATTCTTATCACCCACGATTCCAAGATAGGTGTACTCTCTCATATATACATTGGAATCATATATCTGCGTATTATGGTCAGGCTTTCCGAAGAAGAAGCCCGTTGTGTACTGTCTGTAGGTACACTTGGCAATCTCCTCCTTGTACACAGGAATCCTGCTTCTGTACAGCTCCTCCGACTCCGCATAGTCATCAAGAGCCATTCTGTAGGTTCTTGCTACAGTCGCAACATACAGAGCCGTCTTCATTCTTCCCTCAACCTTAAGACTGTCGATTCCGGCCTCCACCAGCTCCGGGATATGCTCTATCATGCACAAATCCTTGGAATTGAAGATATATGTTCCTCTCTCATTCTCATAGACCGGCATGTACTCTCCGGGTCTTGTCTCCTCAACAACCGCATACTTCCAACGGCATGGATGCGTACACTCACCCTGATTTGCATCCCTTCCTGTCAAAAAGCTGCTCAACAGACATCTTCCCGAATAGGATATACACATTGCACCATGCACAAAGGTCTCTATCTCGAGATCATCCGGAATGTGGTCACGGATTTCTTTAATCTCGGCAAGCGATAATTCTCTTGCAGTCACCACTCTCTTAGCTCCAAGCTTGTGCCAGAAGTTATATGTTCCATAGTTGGTATTATTCGCCTGTGTACTTACATGAAGCTCCATTTCAGGAAGTACTTCCTGTGCTATGGTAAATATAGCGGGGTCGGAAATGATAAGTGCATCAGGATGAACCTTTTCTCCTAACTCCTTAAAATACTCCCTCGCCCCCTCCAGATCTCTGTTATGCGCAAGTATATTGGCTGTGACATAGACCTTTACACCATGCTCATGTGCAAAGCTTACACCCTCCGCCATCTCATCAATCGTAAAATTCTTAGCCTTTGCACGGAGTCCGAATGCCTCTCCTCCAATGTAAACCGCATCGGCACCATATATAACGGCAGTCCTAAGAACCTCAAGACTGCTCGCCGGTATCAACAATTCAGGTAATTTCATTATATTCCTCATTTCTGTTTTTTCACGCTGAATGTTATCCCATCACCAAGGGGTATAACACTTGTCACCAGTTCGTCACAATGCGTCACTGTGTAAAGATATTCTCTCATGCGCGAATGGATAGTCCTGTCACGCCTGCACACGGCAAAACGCGACTGCACAAGATCTCCCTCCTGCAGAACATTGTCCGTTATAAGTATTCCGCCCGGTGCTAACAGCCTCAATACATCCGGCAGGATAACGATGTACTGTGCCTTTGCCGCATCCATGAATATAAAATCATACAATCCGGTAAGTGTTTTTAATATCTCACCGGCATCCCCCTCTAAAAGAGTTATCACGCTCTCTTTTCCGGCTCTTTTTATATTCTCCTTAGCCTTGACAATGCGCTTGTCATAGTTTTCAATTGTAGTGATTTTTGCTTCTGCGTCAATATTCTCGCTCATAAGGATGGAGGAATATCCTACAGCCGCACCTACTTCAAGAATATTCTTCGGATGTTTTTCAGCCAGAATAGTCTTGAGAAAGCATCCCATCTCCTTGCGGATAATCGGGACGCCCTCCGACAAAGCCTCGTGTTCAATCTGCATGCAGATATCGCTGTCATTTCCGGCAAGAGAATGTATATACGATGTTATTCTGTCGTCTGTAATCACTTCGTCTCCTTCTCCGCCGCCTCAGCACGGCTCTGCTCGGTAATCGCCGCCATAATTTCCGTAGGCTTCATTCCCGTATTGAGTTCAAAGGTACCTCCCACGAAATACTTACTGTAATTAGACAATGCAGCTTGAATTCTGAAAAGCAGTGTTCCGTCAATAAGCTCTGCCTTGTCAAGTGCCTGTGCCACATCCTCAATTGACGGATTATCCGGTATAGTAACTGTTTTTGTCCTTGCCATCGAAGGATCGCTCATGGATGACTCGTTAAAAACAGATACCCCGAACCTGAACGCAGCACCACCGGCATAATAGATGAGAATAACTACAAGTGCAAATATTATCATCTTATATGAAATTGTGATTACCGTTTTGACTACATTTCTAGTCTCCATATATACCTCACTTCAGAAAATCTATATCCAGCTCTACATTATCCGATATTGTCCTTGTTATATCCTGAAGCATCCTGCAGACAGACAGCTCAGCCTTCAAAAACTGATTAACCAGAGTATTCTTCCTTATAGCGGAATTCTCCATCTGAAATCTCATTACTTCGTCAAACATATTATCGTTAACATCCATATTCTGAAGTTCAAAATTGCGCTTTCTGTAGTCCCCTACGCGCTCATACAATTCAGGCTGTTCCTTTATCTTTGCAAAGCATTCTAAATACTCTCTGTATTCTTCGCTTGCGAGTATTGCCTGCACCAGTTCCTCAGTCTTTATATCTATTGAACTATTGTCAACAGTTCTGTTTCTGCTGTCACCCAATTATGACACCTCCATGATGATAGGTAAAATCATAGGATTTCTCTTCATCTTCTTCCAAAGATAATCGCTGAGATCATCCCTGATTATGTTCTTTATCTTTCCCCAGTCACTTATATTGCGCTCAAGGCATCTGTCAACGGACTCACGGACAACACTCGTCGCATCCTCAAGCAATGTCTCTGATTCCCTGACATACACAAAACCTCTTGTCACTATATCAGGTCCGGCAAGAAGCTCATTGGTATATTTCTCAAGTGTAAGAACGACTATAATAATACCATTTTCGGCAAGATTCTGTCTGTCACGAAGCACAATATTTCCGACATCTCCGACACCGAGACCATCAACAAGAAGACTTCCCGCTGTGACTGTACCTGTCTTTCCGGCACTCTCTGCACCAAGCTCAAGTACATCTCCTGATGAGAGAATAAACACATTCTCCTTAGGGATTCCCAAGGATACAGCTAAATCAGCATGTGCCTTGAGGTGCCTGTACTCACCATGTACCGGTATTGAGTACTTAGGCTTTACTATTGAATACATGAGCTTAATTTCTTCCTGTGAAGCATGTCCTGATACATGAGTATCCTGAAAAATAACCTTTGCACCCTTCATCGATAGTTCATTTATAACTCTGGCAACAGATTTCTCATTTCCCGGGATAGGAGTGGCGCTCAGGATAATAACATCACCCGGCTTGATTGTAACCTTCTTGTGAATCGAAGCCGCCATTCTTGAGAGTGCAGCCATCGACTCTCCCTGGCTTCCGGTTGTGATAATCACTGTCTGGCTGTCCGTATAATTCTTAAGCTCATCAGTCTCAACAAGCATTCCCTCAGGAATATCCAGATATCCCAATTCGCTCGCCACATTGATTATATTCACCATGCTTCTGCCTTCGACCGCAACCTTGCGGTTATACTTAGCCGCAGAGTTGATAATCTGCTGTACTCTGTCAACATTGGAAGCAAATGTGGCTACAATGATTCTGCTGTTCTGGTTATCCGAAAATATATTGTCAAAGGTCTTTCCGACTGTCTTTTCGGACATTGTGTAGCCTGTACGCATAACATTGGTACTGTCGCAGAGCATTGCGAGAACGCCCTTCTTACCTATCTCACCGAATCTCTGCAAATCTATCGGCTCTCCGAACACAGGCGTGTAATCAACCTTGAAGTCTCCTGTGTGGATGATTATTCCAGCCGGAGTGTAGATTGCAAGTGCACATGCATCTGCAATACTATGATTGATTCGTATAAATTCAATTCTGAAATCTCCAAGCATAATATACTGTCCGTATTTAACGACCTTACGCTTGGTATTTCCCATAAGATTATGCTCCTTGAGCTTAGTCTCTATAATACCCATTGTAAGCTTGGTTGCATATATAGGCTTATTAACCTCTTTTAAAACATAAGGGAATGCACCGATATGGTCCTCATGACCATGGGTTACAACAAATCCCTTTACCTTGTCTATATTATCCTTTAAAAATGTTACATCAGGAATTACAAGATCAATTCCCAACATATCGTCATCAGGAAAAGACAGACCGCAGTCTACAACAATAATACTGTCTCCATACATGAAGGCAGTCATGTTCATTCCAATCTGCTCCAATCCGCCGAGTGGAATTATCTTAACCTTTTCAGTTGTATCCGTTTTCAAAAAAACACCTCCAAAAAATCACGCTCTTCTTCTATTCTTCATCATCCAAAAGCTGCTCAAATATCTTGAAAACAGCATCAAGTTCTTCCTCATCATCCACGAACTCATATAATGCTTCCTCAGACTCCGGTGCAGCTGTATCCTTGAGGATAAATACTGCCTCGCTGTCATCGTCATCATTCTCACTATCATATATGGTAGTATCGTCTGTAGTAACCAAAATATAGTCTGCACCATTAACCCTTGTAGACTCAATTATCTCAAATTCTACCTCTTTTCCATCATCTGTCTGAAATACAAGCTTTTCTGTATCTGCCATTTTTAATTCTCCTGTTCCTGTTTTTTCTTAAATGCAAGACTGTCAAGATATCCCTGAAGGATAAACTGTGCCGCTAACATGTCAACGTATTCTTTTCTGTTCTCCCTGCGGACTCCCGCCTCCATCATAGTACGGTCAGCCGCAACAGTTGTGAGTCTCTCATCCCACATAACAACCTCAAGTCCAAGGCGGCGTTCAAGCTTCTCCTTAAACTCCATGGTACTCTCTACACGAATTCCTTCTGAATTATTCATATGCTTAGGAAGTCCAAGTACAATAATGGAAATATCATACTCCTCAACCAGCTCTTCTATGCGTGCCAATGTCTGGCGGAGCTTATTTTCTTCCTTTCTGCGGATAATCTCCACTCCCTGGGCAGTAAGCATAAGCGGGTCGCTAACAGCAACACCCACTGTCTTTGTTCCATAGTCCAAACCCAATATTCTCATTTTTACAGTCCTTTAACTGAAATATAATTTTTGAGAAGCTCCTCAACAAGCTCATCACGTTCAACCTTCATAATAAGGCTTCTGGCATTATTATGGCTGGTAATGTATGTAGGATCGCCCGACATGATATACCCTACTATCTGATTGATAGGGTTATATCCTTTTTCGGTGAGTGCCTTGCATACAGTATTCAGAATATCAGAAACCTCTATATGCTGTTCATCCGCTACTCTAAAAAATTGTGTATTTGTCATGTCCGACATAATCTTCACGTCCTTTGCACTATACATTTTATCATAATATAATTTTTTCTAATTTGCAATAGCCACCTTGGATATTACACTATCTTTTCCAAAAATACCTGTTATTATTACCGGTATCTCAGCATTTATTTTTATATCCTGTTCCTGTGCGCAGTCAAGGGAAATATATACCTTGACATATCTTTTTGTGTGTCCTACTGCATATTTTATGCCGTCGCACTCAACATATTCCTCGACTAAGACTACCTCTGCGCTGCCGGCAAAGCTCTCCCTGTATGCTCTTGAAAGCTCCTCGTCAAGCTCTATAAGCGCATCGCTTCTTTCACTCTTTACACTGTCCGCAATCTGGTTTTCCATTCTATCTGCAATAGTGCCCTTCCTCCTTGAGTACTTGAACACATGCATCTCAAAGAAGTTGATTTCCTCAAGATATTTCCTTGTGATTGCAAACTCCTCATCCGTCTCACCCGGAAATCCCACTATGACATCCGTTGTGATGGCAGGCTTATCAAAATATCTTCTTATTTTCTCGACCCCTTCGCGGAACTCCTCGGTGTCATATCTTCTGTTCATTCTCTTAAGTGTCTCATCACAGCCACTCTGGAGCGATAAGTGGAAATGCGGGCATATCTGCGGTATTGCAGAAAGTCTCTCAAGGAATGTGTCCGTTATGATTCTCGGTTCAAGCGAACCAAGTCTTATCCTGTCAATTCCATCAACGGCAGCTATCGCCTCAAGCACCTGCAGAAGTCTCTCCGCATTCGGAACCGGCTGTGCATTGTACTCCGTATTGTCAAAATCAAGTCCGTAGGAGCTAAGATGTATTCCCGTCACAACAATCTCATGGCAGCCACTTTCCGCAAGCTTGCGCACCTCATCAATAATATCCTCAATTTTTCTGCTTCTGACTCTTCCTCTTGCAAACGGAATAATACAGTATGTGCAGAACTGATTACAACCATCCTGAATCTTAATATATGCCCTTGTATGCGCCAGGCTTGCATTGATTTCAAGATTTTCATATTCTCTGGTCTTATTTATATCAATAAACGAATTATCTATATTTCTTCCTTTGAAATATTCTTCAAGAACTTCGACAATCTGTCCCTTTCTGTTATTTCCTACAATTATATCTACCGCCTCATCCGCAAGAAGCTTTTCCCCGGCCTCCTGAACATAACAGCCTGCCGCCACAACAACCGCATTCGGATTGTCCTTCTTAGCCTTGTGAAGCATCTGCCTTGATTTGCGGTCGGCTATATTTGTCACTGTGCAGGTATTTATAATATACACATCCGCTGTCTCACTTCCAAACTCAACCATCTCATATCCCGCTGCTTCTAATAGCTGTCTCATGGCTTCTGTTTCGTAAGAATTTACTTTGCATCCAAGGTTATGTAATGTACATTTCATAAAATTAAGTACCTTCTTTCTGACATTTTGTATTGACTTTTTTTGTCCAAAAATGTATGATTGAGTTAATAAAAATTATCAGGAGGTTGTACCATGAAAACAGTTCAGATTTCACTTAATTCAATCGATAAGGTTAAGTCATTTGTTAACGATATCACTAAGTTTGATGTCGATTTCGACCTTGTTTCCGGCAGATATGTTATAGATGCCAAGTCTATTATGGGTATCTTTTCCCTTGACCTCAGCAAGCCTATCGACCTGAATATTCATGCAGAGGAGAATGTTGATACAATTCTTTCAGTTCTCGCTCCATATCTTGTGTAAGCATTTTTCATACAACTACATAAGATAAGTATTTTCTTTATAAAGGGGGTTCCGCACTGCGGAATCCCCTTTTTGAATTTACATTCATCAATAATCAATAATTTTTATTCAACCCATATTGTCTGTGTTGTCTCTATGGCTGTCTTGACAAGCTCATCTATCTTTTCTGAAAGCTTAAGCTCCGATTTTTCAATAACCTTTTTATTAGGCTTTGTTACAGGGTGCTTTGCGACAAATATCGTACAGCAGTCCTCATACGGAAGTATTGAAGTCTCGTACGTTCCGATTTTCTCAGAAATATCTATAATTTCCTGTTTGTCAAAGCCGATGAGCGGTCTGATAACAGGAAGTTCACATACTGCATTGGTGACAAGCAGGCTGTGCATTGTCTGGCTTGCCACCTGGCCTATGCTCTCTCCTGTCACAAGTCCAAGACAGTCAGACTCCTTTGCAAAATGCTCTGCAATCTTCATCATATAGCGTCTCATAATTATCGTGAGCTCGTCATGTGGGCACTTTTCATATATATATAACTGAATATCCGTAAAATTGACTACATGAAGATTTATCGGACCGGAATACTGTGTCACGATTCTCGCAAGGTCGATAACCTTCTCCTTAGCCCTCTCGCTTGTATATGGAGGTGCATGGAAGTATACAGCATCAATCTTGACACCTCTCTTTGCAACCATATAACCGGCAACCGGGCTGTCAATGCCTCCCGATAACAGAAGCATTGCCTTGCCGTTGGTTCCGACAGGCATTCCTCCCGGTCCCGGTATAAGCTCTGTATAAATATTTATCCTGCTTCTGATTTCGATATTTACATATATATCAGGATTGTGGACATCCACTGTCATTTCCGGCATTGCCTCAAGTATCTTCTCACCCATAGCCATATTGATTCCCATTGAGTCAAGCGGATAATTCTTTCTTGCACGTCTTGCGTTGACCTTGAACGTCATCTTCTTTCCCCTGTACATGGTTCTGAGGTAGTCAATGACATCCTCTGCGAGCTTGTCGAAGCCCTCATCCTTAACCTGGAGCATAGGGCATATCCAGAGAATACCGAATACCTTTCTAAGTGCATTTATGGCATCCTCATCATCGAACTCACTTGTTCCCTCTACATATATTCTTCCGTTCTCCTTCGTCACGTCAAAGGTTCCTTCAACCTTTTTGAGAGCGTGACGTATCTGATGGACAAGCATGTCCTCAAATATATATCTGTTCTTTCCCTTTGTACCGATTTCGCCGTACTTTATCAAAAACGCTTTGTACATATTTCCTCCTTCCGCGTGTGGTGTAATTACAATATTTTTTTACCATACGTTGTGTAGTTTTACTGGTACACTTCCGGACACGTTCTCACTCCTTTGAACACGTAGCGGCGCGTTCGAAAGGGTCCGGCAGCGTACCAGTAAAACTACACAACTGTTTAATGGCAGATCCTAAATAGTAATTATCCTGTTATTTTCTAGTGTCTTGTGTATCTTCGAAGCATTGGAACCAGCTCGTTAAGGGCATCAATGGTTGCATCAAGCTCCTCCCTGGTGTTCATGGTGCACAGGCTGAAGCGGATGGTTGAGTCTAAGAGGTTATTCTTTACTCCGATTGCCTTCAGTGTCCCTGAGAGTGCCGGCTTGTTTGATGAGCAGGCTGAGCCCGACGACACATATATTCCCTTATCCTCAAGTGCATGCAGGAGAACCTCACTTCTCACGTCCTCAAAGCTTATGCTTATAACATGCGGTGTACCTTCGTGTCCTCTTTTACCATTGAAGGTTGTTCCCGGAATTTCAAGCACCTTTTCCACAAAATATTCTTTAAGCTCATAGAGCTTTTCTATCTTTTCATCAAAGTTCTCATAACACAGCTTCGCAGCAAGCGCCATTCCGGCTATTCCCGGCACATTCTCTGTACCTGAACGCATTCCCTTCTGCTGTCCGCCGCCGAATATTATTGGATTTATCTTTGTCTTATCCTTGATGTACAGAAATCCCACTCCCTTAGGTCCGTGAAGCTTATGCGAGCTCACCGACATAAGGTCTATATTCTCCTTCTTAGGTATAATGCGGTACTTTCCAAATGCCTGGACCGCATCCGTGTGGAATATAATCTCCGGGTTATAAGCTTTTACAAGCTGCGCTGCCTCAGCTATAGGCTCGACCGCACTCACCTCGTTGTTGGCATACATAATTGACACAAGTATCGTCTCCGGGCGCAGTGCCTCCCTCAGTGCTTCAAGCTTCACACAGCCTGTGGAATCAACCGGAAGGTATGTCACCTCGAAGCCGTTCTTTTCCAAAAACACTGTTGTCTCTAAGACAGCCGGGTGCTCAATCATCGTCGTGATTATATGGCTGCCACGCCTCTTGTTCGCCATGGCACAGCCTATCAGCGCCATGTTGTCCGACTCTGTTCCGCCTGATGTAAAAAGTATTTCCTTTTTATCACATTTTAGTATTGAAGCAAGGGTTTCCTTAGCCTGTGTTACATAGTGCTCCGCCTCAACGCCCTTGTTGTGCTTAGAGGACGGATTGCCATAGTCATCAAGCATTATCCTGCTCATAAGCTCCACGACCTGCGGGTAAACCGCTGTTGTCGCCGAATTATCCAAATATATTTCCGATTTCATACTTTATCCCGATTCTGCCGCCTTACCGCGGCATATTTTTAAGCGTTTTCTTAAACGCTAATTTTCCAATGCGTATGCAAGCATGGACAGGAACGAAAGACCTGCTGTCTCCGTTCTGAGAATACGTTTTCCGAGAGTGATTGTGTGCATGCCAAGCTTTCTTGCCGCCTCTATCTCATCGTCCTCAAAGCCGCCCTCAGGTCCGATGAATACCGCCACACGGCTTCCGGGTGTAAGCGAACTGACAAGTCTTCTCGTCTCAGCCATTCCGTTCTCATTCTCATACGGAACAAAACAGATGTCGCACCCTGCTGCCTCCCTGACCGCAAGTGCATAGCTCATCACAGGTCTGACCTCCGGTATAAGTGAACGCTTGCTCTGCTTTGCCGCGCTCTCGCTTATCGCGTTCCATCTTGGAAGCTTAGCCGCAGCCTTCTTATCATCAAGCTTTACAACAGAACGCTTCATCGCGACAGGCACAATCTGTGATACCCCAAGCTCTACTGCTTTCTGGATAATCAGCTCAAGCTTATCGCTCTTAGGGAGTCCCTGATACAATATCACCTGACACGGAAGCTCAGTATCAGGCACATCCCTGTCAATAATATCAAACACAACATCATTGTCCGTATATTCGCTAAGCCCGCACATAAAGTTGCGCACTGCGTCACTTATCTGCGTGTTGCGCACGCTTATCATAACCTCGTCACCGTTTTTAAGGCGTATCACATTCCTGATATGATTGTAATCTGCCCCATCAACGTATATCCTGTTTTCTTTTATCCTGCTCTCTTCAACAAAAAAATGATACATTTTCTACTCCTGCGTACTGCAAGCATTGCCTGCAGTACTGCCACCAATAAGTAGTTTGAAAATTTTATTTTCAGACTTATCTCCTGACAGCCGTAATCGAAACCCAGTCTCCCTGATGTGAAACATCGACAATATCAAACTCAGGATTCTCCATAATTGTCTTTTTTACAGCCTCTTCCTTCATATCAATGATACCCGATGTGATAAATACACCACCGTGCTTGATATGCTGTGCAATCTCCTTTGACAACGGCATAATGACATCTGCCAGAATATTCGCTGTGACAACATCATATTTCTCATAGCCAACCTCATCCTGAACAGCCTTATCATCTATTATGTTGCCCTGTATAACCTTGAAAATATCCGGTGAAAAACCGTTAGCCTCCATATTTTCAGCGCTCGCAGTTATGGCATTCTCATCAAGGTCGGTTCCTATAATGCTTCTCGCACCAAGCATCCTGGCTATGACAGCAAGAATACCGCTTCCTGTTCCGACATCAAGCATATCCGTCTCCGGCGTCACATACTTTTCAAGCTGCTTTATGACAAGCTGTGTTGTCTCATGCATTCCGGTTCCGAATGCAGTACCCGGGTCAATATTTACAACCATTCTTCCCTGCATGTCCTCAGGCACCGTCTCCCATGTCGGCTTAATCACAATATCCTTTACCATAAACGGCTTAAAGTACTCTTTCCAGTTGTTAACCCAGTCCTTGTCCTCCGTCTCAGACTCCTCTATTGTGCATGCTCCCACATCGACAAAGTCCTTCAGCTCCTCAAGACCATTTCTTACATTGCCAAGCAGTTCATCCGTGACATCATCCTCATCAATATAAAAGCTCACATAGCCTATTCCTTCATCAGGAGGAAGCTCCGGAAGAATATCTATGAACATAGCCTTCGTGTCCTTATCGGAAAGCTGCACATTGTCCTCAACCTGAACACCATCTATTCCAAGCTCGATAAGCATACCGCTGACTAAGTCCTCAGCGGCAGTTGTCGTAGTTATTCTGAATTTTTTCCATTTCATAATCAGTTCTCCAATTCAGCCAAATCCAGGTAATACCCACTGGGTATTACCTAAACTTTAATTATAAATCACAATTATCCTATAAGGAACGCCTTGTATCCAAGCATTGTCTCGTATACATCCGCCTTACTTACAATCTCCCATGGTGCATGCATTGAGAGGACAGGGATACCTGAATCAACAACCTCCATGCCGTACTGTGCAAGGATATATGCGATTGTTCCGCCGCCGCCTACATCAACCTTGCCAAGCTCTGCTGACTGGTAATTTACCTCATGCTTCTCAAGTGTGCTTCTAAGCTCTCCTAAGAACTCTGCATTACAGTCATTGCTTCCTGACTTTCCTCTTGAACCTGTAAACTTGTTAAATACCATACCTCTTCCAAGGAATGCCGCATTCTTCTTCTCAAAGGCTGCTGCATAGAGAGGGTCAAATGCTGCACTTACATCGGATGAGAGCATCTTAGAGTTAGTGAGTGCCCTTCTGAGCTTAATCTCAGAATAATCTCCAAGACAATTGAGTACTTCTGCAACCATATTCTCAAAGAACTTCGAGTGCATGCCTGTTGCGCCGACGCTTCCTATCTCCTCCTTGTCAACCAGAAGGCATACGCTTGTCTTATCCACATCCTTTACATCAAGCATGGCAATAAGTGATGTGTATGCACATACCCTGTCATCATGACCGTAGCCCATAATCATGCTTCTGTCCATGCCATAGTCTCTTGCCGGACCTGCCGGAACTATCTCAAGCTCTGCACTGAAGAAATCCTCCTCCTCAATGCCATACTTCTCCTTGAAGATACGAAGCATTGCTGCTTTAACGCTCTCCTTTGCCTCCTTATCATCCTGCTTGTCATCTTCCTTCTCAGGTATGCTTCCGATAAGAATATCAAGATTCTCTCCTTCTACAACCTTAGCACCCTTCTTCTCCATCTGATCAGCTGCAAGGTGAATAAGAAGATCTGTCACTCCAAGTACAGGATCATTCATATCCTCTCCGATAACCACATTGACTGTCCTGCCATCCTTAAGCGCAACAACACCATGCATTGCAAGCGGAAGCGCAACCCACTGATACTTCTTAATTCCGCCATAATAATGTGTATCAAGAAGAGCCATATCCGAATCCTCATATAACGGATTCTGCTTTACATCTATTCTCGGGGAATCAATATGTGCTCCGAGAATCTTCATACCATTCTCAAGAGGCTCCTTGCCGATATTGAAGAGAGCAAGTGTCTTTCCCATATGGCATGCATATACCTTATCACCTGTCTTTAACTTACCGTTCTCAGCAATAACCTTCTTTAAATCCCTGTAGCCAGCGTTTTCAGCAATCTTAATTGCCTCTGCTGCGCACTCTCTTTCAGTCTTGCAATCCGAAATATACTTCTTGTAGTCCTCGCAAAATTTAAAAATCATTTCCTTTTTGGCTGCATCTGAAACAGTCCATACATTCTTTCTTTCCATTTTTACATGTACTCCTTTATCATAAAATATAAAAATAATATGTTTCTATTAAAAACATTTTTACCACAACCTTATTGCAGCTATCAGATTCCAAGATTGATTACATCATCCTCTGTTCCTGGAGCTGCTTCTTTCTCGTCTGAAGCTTCCTGTTTCTGTGCTCCCTCAGTCTCACTCTCAGCTTCCTTCCTGAAATCCTCGACCTTATCCGGACTGATAACAGGAAGTTCATCCACATTTCTGACTCCAAAGCTTCTAAGGAAGCTTTCCGTGGTTCCGAACAAAATAGGCCTTCCGGGAGCATCTAATCTTCCGACCTCATCCACAAGACCATACTCCACAAGCTTATTTACCGCATGATCACAGCTTACGCCTCTTATGCCCTCTATCTCCTGCTTCGTGATAGGCTGCTTATATGCTATGATTGACAATGTCTCCAAAAGTACATCCGTAAGTACCTGTTTCTTAGGCTGTGCGGCAACCTTGATAAGATATTCATATGTCTCCGGCTTAGTGCACAACTGGAAGCTGTCACCTAACTCTATGATTTTAATTCCTCTGTCTTCCGCCTCATATCTATCCATCAGATTATGTATCAGTTTTACCGTTGTAGACACATCCTGTTCAATAGCGGCTGCCAGCTTCGCTGTCTCCACCGATTCTCCCATGGTAAAAAGCACCGCTTCAATAACTGCATACATCTTCTCTATACTCATGACTGTGCGTTATCCTCCCCGGCAAACATAGTTTCATCAAACTCCGTACTCTTGACCGTTATAACAATATCGTCTTCACGGTTTTCCTGCTCTACAGTGATATTTCCCATCTTTATAAGCTCAAGCACAGCAAGAAATGTCACAATCACCTGAACCTTGCTTGAAGCCGACGAAAGAAGCTCCCTGAATGAGAAATGCTCATGCTCCATGATAAAATCACAGACATACGACATCTTCTCGTCAAGGCTTACCTCCTCCTTCTCAATCCTGCCGAACTTACTCCTTATCGGGTCAAGCTTATTCTCCTGACGTTTCATTATATCATCGAATATTACCCTCAGCTTAGCAAGATTCATATCCCCCACAAGCTCTTCAAGGTTGACCGGCTGTCTGTAAGCTGCCACCTCATCAGGAACGGTAGGCTTTTTAAACAATGACTTATCAGCATCCATATACATATCCTTGAGTTCATAAGACATATACTTATACATCTTATATTCCAGCAATTTTTCAACCAGTTCCGCCCTAGGGTCTTCCTCCTCGCCTTCCTCATTGACTTCCTTCGGAAGAAGCATCTTAGACTTGATATCAAGCAGTGTAGCTGCCATAACAAGAAATTCACTGACAACATTCAGGTCTTTCTTTTCCATTCTGTTGACATACTCCATATACTGCTCTGTGATAAGCACTATAGGTATATCATAAATATTAACTTTATTTTTGTCGATAAGGTGCAGCAAAAGGTCAAGCGGACCTTCAAACACCTCAAGCTTCACTGGAATTGCCATCTGTTCTCTACCTCTTGCAAAACACTCCGGGCAGCATATATGCCATGCCTATATTGACACAGCAACCCATAGTCAAACGGATATTCGCAATCCGCTTCGCTGCTTGCTCATAACTGAATAACTGCTGTGCAGTTTATCAGAAGGAGCTTGCACTCCTCCTGATACAAGCAAGTTCCCACCAACTGCTTATTGTTTTTCGCAATTGAAGCAGGGAACTTACTTGATTCAGTTAAATAATCATACCGCAAAAACCTAACTATGACAAGTGGCAAATTAAAATCTTAAAAGCTATCACTTCATCTGCGATGAAGCACAGCCGTCACAAGCTCCGGCGGATTATTTATACGGACATTGATTGTATGTGTTCCAAGCCCCCTGCCAAGCAGCATAGTACTATTTTTTTCATGGTACTCTCCACCATCATAGTGCGGGAACAGAGTATAATCCGGATTGAGAACTCCGCCTGCAAAGGGCAGTCTTACTATCCCTCCGTGGACATGTCCCGAAAATACAAGGTCTGCTCCCCATGCAGCATATTGCTTAAAAAACATCGGATTATGCGCTATCAGTATGCCATAGCCATCAAGAGGCATTCCTATAAGCCCTGATATATAATCCTCCTTCATTGATGGTCTGTTCCTTATAAGAAAGAACTCCTTGCCTATCTCAAGCCCATATATGTGTATAAGCTCTCCGTTTTTCTTATAATTCACATGTCCGTTATTCAAAATCTTAACACCCGCTTTTTTGAGTGCCAGCATGAGCTTATTGTATCTGTCACCATACTTTTCGGTATATACCTTGACCTTCGTCTCATGGTTTCCATTTGCAAAAAATACAGGATATCTGTCTGCCAATCTCTTTAAAAGTCCGACAACCTCATCCGAGCCATCAGAATGTTTTCGTGTGAGCAGATCTCCCGCCACTATTACAAGCTCCGGCTCCTGCTCAACAATCATCCCATAGAGCTTCTCAAGCGAAATTCCATACACATTATCGTGAAGGTCACTTAACATTGCTATCTTCATTCCATCAAAGCTGCACGGCAGTTTTCCGGAATAAACATCATAGATTGAATTTACTATTTTTTTCATTCAATATCCACTTTCCTGTTTTCAATATTCATGATGTCAGGGTCAAAACATGTGCTGTAAACTTAGCGTGTATAACGTATTATATTTATGCATATCACGACTTTTGGGAGAAGCTTAGATGTTCTTAGAACATCTTGCTTCGGACAACGGAGCTGATATGCATAAATATAATACGTTATACACTCGTACATTAAATCAGCATGTTTTGACCTCAACATCATATTCATATTAAACACACTTTTTATTGTCATTTTGTCCTAATTCGCATATACTGTATTTATAATGTCTTTTGGAAAAGGAACAAATCTTATGATGAAACTCGTTTTAATGATAGCAGAAATTGTGGCAAAAGTGAAGAAGGACAAGATAAATATGTACTCTGCGCAGTCATCATTTTTTATCATTGTGAGCTTTTTCCCTTTTATAATGCTGCTTTTGTGTATACTCAACTACACCAACATTACGGAAAGCTACCTGCTGACATTCGTGTATGAGCTTTTGCCCGCAAAGACTCAGCCGCTTATCATTTCAATAATCAACGAAATATACCACAGCTCTTCTTTTACACTTCTGTCCGTGACAGCAGTGTCGGCAATATGGGCTGCCGGAAAAGGATTCGTGTCAATCATACAGGGATTAAATGACGTGTACGATACAGGCGGTGAATCCCGCAACTATTTTATCCTCCGTATACATGCCATGCTGTATACAATTGCCCTTATTGTTGTCATTATTTTTTCACTGGTTCTTATCGTATTCGGAAACCGCATTTTAGAACTGATAGAGCTGCATTGGCCGCTGGTCGGCTCCGCTATCCAGTTTGCACTCAGGTTCAAATTTATCATTTTTATCGGTGTGCTTACATTATTTTCCCTGGTACTCTACATTGTAGTGCCTAACCGCAAATCAAGAATCAAATACGAATTACCGGGTGCCATTTTCACCGCACTGGGCTGGACCATCTTTTCGTATGTCTTTTCCATATATGTAGATATGTCTACCGGATTTGCAATTACATACGGAAGCCTTGCAACGCTTGTATTTATAATGCTGTGGCTGTACGCATGCATGAATGTGCTCTTCATAGGTGCGGAGATAAACGCACATTTTCAAGGAATCCGGTGATTGATTGTCAACCCGGACTGCGATAACATCGGGCGAATATGCAATTTTACATATAAAGCTGCACATCCGCCCGGTTAGAGCATACGCTGCCGCAACGCCTGATTATCAATATATATTCACAATATCTATATTGTTATAGAAAAACTCCAGTATATCATCATATCTCATTCCCCTTTTTACCATAGTTGATACCGCATTCTGGCTCATTCCTATGCCATGTCCGTAGCCGCCCCCTGTTATACGATACCCGGCAATATTCCCATCATCATAAAGCTCCTCGATATATATATATGAGCTTGGAAGAAAATCAAAGCTCGTTTCTGTCTGAGTATGTGTCATAATTTTATTTTCTCCGGGTCCTAACACATATCTTATATTCAATTCGCCACGCACCATCGCATCTCCATCCGTTCCGTGAATTATAATACTGCGCACCGCTCCCGAGGATGTTCTCTGCACTATTTCGATTGATATAAGTCTGCCGATATAAGGATTTTCAGATGATATATATTCACCATCCGTATTTTTCATAAGTATATTTCCGGGTTCCGATAAATACCTCACCTTCAGGTACTCATTGATTCTGCCCTCAAGGTACTCACTGTCGAGTTCGACATTCCATCTGTAAAACGGAAATTCGTAGTCATAATCTTCTGCATTTTCGGAACATATAAAGCTTTTAAAGCTCTCCTCATCCGACAAATCAATACTCTCCCCAGATGGGTTTACGGTTTTTTCCTTATATATTCCTCCTTTTTCCCCTCCCCACAATGATAGATCAGACATATAGCCACAGGATGTAGAGTAATAATATGCCGCAACAACACCCTCACCACTTCTCATAACCTGACCGTAGGTTTCCTTGACCGCCTGTGTCGAATCAGGCTGCTCCTTGATATTGTTGTATACCTGATACCCCACACTGTCATCCACATGTGCTCCATACGCCCTGTATGAGTTATTCATTATATGCCTGTAGGCATAGCTTCTCGCACACACCGCCTGAACCTTAAGTGCCTCCACGCCGAATCCGACAGGCATCTCGCTCGGCACGACATGATAAAGATACTCTTCAAGCGGAAGTTCATTCACAATAACCAATCCACCGTCCTCCGCAGCCATCTCCAAGGTTCCGCTGTAATACGGATTTCCATACGAGCGTTCAACGCTCAGAACCGTTATAGTCGTATTAAGTCCGAGCGGTGCCACCTTCAACCTTCCATCAGACATATATTCGCTGTCCGGGTAAATATCTACCAGCTCTCCTCCGGCAATCTTTATAAGCTCATCGCCTTTTTGTATGGTAAATCCATTCTCGGATGTGAGCGTTACCCTGTCATGGAAAATCGAGCCAAAGCCCGTGTTCATTATAAGTACTCTAATATTTTCTGCGTGAAGCTCCTTCTTTAACACTGCGGCACATATTCTGCCATCAGCCACAACGAAATCTGCAAGGTCATATCCAACCAATATATCATTTATGCTCTTTTCCTCAAGCAATCCATAATTTTTGTAGACACGGAAATTATCAGCTATCTCAACCTTACCATAACCATCAAGTTCGACCGCTGTATTGCTTACCCTGAGCACCTTCCCGCTTATCGTATCGTTTTTAATCGTAAGCTGCCTGACTCTTCCTGATTCCATCCCGATATCCGCTATGGTATTCTGAAAGCTTTTATCAAGTCCTGATACATCATACTCCCTGTATACGCCGGAAATATACGCTTCTATCTTTCTTCCCTGCGCACTGCACAACCACACGTTATGATAAGTAACCGACTCGTCCACAACAGCAAGCACGTAAACAATATTACTGCCTCTCGCATATACGCATATTCTTTTATCTGAATACGCATCCATATTCAACCCTTCAAAATTAAAACACCCCTCCTCTGCAACGCAGCTCCACAGACCATACTGCCTAATCTGCGCCGAGGTCATAGAAGCCGGTGTACCGACAATTGTAAGCTCACGTCTTACAACTCCTCCCGCATTGCCATTAACCAGTATCATATAATCATATAGCTTTTCAAATGCCGCCTTCTTTATTCTCTTAGAAGCCTTATTCTTTTTCACATCAACCCCTGTATGCTCAACTATATCAGCTATGTCCCAGTTTTTCTGTAAAAGATATTCCCTGAGTTCGCCATAAGTCAATGCAGCATACGCATATTCCGGCTGTATGTAATCCTCATTATCCCATGTTATTGCTGCTGTCTTTTCCAGTTCTTCCATATATTTAACATACCATCGGGAATGGTCATCATCCTGTGATGGTTCCATATCCGTATCTGACAGCACCAACATTCTTGCCGCCAATGCCCTGCTTATATAATTGTCCGATTCCTTTAATTGAGCCCTCAAGGCGGCTATAAAACACCATACCACAGCTATAGCAATCAATAATAAAGCTATGACCTTCAGAGGATTATGTGTCCGGACACGCTCAACATAATTTCTCTTATATCTGTGTTTTCTTCTAACCTTATTCTCCACTACAAGCTCCCCCTGTCACTTCTTTTCTTATGCAGGCATGACCAATTCTGCATGCTCTATTGTATTACCATAAACACAAAAGTAGACCCCTTTCGGAGTCTACTTTATTTGAAAATTAACAGATTCTTATTCATATCCCAAAATGCCGTTTCCTACAGTTTTGACGCCCTAGCTCAAGCTAGGTGGGCGACCTCACATAAGCTTCAGCCATCCACTGCAAAGGAGGCTCGACATCCACTTATAAATGTTGGAATCCCATGAACGTAAATGTAGGTTCAAAAAAGTAAGATTGTCGTACACCCCAGGACTAAATCCATTAATCATCTGTTACTATTATATCTTGAACTGAATAAAGTATACCACATCAAAGAATATTTAGCAAGATTTTTCTTTACTTACGATACAATATATAGTATGTGAGCGAACATGCCAATCCTTCTGACACAGTATATGGTCCATCTATATTATAACTCTCTCCAAGTGCCAGCAAAGCATCTTCTGTATGATTCCTGCTCCATGGTATCTCCACATATATGGCTCTATGATCCAGGAAAACGACCTCCTCCATATAATAAAGACGCTGTATAGCATGTAGATTGACCTCTCCATCCGCTTTTTTGTAGGTACGCACCCTGTTAACAGAATCCCATAAAAGATCCGGATTTACAAACTGATCCTCCGTCTGCTCCACAAAGGATGACACCACCCTGTACCATCCCTGATAGTCAACTCTGTCAAGCATCTTGTCGACCGCTTTATCCATGTATGTGTACTGATAATTATAGTACCCGAAATCGCCAACATTAGTATCCATATATTCCAGCTCATTTCTTGTCGCCGCCGTCCAGACCATTGGAATTTTACCCGTGTTAACTCTCGTAAATACCGTGAGCGAAACCGGATCTATTGTAATAAACGTCTCAACAAATGCAAGCAGTCCCATTACCGCTGATACACAGATATATGTCTTCTCCGCTTCAAGTACTCTTATAACCATTACCATCACTATGAGCAGGAAAAGCGTATCCGATAAAATATTATATCTTGTCTGCTTGGCCTCCAAAAAGAACAAAAGAAAGAACGTGTACACAAAATACTGTATCAGTATGAATGAAAATACTCTTACATCTATTGCCTTGTTCTTTCGCACTGTCGGAACCACGATACATATAACAATACATGCAATCAATATCAGAAGCCACAGCCATGAGAAATTTAACACGAAGAGCTGACGCACTTTCATCATAAAATGAGCACTGTTGAACTGAAAGTTCATCGTTCCTTCACCGCCAAGCTTCAGAACATCCTTAATCTTATTTCCACCCCACATAGGTATATTGATTATTTTAATAAAAGCTGCCACACACGCAATCAGAAAAATTCCAAATCCAACATAGTGTCCCGGCTTAAGTTTTTTAATGAGGTCTTTTATTCCACCGCTCTTCTTAACATACGCTGCAATCTCATATACGACAATAAAAAACAGCATGGAAAAAGCCATCATTGCCCCTGTCTCTTTACACGTTCCAAGCATTATAAGCCAGAAAAACATCAATACATACTTTCGTGTAAGATATGCGCACAATACATATATAAACAATACAGCTAAAGGATATTCCATATGTATAGTTGTAGACAAGCCAAGAAAAATCGGATGAATCGACACAATAAAAGCTGCTATCGCACTAACGTAATCCTTTTTCTTTGGAAATATCTTCTTAAATATATAGAACAGACATACCGCAGCGACTGCTCCCATTACCATATACGAATACTGGAACCCCATGGCATTAGGCACATTAAGGAGCTGTCCCAACATAGTTACAAAAATAAATCCGTGACTGATATGACCGAAAATAAATCCGCTTTTAAATGTATCAAACAGAATTCCATTCGGATAATATGCAATTCTATCCATCTGTGTATAATAAAGCTGTGCATCAGACCACTGGTATGTTCCGAGCATATTAACTCTTATGACAATGCTCACCACAAAAATAATTGCAGAGCAGACCATTGCCGTACTCGGTTTTCCAACCTTTTTCAACTTGAACGCACATATAAGCGTAACAGCAAGCAGGACAGCGAAAACAATGGGATTGATTATATTACAAGTATGCACAAACTTTAAAACATCATCCGTCCACTCCTGCCTGTAATATGAAAATGGTGCAATTGCAAACAACCATACAAACAAAGCCATAATGACCGACAGCTGTGCCATAACACTATACAGAATTTCAAGCGACTTTTTCTTTTTCACGTTATACATATGCTCCCTTCGTATATCACATTTAGAATAAGACTTTGTAAAGAATATCATACCCTTAACTGTTTGTCAAATTAAGCCATCTGCCATTTTATATGAAAAAGCCGGGTGCGAACAATCCGCACCCGGCAAAATTCTCATTACATCTTATATTCTAATGAATAGAAGCTCTGATTAAAGCTGAGGACCGGCAGCAACTAATGCCTTACCTGCATCATTGCCCTCGTACTTAGCGAAGTTCTTGATGAATCTTCCTGCTAAGTCAACTGCCTTCTTCTCCCACTCAGAAGCGTCAGCGTATGTGTCTCTTGGATCAAGAATACCTGTATCAACGCCCTCAAGCTCTGTAGGAACCTCAAAGTTAAAGTAAGGAATCTTCTTTGTGGAAACCTTGTTGATTGCTCCGCTGAGGATGCCGTCGATGATGCCACGAGTATCCTTAATGGAAATTCTCTTACCTGTTCCGTTCCAGCCTGTATTTACAAGGTAAGCCTTAGCTCCGCTCTTCTCCATCTTCTTAACGAGCTCCTCAGCATACTTAGTAGGATGAAGCTCAAGGAAAGCCTGTCCGAAGCAAGCTGAGAATGTAGGTGTAGGCTCTGTGATACCTCTCTCTGTACCGGCAAGCTTAGCAGTGAATCCCGAAAGGAAGTAGTACTGTGTCTGTGCCTCAGTGAGGATAGATACCGGAGGAAGTACACCAAATGCATCTGCTGAAAGGAAGATTACGTTCTTTGCAGCAGGAGCTGAAGAGATTGGACGTACAATGTTCTTGATATGATCAATAGGATAAGATACACGAGTATTCTCTGTTACACTCTTATCGTCGAAATCAATCTTGCCGTCAGCAGCAACAGTAACATTCTCAAGAAGAGCGTCTCTCCTGATTGCATTATAGATATCAGGCTCTGACTCCTTGTCAAGTCCGATAACCTTAGCGTAGCAGCCTCCCTCGAAGTTGAATACGCCGTTGTCATCCCAGCCGTGCTCGTCATCACCGATGAGGAGTCTCTTAGGGTCTGTGGAAAGTGTAGTCTTACCTGTTCCTGAAAGACCGAAGAAGATAGCTGTGTTCTCGCCGTTCATATCTGTGTTAGCTGAGCAGTGCATGGAAGCGATTCCCTTGAGTGGAAGATAGTAGTTCATCATGGAGAACATACCCTTCTTCATCTCTCCGCCGTACCATGTGTTAACGATAACCTGCTCACGGCTTGTGATATTGAATGCTACACACGTCTCAGAGTTAAGGCCTAACTCCTTGAAGTTCTCAACCTTAGCCTTAGAAGCGTTGTATACCACGAAATCAGGCTCGAAGTTCTCAAGCTCCTCTGCTGTAGGCTTAATGAACATGTTAGTTACAAAGTGAGCCTGCCAAGCAACCTCAACGATGAAACGAACTGCCATTCTTGTATCCTTATTAGCTCCGCAGAAAGCATCTACTACGAAAAGTCTCTTGTTAGAAAGCTCCTTCTTAGCGATATCCTTAACTGCTGCCCAGGTCTCCTCTGTCATAGGATGGTTATCGTTCTTGTACTCATCCGATGTCCACCAAACTGTATTCTTGGAGTTCTCGTCAACAACGATGTACTTATCCTTAGGTGAACGTCCTGTGTAGATACCTGTCATAACGTTGACAGCACCAAGCTCGCTCTCCTTACCTACTTCATAGCCCTCGTTAGAAGCCTTAGTCTCCTCCTCAAATAATAACTCATAAGAAGGATTGTAGACAACTTCTGTCGTTCCTGTGATGCCATACTTGCTTAAATCGATCTTTGCCATCTTACATAAACCTCTTTTCTTAAATTGTATCAATAGAAATGGATTAACCAAATTCTTTTGTTATTATACATAATCACTTTTCAAAAAGCAACAGTATAATCATAGTGTTTAGGTAAATTTTAGAATTAATACAGGAAAAATTTTACAAATTATATGCTGTTATCCTATATTAAGCCAATATACCCTTGATATATTCTGCTATCTCAGCATTCTTGCAGTCCTTGAAGAAGTACTCTGCAAAATGCTCACCGCTCACTGCTCCCTTCAGGAGTTCTTTATCAACATTCTTAAGAATATAGAGCATATCTGTGTGTGTTACCTTCTTAACCTCGTCTAATATCTTCTTGTTGCGCTGCTCCGGCACAACTCTCTCCTTAGGATAGCCGCCGCCCGGCTCCTGCTCGAAGAGCTTCTCAAAGATGTATGTAAGGTTAAGCTCTGCGCCCCAGCCAAAGCCCTTTGCGAAAGGAAGAGCCACAGCATTGCCCGCATTAATCTGGCTGAACATAAATGCGTCCGAAGGGTCAACAATATGTCCGCATAATACACCAGGGAATGAATTGAGTGCAAGCATGGCACCCTCACCTGTTCCACAGCCTGTCACAACGAAATCCGCTGCACCGCTGTTAAGAAGAATAGCTGCTAAAATACCACACTGTACATAAGTAAGCTGTGCAGCATCATCCGCCGAATACATTCCATAATTGACCACCTCATATCCCTTAGCGTCCGCAACCTTCTTAAGATTCTCGTAAACCATGGCATTTTTAGCTGCCTGGCTGTTCTCATTAATTAAAGCTATTTTCATTATAATCCTCATTTCTGCACATAGCTTCTGTGCATAGTTTTTAACATGTCGATATCTCTGCACAGCGCAAAGGTATCACAACCACATACATATTTATCTTAACATTTTAAACATTTTTGTGCAAGCCCTGATTATCTTCTGGTGCACTCATACTTTGCTTTCGTCATAAGGCAGCTTCTGAGCGAAAAAAATCTCGTATCTATAGGACCGTCATTAATCGTAATATCCATTGCAGCAGCTATATTATTGATTAGATCGTCATCGATATTATTCCTGATAAGGTTAAGGTAATTTATCTTGTCCTGATATGTCGGTGCATCCAGGAAATCAAGCAGGCGCGTATCCACCCCATCTGCCGACCGGCTTTCTATCTGAGTTCCCCGACCATCAGATACGGACTCTCCAGTCTGTTCACCGGCTCCAACATACTGTTCTATATCCCGCCTGCCATCTTCGGCATATTGCAATGTGTCGTGCCTGTCATCATCAATATCGGCAGCATTCCCATCAGCAACCGGATGTGTGCTGTTCCACATGTCTCCATTACCGGCGGCATTAAGCAATGTATTCATAAGCTCAAATCTATACTTCTGCTGTACATCCGGATATTTTATATGGTCAACTTCTCCGATAAACATATCATACGGGCGCACCCAGACATCCATGTCACCATAAAGTGCCTGATAAACGACATACCTTTCATTAGTTTCCGAATGTGCTGCAACTGCCACTATCTGATAAAGACCGCCCTTAAAATGTCTGTATATCTGTCCTGTTCTTACCTCTCTCATACACTTTCTCCATTCCTCCTGCCCTTTTAACCGACGCTTTTAGGCAATTGTAAAACCGGCGCTTTCTATATTATTGTATCAAAAATCATCATCAAACTCAAGTACACTTTTCAGTCTCCTATGCATATAATATATCAATTCCTCCATATTGGAAAACTTATCAATGAATATCCGAAACAGAACTTATTGTGTAAGTGATATATATCGTCTCGATAGCATTCCATATACCGGGTACGGAAGCTGTGCTGCAATACTTGACACCGGAATATATCCTCATCCTGATCTTGCAGACCACATAGCACATTTTGAGGACTTTATAAACGGCAGAAAACACGCATACGATGACAATTCGCATGGTACACATGTTGCCGGTATAATAGCCGGAAACGGCTTTTCCAGTCAGGGAATATTAAAAGGCATGGCTCCCGGCTGCCGCATAGTAGCACTGAAAATTCTTGATAAAAAAGGTAACGGTGACAAAAACTCACTTTTAAATGCATGCAGCTGGATAAAAAATAACTATAAAAAATATGGCATCAATATTATAAACATCTCCATCGGCTCAGATACCGCCGACTGCAACGAAGAAAAGGACGAAGTTGCCGCCGCAATCAACAGCCTGTGGAATCTCGGGATATGTATTGTTGTCTCAGCAGGAAATTCAGGCCCCGGCCCCGGCACAATAACTTTTCCCGGAACATGTGAAAAGGTTATAACTGTCGGCAGCGATGCTATTCTGCTTTATTCCGGATATAAAGAAAGCACCGTTTCCCGCTCAGGTGAGGGTCCTACCAAATGCAACATAAACAAGCCTGACCTACTGGCTCCCGGGCACAATATTATAAGCTGCCACAACCGATACAACGGATATACAGCAAAAAGCGGCACATCAATGTCAACACCCGTTGTATCCGGAGCGATTGCACTGTATCTTGAGAAATACCCCAATGCCTCCAACGATACTATTAAGCGAAATATAAAGCTAAGTGCCTCAGATGCCGGTTTTACCCTTAACAGGCAGGGCGCAGGACTGTTAAATGTAAAGCATTTCCTAGAACAAAAACCCTTGTAAGCCACATGTTAATGTAAGCCTGCAAGGGTTTAATTGTTCTCTTTGTATTTTTACCTGCCTTTCTTTCCGGCAATATAGTTATCCAGCTCTTCTTCCATAATTTCAAACGGAACTATTCCCGTATCTAAAATAAGCTGATGAAATTCCTTGGCATCAAAGCTGTCACCAAGCTTTCTTTCTGCCTTCTCGCGGAGCTTTATCATCTTTATGTGTCCTACCGTATAAGGTAAAAGAAGTCCCGGATCACTGATTACTGTCTCGTAGATAGACTGTGCTGTGCTTCCGTCCTCATCATTTATGTAATCATTTAGGTATCCGGATACATCATCAACTCCCCATCCCTCATAGTTTACACCAAGGTCAACCCTCGACTGAAGGATATATCCGAACATCTCGTCAATTGCACACATCTGTGAAAGCTCCTCGCTGCATCCGAGCATCCTGTAGGATCTGTCCGAGGCATACTGTGCATAGCCTTCCGTAAAGCCTATAAAGTCAACAAGCTTTAACACATTAGGTATCTCTTCATTATTGTACACGCTCGTATACTGGTAAAGGTGTCCAGGGAAGCCCTCGTGAGCGAGTGTTGTGTATAGCTGCACATCATCACCCTCAACTGCGGAACCATTCACCTTGATCGAGTTGTAATCAAGCTGGTCAAGACGTGCCGAGAGATAATATGCAACCGTGCCCTCAACCTCTGTTGCCTTGCTCTGGTACTCTACAACAAAATCCTTCGTGTAAGGCTCAGGAAATTCACTTGTACATTTTTCTGATAGATACTCAAGAATCTCCTTAGGCTCCGACATTCCGGTGTCAAGGTTAGTCTCCTGCGCTGCAAGTGTCTCATCAGAGTAATACAATGTCGCATATTCCGTGAGCACGCTCTCAAGCTCAGAATCCAAAAGCTTGATAACCGCCTCAGGAGTCATCTGTGTGGAGGTCTTATCATGAACTATCGCTGTATATAATTCTTTTCCGCCATCAACATAGTAAAGACCCTTATCATTCGTCTCTCCCTGCATAAGCTCTGAGAGCACCGAAATCACAGCTTTGTACGCTTCGTTGTAATAATCATTTACATACTGCTCATTGGCTGCAATATATTCCTTCTTCTTCGTCTCATCAATATCAAGCTCAGCAATCTTCTCCTCAAATGAAGCCAGAAGCGGATTTACTTCCTCGTCAAGATACTTATTGCACATATCTATATTGTCCTGCGCGCAGAACGATGCCATGAACCTGCCTTCCTCTGCCTGCTTCTTTGTAAAATCAAGAACCTGATCTACATATCTTTTTGTATCCTTTATGAGATCGAGATATTCCTTTACATCCTGCTCATCATCAAAAACATATTCTATAAAGTTAGTTGGTAAGTTGGCTATAAGTCCCGAGTTACTTCCGAACATATTCTGAATCATGCTAAGACCATCATATTCTGCCTGCTGTTCAAAGTAAGCCTTAAGAGTTTTAAGTGAAAGCTGCTGCCTCTGTGTAAGCAGCTCCGGATTAAAGCCGTTTAATTTTTCTATGACTCCATCTACTTCCTTTTCGGATTTTTCAATTTCTTCAACGGAAAAATCGCCTAAAGTATAATCCTTTACTTCAACACCGAATTTCTCCGGATCAGCTAATTTATAATGTACACTCAGTACATCATCGCCTAACACATCCTTAAATAATTCATCACAGTACTCGTCAAACTGACGCTGCGCTTTCTGTTCTTTTGTCTCAGTCTTACAGCCAAAAAGAGAAACTGTAAGCGTACCTGCCAGCACTACCGCCAACGCTCTTCTTATAATATTTCCCGGAACCGACCTCTTAACCATCGTCTTAATCCTCCCCTATATTAATTAAAATAAACTATATCATCCTCCGGTTTTTCTGCCGGCTGTATATCCGTTGCGTAGAGTACAACACCTTTTCCCTTATACTCCATCTGGTACTCCACATTTACCTTCGCCGTCAGCATAATAAAATCCCTGTCCTTAAATGCCTTGAGCTGCTCTGCTGTCACCTTATCACATTTACACTTATAACCAATAAAGCGAATATCGTCAGCGCAGCATGTCATTGCAAAACGTCCCGGAACAAAATTGTCCTTGAAAAGTGACTTAGGTCTGTACACTACAGCCTTCATCTTCATCGTCTTTCCCTTGTATTTGTCCGGATTATCCATGGCATCGACGTACCATATACCGAAATCTTCGTCCGCAACCTCTACAACGTCCTTGCTAAGATCAAATGGAAGAATCTCTTCGACCTCGTTGGAGCTTCCGTCGGATGACTCGAAATACACCTGCGTTCTTCCGTTCACCACCTTGACACTTCTTCTGTATCCGGCGCGGTTCGTATCCTTGACGCATCTGTTAAAGATGACCATATCGGAAAGCTTGAACTTCTCCATCATAATCGACTTCATATCGTTGTTAGCCATATGCATGTCGAATGTTGAGGCATCAACAAGCGTTATAACCTGCGCCATGACAAAGAATGACGGCTGCTCATTCTCAAGAAAATTCTTCATATTCCACATGCCGTTAAATTCTATGAATATACGCATCGGCTTATGCTTGTCGCAGAGCTTCTTTAAGTTATCCTTGTTAAGCTCTGACTCATCCTCAATATATTCAATCGCAACATTAAGCGGTGCTAACTGCTTCTCATCGTACTCCTCCATGCCCTCCTCGCAGGCTATAAGAAGGGTCTTATCTCCATCGGCAAAATCCTCACTCTTTAATGCGTCATCTATAAAAAGAGTCTTGCCGCTCTCCAAAAAGCCATTAACCAAATAAACCGGTACTTCCATTACATCTTTCCTTTCATAATTAACAGAGTAACCGCCTGACTATTCAGACGGTTATTCTGCATGCTAATCATATATTACTTATATTTGCTAAAAAAATCAATAATATTTTAATATTATTTAGGCAAGCTTGAACAGCTTCTCAAGCTTCTCCTCATTCAAATTCTGACCGATCACACAGATTCTTCCTGTATAATCTGCTCCGCCATCACGTATCTCGTACTCCTCAGGGACAGCGTCAAAGTAAATCCACCTGCCATCGGCACCGCTTACCATACCCTTTGCTCTTAGAATAATACCGAACTCAGACTTCTCTGTGAGCTTGACAAGTATGTCCTCAATCTCTTCCTTAGTGTATACATGAGGGGTCTCCCTGCCCCAGCTTGTGAACACATCATCTGCATGGTGGTGATGGTGATGATGTCCACAGCCACAGCTGCACTCCCCACCATCCTCATGGTGATGATGGTGATGATGCTCATGCTCATCTTCATCCTCGTCATCATCATCGTCATGGTGATGTCCGCAGCAGCACTCCTCACCGTCCTCATGGTGGTGATGGTGATGATGCTCATGCTCATCTTCATCCTCGTCGTCATCATCGTGATGGTGCTCTGCTGAATGCTCAAGAGCCTCCTTTAAAAGCTCGTCCATAAGTGACTTCTTCTCAAGAGCCGATACAATCTGCTCACCGTTAAGCTCATCCCAAGGGGTTGTGATGATAGCTGCCTCAGCATTCTTATCACGGATAAGTGCAACGCTCGCCTCAAGCTTGGCAGCATCCATGTTCTGTGTTCTTGAAAGAACGATTGTGCCGGCATGCTCAATCTGGTCATTATAGAACTCACCGAAATTCTTCATATACATCTTAGCCTTGGTTGCATCTGCAACAGTGAGGAAACAGTCAAGTTCAAGACCTGCCTCGTCCTTAACCCTCTCAACCGCAGCTACAACATCGGAGAGCTTGCCTACGCCAGATGGCTCGATTATGATTCTGTCCGGAGCATACTCCTTGGAAACCTTTATGAGAGCCTTACCGAAATCTCCCACAAGTGAGCAGCAGATACAGCCTGAATTCATCTCCGTTATCTGTATGCCCGCATCCTTTAAGAAACCGCCGTCAATTCCTATCTCACCAAATTCATTCTCTATCAACACAACCTTCTGTCCTGCATAAACCTGCTCTAAAAGCTTCTTAATAAATGTAGTCTTACCTGCGCCTAAAAAGCCTGAAATAATTGTTACCTTTGCCATTTTAAAATTCATTCCTTTCTAAAAAAATGATAATTATCTTTTGACAGCTTGTTATTATATCACTTGTGTTGTATAAATGCAAATATGAAATTCAAATTCATATTTCACCATAATACCATAAACCGATGTCGGGGTCAAAACATGCTCTATAAGCTTAGCGTGTATAACATATTATCCATCCATACATTAAATCAGCATATTTGAAACCCGGCATTGTGAACTTATTATATCAAATTTTCATAAAACTGTTTCAATTATATATTAAATATAGTATAATTGATGGATAAAGTACCAAGCTTTCTTTAAAAGGTACATTTCCTGATTTTATTTTGTGTATTTATATCAGATCTATGGAGGATTATTATGGCAAACAAGAAGATTGTAGTTGCCCTCGGGCGCAATGCTTTCGGTGAAACCTTCCCGGAGCAGAAAGAGAATGTAAGCAAGGCGGCAAAAGCTATAGCAGACCTTGTTGAAATGAAGTACGATATTGTTATCACACATAGCAACGGACCACAGGTTGGTATGATTCAGACAGCCATGACAGAGTTTGCACGTCTTGACCATCGTTATACCGTAGCCCCTATGTCTCTGTGCGGTGCTATGAGCCAGGGATATATTGGCTACGATTTACAAAATGCCATCCGTACAGAGCTTTTAAATCGTGGAATCTATAAGACAGTCTCAACCATCATCACACAGGTTAAGGTTGATCCATTTGACCCGGCATTTTCTAACCCTACCAAAGTAATAGGAAGATATATGACCAAGGAAGAAGCCGCAGCTGAAGAGGCCAAGGGAAATTATGTTGTGGAGGAACCTGAAGGCTACAGAAGAATCATTGCCGCTCCTAAGCCTATGGATATATATGAAATTGATGCCGTGAATGCACTGCTTGACGCACATCAGATTGTAATAGCAGCCGGCGGCGGCGGAATCCCTGTGCTTGAGCAGCGCACCAGGTTAAAAGGTGCAAGCGCAATCATCGAGAAGGATTATGCTGCGGCACGTCTTGCAGAGCTTACTGAAGCCGACACACTTTTATTCCTCACAGTCTATGACAAGCTCACAGTCAACGCCGGCAAGCCGGACGAGCGTTCATTTGAGAATGTGACTGTAGCCGACCTCAAGCCTTATGCGACAACAGGCGACTTCGGTCCAATAACCACACTTCCTAAGGTTAATGCCGCCATTGAGTTCGTTGAAGCAGGCACAGGAAGAAAGGCCGTCATCGCGAACCTAGAGCATGCTAAGGATGCGCTTCTCGGAAGGTGTGGTACAACCATCACACGATAATATTTAATATAAGCCGGATTGCAGAAGTACCCGAGCATTCTGCAGTCCGGCTTTTTAATACAATAAGCTTTTAAATTTATAATCTCAATAACCATTTAGCGAAAACACATAATCAAGTATATTGATAAGCTCTTTTCCTGTATATCTTGAATAGACCGCCTCCCTTGCCATAACCGGGTTATCAGTAATAATATTGTCCACGCCCATGTTGGCAAGTGACTTCACTATCGATGGTGCGTTCACGGTCCATACATACAGTTCCTTTCCATATCTGTGTACAGAATCAACCAGTGCCTTATTCACAAAAGAGTAGTTGATACTTATGACATCGACATAGCTTATTGAGTAGTATGCTCCATAAGCTGCGGACAGCACATAACCTGTTTTTATATCACTGTTAAGCTTCTTGACTTCGGCTAAAACAGAATAATCCGATGAAGTCACAATGCACCTGTCCTCAAATCTGTTACGTTCGATTATGTCTACGACCGCCTCTGTCAGACCCTTTTCCCTTTTATTGTATTTAATCTCAATGTTGAGCTTTACCAGTGGTCCGATTTCTTTTATAACCTCTTCAAGTGTAGGAACCTGCTCTCCGGCAAAATCAGCAGAGAACCAGCTTCCTGCATCAAGTTCCTTGATTCTGTCATAGGATACCTGCCATATATTTTTATTGACTCCTGTCGTTCTCTTTAAATTCGAGTCATGCATGACTACCACAACATTATTGGAGGTAAGATGAACATCCAGCTCCACATAATCTGCCAGATCATAAAGTGCCTGTTTAAACGCAGACATAGTATTCTCCGGTGCCAGCCCTGAGCTTCCCCTATGTGCGCTTATTTCCGGAACTTTTAAAAGCTCTACCTTATCGAATGGATTTCTGGCAGTTCCAACGAATATGTACACGCATATCATTATACCTGAGATGACTGCCCCCGCCACTATGCCAGCCTTAACAGGAGTTTTAAGATACACAGGATTATCTATAACTTCCTGCGTATTTTCAGATACTCTCCATACCCTTCCGATTTCCCTCCTGTAGCGGAAGAACATACTGGAAATAACAAGATATGAAGCCGGCGTTGATATCAGCACAAGTATAAAAGTTATAATATTCTTAAATCCCTTGATTACAGTAAGATATATGGCCATTCCCGCTCTTGTAAAATTTAACAGGAGACTCCCTCCAATCACAATCAAAGAAATCACAAGGAACAGAGCGCCCACTGCTACCATTATCATAACATTCCAGAACAACACCAACATAATTGTTCTTAATGTCCTTCTGCGAAGCAGCGATGCGCTTCTTTTGTATGCGTCCTTTACATTTTCACTTCCATATATAAGATAATTAGGTGTAAATATCTCTCTGATAGCCAATGCAAATAAGACAAAACATACGAGTAATATCACAAGGTACATTATGTTTTTATTGCCGAATACCCTGGTAATATACTCCGGAAATTTCAGGTTTACCATCACAAGTCCGAGAATTATGATATTAGAAAACGGAAATAAAAATATCTCATACAGTACCATGGAGGTATTATGCAGCTTAAATTTAGAACGGAAATTGTGCATACCCGCATAGAACATATCATATATGCCGATTCGTTTTCCGACAACTCCTGCTTCTATAGCAGCGGACATACAGCATTTCTCAAAGAAATTATATATTGCAGCCAGAAACACAAGCAGTACAAGCATTGCTATTATAAACGGGTTGGTAAAGTATCTGGCAATATATCCATTAGTCAGGTATTTTATTCCCACAATTTTAAAACTAAGCTTAAATAAAAGCAAAAAAAGCGGATAACCCACTGCCACCGCAACCACCTTGTAGATCAGTTCGAATATTACCAGTGTCTTTCCGCATTCTTTAAAAAGTGTAAAATTATCCTTAAGAAGATTCTTCATCAACCATGCTCTTTTCAATTTTAAGTATGCTATGCCATCTTCTCCGTGTTGTTTCCCTCATTTTTATCCCTGAGCGAACGATAAAACTGGTGTACAAAATCCACCGTGTATGAGATAAAAAGCAGTACAGCAAGCGGTCTTACCACCATAGGGTTAATAGCATGCACCATAAGCTTTATTCTAACATTAATAACCATAAACAGCAACACACAGATTACACCCCATGCAAGTGAGCTCTGCAAGCAAAGTATCCCCTTATAGTTAAATCTCTTATGGTCATAATTCCACCAGAGCTCTCCAAACAGCTTAATCATTACCATCGCCACTATATATTCAAAAACTGTTCCACCTACACAGCCTGCAAAAAAAAGTGCAGGCGGATTGCCCGCAAATGGTGCAAACAATGTAAATGCGCCCAGACAGCCGAAGCCGTATATCACGCAAAACGGAAGCTTTGCAAAGCCTCTGTTCTCCCAATAGCCAAGCTGAACCCTGATAACAACGCATTCCATACACCAGCCCAGAAAGCTGTAGATGAAAAACCATACTATGAATTGATATATGTTCAGGTCACTAAAATTTCTAAAAATAATTTCTCTCATTTCGCTCTCCCTCTCTATGGCAGACATATTTTCACACTGCCACATGTATTTTATTATATTTTTTACAAAAAGACAACTAAATCTTTAGAAATTTTATTATTTTATAATATTTATACCTCAGCCCTGTTCTTCCGGAAAAATAACGTCTATTCCTTCCGCCTCAAATTTGCTGAGCCATTCGTCAGAGGGTTTTCTATCTGTGATGACCATATCCACCTCTTTTATCTCTCCGACCTTCGTAAAAGAGATTTTATTGAACTTAGAACTGTCCACGGCAAGAATTTTCTTCTTGGCTGCCTGAATGAACGCCATCTTTACCTGCGCTTCACTCTCGTTAGAATCCGTCATTCCATGCCGGATGTCAATTCCTTTTACCGAAAAAGCGGCCTTATCAACATTGAACGAATTGATCATTCTGATTGCCTGATATCCGACAAGCGAAAGTGCGCCATCCTTCATAAGTCCCCCTGTGGAAAGAATCTTCCAGCCCTTCCTGTCCGAGAGCTCTATCATAATCTCTATCGAATTAGTAATAACCGTAAGATTCTTTTTATTTTTTATGCTCTTAGCCACAAACAGAGCCGTAGAACTCGCATCAAGTATAATGTGGTCACCGTCCGAAATCATTTTTGCAAGCAGCTCTCCTATAACCTGCTTACCTGCAACATTCGATTTTTTGCGGACTATATACGGGAGTTCCACATTAAGGCTCTCGTTTATCACCGCCCCACCGTACGTTTTCTTGGCAAGCCCTTCCGCCTCAAGCTTCTCGAGATCCCTTCTTATCGTCTCCTCAGTCACATTGTACAGTTCACTTAAATCGCTCACCACAACCTTTCTGTCTTCCTTAAGCTTAGCCAATATTGCATTTCTTCTTTCTATCGCCAACATAATTTTCCATCCCACCATTTCGCAGCCAACAGCTATATTATCAATGTTACACAAAACCCACTCTGAGCCCCTTATTCTGTGCAATAACAGCTTATCATTTTGCAAAAATCATGTCAATTTATTAATTTTGCTTATTTTCAACATAAGTATTTTATGTTATGATAAAAAAGTATGACCGTTTAGGTATATGACGTTAAACTAAAGCATTTGGCATTATGCCTGTACAGAAAGGACAAATATGTTTGCATATAACAATGAAGTAACAGCAACACCTTGTGAGCCAGGTGTTTCAAGAAAAGTGCTCACCTATTCCGAAGAGCTTATGATGTGTGAAATCACATTTGAAAAAGGCGCCAAGGGCAATTTTCACCAGCATGAGCATCTCCAGATAACATATATTGCTGAAGGCAGTTTTGAATTCACTATCGGCAATGAGACAAGGATTGTAAACAAAGGCGACAGCGTATACATGCCTTCAAATGTGCGTCACGGCGTCACATGCCTTGAGGCTGGCAGGCTTGTGGATGTGTTCAATCCTATGCGCAAGGATTTTATTAAATAAGCCGGATTGGAAACAGCCCAGCCATATTGTGTTTTTATTTACAAAACCCGAATCATTACATGATGTTGGGGTCAAAACATACCAACTTAATTTACGAGTGTATAACGTATTATATTTATGCATATCAGCTCCGTTGTACGAAGCAAGATGTTCTAAGAACTCTGATATAGGCTTTCTATACGTCCGCCACCGAAGCAGGCATACATCCTTGTATGCATTGCTTCTGAACCGGCATCCGTGCCGGTTCTGGCTAGTGTGTGAACAGAGTTCTAAGAACATCTAAGCTTCTTCCAAAAGTCGTGATATGCATAAATATAATACGTTATACATGCTAAGTTTATAGCACATGTTTTGACCCCAACATCATTACATCAGATTATAAAGATATTTCAGATTTAAAAGGAGACAGACTTTAAAATGGCAGATTTAAAAAGTGAAATTAACAAGAGGCGTACCTTCGCCATTATCTCCCACCCTGATGCAGGTAAGACTACCCTCACAGAGAAGTTCCTTCTATACGGCGGTGCAATCAACCTTGCCGGTTCGGTAAAGGGAAAAAAGACGGCAAAGCATGCCGTGTCAGACTGGATGGAGATTGAAAAGCAGCGTGGTATTTCCGTCACATCATCAGTACTGCAGTTCAACTATGATGGTTACTGTATCAACATTCTTGATACTCCGGGACATCAGGACTTCTCAGAGGACACCTACCGTACACTCATGGCAGCCGACTCCGCGGTCATGGTAATCGATGCCTCCAAGGGTGTTGAGAAGCAGACAATCAAGCTTTTTAAGGTATGCGTTATGCGCCATATACCTATTTTTACATTTATCAACAAGATGGACCGTGAGGCAAATGACCCATTTGAGCTCTGTGATGAGATTGAGAGCGTACTTGGAATAGCCACCTGTCCTATGAACTGGCCAATAGGCTCCGGAAAAGAGTTCAAGGGAGTGTATGAGAGAAATGAGCGCTGCGTCTCCACCTTCAAGGCTGAGATGAATGGTCAGAAGGAGGTTGCCACAACCACCATCGGAATTGATGACCCTGCACTAAGGGATGAGCTTGGCTCCGCTTTCTATGACAAGCTTTTAGAGGACATAGAGCTTCTTGACGGTGCCAGTGCGGAATTTGACCAGGAAAAGGTCAGCGCCGGTGAATTATCTCCTGTATTCTTCGGTTCGGCACTCACCAACTTCGGTGTGGAGACATTTTTAAAGCACTTCTTAAAAATGACCTACTCCCCGCTTCCAAGAATGTCCAACGAAGGTCTGATAGACCCATTTACAGAGGATTTCTCAGCGTTCGTATTCAAGATTCAGGCTAACATGAACAAGGCACACCGCGACCGAATTGCATTCATGCGTATCTGCTCAGGCAAGTTCGAAGCAGGCATGGAGGTCAACCATGTCCAGGGCGGTAAGAAGGTCAAGCTCTCTCAGCCCCAGCAGCTCATGGCATCCGAGAGAAAGATAATCGATGAAGCGTACGCAGGTGATATCATCGGCGTATTTGACCCGGGAATCTTCTCAATCGGTGACACACTCTGTCTCTCCAACAAGAAGTTCCAATATGAAGGCATTCCAACCTTCGCACCTGAACATTTTGCTAGGGTACGCCAGATTGACACCATGAAGCGCAAGCAGTTCATAAAGGGAGTCAACCAGATTGCACAGGAAGGTGCAATTCAGATATTCCAGGAGTTCAACACCGGTATGGAGGAAATCATCGTTGGCGTTGTCGGTGTCCTTCAGTTTGATGTACTTAAGTTCCGTCTTGAGAGCGAGTATGGCGTAGAAATCCGTCTTGAACCGCTTCCTTACGAATATATACGCTGGATTTCACCTGAGAGTACGGTTGACCTCACACGTATTGCCGGCACCTCCGACATGAAGAAGATTAAGGACTTAAAGGACAGACCTCTGCTTCTCTTCGTAAATGAGTGGAGCATCAACATGGTATGTGAGCGTAACAAGGGACTTGTGCTTGAGGAGTTTGCAAAGAACTAATCAGATGATGTTGGGGTCAAAAGGTATTTTGCCCCCAATGATACCGGATTGCTTCGTGCTTTGCACTTTCGCAATCCTCAAAAACAGGTTCACACATACCTCTTACATCGGATAATTACTGTCAGGTGTATGGTATATGTGAACCTGTTCTTATTTCGCTGCTTTCTCTGCTGTATCAACAGACTCTTTATTCCTCCGAGCCGCCTACATTGCCTACAGCATCATCGTAGGTGTCAAGGAAATGATGTCTCACTCCATTCTGCTTATACGCGACAATTGTGCTCAGGTTGACATTCTCTACACTCTTAAAAATATTCCCCTCGACAAAAGGATTCGCTTTCTTAAGCTCTGCGATAAGCTTCTTTACCTCAAGCCGCTTAGACTTGCTCTGACCATCCTCGGCACAGGATGAACAGGTGTCTGTGAACTTGCAGGCGCACTGGATGAACTTAAGCTCGTTCGCATCGCGCCATGCCTTTATATCATCCTCACGAATAAGATAGAGCGGTCTTATAAGCTCCATGCCCTCAAAATTCGTGCTGTGAAGCTTAGGCATCATGGTCTGCATCTGAGCACCATAGAGCATTCCCATGAGTATTGTCTCTATAACATCATCGTAATGATGACCAAGCGCAATCTTGTTACACCCAAGCTCCTTCGCCTTGCTGTAGAGGTGGCCACGGCGCATGCGTGCACACAGGTAGCACGGTGATTTCTCCACATTGAATACCGACTCAAATATATCCGATTCAAATATTGTAACCGGGATATTTAGTCTTTTAGCATTGCTCTCAATGAGCTTTCTGTTCTCAGGACTGTAGCCCGGATCCATTATAAGGAACTTCACCTCTAACGGAAACTTATTGTGGTGCTTTAACTCCTGAAAAAGCTTCGCCATGAGCATCGAATCCTTGCCCCCGGAGATACACACTGCGACACAGTCCCCCTCCTTCACAAGCTCGTACTCATTTATCGCCTTCGTAAATTTCGACCAGATTGACTTTTTAAAGCGCTTTCTTATGCTCTCCTCAACCTCAGCGGCAAAATCGGCATCACTCTTTTCGGCACTCATCTTCTTAATGTCCGCCATGAGCCATGCAATATATCCGCCCTTAAGACTTAGTGCGCCAATCCCCTGCTCATGTAACGCCTCAGCAAGCTCTAAGCTTGTCTCCCCTCTCTTGCAATACAAAAGGAGCTTCCTTCCGGTATATTCTGCGGCATTTTCGAGCAGCTTCTCACCAGGTATATTCACACTACCCTTAATATTGCCGTACGCAAAGGAAAGCTCATCCCTGACATCGATGAGTTCATAGCCATCCTCCATGTATTTTGAAAGCTCACTTATGTCTATCTCAAGCTCAGGCGTGCTATTTTCCATTGCACCATCAAAAACCATATTATTATCCAAAACTGTCCCACACTCTCTTTCTTCTACCTGTCAAAGCAATGCACAGCCTGCTGCCATGCACGGCTCCTGCTGTTTACATAACAAAAATCAAGGTGCCAAAACAATTTTGACACCTCTCACTCTGAAATATTATTTTATTTGTTTATTCACACTATGTCAATAGGATATTTATAGCTGCCACCCATATTTTCAACCGGCTCCTCATTGTGTCTCTTTTTCTTGGCATGCACCTTACATGTGCTGTCTGCCTTCATCGCCATATTGAAAAATACAATTCCTATCACGAAGAATACCGATATCATTCCTACACCCTTGCTCATGCTTCCTGTAATCTGGGTAACCACACCGACAACCGTTGTGCCTAGGAAAGCTGCACCCTTACCACAGATGTCCATAAGTCCGAAATACTCTCCTGCCTGTTCAGCCGGAATAATCTTCGCAAAATACGAACGTGAAAGTGCCTGAACACCGCCCTGAAACATTCCGACAAGCCCAAGCGATATGCACCCAGCCGCTCCGACAAGCATAGATATAGTGAAAAGAATTTTCTTAAATCCCTTTATATCCGCCATAGTGCCGACCACCGGTCCCATGACCGCAACAATTATTGTCGCAATCGACGCCGCATAGCCCCAGTATGCAAGATAATCCGAATCTGACAGCCCGGCACTGCCCGCAAGATAATTAAAATACAGCGGCATTATGGTCGAAACCAGCAGCACAAATGCCTAATTTCCAACATCACACAACGCCCAGTTTCTTTCTTCCCTAGTCATCTTCATGCCGGCATACCTCCCTTTACAACGTGACAGCCATCCTGTTCTGCACTGTCGAATGCGGCTGACGGTTCATTGTCATTTTTAGGAAATGTATTGTTCAATGTATCGACATCCTCTCCGGCTACCAGCTTAGAGCCAAAGGTATACTGATAAATCGGATTCCAGTCATCCAATTCACTGTACTCATTTATGAGCTGCACCGCAAGCTTCTCCGCCTTTCCATACAGCCCCATAAGCTTTTCGTTGCTGTCCTTGCAGAGCGGATCAGCATTGTAATTCACCATAAGTCTGTGCATTTCCTTATAATTTCCCGAAATCCTGAGCAGCCCATTCACAAGCATTCTCTTAAGTCCGGACGGTGCAAGCAGAAGTCTGTTATACTTTATCATTCCTTCAAGTGCCTGCATAACCTGTTCAGGTGTAGTGCCCTCATAAAAGCAGCTTATAACCTTAGCATTCCTCATGCTTGGTACGATATGATCAGTGAGTGAATGTCTTACAGGGTCAAATCCATCCTTCATCATAAGCATTCTGTCAAACTCAACCTCTATCTGCGCATGTGGCACCCCGCTTTTTTCTATCTTCTCATCAATATAACCATGACATGTCACGTCAAGCGCAAAATGACACATAACGCCATACATATACGCAAGGTACGATGCCTTGTTATCCTTGTTCTCAATCGCCTTTACAGTCTGCTCAAAAAACTCAATTCCCGGTCTTGCATGCATTCCATACCCAATACCATTTATCACATTGGACTTGAGCGGTTTATAATAAAATAAAATGTCCGGTCCATGCAGACCTATAAGATATAACTGACGGTACATGCTTAGCGTGTGCCATGCTTCACCTGTAAGCTCTTCTGCAACTTCTTTTCCCAACCTGTAATGTGCATATGTTGACGGCATAATCATCCCTCCTTAATGCAATAGCTGATTCCAATCCGTTTCTATAAACCAAGTATAGATACCAGATTGATTTTTTACTATCACAATCGGGTTTAAATTATGTAAAATATATGTAATCTAAAATTCCGGGACAGGGGTCTGGTCCGTGTCCAAGTTTCCTGTGGTGGGACACGGGACCAGACCCCTGTCCCAATACAAAAGGGTTTCATGCATTGACAAGAAATATGCATGAAACCCTTTTAATCAATTTTTAAATTACTTTTATTCCATTATAAGTACTTTTTTACCTTCAAATGCGAAACCATAATGCCTTATTCGTTCCTTCGGAATACCAATTGAAACCAGCTCCGCATCATAATCCTTCTCTTCTATCTGCCTGAGTGCCGACTTCGCTGTATCTTCAAGCGTGCTCTCATCGCACGAATCGAACACCTTAAATTCTATGATTATGGCATTATATTTCTTATCATTGTTCTTCGGGATAAGCATTACATCATATCTTCCGTATCCGCTCTCACGGTTGGACTTTACCTCATATATATCGCGCAGCTCAACTAACAGTCCCAACACGAATCCATGATAAAACCGTTCAGGCTGTGTCCTCTCAGATGGGTGTTTTCCGGTGTCAAAGTTACTGAAGGTTGATAATGCCACATCATTCATATACCCATTCATTTCTTTCAGGCTCCCTTTTAGCAACGCACCAATAAAAGCATTGTAATTAGACGCTGACACTTTAAACCATCCCTTGAACATGCTGTAAAACATGCTCCTTGTCTCAAGGTTCGTTATCGACAAGTGATACCATGGTTCCATGAGTTCTCCTCTGTATTCAACTGTATCCGGTTTCAGGTAACCGCTCGCCATAAGAAGGCTCCATATAGCACTCTCATCGGTATCAAGCTGTCCAAATACTATCTGCTCATCAAAGTTAACCACTATATCCTTACCGCTTATCAAATCCTCCATCATCTGTTTCACTTCGGAAGCTGCGGTCTGAATCAGACGGCTTACAAGTCCGTTAGAACTCGTCGATGCCCAGTACGGTCTTAACTTCTTTTCCTTTAAGAAGTTGGTAATTGACCACGGATTATATATATCACTATGAGCTCCGAAAACAAATCCATCATACCATCTCTTAACATCCGGCTTATGTTCTCCAAGCTCCATATCATCAAGCGCCTTAAAGACCTCCTCCTCCGTGAACCCGAAGCATGTGCTGTATCTTCCCGATGTTGTCGTAACCACCGCCAGATTATTCAAATCAGAGAATATTGACTCCTTCGACACCCTCGTAATTCCCGTCATCACTGCACGCTCAAGATATGGATTGGTCTTAAAGGTCGAATTGAAAAAACTTCTCATGAAAGACGTAAATCCCTCCCAGTAGCCGTGGATATATGCCTCCTGCATCGGGGTATCGTACTCATCAAGAAGTACAATTACCTTCTTCCAGTAATACCTGCTCATATAATTGCACAATTGTTTCACGCTCATAGCACATACGGCATCATCCATTCTCATATTCGTCTGTCTGAATTCAAGCTTCTCATCATCATCAAATATCTCACTGTCCAGCAGATTACGATTGTTCCTATACAGCTCCTCAATTTTCATCTTAACCTGCTGCTTTGCGTCCTTAAGGTTGTCTGCCTTCACATCCGCAAAGCTTAAAAATATCACAGGATAAGTCCCCTGTATCTGCCTGTATCTCTCATCCTCCCATACAGATAGTCCCTCAAATAAGTCTCCTCTGTCCGCGTAACGGTTAGAAAAAAAGCAGTCAAGCATGCTCATGTTGAGTGTCTTACCAAAACGACGAGGGCGGGTTATGAGTGTGACATCATCACCTGAATCCCACCATTCCTTTATAAACGCTGTCTTATCAACATAAAAATGCTTATCTTCCCTTATATCCGCAAAGTTCTGCTTTCCTATGCTTACGTTGCATCCCATATCCCTGCCCTCCATGTATTGACATTATATGATATGAGGGGCAAAAGGTATTTTGCCCCTCACATTATATTCGCCAAAATCAGTATTCCATATCTGCATATTATCACAATGTATCATCTTTAGCAATACATTTGAAGCTGCAAGCATAAATATGGCATCAATATTTTACATGAAGGGCACTCCCACCGAGGTCACGAACACCTTATCATCATGCTCGGTTACCAGCTCACCCTTAAGCTCATCCGCTATGCTTTTTATAATTTCCAGTCCGAGTCCGTGCTCTGAGAATGCTCCGCTCCTTCTGTTCTCCACAATTCCGTTAAAGCTGTTCTCCTGTCTTATTACAAGGTAACCGAACTGCTCATTAACCTTCAGCGATATGGACGGCTTATGTTCCTTCCCCGCGTCTAGCTTAAGCTCACAGCATGCTCTTATGGCATTGTCGAGAAGATTTGACAGGATAATGCACAATCTCGCATTGTCAATCGGCATGTTATCAGGGAAATCAAGGCGGCATTTCAATTCTATTCCATACTCCTCACACAGCTTCGCCTTGTCAGAGAGCAGTGCATCGGCAATCTTGTTGTTGCTGTACATATATTTTACTGCAATCGCATCAACTATTTCCTGAAGCTGCTCATGCGCTGCTTCTCCCTGACGGCTGACAAGCAGAGCCGCGGCCTTATCGACATTCTCAAGTATATATGCCTTTGCTTCATTCGCCTTATTAATATGCTCCTCAAGTTCACTTTTTCTGCTGTTCTGATTTGCGAGCTGTTCCCTTAAGATGTTCGCTTTTACAAGCTCACTCTGCTTTCTTATGTCCTGCTCGCCGATTATGAACTGCAAAATATTGAACATAATTGAAAAAATAATGCTGATGACAAGAATAACTGCCGCATTGCTGTTCTGCGGTTCCGAAATAGTAATACCCAAAGCACTCCATGCAAGAATTAATTCGGTTGGTAAAATTATCAAAAAGCTCTTATTGAAATTTCCTGTATTTTTTCTGCCTCTCCCCAGCCACAACCTATATACACCATATTCTGCAACAAAGCTCACGATGGCAAAATAAAGCTTTATATAAATCATCTTTCTGATTTCATTTATCATAATGAGAATAGATTCACCGAACATGACAAAGCATACAATATATGACATTGCTTCACATAACACAAGTGTCAGATACAAAAGAACACAGAACTGTAGTGCTGCAAATCGCTTTTCTGTAACGAATAACTGAGTTCCAAACAAAATTACAACGCATGACATAATAACATGCACTTCCTGACTCATAACCTCTATATTCTGCAAAAAAGTAAGAGCAGATATTACAAAAAAAAGAACAATCATATATGTCTTTTTATACTTTATATTGCACGCTTTGGACTGAAAATAAAATGTGCATAATGCATTCGGTATGTTCAAAACCACATCAAGCACATCATTCAATTCTACATTTATCATCTGTATGCCTTTCTCCGCTCCCAGTAAAGCGGGGGATTGCTTATTCTGCGTTCAAGCAAAAACGGGTAAAAATAGCTGATTGTTTTTACCCGTTACATTTTTAATAATTATTCAATTATGAGTACCTTTTTTCCTTCAAAGGCAAATCCATAATGTCTTATTCTTTCTTTCGGAATACCCAAAAGAATCAGCTCCGCATCATAATTTTTCTCTTCTATCTGCCTGAGTGCCGACTTCGCTGTATCTTCAAGCGTGCTCTCATCGCACGAATCGAACACCTTAAATTCTATGATTATGGCATTATATTTCTTATCATTGTTCTTCGGGATAAGCATTACATCATATCTTCCGTATCCGCTCTCACGGTTGGACTTTACCTCATATATATCGCGCAGCTCAACTAACAGTCCCAACACGAATCCATGATAAAACCGTTCAGGCTGTGTCCTCTCAGATGGATGCACACCAGTGTCAAAACTGCTGAAGGTCGATAAGGCAACTTCATTTATATAAATGTTCATTTCCTTCAGGCTTCCACTAAGCAATGCTGCCACAAATGCATTATAATTTGATAAAGAATTGCTAAACCAACCTTTAAACATACCGGAAAACATGCTCATAGTCTCAAGATTCGTGATTGACAAATGATACCATGGCTCTAAAAGTTCTCCACGATACTCAACCTCGTTCACCTTAAGATACCCCCCTGCAACCAACAGACTCCATATTGCACTCTCATTCGTATCAAGCTGGTTAAATACAATCTGTTCATCAAAATTAACAACAATTGTTCCGCCCCTTAAGAGTTCTTCCATAAGTTCCTTAACCTGTGTCGATGCAGTCTGCAAAAGGCGGCTTACAAGCCCGTTGGAACTTGTAGATGCCCAGTATGGTGCAATTCTCTTCTTATCAAGATAACTCGTTACAGACCATGGATTATATATGTCCTTATGTGATCCAAAAGTAAAACCATCATACCACTTCTTAACTTCCTGCTTTTTATCTGAAAGCCCGAAGGCATCAAGTGAATCAAATACCTCCTCCTCGGTAAAGCCGAAGCATGAACTATATTCATCCGAAGTGGTTGTAACCACATTAAGATTGTTGAGATCAGAGAACATTGACTCCTTCGATACTCTTGTAATTCCCGTCATCACGGCACGTTCAAGATAAGGATTAGTCTTAAAGGTCGCATTAAAAAGGCTTCTTAAAAAAGCCGTGAATTCATCCCAGTACCCATGTATATATGCCTCCTGCATCGGTGTGTCATATTCGTCAAGCAGTACAATAACTTTCTTATTGTAATAACGCTGCATATAACGACACATTATATTTACGGCAGAGCAACACAATGCATCATCCATATACATTGTTATATTTTTAAAAATATCTTTCTCATTATCACTCAACACATTGCTGTCCAACAGGTATGTATTCTGGTCAAACAGTTCTGATATCTTCACTTTTACCTGAAACCTGGCATCCTGTATATTATCCGCCTTGACATCCGCAAAGCTTAAGAAAATTACAGGATAAGTCCCCTGTATCTGCCTGTATCTCTCATCCTCCCATACAGACAGTCCCTCAAATAAGTCTCCTCTGTCCGCATACCCGTTAGAAAAAAAGCAGTTGAGCATGCTCATGTTGAGTGTCTTGCCGAAACGGCGCGGGCGGGTTATAAGAGTAACTATATCCTGAGAGTCCCACCACTCCATGATAAGTGATGTCTTATCTATATAAAAACACTTACGCTGTCTAAGGTTGTCAAACCCCTGATTTCCGATACTTATCCTATATTCCATAATCCACCCGCCTTCGCATCATGTCCAAATATACATTTCTCCGACATTCCGTGTGTTATGTACATAATAGCACAATGTATCATCTTTAGCAATGTGTTTTTATAAACATCGGCAGCCTAGGCAAGCGGCACACCAACCGAAGTCACGAACACCTTATTATCATGCTCAGTGACCAGCTCACCCTTAAGCTCATCCGCTATGCTTTTTATAATTTCCAGTCCGAGTCCGTGCTCTGAGAATGCTCCGCTCCTTCTGTTCTCCACAATTCCGTTAAAGCTGTTCTCCTGTCTTATTACAAGGTAACCGAACTGCTCATTAACCTTCAGCGATATGAACGGCTTATGTTCCGCTGTGTTGCCTTCCGTTAATTCACGGCATGCCCTTATCGCATTGTCAATAAGGTTCGACAGCACAATGCACAGCCTTGCATTATCAATCGGCATGTTATCAGGGAAATCAAGGCGGCATTTCAGTTCTATTCCATACTCCTCACACAACTTCGCCTTGTCAGAGAGCAGTGCATCTGCAATCTTGTTGTTGCTGTACAAATATTTTACGGCAATCGTATCAACTATTCCCTGAAGCTGCTCATGCGCTACTTCTCCCTGACGGCTGACAAGCAGAACCGCCGCCTTATCGATATTCTCAAGTATATATGCCTTTGCTTCATTCGCCTTATTAATGTGCTCCTCAAGTTCACTTTTTCTGCTGTTCTGATTTGCAAGCTGTTCCTTTAAAATACGCGCTTTCACAAGCTCACTCTGCTTCCTTAAGTCCTGTTCTCCCGCCATAAACTGAATTATATTGAATATGAGCATACATGTAACACTTATAAGGCACACCAAAGCTGCATTGTAGTTCTCCGTATCATCCAATGTTATCCACAGTGTGCTCCACACAACAATAATTTCCATAAATGCTACGAGAAATATACTTCCGCTAAAACTGTCTTTAATCTTACCAATTTTTGCACACCATACTATCGTCACCACATATTCAATAAAAAATGCAAAAATTGAAAATCCTATTTTCCATACAGTCATTAACAGCATATCCTCAACAGTCAGGATAAGCTGGACATGATATACCGCAAACCCAATGACATAGAACACCGCCTCGCCCAAAATAAGGGACAGATACAGGAAGAAAGTGAATTGAAGTGCTGCGAACCTCTTATCCCTGATAAATAACTGTACCATGAAAACGCAGGCTAAAAACGCAAGAACAACATGCAGCTCATGCCCTATCAGCTCCGTATTCTGTAAAAACGTAAGAACCGACATACATAGTGTAAGAATAATTATATATGCTTTTTTATTTTTGATATTACACACCTTTGTATGAAAATAAAAAGTATATATTGCATTCGGAATATTTAACAACACATCAACTATGTCTTTAAGCTGCACTTCTATCATCCGTAGTTACCTGCCTTTATCGTATCTTTATATTCTCCTCACCATTGTACATATATATACTATTATCTGTTTTATGGTATATCGGCCATACTGTGTAATCAAAATAACTGTAAGAATTCCAGTCATTTATTTCATTCAGAACAGTCACATTATGTCCATCCATAATATTTTCACTATCAATAAAGTTATCATCAATACAATATATTCCATCATTCTTGCTGCTGTCATACATGAATCTCCCTGACAGCACCATATAGGTATAATCATATTTGTGTCCCGTGAACAAATCTCCCTCACCAAGCTTATGTATTTCTGTTCCATCTGTCTTTACTTCAATAACTGAGCCATCCGATGAATTTTCCAGATAAATCGCATCATTCTCAGGCGCAGCTGTGAATGCCGAAACATTACTCATATCTGCTTCGTAAAGCGTAGTTACAACCGGCTGTGACGTGTCTCCTTCAACCATATATATTCCATTATTATCTATATATACAACACTTCCATCATTCCATATATATCCGTTATACACGTCGTCTGCATTGGCAATTTTCTTGACTGAATATGAAGCTTTATCAAACACATATACTCCGTCCATCGCAGCCAAAATAGTCTTGTCAAATGTATCACAGCTGTATCCAAAAGAATAACCGGCATATATATATGGTACTAATAATCCATAATAATCAGAGCCTAATTCTGTCAGCTTCATATTGTCGGTATCAAGATAATACATATCGCTGTCCGTGATTATGAACATCTCATTTTCTTCTCTGTTTGCAATAATATAATATTTCTCATCAGATGAATATAGCGAATATGCCTCCTCATTTCTGAACAATAATATTCCCGAATCCTCTATGTTCTCATAAGCAGTTCGATTTAACCCCATGAACATAACTATATCGCCATTGTCATTTACTTCTATATATCCGCGCATTGCCTTATCCAAATACATTGATGTCTTAAACGATGTAAGCTTCTCCATCCCGTTTACATCATATATAATGTACTGAGATTCCTTACCTTCATCAGAAAGTGCTGCACTTATGGAAGCTTCCTTAATACCTGCATCCTGCTTTACATACACAATGTAATCACTATCAACTGTAAAATATGCTCTCATCACATCTGTATCAATATATATATTCGTATCATAATCTGCATTATATAAATACAAATCCATTCCTACACTATCTGTACCTGACGGTGTGCAATACAATACACTTCTTCCGTTGACCGAAATATCAACATTGGCTGACTCTCTATATAATGTATGGTTAAAACTGCAATTATCAGTAAGAAGAACAGGAGCAATTTTCTTATCAATATAGTACAACTCATACCCATTCTGTCCCTGCATTACATATATAGCTGCCATGCTATAATCTGCTTCATAATTGCCTACAAATATACTCTCATTAAAGATTACATCTTTTCTCGACTCAATTAATTCAGGATTGAAGCAATCTCCCTGCTTGTTGATAAATCCAACATCTTTTACATATGTAATCCAATCATTATCATCTGATATTGTATCCCAGCCTCCTGCTATGCTGCTGATTCCACTGTAAACCGGCTCAGTCATGCCATCAACAGTTGTATCCTCTTCTGTTGAACTCTCAGACTCCTTATTTTCATTCATTCCCTTCGTAGTTTCTTCTGTTGTTACATCAACCATTGTACTTTCCGTACTGTTATCATTATCCTTTACATCTGCCTTAGAACTGCATCCGCTAAGTGCAATAGCGGCAGATACACATATAATTCCTCTTAATAGTTGTCTTTTCATTATTTTTCTTTTTTTTTAATAATGTTATAGTCAGTTCATTAAATCCAAATTCACCACATTCTCTCCGTTGTACATACATACAGTGCCATCCGTCAATGAATATACCATCCATATTGAATTATATGTATATATCTCATAGACTTCCCTGTCATCTATAAGCCTGACCTCATCACAATTTGAATCGGCACTGTATATATGCTCTTCACCACGATAATCACCACCCAACAGTATATACTGCTTTGCATTCCTTTCGCTATTCATCGAAGACTCCACAGGTCATAATTTTCTTACTGCCATACGCGCTTTACTGTGACAAATTAATTTATTACTTATTTACCCCCAAGGAAATAATTATCGCTATCTCACTACCCTTGGCAAGTTTGCTTCCTGCACTCTCAGACTGACTTATCACATACCCCTCAGCAACACTCTCGCTATATTCGTAAGTAACTGAAATAACAAATGGACAATTCTTTAGCACATTTACGGCACTTGATTCATCCATATTTGTAACATCCGGGACTTCAACAACTTCGACTCCCTTTGATACTACAAGTGTAATGGTGCTGTCCTTAGTAACAGTACTTCCCGCTTCAAGAGATTGGCTTATAACAATCCCTTCCGCAACATAATCACTGTACTTTTCTTCTTTAGCAACATTCAGTCCCTGTTGGTTTAGTGTGCTCTCCGCTGATGTATACGGAATACCAGTAACATCCGGTACAGTTATCATCTCCTGCACATCACTTTCTCTGGCTATGCTTTCAATTGTTGCGTCATTAAATCTGTTATCCACCTCCTTAACATCTGCCTTAGAACTACATCCGCTAAGTGCAATAGTTGCAGATATACATATAATTCCTCTTAATAGTTGTCTTTTCATTATTTTTCCTCTTTTCGTTTTTATTCATAGTTGAAATGCGAGCTTATTATTCGCCTCAAATTACATGTTTCAGCCTAATATTGCTTTATATCGCACACTTTAGTATGAAAATAAAATGTATATAAAGCATTGGGTATATTTAAAATAATATCAAGCACATCATTCAATTCTACATTTATCATCTACGTACCTTTTCCGGTTCCTATTCAAATAAAAATTGCTAAATATTTTTACAATTTTCCATATTGATGAAATTATGTAATTCAAAAGTATTTTTTACCAAAAATTCTACATCAATCTGCTCAAAATCTAAATTGCGATAAGCCACTATCTGTTTCTTTTGAGAATTGACAATCAATGTTACCAATTCCCTATTAATATACTGTTGTCCCACATTTAACGGCACATCATTGACGCTTATTTCCGATAACAATTCGAATGGATGTACATATGCAATTCCTACTAGAGAACATGAATTAGGTAAATCTAAAAAACAATCAATTCTCTCCGGCTCTTTTCGCGGAACTACCTTCTCAATGACAATCAGCTTCCCTGATATAAATCCATTAAGACTTACCAGATGTTCGTTATAATTATCTGAGCCTTTCTCTCCCCATCCCAAATAGGAAAGTAATTGTTTCGTTGCCTCTGGAGTAAAAAGCAGCTTGGCTACTGAACTGTTTTTGCCTGAAATCTGTATACCCTTCATCTCAGGATAATAGGTCAGCAGTCTTTCCTTTATGCCTTCTTCGGTCTTTATTCTGTCAAACACACTTCCATAGTCAATGGATATACAATTAGGTGCTCCATACAATTTTCTGACATCCTGCATTTCACAGCTTTCCATATTGTATATTCTGTTTACATCCACTTCACACACACATGCATTTTCATATTCATAGCTTGCTCCAGCAAGCATGTCAGCCTTAGGCCAGTTGCGAAAACGATATACCTTATCTGCATTAAGAACACCATCATCAATCAGCTTTTGGATAACATCATTACTTTTTTGTCTGCCGATAACCGGTATACCAAAAATCCGTCCATCTTCCAGTCTGACCAAAATATGATACTGCTGTTCGGCACAATCCAACAGCCCTATTTTTCTCAGATAGACAGAAGTCGCATCTTCCTGAACCGATGCCTCATTTTTCCTGCAATGAGGGCAGGTTGAGGATATGTCTGCATCATAATAATGTCCTTCTGCGCATTGTACTAATTTCATAGTTTTCCTCTTTTCTCAACCCATTATTTTTTACTTTAGTCCAATTCCGGCATATCTATATTTATTACTTTTTCTCCGTTATACATGCACACCATGCCATCTGTCACCATATATACTGTCCATAGAGAATTATCACAATATGTATGTTTAATTGCTCTATTCTCAATCAACTTAACTTCCCTCACATCAGAATCCACACTGTACAAATGCCCTTCATCATTATAATTATATGCCATCAGAGTATACTGACTAGCGGATGGAATATAGCCAATACTGCCAATGTCCAGATCATCTATTAATTCTCCTGATACTTTATGCAATATATTCCCATTCTTATCGATTGCATAAAAAATATAGTCTTCATTCTCTTCTACCGTAAACCATATATTATCATCTGTTGGCTGATATGCTGAAATGTCATACATAATATCCTCTATTATTCCTTCAGACGTACTAAAAAGCGTTGTTATCAACGGTTTATTACTGAGATTTTCGACTCTGCATATTTTACTTTTATCAAATGCAATAAGCATATCCGAATCCGAATAATCAATGACTATTATTTCGCCTGAATGCCAATCCATACTTAATACTTTTTCAAGCTTTAATTCTGCTTTATTCCATAGATATACTCCATCTTCTGAAGCAAATACCATCTTATCAAGTGAATCTATGTTATACAGAAAATTTCTCCGTTTACTTAATATTGGAATACTGATTCTATAATCTTCTCCCAATTCAACATTTTTCATATTATCAATGTCATAATAGTAAATATTATTATTCTTTATCACGAACATATCATTCAATTCCTTGTTAGTGACAATACCATAAGAATCACTATCAAAATTAAGCAATACTTGCAGCTTATCATTTCTTATAAGATATACCGCGTGTGCATAATAACCGGTTCCCGGCATTCCATTGAAAATCAGAATATCTCCGTTATCTTTAATAGCCCACAATCCGGTAAAATCTATATTATCTCCATAGTCGGCCTCAGCATATGTCTTACTCTCATTCATAGTTTTCAAGTCAACTATTGTAAATTTCTTATTATTCGTGTTTCCATTATCAACATAATCCTGTGGCATTTTGCAATACACAAGATGTTTTCCATCCAATGTAAATTTAGCATCCTGTATATCAGTAGCAATAATGGTATCTGAGCGATTATCAACATTGTAAAGATGCAGATCAAAATTATCATAACGTCCCATATCTCCAGATGATTTATAATTATCAAGAGCTTATTTCCTCCGATTATTAAATAAATTATCATGCCATAACTATTTATTTTGAAAGCTCCCGCATAAGCTGTGCTATTCGGCAATACCGCTTTCTGCGTTTTAGTTCTATTGCACGCATAATTATTTTTGAAAGCTTCTCTGAAATCTGCGGATTTAACTCATGCGGCAATTTTGTATCATCATGTATGAATCTGTTCGTCGACTCATCCGGTCTGATTCCGGTAGCCATCTTATACATTACCGCTCCCAACATATACACATCCGACCATGTGCCTGCTTCCGAACAGCGTCCATATCCCTCCGGCGGACAATATCCCGGATACATAGTGCATACATGCATATCTCGAACAGTATTTTTATCCCAACATCCTCCATCCACTATGAGCTTAACATTTTCATATGCATCTCTGTCAGTGCAGATTAAGATGTTTTCCGGAACAATGCGCAAATGTAAAATTGATTTTTTATGTAATTCATCCAATGCACGGCATAGACAACGTGCAATATATCTAATTTCATCTTCCGCAAGACAGCCATTTTTCCTAATGTGAAGCTCTAAATCCATTGCCTCCACCGACTCGGTAACACAATACGCCGTATTATTTTCACAAAATACATCATATGTGCTTAATATATTAGGGTTATTACATACTCTGCCGGCAAGCTTCGCTGATTCGACAAACCTTCCCTTTGAATACTCGCACTCTCTCAGTAATCGTTGACTATGCGGAAGATGTATCTCTTTTTCACCACATTCTCTCACCAAAATACTATGCATATAGAATTCACTCACTACGCACATACACTGTGTCTTACCATCTATTGCTTTATAATCATATTTATAACCATGATTCCCCAACTGCTCTGTAATTTTATAACGATTATTCAAAACAGCTCCTATAGGAAGCATGTTAAACTCGCCCAGTTTCATACAATACCCTCACGAAATTATCCTTTTCGCCACCAGCCCTGCAAGCGTCTTCATTAACTCCTTGGTCGGATGCGTTCCGTCGATTGAATCATACGAAATATTATATGAATTTATCAGATAACTGCTGCCTGCTAATCTGCATCCCCCACGCTCTTATGGTTCCATCTGCCGTCACGTAAGCATCTGCACCCTTTTCTATGGTCTGTGCAAGCCTTATCAGACCGCTGTTCAACGAACCAAGCTGATTATTAATCTGTGAAAGTGTTGAAGCTAATTCAGCATCCATTATTGAATCATCAATCCTGCCCTTTGTCGTGCGGAACGAGGACTGTATTCCCGATACAGTACTTTTTATTCTCCTTATTCGTCCCGAACATGAAATGACCGCTCTTACATCAATTAAAGTCGAACTCATCTGCTTCCACCACCCTTTACGGAGCTTTTCTGAACTTCAATATGTTCCGCATTATACTTGATTTTGTTTCCTGCCTGATTAAGAAGGCGAGTAAGCTTGTCTATCTGCGAGATTGATTTATCAATGCTTCTGACCATATATGTGACTTCCCTGCCCTGCCAGCTTCTTGTGAGCGTGCTTTTCTCCGAAACAAGCTGTCTTCTTACCGATTTGAGCTGCATGGAGTAATCCTTCATATCTGTCGCCTGCCTAAATACCCTGTACATATCAAGTGCCATATTTCTCTTTCCTTTCGCTATACACTGTAACCCTACTTTACAAATTCCTTTATTTTGAAATATCACGCATAAGCTGCGATGTAGAAATAAGCGTTTTATGCAATTTCTTCAATGCGACGCATATCTGTCCTGCAATATTCCTCTCACCACCAGCTCTGCAAGCGTATTCATTCCTTTTTTAGTAGGATGTGTCCCATCCATCGAGGCATACGGAATATTATATGAAGCTAAATCTAACAGGCTGCAGTTTTGATAAAAAGCAGCCTCTCTTATTGCTCTGTTGTATTCCTCTATATGCACTCCTCCGAAGCTTTCAGGAAAATTAAACGATGAATCCTCATCAATACAGGTCTTACAGAGTGTACAGCAGTATATCTCGGCTGACGGATAATTCTCCTTGATACGGTGTAGCATAATTGAATAAGCATCAGAAAATTCATCCTCGTCAATAGTATTCTTTTCAATCTTTACACTTCCGACATGCACACCGCTTCCCCAATCATTAAAGCCCATGTAAATTATAATAAAGTCGGGGGTTCCGCTCTTATCGTGCAGATTTTTGATTCTTTCCATACAGCAGCCCGCCGACCTCGATACAGCATCCTGCTCACTTGATGTTACCTTGCAGCCTGACCACGAATTATTCACCAGCAGCTTTCCGTCAAGATAGTCTATAGCCATTCCCCACCATGTATCCGCCTGACCTTTTATACCTGCCGACTCTGCCACAGCTTTGGAGTAAAATACAGCACAACTCTCAGGATTATAGCCCTCAAGGGTGCTTATCGAATCGCCAAAGACAGAAAAACTCTTACCTGTGAACTTTTTTAATGCTTCATAATTTCCAAGTTCTCTGTTGAATGCCTTGTAGTTTAGCATGCCTTTATTATCAGCAGCCTTAATTGCAAACACTATTTTACTGAAATAATTTCTGTATTGCTCCTCAATGATTACTTCATGGAATGCTTGCGCTACAAGCTCCGGCGGATTATAAAAGGCTCCACAGCCAAATGCTCCAAGTACCATTACCGATATTTTGTTTTCAATGGCAGATTCAAATATATTTTTTATGCGCGATTTAAGCATATTCTTTAAATCATTTCCGTCTATCCAGTCAATTTTTCCAAGATATGGAGCAGCACAGGTAATCACATCCACGCAGAACCTTTCTTTTTTATCAAGCAGAACCGGGATATAATCGTCTGATTTAAACACAGTGACATTCCTTATGTATATAAGTCTGTCCGAGTTCATATTGTTTCCGTTATTCATATGATAGTCATAGAATTCTTCTTTTGCGGCTTTACCTGACAGACATGCAAACAGATTGCTGCTTCTGCACAGGCATTCCTCCTGTGCCATGGCTCCCACTTCTACTCCGCCACCCGGATGCACCGGATTTGCGAAATTGAGAACCGCAGTCCTGCCATACTTAAGGTATTTTGAAGCCGAAGCAAAGCTGGTATTTCTTTCAACAATAATATCTGCCTTTGAATAGAATTTTTTATGTTTTTTTGCCGTAAAGCCTTCCTTGTAAACCCTGACCGATTTTTGTGCCTTTCTGGTTTTGTGTCTTAGCTTACCCTCAGTTGCAAGCCCCATGGTATCATTGAAGCATTTAATCAAATCCATTCTGCATTTCCTCCATGCATTTATCTTTTATCCGTCAGAGGAATCAACTCTGTAGAAATAGCATTCCCCTGCTTATCATAGATTACAAACATACAATAAAAACATTCCGGATTTTCTATTGGCTTGGTTATCAGTTGAAAATATGCACACGGAAATTCATACCCACTCATACGGCCTGAATTTTCCCATTCAGATATCGGAAGAATATTTCCATTTTCATCTCTTGCAATGTAATATTCGCTCACCGCAATTGCCATCATATCATAGTTATCAATACACAATAATTGCTTATCAGGTGTGTCAGAATCTGAATAAGGAATAACACTTCCTATCTGTCCATCTGGATTGTCTTCATTCACATATATTTGCAAATTGGCAACTTCCATATTCCACGATAGTGAATGTTCATATCTGTTAAGAATAATCGGCATTGTGTATCTTCTTTCTTTTGCCTGTGCATTACTTTCAACCAAAAATAATGGTGTTTTCGATACTTCCTCTGTAAGAGCATTTCGAGCATACAGAGCTTTATCAGCATAATATACATGTGCATATCCATCATCCCCTACGGGAATATTCTTACCAGAATACACCACCATATATTTTTCACTTTCTCTATCCGGCTCACGTCCCGTATTCCAATTAAGCTGCCCCGTATTGAACATAATAAATGCGTTTATCTTTGATATATTATTTAGCTGTTCATCATTAATCTGAAGCTTCACATCATAGGACGAACAATTTTCGGAAGTTTCAATTATATCGACATTACTAACCATGCTTGATAAATCCACACTTCTGCTACTTTCATTGCCTTTATCATTGTCATATAATTCAGAAATGAAATTACGATAGCCTTTCGAAAAATCCACTTGCTCCGATATATACATATATGCATACCTATATGTATCATCTGTATTATTTGGATAACATATAGATATGCCATTAGCATCTTCAACGTTTCCAGATTTATACACAACCATGCAATCAATAGCTTTCAAAAGTTTATCAGCTTCCTCTGATTTCTGTACTCTTACCAATTGATTTATTAAATTAATGCTGTCTAACATACCATAACTATAATTTGATGAATATTCTCCAAATCCTTTAACTCTGCTACAAGCTCGTGAGACTTGTGGAATATTTCGGATTGTAAGTCCATCCTTTAATGAAATAAAGAAATTGTCCATTGCTTTCTCTACCTCACTGTATTTTTCCAAATCAATACACGAAAGTGTCAAATCACAGTACAACTGAGGGTAAAGTTCATATGCCATCTCTCCAAATTCAACATATGAATCTATTATTTCTTTTCCAAGCTTTTCCCCATCTATCAACTCGTCTGTAAGACACGAAAGGAACGAATAATCCCATCCCCATCCGGGTTCTGTTTCCTGTGATGCAACCATGTAATTTGCATAAGGAGCAAGGACATCCGCAACCTCTAGCGAACTCATAAGGCAGGCATCAAATCCCGCTAATTCCAGCTTTGTAGCACGTTTCCCCACTGAATCATTCAATGCAGACTGCAGTTCATCAAGTGTCAGACTGTCATCATAATTTTCATCATAACCGAAGCCAGCAACTGCTCCTCCGCCATGATCCCAAAGAATCAACGAATAGCTGTCACTTTTATAATTATCATAACAATAATTTATAAATGAGCTGAGAGTGTCTGCTTCACCCATATTTGATGCATCAACCGTATCAACAACATAAACATTTCCAGAAGTTACCTTGAGTATGCTGTCCTTATCTGCCGAAAGGCCATCTATCTGCCAAGCCGAAGCTCCACCTGTGTATATAATGATATTATTATGCCTTGTATCTGCCTTAGACTCTGCCATCTCTGATAAATCCATTGATGCGTTACCCGATATGGATTCCAAATCAGAGCCAACCATATATACCATTATCGTCATATTCTTTTTTCCGACACCAGCAGCATAAGTAATTTCCGATTCCTGCATAATATTTAAGAATATTGCAAAAGCAATACTTATTCCTAATAGCTTTCTTAAAAATCTCATACACCTTGTACCTCACTCTTCCACTACCCATTTAATTGCCACGACCTTGCCATCTTCACATTTGACGTATGACATAGAATATCCACTCGAATTTTTGATTCTGAACTCCGTTGAAATTGATTTCTTATCTCCATCTTCTGATGTATCAATAGTTTTATCATATTCAATATTGGCATTATTAAGAATATTCTCAAGTTCTGTTTCATCCAACCCTATGCATATTCCACCTGACACCTCTGACAGACTGTCTTCCTCAGTTGAACCTAGTTCATAAATCATAGCATTTCTTGCCAAAATAGCCTCATCATTTTTATTACACAAATAGGCGATAAATCTGAAGCCATCACGTTCTAAAAATACTCCGATTTTATCATTTCCAGCTATCGTTGTATCTGCTCCATCATCAAGTTTTTCATAGTTTTCTCTCATTTCCCAGCCATTATTAAGAAATGCATACGCAGGTACAGGGAGCCTGTACAGTTCATCTTTGAAGCACACAATATTATCTGCCATGCTATCTGTGAGTTCCGTTGGTTCATCATACTTAGGCACAATATCAGGATTTCCCTTTGAAAACTCGAACCCATCATTCGCCTTAAAGCATGACAATTCAACATCAACCAAAATGCCATTTTTAAACGTCAATCTTTTTTCAGCCCGACTATCAGTGTCTACTTTAAAAATATCTGCGTTCTCAATATACTTAATATAATCCACCTTGACATTATCAGATTCAAATACCTCTGTATTATCAGGTTCTCCCATAATATCAATAACCTCTTCAATACTTGAAGTACCAATTATAATGTTATTTGGCAGCCTGATGGTGTCACTTTCTGTATAATCAAGCATATTTATCTCTACTCCGGCTATCACGCAATCCTTAACTTTTCTTATCGTGATATCCGGATTATAAATAAAGAAGCCAAACTGTAACTCACCTCGTACAAACTGAACCGTAGTGTACTCGCCGCATTTTAGCGGAGAAGTATCATTTCCATAAAGCGTATTCACATTCCATCCTTTCAATAATAACGTAGAATATGGCATTGGAAACTCCAGTACACAATCATCAATCTGTATTTGATAGCTGTTAATATCATCAGAGAGTGTGGCATTCTGCACATCATCTACATTATATTGTCCTCCAAACAATTCCTGGCCTGATATATCCTCTTCGGTTTCCACGTCTTCGGTTTCTGCATTATCTGAGTCACTCACAGTTTCCTGTATTTCCGTGCTTACTACTGTATGCACTACCTTATTTACATTCTCACCTTTATTTTTTGAGCAGCCTGTAACAAAAAACATGCATATAAATATAATTAAAAAAAATCTTTTCTTCATACCCGCTCCTATCTCTGATCCTTCGCCACACTCTTAAGAAGCACCGACGCAAGTATGCCGAACACCACAACGAATATCATAAGAATGCCCCATACCTGCCATAAATGCTGTGCAGAATGTGTAAATAAATTCTCTGCCTGTCTTGGTATTCCCGTCTTTGACATGAGCATATTTAAGTCAGCAGTGCTTCCGAGCCCCTCGATCGCCCATCTGCTTACGGTAACTCTCGAAATCACATCAACCGCTCCTTCAAGCTTGAAGAGAATACCCGAGAACAACAGTTGTACTATCAATACAAAAGGTGCAAAGGTCATTGCCCTGTCACCATTCTTGGCAAATGCAGATATAATAAGTCCCATTGCTGCCGATGCCATCACAGTCAGCAGCAGCGTAAGCGCACACTCAACAAAGCCGGAACTAAATATTATTCCCTCCTTCGGTATTCCGACAAGCACAGCGAACAGACCAAGCATAAGCAATGTCTGAACCAGTCCAAGCACAAGCTGTACCACATATTTAGAAAGAATATATATCGGAAGCCTCAGATTCGCCATATATTCTCTCTTAAGAATCACACGTTCCTTGCATATTTCCTGAATTGAATTGAACAGACCAATCCATATTCCGGAGCATACAAGGGCAAAAAGTATTGATTTCGTGTCCTCATATATATCAAATACCTCCTCCGCTGCAACAATTCCCAGCAAAACAGCAATAATAACCGGCTGTGCAAGAAGCAGTGCAAGCCTTGGTATATCATGAAGCATCAGCTCTGCATATCTCATCGTAAGTACCTTGAACTGGTTCCATAACGATACCTTATTTCCTACCTTTATCTTCTCATGCTCCTTGTGCGGACTCTGAATATTGTTATCGTTGTTATCCTTGAACTTTTTCTCCCACATCAGTGCATCCGAATTGACCATATTATATACATTGACAAGACTGTCCGTTTCAAAAAAGTTCAGTGTCTCCTCAGGTGTTCCCATATAACACAGGCGGCCGCCCGTACCCATTATGATAATCTTGTCACAGAGATTTAAGCTCTGTGTAGTATGGGTTACCATAATTATTGTCTTTCCCTGTGTCTTGGACAGCTTTTTCAGAGTCTTCATAAGATTCTGCTCTGTCCCCGGGTCAAGTCCTGATGTCGGCTCATCAAGGAAGAACAGTTTCGGGTCTGCAAGCAGCTCCACTGCAATGCTTGCTCTCTTCTTCTGTCCGCCGCTCAGCTTGCGGATATATGTATCCTTGTGCTCTATGAGCTCCACCATTTCAAGCACCTTTTCAATACGCTCAGCACGTTCAGCGCTTCCCACGCTGCTATCCATCTTCATCTTCGCAGTATATTCGAGCATTCTCCTAAGCGTAAGATTCTCGTATATAATATCCTGCTGCGGCACATAGCCTATGATTCCCTTTAAAACATCAAAATTCTTGTGTAAATCCGCCCCATTCACAGAAATATTTCCGGCACTCAGCTTCGAATCAAAGCCGCTGATTGCGTTCATGAGCGTCGTCTTTCCCGCACCGGAACCGCCGATTATGGCAACAAATTCATTCTCACCTATACTAAGGCTTACATCATTTAAGATTTTTTTGCCTTTTCCAACCTTTTTCTCAATATGATTCACCTCCACACTAACGCCCGATACCGAGCGAAAGTACAGCAGATAACCATTGTGTATAATTATAACCGTATCCGCAATCTGAACAACTGCCGTGCGTGATACCTGAACTGATTTATTGACTGCTACTCCGTTCACAAGAACTCCATTAAGACTTCCCATATCACCTATAGTGATAATATCAGCATTCCTGCTCACAACTGCATGCCGTCTTGACACCATCGGGTGCAGAAGTCTTATATCACAGTCCTCGCTTCGTCCTATCAGCGTATTTCCCTGTTCAAGATGCACCGACTTAAGCTCACCATTGTTCTGTGTGGTGAACACAAGTATTGCCTCTTCACCAGGATGCCCGCCGTCACCCAGATAGCAGATTGAAGTGGCTTCCTTCAGCTTATATGGTCCTGTCTTTCTGATATCGACCCTGTTTTCACCCTTAATCAGGAAGGTTCCGTTGGTGCTGCCCTCATCACACAGAAAGCATTCTCCGAATTTTCTAATAAAATACAGATGTCTGCCCGATGCATAAGCTGACGCTACCGCAATATCACATTCATTCCCATTCCTTCCAATCAATAATGTCTCTTTCCTGTAATCATTAAGGTCAATATTTCTTACTCCCTGAGAATCAATAATTATCAAAGAAGCCATATCTTCTCTCATGCTAATCCTCCGTGTACGATTATATTATCTGAAAACTGTTCTCACTGTTGCCTATGAATATGGTCTCGCCCTCATTAAGCTCCATATCGATGTTGCTTAACATTCTGTCCCCGTTAGGAAAGTATACACCATTGGTTGATGTATCCTTGAACATTACCTTACCGTTCTCATCAAGCCATATACAGCAATGCTGTCTGCTGACCTTCCCGCCCTCAAGTACTATGTTGCACTTAGAAGAGTCTCTTCCAATCCACAACGGCTGTGTGCTAAGCTTAACCACCGCTCCGGCATACACTCCCGATACACCCTTAAGCGCGTGCTCAGCAGCGGCCTTGACAGGCTTATCATCCTTCTTTTCAACGCTCTTATTCTCAACCTTTTCATCATGCTGCATAAGTGATGCAATGTTCACAACGATATTAAGCACCATAGCTGCCATGAATATTATGCTTCCGAAGGCAGGAACAACCGATGCTATGATAGTTGCAAGAATCACCTCTACAAGTGCAATCACATCAAGAATCACAGGAACAATATTTCCAGACCTTTTGCTATTAAAAATAAGTTTTAACACAACCGCGACAATATTGAGCACCATAGGGATTACAACGAACATGGCTGCAAGTATGCGCAGCTCGCTGCCCGCAAGATTCAGGCTTATGAAATCAACGATACTGTTCCCGCTTCCGAACAGAAGCTGATAACCCGCTATCGAGCTGAACTCCACCTCAAAATCCCATATGCTCACAGGCTGCACTTTTATAATCGGCAAAAACAAGGACACTACCGCAACTGCACTTAGAACCAATGATGCAATAAATAATTCACGTTTTCCTATTTTTTTATTATTCATCCTTATCCTCCTTAAGATCCTCCCATGCGAACTTTTCATTGCAGAATGCCACAAGCATAAGCTTGGTCTCGCCAACGGTGAGAAGCTGTCTGTCCTTTACCTCAACATTGTTGAGAACCACCTCATCATCAACGTAGAACAGAGCTCTCGACTCGCCCGGAAGTGCAAAGAATCTTCTTGATTTAGGGTCATAGATTACCACTGCATGCTTATTTCTCGATACAGTATTGTCCTCTGTGATTGATACATTCATTGAACTGTCACGTCCGATGAAATTAGGTCCCGCTTTAAGCATGTAGCTCTTTCCCTTAGCCTTTCCGCTGAGGGCAACCAGCCAGCCCACAACCGGCTCAATCTCCATCTCAGTCTCATACAGGCGGACAGTCTTCGGTGTCGCATCATCCAACGGCTGTACTATCGGTGCCGTCGGAGCGGTTGACAGCTTAACTGCTGCGTTCGTATTGGCTGTATTCTGGTTGGATGTTACCTCCTTTATTGTAGGTGAGGATGCGGCGGCTCCTGTATCAACCGTAGGGTTTGCGGTGCTGTCATAGGAAATCGTGACCGATTCCTCAGATGACGAAGCTGCTCCTCCCTTACAGTGAGGGCAGGATGAGAACCTATCTCCATCATAATAATGTCCGTTAACACACTGTATTAAATTCATAATTATTTCCTCCTTGGATTGTTATTTATTTGCAGGTATTTCTACCTGTTATTCGTATATACCCACTATTACAGTGGTGTTGTCCATACCTGACGGCGAGTGAAACAGAGCTTCCTCAATGAGCTTATCCGCAAGCCCTTCCACATACATCTGATTCTCCATGACGATATGTTCAATGGCATCATCATCTATACCCTTATACAGCCCGTCACTGCACAGAATAATCCTGTCGCCGTATGTGAGCTCAATGGGTTCACTGTTGGTATCAATAAGTATTGAGCTTCCGATACCAAGGAAGCTTATAAGGGCCTCAGCCCTTGCCTCCTCAAGCATGTATGTATCCATATCAATCATGCCAAGACGAAGCCTCTCATCAAGTCTCATTCTGTAATTATGGTCCCTTGTAAGCCGCATGAATTTATCATCATGTATCAGATATATTCTGCTGTCACCTGCCGACATAATATACAGCTTATCACCCTTAACTACCGTCATGACAATAGTGCTTCCCGACTCAATAGGCACGCCGTTATCATCAGTAAAATCAGCCACCTTCTCATTAATCTTGGCAGCCTCATCATATAGAAAGCGTCTTATATCCTCCGCCTCCTCAAGCTGCGGCAAATCCTCTCTCAGTATATCAACAGCCAGCTGGCTGGCTCTCTCGCCCGAATCCATTCCGCCCATTCCGTCGCATACGGCAGCAACCGACATATTGCTTCCCTCATGCATGAACATTCTGTCCTGCTGATATGCCCTTGTTCCTATAAATGTGCTTCCATACAGCTTAAGTCTGCATTCCTCCTCAAGCTTAATAGTCCTTACAGCTTCATCTCTACTCATAATCCACCCCAATCTTAAGGCAGCACACAGCGGCCAAAATAATAAAATGCTGATTTCTTATAGGTATCCACTGTTCCTTAGGGCATACAATCTGTTCCGTTGTCGTCCCGTTGTTGGAGGTATCATATACGAAGAAGCAGTCCTCCTTCTCATCAAACATTATGTGGCAATGCTCCTTCGATACCGCGGCAAACGATGGAACAACAATGTTGCTCACGGCTGATGAACGTCCGACAATCAATTCCGTCTGCAATGGAATTATCCACCGCTTTCCCGAGAACTCGCTGTTGGCAATCTCAACATACGGCTTAGGCTTGCGACGTGCGACAATATCATTCGATACACCTTGAATATCCTCAACTTTTTTCCTATCGTAAATGCTTATTGTTTTTGTCTTCTCTTCATGTGCGGCAGCCGTTTCAGTTACCACCGCATCGACAGCATTCTCTCGTCTGTACTGCGTTATACCCTGTGCGAATTCATAGGCTGTCTGAAGTCTCTGCTTGTAGTCAAGTTCGAGTGCCTTGTCAATGGTATCTGACAGACTCCTTGGTATGTCGGGACATACCTGATATGCAGGTTCATAGCCCTTTCCGTTCACCCTGTCGGTCGCAGATGGCACCATGACACCCGTGAGCATATAATAAAGCGTTCCCGCCAGTGCATACACATCCGTGTAGGTTCCCTGAGCGCCCTTTCTCGAATACTGCTCTATCGGTGCGAAGCCCGGCTTTAAGACTACCGAGAAGTTCTGATCCTGCTGCTGGCATATATGCTTGGCACTTCCGAAGTCAATAAGATATACAGCACCGTCATCGCAGAAAAATATATTGTCCGGGCTTATATCTCTGTGAAGCATCATCTTGGTGGCATGAATCTGCTGCAGTGAGGTCGCGGCTATCCCAATTATGTTGACAGCATCCTCCACACAGAACTTTCCTCCCGGCATCCTTCTCATAAGATGCTTTATGTCGCAGCCCTTAAGGTACTCCATCACATAATATGCCGTTCCACGTTCCTCAAAGCAGTTCATAACCCGCACAATATTCGGTATATCCCGAAGTGTCATAAGGCACTGTGCTTCCTCCATAAAGCGCTGCTTGCCATGCTCGTAATATTCCGTCTTATCCCCTCCCATGGCAATCAGTTTTCCGTCAGGAAGCCGGCTGCATAATCCGAGCGGTACATATTCCTTTATCGCACATACCTTATTGCTGCTGTTATCAACTGCCTTGTATGTAATTCCGAAGCCTCCCGCACCAATCAGCGATTCTATCGTGTACCTGTCACCGCTGACCATGGTGCCGTTTTTAAGCGAAAATGTACTTTCATCCACTTAAGCCACCCCCTACCATCGTACCCTTAATTTCACGGAACCTGCCGATATGATATCATTGTTATTAAGCTGCTTTGCTCCGCTTAATTTAACACCATTGACACTTGTACCATTGGTCGTCTGCAAGTCACGCACATAGATTAAGCTGTTCTTCTCCTCTAGTGCAAAATGCTGACGGCTTATCCTGTTATCCTTTATGCACACATCACATATATCTGCTCTTCCGACAATCATTGACTTGTTAAGCTCAGCCTCAACAATGCTGTTCTGTCCCGCCTCAACATTGAGAATCTCGAATACAATCCTTCTTCCTGCATCCAGCTGAAGTTGAACCGTCTTATTCTGCTTCGGCTGCTGTATACGTTCATCACGGCCTGCGGTCTGCGAACTCTTCCTTAATCGTTCTTTCTCCTGCTGCCTCTTTATCCTCTCCTGCTCAGCATTTTTCTTCTTTACAAGTACTGCCGATACAACACCCGCAGCAATAAGAATCAGAACAGCTGCTCCGACAATAATAAATACCGTATATGATGAACTGCCTTTACTGTCGGCTGCATTGTCATCTTCCGCCTGTCCTGATGTCTCGTCCTCCGCCTGTGTGCTGCTCTCAGTCTCCGTATCTGCCTCGTCCGACTCGCTTTTTATTACCTTATTGAAGCTCTCAACAACAGGGTTTTTCTCCGCCGATATATCCGCAATTCCGCGAACCTCAATGACATACTCTCCTGAACTTAAATCACTGTTAAAGCTTATAAGTGCAGAGCAATCAGAGGCATCATATTCCGCATTCATCACGTCCAAGGTTATCCCGTCACATGTAACCACATATGCCGTTGCCTTATCCGCGCCTGACACCTGTTCGGAAAAGCTTATGATAAGCTCCTTGTCCCCGCTCTTTCTCACTGCAATTATTTCAGGTGCAGTCTCATCCGGAATATGCTCGGTTATAAGCACGGACCGTGAAGCCATGCTGCCGTCTGACAATAACGTAAGCTGCAAGGTCTCCGTCTTGTTGCTCGCAATGTTGTTATCCGTCATCAGCGTCACAACCTGCATCTCACCGAGCATTCTTTTAAAATTAGTAAAAATCTTATCCGTTTCCTGTGAGGTAAATTCCGTCACTGTGCCGCCGCATGCCTCGGTGAGCTCTGCAAACGACTGCATATTATTCTGATTGGCTCCCGCCGCATAGCCATATACGGGAATATTTCTCTTATTGAGGGCAGCTATCGCCTCCTGCGCATTCGCTTTGCCCGTGTTGTGGTCATCCCCGCCGTCTGAAATCATCATAATTACCTCGCGGGAATTATCGTTATTCCTGTCAGTCTCATCCGCCACCTGCATGAGTGCTTCGTAGAAGTATGTGTCATTGTCACCGTTTACAAGTGACATTATCTTCTCCTGTGCCTCCTCATCAGTCTCATCCCCGTCAAGGACAGTCTCAACCGATGACCCGAAGGTTATAAGCACCATTCTATCCTTATCAGACAATCCGCTTCTGAATGTCACAAGGCTGTTCTGCAATGCATTAAAATAGGAGGTTGAGAACGAAGCCGACACGTCAAGAAGAATATAGTATGTCACACCTTGTCCCATATTTTCGAAGAAATCAATGCTCTTTACCGTGAGTGCTTCACCATCAAGCTGTGCGGATATATCCGACACACCTATCTGATGGTCACCCCTTATATAAGCCGTAAGCTGCGGTACAACAGCCTGTACCGATTCAATAACAATTCCATCCGACTCATTATCAGACTGTGTCTCATCCGCCCGGACACCTATGCTGCTGCCGAACACACACAAGAATGTAAGCAGAAAGGCAAGCGGACGCATCAGACTGTATTTCACTCTCTTAACTAATCCTCTGTCCATTTTCTTCCTCCTTCGCAAAAAGCAACATAGGTCATCGTGCTGTCACCGATATTGAATGTGTCATAATTCTTAAGCTCCAGCGCATTAGAAAGTATCCCTCCGTTGTACTCCACAAGACTTCCGTTCTCAGGCACAAGGAATGTTCTGTTGGACTTATTATCATGCACGATGCAGCAATGCTTGATTCTACTGACCTTGTTGTCATTTCTGATTACGATATCCATGGAAAAATCTCTTCCGACAAAGTTCTGTCCATGGAAAATTCTGTAATCGGTTCCCTTGTCAGGACCCTTGGTACATACCAGCCAGCCCGTTATATATTCATTCTCATTGTTCTCAAATCTGCCCTCATTCTGTTCCTGCCGATTATCATACGGCTGCTTCCATTCAAATGCCACCGTCTTTCCCTCCTGCGAATCGGCTGTCCCGCCGCTTCTGCCCTGGGAGCCCGCACTGCAATACGGACATTCTATGAACTTGGCATTATCATACCAATGACCGCCCGTACACTGTACCATAGCCATATCTGATTCCTCCTTGGAATAAATAATTATTCTAAATTAAATTGAAGCTCTTCATTGGCAAGCCTCAGCCTTTCCCCCTGTATCAGAGGCACCTCGCATCCTGCCCCAAGTTCTTTGCCTCCCACATAAGTGTGGTTAGCAGAATCCATGTCACGCATATAGTATCCGCCATTGTGAAAAACAATCATCGCATGCCGTCTGCTGATTGCCGGATTCTCCGGAATGATATAATCGCCCTCCGTTCTCCCGATGGTAAATGGCAGACATCTTATATATATCCTCTCCCCGTTCGACAGCCTTGTTATAACAGGCTTTACGCTGCCTGCACACTGTTGTCTCCTTAACGGGTCATAGACTCCTTCGTGCTGCACCGCCGCTTTTGCATCGAATCTTTCGATACTTGGCTTCTGCGCGTCCGCCCTTCTTATGAACTCCTCAAGGTCGAACATTGACATATTCACGCCATGCCTGACTATATCCGCACATTCTTCTATAATTGAGCCATCCCCATCCGACAAAGTACACTTTGCACATATATCTGACAGCAGCCCGCGAAGCGGAAGCTGAGAGTCGAAGCCCTGAACAGGAACACATATTAGCCACAGCTTCTTTTGAGCCGCCTCAACCATCACATACTTCACGGAAAATAATGCCATCCTGCTGCTTATATATCTGCGTTCCAACAACTTGAACAGACTCACGCACTGCCTGATAATATCGATGAATTCCTCCCTGCTTATCGGATTTAACACAAACTCCTCAATGGAAATCACCTTGCTCATGTCGTATATGAAGCTGAAGGAGGATTTATTATATTCCGTGTCGAAGCTTAATAAGCCGTCAATGCCGTCCTTACTTATGGCATATGCCTCCCTCTCGCTTATCTGATATTGGCTTTTCACCTTAATACTCAGCTGTCTTGTGCGCTTATTAAGCTTCATCTTGTACTTAACCATGTCAATCTCCATTCCGTCACAGTAGGCAATGTTGTTATTCAGAATACGCTCCGCATTACATCAGCGGAGACATTGTAACCATATCCGGATTAATAATCATTATCGCCTGATAAGCCTTATATTCCGTTCCTTCAATATAGACTACAAGCATCGTGCTTCCCTCTGCTATCGCCGTAACCAATCCGTTAGAATTAACCGTGGCAACCGAGGTATCCTGTACCGAATACTTCACATCCGCAATGGAATAGCCCTCAGGAAGTGTCTCTATGCCTACCGTGTACTGTTCTCCATGTGATAATGAGACACCAAGCTGTGACAATGAAATGTACTTTCCTTCAATGATTGTACCGTCATCACTCTGTATGCTTTCATCCTCCGCTGTCTCACTCTCTTCCTCATCAGCTTCGTCAAATGGTTTAAACTTCTTTGTACACAGCTCAAGCTTATATGCGTCACTTCCCCATTTTGCGTTAGCAAACCCCTCAGCAAACTTAAAATCTTCTATATGTGCATGAAAAAATGAAGCATTTTTATCATTTAAAAATTCATGCGTTAATTTCAGCTCAATTTTTAGCAGTTTACTTATCTGCGATTCCTCCTTTAATTCTATTTTTAAAATACCATAAGCAATCAAATCCTGACATAGACTAAACTTCAGCTTAACATCCGCCTCTGCAGATACATATTTTCCTCCTTGTTTTGCAGCAACACCCGCTATCGTTTCCCTTGAAGCACTAATCGACATGCTCATAATTGAATCCCCTATACCTCCCGGATAGCTGTCCAACGGAAGTGAATCAATAAGGTGTGTCTCTTCATCTACAAGATGCCATACACTTTTTGCTTTTACCCCTACTCCTCCGCTTATGTCAATGCCTATTAAGCTCTTTTTCATACCCATTGTGTACAATCCCAAACCAAATGGTATGGTGAGCTCTGCTTTTGCTTCGGGAACTAAATCCACGTCATAGGTTCTATCATGTATATATCTTATGTTTCGGTTTTTGTATTCTACCCCCTGAGTATTTGATGATGTTATGACAATAGATATTTTACCCTCGACTGTTAATTTGATATTTACATCAAATTTAACTTTTACAACACCAGCGGACAATAAATCAAAGCTTCCGACTTTTATTGTCTGCTCAACATAGTCTTCAGCATCTTTATTTTCATTCACCTGCTCAAAAGCACTATTAAGAATATCTTTTATCCCATATGATTCTTTATCCTCATATGGTACAGCAACTAAATTTATAGGTTTCAAAGCTTCAGGCTTAAAAGAAAAAGTCCTTTTTTCATCATATCCAAACTTTAATCCAGCAGAATTAATTTTAAATCCTCTTATATCAATCTCCGAAGTGGCACTTATATTTGAGATCTCAAATTCTGATTCTATAAATAACTTCTTATTTCTTACTTTTACTTTAATTTTATTATCTTCACGCCCAAACTCTATTTCATAATCACCGTATGTGATCTTTGCAGAAACTTTATCCGTCATCTGCATCAAACTCATTCTCTGTGCAGACATTGCCGTATCATTTCCGCCAATCCTGTTGCCATACGCATCATAGAGCACCATATTGTCCACACTAGGTATAATGGTCTCCTGAACGAACATATTCTCAACCACATCCGTTATGAACAGGTCCTCATCGCTGTTCTCAATATATATATTTCCGTCCTGCTCCGTAACCTTCTCTGCCTTGAATGCCTGTAAGCCATCCTCTCCGTTAATAACATACACATCCCCGGCAGCAATGTCTCCGGCTTCCTCCTTGCGAAGCACAACTGTATTATTTTCAATCTTATAGTCTGTAACATCAGTAAGTTCTTTTACACTGTCAGCGAACTTAACTTCCTCTATCGGTGTATCATATGTGCGGTTCGTCCATTTCTGCTGAACCTGTGTAAGCAATGCAACCGCATCATATGGTTCAATAATGTTATTTACCTTCTTTTTGTCTATTTTACAATCGAAGTTAGCCAGTGCATAATCGAGCTTCTCCTCAGAGGTCATTGTATAAGCCCTGAATACACTCGCATTTACAAGTGTCATAAGCGCATCACACCATGTGAGTGCCTTGTTGACATCTATTTTCTGTGTCGTATCTATTACATCCCACTCCACCGCAATCTGAACGGCATCAAAATATATATTGCTTTCAGATACATTATCAAAGTACGGTGTATCCGAATTGTAGCTGTCCATACCAAAAGAAGAATTCAGCATGACAAGCCATTCTCCCAATGATAATGTACTCTGCTTCTTGGACGAACAGCCTCCAAGCGAAAGTATCGAAGACAGTGTAATCGTCATTATCAGCATAAAAGATAATATTCTCTTCATAAGTTATGTTCCTCCAAGCTTTATCATTATTAGTCATCAATTTCATGCAGCAGACATTTTTTGTCTGCCGCATGAAGTTATCACAGCCTTACTTAAATGCACCTGCATTATTCTGTATGGATGTCTCGGTTACATCGTAGCTCTGTGCCGTATTAACAAGGAACTTTGCATACGATTCAACTACCGTCTTATACTCCTCGAATCTCGGCTTAAGCGCATTCATTGCTGCTCTTATATCTGTTGCCGCATCACTTCTCCATGTGGATTCCAAGTCATTCATCGTCTTGTTGATGTCAGCGAGCTTTCCGTCCATTGTAGTATTGATTGTGCGAACCTTCTCTGCCGTATCAAGCAGCACTTGGGTCGATACCTTAATCTCATCTGCCATGATGTTTCCCTCCTTAATTTACAAGCTTCTTTGCCTCAGCAGTAACAGTGTCCTGTGTATTGCGGTATGTTCTTGCACTCTTTCTTAAGAAATCCGCATAGTTGAGCATAAGCGTCTTCATCTTCTCGAAGTCATCCTTGAATCCTGCAATCTGGTCGGTGAATGCCTTATAATCCTTGCCGCTGTATGTAGCTGCCAGCGCACCTGTCTCCTGATAAAGTGCATCATACTGAGCCTTGTAATCAGCCGCAAGTCCTTCAATCTTGCCTGCTGCAGTCTCAAGATACTCAGGTGTAACCTGAATTACTCTTGCCATGTTAATTACCTCCTTAGGTTAATTTATATCAACATCAGTTGTGAGCCGTTATGTATACCAAGCTCACATACTGATTTGTTAATATCTACAATGGAACCGTCGTCCCTGTAACAAAAGGTCGTATCTTCACTCGCAATAAAGCGTCCGTCGGACAGCTCCGTGACAGCCCTCTCCACAAGCTCCAATACCTCCCTCATCTGACTCAGTGCGGGAAACAGCATATCAAATGAGCGTTCCAGTGCCGGAACATATATCCGAACCAATATTTTATCCATCTTCTATGCCTCCTCCGTCGATGAGATAAGCTTGACAAGCTCTGTTCTGCCGCGATATACGAAGTAGCCGAAGCCCTCCTCAACCTCCGCATACAGGTCTGAGGTCAGCTTGCTTATCCTGTATATGTTCTGGTCTGCTATTCCATCGCCTATCCACACTCCGTCAGCTCCATTAAGCTGCCGTCTGTACCAGCCGTCATACATATATGTGCCGATCCCCGCTGCCGTATCGACTGCGATTATATGCAGCTTATATTCAGCCTCAGCCTTCTCCATGAGTACCCGAAGCTTATCCTTCGCATCATCACCCAGCTTGGAAAACAGCTTATTAAGACCAACCATAACATATACGACAGTCTCATATTTCTCAAGAACACTCTGTTCAAGCCCTGAATCCTTATAGACGTTGTTGCGTTCAACCATCTCGGAAAACAGCTCCCTCACATACTGCTCATAATTTCCCGTGATGACCTCAACACCTTCCGCCTCCACATTACAGAGCTTCTCTGCGTCAAATACTCTTACCCTGCACACGTCTGACAACAACTTAATAAGCTCCTCGGCAAACGGTACCGTATCATACATTTCCTGCGCCGTAATCGTATACATTACCCTGCTCTCGATATTGACAACAGCCGGCTTAAGTGTTCTTCTGACAACACCAACCGGAAGGCTCTTAAGCGAATAGCCGCTGCCGGCAAAGTATCCTGCATCAACCCTATCCGGAAGCATCGGAATAGGTCTTGCGTACACGACAGCCTTGTCACTAAGCTCTCTGACATACAGCCTCAGAGCCTCCTGCATCTCCTCCGACCTGATACAGTACGCCGTCTGGAATTCATATACCCTGTCAAGCAGCACAAGTCCTCTTCCCTTGTACTTTGAAGGGACAAGCCCGTCCGTCTTTCCCATGATAACCGGATAATCCGTGGCATCATTCAACTGCATCGTATATATCATCTTAAAGTTCTGTAAAAGCTTATATCTTATGGCGTTGGTGCTTCCTGCCGTAACCACGAAGTATATTCCGAACTTCACGCAGTCTCTTGTTATAAGCTCAAAGACCTCCTGCATATCCTCATATTGCTCGGCAAAGCCTGAATAGTTGTTAAGAATCACAACAATATTCGGAAGTGTGCTGCCGCTGTTCTTACAGTATCCCGCATAGTCACCGCCATATTCCGCGAACAGTGCCTTTCTTGTCTCAATCTCACGATTGAGCAGCTTTAAAAGATTAGTAAGCTTCTCCTCATCCGCCGACAGTACGACTCCGCCTACCTGAGGTGCTTTCTCGAACACCTTGAGTGTCTCAGAGCCAAAATCCATAATATACAGATTGACCTCATCCGCACTGTGATGTCTTATAAGCGAATAGCACAGCGTTGTAACGAACGTCGTCTTTCCGTTTCCTGCCGAACCGTACACAAGGCAGTTTCCTTCCCTGCTCAACGGAACCGTGAGTATACCCTGCTTTTGGTTGAATGGGTCGTCATATTCACCTATGACAGGCTCCAGTATATTTCCACACGCTGTATAGCCATACCTGTCCTCAAGATCATCTATATATATATCCTTCTTAAGAGGCGGAAGCCACAGCGGTCTCACCGATATATTCTCTTCCTTAGCAAGCTCCGACAGATATCTGACTATCGAGACAAGCTGCTTTACCTTGGAGCCGTTGTCCTTCTTTTTCTGAGGCTTCACGTTCATAACGACTCTTCCGAGATTGTCTATTACCTGAACACTTCTGTCGATTGACCTTTCCACGGTCTCCGTCGGAACATATTCTGCACCGCACCATGCCGACTGTCCGAGTGCAAACAGTTCATCATAGCCAACCTGAAGATAGAATCTTCCGGTCTGTGTAAGTGCTGCCGCATCCGGACGCTTAATCATCTCCTGACTGTCGGACTTATCCTGAACCTTAAGACATACCCTGAACTTGCTGTTGCTCCATATCTGGTCATCGACAACACCGCTCGGCTTCTGTGTGGCAAGAATGAGATGCACACCAAGGCTTCGTCCGATTCGAGCCGCACTGATAAGCTGCTGCATGAATTCCGGCTGCTGCGCCTTAAGCTCAGCAAACTCATCCGATATTATGAACAGATGCGGAACAGGTTCACTCACAAGCTTGTCCCTGTATAGCTGCTGGTACTTGTATATATCCATCGTTCCTTCGTTGGATATCTTTCTCGCCTCGTTAAATATTGCCTGTCTTCTCCTCAGCTCACTCTGAATTGATACAAGTGAACGCTTGACCTCGGAGCCGTCAAGATTGGTTATTGTTCCTGCAAGATGAGGAAGCTTGATTCCCCTGTCCGTATCCTCGAAGGCTCCTGTCATTCCGCCGCCCTTGTAATCTATTAGCACGAATGCAACCTCATCAGGGTGATAGTTGACTGCAAGCGAAAGTATGTATGTGATGATGAACTCCGACTTACCCGAACCTGTCATACCTGCAACAAGTCCATGAGGTCCATGGAACTTCTCATGCAGGTCAAGATTGAAGGTCTCCCCGTTCTCATCAATCCCAACAGGTGTCTTTAGTGAAATAATAGGGTTATTCTCCTTCCACCTTGTAAGTGAATTGAGGTGCTCTATCTTACTTACATTGAACATTTCCAAAAATGTGAGCATATCAGGCATTGCATATGCCGTTCTCTGCTCATCAAGCTCAATATCAGCAATCCTTTGTGATACCTTGTCGAGCACTGCCGTGTCAAAGCTGTCATGTCTGAATCCTACATATTTTCCAGTATTGTCTTCACGGTCATATATTCTGCTGTCACCGCCGTCAGCCGCTATCACAAGCTTGGTCTCCTTCGGCAGCAGCTTAAGCTCCTTCTCGGCAAATATTACGCTGAAGCTTCCATCAGCCTCACTCTGTATCAGCTTCTGCAGTGTACTACTCTTCTCATAGAGCTTCTTATCGGTGCAGATAATGACATAATATGGCTCTGACTTCGTTGCATCCGCCTGAAGCACATTATTCTCTATATACTGTGACAGTTCCTTAACCTCATCCTCCGATGCAGCAAAGAATCTCATGCTTCTGTCATCGTTCCAAAAATGCCGTATCGGTCGTATGAATTCCCAATTATGTACATCCTTCTCACCAGTCAGCAGCATTATCTTGAGCTCATCATAGCTGTGGAGGGCTATGAGCTGAATAATAAGCGTTCTTAAAAGTGCATCTGTCTCCACCTGACTGCCGTATATTCCCACTATATTGTTCTTAAGCAGAGATACCGTAACAGGTACCTCCTTAAGAAGCTTGCCCTCCTTGCCAAGTGCAAGCATTGCAGCCTGAAGGTTGTCATCCTCCATCGAAAATCTCTTATCCGGGAAATCCAGCTCACCATCCATCGGAAGTGTTCCGATTCCAAGTCTCAGATTAAGGAAATCACTCTGCGTTCTCATCCTCTCCCACAGACTTGACTGACATTCAAGCACTCTTTTGGCACACTCCTCAGGGGTGATATTGTTCTCACGAAGAATGTCCTCCTGTTCCCTGCATGTCCTCATTATGCTGTCACGCACGCCGTCAAGGTATTCGAGATACTTCCCTTGACGCTTTGCTTCATTTATGATAGCCTGTTTTTTCTCATATTTTTTAGTAAGTACAGGCCACAATACCGTTCCGAGCAGCATGCTGCCGGACATCATTATTGTCGGAAGTGCCTGTGTAATTGCGCCTCCGCTTGACAGAACATTTACCGCAGAGAGAATACCTGTGCTCATGGATGTCATACCCATCGTAATCGACGGGCCGAGCATAAGCGCCATGGGAACCGTGTCCTGTCTTGCCGGCTGAGGCGGAGCATCAAGCTTGAATACCTGATGCTCAACCTCCCTATACAGTCTCGGTGAACGGAAGAAATACTCCTTCTTAGGCTCCTCGAGCTCGGCATTATTGTCCTCCCTGTACTGAGGCGTGTATTTTACAAGCTTGTCCGAGCGTATAACCACTGAATTGTCAGGATTATTCACTGCAAAAAAGCCATGTCCGACAATCAGCTTAAGTCCCATAATATATACATAGTCGCCCGCTTTTAATGAATGTCTGCTCTTCTCAGCAATACGACAACTGTTCACATATGTTCCATTGGCACTTCCCATGTCGGTGACATACCAGTTATTCCCGTCGTACTCAAGCTGTGCATGCCTTGCGGAAACATATGCATTCGGGTAGGCTATCTCATTGTCCTCACTTCTTCCCACACCATATGTTCCCGGTGTCTTAGACATTATCTTCCAGAATGCCTGTCTGCTCTCATCCACAGCTTCTGCATACAAAAACAGGTTATACGATATACCATCAATCTGCATATAAAAGAAATCCCTTGGATTAATCGGCATGCTTACAACCGGCTGCTTGTCCGCGTTAAGCACAACAGCCGTCTTATTGCTCTTCACAACCCATTCCCCGTCTACGGCTTCAATGCTTATAAGCCGGCGTGGATTGCCCTCACTGTCTACATCCTTAATCCAATACTGTCCCTTGACCTTACCCGGAAGGGTAAGGCTGAACATTCTCTCAGGCTTTATTAGGTTCACTATCATGGATGGTATGATTCCTCCTCACATTGTGTATATGATGGACTGTTTAAAATTTCACAGCCGTTAAGCGGCTTAATGCACTGCTTACTTAGGGATGTAGCGAACTAAGTGCTGAACATTGCTTACTCCATCACCGCTTGGAACAGATGCAGCTTCGCGCGACTGAAAGTACTCAAATTCCTTTGTATAGTCTGTGAAATGAGCATTGTAAATATTGATACGATAAAACCACATACTTACATACGGGTTAAACGGAAGTCTTGTCTGACCAAGGTTATAAACTGTTCCTCCATCCTGCTTACTGCTACCGCTTGCAACATGTCCATCCCAAGTACTTCCGGCAAATGACGACACATACTCATTGTAATTTGAAAACGAACTGTCGCCTATTGCTTTAACTCCCTTATCGCCAATATAATTACCTGTACTTTCAGTTCCCCAACCATAATATTCTTTTGTTCGCGAGTAATGCCAGTAATAGTACTCCCTGAATTCTCCAGTTGACGTAATTATTCTCGTACCCGTATCATTATCCCAGCCTGTTGGTGTTCCCACAACATATTGATTATTATTTTGCAGACCAGATGGCTGACTCTCAATATATACAATTATGCCTGATTCCTTCTCATTCTGTCTAACATTGCCAGTTCTTGTATATCCATCCAAAGCTGCCTCTGTTGACCATGTGGTATATGTATAAGTCCACTTCTCATCAACCTGCTTAGCTCCTGCCGGGATGCTTCCTTCTGCCACCCAGTCGCTTGTTGCCTTGTCCCTCCAGTTCGCAGTGAGTGTCATGTCGCTACTTACGGTCATTCCATTGGCACTTGAACCGTTATATGTCCAGCCTGTGAAGTCACAATAGTCCTTCGTCGGTGTAGGCAGTCCGCTTAAGGTATCTCCCTTCCTCACTGTCATTGAATTCACGCTGCTTCCGCCATTCGAATCAAATGATACGATGAAGGACTGTATTCCCTTGGAAATGACGATTGTGACAGTGCTGTTTCTTGCCGCCTTGCTTCCTGCACTAACAGACTGGCTTATGACAGAGCCCTCCGGTACAGCATCGCTGTACTCTGAGCTTCCGCGTACTGCACTGAGTCCGCTCTGAGTAAGCTTACTCTCTGCGCTCGCCGCATCCATTCCCGTGACATCAGGTACAGTGACAAGTTCAGGTCCCTTGGATATAACTATTGTTATTGCGGTATTCTTTGCCACACTGCCTCCGGCACTTATGGACTGGCTGATAACGCTTCCCGCAGGTACGGTACTGCTGTATTCCTCGCTTCGTGTAACCTTAATACCATACTGGCTTAACCGGCTCTCAGCCTCCGCTGCCGTCATACCGGCTACGCTAGGTACAGTCACCATTTCCTGTCCCTTAGATACAACTATCGTTACCGTAGTTCCCTTCTTAACCTGTGAACCACCTGCAACGTCCTGACTTATTACGCATCCGGCAGGTACTGAGTCACTGTACTGTGCCTCTCCTTCACTTACATTAAAGCCTGCTGCCTGAAGAGCACTTATTGCTGCACTTCTGTCACTTCCTATTACATTAGGAACTCCCGCATTCTCTGGTCCTCTTGATACCACTATTCCTACGCTGCTTCCCTTATTTACCGAGGAGCCCGCTGCCACGCTCTGACTTATGACAACTCCCGCTGCCACATTATCGCTGTACTGTTCACTTACACTTGCAAACAGACCACAGCCTGATAATGCACTCTGTGCGTCCGCAAGTGTGGAACCTGCCACATTAGGAACTACAACCTGCTCTACCCCGCTTGACACAATAAGTGTGACCGGTGTTCCCGGCTTAACGGATGTGCCGGCACCTACGGACTGGCTGATAACCTGTCCTGCCGCCACTGTATCACTCGACTGCAAAGCGGTGCTCACACTTAAGCCCGAATCCGTCATTGCCTTTACCGCCGAGTCGCTGTCCTTGCCGACAACATTCGGCACCGTAATCATCTGTGCTCCCTTAGATACGACTATGAGCACTGTGGAGTTCTTCTTGATGTTGCTACCCGATGTCTCAGACTGGCTGATTACCTGTCCTGCTGCGACTGTCTCACTGTACTGCTCATCAACCATAACCGAGAAGCCTGCATTCTTAAGTGCAGCCTCAGCCGATGCGCGGTCGCTTCCAATCACATTAGGAACTGCAAAGAGTGTCTCACCGCTGCTTACAACAATAGCAACACTGTCACCCTTCTTAGCTGCCTTGCTTCCTGTTATGCTCTGACTGATTACCTTTCCGTTAGGAACCGTATCACTGTTAGCATAGGATACATTCACAACCAAGCCCAATGCTGAAAGCGTTGACTTAGCATCCGCCTCGTCCATTCCCGTAACATCAGGCACATCCTTCTTAGAAGGTCCTGTCGACACGACAAGCTCTACCGATGTTCCCGGTGCAACCTGTGAATCTCTCTCAACGCTCTGCGAGATGACAACTCCCGCTGCTACATTCTCATTCTCAGCTTCAACTATTGTGTATTTAAGTTCATTCGCCGTGAGGGCTTCTATCGCACTGTCCTTGTTCATATACTGAACATCCGGCACCTTAACAAGCTTGATTCCGAGAGATATTACAAGTCCTACGCTCTCCGTGTTCCTGATTGTTGAACCGGCTTCTGCATTCTGCTCCATTATCACATCAGCAGCATATCTATCACTGTAACGCTTATCGATAATGCTTATCATTATTCCGGCTGACTCTGCCTGTGCAAGTGCTTCATCATAGGTCATTCCGGTAAAGTCAGGAACTACAATATCCTGCTCAACGAGCTGTGTCTGAGGGTCACGTCCCTTAGATACGATAAGCTCAATCTCCGAACCAATCTCTATCTCATCACCGGAATGTACTTCAATTCCGTCAACGTTCTGTCCGATAATACCGCCCTCAGCTATTACGTCACTGTACTCCTCCCGGACTGTTACGGAGAAGCCCATGTCCTCAAGCTCTTTTTTCACCTCATCGCGGTTGCTTCCCTCTGTCTTTGGCAGTGTCTTTGTCTCAGCTCCGCCGCTTATCGTGATATTAAGAACCGTATTCTCCTTTACAGGCATCGCGCCCTCAATATCCTGCGTGAGCACTCTGTCCTTAGGCACGTCAGATGAGTATTCCTTTCCTGCAATGCTGTATGAGAGTGTCTTTTCATTGAGCTTGACACTTGCCTCCTCGAGCTCCTTGTTGACAACCCATGGAACTCTCACCATCCCGAGCTCCGTGTATATATCATCCTGTCTGTTGGCATTAAAGCCTATGATTCCCGCTGCGAAGAGTCCCGACAGCACAAGCACGACGGCAGCCATGGCAGGTACGGCAATCTTAAGCCACACAGGCCACTTTCTCGGGTCGAACACTCTGCTGATTCCCTCGTCCGTTAGCTTGACCATATCCTCCGTAGTGAGCTCATACATAAGAGTCTCCATATCCTTAGTTCGCTTATCCACGCGGATATGCATGGCATTCATTATCGCATTGTCAAGATTCTTCGATATTCCCTTGACATACTTTGAAGGCGGCTGCAAGGTGTTCTTTCCGTCCTTCTCAAGATATGCTCTTCGCTCCATGGCATCCGGAGGTGTTACTCCGGTTATCATCTTATACAGAGTGGCACCTACTGCGTATACATCCGTGTGAGGTCCCTGATCTCCTCTGCTTCTGTACTGTTCCTCAGGTGAATAGCCCGGCTTTACGATAACCGTAAGGCTTCGGCTGTGTATCGTCGTCGCATATCTTGCGGCACCGAAGTCTATGAGCTTTACATCACCGTCCTTGGTTACCATAATGTTATCAGGTGCTATATCTCTGTGTATGATTCCCGCCTTATTTACCTTATCAAGTGAATCAATTACCGGAAGAAGCATCATTACAGCATCCTCAGGAGGAATCGTTCCTTTATCCTTGATATATTGTGACAATGTAACACCCTCAAGGTATTCCATTGCAATGTATGCGGTCTGATTTTCCTTAAAGCAGTCATACACCTTAACAATGCCCGGACAATCGGTGAACTTTGCCAGTCTCCTTGCCTCATCCACGAACTTATCCATTCCTGCCGCATACTGTTCTCCCTTATCACCATCGTATACGGTCACCTGTGACACGCCGGGTGCTCTTGTTGAGAATTCACTTGGAAGGTACTCCTTAATGGCAACTCTCTGTTCAAGCACCTTGTCCCATGCAATGTAGGTTACACCGAATCCGCCGTAGCCGATTACCTTGCCAACCTCATAGCGGTTGTTAAGTATCGTTCCGCCTGCAAGGTGAAGCGGACTCTCCGGCCTGCTTCCTTCGACATAGCCGCAGTTCGGACATACCTTAAGTGATGAATCATATGTCTTCATACAGCCGTAGCATCTTTTTTCCATTATCCTTCGTTCCTCCTTCGGGTATTTTCTTATAAGCTATTTAACATGTCTGTACAGCGCGTCATACTCCTCGTAGCTGTCCACATACGCCCCGAGCATGCCTCTGTTAAGTGGGAGCATATTCTGTCTTCCCTGAACAAGAAGTACATCCTGCGAATATGGTGTCATCAGATATTCAAGGAATTTTTCCGCAACCTTCCTGCTGTCCTTGTCATCCGCCATGATACTCCACTCATAGCAGAAATCTCCTCTTCCCTCCAACGGGAAGCTGTCGCTTGTGAGTATTACCATCACATAGCTTCCACTAAGATGTGACTGCACAGCCGAATAGTCGCTCGTTGAACCGGCATATGCCGGGTATTTCTTGTCATAGAAGCCGTCACCGTCGGTGCATACCATTTCATCATATGTGCCGTCGCCGATAATATCCTTCATATTCTTGGCTGTATCCTTATCATATGCAAGCTGTGCCGTATTCACATACACAACAGGGTATGTAAATCCAAGCGGAATCTGTCTGCTGTCAGGGTACTTGGAATTATACTGGCTGTAGAAAATACAGTTATTCTTGTAGTAATTCTTTGCAAGGCTCTCAAGACTGTAAGCATCCGTCAGATAGCTCTTATCAAATCCCGATGACAGGAACAGGTCAGGTGCCTTGCCCTCGTCAATAGCCTCAGCCAGCTTATCGAGGTACTCATCCTGTGGAAAAGCCGTGACGTTGATTGTCACATTGTCATAGCTCTCCTTAAATCGGTTCACAATACTGTCAAAGCTGTCCGTAATCGAGCCGTATGTACCGTCCGCGAACTCCGTACACCACACCTCAATGGTCGCCGTCGGCAGAGTCTCCTCCTCACGCTGCTTTTCAAAGTTGAATGCAAATATCGAAAAACCTGCAAGTACAACCGCCAGTGCAGCACCGATGGTTGTATTCCTTATTCTCTTCTTTCTCTTCTTTAACTGAACCGGGCTTAATACCTTTTTCTTTGATTTGCCCTCATTAAGACAGATGTTGATGGCATCGATGAACTCCTGTGCATTCTCGAATCTTAAATGCCTGTCAACCGCCATCGCCCTCATTATCGTGTTGCTGAGATTCACCGATATGGAAGTGTCAATCTCATGCGGAGACAGAACCTCATCTCTGATCTTACGATTGGTCGACTCCTCCGGTCTCTCTCCCACGACGAGGTGATACATCGTCGCACCAAGTGCATATATATCCGTCCATGGTCCCTGTTCATTTACCTTCTCGTACTGTTCTGCCGGTGCATATCCGGGCTTAAGTATGATTGACAGCTGCGCATCCTCATTCTCAGCAAATCTTGCCGCACCGAAGTCAATAAGCTTTACGACACCTCCCTTGCACATGAATATGTTATCCGGAGATATATCCCTGTGGACAAAGCCCTTCTCATGAACGGTTATAAGTGCATTGGCTATCTTAAGTACAATATCTGCTGCCTCCTGCACCGATAGCTTGCCACCCTTCTCCTTGAGATATTTATTAAGAGGTACTCCGTCCAGGAATTCCATAACGAAGTATGCCGTATCGTTCTCTTCAAAGTAATCAAGTACGTCAACAATATTATGATTGCGCTTGCTGTTATCCTGATTAAAGCTCTTGGTATTCACCGCCTCATCCCAGAATCGCTGTTTCTGCGCATAATATTCCTTTTCCCTCTTAGCCGCATACAGCATGACATTGTTGGTTCCCGGAACACGATTGACTATTCCGCTCGGATAGAATTCCTTGATGGCAACATATCTGTTAAGCACCGTATCCCATGCCTTGTAGGTGATACCAAAACCACCGTTGCCGAGAATCTTACCGATGATATAGCGTCCGTTTCTTAACGTAACGCCAATCCTTAGCATGTATACTTCCCTTTTTCCTGAACCCCTTACATATCCGCAATGCGGACATATATCAAAGCCTTCATCATATTCCTTAAAGCAATTTTCACATATGTACATATCTTCCTCATTCCCGCGTCATCTGCACGCTTGTTATTCATTCCAATCAAAGTTATCACCGCAGAGCGGAACAAATATAAACGTGCTTGCGCCTATCTCAATTCTGTCACGTTCATTAAGAATGCTGCTTCCGCATATCAATTCATCGTTAAGGTACGCAAGTCCGATACCTTCGCCCTGCTGTATGTAGAACCTCTTCTGCTTAGGCTCGAATGTAATTACAATATGCTCTTTTCTTGATATCTGAGGGTCCTTCGCGACAACCACGTCATTAACCGAGGCAAGCCTTCCTACCTTATTGGCTCCTGTCTTAAGCACATAATTCTGTCCTGCCTCTGCACCCTTAATACATACCAGCCAGCCGACAACAGGCTCTGTCTGTACATCCTTATTCTTATCCCAGAAGGCAACTGTCTTATTGTCGTCTTTTTTCTCTTCGTTATTCTCAGGCACGGTCTTGACGTTTCCCTCAAGCTTTACTGTCGCATTGCCTCCGCTGTTCAATTTTACCGAATTGGATGAGAAGCTTAATGTCTTGGAATCCTCGTCCGACATTGCAGGAGCATCACTCGCGGCGTTCTCCATGCTTACTGCTGCCTCCATATCAGGCTGCTCCGCCAAAGTTTCATTCTTCTTATGCTTTTCAGCCTTTTTTTCATGCTTCTTAAGCTTAGCTTCTTCCTTCTTCTCCCTATTTTCCTTAGCTTCCTTATCGCTCTTCTTATGCTGCTTTTCCCCGAGCAGTGTGTAGACGCTGCTGCTGCATTTCGGACATTTTTCACTGCTGTTAGCATCAAAGAAATGCCCGTTCTCACATTTTGCATACAAGACCTTCATAATGTCCTCCCAACTAACACCATAGTGCTATTGCCGTGTAATTATCCATATTTTTACCGATGCCGTTCTGCTTTATAACCTCCACCATCGCCTGCATCCATTCCTCAACGGTGCTGCTGTTCTTTAACAGCTTACACATCTGCTTCTCATCTATCAGCTCCCAAAAGCCGTCACTGCACAGCAAAAAAGCCTGATATTTCTCAAGCTGCGTCTGTTCAGCCAGTTCATACATTGGCTTCTCCCATTCAATTCCCATCACGCGGAGAAGTCTGTTGCGGTCAGGATGATTCCTTATCTGCTTCTCCTTTATCTCCCTTGCAAACACAAGCATCTGTGGAACACTGTGGTCAAGTGTTCTAAGCTTCACCTTATTCTTTGCAAATGCATAGAGCCTTGAGTCCCCGACATGGCCCCACTGCACCTTATTGCCATCAATATACATCGCCACCGCCGTAGTCTTCATGTCCGTCTTGGCATCCTGCCTTATCTGTTCATCGATCAGTGCCTCCTGCGATAATTGGAAAGCGCTGCGCAGAAAATCCTCATCTATTTTCTGCGCACTGTTAAAAATCTGTCCGACCGCCTCCACAACAAGTGCCGATGCGACCTCCCCCTTACCATGACCTCCCAATCCGTCACATAGAACGAGACATTTCTTCCCATCCTTCTCAAATACTCTTGCCGAATCTTCATTGACTTCTCTGCCGCCCCTATCGGTAAACACGGTGTATGTTATCATTCGATATGCCCTCCATTTTCAAGCCTCGGTCAATTACGAACAACACTGCATTGACTTTTAATACTATTTTTTTCACTTTTTCTTTAAATCACATTATAAACATTAATCCTTATCAAGTCAACTATACCAATACCAATTCCACCAAATAAATACAGCATGTATTGTACACTATAACAATTGGAGGTTTTAATATGGTCGACTTTGGTAACACTTTAAAAACTTTAAGAATTAACAACAATCTTACTCAGTCTCAGCTCGCCGGACAGCTTGGGCTTACCAAATCAGTTATCAGTGCATACGAGACCGGGCTTCGTATGCCTTCATATGATGTCCTTATACAGATTGCGAAAAAATTCAAGGTAACAACCGATTATCTGCTCGGAATAGAGAACCGACGTGAAATCGACTTGTCCGGTCTTAGCGAGGAGGAAGTTGCTGCTCTTCTCAATCTCATAAAAGCCATGAAGCGTTAGCAGGGCTTTTTCTAATCGAATACTACCACACATTAATCTAAAAAAGTTCGCACTTGTAATAACTTGCAGTTTTTTTGTAATAATCTGCATAATGTAAAAAAACTCATACAATGACATACTTCTTGTCATCGTATGAGTTTTCTTCTATCATTCATTATAAGCTATAATTCAGCAGTGTCCTTCTTGTATCTGCATAGCAGCCTCTGCTCACAGCTATCTCTCTGCCATTGTCAAGCAGTATATTATTGTCATGCAGTTCTCTAATATGCTCAATATTGACCAGAAAGCTCTTATGACATCTTACGAATCCGCTTCCAAGCTGCTGTTGGACATCCGACAGCTTCCCATACACCTCAATCGTGTTATCCGTACATGTATATACAAGCTTCCTCTTGATGCTCTCAATATACAGAATACTCCCAGGCTTCACATTGATAATGCTGTGACCGTTCGTTATTCTATGTACACGGCTGTCATTCTCGGATATATTCTGAACCGCCTTATCAAGAGCAGCATTAAGACGTTCCCGGCTGATAGGTTTTCTTATGAAGCTGATGTGATTAGTCTCATATACCTCCTCGCAATATTCTACATATCCGGTTATATATATAATCTGCGTGTCAGGTGATACCGCTTGCAGCCTTTTGACAACGTCTATGCCTGTCTCCTCATCTTCGCCTATACATATATCCGTGACCAGTATATCCACCCTGTTTCGAAATCCCATATATCTGTCAAGCTCATTTCTCTCCGAAATTATTACAATATGTTTCATAAGGTCAGGCTTATACTCACCGACCATCTTTTCTATAATATCACACTGTGTCTTATCATCATCAAATATAACTATATTGTAAATCACGTTACTACCTCACTTTATTAGCTTATAATTCCGGTCATATTTCTGTCGTAAAAGCTCTGTCATTCTTAATCTTCTCTGACAAAACCCTGAGCATATCCTCTGCCTCCGTATATGCCCTTCTGTCTATTAACCCATATACCGTCTGCATATAATTTCCAAAATCATGCCTGAACTTTGACATAGCATCCAGCCTGTCTATAATCCTGTCATAGTGTGCTATCTGCTCCTCCAGTTCGGCACGAAACGCTTCATTCTCCAGCTGTCTGCGCTTCCACTCACCTTTCTTGGCTGAATACCTGTACAGCATCAGATCAACTATGACAAAATTGAGGATAAATATCATGGGGATAAATCTCCAGTCGACCGTCTTATATCCGGCATTGTATGCCGAAATACCAATCAATATAACCATAATTCCCTGTATCACAGGTATAAATATATTCCATAATTTCTTTTTCATATGGCAATCCCCGTTTCTGATAATTTTCACGCATCACCGATGTGTCTAATCTACAACATGATAAATACTTTGTCAACGCTCTTATTTTTCATTCCTTTACATTTAAGAATTAAAACCGTATGGTATTGCCTCCCAAAACAATATATTTTATACTATATAATCAGGGCTAAAATTGTACCCTGATTTAAAAAACGCTTCAAAGAAATGAGGTCTATAACTATAATGAAGAAAAGCTCATCCGCCCGGAATACACATAAAAATATCGTCAGCTGCTCCAATGACGAACGCTTCCTTGCCGCGTGTGACAGAATAATCCACACCGAACATATAGAAAACGGCATCGGAACCCTCAGTGAAAAGACTGTTCACTCAGTCCTTAAGAATTATCTTGAACCTGACACCACATACCACGAGATAAAGACCGGGCGGTATGTGGCTGACATACGCACCCCTGACGGCATCTACGAAATCCAGACAAGACAGTTTAACAAGCTTCGGAACAAGCTCGAGGCATTCCTTCCGGAATACTCCGTAACGGTAGTCTACCCCATACCGCACATTAAGTATCTGAGATGGATTGACGGACAAACAGGCGAGATTACACCTGCCCGCAAATCCCCGAAAAAAGGTGTGTTTCAGTCCGTTTTCTACGAGCTTTACAAGATTAAGCCGTACCTTACGCACCCGAATTTCCATCTGCTGCTCATGCTCATCGACTTGGAGGAGTACAGGTTTCTCAACGGCTACAGTAAGGACAGAAAAAAAGGTTCCACCCGCAGCGACCGTATCCCTACGGCTCTCTACGCAAGTGAAACCATTATGAATGTAGCTGATTATAATAAGCTTATACCCGATGAGCTCCCCGATACCTTCACAGTGAAAGATTTTGCCAAGGCGTGCCACATCAATCTGACCATCGCACAGCCCGCAGTCAATGTTCTCACGCATGTGGGTGTACTCGAACATATCGGAAAGCACGGACGGGCTTACCTTTACAAACGGACTAAAATATGAGTTTTGCAGCCAATTATGCAATCAGGCAACAGTCTGTTAAAGCTGTTTTGTCTCCGACACGAATACTGCCATGGTTCGCGCTGCAAGCCTTATACGTTTTCTGCCCTCGTCATATATAACTCCTGCCTCGTCCGAAGAAGCCGCACACTTCCAGCTCCTGCCCGCCATCTCAATCACGGCAAACTCGTGCGGCTCGGTGTGCATGTTGTAGAGAACATACACGTTCCCCTGCTCCCCCGCATAGGCGCCGCTGTAGAGCAGCCCGATATTGTGGGAGTACTCAGCCATAATCGGGAACCACGCCCTCTCGCTGTGGCAGGACAGATCCGGCATCCCCTTTATCCTGTGGTCATTCATGGAAAAATCCTGCTGCGGACGTATACACGGGTGCTCTTTTCTGAACTGTATAAGCCTCCTCGTAAACTCATATAAATCTGAATTTTTCTCAAGCAACCCCCAGTCTATATAGTTAATCTCATTGTCATGGCAGTATGGGTTATTATTTCCCCCGTGGCTCATTCCCAACTCATCGCCTGCGATGAGCATTGGCACCGAAGCTGACAAAAATACCATGGCAAGTGCATTCTTGACCATCTTTTTCCGCTCCCTGAGTACAATCTCCCGCTTCGTCTTTCCCTCAGCTCCGCAGTTGAAGCTTATATTATAGCGTCTGCCGTCCATGTTGTTCTCGCCATTGTACTCATTGTGCCTGCGCTCATAGCTTACCATATCCATGAGGCTTAAGCAGTTCTGGTCAGCCATGAAGTTCACAACCGGGTGTCCGCACTCGTGCCTTGTCTCCCTGTCGACAAAGCCTCCTATGCTGTCCTCGTCACCTCTTAGGAAATGTCTGCCCGCCTCCATGAAGCCGTCGTTGTACCTGATAATTCTCCGCCCGGCATCGCTCACAGCCTGAACCGTGCCCGCATGGAAGCTGTCCCCACCGAAATCATCGCCGAGCAGCACACATTCAGAAAGATACAGGTCAGTCCTCACGGCATACAATAGTCCTCCGCTCCCGATTATCCTGAAGCCGTCCACGCCGAGTCTCATATGCCAGTATCTTAATATCTCCACTGCCATCGCCGGTGCCATGTCAAGTGGGAACCAGAACTCCATCAGCACCGCTGTTCCATGCTCATGGAACACGCGCACCATCTGCGAAAACTCCTCCACACAATTGTCCCCTGCACAGTACGCTCTCTTAGGCGCAAAATAATAGCCGTCCGTGTAGCCCCAGTAATTGACCTTTCCTGTGCCGGCTCCTGCATAGCCCATGCCATAATGGCTCCTGTTGTCCGAATGTGTCGGCAGAACCTCGTGGAACTCGTAGCACGGCATAAGAAGCACCATATTCATTCCAAGCTTCTGTATATATGCCGCCATTTGTGCCAGTGCCGCGAAGGTTCCCCCCTCTGTATCTCCGAGTCCGGGCGCAAGCTTCGTGAAGCCCCTGACATGGAGCTTGTAAATGAGAGGATTATCAGATATCGCATGAAAAGCAGATTTCTCACCGTAAACATTTTCAACAATGTCCGCGTGCCCGCTTCTTAACACACTGCACAGCTCGTCCCTGTCTCTTCCAAAGCCGTCCCCGTCCTGCTGCTCCTTAGCCGCATAGCAGTACTCCCTCGCATATATATCCGCTTGTTTCCCATCACCTACGGCATAGCATGCACCATCAAGTCCTGCCGCAGCCTCCTCATTGCCAAAATCCAGCACAAAGGAGAATATCCTCCCACACTTAAATTCCTGCGGTATCTCTATTGTCATGCCGCCATCCGGCTCACCGCATTCAAATATGGTCAACGACAGCACCTCGTCATCGCTGAAAATACCAAACTGCCATCCATGTGTGATTTTCTTAGCCCCCATGCTTATTTCAGAAGCTTTTCTTAATGTAATTGATGCCTTATCAGGTATTTTCATATATCCACACAACTTTCCGATTTATTAATTACGATTTCTTTGCTGCCTCTATCTTCTCTGCAAGCTCCGTAAGATACTCCCACCTTGCATACTTTTCATCAAGCTTGCTCTGTGCAGCTTCTTTTTCCCTGCCAAGCTCGTTGAGCTTCACAAAATCCGTCGCATACTTCACCATATCCTCATCAAGCTTCTCTATATTTTCCTCAAGAGCCGCTATGTCATCCTCTATGGTATCATATTCCTTCTGCTCCATGTATGAGAACCTGAGTGCCCTCTCGCCCTTATTCCATGTCGCCTTTGTATTTTTCTCCGAAGCCTTATCCGCTGTACCCTGCCCCATGCCTGCTGCCGGGGCAGCCGCCATCTTGGCAAGTATCTCATCTGCCTCCTGATGCACTTCCTCAGTTATATTCCCACAATCATCGAAAACAAATATCCTGTCCGCCGCCCTGTCAAGAAAATATCTGTCATGGCTCACGATTATGGTTATTCCGGCAAAGCCCTCAAGGTAGTCCTCCAGAATCGACAATGTCTGGATATCGAGATCATTCGTAGGCTCGTCCAGTATCAGTACATTCGGTGCGGACATCAGCACCCTTATAAGGTACAGTCTCCTCTTTTCTCCGCCCGAAAGCTTTCCAATAAGTGAATACTGCAATGTGGAATCAAACAGGAACCGCTCGAGCATAAGCGAAGCCGACACACTTCCCTCCGGTGTCTGAACATACTCCGCAACATCCTTAATACAGTCAATAACCCTCTGCTCAGGGTCAAGCTCACCGTTCTCCTGCGCAAAATAACCTATGCGTATGGTGTCACCTATCTCAACCTCACCTGTATCCGGTTTCTCCATTCCTGTGATAATCTTCATAAGTGTTGACTTTCCGCATCCGTTCTTTCCGACAAAAGCCACCGCTTCATCGCGCAGAAAAATATATGAAAAATCATTTATAAGTGTCCTGCCTTCAAAGGACTTGCTTATGTTTCTAAGCTCTATCGTCTTTTTCCCCATGCGCGTATATACGCTCGACAGCTGTGCAGACTCAGTCCTGCGCGAAGCTGCTGCCTGCGCAGATGCCTCCTTCATATCGTTAAAGCGGTCAATTCGCGCCTGCTGCTTGGTGGAACGTGCCTTCGCGCCTCTCTTAATCCACTCAAGCTCCCTTCTCATAATGTTCTGTCTCTTCTGCTCCGTTGAATCAGCCATCGCCTCTCTCTGTGCCTTAAGTTCAAGAAAGCCCTCATAATTCGTCTGATAGCTGTACACCCTGCCGCGGTCAATCTCCAGAATACGGTTGCTCACCCTGTCAAGAAAATATCTGTCATGGGTTACCATAAGAATAGCACCCTTGTACGCCCTCAGATAACTCTCAAGCCACTGCGTCATCCATCTGTCAAGATGGTTGGTCGGCTCGTCAAGTATCAGTATATCCGCCCTCGCAAGAAGCGCCCCCGCAAGTGCAACCCTCTTCTTCTCACCGCCGGACAGCCTATCCACCACCGTATTAAACTCAGTAAAGCCAAGCTTGCCAAGTATCGTCTTGGCGTCGCCCTCTATAGTCCACTCATTCTCATGGGTGGTATTCGCCTTTATGACATACTCATATATCGTGCTTCCCGGTGTAAATTCAGGGTTCTGCGGAAGATATCTTATATGAACATTATTCCCCTTTACGACACTTCCCTCATCCGGTGTGTCAAGCCCTGCGGCAATCTTTAGAAGAGTCGACTTACCCGTTCCATTTATTCCGATAACACCTATCTTTTCATTCTCATTTATTGAAAAATCAACATGGTCAAATAGCTTCTTATCAGTATATGCCTTGCACATGTCCTTGATTGTAAGTAAATTCATTTTATCTATTCCTTCTAAAACCTAATAATAAGATGTCGGGGTCAAAACATGCAAATTTAATGTATGAGTGTATAGAGCATGTTTTGACCTCAACATCATAATAACAGACTATATACAGTTTAACAAATTAACACCCATTATGCAATTACAAATCACAGTATTGTTTTTATAAGAATATATCATTATAATAATGATATCAGGGACAAAAGGTCAAAAAGCCGTTAGTGCTTGCACGATTAGACTTTTGACCCTTATATCATAATAATAAGATAATAGAAGATGCTTTTTGTTGAAAAGCTTCTTTTCTGAAAGCTTTTAGAGCTTCTGCGGATTTTCACAATGAAGTTTTTTAACCATAAAAATTTTAATAAGACGGAGTATATATATTAACTATGAACACAACAACCGATACGCTTGCTAATGATACAACGGACAATATCCCAACCTACAAGAGAGCCCATATATGGCAGATAGGCTTCTTCTCGCTAAACACCTGTGCGACGAACCTGTATCTTGCCATGATGGCGTATGTCTCATACTATGCCAACGGAATCGCCGGAATATCGGTTGTAATGATTTCGCTGCTTCTTACCGTCATGCGTGTATTTAACGGCATTACAGACCCGATTGTAGGCTACATAATAGACAAGACCCACGGTCGCTTCGGAAAATTCCGCCCATTTATGGTAATCGGAAATATTCTCCTTGCACTTAGCTGTATTCTTTTGTACTTTACAACACACCTTATGCCGGTATTCTTGAGGATACCATATTTTATACTGGTATATGGACTTTTTATCATAGCCTTCACATTCCAGACAGCTGTTACCAAATCGGCACAATCGATAATAACCAATGACCCAAAACAGCGCCCGATATGCACCTTCTTTGACTCCACCTTCATAAGCGCGGCTTATGGCGGTGTGGCTCTATATGTCGCGCAGAGGCTCATCCCACGCTACGGCTCCTTCAACAATCCGAAGCTCTTTGCGGAATTTATAATTGTGACCGTTGTGCTCTCCATGCTTTGCACCCTTCTCGCGATAATCGGGATATGGAGCAAAGATAAGGACGAGAACTTCGTTCTGCCACATGGACCGGGACATGAAAATGCAGTCACAATACACGCATACCTTGATGTGCTCCGTCACAACAGACCTATACAGATGCTCGTAATCGCCGCCTCAACGGATAAATTCGCCTCCGTCGTGTATTCACATGCCGCCGTAACTGTAATGATGTACGGAATAATCATGAATAACTATTCCATATACGGACTCATCGGTATAATAACAGCCATCCCGTCACTTGGAATTGTGGTGTTCGGAATCTCACTCGCAAGACATTTCGGCCAACGCAGGGTGCTTATCTGGTTTACATGGGCTTCCATCGTTTTCCAGACAGTGATTGGTCTGTTACTACTGTCCGACAATATAAGCACTGTATCACTAAAGCACATAAATCTGATAACCATACTGTTTTTCACCGTGTTCGCAATCCTCAACGGCTGCAAATCAATAACCAACAATATGGTCATCCCGATGATTGCCGACTGCACCGACTACGAATTATACCGCAGTGGACGCTTTGTCCCGGGACTTATGGGCGCCCTGTTCTCATTTGTGGACAACTTCGTATCATCCCTCGGGACTGCCTTTGTCGGAATAATGTTGAGCATTATCGGCTTTGGAAATGCATTTCCGCAGGTCGGTGACGCCATGACCCCGCTCATACTGTGGAGCACCATATTTTTTTACTGTATCACCCCTATAATCGGCTGGATAATCTCTCTTATATCCATGCAGTATTACAGGCTTGACAGAAAGCGCATGGAGGACATAGTAAAAGAGCTCAACAAATCCAAAAAATAATATTTTTACGATGTTGGGGTCAAAACATGTGCTATAAACTTAGCATGTATAACGTATTATATTTATGCATATCACGACTTTTGGAAGAAGCTTAGATGTTCTTAGAACTCTGTTCACACACTAGCCAGAACCGGCACGGATGCCGGTTCAGAAGCAATGCATACAAGGATGTATGCCTGCTTCGGTGGCGGACGTATAGAAAGCCTATATCAGAGTTCTTAGAACATCTTGCTTCGTACAACGGAGCTGATATGCATAAATATAATACGTTATATACTCGTAAATTAAGTTGGCATGTTTTGACCCCAACATCATTTTTACTCAGGAATACTATAAAAATCCGGCATAAATCATATCAGTCCTGATACAAAACAGACTGTACGATTCATGCCGGATTTTATGATTTGTCATATTTATAATCTTCTACTGCCACGCAGCTCTCACTATACAGGCAGATGTTTACAGTGCAAATATCTCATCAAGAAGCTTCTTTCCTGCCTCCGACTTAAATAGATTCGCTCTCACATTTCTTATATTCTCCTCAGGAAGTCCATCCTCAAAAGCATTCACAAGAAAATCTGCCTCTATCAGGAGCTGGTAATCCATGCCTGTAACACCTGTATAGGTGTGGTGATGTCCAATCAGATAACACACTCTTCCGACGAACGCTTCATCGGCCTCCGAGCCCATTATGTTCTCAAGTATAGCCTTGGCAACCGCCGGTCCCTCAAGCTCCTGATTGCGCCCATCACAATTGCCATACTTCTGCTCACAGATGTGTATTCCTATATCGTGGAGCACAGCCGCAATCTCAAGTACCTGCTGTTCCTTTTCGGATATTCCTTCCATACGTCCCATAAGAGCCGCAAATTCATATACCTTCATGGCATGCTGTATACGCCTTGCATCGCCACGATTGTATTCTATCATCGAGTTAATTACCTTGTCTGTCAGATTCAAGTCATTCATGTTATACCTCATTTCTGAGTGCGCGCAGTCTCCTGCATAATCTCCCGTAAAAAACATAATAGAAATTACTCTGCAGTATCTGCATCATTCTCCTCAAGCTGCTCCTCTGTAAGTGCAACAAAGCCCTGTCTCTTACGCGCCATCTCATCGCTCTCAAGATATTCATCGTAGGTTGTTATCTTGTCAATCATCCTGCCACCGACAAACTCCATAATACGGTTCGCTGTAGTCTGTACAAACTGGTGGTCATGCGAAGCGAAAATCATTGCACCCGGGAACTTGATAAGTCCGTTGTTGAGCGCTGTGATGGACTCCATGTCAAGGTGGTTGGTAGGCTGGTCAAGCAAAAGCACATTAGCGCCCATAATCATCATCTTAGAGAGCATAACTCTTACCTTCTCACCACCGGACAGCACCTTAACCTTCTTGACACCGTCATCACCTGCGAACAGCATTCTTCCAAGGAAGCCTCTTACATAGGTCACATCCTTCTCAGGTGAGAACTGCATAAGCCACTCAACGATCGTATCGTCGCAGTCAAAATCCTTCGTGTTATCCTTAGGGAAATAAGCTGTGCTTGTGGTTATGCCCCACTTATAGCTTCCCTCATCCGGCTCAAGCTCGCCTGCAAGAATCTTAAAGAGTGTCGTCTTTGCAAGCTCATCGCTTCCTACAAGTGCAATTTTGTCCTCCCTGCCAACGATAAATGATACATTGTCAAGAACCTTTACACCATCAACAGTCTTTGAAAGATTGGTCACCGTGAGAACCTCGTTTCCAATCTCTCTTGCCGGACGGAAATCAATGTATGGGTACTTTCTGCTCGATGGCCTGATGTCATCAAGCTCAATCTTCTCAAGAGCTCTCTTACGTGAGGTAGCCTGCTTTGATTTGGAAGCGTTGGCGGAGAATCTCTGGATGAACTCCTGTAACTCCTTAATCTTCTCTTCCTTCTTCTTGTTGGCTTCCTTCATCTGCTTAACCATGAGCTGGCTTGACTCATACCAGAAGTCATAGTTACCTGCATAGAGCTGAATCTTTGAGTAATCTATATCTGCAATCTGTGTACATACCTTATTGAGGAAATAACGGTCATGGGATACCACGATAACCGTATTCTCAAAATTGATTAAGAACTCCTCAAGCCATGCTATAGCGTCAAGGTCAAGATGGTTGGTAGGCTCGTCTAAGAGCAGGATATCCGGATTACCGAACAGTGCCTTTGCAAGGAGAACCTTCACCTTCTCACTGCCGTTGAGCTCACTCATCTGCTTGTAATGAAGCTCTGTGTCAATTCCAAGACCGTTTAAAAGAGTGGCTGCATCGCTCTCAGCCTCCCAGCCGTTCATTGTGGCGAACTCACCTTCAAGCTCACTTGCCTTGATTCCGTCCTCCTCAGTGAAGTCCTCCTTAGCATAGATGGCTTCCTTCTCCTTCATAATCTGGTAAAGGCGCTCATTTCCCATGATAACCGTATCAAGTACATTATATGCATCGTACTTGAAGTGGTCCTGCTCTAAGAAGGATAATCTCTCACCCGGAGAAATCGTCACGTCACCCTTAGAAGGTTCAAGCTGTCCGGACAAAATCTTTAAGAATGTAGATTTTCCTGCACCATTGGCACCAATAAGACCATAGCAGTTTCCCGGAGTAAACTTGATATTCACGTCCTCAAAAAGAGCCTTCTTACCGATTCGTAATGTTACATTATTAGCACTAATCATTTTTATAAATCCTTTCCAAGCCGTCTTGCCCGGCTTCACCCAAAATGGCATACTTAGGATATATTATAACGTATAATAAGGATTTTTCAAGAACTATATTTTAAATCCAGCGAAAATGTGGTATTATTTGTACAATAGTTTGTATCATAATTAGATTTTAAGATATCAAAAAGGAGATTTAGTTTTATGGAACTCACAGATTTACATGTACATTCGACCGCTTCGGACGGCACATTAACCCCTTCGGAGCTGGTCGCAGAAGCTAAGAGGATTGGTTTAAAGGCATTCGCCCTCACCGACCATGACACGGTTGCAGGCGTAAAAGAGGCAACCGCCGCCGCGGATGAAGCAGGAATTGAGCTTATTCCCGGAATAGAGATAAGCACGAAATATAACAGCACATATATTAAGGACAAGGAAGTCCACATTGTCGGATTGTATATTGATTACACCGACGAACATTTTCTGTCTGAGATTGCCGGATACCGCGACAACCGCGATGGCAGGAATGACAAGCTTATTGAGCTGATGAATGAAGCCGGAATGTCTGTCTCTCTTGAGACGATGCGCAATATGTTTGGAGATGACACTGTACTTACAAGAGCACATTTTGCGCGCTACATGGTCAACAAGGGCTATGTATCAAGCACCAATGAGGCGTTCGACAGGTATCTCGGCGAAGGCAAGCCTTTCTATGTATCCAGACAGATGCCGGATCCTGCAAGGGCTGTTGAACTGATACACGAAGCAGGCGGTGTCGCCGTGCTCGCACACCCTATTCTCTACAAGATGTCCGACAGTGAGCTTATGAAGCTCTGCCAGTATCTCAAGCGCCACGGTCTTAACGGCATTGAGGGTATCTACTCAACCTACCGAAGCGGTGATGAGACAACCATCAGACGCATTGCCGGTGAGTGCGGACTTCTCATATCCGGCGGAAGCGACTTCCACGGCGCCAACAAGCCCGATATCAGACTCGGCATAGGAAGGGGAAATTTAAAAATTCCTTATGAGCTGGCAGTCAACCTTAAGAAGGCGGTACGCTAACTTGGGACAGGGGTCAGACCCCGTGTCCCAGGTGCTGGGACATGGGGTCTGACCCCTGTCCCAATCATTCCTCGCTCTTCTTATTGCGGTACTCTGCCGGGCTGACCCCGATGTACTTCTTGAATTTCTTGTGGAAATAGTCCACGTTCTTGTAGCCTATACGCTCCGCAATCTCATATACCTTAAGCTTGTTATCCAGCAGAAGCTCTATGGCATGGTCAATTCGAACTTTGTCGACATAGGAGTTAAAGCTCTCTCCGACAGTCTTGTTAAATATCTTTCCAAGGTAAGCGCTGTTGTAGCCAAACAGTGAGGCAATGACCTCCAGCTTGATGTTGGTAGCATAATTGTGGTCTATATAGTGCAGGACATCGTCAAGGACACTCTCACGCGATGAGCTTCCCATGCTGCCCATAAGCATGTCAAGCTGCTTTGAGATGTACTCTATTATATCATACATGTACAGCCGCGATGATATGTACTCTATAATCTCCGAGTTCTGTGGGAATGTAAAATTGTTGTTGCTGTATATTCTGTTTATATTTTCCTTGACCTGCAAAAACAAATCAGTCAGGAACAACTTGACCTGACCAATCGGTGCATCAACATTATATAAGTATTCCTCAATGCTGAACAGAACCTCAGCGACCTTGCGCCTTGAGAATGCCTGTATGTAATCCGTTATCCTGGTACAATAATCTGTTATTCTCGTCTTGTCAAGTGTCTCTAATGCCTCCCGGACATGCGGAAGCTCCTCAAAGCCAAGCGTGTGCTGTCCCTCCGTGCAGAAGAAACGCCTCTTTATAAGCGCATACGCATCCGAATACGATATATGTACATCAAAAAGCTCATTGACAGGACGTCCGTATGCTATAAAAAGGGTATCCATAGGACTTCCCTTCTGTGGCGGCGTGCTCTCATAGTGTTCGATGAACCGTTCAAACTTCTCTATTGCAAAGCTTCCCTTCAGTATTATGACATTATATTCATCATCCATGAAATGTTCAAATGACTGTCCGCCATTGTTAGTTACCTTCAAAAGTTCAGAGAACTGATAAGGCATATTAACACCTTTTTCAATATCAAAGTTCTCATATAGCACAACCTGATATACCGGAGCTTCAAGTCCAAGCTCCTTTGCTGAGAACATATCCTTATCAACCTGATTTCTCACAAGGTCATGCAGTAGTTCCTTTTTAGCCTTATTTCTATAATGCTCGTTATGCGATACATTCTCTTTTTCGGACTTTATCTGTTCCCCGATACGTACTACCGCCTCCGAAAGCTCGTCCTCATCAATAGGCTTGGTAATGTAATTCTCCACCCCAAGTCTTATCGCTGTCTGAGCAAACTTAAAATCGGAAAAACCGCTGAGAATTATAAATTTTCCGTTATACCCATGCTCTCTGGCATTCTCCACCACCTCAAGTCCTGTGAGCTTAGGCATCTTGATATCTAAAAGAACAAGACTGGGACGAAGCTCATATATCTGCTTTAAAGCCTCCTCACCATTGGCTGCCTCTCCACAGACCTTGAAGCCTAACTCTTCCCAGTCTATTATACATTTAATACCTTCCCTAATATTCTTTTCATCATCTGCAATAAGAACTGTTTCCATGTCTTCCCCCAGTAAGATTTTGTAAAAATATTATAAAATATACCGATGATAATGTCAAGGAAACGGCACTTATCACAATGTCAGTAAGCAGCACATATCACAATATCCGGCACTGTCTGCCATAAATACCTGTCTGTATTCATCGCAAAAAATGCCGGATATACTCATTTCACAACAGCCTCTTTTCGCTGTTTTATTTTACTATGTTTTATTTCACTGTTATGTTACTGTCATTTTAAGTTTGTGATATCTTATTTTTCTGTCGTTTTATCTTTCTTAGGCTTAAGCAATATAACCACCACAATGCCCGCCACAAGCACAACTCCGACAATTATTGCCACCGCTGCCCCTGTGCTCAAGGTTGCCCCCGAGGAAGCTGCAGACGTCTGCTGTCCCGGCTCAGATGTATTATCCGCCTCTAAACTTGTCTGTGTCTCCTCAGGTGTTGTGCTCTCAGTCTCACTTTGCGGCTCTGTCGGCTGTTCATCGGTCTCATGGCTTATATCTACCTCAGGAGCAGGAATAATATCGCCGACCGAAGCAGCCTCCGACTCAGCCGGTGTAATACCTGACACGCCAAGAAGAATCTCCGCTGTCGCCATGCCTTCAGCATACGCTGTAATCTTGGTACCGCCTATTTTAAATGCATTCGCAAGCACCTGTGCCTTTCCGTTCTCAACTGCTGCAAGCGGCTGTGATATTGCGGCAACAGACTCATCCTCGGACGCAAAATATATCTTTTCCGTCGCGTTCTCAGGAGTAACCTTGGCAATTATAGAGTATGTGCCATCCGCATTGTCGACCACCTCCAGCTCCATGCTCTCGATTGCGACATCCTCTGCAGCATTCTCTTCACCTGCACCCTCGAATTCCATTCCGGATAAAGTGAAGGTTATCTCAATAGTCTTAGGATTCTCAATATCCTTGAAATCAGCTACATGCTTCTTTACGACAACCTCTTCAACCATGGAACCATCCCATGAGTTGATTGGGTCATTGGTATCGAATATCCCCGAGGACTTGAGTGCACTCTTAGGCTCCGTCTGTGTGATGGTAAGCTCTGTTCCGTCCACAACAATCTTATCATACATTATATTACATGCCGAAAGCTTGGACTTATTAGCCTCTCCAAGTGTAACATCATGGTCTTTGATATAGATTGCCGTCATATGGCTTAAGCTGTCAACGCCGGCCTTTGCCGCATCATCGGATAAATCCTCGTCACAGTTGAAGGTAAGCGTGTATGTGCCGTCACCATTTACTGTTATCGGCCTGCCGTATTCATTGGAAAAAAATGAGTTGTCATTATCGTTATAATATACATTTACCGCAAGCGATATCTCATTGGCACCCGCCTTGTGTCCGACAACCACACGCGTAACAGCACTCTTTCCTGTCGAGGAGGTTGTTGTCACATAGGCAACTCCGTCTGTCTTTGCAAGCACCTTGCCCGTACGCGATACGGTCACTACGTCCTCATTTGAGGAACGGTAGGTAAAATACTCTTTTGCGTCATTTGTATGTGCACCGATATATGTATACGAATCGGCATTGAGTTCAAGCTGCTCAGGAACGGAGAGCTCAATATCCTCCGCGCCCTTTCCGGCAATGACAGTTACGGTCATACTCTTGCTTACGCCATCCTTCTGGCTGTATGCGGTGATTGTTGTCGTTCCTATTCCGCGCGCGCGGATACGTCCATCATATACCGTTGCAACAGAAGGGTCATCTGTTTTCCAGAGTACAATATCGTTCGTATCCTCAGGTAAAATATTCTTTACTGAGGTCTCGTAAAGTGCACCGACCTCGATGCACAGCTCATCCTTCTCCATCTGGAAATCAGTGATAGGAACTATCTGTGTACCCTTCGATAAGTCTGAGCAGTCGGCAGGTCCTTCAAGATATTTTCCTCTGAGTATAGCTGCAATCAGATCCGGATATACAGGCTCACATTTTTCCCTGTCAATAAGGGTGAAATTATAGTCCGTAGGCTCCTTTGTAAGATCATATTCTCCGTTATCCCAATAGCATGCCACAATCATGCCTGTGCTGCATATCCTGTTGACAACCTCATAATGGTATGCCCTGTCCGCCTCATTTCTCTTATCAACCGCACCATACTCACCCACTATTACAGGAACTCCCTGTGATGTGAACTTCTCAAGCTGTGCAAATTCTGCAACAAGCTCATCGGTCATATCCTTCGTCCACTCTGTGTAGGTTGTGTTCTCAGCAAGTCCGAACAGCCAGTTATAATAGTGAACAGACAGGAACAGCCTGTTCTCGACAGTATCCTCAGGAAGTCTGAAATCATACTGCGTTGTATTGGTTATGTTCGTGTATCTTCCCGGAACAGACAGCCACCTGTATGCATTATTTGAGCCTGTTCCTCTTACAGTGTCAACGAACACCTGATTAAGCTCCATTACCCTGTCCATATCGAACTGAATGTTGTTTCCCGGACCTGTCACCTCATTCATCGACTCGAATATAAGGTGTTCATCATAGTCCTTGAACCTCTTTGCAATCTGCTTCCAGACCGCCTTGTATTTTTCCTTGACGGAATCGAAGTCATCCGAAGCAATCCGAAGCCAGCCTGTCTGCTCTGCTCCATCATGATGGATGTTGACAATCACATACATATCCTGCTCAATGCAGTAATCTACGATGTCCTGAACACGGCTTATCCATTTGTCATTGACTGCATAGCCGTTCTCGTCATCAATCATTGTTCCCCATGTAACAGGAATCCTCACAGTATTAAAGCCGTTATCATGTACGGTCTTTATGACCTGCTTTGTTGTCTCAACATGCTGCCAGAGCGTCTCATTAGGAGTAAACCCGGTATGTCCGTCCATGGTATTTCCAAGATTCCATCCGGCTCCCATCTCCTCAACCATCTCCTGTGCCGTAAGCACACGGAAAGGCTGCTGTGTGGCTGCCGCGACAAGCCCCTTATCATCCGAAGCATATACACCCACCGGAAGCTGTGCTATAATCGTTCCTGCCATCATTACCGCCGCTGTGGCAACCGCACACACACGTCCAAATAATTTTCTCATTATCCTTCCTTCTCCTTTCGTTCAATATCCTTAAAAATATATAACGCACCTGCACTTATCGTGTAAATAATGCAGGCCGGCCCTATAAGTATCATAAAATACATTGTAGTTGTATTCCAGAACATGACCACAACCTCAAGAGCAACGATAGCCGTCATCACAATTGAGCGTCCAAAGTACCTTGTATAAATCTCAAAGGAATTTTTCATGGTATTTATAAAAGAATTTTCATATCTCGCAAGCAGCGCATAGGAATACATAAAACCGCTTATTCCAATGGCTATCGCCAATATTCCCATCACAAGGCAGATGAATGGATTGCCTTCAAGCTTTTCAAAAAGCTCAAAATCAAGATATACCGCATAAGCTATCAGCAGATTTAATAGTCCAAGTGGAATACCCTTCTTCCAGTTTTCCTTAAACGCAGCCCAGAAAGCTTGGAATATATACCCTTCACTTCCATCAGCCATCTTAAGCCCCACAGCGAATGCTGCCGTGGTCGAAGCCCCGATTGTTACAATGGGCAATGAAAATAATAACCAGAAAAAATTCAGCTTCACAACTACCCAGAATGTTGATATGAACTTATAGAGCGGGCTGTCAACGCTGAAAAACTTCATCTAAAGCCTCCTTTCCAAGTAACCAACGTCACTGTTTCATGTTTCATAATTGAAAAGGCTGCCGCACCTAAGTGCTACCTTAGTGCAACAGCCTTTTCATTTTAGTTATGCATTACTATCAAGTTCAAATTCAGGAAACCTTACTTGGCATCCTTAGCACGAACCTCTTCCTCAAGCTGATGACGAATTGCTGCTTCATTCTCATTCCAGGTAATGCACTCCTCATATCCATACTCATAAGCATCGGAAATCATCTTAGATACGATTGACTCGTACTCTGCATCTGTTGAAGCATATATAGCATTCCAGCTTCCCTTTACGATACAGTCTGTAACCTGATTCCATGTAACCTCAAGCTCATCTGATCTTACACCATCTGTGTAGGTTGTTGCCGGAGCTACCTTGTATGCGTGGTGGTTAAGGTAATCCTGAACTGAGACAGCACTCGTCTTATCTCTCCAATCCTGCTCAATGCTGCACGAAGCCTCAGCAAGATTGCTCTTCCAGTTCTGCCAGTTGTAGGTCTCACCGTTAGAATCCGGGTTCTTTGCATCAAGTGACCATGTGATATTGTTAATCTGCTGACGTCCATCACCGAATGTACCTAAATCATCAGGCATTACTGTGTTTACATCTCTGATTGCACTTGCGCCAAGTGTTGTGAAGTTAGTGTTCTTCTCATCATCGTAGTACCATGTAACTCCCTCAGGGCCATACTCCGATACCATTCTTCCCTCAGGTGTGCACAGCCAATTGATAATCTCCAGACAAAGCTCAGGATACTCTGTCTTAGAACCAATAGACCATATTCTGTTGCCGCCGGCTGTATCCATTCCATATACAATAGGAGTTGCATCCTCAGGCTTCATTGTGAGCATCATCTTGTCATCCTTAATGTGCTCCTCTGTGTTGTATGCAAGTGAACCTGCATAGTTGAAGATTGAGAAGAATACACCACCGTTTAATACCTTATCAATCATCTCATTGTATGTCTGAGTCATTGAATCCGGGTCGAGAAGTCCTCTCTGATAAAGTGTGTTAAAGAACTTCAGCATCTCAAGATATGGGCCATTCTCCTCAAGTGCACCATGGAACTCACCTGTATCACTGTCGTACAGGCCAAGATGAAGCTCATCATAGCCATACCATGCTGTCGCCATAGACTTAACATACATTACCATGTTGCCATCCCAATCCGGCCAGAGTGACACACCATAGGTCTTGTTACCCTTGTCATCTGTAGGACAGAGAGCCTGCATTGACGTAAGTAAATCCGCAAGGTCATCAAGTGACTTAACCTCAGGGTAATCAAGTGCCTTGTAAAGATCCCATCTTAAATCCCATGTATAGAAGAAATCCTGATGATCCTCACTGCTTGTAGCTATTCCATGGCCAATACCATGTACAAGTCCGTCTGAGTTAATCTGCTTGTTCTTCTCAAGTGCAGCCTGCATATTCTCTGCTATATATGGTGCACAATCGTTTAACATATTGTCCTCATTCCAGTCAAGAAGTGCACCTGCCTCAACAGCAGCCTTATACTGCTTGCCTGCACTTCCGAATACAACAATGTCACCTAAGTTTCCGGACTCCATTCTTGTATCGAAGGTTCCGTCCGAATCAGGGATGATGTTAAGCTTGACATTGAAACGGTCTAACATCTCCTTGGCAAACCACCCTACCTGTTCACCATTGTAGTTAGCTAACTGGCTGAATACAGTAAGTGTTATAGGGTTCCCTTTCTTATCGGTACCGGCTCCGTTGCTCTTTGAGCACGCGCTCATCGACAGCACCATTGCAGCCGATAATGTTACGGCTGTAAGCTTTTTTAATAATTTGGATTTTCTCACGTATTTGTCCTCCTTTTTTTATTGACCTGCTTTTGTATTTTATCTATTTTCATACACTAAAGCAATCATTTGTTAATAATTAACGCCTTAACCCTTAACCGCACCTAACATAATACCTTTTTCAAAGTATCTCTGAAGGAACGGATATACCAGAAGAATAGGTATGATTGTTACCATTGATACCGTATACTTGATTACCTTCATGTTCATCTGCTGCTGCATTGCCGCTGTTGCCGCTGTTGTGTTATTCATAATACTGTCAAGGTTACTTGAGGAGTTGAGGTATACATACAATCTGTGCTGCAGTGTATAGAGCTTAGGACTGTTCTGCATGTAGATAAGTGAATCGGTAAACGAATTCCAGTGACCTACAGCACCGAAGATTGTGATTGTGGCAAGTATCGGCTTACACAGCGGAAATACAATCCTTCTGAATACGGTCATAAATCCCGCACCATCAATATATGCGCTCTCCTCAAGCTCCGCCGGAATTGATTCAATGTATGTCTTGACAAGAATTATGTTATACGGTGCCACAATTCCCGGAAGAATATATACAAGGTAGTTATCCGTAAGTCCCAGCATGAGGAAGTTCAGATATACAGGAATGATACCTGCATTAAAGTACATTGTAATAACGAGGAATCTGTACCATAGCTTTCTGTGCCACATCTCCTGCTTAGTAACAAGGTATCCTGCAAGAGCTGAGGCAAGCACCATGAGGAATGTTCCTATAAGTGTTCTTGAAACCGATACAAGAAATGCATTTCCAAGGTCATTAACCTGAAGCATCGCAGCATAGTTGTGGAAATTGATTCCTACCGGATAAAAGTTAATTTTTCCCGCACGTACCAGATCATTTGATGAAATCGTATTGATGAACAGGTAGTAGAATGGGAAAAAGCATGACAATGTAAACAATCCGAAAAACAGGTAGTTTAATATATTGAATACAATGTCTGATGGTTTTAATTTGTACTGCTTTTTATGTTTTTTGTAATAGGCCTTCTCGGCTCTCTCATCAAGCCTTTCCTGCTTTGTCTTAGCCATGTTCCCACCTCCTATACAATACTCTCGCCACGGATAGCTTTTGAAATTCCGTTAGCTACAAAGAGCAAGATTACACTGACAATAGTCTTAACCATACCTACAACAGTTGAGAGAGGTATGAGTCCTCCGCTGATACCCAGCTTATATACATAGAGATCAAGTACTTCTATAGTTCCTGAGTTGTTAGCTGTCTCGAATACAAGGTACTGATCCATACCATTGCTGAGGATTCCGGCAACAGCCATAAGAAGGAGTACACAGTATGTAGGAAGAAGTCCCGGAAGTGTTATGTACCACATCTTCTGGAATCGTCCGGCTCCATCGACCGTAGCTGCCTCATAGAGCTGTACATCTATACCGGAGATAGCTGCTATGTAAATGATTGCGCTCCAGCCTGTTCCCTTCCACATGCCCCACGCAAGCATCTTGAACCATGTTCCGTTATCACCCATCAGATAGTTTGTTGCGTGATTAGAACCTGTAATCATCGTGAGGAATCCGTTTAAGAAACCATCTGTTGAGAAGATTGCATAAGCTATAGCGTATACTAAAACCCAGCTTATGAAGTTAGGAATGGTTGTAAATGTCTGTACAAACTTTCTGAACCATGTACACTTAATCTCCGAAATAAATATCGCGAATACCATCGGAACCCAGCTTGTTGCAATTCCAAGTCCACTCATTACCAGAGTGTTACGAAGAACTCTCACGATATCTCTTCTCGTTGCGGCATTGTTAAAAAGATACTTAAACCATTTAAAACCTACAAAATTATCTGCTGAAAGAGTTCCACCTGCAGAATAATCGAAGAATGCGTATCTCCATCCAAACAGTGGCAGATAACAGAATATGAATGCCAGCATTGCGAATGGAAGAAACATGAGAAACAATCTGTACTTCGTCTGCATCTCCATCTTATCTGTTCTGGCTGCTCTTGGCAGTACAATAAGATTTAAAACTGCCATTGCGAGCTGTATCACTACAATACCCAGAAATAAAAACCATCCTGCTGCGAATGCAGGGACAACCTTCTCTGGTCTGCTGCATACAGCCATCTCATTATAACCTAATAAAAGAAATATAAGTCCTGCGCCTTCAAAGGCTGAGCCAGCCAGTGAAATGATATTGCTCAGGTTCTTCATTTTAAGATTTCCAAGTGATACACAGGAGCCTCCGGCACATACTGCAATGCCTATGCATATAAGCATGCTTCCCACAAAAATAAATGTGTAAGCGCTCTGTGATACCCAGCCCTGACGAATAGCTCGTCCGGCTCCGCTAATAAGACTGTCGTATGACACGCCTGCCGTAAATACCGAAAGATTCTTACTTATCAGTGCTGAAAAACGTCCCGGATTGACTGCCGGAAGAAACATCATAAACACGGACAGAAGTGACACTAAGCGTGACACGTAATAGAACTTATTAGCTGTTTTCTCTCTTTTGCTAATTGCTTCGTTCATCTTGATACCTCCTTGCTTTATGATTACATTATATATTTTTAATCATTTTTTTAATACAGTCATTATAAGTTCAAAATTACATTCATTTTTTGCAGTGTAATTTTAAGCTCATAAATCATCTGATTCCACAGCAAAAAGCCAGTAATATTCTCAATGTTTCCCGCTTGCAGCACATATGCTTCCAGCATATATGCTGGAAGCATATATAAAATTGATTCAGTGCTTCCTGAGCCAAAAAAACTGCCGCCCGGAAATTACTTGCCGGACGGCAGTTAAATGTGTCTGGTATTATCAGGAAAAATCCGTAAAATTATCCTTACTTTTTCTTCTTAACTGCTACAACAACGATTGCTGCAACAACAACTACTGCTGCAACGATAGCAATAATAACACCTACTGATACACCGCCATTGGATGCCTCAGCATTTGCATTAGCTGCTGTAGTTTCAGGAGCTTCACTCTTAGTCTCTGTGGACTGTGAAGTTGCTTCTGTTGCTGCTGTGTCACCACTTGCTGCTGCATCAGGGTTATCGTAAGCTAAACCTGATACTGTGAATGTAACCTCAATGTCCATACCTGCTGATAATGTGTATGCGAACTCATTATCTGCCTTAAAGCCGTCATTGTATGTATTGATAAGAAGAGCCTTGATGTAATCCTTGGTATCAGGATCCTGGAAGGCGGTATCGAAATCATATACACTCTTGCCACCCATCTTAACCTTGATATCTGTAAGCTCTACGCCCTTATCAAGAGGAATATCTGTTGAAAGGAATAAGAGGTTAAGTGTCTCTGCATCATCTGCAAAATCAACACCCGTGAGAGATACCGTGTATGTACCGTTTCCCTTGATAACGGCATCACTGATTGTACCTGTTCTTACAACTTCATCATTGCCGTTCCAGCCTGTAATCTGGTCAAACTCAGGAGTTCCAAGACCATAGCTGTCATTCCATGCGTTACGGAATGAGTAAGCTGCTGTCTGGACACCGATGTATACGTTGAACTCGCCGTTAGCGTCGAATTCACCATTGCCCGCTGCTGCCTCGCCTGCCTCAGCATTCTTGCCAAAATCAGAAACTGTAAATGTAACCTCTACAGACTGAACACCTGCAAGGTCATCCGTTGACAAAAGTCGTGCTGTCGCATCTGCAAGATTGCCGTCTGCGATACGCTGGTCAAGGTGATTGTCATCACCTGCTGTTGCTGTCGCATCAGGGTCATTGTATTCATTGTAGATGTTAACTCTCGTATCTACACCGGCACCGTCTGCAGAGCATGTGTAGCTTGGTCCCTGAAGTGCAATCTCCTTACCGTTAATCTTGATGCTATCGATTGTGAGCACACATGCCGTACCCATAAGTGCCTCACCGTTTGGAACCTCAAGTGCATTATAAGCTCCGAGATCCTGTGCCTCTGCGGCTGTCATGGATACTGTGTAGGTTCCGTCACCTGTGATTGTGGCATCCACATACTCTGCCTCATATTCGCCCCAGCTCTCGTTGTTGATGGTAAGATGTGCCACCGCCTCTGTAGCTCCATCCGTTTTTTCTGCCTGCTCGGCAGCACCGCCTGCTGTACCGAAGCCTGATACCGTGAAATTAACTACCATAGATGTAACACCTGCAATCTGCTCCGATGTGAGGATGCGTGCTGTTGCATCTGCAACATTTCCCTCTGCTACACGGCAGTCAGCGTGCTTGTCATCACCTGCTGTTGCTGTCGCATCAGGGTCATTGTATTCATTGTAGATGTTAACTCTCGTATTGACACCTTCGCCGTCTGCCGAACATGTGTAGCTTGAACCCTGAAGTTCTGCAGCCTCACCGTTGATTTCGATTGAATCAACCGTAAGAACAGCACCTGTTCCGAGAACGCTCTCACCATTTACAACCTCAAGTGCGTTAAAAGCTCCAAGGTCAACAGCTTCTGCGGCTGTCATGGACACTGTGTAGGAGCCGTCTCCCGTAATCTCCGCATTGCCCCACTCCGCATCAAAGTCAGCCCAGTCCGCTGTGTTAAGGTTCAGATATGCTGTACCGTCAGGAAGTGACGATGTGTCCTGACCTGCAAGTACCGGAACCGCATTGGAAAGGACAAGTGTTCCGGCAAGAATGCTTGCCAATACTTTTTTGAACTTTCTCATAGATAAAACCTCCTTAAAATATTTGCTAAAGGGTATGCGTAACCCACCCTCAGCGTTTAACCTTATTCTATTCCAAGGATAAAAATAAAAAAACATTGTATTTTTTACATTTTTTACACTCTAATTTTTACTTTTATTAGGCAAAATGACAGTAACCATCGTTCCCTCTCCCTCCACGCTGTCAATATTCACTCCATACCCATTGCCATAGCACAGCTTGATTCTCTGGTCAATATTTGACATGCCTATACTTGAATGTTTGGATATGCTGTCCTCCTTAAGACTGTTTCTGACTTCTTCAAGCTGTTTTTTTGTCATTCCGTTGCCGTTGTCCGACACTTCTATAATAAGACAGCCGTCGCCTGAATCCGTATTGCCCTGTACTGCCGTCCCTTCCGTTCCGTTTATTTTTTCATATATGTGTATCTTGATATATCCTGTCCCATCTACACCCTCGAGTCCATGAACAACTGCATTCTCAACAATAGGCTGTAAAAGCAGCGGCAGAAGCATATACTCCTGTGTGTCAATCCCATCATCCACAGCGAGAGTATAATTGACCCTGTCATCAAATCTTATCTTCTGGATTTTAATGTATGTATCTATATGTTCAAGCTCATTTGCAAGCGTTGTATATGTGGTTCCTATATTGACAAGCACATACCGTAAAAGCTTTCCAAGAAGCTTTATCCCGGTTGCGACCTCCCTGTCCCCTGCCGTAAACGCCTTCATTCTGAGCGTCTCAAGGGTATTATACAGAAAATGCGGATTTATCTGGCTGGCAAGCATCTTAAATTCCATCTCCTGCTGTTCATTCTGCAGCTGCTTCTCATTTAACATCGCCTCATACATGGCGACCTTCTGCTGCTCTATGGTGTCAACCATCACAAGCAGATCCCCATAGGCCTGCTGTAATTCATAGCTTCCGGAAAAGCTTTTGAGAATATTGTAGTCCTCATTGCTCGCCTTGTGCATCTCGTCTCTGAGCGTATTAACCTGGCTTACGAAATTATGCGAGAACTGTATCATGAACACCGCAGGAACCACAAGCGCAACAATAACTATCAGCAAGGATATATACAGGGTCTTCATAATACTCCATATTGCCTTTTTGTCAATTGTTGTCACGTACAGATTCGTGTCCGACACCTTTAAGGACTGTGAACCTATCTCAACAAGACTGTCCACACCTTCAAAATCATCCATAAATTTTTCTGAATAGTATTTTTCCGTCCGATTCACCTCAAAAGGCAGCTTTTTTCCATAGTAGCTTCTCTTGTTACTATAAAATATTTCGCTGTCAGCAAAGGTTATCAGGGTTATATATTCACTGTCTCCAAGCCTGCTTTCAAGATAATTCTCACTCACCTTTATCACCATGATTGCCTCGCAGCTGCTTCCAAGGACTGTTATCTTTCTTACAAGCGAATAGCTGTACTCGACATTCTTATAGCTGTTCGGTTCCACTATAAGCTGATAAAACGGGCTGTACTGTGAAACAGCCTTCTGATACCAGTCCTTAGCCTTTATCTCATCCGTTACTGTCTTAAAATATTTAAAGTCCGACGCATACGGTGTTGTGGTATATATCGTTATGCTGCCTATCTGGCTATAATTCTGCACAAATGAATCTATAAGCGTATATGCCCTCGCGGCATCCCGGAATTCAATCTCACTTCCATATTTGCCGCCAAGCACTTCTACCGTCCTGCTGTCATAGGCAATACTGTCGGATATGTTGTATATCTGGTCGCTGACCTCCTTCATGATCTTTTTAGATGAATTGTTGCTGCCATGCAAAAGATCCCTGTGATGATTTAACAGCATATTATATGTATTCAGTATAAGGAAAACGCCAAGTGCAAGCACCGGTATCACCACCGCACACACATACACGATATTAAACTGTTTTCCTATCTTCATTTTATTAAAAGAAATCATGTCAAACCTCGTCCTGTATTTTGATTATTCTAATATATCACATTCCCTCTAAAGTCCACAACATACAAAAAATGATGTAAACAGCTAAAAAAAATATGGTAGTTATTTTTTCATGCCTACTATATAATCATTCTATAGGATTTTTCCTAACAGTTAATTACGCAGCTATATAATTTTAATTAAGGATCAGGAGGTATAAAATGAAATTCTCTAATGGTTGCTGGCTTGAGAAGGAAGGCTGTTCCTGCTTCTCACCTCAGGAAGTATATTTTACCAGGATTGAAAAGAACAAGGTCACGCTGTGTGCACCTACAATAAGAATAATCACAAGAGGCGATACCCTCGGAAGCATCAACCTTACGGTTGTAATCACCTCACCTGCTAAGGGTGTCATAAGAGTACAGACCTGTCATCATGCAGGAATGTCGGCAAAGAGTCCTGCATTTGAGCTGAATACAAGCGAAGACAACATGAGCGTGACCGAGACGGATGAGCTCATCACAATAGCAAGCGGTGATCTGTCCCTTGAGATTACCAAGCTTCCTTGGAGCATGACATATAAGCACAAGGGAAGAGTTCTCTCTAAGAGCGGAAGAAAAGACCTCGCACTTATGAAAACCGACTGGAAGGGTTACGCTTATGACAAGGGTGACTACACTGACACATACATCAGACAGCAGCTTTCAATGGGCGTAGGTGAGCTTTTATACGGCTTTGGCGAACGCTTCACTCCTTTTGTGAAGAACGGACAGTCAATAGATATATTCAACCAAGACGGCGGTACAAGCACTGAGCAGTCCTACAAAAACATTCCTTTTTACGTTTCCAACAAGGGCTACGGTGTGTTCGTAAATCACCCTGAGAAGGTATCCTTTGAGGTTGGCACAGAGATGGTTACGAAGGCAGAGTTCTCCGTTGAGGGAAGCTATCTTGACTATTTCTTCATCGACGGGCCTTCAATGAAGGACGTACTTGTAAAGTACACCGACCTCACAGGCAAGCCATCGCTCCCTGCCCCTTGGACGTTCGGACTGTGGCTTTCCACATCGTTTACAACCAACTACGACGAAAAGACCGTCATGAGCTTCATCGACGGTATGCTTGACCGCGGTATTCCTCTCAGGGTATTCCACTTCGACTGCTTCTGGATGAAGGAATTCCACTGGTCCGACTTTGTATGGGATGAGCGTGTATTCCCGGATCCTGAGGGAATGTTAAAAAGAATAAAAGCCAAGGGTCTTAACATCTGTGTATGGATCAACTCCTATATCGGACAGGAATCTGTGCTCTTTGCTGAAGGTGTTGAGAAGGGCTATTTTGTAAAGAGAACTAACGGCGATGTATGGCAGTGGGATATGTGGCAGCCGGGAATGGCACTTGTCGACTTCACAAATCCTGAGGCGTGCAGATGGTTCCAGAGTAAGCTTGAAGTGCTTCTCGACATGGGCGTCGACTGCTTCAAGACCGATTTCGGTGAGAGAATCCCTACCGAGGATATCATGTACTTCGACGGCTCAGACCCTAAGAAGATGCATAACTACTATACATATCTCTACAACAAGTGCGTATATGAGCTTCTTGAGAGAAAGCGCGGCAAGGGTGAAGCTGTTCTTTTTGCCCGCTCCGCTACCGCAGGCGGACAGAAGTTCCCTGTTCATTGGGGCGGTGACTGCTGGTCCGACTATGAGTCCATGGAGGAGAGCCTTCGCGGCGGTCTTTCACTGTGCATGTCCGGCTTCGGCTTCTGGAGCCATGATATAGGCGGTTTTGAGAGCACCTCCACACCTGACGTATACAAAAGATGGGCAGCCTTCGGTCTGTTAAGCTCCCACTCACGTCTGCACGGAAGCTCCTCCTACCGCGTACCTTGGGCATACGATGAAGAGGCTGTCGATGTAGTCCGCACCTTCACACTGTTAAAGGCTTCACTTATGCCTTACCTCTACCGCAACGCAATCTATGCTTCACAGACCGGTATTCCTATGATGAGAAGCATGGTACTTGAATTTACGGCTGACCGCAACTGTTCATATCTCGACAAGCAGTATATGATGGGTGACAGTCTCCTCGTTGCACCGGTTTTCAACGATGAGAGCATTGCAGAGTACTACCTGCCTGCCGGCACATGGACTAACTACTTCACCGGAAAGAAATACACCGGAGGCTGCTGGTATTCAGATAAATGCGGCTACCTTGAGATTCCTCTTTTCGTCAAGGAGAACTCTATCGTTGCAGTCAATACTGCCGCTGATCGTCCTGACTATGACTATGCTGACAATGTAACCTTCCGCATATATGAGCCATCGGACTGCACAACAACAGTCTATGACATGAAAGCAAACGCCGACACCACAATAAGTGTCCGGAAGTCCGGCAACGAACTCACAATAACCATCACCGGAACAAAGAAGTGCAATGTCGAATTAGTCAACCTGGCAACAGAGACCGACCTCACAGGACTTACCGCCGGAACATATACTGTTACGGTTAAATAATTACAGTTATACAGTTAAATAAATAGATTCATTTTAGCAGGCGATATCTTCCGGTATCTGCCCAGCAAATGAAATAATGTGCTCAAGGGCAGAGAAAACGTCCGTATATCGTGACGTTCTCTGCCCTTACTTGTTGAAAAAATAGTTTTAGGCAGAGAAAAATAATATTTTTTCTATAAAACAGCCATTTTTCTCAGTCCAAAGTATAAATTATCAGATGTTTGGGCAGACACAATAACCCGGTCAAATAAAAAATTCTGCCCTTGGGGCAGGAATTTCCTGTCAAGGGCAGAAATTACACTCCCGCTATTCATTCAAGCTTTCCAGCATATTTTCTATATACTCCTCCACCTCCTCAAGCGTTGTGGCATTGGATATGCTCTTATAGACATCCCTGTCAAACACAAGCCCTGCATTTGTCTCAAGAAATACATACCGCTCACCATCCGCAAAGCCGTAGTCTGCCAGCTCCCTCTTGTCTAACTCTGCTCCGTTTTCCATCCACCGAGAGCTCTTATCATCATACTCAATAGGCATGAATATTCCTGTCATACCAGCTTTCAAGTCTGTGATGATATCGCTTCCTGTCACCCTGACGATTGGCGTTATGGCACACGGAAGCAGCACCTAAACCGTCTCAACATGTTTTGACATCCGAACCCTAAGTTATAAAAAATAGGAGAAGATTCTCATAAATCTTCTCCTGTTAGATTCCCACAGCCTATTTTCTGCTCCACACATAGCAGAACGCCTGTGTTCTGGCTGCGAACTTGTATTTCTTTAAAAGCTCCCTGACCTCAGCCTTGGTGTACCATCCCGGCGTAATCTCCTCAAAGGTGGAGGTGCTCTCCTTGAACTCTCCTCTTGCCTTTCCTACTATGCACACATTAGTCTCATTTGAAAAGCCCACCGCACTGTAGCTTGTCCCAATCATATCGTCAACTCTGTAAAGCTCCAGTCCTGTCTCCTCAAGCAGCTCCCTGCATGCGCTCTGCTGCGGCTCCTCACCCGGGTCGATAAGTCCGGCAGGGAAATTGTATACCCAGTCACCGACAGCCATGCGGAATTCCTTGTTGAGCACAATCCTCTCGTCAGCCTCATCTGTGGCGATGATAACCACCGCATCAGCCACCTTGCCGTGCAGCTTGTCATAATCAGTTATATCGTCACTACGGCTTATCATCTCATATATCTTCTGCCTGCCGTCAACCGTCTCATATTCCACATCATAGCGTGTTATAAATCTGCCTTCCTCGCGCTTTGTTATACCTTTAAATTCCATTTTTATACCCCTGCATACTGCAAGCATTGCTTGCAGTACTGCCACCAATAAGTAGTTTGAAAGTTTTTCTTTCAAACTTATGCTCCTGTATACTGCAAGGCAGTACTGCCAACAATAAATAGTTTGAAATTTTTATTTTCAAACTTAGCCTCTATTCTTATATTTAATTCTGCAATTACAAAACACAGCTTTGAAGCTAATCAATCGTATAAATTCCAGATTTTCGCAATTATAAAATTATATATTTTGTATCTATAAATTGCATTAGGGTAATTTATAAATTAATCATCACCGTCTGTCTTATATCCTCAACGCTCATTCCAAGACTTATGATATATTCGCCATGTTCGTACGTAAAAGCAGACTTGCTCTCGTCATAGTATGAGAAAGCCTTCTTGTCAAGCTCAAAGCGCACATGCTTTTTCTCACCCGGAGCAAGCTTTACCTTTTCAAAGCCCTTAAGCTCCATAACAGGTCTTTCAACACTTCCCTTCGGAGGTGTGACATATAGCTGGACAGTCTCCATTCCTGTCATCTTTCCTGTATTGGCAAGCTCAGCACTTACTACGATTCTGTCATTTTTGTCCCACTTGTCCTTGTGGCTGTCATGCACAGCCTTCTCACCCTCCACCTTTACATGCTTAAGTGAGAAATCCGTATACGAAAGACCATGTCCAAAGCAGAAATTCGTATCAACCTTGTTGCTCACATAGTAACGGTAGCCGACAAAGACGCCATCCTTATACTCAAGCCTGTCCTCCTTGCCAAACTCACCAAGCCTGACAGAATATATATCCTCCGTGCGCTTAGGGAATGTCTCAGGAAGCTTTCCCGAAGGATTAACCTTGCCCGTAAGCACATCGGCAACTGCCATCGCACCCTCAAGTCCGGAATAATAATACCATACAACCGCCTTCGCCTTTTCAAGCCATGGCATTTCAACAGGTGCACCACCCATAATGACCACTATCGTATCAGGGTTGGCATCAAGGACAGCCTCTATGAGCTCATCCTGATGATACGGAAGCTTCAGGGTGCTTTTATCACGACCCTCAATATCATAATCATGGTTAAGCCCGGCAAAGATAATCGTCTGCCTGTTCTCCCTTGCGAGCTTTACAGCTCTTTGTCTATACTCATCTATCCGTGCCATAAGCGTCTCATCCGCGCTCTCTTCCTTACGGCTGCCCGCATTTTCAAGAGAAGTCTCCTGCCAGCTCTCATCCTGTGCGTCATCCTTGTCCGGCAGTACATAACCCGGCTCATACACAAAGCGCGTGTCACCACCGCCCACATTCATAAGCGCCTTCAAAGGTGTGACCTCATAGATAGCCTTAATCTCAGCACTGCCTCCGCCATTAGAATGGATTGCAGTCGCATTACGGCCAATCACTGCGACCTGTGAATCAAGTTTTAACGGAAGAAGCGTCTTATCATTCTTGAGAAGAATAACCGATTCCTCTGCTGTCTTTCTCGCAGCCTTTATATGTTCAAAGCTATGGAAACAGCCCTTCTTCCTCTCCCCTGTGCCCGGAAGCATCTTAAGCCTGTACATAAGCCTTAACAGATTTGCAACCTTCTTATCAATATGCTTTTCCTTTACTTTTCCATCCTCCACAGCTTTCTTTAGCGGGTTAGCCATACAGTAATCGTCGAAATTAAAGGTTATAGACATCTCAAGGTCAAGCTCACTCTCCGCTGCCGCCACCGTGTCATGCACACCTCCCCAATCGCTTATCACGGTTCCGTCATAGCCCCATTCTTTTCTTAAAATATCCCCTAACAGATATCTGCTCTCACAGCAGTGCTGCCCGTTAAGCATATTATAGGCTCCCATTATCGAGTAGGAGTGAGCCCTGTTCACCGCGGCATCAAAACCCGGCAGATACAGTTCATAGAGTGTTCTCTTATCTACAATGGTGTCAACCCACAGTCTGTTCGTCTCCTGCCCGTTTACCGCGAAATGCTTCACGCAGGCAGCTACATCCGCCTTTTGTATTCCCTTTATAAGTGGAACCGTCATCTCCGATACAAGATACGGGTCCTCACTCATATATTCAAAATTACGCCCACATAGCTGTGTCCTCTTGATATTGATACCCGGCGCAAGAATAACATCCTTGCCTCTGCCACGCGCCTCAGCTCCAAGAACCTCACCACATTCTTTTGCCCTCTTAGGGTTCCAGGTAGCTGCTATTGCACTGTTAGACGGAAGATAGGTCACAGTATCATCACTGTCATATACATTCTTCCAGTCATTATCGACAAATTCCTGACGCACTCCCATCGGACCGTCCGACATGTGAAGCTCCGGTATTCCAAGGCGCGGCACACCCGCCGTCCTGAACAGACCTGCTCCATGTATCATTCCAATCTTCTCATCCAAAGTCATCTGATTTACAAGTGACATTATATATTTTTCTCTTTCCTTTACAGTCCTTTTCCTGCTGCCTTCCGCACCCGATTTTGCCATAAGAATCCTCTTTCCGAACATATTCCGGATATGTTCATGTTTTTTTTTTCATTATGTCTGTTCAACAGACCTGCTACCATCTGCAAAAATGCCTTTATACCTGTCACACCTTAAAATTCCTTAATTCTGTCATTACTGTCATCGGTTGTCTTGTCAATCTTCTTAATCCGGACATAATAGCTCACATTATCGTTGACCACAACCTGAACCCTGTCGCCGACCTTGTGCCCCATGATAGCTTTGCCGATAGGTGATTCAATACTTATATAGTTATGCATGGAATCGCCTCTTATGCTTGTGACCAGCTTGTATGTCTCCGTCTCATCGTCATCCTCGAAATACACATCCACTGTGTTATTCATGCCGACCTCATCATCCTTGGATGTATCATCGACTATCGTGGCATATTTTAACATCTTCTCCAGATAACGGATACGTCCGTCATTTCTGTTTTTCTCCTTCTTAGCGGCATAGTACTCGAAATTCTCGCTTAAATCTCCCTGTGCCCTCGCCTCCTTAACGTCATTCAGGATTCTCTTTCTCTCAACAAGACGGCGGTATTCTATCTCCTCCTCAATCTTCTTAACATCGCTCGCCGTTAATCTCTCTCCCATGTTATTTATCCTCTCTTTGCTTAATTAAAACTTCCTTATACCATCTGCCTGAATCGGACAGCTCACTGTCTGCAAATCCCGACAGCTTACTACAACTGCTCGATATAAGAGCCGAAGTCTCCGCCTTATTAGAAAGGTTCCAGATGAAATAGCTTATATTGTAATCATCCATCGCCTCTATCCACTTATTTCCCTCGTCATAATTGTTGCCCCCGTTTCCTGAGGCGTCACATATTCCGAACTCAGATACAATGACCGGAAGTCCACTGTCAATCGCTTTTTTCATCCTGTCTCTTAAATAATCCCTGTGTGTATCTGCATAAAAATGAAGTGCATACATTATATTGTCATAGCCTGTTATCGGGTCTGCTGCCGCCTTGTCGACATCCTGTGACCATGTAGGTGTTCCGACTATTATAACAGCATCCGGAGCATTCTCACGTATTACCGGAATTATCTTCTCCGCATAGGATCTGACACTGCCCCAGTCCGGTCCGCTGTTAGGCTCATTGCATATCTCATAAATCACATTGCCATAATCCTTATACTTTTCCGACATCTCAGCAAAAAACTTCTCTGCCTCATCTGCGTATGTCCAAGGGTCATGGTCATTTAACACATGCCAGTCTATAATAACGTACATACCAAGCTTCGTTGCGGCCTGAACTCCCGTGTCTATAAGATTCTTAAGCTTATCCTTGTCAGCATCACCGCCCTCGCAGTAACCGCCCTCCGCTGTGTACATGGCAAGCCTCACAGCATTAGCTCCCCAGCTCTCAAGCTCCGCAAAGGTATCCTCATTCACATACTGCGGAAACCATCCTATGCCATGTGTGCTCACACCCTGAAGCTGAAATACCGCACCATGTTCGTCTGTCAGTGTCGTTCCGTTAACGCTCAGCTTGCCATGCTGTGAATATGGTGTGCTGCCGGTTCCCGGTGTGCTGTCAGAACCTGAACTCTGCTGTTCCTGCTCACTCTGCATTGTTCCCATGTCTGATTTATCTTCCTGCACTGAGGTTTCCTGCTTCGCACTTTCCGCTTCTGTTGAAGCCTTCTGTGCCGGAGCTTCATTCTCTGCAGTTCCGGTCTGTTTCTGTGATTCAGACCGTCCGCTCTCTGTCACAGTTGATTCCACCTCGACAATTCCTTCACCATTGCTGCTTCCTTCCGTATCAGACATGCTGCCGGCTGCACCACTCTGACCAGAACCCGGTTCCTGAGTGTACGGAGCATTGTCTGCTGCCTTGGCGCAGCCCACACATAAAGCTGATACAAAAACCACACTGAGAAACAATAGACATAATCTCCTTGATTTTTTCATAATAATCTCCATTCCGCCGCCTTTGACTGGCGACATAAATAGTAGTGAAAAACGTGCTCTTTACGTTTTTCACACTACCTCCTTGCATATGCGATGACCATCTGTAAAGCAGACATTCGCAATCCGCTTTCGCTACCTGCTCATGAACGCAGTTCGCATCCCCCTTACCCACCGCTTAGTGCTCTACACACTTGAAGCGGGGGATTGCTTATTCTGCGTTCAATATACATATATGAATTATTTAATTTTACCATTGATTACATAAAATAGCAAGCAGGACAGGAGACAGACAGTGGTTCCGGACACCAAAAAAGCCCCCTGTGGCATACTCTGTGTCACAGGGGACTTCCTTTTATTTTTCATACACATATTATATCGCTTGATGTGAAAGCAGAGCCTTCAATCCGTTCCACTTTCCACAAGCTCTGCTACATAGCCTGATGTGAAAGTAGAACTTTCCATCAGATATACACTTCACAATATGTAACTACATCGCCTGATGTGAAAGTAGAACTTTCCATCAGATATGCACTTCACAATCTGTAATTACATAGCCTGATGGAAAGTTCTGCTTATAACCTCATCCTGCTGCTCCTTAGTGAGCTTGATAAAGTTTACTGCGTAGCCGGATACTCGGATGGTAAGCTGTGGATATTTCTCAGGATGCTTCTGTGCATCTATAAGAGTCTCCCTGTTAAGTACATTGACATTAAGATGATGTCCACCTTTCTCTGCGTATCCATCCAATAATGAAATAAGATTGTCAACCTGTGCTGTACTTGCTGTCATAGCAATTACCTCCTTCCTTTTGATGTTCACAATATAACACCATAAAAAAGGTAATTATGTCACATTTGCAACATTTTTACAAATTTATTCTTTTTTTACAATTAAGTAAAAATAAGCACATTAAAGCGCAATACACAGACCCGGCTATATTATTTCACCTGAATTATTCATATTCTAATCGTCAAACAACTCCTCAAAGAGTTCCATGTCCTCAATTTTTATCACCCGCTTGTGAATCGATATGATTCCCTCATCCTGCATCTGGGTAAGTGTTCTTGAGAGTGACGGGCGCGCTGCACCGAGATAATCGGCAAGCTCCTCGCGTGTCATATCAAGCTTCACTTCATTTTTTTCATTGATACGGTCATTCATCCACAGACCAAGCTTCTGCTTGAGTGTAGTTCCTGTCACAATGTGGAGCTTTTTCATCATCTGCAGATTGCACCTCGACTGTATATCAAGCAGATTATGTACAAGCTGCTTGTGATGCTCACACACATTAGAACAGAAGCCATATATAAATGAATATGGTATCATCAGAAGCTTTGAATTTTTCACAGCAACCGCGTCACACCAGTAATATTCTTCATCCCCGAAAAAAAATATCTCTCCAAATACATCACCCGGCTCGACTGTCATCAATATATCCCTTCTTCCGGACGGAAGATACTTGGTTATAATAACCTGCCCTTCAAGAAGAAGATATATAAATACAGGCTTATCATCCTGCCCGAATATCATCTCACCGCCATCGACCTGTTTAGTGGATGCCATTGAGCATCTGAGCATTTTTTCGATTTCAGGTTCATTTATCTTTCTGAATAAAATACTTTTCGTATAGTCAAACATATATACCTCATTTAATCAGTACATTATTTTGCAGGCTCGGCAGCAAATCCCGCAAGCTTCATATCCGTATCCAATATAATTGTATAAGTAAGTTCAATATTCTCATACTTTATCTTATAACGCGTCATTGCATAATAGCCATCGGACTGCTTCGCTTCTACACCCTCCTTACTCGTTAACTCAATACGCTCTCCAAGACTGCCTCCGAAGCCGTCCATGCCGTTTTTTAACACCTCATCGGTCATCCGAACGGCCATCTCTGTGTTACACAATGCCCTAAGTCCATCATTATCACCGCTCTCAAAAAGGCCTATGATTTCTTCCGACTTAGAATATACCTCCTCCTCAGTGAACAATGTCGAATCGGCAAGGTTCGTTGTCTTTGGAGAACGTATGTAAATATATATAAACGCTCCTACAACGATTACTGCGAGTGTAATTATAAACGCAACAAGAATCTTCTGCATTGTTTTCTTGAATTTATCATCCATTTTATTCTGATTAGTCATGTAACAATCCTCTCAAATATTCTATTATTGTCTGTGCAGCTGCATGATGTGACGGAACACCCGGATGATTGTTGGCACCTGCCCATCCACTTTCTAAATCCGGCAGCCTAAGATACGAAACCTTATCATCCGTATTATCTTTCTTATACCTGTCAACCGTCTCAACAATATAGTTTTCTATTTCTCTTCCCAACATTCCATACATCCATATTATACAGGCATTGGGATTATTCTTACGCAGCAAGGCAATGAATTGGTACACTGCATTTTCAAATCTATCGACAGAATCCTGCTCACTGCTTCCGTCCGGATTCTTTTCCTGCTTATATATCCTGCCTGTTTTCTCATCAACCCATGCATCCGTACGAAATGCGCTCGCATCATTGGTTCCAAGATTCACCATGACCACATCCGGCTGCCATGTATCGAAGGCATTCCTGTCCAATGCCCCCGCATCAATCTGTGTCCTTCCACCTAAGAGTCCGCAGACCTGCTCGTAGTACCTTGGCAGAACCGTATTCGGATTATTGTCCCAACCGGAGTATACACCCCATCCACTCTGCGACATTATTCTGAAATCAGCATTAAAGCTGTCCGCCACTTCAAGGGCATAATGTCCTTTCGTGGAAAACACTGCCGAATTCCACTCAGTCACACCTGCAGCTCCTGCCAGTCCTTCACCGGATGTAATGCTGTCACCGATAAATTCCATCTTCAACCACTTCTTCTCTATCGGCATGAGCTTCCCATCCGTATGGACTGCATTCATAAATAGCAGTCCTGCCCTATCACCTGCCATCGGCTGGACTTCCTTCAGTACACGAACCCTTCTTCTGTTGTCCGGATTCATATTCCTATACACCGTAAGTGTACTTCTCCCCTTAGGAAGTGATGTTCTTATCATCGTGAAGCCATCAACCTCTACCCTTATCCACTGTTCATATATCTCATAATCGGTTATAAAATCTATCGACAGCCCGCTTCCATCAACCATAAATTCTATTCCACTGCCTGTCCAGAAAAAAGCCGGTTCCTGCCGGCTGGCAGTACGGCCTAAAATATGTATGTCACTGTCCACACCCGGAATATATGTGTTCATATACTAAACCCCTTTCGTGCATAATTATTTATAGATAATTGTTTGTATTTTAACAAATTTTCTCTCTCAATACAATAGTTATTCGTTCCCAACCGTCTAATACATGAAATAAATATCAAAACTTCTATGCACTATTATAAAAATTCTGTAAACCATGCCTTGATTTCGACTTTTAAACTTGCAAATTATAACATTGCCATTATAATATTTATAGTATGAGTCAAGTGCAGAATTTTTCCTGCCGCAAATGACATACAAATAATATAAAATAATTGCACTGCCATCAAGCGGCATTTCAATTGTTAAAAAATATGAAAGGACCTCAGACAATGAATACTAACAAAGAATTTCTGGCAACAGAGCCGATTGGAAAGCTTCTTATCAGGCTCGCCGTTCCTACAGTTGCCGCACAGATGATAAACATGCTCTATAATATTGTAGACCGCATATACATAGGTCATATCTCCGGAAACGGTTCCCTGGCACTCACAGGCGTAGGTGTCTGCATGCCTCTTATTATGATAATATCCGCTTTTGCAGCGCTTGTCGGAAACGGAGGTGCTCCGCGTGCTTCTATTCTCATGGGCAAGGGTGATAAGGCTAAGGCTGAAAAGATTCTTGGAAACTGCTTTACAACCCAGCTTATCATATCAGTAATCCTCACTGTGGTAATGTACTTTTTCAACCGCCCTATGCTTCTCGCATTCGGCGCAAGCACAAACACTATCGACTATGCTGTAAGCTACATGAACATATACGCCATCGGCACGCTGTTCGTACAGTTAACTCTCGGCATGAACACCTTCATAACCGCACAGGGTTTCGCAAAAACCGGAATGTTGTCCGTTCTTATAGGTGCCGTTGTGAATATAGTGCTTGACCCTGTATTCATATTCGCACTCAATATGGGAGCAGCCGGGGCCGCCCTTGCAACCATTATCTCACAGGCATGCTCCTGTGTATGGGTTCTGTCATTCCTGTTTGGCAAAAAGACAACCCTGCGTATCAAAAAAGAAAATCTCGTGCTCAGACCGGACATAATACTTCCTTGTCTTGCACTCGGCCTTTCACTTTTTATAATGCAGGCCAGCGAGAGCATCATTTCCGTATGCTTTAACTCATCACTGTTAAAATACGGCGGTGATGTCGCTGTCGGAGCCATGACAATACTCACCAGTGTAATGCAGTTTGCAATGCTCCCTCTTCAGGGACTTGGACAAGGTGCACAGCCTATCATGAGCTACAACTACGGAGCCAGAAACGCCGCACGCGTTAAAAAGGCTTACTTTCTTCTCCTGAAGGCAAGCCTGTGCTACTCCGTCCTGCTCTGGGGCTTAGTCATGCTGTTACCACAGATATTTGCCGGAATGTTCACACCGGACGCAGAGCTTATAGCCTTCACAAGGACCGCCCTCAGAATATACATGGCTGTAATGTTCATATTCGGAATACAGATTTCCTGCCAGATGGCATTTAACTCACTTGGCAAGGCTGTATCATCAATCATTGTGGCGGTCATGAGAAAATTCGTGCTGCTCATACCACTCATCTACATCATGCCGCACATCTATACCGCTAATAAGGCATACGCTGTGTACATGGCTGAACCGGTCGCCGATATAATTGCCGTGACCTTCACTGCGATACTATTCTCATTCCAATTCAGGAAAGCGCTTAAAGAAATACAGTAAATAATATAGCATAAAGACAAAACAGCAGATATATCATCATGCACACAAAGGTACCTGACATATATCTGCTGTTCTTTAATCACCAGTCACTATCCCAATCCGAATCATTGCTGTCCCAGTCGCCCCAGTCGAAGCTGTCCCATGAATCATCATCGTCATCATCATAGTAGTTATCATTGTTATCCTTCGACTCAACGTAATTCTGATAATATGAGGTATCGTCAAAATCCCATGCTTCCCCGTCATAATATCCGTCAAGCGATGAATAATAGCTGCCCATATAGTAATCGTCCACATCATCATACGAATAGTCAAAGTCACTGTCCACATACCAGTCATCGTACTCATCGTCAAAATAATACCAGCAGCTATCAAGATAATAGTATAAATCATCCCACACTGAGCCGTCATCGTATGTATTACGAAAGACATAGTACCCCTGCCCCGGTCTCTTTGTATGTGTATCCCTGTATCCATCCCAGAATGCATACGCACATATAGGTATAGCGATTAAATACGGCAGGAATCTCAGCACGAACGAAGAAAAATGGCTCTTTTTCCTCTTTTGTGAGCTTCCTGCTGAGCCTGAAGCACCACCTGCGGTGTCCTCACCTGCATACTTTCTTTTATTGAACTCCTCCTCCATCTTGTCAAAGAGTATCTGGCATGCCTTCGCCTCATCATTGCCTCTGTACCGCTCCGCGGTGCTTCCGTCGCTCTTATTCTTTGCGACAACCCACTCACCTGTAAATCTGTCCTGATAGATGTAGAACCATCGCGGGTCATGCCCCTTGTCCTCGCCAAGCGCAAATCTTATCGTGTCCAGCGGAATATTATGCCGCTCTACGAAATCCTTGTACTCCTGTAAAGAATTGACCTTCATAGCTTCCCCCTCCATTCAACGAATGTGCTTTCACAATATATCCGATATTATTATAGCACTACAAGGTGAGGCAGGCAATGTCATTCTATTCTTCCGGGCTAAAGTTTTCCAGTGCTCCGTCGCTGTAATAGTTAAGTGCACCTTCTCTGTCCATATACATATCATATTCATATAAATATATATACCGTTCATATGCCGCCCACACGTCTACCTCCTTAGGGAAGTAGTCTGAAGGTGTTCCCCTTTCAAATTGCATTTCCCGTGACAATATTTTCACACCATTATGATAAATACCCATACCATTGTCGCCATAGACGTACACCTCACCATCATATATGAAGCCGTACGGAACGATATTATACTTGTAGCTGTTACCCAGAACATACTCTCCATATAAATATTCCACCTCAACATCCTTATCCACAATCTTTTTTATCAGATAATGTCCCATTTCATTATCAGCCTGCCATATATATCTTGTTGTTACCACACCATTTACTTTCTTTGCTGAAACAAAATTATCCTTGGAAGGATTTTCAATATATTCCAACTCAATCGTATCTCCGTTTTTCAACTTTCCCTCAACAAGTCGATATTTTCCGTACAGTGTCTTTGAAAGCTGCATATCTCCATAGCTATGATATGACTTCTTCGTTGCTCCCTCACCGGATATTATACCGTAATTCGATTTTAGAATCCGACTTCCATTCACATCGACAAATCCCCTATCAGGATAATAATAAATCATAAGGTCCGGTATATATATAACTCCATCAAGATAACGACAGTCCGACCTCACAGATATAAAGAGTTCTCTTTCTTTCTCCTCCAATTCTGTCTCATCAATATCTTCCATCAACATCCATTCGCCATTATTATTCCAATATTTGAATGGAGTATTTTTGATATATTCTATTTTAGCAATCTGTTTTCCATCTTCTATTATCCAAGCTATCCTGCCCTCTTCGCCTGTCTCATAATCATATGTAATATCAAAAGAATCATCAGCAGCTTTTGTCACATAAGCATACCGGGCTATATTTTCATATTTCCCATGCAGGCTATTTTCCGCCACAACCAAATCTGTATATTCGTATTGTAAATCATCAATACAATATTCCCTCAAAATACTTTTACCGGACTGCGTATCGTATTTCCATGAAAAAACCGCATACTCTTCTCCATCTTTTTCCAGTGAACACAGTCTGTACATATCATCATAGTTAAATGTTATAACACTGCCATTTTCAAGCACAGCAGCAGCCGGAAGGCTGCGGTCAATATATTCATCATCAATTGTTAACCATGTGTAGTCACACTTGACAGTTGAAGAATATAATTCATCCAGATTATTCTGTGCAGTATCACTATCATTTTTCATGACTTCCAGGCTCTTTGGCTTCACATTTTTGTCCAAGGTAATGGTCTCGCCTGCCAAATCCTCTCTATCAGCAGCTGTGATTGTGACTATCGCCCTGCCACTCTGAAAAGATATTTCCAGCTCATACAAAAGACCTTCGGAATTATTATCCTGCTGTACTGCATTAAGTATTCCATTGGCATAATCTCCACTAAATTCCGTTGACAATACATTGTCAATTAGGAGGTGTCCGCTATAAGAACCTTCCTCCACCATATTGATTGTCAAATAGCTCTCATCACTATCGCTGAAGTAATCTCCTGTAATGAAACCGGTTCCATCAGCAGCAACATCCGGCATAGTGACTGAAACGTCTGTCGGCAATGCATCATTAACCGTTGTCAGCATCTGCTTTACTGAACTGATTCCTTCAGTATTGACACCATTCTTTGCAATAATTTCCGAAATCCATGGGAATATATCATACAGATATGGCGAAACCGTATTCTCCATGTCATCACTGCTTCCAAATTCAAATACGCCTTGAAGTGTGGATGCCGCCAGATATCCATTTTCCATATATGTCTTAACTGTGTCTGCAAAGTCGGTCAACTGTTCGACAGGAAAAGAAACTTCAGTATCAACCTTACCATTGTCTGCAAGATAGGCCGTTATGCTGCCAGCATCAACAGGTTCTTCACTTCCAGAAAAAGAGTTCGGCAACATAGAATCAACTCCAAATACTTTATAGGACATAGTGACAGCATGCGGCATGGTCTCCATACGGTATCTCATCAAATAGACTGCTCCATCGAGCGGAAGCACATAATAGCACTGTTTCTGCTCCAATGTAAGACATTCTGATGGTTCCATATAGAACAAATCATAATCCTCTGTGTCATCGTCATTTACCGTATGCCAGATTTCCTTCTGATCAGCCCACAGACTAAGCTCAACGTATTCGCCTTTATCATCCTTAAGCCGTCTCATATACAAATCGGCATTATTATCCTCCTTAAAGGCGGAATAATGAAATACATCAAAGACACTGATTCCCTCATATATCAACTCATACTCTGCCGTCAGAACCGGTTCAGATTCTGCTGGTGATTCCAATTCTTCAGTAGATGCATCAGCTACAGTTGTCACCTCATCAGAAGCTATCTCCACAGAGTTCTCCTCTACGGATGTGGTTTCTGTAGATTCTTCTACTATTGACTCTCTTTGTGATTCTCCCACGGTATCCAACGACTTTCCTGCCGTCCGCTTTCCGATTCTCCAGGACAACATCACTATGCAGATAACTATCAGTCCAACTGCTGCCATCAATACCTTTTTATTTTTCTGAAAGAAATTATTAGAATTCATATCATTTTCCCTCCTGGTATAATAAATTCTGAAGAACCGTACAGAATCTTTTAACCCAATCTATGCAGTCCATTGAATACACATTATGTATCAACAATTTTATGCCAATGCGTTATAAACGGTATTAGCCTTATCTAGTCGTTGATCGCTCCAAGCAGTAACCTCAAACTATCCACAGAAAACTCTTGCAGCATTTTCTACATCATCCTTATCCTTTATCTTATTCCATGCAGATTTGCATGATGTCTCTAATTCGCTTCTCAAATTCTTAATCCCATGTTCTTTATTTTATCTCCTATCTGCTTAGTATTGTATAATTATCAGTGCACTTAATAATAACAAATTAAACATACCACAGTATTTTATTTTCAAACACTCCCCCTTTTCAGGTTAATTTTCTTCACCCGAAAAGGGGAATGTTTTTTTTATATGCAATAATGCTAAAATGCATATGAAATATAAGGAAGGAATTTCTGAACATGCATAACACAAATAAAATTGTTAAAAAAATAATTATAGCTTTTATATTTATCACATCGTTTTTATCACACAATAATATAATAGCAGATACAAATAGCTTTTTTAATAAGTGTAATCATATCGTCACTATACATGACGAAGCTCCCTCTAATTCAACGCAATCCTCACATACTAAATAAGCACATCCACATTATATTAATTTCTTTTCAAATATATAAGCTACATCCTTATCATCATATATATGACATAAAGTAGCACATTCCATCAAAATATTATTGTATTCCTCTTTATCTTTTTTCTTTAAATTATCATTCCAAAGATTATTATACTTGTGCCACCATACCTTTTGTGGTCTGTAAAGTTGTAGCTGAAGCTTTGCAGACATATCTGCGATTTCGTTAGACATGGTATATTTTCCACAATCTCCAAGCATACTTGAATATTGAATTGCCAACATGCGAAATATAACCTCAGCTCCATATAAGCCATCATATTCTTTATTATTTACAAAATATTCATATAATAATTTAAAATAACAGTCTGTTTTTTCATAATCACCCTTAATTTCATAGCAACCACCTATAGATATTAGACAAAATACTTCCGCTTGTGTAAAATATATTCTTTTTTTCACACTTTCATTTTTCATAGGTCCATGACTTCGATTATTTACAAATCTATAAATACACTCCATAGGTACTGTTAGTTCTAATAGCTTAATTAATTTATCCAACGCTTCATCATTAGAAATTCTTCCGAGCGACCTCATAATCATTATCTCTGCTCTTCCAAGAATCTGTTGATTGTATTCGTAGTCGGGAATGGAACTTTTTAATTCATTTAGAATGGCAAGAGCCTTTGTTAACTTATCACATCCAATTAAATTCCACATTTCCTCCTCTTTTTCCAAATCTGCTATATTACAGGTTATAAGTGACGAATATTGATATGCACGCGGAAGATTAAGCCTGCTATATATACTCTTCATGTTATTATATTGTAAGTTACTTCTATGCTGTTCCGTCTTTTCAATCGTTTTCTCAGCGCAAATACCATCACTTAACTCTTTGCGGCTATAACCAAGCAAATAACGTCTGGCTCTGACTATATCATTTATGCAATATGCTGTTCCTTCGCGATATATATATACATCATTATTCATAAACTCCGGTATTCCACGTTTCTTATATTCATTAGACAATATATCACGCCATAACTTAATTTTTTGCTTATTGTGAATCATATTACTAATAAAATCATCCCGATTTTTCCCTTTTATCAATGCCCAAATCCTATCTGAGATATTAATCTGGATATCAAATAGTTCTATTATATAATATGATTTTTTATCTTCTCTAAGCAATTCAACTGCATTCCGGCATAAATTCCACATTCTGCACAATTCCGTTATATCTGTCACACTTTCATTCAAACGGCAATAATACACAACAAGTTTAGAATAAAGTTTTGTCTTAGCCTTATTGTCATAATAATTTTTGTCCATATAATCAACTATTGCCATTACATTATCAATGGTTTTATTTTTTCCTTCCGAATGCCACAATGCTTCAATGCATAAGTTCAGTTCATTTACCGACAGCTTATACTCGTAGAGTTTTCCAATATCAAATTCATTATTTGCAAAGATGTCCGATGTCATGGCAGCCGCCATTTTATAATCGTCACCCTCTGCTGCTGTGCTCATTGCCTTAGCAGTCAGATAAAATTGCATTCTTAATCTGTCGGAAATTTCAAATGTATTTTCATAATCAATTTTTTTATATATAACATCATCCAAATTATGTTTTATATACTTTTTCTTATATTCTTCAAGCAATAACTGTTCATCCGGCTTTCCCAGTGAATCTATAAGACTGTTTCTAAGCTGCCATTCCTCATATTCTTCAAAGGTAAGCATGTTATCGAACCATTCCGGTGCAAGCCCCAATCTGCCAATCAGTGCACTCTTAAGCAAATACCCCGGCAGCATGTCCCCAGCTTCAATCCCATAAAGAACCTTTATGGAACATAAGCCCTTTACAAGTGCATCTACTTTTATTTTCTTGCTCTTTCTAATATTATGTATAAGCCTTCCAAAATCGTTATCATTATATTCAGCCATTAATGCACATCTCCATTTTTATTATATATCTATATTATAAGTCAATAACAATTTATAAGCAATAACATTTATAATAATTGTCTCCGACAAAAAACAAAACACCCTAAGCATTGCAAATCCCATAATATTCTTAAAATATGGGATAATGCATGTCTCTCAAGGTGTTTAAAAAAATACTGTTATTTTATCAATTTGTTGCATTCCGATTTATAGTGTTATCACAGCCGCTGATATACTCCCACACGGCTGTCAAATCATCCAATACTGCCTCCGCCTTCTGTGCCATCTCATCATCCGGCGCAAGCATATCCGGAACCATTACCGGGTGCATCCCTGCCGCAAAGGCTGCCCTTATACCATTATACGAATCCTCTATGACGTATGCCTCACCCGGCTCATAGCCCAGCTCATCACACGCACGCAGGAATATATCCGGCTCAGGCTTGCTCCTTGATACCATATCGCCGCCGACAATCACATCAAAATATTGTGCCAGGTCAGCCTCCTCTATCTGCCTGACAACCAATGCAGTCCTCGTCGAAGAAGCTATCGCTACCTTGTAATTGTTGGTTTTAAGGTTCTGTAAAAGCTCCCTCACGCCTTTTTTGAGCGGAAGCCTTCCACCGTCATACTTTTCGTGATAATTTTTCGACTGCTCATCCTTGTACTTATCATAAGGGAAATCCTCACCGTAATAGTCAAGAAAAATCCGCCTGGAGCTTGCAGCATTGACACCTATGCATTTCATATACGGAATGTCAAGATTCTCAAAGCCATACTTTTGAGAAAGCTCCTTCCAGCCATTGTACACAGCCTGCTCAGAATCAAATATCACTCCGTCCATGTCGAATATTACTGCTTTATTCTGCTTATTTATTAACAATTTTATCTGTTGCCTCCTTAAACCGCAATTTATGCACTTAACTTCTAATAAATAATACATAAATCCATCTTCCATATATTCATAACAGACTGTTATTCCGTTTAATATTATCACACCCACACAATATTATACAATATCCTTTCGGATTTTCACACAAAAACCCCGGAGCTGCCAATCGGCATCTCCGGGGTTCCTTATAATTCTTATTTAGTTGTACTGAATGATTACATCATTCCGCCCATGCCTGCGCCTGCCGGCATAGCTGGTGTGTCTTCCTTAATGCTGGCAACTGCTGATTCAGTTGTGAGGAATGTTGAAGCTACGCTTGTTGCGTTCTGAAGTGCGCTTCTTGTAACCTTGGCAGGGTCAAGAATACCTGCCTCAACCATGTTGACGTACTCCTCATTGAGAGCATCGAAGCCTACGCCAACCTCAGACTCACGTACCTTGTTGATGATAACTGAGCCTTCAAGTCCTGCGTTAGCTGCAATGTGGAAGAGCGGAGCCTCAAGTGCCTTGAGAATAATCTTAGCACCTGTCTTTTCGTCGCCCTCAAGCTCTGCTGCAAGCTTAGCAACTTCCTTGGAAGCGTGGATGTAAGCTGAACCACCGCCCTGGATGATACCTTCCTCAACTGCTGCCTTTGTTGCTGCAAGGGCATCCTCAAGACGAAGCTTAGCTTCCTTCATCTCTGTCTCAGTAGCAGCACCTACGCGGATAACTGCGACACCGCCTGCAAGCTTTGCAAGTCTCTCCTGAAGCTTCTCTCTATCGAAATCAGATGTTGTCTCCTCAATCTGCTTCTTAATCTGGTTAACTCTTGCTGTGATATCAGCCTTATCGCCGCAGCCGTCAACAATGATTGTGTTCTCCTTCTGAACCTTAACGGACTTAGCACGGCCAAGCATGTCAATTGTTGTATCCTTAAGCTCAAGACCAAGCTCCTCTGAGATAACCTGACCGCCTGTAAGGATTGCGATATCCTTAAGCATCTCTTTTCTTCTGTCACCATAGCCCGGAGCCTTGACACCTACTACTGAGAATGTGCCACGAAGCTTGTTGACAATAAGCGTTGTAAGAGCCTCACCCTCGATATCCTCAGCGATGATGAGAAGCTTAGCGCCTGTCTTTACAATCTGCTCAAGGATTGGGAGAATCTCCTGAATGTTGGAAATCTTCTTGTCAGTGATAAGGATGTATGGGTTATCAAGAACTGCCTCCATCTTATCCATATCTGTTGCCATGTATGCTGATACATAGCCTCTGTCGAACTGCATACCTTCTACAAGGTCAAGCTCTGTCTTCATTGTCTTTGACTCTTCGATTGTGATGACACCATCGTTGGTAACCTTCTCCATAGCGTCTGCTACAAGCTGGCCAACACCCTCATCACCTGCTGAAATAGCAGCAACCTTGGCAATCTGCTTATAACCTGTAATCTTAGAGCTCATTGCGGCGATAGCCTCAACAGCCTTATCTGTAGCCTTCTTCATACCCTTTCTAAGGATGATTGGGTTAGCACCTGCTGCAAGGTTCTTCATTCCTTCGTTAATCATAGCCTGTGCAAGAACTGTAGCTGTTGTGGTACCATCACCTGCAACATCGTTAGTCTTTGTTGCTACTTCCTTTACAAGCTGTGCGCCCATGTTCTCGAATGCGTCCTCAAGCTCGATCTCCTTAGCGATTGTAACACCATCGTTTGTGATGAGTGGTGCACCGTAGGACTTATCAAGAACCACGTTGCGTCCCTTTGGTCCAAGTGTAACTCTGACTGTATCTGCTAACTTATTAACGCCTGCTCCTAATGCTGCTCTGGCTTCTGCGCCATACTTAATTTCCTTTGCCATAATTAAAACCTCCATACCGCTTCTGTCATCTGCATGACATGAAAGCAAAAATTAAAACTTTGATATCTGAAACATGCTGTTCTCTGTGTTACAAATGATAATATTTAAAATATATCATGTATCTGTATATTCTTCCTGTAAAGCAATTATTCAACTATTGCAAGAATGTCGCCCTGCTTTACAACGATGTACTCTGTATCCTCAAGCTTAACCTCTGTGCCTGAATACTTGGAATATATAACCTTATCGCCTGCCTTAACCTGCATTGTGACTTCCTTGCCGTCAACCACTCCGCCAGGACCAACCGCAACAACCTCTGCCTGCTGTGGCTTCTCCTTAGCCTGACCAGGTAAAACGATGCCTGACTTAGTTGTCTCCTCTGCTACTAACTGCTTTAATACTACTCTGTCTCCTAATGGTACTAATTTCATGATAAATCCTCCATTCCACCGATTAACGGTAAAAGATGTGATACGGCTTCATTTCATTGCGCCCTTATCTGTTCTACATCAAGTAGAATTATCACTCACATCATCATAGTGCTAATTATAGCAGATGAATTTGAGATTGCAACCCATTTTATACAATTTTTATATTTTTTACAAACTGTTTTGTTTTTATATTATCCTTATGTCCTGCTCCGTTCAAAAATACGATATTATGGAAATTTCACCAGTCTACTGATTTTTCGTTTCCTTTCCGATTTTCAATTCCTTACCATAATAGAAAAGATACTGCTGTGCGTAGCCTCCATACTCACCGAACAAGCCCTGCGCAAGCCTTCCAATCTCCTTTTTGTCCGCCTCATGCCCTATATAGAGTTCCTCCATAATGCGCTTTATCCATACATCAACCGGGAAAGCGTTTCTTTTTGACAGACCAAAGAGTGCGATACAGTTCGCCACCTTTTCGCCAATGCCATGAACCTTCATAAGCTCACACATGACGCTCTCATAGTCAAGCCCGCGCAACATCTTCTCGTCAAGCTCACCGGCATCGAACCTGCGGCAGGCATCCATTATATAAGGTGCCCTGAAGCCCGTCTTGCACTCCTTAAGCCCTTCCTCACCGGCTTCAATAAGCTTCTTTGCCGATGGGAAATTGTAAAATACACCCTTATTTTTCACACCTTCCCCTGAAGTCTCCGTGGCAATGCTGTCCCTCTCATACTCCTTTTTGGCTCCCTCCGCAAGGCTTCCGTATCTGACTGACAAGTCCGAAACAATCTTTTTTATGTGCGGTATCTGCTTGTTCTGGGATATTATAAACGAAATCATCGTCTCGAAAAAGCTCTGGTTGAGTATCCTTATCCCCCACATCATATCCATCGGAGCCTTGAGCTTGTCGTCCTTCCTCAATATAGCTCTTTTGATGGCACCATAATCTCTTTCTAAATCAAAATAATCCACCCAGATATCTTCAAATGTCCTCTTGTCTGTATCATAAAATATCAATGAGCAGTCTTCCTGCTGGCATATATGTAAGAATCTTCCCTTCGCGGAAAGAAAATAATCATTTTCTCCTACTTTTTCAAAATGAAAGCACTGGCCGCACTCCAAGGTCTGCGCCAGATGAAAGTCGTCTATACCACTCACATAAAGATTGCCGTTTTTCTCATTTATTTCCATGTTCATACCTTTCCTTTCGTTAAGCTTTGGACAGGGGTCAGGTACGTGTCCCAGAGCTGGGACACGTACCTGACCCCTGTCCCAAACCCATGTCCCACCGGCTTCCACCCGGCATAGGACAGTCCATCTGTTTTTTTCTGGCTCGTGCAAGCACGAAGCAGCCGCAATGGCTGCAAGTAAGTCCCCCTACCAAATCGGCACACTTGCTGCATATATCAAGTCTTTTCTCATATTCCGAATCCTCAACAACATCCTCCTTAGGCAGAGACGCCACATAAGCCGCAATGCTCTCCGTCATCATATCCTTCTGCAGATTGGCCGGTATATTACAATTACATATCTTTTTCATTTGAAAATGCCTCCATAAGAATCTTAGTACCTCTCACTATCTCATCCTCATTAAGTCTCGCATAGCCAAGGATAATCGTGCTCCTTTTTCCGGTGAGCTTTCTTATATCATACTCTATATCTTCACCCAAAAAATGCTCCGACAACGGATATACCCTTACACCGTACTGTGCCGCACGCAGCACAAGCTCATCCTCCGGCATTTTGTCGGTGGATAACAGTACATGAAGCCCTGCGCTCTCACCGGCAATCCTGTATTCCGCTCCAAATTTTTTGAGCTCGCCAAGAAGGACATCATGCTTAGCCTTATAAATACCTCTCATTCTATTCAGATGCCGCTCATAATATCCCTCTTTTATGAATAGATTGACGATATTCTGGTCAATACGCGACACCGTGTTGGAATATCTTTTTCCGACACTTATATAGCTGTCCATCAGGCTGTCCGGCAGAACCATGTAGCTCATTCTGAGCCCCGGAGCAATCGACTTTGAAAATGTTCCGATATAGATGACCTTGCCGTTCTTGTCAAGGCCCTGAAGTGCCGGTATCGGTTTTCCCCTGTATCTGAACTCAGAATCATAGTCATCCTCTATAATGTATCTGTCAGAGTCCTCCCCGGCCCACGAAAGAAGCTCCATTCTCCTTCCTATGCTCATCACAATACCCATCGGATACTGATGCGAGGGGGTGACATATGCAACATTGGCTTCACATTCTCTCAGCATGTCGCAGCTCATACCATATTCGTCAAGCCTCACCGGGCACACCTTGCGCCCGATACCGTTAAGCACAAAATATGCCTTGCGGTATGCAGGATTCTCCATGGCATAGCTCATCTGTTTCCCATGCGCAAAGCACAGAAGCTGGTCAAGCAGCATAAGCAGGTATTCATCCCCGGCACCGACTATTATATTATCCGGACTGCACTTGACGCCGCGCGACTCATGGAGATAATCCGCTATCGTCTCACGAAATACCATGTCCCCCTGCGGCTCTCCCATATTGAACAGTCCTGCTTCCTCACCGATTACCGTCCTGCTCACCTTTCGCCATGAATTATAAGGAAAATTGTCAAGCTCAATACCACTCGGCGAAAAATCTATCTCATATTCTTTATTTACCTCAACCCGCTTTGCCGTTTTCTTATGCTCCACCGTCTCAAGGTCATACAATCCATCAAGCTTCAAGACATAATAGCCCCTGCACGGCCGCGCTTCTATATAGCCCTCGCTTAATAGCTGGTCATAGGCAAGCTGCACCGTGCTCCTGCTCACATTGAGATGTGTGCAGAGCGCCCTTGTCGACGGAAGCTTAGCCTCAGCCCGAAGATTTTTATCCCTTATCTCTTTTTTTATATAATCATATATCTGCTCATAGATAGGCTTCCTCGAACCCACCTCAAGCGGCACCGACAATTCCTTCACAACGCACCTCACACTTATTATCCAATCAGGATACTTGTTCCGATTTTATGCAATATATTTCTAATAAAAATTCGTATGTCAAAACATGTTATATATTTTTAACTATGTATAACTTATCATATTTATATATACACAGATGTATTCTTTGCTTCTATGTAAACGTACAGAATACTCTTATCACAGTTAACATCCTGCTTCGAGCAACGGGGCTGATATTCATAAATATAATACACTATACTCTCATATTAAGCATACATATTTTGTCCGCGGAAGCCAATAAAGCTACCGCCATTTCCCGCATATAAAAATCAACCCTTTCATTTTAACATATCCACGCCAAAACACAATATTTTTAATCATTTACCTTTTGACCCTTATACTATTTTATTATATAATTGTAGTGTAGGTCTATGACCCGGAAACGCCGGTCTTGACACACATATTCTTTAAGAAAAGCTTTTTAAGAAAGGATTCCCAAAATGAAAGAAAAATTATATACAATTCCGGTAAACGATGCCTTCGCCTCCTCATGTGAATGTCCTATATGCACGATGTACAAGACTCTCGAGGACAACAGCATAGAATACACCATGGGACCAAGCTACATGGAGGATGATGTGAGAAGTGAGACGGACCGCTTGGGCTTCTGCGACAAGCATATTAAGCAGGTCTACCACATGGATAACCGCCTCGGAATGGCATGGGTAATGAAGACGCATTTCGACAAGACGATAGATGACGTTGAGAAGCTGCAAAAAAAAGGAGCTGCCAAGGCAGTCTCCCTGTTTAAAAAGAATACCGAAGAAAGTCCTCTGCTGTCATATCTTCACACACTCAACAGCTCATGCTTCGTATGCGAGAGAGTGCAGAATGTCTTTATGCGGTATATTGATACTATATTCATGTTGTGGGAGGGCGAGAGCGATTTCCGCGAAAAATATAAGAACTGCAACGGCTTTTGCAACAGGCACTACGAGATTCTTATAAGAGAAGCCTCCAAAAAGCTTCGCGGAAGCTCTTTGGAGGAATTTACCGCCGTCACGGACAAGCTCTATCTCGATAATATGAAGCGTGTCCGCGACGATCTTGCATGGTTTATCAATAAGTTCGACTACAAGTACAAGGACGAGCCGTGGAAAAATGCCCGCGACTCAGTCATCCGCTCAGTCACTAAGACCAACAGTATTATTGATGTGAGCGAAAAATAAACATGCTCGTACTCGAAAGCTTAATTCCGTCCTTTCCCTTCTGGACTACAACGACGGAGTCACCATCTTTCAGGGTGATTCCGCCAACTAAGAGCATGTCATCGCTGACAAAAATCGTGTCCGCATACTCTCCGTTTACCATCACATAGCTGAATTTCGTGAAATTCTCCCCTGTTACAGCGAAATTGTTATCCGAGTTGCTCACCTTTTTTATTGTGATGTTCTTATGCCCCATCTGAAGATTGGTAGGTGAATATGGCAGCTCACCGCCATAGACCTCCTTATCTCCGTACAGGATATCGTATTCAAGCACCCTGAGTCCCTCCAAATAATCCTCGTAGTCCTCCGAATGTCTCAACGTGCTGTGGTATTTTGATATGGCACCTCCTGTCATTCCAAGCATATCCATCACATGGCTTGTGAGCTGGAAAGCCTCTATATCTTCATCCACCTTTTTAAGATCGATATTGTTCCATATAACATACTGCGTTGTGTATGTATTACCTCCCTCAAGCTCATCATCCGTTATGTCAAATGCAGGCAGATGATCACCATACATCACAAGCACCGTAGGCTCATTAAGCCCCTTAAGCGCATATATGAGATTTCTCACGAATTTGTCCATATCATGTATCTCATTGATATAATATGTGAAGGGTCTCTTAAACTCTTCTATTGCTTCGCCCTCGGCTGTTATATCATCTTCCTTTATCTCATAGTCCGCCGGATAATCTCCATGACCCTGAACCGATATCGTATAGATGAAATCCCTGCTCTCTGAGCCTGTAAGAATCTCAATAATCTGTGAGATCAGCACATTGTCCTTCGCCCAGCCTATCTCATTCGTCTCCACATTATTCATGTATTCCAGAGAAGTAAAGGTCTCAAAGCCCAACTGGGGAAATACTGTATTTCTGTCATAGAATGTACCATCATTGTCATGCAGCGCATTCGTTGTATAGCCATACTGCTTCAGATCATAGCATATAGAGTCACATGCGCTGTGGGAAAGCACCGTCTTATACGGATACTCGCCCGGTCCGAAATCGTCAAGATTCATACCCGAAATAATCTCGAACTCTGTATTTGCGGTACCTGCTCCGACAGATGGCACCGAAAGAAATCCGGACGGATAACTCTTGTACAGCCATTCAAGCTTCGGAAGCACTGTTCCGCTGAACTCAACATCCTTCAACAGTTGAGGATCGAACAATGACTCCAATTGAAGAAAAATAATGTTGGGGCGTTCCTTAGTTGCCTTATTGGTATTCTCCTGTTTAATCGCATCCGTTTCCTTTATAGACTCAGCTTCATCCGGCAAGTCCGTATTTTCTTCGGTTCCGCTCTCTGATTCCGCAGCCTGCTGGCGCGATTCCTCTTCAAGCAAGTCATTGCGTTCACTCCTGTACTCATCGCGCTCGCTCTCAAGCTCATCCATTCTGGCAAGAATATCCCTTATGGTGTTCTCATTATACTCCTTCGGCTTATCTATTCCACTGTTGAAAAGACTGTTTGAAAAGCAGTATGCAAACCCATACTCGTCATACGCATTCCCGATGTTTCCGAAATTGCGCGCGAACACGCCCACGGACACACCGATCCTTGTTGTTCCCCATACAACGAACCAGAATGATAAAATAACCACAAGCACACGGAAGTAATTAATTTTTTCCTTGTACTTCGGTGCCCTGAACCACCATACAAGCATCGAAATAATAAAAATCACTGCCAGAACTATTATAAGCACTATCTGTCCCACAGTAAGATACACAGGTGCCACATTAAGTGCGTATTTAACCAGCCTGAAATCCTGAGCGGTAAACGGAGTGTGCCTGAAGCCTGTCACAACAAAATTGACTATACCGCCTATAACCCATATTCCACATATCAGTGTCACCATGAACACCTTCCTGTGCACCAGTCCGACGAATGACAGTGTAAAAAGAATAAGCATCACACCGTACAGAAAGCACAGTGGGTTAGTCGCGGCAAACTTAAAACCCTCTGCGACAGAACGTCTGCAGAACATCTCAACCACCAGATTGACAACAATTGCCAGTAAGATAAATCTTACCGGCAAACTTGTTTTAAGCAATTTAATTTTCTGTAATAAATTATTAATTTTCTCTTTCATAGCTATAATATATTCTATTTTGTTTTTAGTGACTCCTTAAGGTCTCTTGCTTTATCCTTAATCTTAGGATTAGCAGTCTTAGATACAAGAATTCTGGATACAATCCTTGAAGCCTCATCGATCCTGCCTATCTGCTTTGCAAGGTTAGCCATAAGATAATCCAAGGTTGTCTCGTCCATACCGCAAATCGGGAAGTTCTCCTTAGAAACGCTCATCATAAAGCCTTCATACGCATTAGCAAGCATTTCCTTTTCAGCTTTAGCACACTCTTCCTTCTTTTTAGCATAATCCGCCTCATCCGGCTTAAGATTCTCGGCTTTACCTCTGTACAGCCACGCAAGCTTAAGACATGTATATGCCCTCTCACTTACCTTAGCCTTCTTGACAACTGTATTTAATAGTGCCAGCTTATATCTTGTTATAGCATCATCATAGGTATATGTGTCACCTGTAGGTGCAAGTCCCTTAAAATTAGTAGAAATATTATCATGTATAAGCTTAGCCTGATGTGTTGTCATATAACTGAAGAATCTGCTGAGTGCCCCATATCCGCAATGAGGACACACTATAACATCATACTTCACGGAGTCTATTCCCTGATACTTAGGACGCAAATCAGGATCCGAACCAATCAGATGAGGCTTACCTGTCTTAACCGTCTTTATCTTAAATTCATTGTCGCACACAGGGCACTGTACCTTCTTATCAAAGAGGAAATCTACCTCATTATACTGCGGTGTACCTGTTGCCCCCTGCTGCTTAGCGTTTTTCTTCTTTTCGTCCTCGTCATCAAATATATTAACATTTGACAGACCGCCAAACCCTATCGAAGAAAGATCAGAAAAAATTCCAGCCATTATACTGCCTTCCTTTCAATTTATTGTTTTGTATGATTAACTAAGTTTAAATGAACTCTTAAGTGACACAATCCTGTTAAATACAAGACGCTCACTGTCGATAGGCTGTCCATCTCTTCCATCGACACAGAAGAATCCATTACGCACAAACTGGAAGCTGTCAAGCGGCTTCGCCTCCTTAACGCTCTCCTCTATATAACAGTTGTCTACAACTGTCAATGAATTAGGGTTGATATTCATTGTACCATCCTCATTGTATACACCCTTTTCCTCGTCTACAAGATTCTCATAGAGCTTGACAACAGCATTAACACAATGATTTACAGGTACCCAGTGAATTGTTCCTTTAACCTTTCTGCCCTCAAAGCCTGAGCCGCTCTTAGTTTCAGGGTCATAAGTACAGTGAACCTCTGTTACGTTTCCATTCTCATCCTTGACGAAGCTCTCACACCTTACAAAGTACGCATTCATCAGGCGTACCTCATTGCCCGGAAAGAGACGGTAGTATTTCTTAGGCGGTTCCTCCATGAAATCCTCCCTCTCAATGTAGAGTTCTCTCTCAAAAGCAATCTTTCTGCTTCCAAGCTCAGGGTTCTCAGGATTGTTAGGTGCGTCAAGATACTCAACCTGACCCTCAGGATAATTGTCAATCACAAGCTTGATAGGATCAAGAACAGCCATTATTCTGCTCTTCTTAAGTCTTAAGTCATCACGTATACAGTACTCGAGCATCGCATAATCAACGGAGCTGTTAGCCTTCGCTACACCGACAAGCTCCACGAACTTCTTAATGGACTCCGGTGTATACCCTCTTCTTCTGAGAGCGCTTAATGAAACGAGACGTGGATCATCCCATCCATCAACAATGCCTTCCTCAACCAGCTTCTTGATGTATCTCTTACCTGTTATAACATTGGTAAGATAGAGCTTTGCGAACTCAATCTGCTTAGGTGATTCCTCAGGCGAATTCTTGTAACCGCACTCAATCACAACCCAGTCATATAAAGGTCTGTGATCCTCGAACTCAAGTGTACATATAGAATGTGTGATACCCTCGATAGCATCCTCGATAGGATGTGCGAAATCATACATAGGGTAAATGCACCACTGGTCTCCCGTTCTGTGATGTGTCATATGAGCCACACGGTAAATTACAGGATCTCTCATGTTGATATTAGGCGACGCCATATCAATCCTGGCGCGAAGAACCTTCTCTCCATCGGCATACCTGCCTTCCTTCATCTCCTCGAACAGACGAAGATTCTCCTCTACGGAACGATCCCTGTAAGGACTGTTCTTTCCCGGCTCAGTTAGTGTTCCTCTGTATGCCCTTATCTCATCTGCTGTGAGGTCGCACACATACGCCTTTCCCTTCTTGATGAGCTTAACCGCATTCTCATACATCTGTGGAAAATAATCCGAGGCAAAATATAATCTGTCCTCCCAGTCGGCACCAAGCCATGCGATATCCTTCTTAATCGACTCAACGAATTCTTCCTTCTCCTTGGTCGGATTAGTGTCGTCAAATCTCATGTTAAACTGTCCGTTATACTTAACAGCAAGACCATAGTTTAATAATATTGACTTGGCATGTCCGATATGAAGATAACCATTCGGCTCCGGAGGAAAACGTGTCTTGACAACCTTGCAGTGTCCCTCAGCAAGATCCTTCTCTATAATCTGTTCAATAAAATTCTTTGAAACAACTTCTTCATTACCATTGTTATCCATTGAAAATATGTCTCCTTTGAATCATTTACTCGATTTCTTCATTCTAACACATCTGCCTCATTTAAGTAAATACCTTTTTATCTATATTATAGAGAATATCCATGCGTTAATCTAACAGAGTGCCCCGTAAACCGTATTTAAAAGCTTTCTCACAAGCTTGTCATCCGTTCCGTCGCATTTCTGTATAACATACATAATTACCATATTCTCGACTGGGTCTATGAGGAAATAGTTGCCGGTCCATCCGTCCCAGCCAAAGGCACCAAGCTGCACGCTGCAGCCTGTACACTGTGGGGTATCCATAACACGGCAGAGATTTCCATAGCCATAACCTCTCAAGGTCTCCCATGTAAGATCCCTCCTGCACTGTGCATCAAGCTGGTTGGTTCCCATGAATTCCACTGTATATGGCGAAAGTATTCTCACTCCGTCATAGGTTCCGCCATTTGCAAGCATCATCGCAAATTTTCCGTAATCCTCCACTGTCGATACAAGTCCTGCCCCGCCGGACTCAAATGCAGGCTTCTCATCATAGCCTTCCATTCCGAAATGCTTTTCCGTATCAGGAGCAAACACTCCCGGCTCCACAACCCTGTATATCTGTGCGAAGCGTTTCTTCTTTTCCTCCGGCACATAGAATGCAGTATCCTTCATTCCAAGCGGGTCAAAAATCTCCTTCTGGAGGAAATCGCCGAATCTCATGCCGGATGCCGCCTCAACCACGGCGCCCAAAATATCTGCTTCCGTGCCATATCTCCAATGTGTACCCGGTTCAAATGCAAGCGGCTGAAGGGCTATTCTTCTTATGAAGTCCATCGTTCCCGGCTTCACACCCATATCCTGCTCACCGCTTATCGCATCATACAGCAGAGCCATCTTTCTTCCCGCTTCATCTCCAAGATCCGGATACACTGTTCCTGCTGTCATGTCCATCAGGTCACGGACTAAAATTTCTCTCTTAGCCGGAACGACCTCTTCTCCATCCATCACCTTCATATTGGCGGCAGCGAACTCCGGCAGATACTCAGATACTGGACTGTACATGTCTATAATGCCTCTCTCCATCAGTATAAGCACTGCAACGGAGGTTATCGGCTTAGTCATGGAAAAGCAGCGGAATATTGTATTATGGGACATTTCATAGCCCCTCTCGATATCGGCATAGCCTGTATCAAAATAAAATCTCTCTTTGCAATCCTTAAAAACGGCTACACTGGCTCCCGCCGCATGTCCGTTTTCCACATATTCTTCAAAAAGCTTTTTAACATTTTCAAGTCTCTTGTTATTCATAGCAATTTTCCTTTCTTAATGCATATTTTCATTTCAATTTCAACTATATTATATTGTAACACCGGAATGGTATTTATGAAAGTACATCTTTGTGATATAATGAATTTATCAAGAGTAAAAGGAGAACACCAGCATGAAAAAGAACCACAGGAAGCTTGCAAAATTCATTTTGGCTGCCACCGCCACATCCACTATTGCGTCTTTTGGCGTTGGTTATCTTCTGACTGCCTTCAGTCTCAAGAATAAGGGGTATCTTGCAGATAAATACTGGAAAAAAGAGCCTGTTGACATAAATACCCTTACCCCCGGAACTCCTAAATATATTATCGAAAAGAATTATCTATCATCAATGGACAGAATGAAGACCTGGTATGACACTGCCCTGAGGGAGGATATCACCATAACATCGCGTGACGGTCTTAAACTCGCAGGGCATATTTTCCCCGCGAAGCAGCCCGCTCATGACTGGGTTATGCTTGTGCACGGTTACCGCGATATTCCAAGCAATATACTGACCTACGCTCTTCCATATATTGAACACGGCTACAATATTTTCTATCTTGAGCAGCGTGCCCACGGCGACAGCGAGGGCAAATATATAGGCATGGGGTATCCGGAGCATTTTGATCTGCTCGACTGGATTGATGTAATAGTAAAACGTGACCCTGCTGCCTCGATTGTTCTGCACGGCCACTCAATGGGTTCTGCCACCATTCTGATGGCAACAGGCGAACCATCGCTCCCAAAAAATGTTATATGTGCAATAGCCGACTGTGGCTTCAGCTCAATCCGGAGCGAATTTGCCTTTAACCTCAGGCAGCTGTTCCATCTTCCTGCATTTCCTTCGCTGTACACGGCCGATGTAGTATCACGTATAAGCACGGGGCTTAACTTCAGAAAGGGCAATGTTATAAAATATGTAAAGAAAAGCAACACTCCGACCTTCTTCATTCATGGTGACTGCGATGTATTCGTCCCTACCTCCATGGTATTTGAGCTATATAACGCTGCCGCATGTGAAAAGCAGCTCTATGTTGCACACGGAGCTGCTCATGTCGATTCACAATATATTGACCCTGAATTATATTACAGGCAGGTCTTTGATTTTATTGATAGATATCGTACTTCTTCCCGTCTCTGAAGAATACCGGAATAATATCAAGCGGTGCAGGAACTATGACCCTCTGTCCGCCCTCGTATACCTCTCCTGTATTTGCGTCAGTCCATGTCGCACCTGCAGGAAGGTATACACTTCTCTGCGTAACCTTCTCCTCCATAACCGGAGCCACTAAGATATCCGGTCCGAACATATACTCATCCTCAGTCTCCCATGCCGTCTTATCCCCATCGAAATCAAAGAACAGCGGTCTCATCACAGGTGCTCCCGTGAGGCTTGCCTGCTTCATACATTCACGGATATATGGGCGAAGTCTCTCACGGATAAAAAGGTATTTCTTAAGAATCTCATAATTATCCTCACCAAAGCTCCACACCTCATTGTCCTGACCTGATGTGAGCTGGCGCACATTATTTATGAACTCCTCCTCCCTCTCATACCAAGGTGAACGCTCACCATGCATACGGAATACAGGACAGAAGCAGCCCCATGCAAACCATCTGACCAAAAGCTCCTTAAAATAAGGATCCTTGATATTTCCTCCGACGAAGCCTCCTATATCTGATGTCCACCAAGGAATACCTGCAACACTCATATTAAGTCCAGCCTGAAGCTGCTCCCTCATGGCACGGAATGATGAGTGTATATCTCCGGACCATGTAAGAACACCATACTTCTGGCTTCCTGCCCATGCACAGCGCACAAGGCTCATCACATCCTTCTCGCCTTCTGCCTTTAAGCCATCGTAAAAGCCCTTGGCATATCCCACAGGGTATGTGTTGGTGCACTGTAATGCCGGGCCTGCATAATAGCGGTAATTGTCAAAATCATAAGGTCCATACTCCGGCTCAGCCTCATCAAGCCAGAAACAGCGTATGCCCTTTTTGTAATAATTCTCCTTGCACTTTTCCCATACAAATTTCTGTGCACCCGGATTGGTTGCATCAAAGAACACGGTATTTCCCATCCATGTCATGTGATATGCCATACCTCTATCCGGTGTCACAAGATATCCCTTGTCGCTCATCTCACCGAAGTTCTCGCTCCGCTCATCTATCGTAGGCCATACTGAAACAACCGTCTCAATACCCATATCCTTTAATTCCTTAACCATTCCCTCAGGATCAGGCCAGTCTCTAGGCTCGAACTTGAATTCGCCCTGCATAGTCCAGTGGAAGAAATCAACAACGATAGCATCCATCGGAAGCCCTCTTCTCTTGTGCTCCCTCGCAACTGCAAGAAGCTCCTCCTGATTGCGGTATCTAAGCTTGCACTGCCAGTAACCCATCCCGTACTCCGGCATCATAGGGGTTCTTCCTGTTGCCGCTGAGTACTGCTCCTCAATCTCAAACGGTGTATCACCCGCTGTAATGAAATAGTCAAGCTTCTTAGTGCTCTTTACATGCCATTCGGTCTTGTTGGTTCCGAAAGTCGCCGTACCTATTGCAGGATTATTCCAGAAAAAGCCATAGCCCCTGCTTGATACCATGAACGGAACACTCGCCTGCGAATTTCTGTGAGCAAGCTCAAGTGTCGCTCCCTTTTTGTCAAGGTGCTTCTCCTGATACTGTCCCATACCGAATATCTTCTCATCATCAAACGCCTCGAACCTTGCCGTAAGCTCATAATCTGTTGAGCCCGGAATCGGCTTAAGCTCTCTTGCGTCAACACGTATAGGAACACAGTAGCGGTTTATGCGGTTTCTGTTTCTCCAGTACTCTTCAGTCAGAAGCTCACCACTCTGGTTATAGTAGCTTATCCAGCCCTCAGGTGATATCTTTGCAGTTATCTTCCCATTCCTCATGGTGTAGATTCTGCCTGTCTGATGATACTTCCTGTACTCATCGCCCTTGTACCATGGGTCTGTCGTATCAACCTCCTCATAGCTTATCTCCGGCACACACTCAGGCACCTTTTCTGTAAGAGCCCAGTCATTACCATCCATTACGGCTTCACCTGTCATTCTCACACGGAACGAATTATTTCCCCATGGCTCAAGCCACAATGTATACCTTCCATCTCCTATCACAAGTCTGTTATCTTCATGCCATACTCTCATGTAATATCACACCTTCCTCTCTTATTTATCGCTCATTTCCCCGTAGATTACTCCTCTTGAGCCGGTGGCAATAAAGAATCTTCCAAACACCCTCTTATCGCCGTCAATACTGTTTATGTCTCCGAACATCTGCTTATCATTATTTATTTTCTCGTACGTCTCCCCATCATCAAAGCTTCTAAAGAAACCATACACACCGTCAATCACTCCGCATATATAAAGTGCTTTCCTGTCCTTTAAGTAGTCTCCATCCCTGTTTCCAAGTCCAAGACCCATCCTGAACACTATGTCTCCCGGCTTAGACAGCTTCTTAAGCTGTGTTGTATCCTCAGCATGGTTATATATCAGCTTATACAATCCGTTCTCGCCTGCCGCAATGTAGATTACACCTTTCTTACCTGCTTCTACGCGTATTTCCGTTTTATTTGCTGTATCTATGCTGCCAAAATCAATCCCGGAAAGCTTAACCTGTTTCTGATAAAAATTCTTTCCGCCATCGGTGCTGACAAAGAACTGTCCCGCCTCACTAAAGCCATAAAAGACATCATTGTCCACTCTGTCTGCGAATACCTTGAACTTACCCGGGCAATTATCAATGTTGACCTTAAAATATGTATTTCCACTGTCATTGCTTGCAACCACAAGCTCTGCCGGAAGGTCAATTCCGTCCGCTATAGACCACACTATGTTTTGTGTATCCGGTGACATTGCAACCCAGCCTGCATTAACATTAGGCTCCTCTATTCGGTGAAGCTTCTCATCAATCCTGCCATCCAGTCCATAAGGCATAGGCAGACGTCTGAAGGTCCTGCAGCCGTCATCGCTCCTTACAAGTCCTCCCTTGGTCTTTCTCTTCCAGTTGCCCCTTGCCGTGACGATTACAGTATCATATTTTATATCAGAATAATCCCCATTGATACAGGTTATATATCTGTTTCCCTCAGCGTCATCAAAGGAATTCCTGCATGGCTCATCAAGTTTTCTGAATGCAAACGCTCCAAGGTCACCTACAATGTCAAGCAGCTTGACATCTCCACCCACAGGTGCATACACATTAAGATGAACCGTCTCCTCAATGCCTGTGCACTTATCATGGTATGCCGGGTTATCCGATGTGAACGCGTCACTTCCGAATACTCCTGTTCCAGAATTGAACCACACCTCGTCCTTGTTGAACGGATTAATTTTTATATCGCTTAGCCAGTGGAGAATCGACACCCCTCCATTGTACTTAGGTCTCATGTAGGAGGTATTAAAATGTATCCCGCCCTTCTCGAGTCCCTTAAGGCTTATCTCCCATGTTGAGCCATAGTCATGCGATATGTAGACGCATTCAACCCCCTTTAGCTCGCGGCATAGTGTAGAGCATGTGAGCAGCCCTGGTTCACTCTGGCATGAGCATACTCCGCCGAAGCCGTAATCCACATAGCCTTCGGCTCTGGTCTTGTCATCGTCATAAGGCGTTATATCATCATATCCTGCTATTTTTCCGTTCTTAAAATGGTATCTGAGCACATGTCCGCCAATTACGTCACCTGTATCACAGCTATATCCCATATCGACAATATAATTATATCTTCCGGTACTGTTCATAGTAACGTACAGATACTTTCCGTCATAATCATACCTTGACGCCACATTTCCATTCATCCTGCAATCAGCTATGTCGTAGTCCTGCGGCTGCGCCAGCTCCTCAAAGGTATTTCCCGAATCGTAAGACGCATACAGGCTGTGACCTCTATGTCTGTCATCCGGCCTTGTTGTCAAGCCTGCCGTCCCGGCTACAATTGTAACACCATCCGGTGATACCCATACAAACGTCATATATTCCTCTGTAAGCGGAAGCTTCTCCCAGCTAATGCCGCGGTCACGGCTTCTTAAAAGCCCTCCTGTCTGGCTGGCAAAATAGAGTGTATCGCTGTCGTTCTCATCCACAACCAGTCTCATTCCGGTTCCTCGTCCGCTTAGGTTGCCATGAACCATGGTCGGAATGCTTCTGTAGATAAAACTCTCACCATAATCCTCCGATATGCATAACTTTCCCTCAGGCTTTCCATTGATACCACATGCAATGTACAATCTCTCAGGATGTTCACTGTCAAGTGCCACCGCAATAGGGAATGTCTCCTCCACATCGAGCATGCTCACATGATCAATAAGACTCTTCCAGCGTTTCTCGTCATATAAATATCTGTACACACCACCAATATCTGTTCTGGCGTACAATATCCCAGGCACCTTTTTGTGAAAAACAAAGCCCGTGACATAGCCTCCGCCGGGAATCGGTGCATTGTGATACCGGTACGGTATCTGTGCTGTTATCCTCTCCGTTATCCCTGACATAACAATCCTCCCATCCAAATTTTTCAGATGGTTAGATTGTCTCACTAAATCACGAGCTTTTCTACCCTATTTTTTTTACTTTTTTACTATTTATATTTCGAGGCAATACCTTATAGCATTACATCCATGCTGCAAGCACTCATGCATCGTAACACATACAGCAGTGCTATTACTGTGATACAACCTGAAGCTTCATAACGCTGCCATCATATACCACTGTCACTATAAGCTTATCATTCACATAGTAGCTGGTAAGTCCATCCGGTGTAGAACTAGAAAACATAAATCCATTACTTTCAAGAATATCTCCATAATCCGATACCATATCGGATGTTATAACGGAAAATGTCATAATTCCCCCACCATTGACCGATTCATATCCTGTAAAGTTCCCGGCAGTCATATACGGAAGCTGTGAAAATATAGAATCCTTATTATCAAAATAAGCATATCTGCCATCTGCCGACTCGGATGGCTTAGTAGGCTCCTGTGTCTCAGGCTCAGCATATGTCAGGATATCCCAGTAATTCTCACCCGCCTCAATAAGCATTGTTCCATCTTTATATATCAAGGTAATGCACATCTTACCGCTTGCAGCTGCGAGGTACGCTCTTGTACCATCCTGACTATTGAGTGTATACTTACCTTCATTTATAACACTCTTAAGATAATCGCTGTAATCTGACTCCTTGACTCCCGAAAACTTAAGACCTTCTACATAGCTCTCACTAAAATATTCTTCAAACTTTCCTGCCGTGAATGAAGGTAATGTATTAAATACACTCTTCTTGTCTTCAAAATACACAGCGGCACCGGTAAGCTGTTTTCCGGTTGTTGTCTCCTCCTGTGTCTGCCCGGTAGTCTCCTTTGTGGATTCCTTCACAGTGGACTCCTTTTCGGTTGTAGTATCCTTCTGTTCATCCGTCTCGTGCTGACTGGTTGTCTGCGTCTCTGTCCTGGTATATTCAAAGGTTCTGTCAATCTCTGATATATCATCCTTCTTACATGCAGACATTGCTGCCGTGGCAAATATCACCGCCGATAAAATAACTGATAACTTTCCTAATCTTCTCTTCATATACATTCCCCTTTTCGCATAGTCAAATAATTCATAATATACAAATCCATTAATTAAGATTATGTGTTTATAGAACTCTGTGCCAAAGCATGTTATATATACCTAGCTGTGTATAACGTATTATATTTATGCATATCACGACTTTTGGGAGAAGCTTAGATGTTCTTAGAACATCTTGCTTCGTACAACGGAGCTGATATGCATAAATATAATACGTTATACACTCAAAGACTAAATCAGCATATCCTGACACCCGAATCCTTATAGAATATTATACAGTATTATCCTCAAAAAGTGAATACCCATCTTCTAACCCCATTTTTTTACATATATATGCCTGTACAGCAGATGCCCTGCGGCTGCCGCCAGCACATTGCTTATTCCCATCACAATCCATATTGCGCCCGGATTATCAGGATACATCCTGCCCACCGCAAGCAGCATTGGGATTCTTAACACCCACAGCCATACAAATGACATAAAAAGGGTAAGCACTGTATTTCCTGAGCCGTTGAACACCCCTATATAATTCTGATACAGTGCAAGACCGGGCAGTGTTATAAGAACCACTGCTATATATTTCACCGCCGCCGCCACAGTTTTCCCATCGTTTGACATTATGCCTACAAGCTGCTTTCTCATAGGAAACAGGATAACAAGTCCCGCCATCATCATTAATACAGACATATTTCGGCTGACACTATATGCCCGCTTTGCTCTTTCCATATTTTCAGCGCCTATATTCTGCCCTACAAATGCAGACATTGTAGTTGAAAGTGCCATCACAACAGCCAGAATAATATTGGATATTTTATTTCCTATCGAAAATGCCGCCGATATCTCCTTGCCCTCTTTCAAAATAAGCATCTGTAATATCACAAAACCAAATGAAGCCAAAAGCTGGCCTTCTATGGACGGGCCTGCGATTTTGAACAGCTTTTTTATCTCCTTCGCACTTAATCTCATATCATCAAGGGTAAACGTTACTGTATTTTTACCATGAAACAGACCTCTTATATAAAACGGCACAATACTAAGCTGACCTGCAACCGAGGCAGCTGCTGCTCCTTTTATCCCCATTCCGAGCACATTTATAAATACCATCGCCGCTGCAATATTTGCCACGGCAGCTACAACTGACAATATTACAGGATACATCATATCTCCTACCGACTGACGTATAGAACAGAAAGCGGCAAATATGAACAAGGGTATCATCTCAAACGAACTCACTCTCAGATATGCTGCTGCCTGACCCAGCACCTCCCCATCCGCCCCCATAAAGCTCATTACAGCGGAAGCTGCAATGAACATAAATGTATTTATCGCCGCCCCCATCGCAAGTGCCACCCCCACCAGAACTCCTGCCTGTTTTCCGGCTCCCTCATAGTTCTCTTCGCCCACCATACGGCTGATAAGCGCAACACCTGCTGCAGCAAGACCATTGTTGAATGCAAGCATTATATTTATAATCGGCCATGCTGCTCCCATAGCCGCCTGTGCCGATGCCGAATTGTCAAGCCGGCCGATAAAGAATGTGTCTGTCATATCGAGCAGCGCTATTATAAAATTAGACGCCATTAAAGGAAATGCCGTTGTAAAAAGCGCCTTATAAATGTTCTTTTCATATAATATATTCTCTGTCTTATCACCCTTGGCCTTGTAAGGCTTTTTCTTATATATCTTTTTTTTATAATACTTTTTCCGGTTATGCTCTTCCACCATTTGCAGCATCCTTCTGATTTATTTTACAATATTCTGCCATATATTCAGCTCTTATATTGTTACCAGCCGGCACAATTTTAAAAGCTTTTTTCATAAATTGTATGAAATATGACTATAATATTATAAAGCTGATTCGGAGTTTCTATATGTTTCCCAAAATAATTTCAAGGTTAACCTGCTTTCTTATGCTTTTTACCATCATAGCATGCAGTATTACCCTGCCAGCGCACTGTGATACCCCTGCTGTGAGCGCTCCATCTGCAATCCTGATGGAAGCCTCAACAGGCACCGTGATATACGAAAAAGACGCAGACACAAAGCTTCGCCCTGCAAGCATAACCAAAATTATGACCCTGATACTGATTTTTGACGCTCTTGCGGAGAACAAAATAACCCTTGACGAAAAAATAACCGTGTCCGAGCATGCTGCAAGCATGGGCGGAAGCCAGGTATTTCTTGAACCCGGTGAAACGCAGACGGTTGAGACTATGATAAAATGTATTTCCATTGCGAGTGCTAATGATGCTTGTGTCGCAATGGCAGAGCACATTGCCGGCTCAGAGGGTGCATTCGTTGACCGCATGAATGAGCGTGCTTCCGGACTCGGCATGATGAACACACATTTCGTGAACTGCTGTGGGCTTGACGCCGATGGTCACGAGACCACTGCACGCGATGTCGCATACATGTCGCGCGAACTTATAAATAAATATCCGGAAATACATAATTATTCTACAATATGGATGGACACCATAACTCATTCGACAAGGCGCGGTGATTCGGAATTCGGTCTTACCAACACCAACAAGCTCATAAAGCAGTATGAATGGGCCACCGGGCTAAAAACAGGCTCCACAAGCCTTGCCGGATTCTGTCTGTCGGCAACTGCAAGCAAAAACGATATAGAGCTGATAGCTGTTGTCATGCATGCCCCGAACGGCAAGGAGCGTGTAGCCGACTGTATTTCTCTTCTGAATTACGGATACGGCATTGTCAGCCGATATGAGGACGTCAATCCCCCTGAAATACCTGAAATTCGCGTAAAGGGTGGGACAGAGCAGTACGTTTCCTGCTCGTACAGAAATAATTTCTCATATATATTTCTGAAAAATTATGATGCTTCTAAAATCAGTTGTCATTTTGAAATACTAAATAACATAGAAGCCCCGGTCGGTATTGGAGATTCACTTGGAATGCTTGTGTATGAATATGATGGCAATACTATAGGAGGTGTGGATATTATCGCCTCACAGGACATAAAAAAAGCCGGATATAATGACTATATCCGGCAATTGCTCAATAATATTTTCTAACAATCAGTTATCTTTCTTTACAACCTCAAGTTCTATTCCTGAAAGCATCGCAGCAATGCGTGAATAGGTTGAATAGAAACTTCCTATAATCTTTTTTGAGTGTGACAGACAGATAAGCTCGGCAAATGCATCCGCAATTCCCCTATCACTGTCACGCTCAAAATTCTTCTCACTCATATAATTTATCCTGTCACCGAAGCGCTTCTTAAGCTCTAAGATAGTGTCCATGTCATCTGAGGCGATATAAAAAGTGACCCTGTCATCCTTATCAATCTCCTTCTCCATGGCATCAACGAACACTTCCAAAGGACTGTTATTTATACATATCTGATTATCCGTACGCCGTATATGAACTCCAATATTGCCTGCACTGTCTATATTCCCGATGACGGACTCAGCCTTATCGCTCACATACTTCGTAGGCTTTATGAACTCCAGCGGTCTGTCTATTCCCTCAAAATCATGAAACTGGGAAAATGCCCTTATAAACTTGAGCTTATTGTCCTTTATAACCTTCTCATAATAGGCATTTCCCTTTTCGAGGAACAAATCATTCGTTGTGTCTACATCTGAAAAATAATCCGCCTTCTTCCGCAGACTTTTCTCAAGCAGCTGGTATCTTAAATGTGAAAACGGCTTATCCTTATAGCCGAAGTCCTTGGCATGAATAATCTTTATCTCTTCCGGCAGAGAGAACACAGCCTCATTTCTCGCTCCCATAACACGTTCCGTCTTCCAAAGCACAGTGAGTTCATCACCCGTCTGTTTTGCCCAGTGATATGCAGATGCCATCCCAAGAAAACGGTTTCCAAGTCCTGCACATGGTTCAACTATGATCATACTCTGCTCCTTTATATTTTACTTGAATAAGCCTCTCTTTTTTCTGGTGGTTCCGCCATCTGTTGTATCTGTCGGATTCTCGCCACGCATAAGGGCGTCATAAGCACGAAGAGCTTCCTTCTGCTCATTAGTCATCTTCTCCGGAACCTTTACCGTGAGTGTTACATAATGATCTCCTCTTAACTTACTGTCACGAAGAGTCGGAATACCCTTGCCCTTCAAGCGTACCCTTGTACCACTCTGTGTGCCCGGCTTAACCTCATAGAGAACCTCTCCATCTATCGTCTTAATTCTTATCTCATTGCCAAGAGCTGCGTCTGCAAAGCTGATAGGCACATTGGAGAATACGTTGTAATCCTCTCTTGCAAATACCGGACTAGGTGAAACAATAACCTCAACCAGCAAATCTCCTCTTGGCCCGCCGTTAGTTCCCGGTTCACCCTTACCACGTATTCTTATGCTCTGTCCATTGTCGATTCCGGCAGGAACAGACACCTGAATCCTCTTGCGGTTAGCTATATAACCTGTTCCATGGCAATCAGGGCACTTATCCTTTACAACAGTTCCCTTACCGCCACAGTCCGGACATGTGGTGACATTTCTCATCATACCAAAAAGTGACTGCTGTGTGTATACAATCTGACCCTTACCGCCACACTTTGCACACTGTACCGGGGATGTACCCGGCTTAGCACCTGTTCCGTGACATGCTGCACATTCATCCTTAAGTGTGATGTCAAGCTCCTTCTCACAGCCAAAAGCAGCTTCTTCAAAGGTAACTCTCACAGAAGCCCTGACATTGGCTCCCTGCATAGGACCGTTGCTTCTTCCCCTGCTTCTTCCACCGCCAAATAAATCACCGAATATATCACCCATGCTTCCGAATATGTCATCCATATTAAAATCATAAGCCTGACCACCTGCGCTGCCATCAAATGCTGCATGACCAAACTGATCATACTTGGCACGCTTATCCGGATCACTTAGAACTGCATAAGCCTCGGAAGCCTCTTTAAACTTAGCCTCCGCCTCTTTATCGCCCGGGTTAGAATCCGGATGATACTTCTTAGCTAACACTCTATATGCCTTTTTAAGCTCGGCATCAGTGGCAGTCTTAGATACACCCAGTACCTCATAATAATCTCTCTTATCTGCCATTGCTTTTCCTCCCTGCTGATTTGCGGATATATATACCCGCCATGCATTTTATTAAAAAACCAATACTAATATACTCAAACAGAGTGAATGACTGCCAGAGCCATTCACTCTATTTATTTTAGCATGTCTGCCAATCACTGTGCATCGGACAACGCACTCAATTATGCATACATCTTACTATATTATACCTCTTTGTAGTCACCGTCAACAACATCATCGCCATAATTGCCGGAGGCTGTGCTCTGCTGTCCACCCATGTTGCTCATGTCAGGACCTGCTCCAGCGGCACCTGCTGCGCCCTGAGCCTGCTCATACATCTTAGCGAATACCGGCTGAGCTGTATTCATGAGCTTCTCCTTAGCAGCCTTAATCTCATCGATATCGCTGTCGGACATGTTCTCTGCATTTGTTCTGTCGAGGATTGCTCTGAGAGCCTTAATCTCGTTCTCAATGCTCTCCTTCTCAGCTGCGCTGATCTTGTCGCCTACCTCATCAAGAGCCTTCTGTGTCTGGAATGCCATTGAATCAGCCTCATTGCGGGCATCAATGCCTTCCTTACGCTTCTTATCCTGTGCCTCGAACTCAGCAGCTTCCTTTACAGCCTTATCGATATCGGCATCGGACATGTTAGATCCGGATGTGATTGTGATGTGCTGCTCCTTGCCTGTACCAAGATCCTTAGCTGATACATTAACAATACCGTTGGCATCAATATCGAATGTAACTTCAATCTTAGGTATTCCTCTTGGAGCAGGAGCAATTCCGTCAAGTCTGAACTCGCCGAGAAGCTTATTGTCTCTTGCAAACTGTCTCTCACCCTGTACAACCCTGATGTCTACTGCACTCTGATTATCTGCTGCTGTTGAGAATACCTCACTCTTCTTAGCAGGGATAGTTGTATTTCTCTCGATAAGTCTTGTAGCAACACCACCCATTGTCTCAATTGAGAGTGAAAGAGGTGTGACATCAAGAAGAAGAATATCACCGGCAGCCGCATCTCCTGCAAGCTTACCGCCCTGAATGGAAGCACCGATAGCTACACACTCGTCAGGGTTAAGTGACTTACTTGGCTCCTTGCCTGTGAGCTGACGAACCTTATCCTGTACTGCAGGGATACGTGTAGAACCACCTACAAGTAATACCTTTGTAAGCTCAGAAGCTGAGATACCTGCATCTCTTAATGCGTTCTGAACAGGAATTGCTGTTCTCTCTACAAGGTCATGTGTAAGCTCATCGAACTTGGCTCTTGTGAGGTTCATATCAAAATGCTTAGGACCATCTGCCGTAGCTGTGATGAACGGAAGGTTGATATTGGTTGTTGTAGCTGTTGACAGCTCCTTCTTAGCCTTCTCTGCCGCTTCCTTAAATCTCTGAAGGGCCATCTTATCGTTAGAAAGGTCTACACCCTCATTCTTCTTGAACTCAGAAAGCATGTAGTCCGTAATTCTCTGGTCGAAATCATCTCCGCCTAACTTCTTATCACCGTTGGTAGCTAAAACCTCAATAACACCGTCACCGATATCAATGATAGATACATCGAATGTACCACCACCAAGGTCATATACCATAATCTTCTGCTCCTGCTCATTGTCAAGACCATAAGCAAGTGCGGCTGCTGTAGGCTCATTGATAATTCTCTTTACATCAAGACCTGCAATCTTACCTGCATCCTTGGTTGCCTGACGCTCTGCATCGTTGAAATAAGCAGGAACAGTGATAACAGCCTCTGTTACCTTCTCACCAAGGTAGCTCTCTGCATCAGCCTTAAGCTTCTGGAGAATCATAGCTGAAATCTCCTGTGGTGTATACTTCTTATCATCAATTGTTACCTTATAATCAGTACCCATATGTCTCTTGATAGAAGAGATTGTCTTCTCAGCGTTGGTAACTGCCTGACGCTTAGCTGGCTCACCTACAAGTCTCTCCCCTGTCTTTGTAAATGCTACTATTGATGGTGTAGTACGAACACCCTCTGTATTGGCGATAACCTCAGGCTTACCACCTTCCATAACTGCTACACATGAATTTGTTGTTCCTAAATCAATACCAATAATCTTACTCATATCATTTTCCTCCTGATATTATATGAAATCTAAAGTTTCCTGTTGCCTTAATTAGTTAGCTACCTTAACCATGCTGTGACGAACCACACCATCACGGTATGTGTAGCCCTTCTGGAATACCTCAACGATTATATTCTCTCCTACATTCTCATCCTCAACATGCATTACCGCATTGTGGAGATTCGGATCGAACTCTTTATCCATCGCCTCGATTTCCTTAACTCCTGCATCCTCAAGCTGCTTAACAAGCTGCTTATATATCTTATCCATACCATCGACAAAAGGCTCTGCCTTCTGCTCTTCCGATACGGTTGCAAGACCTCTTTCAAAACTGTCTATAACCGGTAAGAGCTTCTCAATAATACTCTTAGCACCTACCTCGAACATCGCTGTCTTTTCCTTCTCTGTTCTCTTGCGGTAATTATCAAACTCTGCAAGTGTTCTTCGATACTGGTCTGTCAGCTCATCGATTTTCTGGTCTTTCTTATCCTTCTTGTCTTTCTTTTCTTTACCAAAGAAGCCCTTCTTCTTACCTTCGTCATCTGAAGATGAATCGGAAGCTGTATCAGAAGCTTCTGCTGTATCTTTATTTTCTACAGTCTCTACAGCTTCTTCAGTCTGCTCATCCTGATTGACTGTACCATTATTATCTTCATTGGTAGAAGCGGTATCCTTGATTTCCTCCTCGGAAATATTATCCTTCTTCTCCTCAAACTGCTCTGCCATTGTTCTCCGCCTTTCTAACTATCTTTGAATTTTGAATCAAGCTGAACCTTAATGCTCTTCAGCGCCTCGACTACCTTCTCGTAATCCATACGCTTAGGTCCAACAATACCGATTGTTCCCTTGACACCTTCATCAAGCTCATAGGTTGCAGTGACAACGCTGCAATCCTTCATTGTCTGAACCGGTGTCTCATTTCCAATATATATCTGTATGCCATTGTTATCTTCCTTATTCAACGCATCATTGACAAGCTGTGTAAGCTCCTTCTTCTCTTCAAATGTTGAGATAAGCTCACTTGCCTTCGACTGTGTCGATAATTCAGGGTATTTAAAAATATTGGTTGCACCGCTGGTATATATCTGAAGATCATCAGGTGAACCTGCAACCTCAGCCACCGCATCAAGTATATCACGGATAAGCTTTGAGTACTCACCCGCCTGACCGGTAAGCTTCGAGATAAGTGTCAGGTTAATCTCCTCAACGGTCAACCCGTTAAGACTGCTGTTGAGCAGAAGATTAAGCTTCAGCAATGTCTCATTGTCCAACTCTGTATCAACCTGAATAATCTTGTTCTTGATAAGATTACCATCTGTCACAATCACCATGAGCACCTGTCCGGGTTCAACCTGCGAAAGCTGTATAAACTTAAGTCTGTTTCCCGTATACTTCGGTGCAGTTACAAGTGTTGCATAATTGGTGTTATCGGCAAGTGTCTTCGCAACATTCTGCAAAAGCGTCTCAACCTTATCCACCTTGTCAAGAAGCATATCCTGCATTCTGAGGAGCTCATGCTCCTTGTCATCAAGTTCCTGCTTCTTGTCTGCCATCATTCTATCCACATATAATCTGTAGCCTGCATCGGAAGGAATTCTTCCTGCGGAGGTGTGCGGCTGAATGATGTATCCAAGCTCCTCCAGATCAGCCATCTCATTTCTTATTGTGGCTGAACTTAGATTCAAGTCCGTATATTTTGAAATCGTTCTTGAACCAACCGGCTCGCCTGTCTCAAGATAGTTGCGGATGATTGCCTCTAATATCTTAACTTTTCTAT